>Ga0310822_100061_pt1 | contig 213436 bp, 191 predicted proteins | sample P4_ome_2_FD_201313 | JGI IMG/M metagenome (GOLD analysis project Ga0310822, IMG submission 201313) | Sorghum-adapted microbial communities from Joint BioEnergy Institute, Emeryville, California, United States - P4_Day56_Rep2 | ecosystem: Engineered > Bioreactor > SSF (Solid state fermentation)...
CCTCCGCCCGGTGGACCTACGCCCTGACGCCGGACACGCGCCTCGGTGTGTTGGGGGGCTACCGCACCGCCGAGACGGACGTCTCCGGCGGCCTCGACACCGAGACGGTGCTGGGGCGCCTGCAGCTCACGCACAATCTGGCGCAGAACCTTCAGGCGCTCGCCGCCTACAGCTACGCCCAGCGCTTCGCCGACGACGAGAACGACGAATACACCGAGAATGCCGTGACCCTGGGACTGCGGGTGACATTCTAGGCATGTATGAAGAGTTTTACGGGCTGTCCGGGCCGCCCTTCAAGCTGAGCCCGGACCATCGCTTCTTCTACCGGAGTCACAGCCACAGGAAGGCGATGTCCTACCTGAAGTTCGGGCTGCACCAGGGAGAAGGATTCATCGTCATCACCGGCCCCGTCGGGACGGGCAAAACGACGCTCGTGAGCCAGCTCTTCTCGGAGATCGACTCCACCGAGGTGATCGCGGCGCAGATCGTCACCACGCAGGTCGAGGCCGACGACGCGGTGCGGATGATCCTCTCCGCGTTCAATATCCCTGCCCCGACGCCCGACAAGGCGTCCCTCCTGCGGGCGTTCGAGAACTTCCTCGTGCAGCAGCACAAGCTCAACCGGCGGGTGCTGCTGGTGGTGGACGAGGCGCAGAACCTGCCGATGCGGACCATCGAGGAACTGCGGATGCTGTCGAACTTCAGCGTCGGCGGGCAGTCGCTGTTCCAGAGCTTCCTCCTCGGTCAGCCGCAGTTCAACGCATTGCTCGGCAATCCCAACCTCGAGCAGCTCCGCCAGCGGGTGATCGCCTCCTATCACCTGGAGCCGATGACGGCCACGGAAACGCGGGAGTACATCAAGCACCGCCTCAGCATGGTGGGGTGGACGGGCGATCCGGCGATCACCGACGCCGCCTTCGATCGTATTTTTGCCGAAACCGAGGGCATTCCGCGCCGGATCAATACGCTCTGCAACCGCCTGCTGCTTTACGGCGCGCTGGAGGAGGTCCACACCCTTGACGAGGACGCGGTCGACGAGGTCGTCGAAGACCTGCGGAAGGAAGTGGCGGAAGGAGTCACCTTGCGGCAGGGCGGCGCCGCGGAGCCGGCACCGGCGGAAGAGTTGACCGAGCCGATCCGGCCGCGCTTCCACTCGGCGGCGCGCACGAACGGCCATTTCGGTGAATCGCCGGCGGCGGACGCGCCGGCAGGCGCAATACCGCCCGAGCTCGGCGCCCGGCTCGACCGGCTGGAAGTTCTCGTCTCGCGGCACGAACAGGTCCTGCGCGAGCTCCTGGAGACGGCGGTGAGCTATCTCTCGATGCCGTTCCTGCCGGCCAAGCGCTCCGGGCGCCCGCCGGACGACGACGATACCGGACAGAAATGATGAACGCCACGGAACCGACCTCCGCCGGACATGCCTCCGGCGCCGCGCCGCGCCCAGTCGCCGCGGGCCGCAGCCGCGTCGTCAATGCGATGTCCGTCGATGTCGAGGATTACTATCAGGTCTCGGCCTTCGCCGGCACGATCACGCGCGCCGACTGGCCGAACTATCCATCCCGGGTGGAGCGAAACACCGACCGCATCCTCGAGCTGTTCGCCGAAGCCAAGGTGCGCGCCACCTTCTTCATGCTGGGCTGCATCGCCGAGCGCCATCCGAACCTCGTCCGCAGGATCGTCGAGGAGGGGCACGAGCTGGCCAGCCACGGCCTGTCCCACTATCGCGTCTTCGAACAGACCCCGGACGAGTTCCGGGAAGACGTATCGCGGACGAAGAAGATCCTCGAAGACCTCGGCGGCGTCGCGGTGAAGGGATACCGCGCCGCCAGCTTCTCGATCAACCGCGAGACCTGGTGGGCCTTCGATGTGCTCGCCGAGACCGGGTATACCTACAGTTCGAGCATCAACCCGATCCGGCACGACCATTACGGCGTTCCCGACGCCGACCGGTTTCCGTTCCGCCCCAATGGCCCTGGGTCCGACGAGCGCGGCCCCGGCCGCGCCCGTCCCGACGGCTTCGGCCTCCTCGAGATTCCGATCACGACCGTCGAATTGCTGGGCCGCCGTCTGCCCTGCGGCGGCGGCGGCTATTTCCGGTTGTTCCCCTACGCGTTGTGGCGCCAGGGCTTGCGGCGCGTGAACGAGACGGAGGGACGGCCGGCGATCTTCTACTTCCATCCCTGGGAGATCGACCCCGAGCAACCGCGCATCACAACCGCGCCGCGGCGGTCGCGGCTGCGGCATTACGTCAATCTTAAGGGTATGGAGGCCAAGCTGCGCCGAGCGCTGTCGGACTTCGCGTGGTCGCGAGTCGACGAGGTCTTCCTGGATAACGGCAAAGGCGTCGCCGGACTCTGAATGGCGGTCACGATCCATGAGCTGGGCCAGGCGGATGAGGCCCCGTGGGAGGCGTTCGTCGCGGCCTGCCCCGGAACCAGCTTCTTCCACCGCGCCGGCTGGCGCCGCGTGGTGGCGGAGAGCTATGGATATGAGAGCCATTTCCGCTATGCCCGCCGCGACGGGGCGATCGTCGGCATCCTGCCGCTCGTCCACGTCAAGACGCGGCTGTTCGGGAACGCGCTGATTTCGACCGGGTTCGGCGTCTATGGCGGCGTTGCCGCGCTCGACGACGAGGCGACGGCCGCCCTTGCCGAGGACGCGGCGGCGCTGGGGCGGGAGCTCGGGGTCGATTACGTCGAACTTCGCCACCAGGGGCCGGTCAGAGCGATCGATTGGCCGGCCAAGACCGACGTCTACGCGACCTTCCGGCGCGAGATTCTTCCGGACGAGGCCGCGGCCCTCAAAGCGGTGCCGTCCAAGCGGCGTTACGACCTGAAGAAGAGCTTCAAGAACGGGCTGTCGGTCGAGGTGGATGCCCCGATCGACGACTTCTACCGCATCTACGCCGAAAGCCTGCGCAACCTCGGCACGCCGGTCTTTCCGAAGCGGTTCTTCATCAACCTGAAGCGGGAATTCGGCGACGCCGTGGAGGTCGCGGTGGTCCACGGGCCCGACGGGCCGGTCGCCGCGGCGACCAGCCTCTACTTCAAGGACGAGGTCACGCCCTACTACTCCAGCGCGCGTCCGGTTGCGCGCCGGCTCCACGCCTACGACTACATGTACTGGACGCTGATGCGCCGGGCGGTCGCGCGGGGCGCCAGGGTGTTCGATTTCGGGCGCAGCAAATTCGGCACCGGTTCCTTCGACTACAAGGTGTTCTGGGGATTCAAGCCGGAGCCGCTGCACTACCAGTACCACCTGGTCCGCAGCAAGGAGATCCCAAACATCAATCCGCTGAACCCGAAGTACCGGGTGTTCGTCGAGACCTGGAAGCGCCTGCCGCTTCCGGTCGCCAACCTCATCGGGCCGCCGATCGCGCGGCAGCTGGGCTGAGCGATGCGCGTTTCCGCCGTCATCCTGTCCTTCAACTCGGCGCGATATCTGGCCAAGTGTGTCGACTCGCTCGCCGCCGAACTGTCCCGGTCGGGCGAGCCCAACGAGATCTGGGTCGTGGAAAACGGTTCGACGGACGGCAGCGTGGCCGAGCTGCGGCGCCTCGAGGCGAAATACCCGGATCTGGTCCACGGCATCTACTGCGAGCGCAACACCGGCACGACCGTATCGCGCAACATGGCCCTGCGACGGTCGAGCGGTCGCTACATTCTCATCCTGGATTCGGACGTCGAGGTCCCCATCGGCACAGTCGATCATCTGATCGGCGTCGCAGACGCCGATCCCAAGCGGGGGATCGTGGCACCGCGCCTGATTTATCCGGACGGACGCCCGCAATTGTCGACCGACGTCTTCCCCACCCTGGGCCGGAAGCTGCGGCGGTTCCTCAGCCTGCGCTCCCTCGAGGCGGCGCTCCGGCCACCCGATCCCTCCGGCGGCGTCGTCGCCGTAGACTACGCGATCTCGGCGTTCTGGCTGTTCCGGCGCGACGTGCTCGACCGGGTGGGGCCCCTGGACGAGCGCATCTTCTACTCGCCCGAGGATGTCGATTACTGCCTGCGGGTCTGGCAGGCCGGGTATTCCGTGGTCTACGATCCCTCGGTCCACGCCATCCACGACGCTCAGGAGATCGGCCGAGGGGCCAAGCGCCCGTCCTTCACCTGGCGGCACGCCAAGGGCTTGGCCTATCTCTTCGCCAAGCACCGCTATGCCTTGGGCCGCACTCGGCTGTATCGTCGTCTGGGCCGGAGCGTCGCGGCCGCGGAGGCCCGGCCGGGCTGACACGGCGGAAGTCGAGATCCGGCGGCGATGATGACGGAGAGCCTCGATGATGCTTCTCGCGAGCCCGACATGACGGATCACGCGGAACGTCGGACGGAGATCCGACCATCGGAACGGGCCAGAGCGCAGGCCTGGACGCGGGCCATCGGCTGGTTCGGCGTACTGGTCGCCCTGCTGGTCGCCCTGCTCGCCGACGTGGTGGTCGCCATGGCGACCACCTGGTGGAAAACCACCACCTACAACCACGGCTTTCTGGTCCTTCCCATCAGCCTGTTCCTCATCTGGATGCGCCGCGACGAGCTGCGGCGGATGATGCCGGAGCAGGAGCCGCTGGCCCTTCTCGCCGTGCTGGCCTTTTCCTTCGGATGGCTGCTCGGCCGCGCCGCCGACGTGATGGTCGTCCAGTATGTCGGCCTGATCGGCACGGTGGTCGCCCTGTTCCTGTTCGCATTCGGCCGGCGCATCGCGGCAAAGCTGGCCTTCCCGCTCCTGTTCCTGTTCTTCATGGTCCCGGTCGGCGACTTTCTGATCCCGCCGCTGCAGCAGTTCACGGCGGTCTTCTCGGTGAAGCTGCTTCGGCTGATCGGGATCCCTGTCTTCCACGACGGCATCCTCATCACCATCCCGAACGGCCTGTTCGAGGTAGCCGAAGCCTGCGCCGGCGTGCGGTTCCTGATCGCCAACGTCGTGGTCGCGACCCTCTTCGCCTATCTCGCCTACACCAAGTGGTGGAAGTGGGTGGCTTTCCTCGCCCTCGCCTTCGTGGTTCCGGTCATCGCCAACGGCTTCCGGGCGTTCGGGATCATTCTCATCGCCCATCTGACCGACAACCGCTTGGCCGCCGGGGTGGACCACATCGTCTACGGCTGGGGCTTCTTCACCGCCGTGATGATCGTTCTGCTGCTGATCGGAAACCTGTTCACCGACCGTCCGATCGGCCGGCTCGCCGAATCCTCGGAAGGGCCGGACTGGGCCGCCGCGGAGCGGCGGCCGTGGCGGACCGGCCTGGCGGTCGTCGCGCTGCTGATCGTTCTGGCTGCCCCGAGCTACGCCCTGACAATCATGCGCCCGCCGGCGACCTCGACGGTCCCCTCGGACGTTCCGCCGGAGGTCAACCCCGGTTGGACCCGGGTCGAGGCAGAGGGGCCGTCCTGGCTGCCTCGGTTCCCCGGCGCCGACCGCATCGTCCTCGAAAGGTACCGGGCGGAGGACGGGGCGTTCGTCGACTTCTTCGTCGCCTATTACGTCTACCAGCGACAGGGCGCCGAGGCCGTCTACTATGCCAACAGCTTCGAGGATGGCCGGACCTGGCGGCGCGTGGAACGGGGGCAAATCGCCCTCCGGCAGGAAGACCTTCCGGCGGAGGCCCGGCTCGACCGGCTCGCCTCGGGGGCGGCGCAGCGGCTGGTCGTCTCCTGGTACTGGATCGACGGCCAATTCACCGCCAGCCCGCTGGTCGCCAAGCTTCTTCAGGTGCGCGGCCGGCTTCTCGGGTCGGATCCGGCAGCGGCCGTGGTCGCCATCGCCGCGGAATTTCATGACGGCCCGGGGGAGGCAAAGGAGACAATCGAACGGTTCCTGGACGGGACGGCGCCGCTGTCGGCCTATCTGCGGGCGCTCGGCGGGACCGGCACGGATTAGCGGCGACGAACGAGGCCAGCCATGTGCGGGATCAGCGGCATCGTCGATCTGCGGGACACGCGGCCGGTGGACCGCGCGCGGCTCGCCCGCATGAACGCCCTTCTCGCCCACCGAGGCCCGGACGGCGACGAGATCTTCGAGGCGCCGGGAGTCGGATTCGGCCACCGCCGCCTCGCCATCATCGATGTCGGCGGCGGCCGGCAGCCCATGTTCAACGAGACCGGCAGCGTCGCCGTCATCTACAACGGCATGCTGTACAACTTCCAAGAGCTCGCCGAAGAACTGACCCGGCGCGGGCACCGCTTCCGGACCCGATGCGACACGGAGGTCTTGGTCCATGCCTGGGAGGAATGGGGCGCGGCCTGCTTGGAACGGTTCCGCGGCATGTACGCCTTCGCCTTGTGGGACGCCGACCGGCAGACGCTGTTCCTCGCGCGCGACCGGCTCGGGAAGAAGCCGCTCTACTATGCGATCGCCGATGACCGGATCGTCTTCGCCTCCGAGCTTCAGGCGGTCGTCGCCGGCCTGCCCGAGGAACCGGAGCTCGACACCCAGGCGGTGGAGGACTACTTCGCCTTCGGCTATGTCCCCGACCCGAAGACCATCTTCCGCGGCGTCCGCAAGCTGCCGCCGGCGCACCATCTCGTCCTCACCCGCGGGAAAGGCGTGCCCGCGCCGACTCCGTACTGGGACCTGCGCTTCCCGGAGCCGGACGGGCGCCCCGAAGCGGAGCTGACGGCGGAACTCGCCGAGCGCCTGCGCGACAGCGTGCGGATGCGCCTCATCTCGGACGTGCCGCTCGGCGCCTTCCTGTCCGGCGGCGTCGATTCGAGCGCCGTCGTCGCCTTCATGGCGCAGGCCTCGACGACACCGATCCGAACCTGCTCCATCGGCTTCGGCGACGCGCGCTTCGACGAATCGCGCTACGCGGCAGCCGTCGCGGAGCGCTATGGGACCGCCCATTTCACGAAACGCGTCGACGTCGACGCCTACGCCCTCATCGACCGGCTGGCGGCCGCCTATTGCGAACCCTTCGCCGACAGCTCCGCCCTCCCGACCTACATGCTGAGCGCGCTCGCCCGCGAGAAGGTCACCGTGGCGCTTTCCGGCGACGGCGGCGACGAGGTGTTCGCCGGCTACCGGCGCTATGCCCTCCATCTGCGCGAGGAGCAGGTCAAGCGGATGCTTCCGGCGGGCCTTCGTCGCCCGCTGTTCGGGACGCTGGCGGCCGTCTACCCCAAGCTCGACTGGGCGCCCCGCTTCCTGCGCGGCAAAGCGACCTTCGAGGCGTTGTCCCAGGACGCCGTCGGCGGCTATTTCCGGGCGGTGACGCTCTTGCCGACGCCGCTGCGCCGCAGGCTCTACAGCGGAGATTTCCGGGCCGCGCTCGACGGATACGAGGCCATCGAGGTGCTGCGCGAGCACGGCGCCCGCGCCGGGACCGAGGACCCGGTCGCCCGGGCGCAGTACATCGACCTGAAGACCTGGCTCGCCGGCGGCATGCTGACGAAGGTCGATCGCGCCAGCATGGCCAACTCGCTGGAGGTCCGCACCCCCCTGCTGGACCACCGGCTCGTCGAGTGGGCGGCCGGGCTGCCGCTGCACCTCAAGATCCGCGGCACCGGCGGCAAGTACCTCCTGAAGAAGGCGGTCGAGCCGCTCCTTCCGCACGATCTGCTCTACCGACCGAAGCAGGGGTTCTCCGTCCCCCTCCGATCCTGGCTTCGCAACGAGCTCGCCGGCCATGTCGAAGCGCTCGTCTCCGCCTCGAAGCTCACCGACTGCGGGCTGTTCGACGGCGGCTTCCTGCGCCGTCTGGCCACGGAGCACCGAAGCGGCCGGGTCGACCACGGCCGCACCCTCTGGGCCCTGATCATGTTCGATGCGTTTCTGCGCCGACCGTGGCTCGAATCCCGCGCGACGGGGCCGCGATCCGCCGCGCCGGAAGCGGCCGAATGATCGTTTCGGTCGTTGATCGGATCGATGACCTGTCCGCGCAGGCTCGATCCGCGGCGGCGCTCGAGGCGGCCGAAAGCTATTACTGCTCTCTCCCCTGGTACCGGAACTTCGCGGCGACCTGCCTCGACCCCGGGGACCGGCTGGCGCTGATCGAGCTTTCCGACGGGCCGGGCCGGCCCATCGTCCTGTTCATGCGGACGCGGCCGGACCGATTTGGGCCGCTGCGGGCGCGAACGCTCGCCGGCCTGAGCAATTACTATAGCTGCGGCTTCTCGCTCACCGGCATCGCCGAGGCGCCGGACGGCGCCGCCCGCATCGCCGAATGGGGGCGAGGCCTGCGCCGCGCCGCGGACCGACCGGACCGGATCGCCTTCGACGCGCTCGACGCCCCCTCGCCCTCCTTCGACGCGCTGCACGCCGGCCTGCGCGCGGCCGGCTATCTGGTCGAAACCTACCCGCAGTTCGGCAACTGGTACCTGCGGCCGGACGGCCTTGATTTCGACGCCTATTGGGCCGGCCGCGACGCCAGCCTCCGAAACACCGTGGCGCGGAAGGAGCGGAAGCTGCGGCGCGAGCATCGCGTGACGATCGAGCTGCTCCGCGCGCCCGAGGACGCCGAGGCCGCCGTCGCCGCCTACGAGACGGTCTACGCCCAGAGCTGGAAGGCCCCGGAACCCTATCGCGGCTTCGCGCCCGGCCTGATCCGGACCGGACTCGCGGCCGGCGCGGTGTCGGTCGGGGTCCTCCGGCTCGACGACCGGCCGGTCGCGGCGCAGCTCTGGGTTACCCACCGGGGCCGCACGACGATCTTCAAGCTGGCCCATCTGGAGGCGGTGAAGCGCTATTCGGCGGGATCGATCCTGACCCACCACTTGCTGCGCCATGCCTTCCAGGACGACCGGACGGAGGAGATCGACTTCGGCCGCGGCGACGACCCCTATAAGCGGCTCTGGCTGCCGGAGCGGCGCCAGCGTTGGGGCCTGATCGCCTACGAGCCCGCGACCCCGGCCGGCCTTGCCTACGCGCTGCGAAACCTCGGGCCGAAGGCCGTGCGCCGCGCCGCCCGCTGGCTGACCGGCCGAAACCGGGGGCGCTGATCGCCGCGACAAGATCGGCCCAGGAATGCCCGGGTACCACCGGGGGAGGGCCGGCGCGGCCGAAACGCCGATCGGAGGAAAGGCGGGAAACGGCCCCGAATTCATTCGAAATTGGGCCCGCTATAGTGTTATATTTCAAAATATTATGAGGCCTTTTCGCCAGCGGATGTGAACGTTGCTCGCGGTTCTTGAACGACCGGATGAAATGATCGGCGTCATCACCCACGGCATCGCCGCCGGCGCCTATCTGCTGCTGACCGTGTTCCTCGTGAGCGGGTGGCGGCGGCGCGGGCTCGGCCTCGCGCTCATCGCGGCGACGGCGCTGACGGTGCTGTGGGCCGCGGCCGTTGCCGTGGTCGGGCTGATTCCCGCGCGCCCCACCGCCGTCGAACCCCTGGCCGAGCTTGCGCGGACGGGCGGCTGGATCTTCTTCATGCTGGTGATCCGGGGGCTGCTTGCCCGGGGCGACACCGCGGCGCAGGTGTGGCGCGACCCCCTGGCCGCCGTCGGCCTCGCGCTGATCGGCCTCGGTGCTGCCGCCGCGCTGGAGGGAAGTGCCTGGAGCGAGATGGGGTCCCTGCCCGGGCTCGGCCTGTTCGCGCATCTGGCGCTCGCCATCCTCGGGCTCCTGCTGGTCGAAAACCTGTTCAGGCAGACCGCGGCCGGGGCGCGCTGGGCCTTCAAGCACCTCCTGATCGGGCTCGGCGGGCTGTTCGCCTTCGACCTGTTCCTCTATTCCGCGGCCCTGCTGTTCAAACAGATAGACCCCGTCATCGCCGCCGCGCGCCCCCTGGTGAACGCGGCGGTCGTGCCCTTCGTCCTCGTCGCCGCGGCGCGCATCCGCACGCTGTCCTTCGACGTCGGCGTCTCCCGCGCCGCCGTGCTGCAGACCACGGCGCTGCTCGGCAGCGGCATCTATCTGCTGGCCGTCGCCGGCATCGGCTATCTGATGCGCGAGCTGAACCTGACCTGGGGCCCGGTCCTGCAGATGCTGTTCTTCTCCGGCGCCGCCATGGTGCTGGCCGTGCTGCTGCTGTCGGGCCAGCTTCGCGCGCGGATGAAGATGTTCATCGCGCAGAACTTCTTCGCCTTCGCCTATGACTACCGACACGAATGGCTGCGATTTATCCGCACGATGTCGGCGGGCGACGAGGGAGGCACCCTCTACAACCGGGCCGTCCAGGCCATGGCCGACGTCCTGGAATGCAGCGCCGGCGCGCTTTATCTGCGCGGGCGCGGCGACATCTATTCGCTGGCCGGCCGCGTCCAGTGGGCCTGCGCCGCCACCCGCCCCACCCTGCCGGCCGCGCTGGTCGAACAGATGGAGCGGTCCGAGGAGGTGCTGAACCTCCGCGGCGGGATCGAGCTTCCGGGCGAGAATCCCGACCGGGCCGCGGAGGTGACCACCTGGATCCAGGGCCTCGAAGCCCCGTGGCTGCTGATCCCGCTCAGGGCCCGCGGCCAGATCGTCGGCGCCATCCTGGTGGGACAGCCCCGGGCGCCGCGGGCGCTCAACTGGGAGGACGAAGACCTTCTCGACATCCTCGGCGTTCAGATCGGCAGCTACATCGCCGAGGAGCAGGCGACGCGCGCACTGATTGAGGCGCAGCGATTCGAGCGGCTGAGCAAGAGGTTCAGCTTCGTCGCGCACGACCTGAAGAACCTTGTGAGCCAGCTCTCGCTGATCCTCCATCACGCCGAACGCCACGGCAACAACCCGGAATTTCAGCGCGACGTCCTGGAAACCGTGCGCGGCTCGGTGGAAAAAATGCAGGCAATGCTGGTCCGCCTGCGCGAAGGCGCCGATTCGGAGCCGGCCGGCGAAGCCGTGGCGCTCGCGCCACTCCTCAACGAGCTCTTGGAGCGCAAGAAGCCTCTCCGCGAGGTGCTGCGGGTCGGCACGATCGAGGACGGCATCCAGGTTCGCGCCGATCGCATGGCTTTGTCGGGAATTCTTGACAATCTGGTTCAAAATTCCCTGGAGGCGGTGGGAACCGACGGACGGGTCGAGATTCGCTGCCGCGCCCGGCGCGGCGACGCCGTGATCGAGATCGCGGACAACGGGCCGGGCATGACCCAGGCCTTCATCGAGCGGAAGCTGTTCGAGCCCTTCGCCTCGACCAAAGGCGGCGGATTTGGTATCGGCATGTATCAGGCCCGAGAGCTGGCTGAAGGCTGGGGGGGACGGATCGAGGTGGAAAGCCAGGTCGGTGCCGGTACGACAGTCCGGCTCCTGCTGCCGCTGGCCTCCAGCGGCGACCCTTCGGCGAGCGCTCAGCCTGCGCAGGAAGCGGCATTGAACGAGACGGAACAGTGAGCACGAGGACCCTTCTGCTGGTGGACGACGACCCAGCAATCTTGCGCATGCTGCGCTGGTCGTTCGAGAACTACCAAGTGCACACCGCGGCCAACCGGGCCGAGGCACTTCGCCAAGTGGCCGAGCACCGCCCGCCCGTCGTGACGCTCGACCTCGGCCTGCCGCCGATGCCCGACGATGCGGTCGAGGGGCTGGCGACGCTCGAGGAAATCCTGTCGATCGCGCCGGAGACGAAGGTGATCGTCGTCACCGGCCAAGAGGACCGCGCCCACGCCGTGAAGGCGATCGGGCTCGGCGCCTACGACTTCTATCAGAAGCCGATCGACGCCGAGATCCTTTCGCTGATCGTCGATCGCGCCTTCAAGCTCTGGGAACTCGAGGCGGAGAACCGCCGCCTTCGCGAGAACCAGGACGAGCCGTTCTTCGGCATCACCACCGCAAGCGAACCGATGCTGCGCGTTTGCCGTAGCATCGAGAAGGTCGCGCCGACCGACGCCAGCGTCCTCCTGCTGGGTGAGAGCGGCACCGGCAAGGAGCTCCTCGCCCGCGCGCTGCACGAGCTGAGCAACCGGAAGCGCGGCCCCTTCGTGGCGATCAATTGCGGCGCCATCCCGGAAACCCTCCTGGAAAGCGAGCTGTTCGGCCACGAGAAGGGCGCCTTCACCGGCGCCATTCGCCAGGTCAAGGGGAAGATCGAGCTGGCGCAGCGCGGCACGCTCTTCCTCGACGAGATCGGCGACATGCCGATGGCGCTGCAGGTGAAGCTTCTGCGCTTCGTTCAGGAGCGCGTGATCGAACGGATCGGCGGGCGGGAGCAGATCCCGGTCGACGTGCGCATCGTCTGCGCCACCAACCGCAACCTGCGTGAGCGCATCGCCGCCGAACTGTTCCGCGAGGACCTGTTCTATCGGATCAGCGAGATCTCGATCGAGATCCCGCCCCTGCGCGACCGCGGCGACGACTGCGTGGTGCTGGCCTGCCATTTCATCGAGAAGTACGGGCGCGGCGACGGGAAGCGTCGGCTCAAGCTGTCGCCGGACGCCTTGAGCGCGCTTCGCGAGCACGACTGGCCGGGTAACGTCCGCGAGCTGGAGAACCGGATCAAGCGGGCCGTCATCCTGGCCGAGAGCAACCTCATCACCGCGGCCGACCTGGACCTCAGGCCGACGGAGCCGACGAACGGCCGGATCACGACGCTGCGCGAGGCCCGGGAACGGGCGGAACGGTCGATCCTCATCGACGCGCTGAACAGCGCCGAGGGCAACCTCTCGGTGGCCGCCAAGATGTTGGGGGTGAGCCGGCCGACGATCTACAGCCTGTTGAAGCAGCTGAACATCAAATGGCCACCGTGAGAGCGCCCGAACCACCGTCCCAAAAGCGCCTTCGCCTGCCGGCGGGAAGCCCTTATCATGGCGGCATGCGGAAGCATCCGTCGAGCTTTCACCCTTACGAGTGAAGGAACACCATGCGCGAACGACGATTCCTCCGATCCCTCCTGCTCAGCTCGAGCATGACGGCCCTGCTCGTCCTGGGGGCAGCCTCCGGCGCATCGGCGGTGTCGATCGAGGAGGAGCGGTCCCGGTCCTTCTACGAGGATGCGCTGAAGCAACTCGAGAGCGGCAACGCCGCCGCGGCGATCATCCAGCTCCGCAACGCCCTGCAGCAGAATCCCGACAATGCCGACGCCCGGCTCCTGCTCGGCCAGCTGTATCTGCAGGCGGGAGACGGCCCCTCGGCCGAAAAGGAACTGCGCCGGGCCCTGAGCGCGCGCCCCAGCGACGAGACGGAGATCCTGCTCGGCAACGCCCTGCTGATGCAGCAGAAATACGACGCGGTCCTGTCGGCCATCTCGCCGGAGGCCGCGACGCCGGAACTGCACCGGCAGAAGATCCTGCTTCGGGGCAACGCCCATTTCGGCCTCGGCGAGCCGGAGAAGGCGGAGGCGCTGTACCGTGAGATCCTGGACTCGGACCCCAAGGCGGTCGGTGCGCATTTCGCGCTCGCCCGGCTGCAGGCCGCCCGGGGTGACCTCGAGACCGCCCGCGATACCCTGCAGACCGCGCTCGACATCGATCCGGAGTTCTTCGACGGCTGGCTGCTGAAGGCCGAGATGGCGCTCCGCGAGCGGCAGTTCGCCGGGGCGCTGGACGCGCTCGAACGGGCGAACCGCATCCGGCCGGGCGATACGCGCGTCCATCTCGGCCGGGCGCAAGCCCTCCTGCAGACCGGCAAGCTCGAAGAAGGCGAGAGGGAGGTCGCGGCGGTGCTCGAGCGCCAGCCCGATCATCGCTTCGCGAAGTATCTGCAGGCGGGCGTCCATTTCGCCCGCGGCGAGTACAACGAGGCGGACCGGCTGTACCTGACGATTCAGGACGAGATGCGGGACTTCATCCCGGGGCTTCTGCTGGGTGGTCTCATCAAGTTCAGCACAGGGCAGTACGCCCAGGCCAACGACATGCTGACGCGATATGTCCGCGCCCAACCGCAGAACACGGCGGCGAAGCGCCTGCTGGCGCTCGTTCACCTGCGCCAAGGCGAGCCGGAGTCGGCGGTCGAGCTTCTCGAACCTCTGGTCCAGGAGCATCCCGACGACGCGGCCGCGCTGCAGCTGCTCGCCAGCGGTTACATGCGGACCGCGAGATATGACGAGGCGGCCAAGATCTTCGAGCAGATCGAGCGGTCGGGCAACCCGGCCGTCGTCCAGCAGGCGCGCACGGCGCTGACCCTGCTCGGCCCGTCGCTCGGCATCGGCGAGATCCCCGCGGGCGACGTTCCCAGCGGCGAGGCGCCCGCCGGCGAGAGCGCGGGAGCGGAAACGGCGGCGCGCCAGGCGGCTCTGCCGGAGGGCGAGCTTCTGCAGCCGGACGATCTGTCGAGACGGATCCTGCTGGTCCTCGACTACCTGCGGACCCGCGATTTCGACGCGGCCCTCGAAGAGGTCGAGCGGCTGAAATCGCAGCATCCGGATAACCCCGTGGTCCTCAACATCGAGGGCGGCGTGTATGTGGCGCGCGGGGACGAAGAGACGGCGCGCCAACGCTTCGAGGAAGCCTTGGCGATCAATCCCGACTTCCTTTCGGCCCTGTCGAACCTCGACCGGCTCGACCTGCGTGCCGGCAATCCGGAGGCGGTCGAGAACCGGATGCGGGACCGCCTGGAACGGAACCCGAAAGACGAGCGGATGACCCTGCGCCTGGCCGAGTTCCTGTTGAGCCAGGGCCGCCCGGACGAGACATACGAACTGCTCGAATCCGCCCGGGCCGCGATGCCCGACAGCAGGGCGGTCCGGCGGGCATTGATCATCTCCTATCTGCGGAACGGGCAGCGTGAACCCGTCGTCCCGGTGGCCCGGGAACTGGCCGAAATGGCGCTTGACGACGCGGAGACCATCGCCTTCGCCGCCGGTGCGCTGTTCGACGCCGGCGCCTCGGCCGAGTCCGCCGAGCTGTTCCAGACGGCGGCGGCGCTTCAGCCGGATTCGGAGCGGCTTCAGCTCGCGCTCGCCGATGCGCTCTACGCCGCCGACCGGAAGGACGAGGCGCGGCAGGTCCTCATCGATCTGCAGGCGAAGGATCCGGGAAATGCCGCTGCGGCAGCCGGCCTCATCAACTTCGCCATGTCCGAGGAGCGGCCGGAGGAGGCGCTGCGGATCGCCGACCGGCTGAAGGCGGACAACGCCGTGGCCGCGGCGCAGCTCAAGTCGGACGTGCTGATGCGGCTCGGCCGGACCGGCGAGGCCGTCTCGGTCCTCACCCAGGCGTTCCAGGAGAATCCGGTCTCGTCCCTGGCGATCGACCTGTTCCTGGCCCGGCGGTCGGCCGGCGAGATGGACGCGGCGGTGGCCAACCTCAAGGACTGGGTGGAAAGCCACGAGGACGATCACTCGGCGCGGCTCGCCCTCGCTTCGGCTCTGCTCGAAACAGGCGACTACGAGGCCGCCGCGCAACACTACGAGAGGCTGGCGGCCGTGAACCCGAACGACGCCGCCGTCCTGAACAACCTGGCCTGGCTCAAGAACGAGCTGAACCAGCCCAACGCCCTGGACTACGCCCGGCGGGCCCGGCAGCTGGCGCCCTCCTCTCCGGAGATCGCCGATACGCTGGGTTGGCTCCTCGTCCAGTCGGCCCAGACGCCGGAAGGGCTGGAGCTGCTCCGCGAGGCGGCAAGCGCGGCACCGACGAACCTCGATATCCAGTATCACCTGGCGTACGCGCTGCACGCGGCAGGCGACCGCGATGCGGCGTTGGCGATTCTCGAGAAACTGCTGGCGACGGATCAGCCCTTCACCGAGCGCGAGGCGGCGAAGCTGCTGCTGACCGAGCTGCGGGGCTAGCGCCTTCGCCCGCCGGCGGCGCGGCCGACGCCTCGCGCGCCTCGGCGTCCAGCAGCATCTTGCGGATCGACAGCGGGTCCGTCGGGACGCCGGCAAATTCGTCGATAAAGGCCGCGCAGAACTGCTCGACGGTTTCGAGGAAGCGGCGCAGATCCGCGTCGGAGCGGACGTAGGGCGTGTTGCCCGGCACGAGCGACGGGCTGTGGTAGGTGAGGCTGAAGATTCGCACGCCGCGCTTCAGCAGCTCGCGCAGGAGGGCCAGATGCTGCCGGTGGTTTTCCCCTTCGGGGCTCAGGATGATTCCCTCAAGAAGGCGGAACCGGGCAAAGATGCCACCGAGATGGAGCCAGCGCGCCAAGGGGATGTTCAGCAACCCGTCGAGTTGCGGCCCGAGGGCCGCGAGGAGCCCCGTGTATCCACGGGTCATCGGCAGCTCGAGGATCTTCGCGTCGCCGACCCAGTACGGAATCGGCCGGATGCGGCGGAAGTCCGGCCCGAACTTCCACCGAAGATCGGCCCCCGGCACGGCGCTGAGATCGATCGTGTAACCGGTCTCCGCCAGCGTCCGGAAAGTATGCGGCCCCAGGCCGTAGCGGCCGGCCTTGTAGATGGTCGGGCTGATGCCGAGGACGTCCTCGATCTTTCGCGTCAGCATCTCCAGCTTGCGCCTTTCGAGGTCCGGCTCGAGATTCCCGGGGAAGGAGTTCCGGTCGGAGACCTGCTCCAGGAAGGGCGGGTTGACCCAAGGCTGAAGATGCGTCCCGACGATGCAGCTCCCGGCCTCGAGCAGCTCGCGCAGCGGGGCGACGCCTTCCTCCTGGCTGATGACAGGATAATCGATCACATAGGTCGGCTTTATGCCGAACTTGTCGAAGATCCGATGCATCCGGTGCTGCGCCGCCATCGAGCGTACGCTGACCTCCTGGCGCGAAAACGGCTTCGCCCAGTCGAACTCTTCTTCGGTATCGACGACCACCAGAAGCAACGGCGGAAGGTCTGGGGGCAGCGTCACCGGCCGCCAAACGTCCTGGAACAGGACTCCGGAATGACTCGTTATCACGTCACCGCGCGTTCTTTGATCAGCACAGGTTCGCCAGGAGTCCTAAGAAAACACCGAAAGCATCAATTTTCTTTTGGCAGGTCATGATGAACGCCTCGTAAAGACCCTATCACGGGGGTTGGAACAAGAGCAACAAAGGCGCCGTTGGCGGGAAGCGAGCGCGAAGGAGGTACAACGATGGCGAGAGGGGGGTGGAAACCCATGCAATTCGTTGCGCAAACGTTCGCTTTCGTGCGCCGTCTCTTCCCTCCCCTGCCCCTTCCGGGGCCGTCGGCAGCGCTGTCGGCGACCTTGCTCACCGCCGGCTGCGCCATGTCGCTGCCAGCCACACAGCCGGCCATGCAGCCCGGGATACCGCCCGACCCGACCGATCCTGACGCCATTGTCGCCTGCTACGAGTCCGAGCGCGACCTCGTGACCCGCCTGCCGGCCGCCCTTTGCCGCGGCGAGATCGTCGATGAGCGCGAGGCCGCCCGGCTCGAGGCGGCGCGGAACCTGCGGGTACAGGCTGCGGCCCGCCAGTTCGGCGTCGGCTCGGCGACGGAGAACCGCCGCCTTTCCGGAAGCGGCACCGGCATATTGGTCAGCCAGAACGGCGGCGAGATCCTCACCAACTTTCACGTCGTCCGGAGCTGCGCGGTGATATCCGTGACGGCGGCGGACGGCACCAATACGCCGGCACGGCTGCGCGCGAAGGACGGCGAACGAGACCTGGCACTGCTCTCCAGCGGTCTGACGGACGAGGGCCGGACGGTCGCCGCCTTCAACGCGGACCCTGCCTCGGCGAGCCCGTTCCGGCTGGCCGTCATCGGCTTTCCGCTCCAGGGCGTGCCGACCATCCTGTCGAGCCTGACGCCGGCGATCGCCCGGCCGCAGGACCTGGCGTCGCAGAGCCCGCAGTTCCTCGTCGGCGGCTCGGTCGAGCCCGGCCACAGCGGCAGCCCGCTCGTCGATCAGAGCGGCAATGTGGTCGGCCTGGTGAAGGCAAAGATCGACAGCGTCGCGTTCTACCGGAAGACTGGGCAGATCGTCGACGACATCGGTCTCGCCATTTCGAATCCCGCGATCTTCGAGTTCCTCGAGGCGCATGACGTCTCGTTTCGGGTCGAGCCGTCCGGACCACCGCTGTCGGACGAAGACATCCTGGCGACGGCCCGGCAGTTTGTCGTAAGGGTGAATTGCTGGCGCTGAGACGGCCGCGACGTCCGCCTCACACCGCCGGCGACGTCCCAGCCGCCGCTGCGCCGGCCGCCCCGGTCATCGCCGCGAAAAGGCCGTCATAGGTGGCGATCATGGCGCGCTGGTCGAAGGTCTCGCGGGCGCGTTGCTGGTTCGCGGCGCCGAGCCGCCGACGGTCCCCGGGAGCACTCAGCAGCCGGTCGAGAGCCTGCACGAAGCGCGCCGGATCGTCCTTGGGGACGACGAAGGGCCTGTTTTCCGCGGCCACCATCGCCTTCACGTCGCCGACGTCGGTGGCGACGATTGGCAGGCCGGCCGCCATGGCCTCCAGGATCGTATAGGGCATCTGCTCGGTGTCCGAGGACAGGGCGAAGAGATCGAACAGGCCCAGAACCCCTTCGGGCCGTTCGATCGGCCCGGTGAAGAGGACCCGGTCGGCCACCCCGCAATCCCGCGCCAGGGTCTCCAGCGCCGACCGCTCCGGTCCCCCGCCTACCACAACGAGCCGGGGCGGGCGCCCCTTCGCCGGCAGGGCGGCCAGAGCGCGAATCAGCCGGCCGAAGTTCTTCTCCGGCCGCAGCGCCCCGATCGTGCCGATGACGAGGTCATCCTCCCGCCGTCCGATCCGAGCCGCGGCCGACGCCTCGGGCGGCTGTGCGAACCGCGCGCAATCGATCCCGTTCGGGATGTAGAGAACCCGCTCGGGGTCCAGACGCCAGACATCGAGGGCGATCCGGCGCAGCGTCGTCGACGGCACGACGACACGGGTGGTCGGCCCGGTCAGGGCGAGGCGCCGGAACAGCACGCGCCGACGAAGCTGCCGCTCGCCGCTCTCCTCCGCGCCGAAACCGTCCTCGAAATGGAGGTGCGGGCACACGGGTCGCCACCGATTGACGAGAGCCCATTCGGTCGACCCCCAGTTGTAGGTGAGGAGAAGATCCGGGCGCAGACGGGCCAGGTGCCGGCGGAACCGGACGAGGTTCTCGATGCTGAGCCCGCTCGACTTCCGGGCATTCAGCGGAAGGGCATGGCAGTCGACCGCGCCGTCGAGCAGGTCGCGACAGGTCAGATTCCCGTCCATCGCCAGCACCGTGTGGCGATACCGGTCCCGCAGCGCGTTCGCCAGCGTGACGAAACGGACCTGCTGCCCGCCGACGGCGAAGCTGGGGAAGACATGCGCGAGATGAAGAACCGTGCCGCGACCCGAAGGCATGACATCGCACCGGACAGAAACCGCCCTTTCTTAGAGGGCCGGCGGCACGCTGTCCACGGTTAGTGGCCACCGACCGGCGCGGCGACTTTCAACCTTAACCTTACATTAAGCTTTTCTCGATTTCCTTTTAGGAAGCCGTCGATCTTTGATGAGCCGGGGGTGGACACATGGCCGAGATCGCTGAGACAACCGCCCGTGCAACCGACCGCTTGGCGCTCCGCGCCCCGGGCCGCAAGTGGTCGCGGCAGTCCAGCGTACTCGCCGTCGCGGCGCTCAGCCTCCTTGGCTGGCTCGCCATCGGCAGCCTCTTTCGGTATTTTCTGACCCTCTGACAGATACCGCGCCGCCCGCCCGGCTCTGCGGCGGCGGCCGACATCTGCGAATGCCGGCCGGCGGGGACTCGAATGCCGCGCCGTCAAGCCGGCTCCGGGCGAAACTCCACGGCACGGAGGAACAAAGCAGCGGCTTCAGCGTTTTTGCCCCTGCGACCGCTCTCGATCACCGGTGAGCGGCCCAATCGGCAAAGCACAGCCCGACAAGCACGGTGGCCAATACCGACGTCTGGAGACCGCCCAATTGCCCGCGTCCAATCGACACGACCCGTCGCCGACGCCGCGTCGATCGACAGCGATCCATCGACACTTCGGCAAACCTAATCTAAAGATAATGCATTCTTAAATTTGCGGACCTATAGTCCGGCCAAACTGGTCGCGAAATGGTTTCTATGCGGAACTCTTTGGCCCGGCTCAGCGCGCCGAGGCAAACACACGAGACTGAGGATTCCAGTCAAGGCACTTCGTCATGATTCGGATTTTCAACGTTTACGTGCCGAGTGCCTTCTTTGTACTTGGTATCGTCGATGTAATTTTGTTGTTTTTTTCTATATCGCTTGGATTTATAACAAGTTATGCCAGCATTGATACCGTATTGAGCCTGTCGGACGAGTCCTTCGTCCAGCGGGCGAGCTTCGTGGCCGTTGCCGTCCTGTGCCTTTTCACGATGGGGCTTTATCATCGGCAATTCATTCTGGATGCGAAGGAGGTCGCCCTACGGATCGTTGTCAGCTTTGTCTTTTGCGTCTTCATTCTTTCGATTCTGTTCTACTTCATCCCGGGCACCCGCATCTGGGTCAGCGCCTTCCTTCCCGGGATCGCCATCGGCGCCTGGGCCGTGTTCGTCGCCCGGCTTCTGTTCCGCCGCGTGGCGGACCTCGACGCCTTCAAGCGCCGCGTTCTGGTCCTGGGCGCCGGGCCGCAGGCCAAACGCGTCGAGAACATCGAGCGGAAGTTCCGGCCGGCGCGATTTGCCTTGGTCGGCTTCGTCCAGACGGACCTGTGCGCCGTCTGCGTCGATGAAAAGAGAGTCTTCAAGACGGTCAACGATCTGGCCGCGCTGTGCGAGCGCTTCAACGTCGAGGAGATCGTCCTTGCGCTCGAGGAACGGCGCGGCAACCTGCCGATGGACACGCTCCTCGCCTGCCGGCTCCGGGGCATCCGGGTCACCAACCTGGCGACCTTCTGCGAGCGCGAGCTCGGCCAGGTGGAGCTGGAAGGCCTCTACCCCAGCTGGCTGATCTTCTCCGACGGTGGGATGCGGGGACGCGTCGAGCGTGCGGCAAAGCGCCTCTTCGACATCGTCGTCAGCCTGAGCCTGCTGCTGTTCACCCTGCCGGTGACGCTGCTCACCATGCTCGCCATCCTGATCGAGGACGGCCGCCCGATCTTCTACCGGCAGGAGCGGGTCGGGCAGCACGGCAAGAGCTTCTTCGCCCTGAAGTTCCGGAGCATGCGCGTCGATGCAGAAAAGGACGGGATTCCCCGCTGGGCCTCCGTCAACGACAGCCGGGTGACGACCGTCGGCTCGATCATCCGCAAGATCCGGGTCGACGAGATTCCGCAGATCTACAACGTGCTGCGGGGCGAGATGAGCTTCGTCGGGCCGCGGCCGGAGCGCCCGTCGATCGTCGCCGACCTGACGCGCGAGATCCCGTTCTATCAGTACCGCCACGTCCTCAAACCCGGCATCACCGGCTGGGCCCAGATCAACTATCCCTATGGCGCTTCGATCCGCGACGCGCAGGAAAAGCTGAAGTTCGACCTCTACTACGTGAAGAACTACAGCATTTTCATCGATCTCCTGATCCTGCTCCAGACGATCCGCGTCATCCTGTGGCCACAGGGCGCCCGCTGACGGCGCGTCACTGCGAAATGCCGCGATTTCACCGTGAGTCTGCCGGAACTTTTCCGCCGGGCCTTCGTTCGTCGTGAATAGACGGCGTGAGCACAAGCAGTTCGAGAGCGTTCTTCAACGGAAGACTAGCCCGGAATTTCGGTGGTCGCGTTTGTTGCCCGTCGACGCGACCGCTTGATCCCGTCACCGCCGATGGCGGCGCAACAAGAACGAGCCGACCCGTCTTGCCGCAACGCTGAGGAGCATGGTCGATGGACATCGAGGTTGGCGGAATCTTCGGCCTCCTGGTGCTGATCGCCGACGTCTGGGCGATCATCAACGTCATCGGCAGCCACGCCTCGACCTCCGCCAAGGTCCTGTGGACCGTCGGCATCCTGGTCCTCCCGGTTCTCGGCTTCCTCCTGTGGCTGTTCCTGGGTCCGCGCTCCGCACGGACATGAGGCCCTCATTGCAAGCGGCGGTCCGGGCCCCGCCCGCCGAACGCGGGCGATGGGGCTGAGACATGGCCTTTTTCGGCGGCGGCCTATACGGGTTGATCGGCCTCGTCACCTTCGTCCTGCTCGTCATCCGCGACTGGGACACCTGCGTAGGCATCGGCGGATGTGCGCTGACGCTGCTGCTCGACTGGCTCGCCGGACTGTTCTGGCCGCTCTATTGGCTGTACGTGCTCTTCGCCGGGTGACGGCGGCGCCGTCGCCTGCGACTGGCGATGCGGCCGCCGGACCCTATCTATCCTAGAACCCGCAGCCATTGACGGCAGAGTCCCTCATGCGATTCGTCCGCAAAGCGTTGGCACCGGACCTCCTCGCCCCTGCCCTCCTCGTCGCGACGCTTGCCTGGTCCGGCGGCGCATCGGCGACCGAGCCGCTCGACGGCCGCCGCCTCGCCCCCTACCGCTTCAACCCGCCCCCGAACGAACTGTCGCCGTCGCAAGAAGGCGTCGCCGAGGCCTATCGCTCGCGGCTGCGAAGCGGCCTGTCGCCCCTCGAACGCCAGCGGCTGGACGACACCCCCCGCGGACGGGAAGTGCTTCGGGACCGGCGCCGCGAGCTGAATCGCATGGAACAGCTGCTGAACAACCAGTAGCCGGCGAGATCGCGCTTGCGTTCAAGGATTTCCGCCGCCGTTCTTAAGCGTTTCTTAAGGTTAGGCGGCAAGTCTCCACGCCATGCGCCCCCTCGTTCGAAGATCGACTGCGGCGGCGACGCACCGGCGGACCGCCGGGCGTTACTGGCAACTTGCGGATATCGCCGAGAAGGAGGGCCGCATCGCCCGCGCGCGCGAGTTCGTCGAGATCGCAATCAAGCTCGATCGCCGTGCCGCCAAAGCGGCGGACGGCGGCGTCTGGTCGCGCACCACCGAACAGAGCCGGATCGAAGGGGTCTTCGATGGCCCTTCCCGAGCCGGCAGCAGGGGCGACCGGCGCGCAATAACCGCCGGCACCCCCCAGCCGTCCGGCGGCCCCGCCGAGTAGAAACCCGACGCGGCCGCAGGAAGCGCTCCCCTGACCTTCCGCACGGCCTTCCCGAATCGGACCCAAGCCGCGGCCATCAAACGAAGGCCGCGACCGAGCCATCGCCGAGGACGGCCAGGAGCCTCCTGCGGCAGCCGGGTGATCGGCCAGAAGCACGGGAAAACGCGCGCGCGAAACGGCGCGGGACGAGGAGCCTGATTCGCCCCCTGTTCGAAGGTGACCTCAGGCCGCCTTGGTCTCGTTCGAAGAGCCCTTCCGCCCCGACGACTTCGAACGACGGGCCGGCTCCGAACGCTCGGCTCCGCCCTTGCGGCCGAGTCCGTGCTCGCGCGCCAGCTGTGAACGCCGCTTCGCATATTCGGGCGCAACCAGCGGATAGTCGCTCCGCAGGTTGAACATCTCCCGATACTCGCGAGGCGACAGCTGGTGCGTCGTGGTCAGATGCCGCTTGAGCATCTTGTGCTTCTCGCCGCACAGGAGGCACACGACATGGTTCCGCGTCACGGACTTCTGCACGGGAACCACCGGTGCGGGGGCCCCCGTCGCCGCTTCCGCCTGCGCCTCAAGCGCGCGAAGCCCGCTCGCCACCGAACTGATCACCTGGGGAAGCTCGCCGGGCGACACCGTATTGTGCGAAAGGTAGGAGGTGACGATCCGCGTCGTCATCTCTGCGATCCGCACGTCTTCGGGCTTGGCCTTTTCGTTATGTTGTTCGTTCATCTCTATTCCAACTCATTCGCCAGAGGGAGAAATTGGTATCTAAGATAAGAACTCGGCGCGCAGATTCTAACCCTCTGAAGTCAGGTAATTGCATAATTGCCGGGCGAAGTCTCTCGATACCGCGCACACAGGCCAAGCCGCTCACCGAAGAAGCCTGCCGCGAGCGGCCTGCAAGGCGGATCGAATCGGACTGGGAATGATCCCGACCGGTGAAGGATGAGCGGACGATGCAGGAACGCCGGCGTGCCGCCACCATCTGGCTCGGACTTCATCTTCTGCCCTACGTCGATCGCCTGCTCGTCCGATATTCGCTGGTCGGCGACCCGGCGGTCTTCGATACGGCGCTGTTCCCCTGGGCAGCGAAGCTGGAACGGAACTGGCGCGCGATCCGGGAGGAGGCCGATCGCGTCCTCGCCGATCGCGATTCGATCCCGCCTCTTCGACAGATCTCGCCCGACCACCGCCGCATCGCCGAGGACGACCGATGGCGGTCCTTCTTCCTTTGGGGATACGGCATCCGCTCGGAGGCGAACTGCCGGCGCTGCCCGCGAACGGTCGAACTGATCGAACGCATCCCCGACCTGCAGACGGCCCTCTTCTCGGTGCTCTGGCCGGGCGCGCACATCCCGCGGCACACGGGGGTGACCAAGGCGATCCTGACCTGCCATCTCGGCCTCCGGATTCCGAAGGATCGAGAACGCTGCCGCATCGGGGTGGCCGATCAGGTCCATGCCTGGCGGGACGGCAAGGTGCTCGTCTTCGACGACCTCCGCCCTCACGAAATCTGGAACGAGACAGACGAGGATCGCGTCGTGCTGATCCTTCACGTCAAGCGGCCGATGCGTCTTCCGGCCGCGCTGGTCCGCGACGCGCTGCTCGCCGCGGTCCGCCGAAGCGCATTCATCCAGGATGCACGGCGGGCGCTCGACCGTTGGGACAGACCGGGGAGCGACGCGGGCCGGCGCTAGAGCGGCGGTGAAGCGTCCTTCGCCTCGCCGGCGACCCATACCGGGATCGTCCCCTCCCGGCCACGGATCGGCTGCTCCGAAAGCTCCGCGAACCCGGCGAGGAGGTCGTCCCTGCCGGCCGCCTGCACGGCCGCGACCACGGCGCCGGACACGGCGAAGGTCGCCCCATAAATCTTCGTGAGAGCCTCCAGCCGGTTCGCCACATTCACGGTGTCGCCGGCGGCGGTGAGCTGCAGCTGCTCCTGCCCGCCGAGGCGCGTGATGACGACGGGACCGTAGTGAATGCCGACACCGATCGCGAGCGGTGCCCGACCCTCCGCAACGAGGCTTCGGCTCCAGTCGCGCACCGCCGCGGCCAGATCGCGGGCGCAGGCCAGGGCCGCCGCGGCGTCCCGCGGGCCGGGGGACGACATGCCGAAGATCACCATGGCGCCGTCACCGGTAAACTGCACCAGGATCCCGCCATGGGTCAGCGCGGCACGCTCGATCCGGCGGTGGAAGTCGCGCAGGAAATGCGCGGTGTCGGCCGGCGTCATCCGCTCGCTGCGGCCGGTGAAGCCCCGCAGGTCGACGAACAGGATCGCGGCGGGCTGCTCGCGCTCCTCGAAGCCCGGCCGGTCATTCTCGGCCAGAAGATCCGCGATCAACGGCGAGTGATAGCGCGACAGGTTCCGGCGCTGCCGTTCCACGTCCCGCCGCAGCCGCCGCTCCGCCACCGTGCGGCCGACCCCGGCGACGATCGCGCTCAGCAGGATCGCAAGGGCCGGGAAGGTCACGTTGAGCCACAGCAGGCGTTCTTCGAAGGCAAGCTGCGCCACCGCCGCCCAGCCGCCCAGCAGCGCGAGCGCGGCCAGCGCGGCCAGCGCCGGCGACGGCAGATGGGCGACGGCGAAGCCGGCCAGCCCGAGCAGCAATATCGCGGCCACGTCCCAGCCGATCGTCTCCGTCGTGCGGGCCAACACCTCGCCGCCGACGATGTTGCCGACCGCCGTGGCAAGGACCTCGACGCCCGGCAGCGTGCGGCTGAACGGCGTGACGAAGCTGTCGCCCGCGCCGAGCGCCGTGGCGCCGACCAGAACCACGCGGCCGGCGAAGCTCTCGGCCGGGATCCGGCCCTCGAGCAGGTCGATCATGGAATGGGTGGGGATGGTCCCCGCGCCGCCGTAGTAGTTGATCGCGAGACGCAGCATCGGATCGGCGGGGACGATGCGATCCCCGATCAGCAGGCCGCGACCGAGGAGAAGGGCCGTCTCCGCCGCGCTCACGCCCAGGAACCGGCGGGCGACCTCGACCGGAAAAGCCGGGACGTAGTCGCCTTCGAATCCGATGGCGAGGTGGAGGTGGCGCAGCACGCCGTCCTCGTCCGCGAGGACGTTGACCTGCCCCAGCCGGGCGGCTTCCCGCAGCGGCGCAATGGGAACCAGGGCGCCCGTCGCCTGAAGGACGGGCTGCGCCCGACCGGCGGCACGGTGAACGACGGGAAAGGCCGCCGCGCGAACCGCTGCCGAGGTGCTCTCGTCATCCATCGGCGCGGACGGGCCGAAGGTGAAGGCCATGCCCAGCACGACGCGGCCCGACCGCCGGAGGGCCGCGCGCAGCCTCTGGTCGCCGGGCCCCAGCGCGATCCCGTCCGTTGGCTGCTCGAGGTCGAGGAGCAGGAGGTCGAGGCCGATGACCGCCGCCCCGGCGGCGTCGAGCCGCTCGACGGCCTCGGCAAGGGCGCGCCGGGGCAACGGCCAGCGCTTCAGCGCGCCGATCGTCCGGTCATCGATGGCGAGGATCGCGATCCCCGGGGGCGGAGCCACGGGTCCCCGGAGATGGAAGCGCCAGCCGAGGGTCTGGCCCTCGATCGCGGCCACCAGCGGCGCGTTCCAGAGGCCGGCATAGGCGGCCGCCAAGCCGAGGGCGATGAGCAGGGCCGCGGCCGCGCGCCGCCACGGGATCCCCGATTTCCTGGTGCGGCGCGACGGCATCGGGCCGCAACCGCCAAGCTAGGGCAGGCGCGTGCGAGCCAAGGCGGACTCGACCCGCGCCGCCCCCCAGCGCTTGGGCTCGCCCGGCGCCCCGCCGGGCGGCACGTCGGTCCCGTAACCCGGCTGCAGCAGCACCTCGCCGCCGGCCCGGCCCGACACCGACACCGCCCCTTCGACGACGAAGACCGCGGTGCCTTCCGGCGCGGATTCGACGATCCACTCGGTCGACCGAACGGCCGCGATCGCCGTTGCCGTCCGCACTTCGAGTCCGTTCCAGGCGGGTTGCGGCGACAGAGCCAGCCGGAGGATGCCTTCGATCAGATCGACGAGGGCGCTTGCGCCGCCCCCATCCCCCGCGCCGTCGAAAGCCGTGAGCGACACGCTGCAGCGCTCGCCGATGACGAAGCTCGACCCGTCGGAACAGGCGATCGCGAGACGCGAGCCGTCGGCCGTGACGACCTGGTCGTCCGGCCGCAAGGGCGTGCCGGGCCGAAGCGGCAGGCTGGCGCCTTCGCGCAGGACCGTGGCCGTGCCGGTCAGCCGCGCCACCGCGCAATCGGCCGGCGGTTCCGCGGCCCCGGCTGCGCCGCCATGCGACACGAGTGAGAACAGGAGGGCCGCAATCAGCGCTGCGGCGAAAGACCCCGATGCCACGCGTCGCCCCTCCGTTCCGAGATGCCGGTCCATCCGTCCGATTCCCCCTGTCGGTTGAATTCCCTGTCCGACCTTCCCGCACTGTAAGAGCGTCCGGCCCGCGCTGTCCACGTCCACGCAGGGACGGCGCCCTTAACGGGCGCGGCGCCCCCTCCCCCGCCTTGCGCGGGGAAGGGGCCACCGTCGCGGGTCATGGCAAGGGTGTGCTTGCCGGCGCCCTATGCGACCGGTCCCGGCCGCGTCAAGGCCGCGCCTCGATGACGAGGTTGAAGGGTGTCTCCGCGGCGCGGCGGACGCGGCCGAACCCGGCTTCCGCGAGAATCGCCCGCAGACGCGCCTCGCCGGCCTGGGCGCCGAGGCCGAGCCCGACCTCCTGAGAGAGCGAGTTCGGGGTGCAGATCCCGGTGGACGCCGCGTAGTACATCCGTCCGACCGGGTTGATGTTGTCTTCGACGCGGTCTCCGGCGAACGGCTCGACCATGAGGACCGTGCCGTCATCGGCCAGGACCCGGCGCGCGTGCTTCGCCGCCCCCAGCGGATCGCCCAGATCGTGGAAGCAGTCCATGAAGCAGATCAGGTCGTAGCCGTCCCCGGAGAAGGTCTTCGCGGTGGCGACCTCGAACGCGACGCGGTCGGAGACGCTGGCCTCCGCCGCGCGGCGCCGGGCAACCTCGATCGACTTGTCGTGGTAGTCGGACCCGACGAAGGTCGAGTTGGGATAGGCCTCCGCCATCACGATGGTCGAGGCGCCGTGGCCGCAGCCGACATCGGCGACCCGGGCGCCCGCCCGCAACTTCGCCTCGACGCCTTCCAGCGCCGGGATCCAGGTTTCGGTCAGGTTGGCCTTGTAGCCCGGGCGGAAGAACGCCTCGGTCCCGAAGAACAGCCGGTGGTGATGCTCGTGCCAGCCGATGCCCTCTCCGGTTCGCAGGGCCTGGGCAATCTTGTCCTCGTCCAGCCAGAGACTGGAGATCAGGTCGAAGCCCGGCGCCAGGAAGACGGCGCCGCCATCGTCGGCCAGCACCGCGGCGTGCTCCGCCGGCAGTTCGTAGGTGCGGCTCTGAGGGTGATAGGTGACGTAACCGCCGGCCGCCTGGTTGTTCAGCCATTCGCGCACATAGCGTTCGTGGGTATTCGTCCTTTGGGCGAGATCCTTCGGCGAGATCGGGCCGGCGCCGGCCATCGCCCGATAGAAGCCGAGCTTGTGCCCAAGATTGGTCATCACCCCCGACATCGCCGCCGCCATATCGTTGACGACTTGCCCCACGAAGGCGTGAACCTTCTCGCCGTTCACCGGTTGTGATCCATCCGCAGACATGCATACCTCCCTTCAAGTCATTCGCCGCCCGATGCGGCATCGTCTCGTCTACGGCCGCGGGCGCGATCCGGCTATGAACCGCTTCACAATGGCTCCATAATGCGCCCGGGAAGCGGACCCGTCCGGGGTGCGGCGCCGACGGCAACGACCGGCCGGCGCGAACGGCTCACGCATCCCGGGACGCGAGGGAGGACGCGATGGAACGGACCGCCAAACCGGCCGCCGACATCAGCCCGGAGGAAAAGGCACGGCTGATCGGACGCAGCTTCGTCTTCCGGGACCTCGATCCCGATCTGCTGCTCCGGGTGGCCCGCCTCAGCCACGTCCGCCGTCTCGACAAGGGCAGGCTGCTGTTTCAGCAAGGCGACGAGGGAGACGCCCTGTTCGGCGTCGTTTCCGGCCTCATCCGGATTTCGGTGGTCGGGCTGGGCGGGCGCGAGCTGACGCTCGGCCTGATGGAGCCAGGCGACGTGTTCGGCGAGATCGCGCTGCTCGACGCGCTGCCCCGCACGGCGAGCGCCAGCGCCGTCACCGACAGCCAGCTTCTCGTCATCCGGCGTCCCCTGTTCCTGACGCTCGTCGAGGAGGAGCCGCGGCTGGCGCGGCATCTGATCGAGCTGCTGTGCGAGCGGCTGCGCGAGAACACGGACCGCCTGGGCGAGTTCGCCTTCCTCAGCCTGCGTGCGCGGCTCGCCAAGAAGCTGGAGGCCCTGGCCGTCGCGCATGGACATCCCTGCGAGACCGGCGTTCGCATCGCGCTGAAGCTGTCCCAGACGGATTTGGCGCAGATGCTGGGCGTCACGCGCGAGGCGGTGAACAAGCAACTCCGGTCCTGGCAGCGGATGGGAATCCTACAGCTCAGCGGCGGCTACATCACGGTCATCAACATGGACCGGCTCGTCGCATGCGCGCAGGCCGAAGACGAGGGATTCGACCTGCGCCCGGATCCGGGCCTGGGTGCCAGCATGAAGCGCCGGGGGTAGGGATCATCTGGACCGGGAAGCGGCGACACCGGTCGCCGCGAGGATGAGGTGTTGTCGCCATGATCGTCGTGTCGCAGAGGACGCATTCGACCGAGCGGCCGGACCTTCGCCGATTCGGACCCAGTCGTCGGCACCGGCGGCTCGCCGCGCTTTGAAGGTCGCCATGGTTGGGAGCGCATTGCAGGCATCGGCCAGTCCGCGATCCACCGCGCAGCGGCGGGCCTCCGCCCTGGCGGCGCTAAGCGCCGAGGCCCTCGACGAGACGGCCGACCTCGACGCCCTCTTCCGGGCCGCGGCGGTCCATGCCGACGACGGCATACAGACCGGATGGTCACAACTTCTGCAGTATCGTCCAGCCACCGGCGACTTCCTTCTACGCGCCGGCGTCGGCTGGGCCGACGACCTGATCGGCCGGATGTCGTTCGCGGCCGACGCCGCCGCTCCGGCGACGCAGGTTCTGCGGACGGGCGAGCCGCTCGCGATCGACAACCTGCCGGACCGGCCGCAATTCCGAGCGCCCGGACCGCTGCATGAACGCGGCGTGGTTGCGCTGCTCGGCGTCCCGGTTCAGGCGGCCGGCCGCGGCTATGGCGTGATCGAGGTCGCCGCCGACCGGCCCCGCCGCTTCGGGCCTGACGACATCGAATTCCTGCAGGCCGTCGCCAACGTCCTCGGCGCCGCGATCCGGCGCAAGGAGGTCGAGGATGCGTTGCGCGAGCAGAAGGAGCTCCTGCGCTTCGGCCTAGCCGCCAACCGGATGGTCGCCTGGGACTGGGACCTCGCCACCGGGATCTCCACGCGGTCGGACAACGCGGTGGAGGTGTTCGGCCTCGGCAGCGGCACGGTCGAGACCTTCTCCCGGATGATCCACCCCGAGGACCGCCCGCGGGTGGAAGCGGCGCTCGCCGCGGCGCGGCGAGGCGACGCGCTCTTCGACGTGGAATTCCGTGTGCTCACACCGGACGGGCGGGTCGTGTGGCTGGCGGAAAAGGCGCGCCTGCGCCCCGGCCCGGACGGACACCCCACGCATCTCGTCGGTGTCTGCACGGACATCACCGAGCGGAAGCGCGCCGAGGAGGCGCTGCGGACAAGCGAGGCCAGATTCCGGGCGACCTTCGAGCAGGCGGCGGTGGGCCTTGCCCATGTCGGGCTCGACGGCCGTTGGCTGCGGGTGAACCGGCGGCTGTGCGAGATCACCGGCTACGATGAGGACGAACTGCTGCGCAAGCGCCATCAGGACATCACCCATCCGGACGACCTCGCGGCAGACATCGCCAACGCCGAGCGGTTGCTCGCCGGCGGCGACGGCAACCACGCGATGGAGAGGCGCTACATTCGCAAGGACGGATGCCCGATCTGGATCCGCCTGACGGTGTCGCTCGTGAGAGACGAGGAGCTCGGCGCGCCGCACTATTTCGTCTGCGTCGTCGAGGACATCGACCGAAAGAAGCGGATCGAAACGGCGGTGCGCGAGCGCGAGGAGCGTCTGCGCGCGGCACTCTACGCCTCCGGCACCGGCACCTATCGCCGGGACCTGCGCAGCAATCTGGTGAGCCGGGATGAGAACCTTCGGCGGCTTTACGGAATGCCCATCGAGGAGAAGGCCGGCGCGAACCGGGACGCGGCGGAGGACGAAGCCCTTGGCCATGTCGACGACCTGCTCGAGCGGGTGCATCCCGAAGACCGCGCGGCGCTTGTCGCCGCGGTCGAGCGCTCCGTGCGGGAGGGCGCGGATTTCGATATCGATTATCGCGTGATCCTGCCGGACGGCAGCCTGCGCTGGGTGTCGGACAAGGGTCGGACCTTCTTCGACGAGCGCGGCCGGCCTCTCTACACCACGGGCGCCTGCGTCGACGTCACCGAGCGGCGGGAGGCGGAGGAGCATCGCAAGCTGCTGCTCGCCGAGCTCAACCACCGGGTGCGGAACACGCTGGCGGTGGTGCAGTCGATCGCGGCGCAGACCCTTCGGCGCGCCACCTCCCTTGAAAGCTTCGGCGAGTCCTTCGCCGGGCGGCTGCGGGCGCTGGCCGCCGCGCACGGCCTGCTGACCCAGGCGAACTGGCGCTCGACCCGCCTGGAGAAGGTCGTCCGCCAGACGCTGAAGGCGCACGGGACCGCGGCGCGGGCGCTCGAGATCGACGGCCCCGAGCTGGCGCTGTCGCCGAGGCAGACGCTGGGCCTCGGCCTGGTGCTGCACGAGCTGGCGACCAACGCGGCAAAGTACGGCGCCCTCTCGGTGCCGTCCGGGCAGATCGAAGTGCGCTGGAACACCGAAGAGCGCGACGGCCGCCCCCATCTGCGGCTGGATTGGACGGAGCGGGGCGGACCGCCGGTGACGGCGCCGCGGGAGCCGGGGTTCGGCACCACGCTGATCGAGCGCACCGTCGCCTACGACCTCGGCGGCCGCGCTGACCTCACCTACGCCCCGGACGGCCTGCGGTGCCGGATCCTCATTCCGCGGGAAGGATAGCGGGACGCGAACCCGGGGCACTGGTGCCCGCTGCCCGATTCGAACCGGCACGGCTCCATCGGGCCGAGGCCGCTTTTATATATGGCGTTATGCACCATATGGTATATAATGCCATGGATGCCCGGGGCGTCTCTCATTTTCCGGCGCAAGTTGGTCTTCCCCGACGGCGCCATACTTGAGGCCGTGATCTGGCGATTGCCGGTCGCGTCGAGCGAGCGGCCGCACGGGCTGAAGTATCGGCTTTACTACGGCAAGGATGGACGACGAATCGTCGGGTACGACAACGAGCTGGGCAAGGGCGACCACCGGCATCTGGGCGACCAGGAGGAGCCTTACGTGTTTCGTACGGTAGAACAGCTATGGGCGGACTTCATGGCGGACGTGCGCCGCAAGCGAGGTGAATCATGACCAAGCAGAGGGAGGTCGTCATCGGCACCGGCACCCCGGAGCGGCTAGGCCGGGAGTTCATCGATGCCTGGAAACGCGCTGAACGCGGCGAAGCCGTGGAGACAACGGAGGCCATCTACTTCACCGATGTCACGATGCTGACCCAGGTGATCTCCGAGAAGCGGCTCCAGCTGCTCAGGGAGTTGCAGCGGCATCCTCACACCAGCGTTTACGAGCTGGCCCGCAGGCTTGGCCGCAACTACAAGAACGTCCACAGCGACGTGGCGCTGCTCAAGCGGATTGGGCTGATCGAGGACAGTGACGGGCTGTCGGTGCCGTACACAAAGATCCACGCGGAAATCGACCTGTTGCCGGCTTGAGCGTGGACGCCGCCGACTCTGACGGCTGCACCGCGGCCGATCGGATCGCATGGTTCCGCGGTAGGCCGAGCAGCAACCGTCCGTAACCCCATCGCTGGGCCCGCTTGGTACCGGCAAGGCGCACCTTCCGGATCTGCGCTGGTGCCCGCTGCCGGACTCGAACCGGCACGGCCCTTCCGGGCCGAGGGATTTTAAGTCCCTTGTGTCTACCAATTCCACCAAGCGGGCGCCGCGGCGTCCCACAAGCTAGCCGCTGCCCGCGGGCGGATGCAACGGCGGCGCGGGGGCAATGGCGCGGCCGCGGCCCTGGCGGGGGCGCGGGTTTGTTCCGATATGGGCGTCATGAGGCGCATCGCAAGCCGATGGGCAACGGCCCGCGGCCGGCCCGTCGGCGCCGTCCTCCTCGCGCTGCTGCCGGCGCTGCTCGCGCTCGGCGCCTGCGCGCCGGGGCGGCTCGGCGAGGCGCGGATGATTCTCGAGGACGTGGCCGCCGGCCCGGGGCCGAGCCGGCTCAAGACCGCGACTCCGGCGCCCGAGCGGCGCCCCCTGTCCTTCGCCGTCGAGGGGCGCCGCTACGACGCCGACCTTTACCGGCCCGGCGCGGGGCGGCCCGAGGCCGTGCTGCTTCTGGTCCCCGGTCTCGCCCCCGCCGGCCGGGACGATCCGCGGCTGGTCGCCTTCGCAAGCACGCTGGCGCGCGCCCGGTTCGCCGTTCTCGTCCCCGACCTCCCGAGCTTCCGGGCGCTGCGGGTGAGCGCGGCCAACATCCGGCAGGTCGCGGACGCCCTCACCTTCCTGGGGCGCGCCCACGGCCCGCGGCCGGAGCCGACCGGCGTGATCGCGATCTCCTACGCCGTCGGCCCGGCGCTGCTGGCCGCCCGCGCGGCGGACCCGGGAACCCGAGCCGACTTCTTCGTCGGGATCGGCGGCTATTACGACATCGAGGCGGCCATCACCTTCTTCACCACCGGCCACTATCGCGAGACGCCCGGCGGGCCTTGGCGATACCGCCCGCCGAACGCCTACGGCAAATGGCTGTTCGTGGAGAGCAACGCGGGCCGGATCGCCGATCGCGGCGACCGCGCGGCGCTGATCGCCATGGCAAGGCGGCGCCGGGCCGACCCCGCGGCGGAGGTCGCTGACCTGGCAGTGGGACTCGGCGCCGAGGCCCGGGCGGTTTACCGGCTGGTGACCAACCGGGACCCGGAGCGGGTGCCGGCGCTGATCGACGCCCTGCCGGCGGGCCTCCGCGCCGATCTGCGCGCCCTCGACCTGGAAGGCCGCGACCTCCGCCGGGCGCCGACGCGGGTGGTCCTGCTGCACGGCCGGGACGACCCCATCGTGCCGGCCAGCGAGAGCGCCCGGCTGGCCGCCGCCCTGCCCGAAGGCCGGGCCCGGCTTTATCTCGTCGACAACCTGTTCCATGCGGAGCTGGGGCCCGGCGGCTGGCGGGATGCGCTGACCCTGTGGCGCGCGGCCTATGCCCTGCTGGCGTTGCGGGACGCCGGACAAGCCGGGTCGGTGCGGGCGCGAGCCTCCGTCGCGCGAGGGAAGCGGGAGGCCGGTGTCAGGCCGGCTCCGCGTCCAGGGGCTCGGCGCCGAGCTCGCGAATGAGCGCGCGCAGCTCCTCGGCGGCGCGGTCGAGGACCGCGGAGTCGGTGCCGCGCAGGACCAGGCTGGTGCCGAACTTCCCCTGGCGGAAGAAGGGGTAGCTGCCGATCTCCAGCATCGGATACCGGTCCTGGAGGGCGCCCAGGCCCTTGGCGATCGCGCCTTCGGGCAGGAAGACGGCCACGGTCCGCGACAGCATCGGCGCCCCGCCGGCGAGGCGATGCTTCAGCCCCTCGAACATGGCCTGCATGATCGAGGGCACCCCCGCCAGCACGAAGACGTTGCCGATCTGGAAGCCCGGGGCGGCGCTGACCGGGTTGTCGATCAGCGTCGCGCCCTCCGGCGTGTTCGCCATGCGCAGCCGCGCCTCGTTCAGCATTCCCGGCTCGTAATGCGCCTCCAGCCGGGCCACGGCCGCCGGGTTGCGGACCAGCGGCAGGCCGAAGGCCTTGGCCACCGAGGCCGCGGTGATGTCGTCGTGGGTCGGACCGATCCCGCCGGTGGTGAAGACGTAGTCGTAGCGGGAGCGGCACTGGTTGACGGCGGCGACGATGTCCTCCTCGACGTCCGCGATCACGCGGGCCTCGCGCAGCCGGATGCCGATCTCGTTCAGCCGGACGGCCAGATAGGGCAGATTGGCGTCGCGGGTGCGGCCCGAAAGGATCTCGTTGCCGATGATGAGGACGGCGGCGGTGACCGTCGGGCTGTCGGTGTGGTCCGTCATCTCCGATCCGCCATCAGGACTCCGGCTCCTCGGCCGCCGGGGCGTAGCCCTTCCGCCGCATGCAGTCGGCGACGATCCGGTCGTAGCGCCGGCCGGTCTCGAACTGGTCCATGTTCTGGATCAGGTCGAGGTCGCCCTCGCTCCGCCAATCCAGGCCGGGCGCGCCGCGGAACGCCGGATCGCCGGTGGCGATGTCCCGATCAATGGCGGTGTCCCGCTGAATGACGGCGCGGGCCTGCGCCCTGCAGGCCTCGAGGGCAGCGATGACCGCGTCGTCCTCGCCATAGTCCGCCGCACGCGGCACCGGCCGCGGCTCCGGTTGACCGAACCAGGATATGGAGGAGCAGCCGGCGAGAGCGGCGACAAGCAAGGCCGCGAGCGGCAAGGCGGGTTTCATGAAGGGGGTTGCCTCCTGCATACGGGGCAAGAGATTGCCCCCGCCGCCCCGGTTTTGCAACGGGCGAGTGCGGAGACGGCATCCGGCGGAGCTGCCATCCCGGGTTAAGCCCGATCGGCAATTGCAGGACGCGGCAGGATTCCCTACCCTGCCGGCGCGATGAAGTTTCCCGTTCCCCTGATCGAGGGCCGTCTGGTCCGCCGCTACAAGCGATTCCTGAGCGACGTCGAATTGGTCAATGCCGCCGACGCGAGCACCAACGGCACCGTCACCGCCCATTGCGCCAACCCCGGATCGATGCTGGGCCTGACGACGCCGGGCTCGGAGGTCTGGCTCTCGCCGGCCACGGATCCCAAGCGGCGGCTGCGCTATAGCTGGGAGCTGATCCGCGTCGGCGACCACCTGGTCGGAATCAACACGGCCCACCCCAACCGGCTGGCCGCCGAGGCCATTGTGGCCGGGCGCATCCCCGAGCTGGCCGGCTATGAGACGCTGCGCCGGGAAGTCCGGTACGGCCGCAACTCGCGGATCGACATCCTCCTGGAAGGCGGGGGACGGGCGCCCTGCTACGTCGAGGTGAAGAACGTGCATCTGCGGCGGGAAACGGCCGCGGAGTTCCCGGACTCCGTCACCGCCCGCGGCGCCAAGCATCTCGACGAGATGGCGGAGATGGTGGCGACGGCCGGGGCCCGCGCGGTCATGCTCTATATCGTCCAGCGCGCGGACTGCGACCGCTTTGCCATCGCCGGCGACATCGACCCGGCCTATGCCGCCGCCCTGGACCGGGCCCGGGCCGCCGGGGTGGAGGTGCTGTGCTATTCCTGCACGGTCCGCCGTGACGGCATCGAGGTCGCCCGTCCCCTGCCCCTTGCCCTATAGCGGGCCCCGCCGGCACCCCGTCCCGCCACTTGCAATCTCCTCTCCGAACCCATTTATTGGACACAGAACTATTGGACACTGGACGCGAAGCATGGAAGGCGGCCCGGCGCCGCCCCGGGGAAAGATGAGGATTCTCAATTTGATGAAGAGCACCGAGCCCGCTCACGACTGGAGCGCCGAGGATCGCCGCATCAAGATCCATGGCGCGGAGGCGTTCGAGGGGATGCGCCGTGCGGGCCGGCTGGCGGCCGAGACGCTCGATTTCATCACGCCGTACGTCAAGCCCGGCGTCACCACGGGCGAGTTGGACCGGCTGTGCCACGCGTTCATCACCGACCACGGCGCCGTGCCGGCGCCGTTGAACTATCGGGGCTTCCCGAAGTCGATCTGCACGTCGATCAACCACGTCGTCTGCCACGGCATCCCGGGCGAGAAGAAGCTCCAGGACGGCGACATCATGAACATCGACGTGACGGTGATCCTCGACGGATGGCACGGCGACACCAGCCGCATGTTCTTCGTCGGCAAGGTCGGCGTGAAGGCGCAGCGGCTGGTGGACGTGACCTACAAGGCGATGATGCGCGGCATCGAGGCCGTCCGTCCGGGCGCCACGGTCGGCGACATCGGCCACGCGATCCAGACCTTTGCCGAATCGCACCGCTTCTCGGTGGTGCGCGACTTCTGCGGCCACGGCATCGGCCGCGTGTTCCACGACGCGCCGAGCATCCTCCATTTCGGCCGCCCGGGCACCGGCCCGACCTTGCGCGAGGGGATGTTCTTCACCGTGGAACCGATGATCAACGCCGGGCGCTATGACGTGAAGGTGCTCGACGACGGCTGGACGGCGGTGACGCGCGACCGCTCCCTCTCAGCCCAGTTCGAGCATACGGTGGCCGTGACCGCGGACGGCTACGAGATCTTCACCCGCTCCCCCGCCGGGCTCGACCATCCGCCTTACGCCGTCTGAGGATCAGCCCCGCTTGACCGACGACGGGACGCAGAGCGAGAAGCCCCACTATCTCGGCCATCGGCAACGGCTGCGCGAGCGCTTTCTCGCCGGCGGGGCGGAAGCGCTTGCGGATTACGAGCTCCTCGAGCTTCTGCTGTTCCAGGCGCGCCCGCGCGGCGACATGAAACCGCTGGCCAAGGCGCTCATGAAGCGGTTCGGCAGCTTCGCGGCCGTGATGGCGGCGAGCCCGCGGGAGCTGGCCGAGGTCGCGGGCATGGGCGAGGCGAGCATCGTGGCGCTCAAGACCGTCGAGGCGGCGGCGCTGCTGATGACCCGCCAGCAGCTGATCGACCGGCCGGTGATCGGCTCCTGGAAGAAGCTGCTCGACTACTGCCACGCGGCCATGGCGCACCAGAAGGTGGAGCAGTTCCGTCTGCTCTTCCTCGACAACAAGAACGCCCTCATCGCCGACGAGGTGCAGCAGCGCGGCACCGTCAACCACACGCCCGTCTATCCGCGCGAGGTGGTGAAGCGGGCGCTCGAGCTGGGCGCCACGGCCATCATCATGTGCCACAATCACCCATCCGGCGACCCGACGCCGTCGGAGGACGACATCGCCATGACGCGCGAGATCGCCGAGGCGGCCGGGCGGCTCGGCATCGCCCTGCACGACCACGTCATCATCGGCCGCAACGGCCACCGCAGCTTCCGCAGCATGGGGCTGCTGTAAGCCGCGCCCGCCGGCGCGTGTCAGCCGTCGCCCGACCGCAGGCAAAGGTCGCTCGGCCTCGGGAGACCGCACCCTTGCCCATGCCCGGGGGCAGCCCTGATCTTCTCCAACTGATCGTCCACCCGCATGGGCCGAAGCCGCGACGCAGGGGCGAGACGGTTACCGCTCCCGCACCGCGTAGGTCAGGTGGGTTACCCGCTGCGTTGGCTCCGCGCGGATCGGCTCCAGGGCCACGCGGTCCGCGTCCACGCCCTCGAACAGGCGATTCCGGAGCCGAACAGCACGGGTGCGAGCGCGATTGAGAACTCGTCGATCAGGCCGGCGTTCAGATACTCCAAGATCGTCTCCGCGCCGCCCGCGATGCGGACGTCGCGGTCGCCGGCGGCCTCACGGGCCCGGTCGAGCGCGGCCTCGATGCCCTCATTGACGAAGTGGAAGGTCGTCCCGCCCGGCCGGACCCACGGCTCGCGCTTGGCATGGGTGACGACGAACACCGGGGTGTGGAACGGCGCCTCCTCCGGCCATGCCAGCTCGCCGGCGTCGAACATCCGTTTGCCCATGACGCTCGCGCCGGTGCGCTCGTGCGTCGCCCGAGCGATGTCGTTGTCGGGTCCTTCCTCACCGCCCTCGCCGAGCTTGAGGTTTTCCCGAAAGAATCGCTGCGGGAACGCCCATGCCTGCAGCTCCGACCACTTCTTCATCCAGCTCTGGACCCTCGGGTCGTTCTTACCTTTGGGCGAAAAGACGTCCTCGACGGGCAGGTGCTCCGGCGCCATGAAGCCATCAAGCGACATCGTCACGCTAAAAAACACTTTTCCGGCCATCAGCCCTCAGCTCCCGTCCGAACAATCTCGGTAACATAGGCGGCCAGCTTGCTCAGGGTCTGCCGACCGCCCTCGATCGCGTGGTACTTCTCGACCGCCTCGTCGCGCAGCTCCTTGGAGGGAAACACTGTGCGCATCTCGATCCTGGTCATCGCGCCGTCGGGCGCGAAGGTGAGGATCGACTCAAATGCGTTCGGGTCGCCGCGCCGCTCGCCATGCAGGAGCGCGATCCGCTCCGGCGGGGTGATCTCGGTCCAGCAGATCCATTCCTGGTAGTCCGTCCCGTCCGGTCCGTGCATCACGAAATCCCACTCCCCTCCGACGCGGAACTCGAACGCCCGCGTGGTGGTGGTGAACCCCTCCGGTCCCCACCACCGCGACAGATGCCTGACTTCGGTGAATGCCTCGAACACCAGCTCCCTTGGGGCATCGATGACCCGGGAGATCACGATCTCGCGGTCGGCCGTCGTTGACTGCCCGGGCGCGTCGCGTCTTGTCGCTACCATCCGTCACTTCTCCTTCCTTGCCTGCTTGAGCTCCTGCACGTACGCGTCCAGCCGGTCGAAGCTCTCATTCCAGAACCGCTCGAAACCGCCGGTCCACTCGTGAACCGGTCGCAGCCCGCGAGCGTCGAGGCGGTACAGGCGCTGCTTGCCTGCCTTCCGGTCTCGCACCAGCCCGACATCCCGGAGCACCCGCAGGTGTTTGGACGCCCCCGGCTGGGTCATCCCCAACTCCTGAGCCAACTCGGTCACCGAACGCTCACCCGCCCGCAGCAGGACCAGGATCTCCCGTCGCTGCGGCTCGGCGATCGCGTTGAAGACGTCCGACGTCGTCGCTGCTCGCGCCATGGCCGTAACATATGCCAATATGGGAATATGTCAACGCAGAGAAATCAGGGGGGGTATTGTCAGATGACAGGTAAGGCCACCGGCAGGCCAGGACGCGCCGCGGCATCCCGCCGGTCGCGGGCGCGGCCTCGGCCATAGCCAATCACGCTCATCCGCAATTATGGTTGGGGCCTTCGACAACCCGCGTCGCCGGGCGCGACGCCAAGAGACGCCAAGACAGGAAGGGAATTCGATCGATGAGCCTCGACGTCGCCATTGGTCAGGACATCCGCCTCGCCTTCAACGTGCCGCTGCTGATCCAGGCGATTCCAAATGCCGAGGCGACCAATGCCGGGCTCAGGCGGCTGATCCTGGAGCGCGAGCGTCGGTCCGCGGGGCTGCGCATCAGCAATGCGGGCGGCTGGCATTCGGAGGAAACGCTGCTCGACTGGCCGGAGCCGGAGGTGGCGACGCTTCGAGGCTGGATCGATTCCGCCGTCCAGCGGATCAGCCGCCTGCCGGTGCGGCAAAACCCCGAGGCGGTGCGGCTCGCCTACCGTGCCGCCGCTTGGGCCAACGTCAACCGGAGCGGCAACTACAACACGCCGCACGTCCACGCCGGCATCCACTGGGCCGTCGTCTATTACGTCGCGGTCGGCGAAGCGGAGCCCGGATACCCGCAGAACGGGCAGCTCGAGCTGCGCGATCCTCGCCCGGCGGCCGTGTACGGGCGGCTGCCGGGCTTCATGTTCGGCCGCGCGATCACGATCGATCCGAAGCCGGGGCTCATGGTCGCCTTTCCGGCCTGGCTCGAGCATTGGGTGCATCCGTTCCACGGCAGCGGCGAGCGCATTTCGATCGCGGCCAACGTCGAGATCACGCGATACGAAATGCCCCCGAGCGCTCGATAGCCGAGCGCTGTCAGCCTCTACGAACGGCCCGCCCGTTCGTAGAGCCTGTCGAAATAGGGATGGAGATCGCTCCAGTGGTCGCCGTAATTGTCGATCGTCAGCAGGCAGTCCACCGTTTGCCCGTCGGTCGAGAGCGGCAGGCGCAGCGCCGCATAATGCCGTGACAGTCCGGCCTCGGTGACGAAGCGGACCTCGTGGGCGTTCGGCCGCCCCGTAGCCGCCACCTCCAGGAAATGCTCCAGGAGCATGTCCCGGTACGCGTCCGGCCGTAGCTGCGAGACCAGCCTGCCGGTCAGGTCGCAGTTGTGCAGGTTGTGGATATCGGTTCCCACCAGGCGAAACCGGAAGTCCTTGCGGCTCGACAGGACATCGACCAGCGCAAGCCGCGGCAGCACCCGCTTCAGCTCGACGGGATCGATCTCGCGACGTGACGGCCCGATCCGCGGCCCGCGCAGCCGGTTCCAGTAGCCGAGGAGAAAGCCGAACTCCGGGTACCGCGAATCAGCCGGATCGAGAGGGTTGGCCACGACCTCACCGGAGCTACGCGGTTCGTTGCGGGTCATCTGCCATTCCGTCGAAGCGGAGCGCACCCACCGCATTCGACGCGATAACCGCTAAAAAACGACTAATACCGACGGCCGGCGCGGCGCCCGTCAGCCTTCGTCCGTCCCGCCGCCGAAGCGGGAATCGCGCCAGGCGAGCGCCGCCTTGAGGCCGTCGCGCCGCGCGATCTCGTCGAAGGTCCGGCTTTCGGGCGTCTCCATGCTTTCGATCTGCACGTCGATGTCGAGCGCCGCGGCGAGTGCCTCGCGCATGCCCATGATGTCATAGGCGCGGTTGATCGCCTGCTTCGTCAGGGCAACCGCCGAACGGTCCATCACCGCGATGTCGCGCGCCATGGCCAGCGCCGCGTCGAGCTCCTGCCCTTCCGGCACCACCCGGTTGATCATGCCGATCGCAAGCGCCTCCTCGGCCGTCACCTTGTCGTTGCCGGTGAGCAGCAGCTCCTTCGCCTTCTTCGGACCGCTGAGCCAGGGCAGGAGCAGCGCGACGATGCCGCTGCCGAAGCGCAGCTCCGGCTCGCCGAAGCGGGTGCCCTCCGCGGCGATGGTGATGTCGCAGGCCATGGCGAGCTCGCAGCCACCCGCGAGGCAATAGCCCTTGACCGCCGCGATCGTCGGGCGGCTCAGATGCCAGAAGCGCATGATGATGTCGAAATCGCGCTGCAGGACCGGGCGCCAGTCGGCGACGCCCTCCTTCGGCGTGTCGGCGCCCTCCTTGAGATCGAATCCCGAGCAGAAGGCCCGCCCTGCGCCGGTGACGACGAGCGCGCGCACCGCCTCGTCCCGCTCGACGGCGTCGAGCAGGGCGTTGAGCTCGTCGATCATCCGACCGTTGATGGCGTTGAGCCGCTCCGGCCGGTTCAGGGTCACGAGGCCGACGGCCCCGCGCCGCTCGAAAGTGATGGTCTCGTAATCCATAGGGGCCTCTCCACCCATAGGGGCCTCTCCCAAGCTGAGGCGTTCTGCGCCGTCCATCGGCTCTTATTGACCGTTTCGGTGTTCTCTGCAACATGCGGGGCGACGCTTGAGGGATCGGAGCCAGGATGATCGCCGCGAATCTGGGCCTGCTGCTGACGGCGATCGCGTGGGGATCGCTGATCCCCGTGCTGAACCTTCTGATCCCGCAGTGGGATCCGTACTTCCTGGCGGCGATCCGCTACGCGCTCGGCACGCCGGTCTTCCTTCTGCTTCTGCTCGTCGTCGAAAACGGCAGGCTCGTTCCGGGGCCCGTCTCCTGGTGGCGGCTGTGGCTGCTGGGCGGCGTCGGGATCGGTCTCTTCGCGCCGCTCTATACGCTCGGCATCGCCCATTCAAACCCGATCACGGCGGCCGTCATCGGGTCCACCGGACCGGCGGTCGCCGCGATCGTCGCCTGGGCGATCTACCGGACGCCGCCCGAGCGCGGCACCGTTCCGGCGATCCTCCTCGCCATCGCCGGCGGCGTGCTCGCGACCTACGATCCGGGGCGCAGTGGGGTACCCTTCGACCTGCGCGGCGGCGAGGTTCTCATCCTCCTCGCCTCGGCCTGCTGGGCCTGGTACTCGCTGATGGCGCAGCACTGGCTGCGCGGATGGTCGCAGCTTCGGATCTGCGGCATCACCATGGTGCCCGGCTCCGTCGTCCTGATCGCCGTCTATCTGCTCGCAAGCTTGACAGGCGCGGCCCATCTGCCGCCGGCCGTACCGTCGACCGCGCCCGAGCTCGGCCTGTTCGCCTGGATTATCTTCGCCTCCGTCGTCACGGGCGTGTTCCTGTGGCACTTCGGCGTCGGCCGGCTGGGGGTCGTCGTCGCGTCGCTGTTCCTGAACCTAGCCCCGGTGGCGGCGATCCTCATCAGCGCCGCGCTCGGCACCCGGCCCACCGCCCTGCAGCTCCTGGGCGGCGCGCTCGTGATCGGCGGCGTTCTGCAAGCGCAGCTGCGCCACCTGCTCGGCGCCAGGTCCGCGAAACGACGCCGCGGCGTGGCTTGATGTCATTCAACCAGGGAGATGCGGCGCATGACCGGGAAACCGTTTGCGATCATCGAGGCCCCGTCCGTGCTCGGCCTGTTTCCGAAGGGGGTCGAGACGTTGCCCGATGCGCTGCTGGCCGCGGGTCTGGCCGAGCGGCTCGGCGCCCGCCGCGCCGGTCGCGTCGAGCCGCCGCCTTACGAGCCCGAACGCGATCCCGAGACCTTGCTGCTCAACCCGCGCGGCATCGCCGACTACGCCGTCGCGCTCGCCGATGCCGTCGGGGCCGCCGTCGACCGCGGCGAGTTTCCGGTGGTGCTCGGCGGCGATTGCTCGATCCTGCTCGGCAACCTTCTGGCGCTCCGGCGCCGCGGCCGTTACGGCCTCCTCTTCCTGGACGGGCACGCCGACTTCTACCAGCCGGAGGCCGAACCGAACGGCGAAGCGGCGTCGATGGACCTTGCGCTGGTTACCGGCCGCGGCCCGGCGATCGTGACGGACATCGAGGGCCGGCGCCCGCTGGTGCGCGACGAGGACGTCGTCCTGGTCGGGCGCCGCGACGCCGCCGACGCCGAGGCGCATGGAAGTCAGCGCGTCGAGGATACGGCGATCGCGATGACCGACCTCGCGGCCCTGCGCGCGGCCGGGGCAGAGGCCGCCGCGGCGAATGCGGCGGAGCGCCTCTCCAAGCCCGAGCTCGACGGCTTCTGGATCCACCTCGACGCCGACGTCCTCGACGACGCGGTCATGCCGGCGGTGGATTACCGCATGCCGCACGGCCTGTCGTGGGACGAGCTTGCGACCGTCCTGCGCGCGGCCATCGGCAGCGGCGGCGCGGTCGGGATCAACGTCACCATCTTCAACCCGACGCTGGACGGCGACGGCTCGATCGCACGCGCCTTCGCGGAGGCGCTCGCCCGGGGACTCAAACCGTAACGCTTGCCGATTCGCCCTGCCCGTCCCTACAGGACGGACGCGACCTTCAGCCCTTCGAAAACCGCTTCCTCGGCCGTGCGCGGGGCGAGGCAGTCGCCGATCAGGTGCAGCTCGCCCGGGTAGTCCGCCAGCGCGTCCTCGAGCGCGGCGACCCGCTCGTGCCCCAGGGAGAGGACGAGCGTATCGACCTCTTCGATGACCACCGGCTCGCCGCTCGTCGTGTGCTGGAGATAAACGGTATCGCCGTCGGCGCCGAACAGCCGGACATAGGGGATGATCTCGACCCCGAGCTTGTGCAGCGTGCCGACCCAGCCGTCGCGCACATATGGCTGGATCGTCTGGCCCGGCATGTAGCCGTTCACGCAGAGGCGCACCCGACAGCCGTCGCGCGCCAGCTTCTCCGCGATGCCGAGGCCGATCCAGTCGCAGCGCCAGTCGGCGACGACCACCGACGGGCCGACATTGGCCTCGCCCCTGAGGACCTGCCAGGCGTCGACGAGATGCTGCGCGTCGGCGTCGCCTTCGATCGGCGGCCGCCGCGGCACCGCACCGGTCGCCAGGACGACGGCGTCGGGCGCCTCCCGCGCCACGAGGGCGGCGTCCACCCGGCTGTTCTTGACGACCTTGACGCCCGCCAGCTCCATCTCGCGCGCGAGATTGGTGATGATGCCGCCGAACTCCATGCGGCCCGGCAGGAGCTGGGCGAGCCGCGCTTGCCCGCCGAGCTGCCCCTCCGCCTCGTGGAGCGTGACGTCGTGGCCGCGCTCGGCGGCGACGGCCGCGGCCTTCATGCCGGCCGGCCCGCCGCCGACCACCAGCACCTTCTTCCGCCGCGCCGCCGGCCGGCGCGTGCCGTAGACGAGCTCGCGCCCGCTTTCCGGATACTGGATGCAGGAGATCGGGTAGCCGAGATGGAAGTGCCCGATGCAGGCCTGGTTGCAGCCGATGCAGGCGCGGATGTCGTCGAGCCGCCCGGCCGCCGCCTTGTTTGCCATGGCGGGGTCGCAGATCATCGCCCGGGTCATGCCGATCAGGTCCGCCTGGCCGGCGGCCAGCACCTTCTCCGCCTCCTGCGGCTGATTGATGCGGCCGGCGACGAAGACCGGCTTCGAGACGACGGCCTTGGTGGCGGCCGCGAAGGGGGCGACATAGGCGTTCTCGATCGCCATCGGCGGGACGATGTGGATGGCGCCCGCGAAGGAGGCCGAAGAGCCGGCGATCACGTTGTAGTAGTCGAGCCCGCCCGCATCGCCGTCGAGCGCCTTGCAGGCCGCCAGCACCTCCTCCGCGGTGAGGCCGTCATGGTCCTTCTCGTCGCCGGAGATCCGCATGCCGACGACGAAGTCCTGGCCCACCTTGGTCCGGATATCGGCGATGATCTCGCGCAGGAAGCGCAGGCGGTTCTCGTCGCTGCCGCCATATTCGTCCTCGCGCCGGTTGACCCGCGGATTGAGGAACTGGGCCGGCAGATAGCCGTGGCTGGCGACGATCTCGACGCCGTCGAGCCCCGCCTCCCTCATGCGCCGGGCGGCGTCGCCATAGCCGGCGATCACCTCGCGGATCATCCGCTTCGACATCGGGCAGGGCATGACGTGGAAGCGCTCGTTGGGCACCGCCGAGGGGGCGTAGGCGACGGGCGCGGTGCCGTCCTGGCTTTCGATGATCTCGCGCCCTGGATGGAAGGCTTGGCCGAACACCTTGCAGCCGAATTCGTGGCAGACCTCGGCGACGCGCCGATAGCCGGGAATGCAGTCGTCGCTCGTCGCCATCAGGACGTGCGAGCTGTAGCGGGCCGAATCGTGCACGGCGGCCACCTGGACGACGATGAGCCCGGCCCCGCCTTCGGCCCGCGCCCGGTGATAGGCAACGAGCGCGTCATTGATGAGGCCGTTGGTCGGCAGCGTCGTGTCGTGCCCGGTCGAGAAGATCCGGTTCTTGAGGGTGACGGGGCCGACCCGGAGCGGCGAGAACAGATGGGGAAAAGGTGCAGAGGTCATGCCTGGAACGAAGCCGCCATTGACGATGGATGCCGAGCCCAATCTATCGATCGCCCGTGTCTGCGACCAGCCCGCGATTCGGTCGCAGGGGCGCCCTTGCGCGGGCGGCCCCGCATTCGTTTGAGCCGGGCGCCCCACGGTGCGGGACCGTCCGGAGCTCGCATGGGTGCGGCCTGCGTTCGGGGCGAGGGCGCGAACGGCAGGCGGCTGCGCAGACTTATCCGCAAGGCGGGTTACGGCGACAGGACGGGGTATCGACGTCGTTGTTGCGCCTGCCGGCCCGTAGTATTCTTGATGCGACAGTGACGCGGCCAGGACGGCTGCGCAGCGTGTGTGCGGTTTCCTCCTTGCCGCCGAATCCACTCGCCCGACTGCCTCTCCTCCGCCCGCCGGGATGGGGTTGACGTGGCGGGCCTAAGGAGGGTTTCCCATGAACACCGTCCCGGAGTGGCGACTCGTCGGCGACTGGTTCGATATCTGCAGCTGCAACGTCCCCTGCCCCTGCGAATTCGCTCAGGCTCCGACGAACAATGCCTGCGAGGGCATGCTCGCCTGGCATATCCGCGAAGGTCATTATGGCGAGATCCGGCTCGATGGCCTGAACCTGCTTGCCCTCAGCGCATTCGAAGGCAATGTCTGGGCCGGCGAGGCCAAGGTCAGGCTCGGCCTGTTCATTGACGAGAGGGCCGACGAACGGCAGCGGGAGGCCCTGCAGGCGGTCTTTGCGGGTCGGGCCGGTGGATGGCCGGCCAACTTCGCCGCTCTCGTCGGCGAGTTTCGGGGGGTCGAATTCGTGCCGATCGCCTTTGAAGTCGCGGGCGACCTGGCCTTCTGGCGAGCCGAGATCCCGGGCCGGGTCGTCGGCCGGGCCGAGGCCCTGACCGGGCCGACGACACCGCCGGGGCAGCGGGTTCAGATGATCAACCCGCCCGGCTCGGAAGTCGGCCCCGGCCAGGTCGCCACCTGGGGGCGTTCGGTTGAGGCGCGAACAGAGGGTTTCGGCTTCAGATGGACGGGCGAGAGCCGGTCCAGCAAGCACATTCCATTCGATTGGAGCGGGCCTGGTCCCGGCCCGGTATAAGGAACACCCCTTGCCTAAGCCGGTCTCCGACGACACCGACCGGTTCTCCTGGCTGCGCCCGACGTCTCGCTTGGGGCGAGCGCAGCTCGGTCTGTTGCTGTCCCTGGCCCTGCTGACCGGCGTTGCCTGGGCGGCAACCCTGTATCATGCCTTCAGCATGAGCGACCCGATGGGCATTGTGGCGCGAGCCGATCTCGCGGCAAACGGGATGGGCGGCATGGCCATGGCCGGCATGCCGGCGGCCGGTTGGTCATTCGGCGGCGCAATCGTCTTCCTGGCGGTCTGGACCGTCATGATGGCGGCGATGATGCTCCCGGCCGCCGCGCCGATGATTCTGATCTTCGCCGCGGCCCAGGCCCGGCGCGAACGGGACGTGGCGGTCCCCACCTGGATCTTCATCGCGGGCTATATCCTCGTCTGGGCGGCGGCGGGCCTTGTCGTCTATGCACTCGTTCAGATCGGCAGCGACGTCGCCACCCGCCTTGCCGCGGCAGACCGTGCCGGTTGGGCCCCGCTCGCACTCGGGGCCACCCTGGTCACGGCCGGGCTCTATCAGTTCACGCCGGCCAAGCGCATCTGCCTCAACCATTGCCGGTCGCCCTTTGCCTTTGTGGCGCGGCACTGGCGCGAGGGACGGGCCGGGGCGCTCGGGATGGGGCTCCGGCACGGCGCCTACTGTCTCGGCTGCTGCTGGGCGCTGTTCGCCGTGCTGGTCGCCGCCGGGGTGATGAGCCTGGCCTGGATGCTTCTGCTGACGCTGGTCGTCTGCGCCGAAAAACTGCTTCCACAGGGCCGGCGTGTCGCGGCGGTTGTCGGGGCCGCCCTCATCGTTCTCGGGCTGCTGGTCGCCGGCGGCGCGGCTTCGATACCGTTCCTCGCCTGATCGGAGCCCTTCGGATGCCGCCGATCGGCTTCGGCGGTGATGCTGCCGCGTGCGGCCCGGGGCCGCCCCTGCCGGGATGCGGCGCGACCGGACGGCGACGCAAGACGGTTGACAGGGCGCGCCGGTTCGGCTCCGTTGCCGCATCCCCTTTAGCGTTCTTCCGCGAGACCGTCATGATTCCACGCTACAGCCGCCCGGAGATGGCGGCGATCTGGGAGCCGGAAAACCGGTTCCGCATCTGGTTCGAGATCGAGGCCCATGCCTGCGACGCCATGGCGCAGCTCGGCGTGATTCCGCCCGAGGCGGCCAAGGCGGTGTGGGAGCGCGGCCGGTTCGAGGTGGCGCGCATCGACGAGATCGAGCGCGAGACGCGGCATGACGTCATCGCCTTCCTCACCAACCTCGCCGAACATGTCGGGCCGGAGGCGCGGTTCGTCCATCAGGGCATGACCTCCTCCGACGTCCTCGACACCTGCCTCGCGGTGCAGCTCAAGCAGGCCTCAGACCTGCTGCTCGCCGACCTCGACGGGCTTCTCGCGGTCCTCGAGCGGCGGGCGCTAGAGCACAAGATGACGGTCTGCGTCGGCCGCAGCCACGGCATCCACGCCGAGCCCACGACCTTCGGCCTGAAGCTGGCCGGCCACTATGCCGCCTTCGCGCGCGGCCGCGAGCGCCTGCGGGCGGCCCGCGCCGAGATCGCGACCTGCGCCATCTCCGGCGCGGTCGGCACCTTCGCCAACGTCGATCCGCGGGTCGAGGCCTATGTGGCCGAGAAGATGGGGCTCAGCGTCGAGCCGGTCTCGACGCAGGTCATCCCGCGCGACCGGCACGCCATGTTCTTCTCCGTCCTCGGCGTCCTCGCCAGCTCGATCGAGAACCTGGCCATCGAGATCCGCCACCTGCAGCGGACGGAGGTGCGCGAGGCCGAGGAGTATTTCGCGCCGGGGCAGAAGGGCTCCTCGGCCATGCCGCACAAGCGCAACCCGATCCTGTCGGAGAACCTGACGGGCCTCGCCCGCATCGTGCGGGCAGCCGTCACGCCGGCGCTGGAGAACGTCGCGCTGTGGCACGAGCGCGACATCTCCCATTCCTCGGTCGAGCGGGTGTTCGCACCGGACGCGACGATCGCCCTCGATTTCGCGCTGGCGCGGCTCACCGGCCTCATGGACAAGCTGGTGGTGTATCCCGAGGCGATGCAACGCAACCTCGACCGCCTCGGCGGGCTCATCCACTCGCAGCGCGTCCTGCTCGCGCTCACCCAGGCGGGGATGAGCCGCGAGGACGCCTACCGGGCGGTGCAGCGCAACGCCATGCGGGTGTGGCAGGAGGGCGCCGACTTCCTCGACCTGCTGAAGAAGGACCCCGATGTCGCCCGGCATCTGTCCGACGCCGAGCTCACCGCCCTCTTCGACCTCGGCTACCACACCAAGCACGTCGATACGATCTTCCGGCGGGTGTTCGGAGAGAAAGCCGCTTCAGCCGCGTAAACCAAGAGGGCCGGTCCGGTGATTGCCGTCGTTGTTCGCGCTTGAGAACAAGGTCGTACCGATCACCGGATCGGCCTGTGGCCTCGGCTGGGCCACGGCGCGAGAGGTCGCCCGCGCGAATGCCGTCAGGCGGCGAGCATGGCGACCTCGGCCGTGGCGGCTTCGAGCGCGGCGTTGCGCTGGTCCGGGCCGACGTTCACGCCTTCGGCACGGATGAAGGTCACGTCGGTGATCCCGAAGAAACCGAACACGTCGCGCAGATAGGTTTCCTGGTGGTCGAGGAACGCGGCCGGCGTCTGCGACCCGTAGAAGCCGCCGCGCACCGACGCGATGATCACCCGCTTGCCGCCGGCCAGGCCCTCGGGCCCCTTCTCCGTGTAGCGGAACGTCTTGCCGGCCACGGCCAGGCGGTCAATCCAGGCCTTGAGCTGCGAGGGGATCGAGAAGTTGTACATCGGCGCGCCGATGACGACGGTGTCGGCGGCGAGAAAGTCCTCGAGCGCCTTCTGCCCCAGAGCCAGGTCTTGCTGCAACGACGGCGCTTCCGGCGACGCGCCCTGGGCGGCCGCAAGATGCGCCCCCGTCAGGTGGCCGAGCGGCTCCGCGTCGAGATCGTAATAGGTCACCTCGATGGCCGGGTTGGCATCGCGCAGGCGTTTGACGATCGCCGCGCTGAGCTGGCGGCTCAGGGAGCTCGCACCGAGAATGCTGGCATCGACATGCAGGAGTTTCATAGCCCACGTCCTTTGGTATATAAATGTGACTGACGCTAGCTATGTAACTCTGCCCAGATGGGAGAACAAGAAGGCACATTCATGAAACAGAGTAAAATAGATGTAACCGTCCCCAGTCACGACATACTTAGCGCAGAATGCCGGAAAGTAAGTCAGGTATTGGCGAGGGTTGGAGAGAAATGGAGCGTCCTGATCATTATAATGCTTTCGGACGGTCCGCGTCGATTTTCAGACTTAAAGCGCGCGATTGACGGTATATCGCAAAGAATGCTGACCCTATGCTTGCGCGGGCTTGAACGCGACGGGCTGGTGAAGCGCACCGTCTTTCCGGTCGTACCGCCGCGTGTCGAATACGAGCTCACGCCGCTTGGGCGCTCGCTTTGCGAACCGGTCATCGCGCTCGGGACCTGGGCCCGCAATCACATAGCCGAGATCGATGCCGCCAGGGCGGCCTTCGATCAGCGCGAGGCCTCCGAGGGCGCCACGCCGAATCACGGCTGAATCGCCCGCCGTCGGGCCGGCGCAGTTCCCTCCCGGGGCGCTTCGGCGGTCACTCCTTGACCGCGCCGGTCATGCTGGAGACGTAGTGCTCCACGAAGAAGGAATAGAGGATGGCGACCGGCAGCGAGCCGAGGAGCGCGCCCGCCATGAGGGACCCCCAGTGGTAGACGTCGCCCTCGACCAGCTCCGTCACCACGCCGACCGGCACCGTCTTATTCTCCGATGAGGAGATGAAGGTGAGCGCGTAGATGAACTCGTTCCAGCTGAGCGTGAAGGCGAAGATGCCGGCCGAGATCAGCCCCGGCACCGCCAGCGGCAGCAGGATCTTGACCAGGATCTGAAGGCGCGAGGCGCCGTCGATGAGCGCGCATTCCTCCAGCTCGTAAGGGATCGAGCGGAAATAGCCCATCAGCAGCCAGGTGCAGAACGGAATCAGGAAGGTCGGATAGGTCAGTATCAGCGCCCACTGGGTGTCGAACAGACCGTATTTGAACACCATCGTCGCCAGCGGAATGAACAGGATCGAGGGCGGCACCAGATAGGCGAGGAAGATCGCCATGCCGACGAAACGCGAGCCCCTGTAGCGGAGCCGCTCAATGGCGTAGGCGGCGCAGACGGCGCAGAAGAGCGAGATGAAGGTCGCGGCCACGGAGATCACCATGGTGTTCCACAGCCAGGCCGGATAGGAGGTCTGAAACAGCAGCCGGTTGATGTTGGCGAGCGTCGGCTCGACGACCCAGAACGGGCTGAAGTTCTCGTAGTCGTAGAGCTCCTCGTTCGATTTGACCGCCGTGATCGCCATCCAATAGAACGGGAACAGCAGGACGAAGACGAAGACGGCGAGCGGAAGATAGACGGTCACGACCTTGCGCGGCAGGGAGACCAGATAGTCCATGCCGCCGTCGTCGCGCCCGGTTTCGGCTCTGGCCATGAGTCCGCCCTCCCCTCGCCTCAGTCGCCGCCGCCCTGCTGCCAGCGCCGGCGCTGCAGGCCGAAATAGCTGAACAGGATGGCGGCGAGCAGGAACGGGATCATGGAGACCGCGATCGCCGCCCCCTCGCCGAGCTGCCCGCCGGGGATCGCCCGCTGGAAGGACAGCGTCGCCATCAGATGCGTCGCGTTGAGCGGGCCGCCGCGGGTCAGCACGTAGATCAGCTGGAAATCGGTGAAGGTGAACAGCACCGAGAAGGTCATCACCACCGCGATGATCGGCGTGAGCATCGGGAAGGTGATGTAGCGGAAGCGTTGCCACGGGCCGGCGCCGTCGATCGTCGCCGCCTCGTACAGCGATTGCGGGATGGTCTGCAGGCCCGCCAGCAGCGTGATCGCGACGAAGGGAATGCCGCGCCAGATGTTGGCGACGATCACGCTTGCGCGCGCCAGATTCGGATCGCCGAGGAAGTTGATGTAGCGGTCGATCAGGCCAAGCTTCGTCAGCGACCAGGAGATGATCGAGAACTGGGCGTCGTAGATCCACCAGAACGCGATCGCGGACAGCACCGTCGGCACGATCCAGGGCAGCAGCACGATGGCGCGGAGGAACGCCTTGAACGGCAGATGGTTGTTCAGCAGCAGCGCCAGCCAGAGCCCGAGCGCGAACTTGAAGACGCTGGCGACCACCGTATAGAGAAAGGTGTTGAAGACCGAGAGCCAGAAGACGAAGTCTTCGAACAGGAAGCGGTAGTTCTCGAAGCCGATGAAGATCCCGGGCCGGCCGATCGTCGTGTCGGTCATGCCGAGCCAGACCCCGAGGCCGAGCGGATAGGCCAGGAACAGCAGCAGCAGCGCCGCGGCCGGCAGCATGAAGAGGAAGCCGAGGAAGCCCCGGCTGCGGAAGAGCCCGGCCGCGCGGCCGACCGCGTAGGGCGGCGCCTGGGTCCGCCCGAGTCGCCTGGTCTCCACCGTCATCGAATGCTCCTCGCGGACAGGCCGAGGCGAAGCGCCGCCGGGACCGGATCCCCGAACGCGCCCCGCCTCGGCCCCGGCCTCAGACGTTGTAGTACCGGGCCGCCCGCTCAGCCGCCCGTGCCGCCGCTTCCTTCGGCGAACGCTGGCCGGAGGCGGCGTCGGCGAACATGTTGACGACGATGTAATCCGCCATCGCCGCCGCGGAGGCGTAGCCGAGATCGCCGGCATAGCCGTTCCACAGCATGTTCTTCACCGTGTCGCGGTAGGGCGTGTGCTTCGGATCCTCCGTCCAGATCGGATTCTCCTCATAGGCGGCGAGCGCCTGGGTGACGTACCCGATCGCCGCCTGCTGCCACGGCTCGAACTGCTCCCGCTCGTACATGAAGCGGAGATATTCCTTCGCCGCGTTCGGATATCGCGAATGCTGGAACACCATCGCCTGGGTGAACAGGTGCAGTTCGCTCGGCCGGCCGAGGGGACCGATGGGCATGTTCGCGTGCTCGATGTCCTCGGCCATCTGCTGCATCGCCGGATCCTCGGACGTCTTGGCCGCGTAGTAGACCGAGATGCCGTTGGCGGTCAGGCCGATCTCGCCGGCGAGGAAGGCCTTGTTGTTGTTCGCGTCGAGCCAGGACAAGGTGCCGGGAACGAAGGTCTGGTAGAGCTCCGCCACATATTCCAGCGCCTGGACGGTTTCCGGGCTGTTGAGAACGACGTTGTTGTCCTCGTCGACCATCCGGGCGCCGAAGGCCCAGAGGATGCTGTGAGTCCAGGTGTTGCCGTCGCCGACGGCGTTCCCCAGCGCGAAGCCGGGCCTGTGCCCCTTGGCCGCCATCGCCTTGCAGGCCTGGAGGAAGCCGTCGGTGTCCCGGGGCAGGGTCTCGAAACCGGCCTCCTGCAGCCACGACCGGCGATAGACGATGCAGTTGCCGGCGGCGCCGAGCGGCAGGCCGATCCACCGGCCGTCCTTCTGACCGTACTTCTCCGCGACCGGGTACCAGCCGCCGTACTTCTCGCCGAGATAGGTGGCGAGATCGGTGAGATCGACCAGCTTGTCCGGATACTGATGCGGGTCGTCGAACCAGCCGAAGATGATGTCCGGGCCGCTGCCCACATTGGCCGCGACCGCCGCCTTCGGCCGGATGTCCTCCCAGGACTCGGCGTCGATCCGGACGTTGATGCCGGTCCGCTCGGTGAACTTGCGGGTGTTCTCCATCCAGAGGTCCTCGTCGCCCTGGACGAACTTGCTCCAGCGCAGGACGCGCAGCTCGGCGTCCGGCTCGGGCTCGAAGGACATCGTCTCCGCGGCAGCGGCGGGGCCGGGGCCAACCAGGGACGTGCCGGCCAGCCCGGCGGCGACCGCCGCCCCCGTCTTCAACACATCGCGTCTTGTGAACTCCACGGCTATTTCCTCCCTTTGTTATGTGTCCGGCGACAGACCGGTGTTGCCGGTCCGCAAGAGGGACCGGCGAGTCCGACGACCGTCCGAGCCGACGACCGGCCTTGGTTAGAGTCGCCTGCCCGACGCGGCGTCGAAGACGTGGACCTGGCCGGGTCTGGGCTCCAGGCGGACCCGTTCGCCAGGCTTGAACAGATGCCGTTCGTCGAACATCGCGCAGACATCGACACCGGCGAAGCGGCAGAAGACCAGCGTGTCCGCGCCCGTCGGCTCGACCACGGAGACGACCGCCTCGGCGCCGTCGCCGTCCGCCGCGATCTCCAGGTGCTCGGGCCGGATGCCGAGGGTGACCGGCGTCCCGTCGGGCGCATCGATCGCGGGGTCAACGGCGAACCGGTCGCCCGTGACCGCCGTTTCGACCCAGGCGGTGCCCGGCCCGTCGCGGCGCAGGGCGCCGTCGATGAAGTTCATGGCCGGCGAGCCGATGAAACCGGCAACGAAGGTGTTCACGGGGTTGTCGTAGAGCTCGAGCGGGGCGCCGATCTGCTCGACATGGCCGTCATGCATCACCACGATCTTGTCGGCCATGGTCATCGCCTCGACCTGATCGTGGGTGACGTAGATCGAGGTCGTGCGCAGGCGCTGGTGCAGCGCCTTGATCTCGGTCCGCATCTGGACGCGCAGCTTGGCGTCCAGGTTGGACAGCGGCTCGTCGAACAGGAAGACCTGCGGATCGCGGACGATGGCCCGGCCCATCGCGACGCGTTGGCGCTGCCCGCCCGACAGCTGGCGCGGATAGCGATGCAGCAGCCCTTCGAGGCCCAGAATCTCCGCCGCCTGCTTCACCCGCTCCTGCACCACCGCCGCCTCGGCCCTGCGCAGCTTGAGGCTGAACGCCATGTTGTCGAAGACGGTCATGTGCGGATAGAGGGCGTAGTTCTGGAACACCATGGCGATGTCGCGCTCCTTCGGCGGCACCCGGTTGACCACGGTGCCACCGATAGAGATCTCGCCGCTGGTGATCTGCTCGAGCCCGGCGATCATCCGCAGCAGGGTGGATTTGCCGCAGCCGGACGGCCCGACCAGGACGACGAACTCTTCGTCGCCGATTTCGATATCGATGCCGTGAATGACTTCGACGTGACCGAAGGACTTGCGTACCCGGGTAATGCCGACCGAAGCCATTCCTGCCGCCCACCCCTATCGCGTTATGGGAGCATCTTTTCGACGTGACCCGCCCCGCGGCGGCGGCCAACGCGATCCGCAACGGTCGGGCGAAGACTCTCGATTCAGGAAAAGTCGAACGGATGCGTCGATCGACCCGGCCGCCATCCAGATCGGTCCCGTCGGGAAAGGATGCATCTGACCCGGGGTGCGCATCAGCCCCGTATGGCGCGGCAGACGCCGCGCCCACGCAAAAGGCCTGCGCCCCACCTTGCGGGGGTCCCGCCCATCGTCCTCCCTCGTTTCTCGTCTTTCCGGCGATGCCGCCGGCTTATCGTTGTTTACCCAAAATGATAACCGGCTATGCGCATCTCAACAAGCCGCGACCGGAAGCGGCCCTCGGGCGCTGCGCAGATCACGGTTGCTGGCCGTCGCAGGCGACCAGCCCCACGGGGTTGAACGGCCCGCCCTCCACCAGCATGGCGCGCGCCGACTGGGCATAGGACAGCTTGATGCGCTCGGTTTCGGGCGGGCCCTCGGCCCAGCAGACGGCGGTGATGTCGTAGCCTTCCGGCGTCTTCGTCACCAGGTCGAAGTCGCAGACGACTTCGCCCGGCGTGCTGAGGCCATCCTCGGTGAAGGACCAGGCCGCGTGGCCGCAGGCGGTCTCGGCCGCCGCCCAGCGGCCGACGAAAAACGGGGGCGCCTCGGGCTCCGGCGCGACCGGACCTTGTGCCACGGGGACGGGGGCGCTCTCGCACCCGGCGAGCAGGAGGCAGGCGACCGCGATCCCGCGCCGTCCCGCCGCGCCAAGTCCGCTCATGGACGCCGCTCTTTAGCAAACAGGTCGAGAAGAGGTCCGGCCGGCCCCGTGAGCGGGACCGGCGCAACCGGATGGAGATTCAGAAGGCCCGACAGGATCTCTTAGCCCGGCTTCTGCTCGCCAACGATCTGGGTCTTGGCGGTGGCGGCGGCTTCCGTCAGGTGCCGGCGCACGCGGTGCTCGGTCATGTCGAGGCCCTTGGCCTCGCAGTCCGCCAAAACCTTGCGCACCAGCCCGTCGCCGGCGGTCGAATAGTCGACCGTGACGAGCGAGGCGGCGTAGGCCTCCTTTTCCTCTCCGGAGAGGCCGAGCTGGTCGGCCACCCATTGCCCCAGGAGCTTGTTGCGGCGCGCGTTAATCTTAAATTCGAGTTCCTTGTCGTGGTGGTATTTTTCCTCAAGCCCCTTCTTGCGCTCCTCAAATGTCGTCATGCCGCATTCACTCCCGGTTTCCGGCTAGCGCCAACCATCCCTGCATAATGCAGGTAGCCGAAGAGGTTGGCACAATTGTCGGCCCGGTCAAGGGCGGGAAGAACCCCGGCGGGCCGTCCCGCCCGGCCGGACGGGGAAACGGATGGCTGGCCGACCGCGCGGGCGGTGGGCTATGGTCGGCAGCGCCATGTGCAGCCTCGTAATTCTCTATCGCCCGGGCCATCGCTGGCCGATCCTGCTGGCCGCCAACCGGGACGAGATGCTCGACCGGCCCTGGGCCCCGCCGGGACGCCACTGGCCGGACCGCCCCGGAGTCGTCGCCGGCCTCGACAAGCTCGCCGGCGGGAGCTGGCTCGGCCTCAACGACGAGGGCGTCGTGGCCGGCGTGCTCAACCGGGTCAACTCGCTGGGCCCTCAACCCGGCCGCCGGAGCCGCGGCGAACTCGTGCTCGAGGCTCTCGACCACGCGGACGCGGCGGAGGCCGCGAACGCGCTTGCCGACATCGCCCCCGGCGCCTACCGCCCCTTCAACCTGGTGGTTGCCGACAACACCCGGGCGTTCTGGCTGAGAAACCTGGGCCACGAAGCCGGCTGGATCGAGGTCCAGGAGCTGCCGCCGGGCCTGTCGATGATCACGGCGTATGACCGCAACGATCTGGCAAGCCGGCGCATCCGCACCTATTTACCCCTCTTCGAGAAGGCAGAGGTTCCGGACCCCGACAGAGACGCCGAAGGCGGCGCCTGGGCCAGCTGGGAAGCCCTCCTCGCCAGCCGCCACTACGAGGCCGGCGGCGGGCCGACCGACGCGATGGCGATCGTCACCGACTTCGGCTTCGGCACCAGTTCGAGTTCCCTGATCGCCCTGCCGGGGCCGGGATCGGACGCGCGGCGCCGGCCGATCTGGCGGTTCTGCGCAGGCCTTCCGGGGGAGCGGCCCTACGAGACCGTTCCGCTTTGACAACGCCGGCCGGCCGGGCCACGGTCCGGGGCGGGCCGAGCCCGGCCGGATGCGGCGTCATTGTTTTGGTGTTGCACACCTGCTATAGGATCAGCGGATTCCAAGCGCATCCGTTGCCAATTTGTTCCCATATGCCCGTTGAATTCGGGGGAGCTACCCATGTCCCGACGCCGCCGCATTTATGAAGGTAAGGCAAAGGTTCTGTTCGAGGGGCCAGAGCCGGGCACCCTGGTGCAGTACTTCAAGGACGACGCCACCGCATTCAATAACCAGAAGCGCGGCGTCATCACCGGCAAGGGGGTGCTGAACAACCGGATCTCGGAATACCTGATGACCCGGCTGAACGAGGCCGGGATTCCGACCCATTTCGTGCGCCGCCTCAACATGCGCGAGCAGCTCGTCCGCGAGGTCGAGATCATCCCGCTGGAGGTGGTGGTGCGCAACGTCGCGGCGGGATCCCTCGCCAAGCGTTTCGGCCTGGCGGAGGGGACCGCCCTGCCCCGGTCGATCGTGGAATATTACTACAAGTCCGACGAACTCGGCGACCCGATGGTGTCCGAGGAGCACATCACCGCCTTCGGCTGGGCGTCGCCGCAGGACCTCGACGACATCATGGCGCTGGCGCTGCGCATCAACGACTTCCTGTCGGGTCTGTTCCTCGGCGTGGGTCTGCGCCTCGTCGACTTCAAGCTGGAGTTCGGCCGTCTCTATGAGGGCGACGAAATGCGGATCGTCCTCGCCGACGAGATCAGCCCGGACAGCTGCCGGCTGTGGGACATCAAGACCAACGAAAAGCTGGACAAGGACCGGTTCCGCCGGGACCTGGGGAACGTCGAGGAGGCCTATCAGGAAGTCGCCCGCCGGCTCGGTATCCTCCCGGAAGGCGGTCCGCGCGACATGAAGGGTCCCGCCACGATGCAGTAGCGGCGGGACGCGGCAACCGGCGAGACGGTCCCCCGCCCAGTCGAATTTTCGAAGGAGTGTCAGTCCGTTGAAGGCACGCGTTCACATCACCCTCAAGCCGGGTGTCCTCGACCCGCAGGGCCGAGCCATCGCGCACGCGCTGAAGACCCTGGGCTTCGAGGGTGTCGAAGACGTCCGTCAAGGAAAGTACATCGAGCTGGACATTGCCGAGACCGACGCGGACCGTGCCCGGGCGACCGTCGAGGCCATGTGCGACAAACTGCTGGCCAACACCGTCATCGAAAACTACGCCGTCGAGCTGAGCGAGTGAGGGGAGGCTCGGGCATCGTTGCCGTCATTGCCGGGCTTGACCCGGCAATCCAGAGATGGCATCGCCGCCTGGACGCCCGGATCGGGTCCGGGCATGACGGGAAAGAAGACACGATCTACGATCAATGAAAGCCGCCGTCATCGTCTTCCCCGGATCGAACCGCGAGCAGGACGTGAAGCTTGCGCTGGCCGATGCGCTCGGCCGCGAGCCGATCATGGTCTGGCACCGCGACGCCAGCTTTCCCCAGGTTGACCTGATCGTCATTCCCGGCGGGTTTTCCTACGGCGACTACCTGCGCTGCGGCGCCATCGCCGCGCATTCGCCGGTGATGCGCGAGGTGGCGGAGCGGGCCCGCAAGGGTGTCGCCGTTCTCGGCATCTGCAACGGCTTCCAGATCCTGACCGAGGCGGGACTGCTGCCGGGCGTGCTGCTGCGCAACGCGAACCTGAAGTTCATCTGCCGCGATGTGACGCTCAGGGTCGAGACGAGCCAGAGCCTGTTCACCGCCGGCTACGCCGCGGGGCAGGTTCTGCGCATCCCCGTCGCCCATCACGACGGCAACTACTTCGCCGACGCCGAGACGCTCGACCGGATCGAGGCGCGCGGCCAAGTGGCCTTCCGCTATTGCGACTCGGAGGGCGCGCTCACGGACGCGGCGAACCCGAACGGATCGGCGCGAAACATCGCCGGCGTGTTCAACGAGACGAAGACGGTGCTGGGGCTGATGCCGCATCCCGAGAATGCGATCGACCCGCTGCTCGGCTCGACCGACGGGCGGGCGCTGTTCACCGGCCTGGTCGAGGCGCTGTCATGAGCGCGGCCGCCTCGCCCGACCCCCGGATCACCCCGGCCGTCGTCGCCGAGCACGGCCTGACGCCGGAGGAGTACGAGCGACTGTGCGGGTTCCTCGGCCGCGAGCCGAACCTTACGGAACTCGGCATCGTCTCGGTGATGTGGAGCGAGCACTGCTCCTACAAGTCCTCGAAACGGTGGCTCAAGACCCTTCCGACCACCGGCCCGCAGGTCATCCAGGGCCCCGGCGAGAATGCCGGCGTCGTGGACATCGGCGACGGCCAGGCGGTCGTCTTCAAGATGGAGAGCCACAACCATCCCTCCTTCATCGAGCCCTACCAGGGCGCGGCGACGGGCGTGGGCGGCATCATGCGCGACGTCTTCACCATGGGCGCGCGGCCGATCGCCAACCTGAACGCGCTGCGCTTCGGCAGTCCGGACGACCCGAAGACGCGCCATCTGCTGGCCGGCGTCGTCGCCGGCATCGGCGGCTACGGCAACTGCATGGGCGTGCCGACGGTGGGCGGCGAGGTGAACTTCCACCCGTCCTACAACGGCAACATCCTGGTCAATGCGATGACCGTCGGCTTGGCGGACCGCGACCGGATCTTCTATTCGAAGGCGGCGGGCGTCGGGAACCCGGTGATCTATGTCGGCGCCAAGACCGGGCGCGACGGCATCCACGGCGCGACCATGGCCTCGGCCGAGTTCAGCGACGACGCCGAGGAGAAGCGGCCGACCGTGCAGGTCGGCGACCCGTTCATGGAGAAGCTCCTCCTCGAAGCCTGCCTGGAGCTGATGGCGACGGACGCGATCGTCGCCATTCAGGACATGGGCGCGGCCGGCCTCACCTCCTCCTCGGTGGAGATGAGCTCGAAGGGCGGGCTTGGGATCGAGCTCGACCTCGACCGCGTGCCGGTGCGCGAAGCGGGCATGACGCCCTATGAGATCATGCTGTCGGAGAGCCAGGAGCGCATGCTGATGGTCCTCAAGCCGGAGGCCGTAGAGCGGGCGCGCGCGATCTTCGACAAATGGGAGCTGGATTTCGCCGAGATCGGCCGGCTGACCGATACCGGGCGGCTGGTGCTTCGGATGAACGGCGAGACGGTCGCCGAGCTGCCGGTGCAGCCGCTTGTGGCAGAAGCGCCGAGCTACGACCGGCCGTGGCGGCCAACGCCGACACCGGCGCCGCTCGATCCCGCGGACCTGCCCGCCGGCCCGGCCGACCCGCTCGCCGCGCTGAAGCGGCTGATCGGCAGCCCCGACCTCGCCAGCCGGCGCTGGATCTGGGAGCAATACGACCACCTCGTCATGGCCGGTACGGTGCAGCGCCCCGGCGGAGACGCCGCCGTCGTCCGCGTCCCCGGGACGCGCAAGGGCCTGGCGCTGACAACAGACTGCACGCCCCGCTATTGCGCCGCCGACCCGAAGCGGGGCGGCGCGCAGGCCGTGGCCGAGGCCTGGCGCAACCTGACCGCGGTCGGCGCCCGTCCCCTTGCCGTCACCGACAACATGAACTTCGGCAACCCGGAGCGGCCGGAGATCATGGGGCAGTTCGTCGGCTGCATCGAGGGCATGCGCGAGGCCTGCCTGGCGCTGGACTTCCCGGTCGTCTCGGGCAATGTCTCGCTCTACAACGAGACGAACGGCAAGGGCATCCTGCCGACGCCGGTGATCGGCGGGGTGGGCCTGCTGAGCGACGTATCGCGCACCGTGAGCCTGGCCTTCAAGGCGCCCGGCCAGGCGATCCTGCTGATCGGCGCGCCGGCCGAGCCCGCGTCGGGCCATCTCGGCTGCTCGCTGTTCCTGCGGGAGATCGGCGGGCGCGAGGAGGGACCGCCGCCGCCCGTCGATCTGGCGGCGGAACGGCGGAACGGCGACTTCGTGCGGCGGCTGATCGAAGAAGACAGGGTCACGGCCTGCCACGACCTGTCGGACGGCGGCCTTCTGGTGGCCGTGGCCGAAATGGCGATGGCGGGCGGTGTTGGGGCCGAGGTCGAGGTCCCGGCGGACGCCGCGGCCGCCCCGCAGGCCTGGCTGTTCGGCGAGGACCAGGCGCGCTACCTCGTGACGGTGGACGAGAGCGCCGCCGAGGACATCCTGCGGCTGGCCGAGTCGGCGGGCGTGCCCTGCGCCCGCATCGGCACCACCGGCGGAGCCGCGTTGACACTATCGACCGGCCACACCATATCCGTGGCTGAGTTGAGGCAAGCGCATGAAGGCTGGCTGCCGGCCTATATGAGCGGAAGCTGACGGCGGGACCGGGATCCTTCGGGCACGAACCATTCGGACATTCAGGGGGCGAGAGGGCAGAACCATGGCGATGGATGCAGCGGAAATCGAGCGTCTGATCAAGGAGAGCATCCCGGACGCCACCGTTGTGATCGAGGATCTGCGCGGCGACGGCGATCATTACGCCGCCTACGTCACCTCGCCCGCCTTCGCGGGCAAGACGCGCATCCAGCAGCACCAGATGGTCTATCAGGCGCTTCGCGGCAAAATGGGCGACGAGTTGCACGCCCTCGCGCTGCAGACGGCCGTGCCTTCGGACGCGCAATAAACGCCTTCCCCAGCCACGCCGCCCGGGCATTTCACGCGGCAATCACGGATCACGACCGCAGACACGAGTTCGCAGGAGGAACAAGGCCGATGACGACCATCAGCAACCCGGTTTTCGAACGGATTCAGCAGGACATCTCCACCAACGACGTCGTGCTCTATATGAAGGGCACGCCGGTCTTTCCGCAGTGCGGGTTCTCCGCCGCGGTCGTGCAGGTCCTGAGCAACATGGGCGTGAAGTTCAAGGGCATCGACGTCCTGACCGATCCGAGCCTGCGCCAGGGCATCAAGGATTTCAGCAACTGGCCGACAATCCCGCAGCTTTACGTCAAGGGCGAGTTCATCGGCGGCTGTGACATCGTCCGCGAGATGTACGAGTCCGGCGAACTCAAAGAGCTTCTGCAGAGCCGCGGCATCCAGACCGAGGCCGCCTGACGGCCAAGAAACTTCAAGCTCACCATAGAGGCGCAGAGACGCGGAGAAAGATCATCTCTGCGCCTCTGTGTTTTCGCGTTTCCCGTTTTCGCAAGCCCGATCAGCCCCAGGCGTAGGCGGACATGCTGAGGCTGCCGTGGGCGAAGCTGCGGTGCAGCACCCGGCCGCGGGCCCCCTTCCCGCCCGCGCCCATCGCCACGAACAGCGGCAGGAAATGCTCGTCCGACGGCTGCGCCTGCGCGGCATCGGCGCGTGTGCGGTAGTTCAGCAGCGCGTCCGTGTCGCCGGCCGCGATCCGGTCGGCGAGCCAGGCGTCGAACGACACCGCCCAGGGCGCCGGCACCCGCCGGTCGACGCGAAACTGCGCCAGGTTGTGGACCGCCCCGCCGCTGCCCATCACCAGTATCCCCTCGGCGCGCAGCGGCGCGAGCGCGCGACCGAGCGCGAGATGCGCCTCCGGTCCGCGCCGCGGCTGGACGGAGAGCTGGGTGACGGGCACGTCGGCTTGCGGGAACATCAGCATCAACGGGTTCCAGGCGCCGTGGTCGAGCCCGCGCGTCGGGTCGATCAAGCCCTCGATGCCGGCGGCCGCGAGCAGGGCTATGGCCCGCTCCGCCAGCGCGGGCGCGCCGGGGGCGGGGTATTGCAGCTTGTAGAGCTCTTCCGGGAAGCCGAAGAAATCGTGGATGGTTTCCGGCTTGTCCACGCCGCTGACCTCCGGCACCGCCGTTTCCCAATGGGCGGAAATGCAGAGGATGGCCCGCGGGCGGCCGAGATCGCGACCGAGCCGGGTGAGAAAATCCCGCGCCGGGATGCTCTCGAAGACGAGCATCGGCGATCCGTGCGAAACGAAGATTGCCGGAAAGCTTTCCGCCGGAGCGCCCTCGCCGATCGCCATCTTCAGCCCCTCCGCCCCTTTGCGACGAGACCGGAAGCCAAGGAGATACGAAGACGAGACGCTTGCGTTCCTTCCGTCCCGCCCAGTGGTTCCCCGGACTTCCAGGGTCCGAACTTTAACAGGAACCGTCCGAAATACGAAGGCCGGCCCGTACGGGCCGGCCTTTTGTCTCGTCCAGGTCTCCGGAACCGTCAGCCCATCTTCGAATAGTACTCGACGACGAGGCTCGGCTCCATCTGGACCGGATAGGGCACGTCGGCGAGCGCTGGCGTACGCAGGAAGGTCGCCTTCATTACCTTGTGGTCGACCTCGATATAGTCGGGCACGTCGCGCTCCGGCGAGGCGCTGGCTTCCAGCACGAGCGCCATCTCGCGCGCTTTCTCCTTCAGCTCGATGACGTCCCCGTCCTTCACCAGGTAGGACGGGATGTTGACCCGGCGACCGTTGACCTTGACATGGCCGTGGTTGACGAGCTGGCGCGCGGCGAAGGGGGTCGGCGCGAACTTCGCACGGTAGACCACGGCGTCGAGCCGGCGCTCCAGGAGGCCGATCAGGTTCTCGCCGGTGTCGCCGCGGCGACGCACCGCCTCGTCATACAGACGGCGGAACTGCCGCTCGCCGATGTTGCCGTAATAGCCCTTCAGCTTCTGCTTGGCCTTGAGCTGGATGCCGAAATCCGACGGCTTCTTGCGGCGCTGGCCGTGCTGCCCGGGGCCGTATTCGCGGCGGTTGATGGGGCTCTTCGGCCGGCCCCAGAGATTCACGCCCAGGCGGCGGTTGATCTTGTACTTCGATTCGAGTCGCTTGGTCATTCCGATCTCTCGTTCGGCTGGTTCTTGTCCCGATAGGTCCAGGCCACCTTGCCGGGGCGTGGACGGGGCCGCAGCACCCATTTGCCGGCGACCCACGTTCTCGGAAGGAAGCGCGGTTTCTACCCTCGCCCGCCCGGTCTGTCAACGGAACGGCACGATTATGGTTAACATTCGCGATGCGGCGTCTGCAGCCGTCGCCAACGGCCCGGCGGCAGGCCGAAGGCCCGCAGGAAGTGGCGCGTCATGTGGCTCTGGTCCGCGAACCCGGCTTCCGCGGCGGCCTCGGCGAGGGAGAGCCCGTCCCGCATGAGCGTCCGCGCCCGGTCGAGCCGGCGCATCACGAGGTAGCGATAGGGGCTCGTGCCGAGAATGGCCCGGAAATGGCGCGCCAGCGCATAGCGGTCCAGCCCGGAGACGGCCTCGAGCTCCTGGGATGTCACCGTCCGGTCCAGGTTGTCGTCCAGGAACTCCCGCGCCCGCATCACCGCACGGGCGCAGGCGACGAGGCGCGGCCGGCCGGGATCGCGCGGGTCGAGCGCCGCCAGCGCCTCGGCGACCGCGAGAACGGCGCCGTCGGCCTCCAGCTCCTCGGGCCGCCGATCCATGTCCCCGAGGGCGGTCCACAACGCCCGGAGCAGGCGCGCGCCGGTCGAGACCGCCGTGCGCACGAACGGAAGAGGCCGGCGATAGCCGAGCGCCTCCTGGACGAGGCGGGGCTCCAGGTAGAGCATCCGGTAGCGGAAGCCGCCCTCCGCCCCCGCGCGGCCATCATGGACCTCGTCGGGGTGGAGAACGATGGCATGGCCCGGGAGGCTGTCCACCCGCGCGCCGCGATAGTCGAAGGACTGGACGCCGCCGATCGTCACGCCGACGGCGTAGGTGTCGTGCCGATGGGGATCGTAGGCATGGCCCGAGAAGAACGCCTCGATCCGCATGAAGCCGGCGCGCGACGGGGCGGACCGCACCCAGTCGCGGCCGCACGATCGTTCAAGACCGGGCCCGGCGCCGTCGTGCAAGGTCCCGCCCATGCGCTACGAAACCAAGATCGCCGTCATCATTCGCGAAGACCTCGCCACCTGGCAGAAGCTCAACGTCGCCTGCTGGCCGGCGGGCTCGCCGGATCCAGCCCCGAAATCGTCGGAGAACCCTACCGGGATGCCTCCGGGACATGTTACGGCCCGCTGGTCCGGCAGCCCATCCTGGTGTTCGGGGCCGGGGCCGACGGGCTCGGCAAGGCGCTGCGGCGGGCCACCGAGCGGGGCCTTCGCGTCTCGATTTACACCCGAGACCTCTTCGCCACAAACAACGACCTGGACAACCGGGCCGCCGTCGCCGCGGTCCCGACCGATGCCCTCGACCTCGTCGGCCTGGCGGTTCACGCCGACCGGAAGGACGTCGACAAGGTGACCAAGGGCCTGACTCTGCACCCCTGACCGCGCCGGCTGCACCTGCGCCGCGCGATCCGGCCCGCGCGGGCTACAGGCGCGACAGGTCGAGACGGCGGTCGTCCCCGGCCCAGGCCTCGTTCAGGAGCGCCTCGGTCTGTGTGGCCCCGGCGGTATCGCCCGTCGCCTTCTGCGCCTCCATCAGGCCGTAGAGGGACCAGGCGTTGTTGGGGACGTCCGCCAGACTCCGCTGGAACACGCGCACGGCCTCCTCGCCCCGGCCCGCCTGGAGCAGCGCCGCCCCAAGGGACTGGCGCACCGGGTAGTACCAGTAGGGCGGCTCCAGATAGGGCAACCCTTCCTGGATCGCGACCGCCTTTTCGAAGGCGGCCACCGCGGCGTCCCGGTCGCCCTCCGCCTGCGCGACCCGGCCGGCGATGATGTGCCGCGCCATCTCCAGAAGGTCGGGCGCCGGAACGCCGCCCTCGGTCATGTGGGTCCAGTCGGTCGCCTTGCCGATCGCGGCGATGGCATCGGCTTCGGCCCGCGCCGCCGCGGCGTCGCCGTTTGCGGCCTGCGCGACGCCGCGCGCGTAGTGCCACATCGCCAGCACATAGGGAAACTCGTCTCCGTTCGCCGGCGCGGGAAGCGCCAGCGTGACCGCCGGATCGCTGAACTGCGCATGCGCAAAATAGGGCGAGGCCTTTATGATCTCGACCCAGGGCAGAGCGCGCGCCACCTCGTCCGACATCGCCCTGGGCAGTTTCTCGGCCGCTTCCAGCGCCGTCTCCCCGTCGCCCGCCATGCGCGCCGACTCGAGCAGGAAGTGGATGTTGTGCGGGTAGTAGCTGTAGGCGTAAAGGCCGGCGTCCTTCACCTCCTCGATGAGGACCTCATCGACCCCGACCGCGGCGTAGTTGCTGTCCAGCGCGTCCCGATACCGGCCGATGCGGTAGTAGATATGCCCCGGCATGTGAACGATGTGCCCGGCACCGGGCATCGTCGCGGCCAGCCGGTCGGCGTAGGGTTCCGCCCGTTCCGGCGTCGCCGAGGCCTCGACGAGGTGGATGTAGAGATGGATGGCGAAGGGATGGTCCGGGTTCTCCGCAAGCACCGCCTCCACCGCCTCGATCGCGTCGCCGCTGCGGCCCTTGGGCGTGCGGTGGTCGGCTTCCCAGTAGTCCCAGGGCGCCAGGTTCATGAGCGAGTCGGCGTAGAGCGTCGCGACCTCGTGATCGCCCGGGAACCGCGCCGCGGCGTCGGCCATGGCGTCGGCATAGGCCGCGTCCAGCGCGCCCCGGTCCGCCTCCGGATCGGGCGAATAGCGCCTGGTCAGGGCATTGATGAGCGCCCGCTCCCGCTCGCTCGCCTTGTCGGCCAGGAGCTGCGCCTTGGCGACGGCGGCGAAGGCCGGCCCGACCGCCGCCGGGTCCATCGGCGCGTTGATGTTGGGGCCGAAGGCGAACGCCTCGCCCCAGTAGCACATGGCGCATTCGGGATCGATCCTCTGCGCCGCGCGGAAGGCGCGGATCGCCTCCGGGTGGTTGAAGGCGTAGCTCCACCGCAGCCCCTGGTCGAAATAGCGCTGCGCCATCGGAGAGTCGGTGGTGACCGGATAGGTCAGCTCGCCGAGGAAGTTCCAGAGCGGCGGGTCCGCCCCGCCCGCTTCGCCGGCCCGCGCGGCGACCTGAAGAAGTTTCGGCTTGAAGAAGGCCGTCCGGGCCTTGCCGCGCGCGCCGCACAGGCCGCGCGCCAGATAGGCCGGGTCGAACAGCTCCGCGGCCCGGGTCTCGTTCGCCGCGGGGGCGGGCGGATCGGCGACGCCCGCGACCGCGAAGGTGCCTCCGGTAACCGCGGCGGCCGCGAAGGCGGAGGTCAGCAACAATCCGTGGCGTTTCGATAAGGACATGGCGGGAACCTCCCTTGGCCCGGCATTTGGGAGCCCCGCTGCATCGAAGTATAGCCGGTCCGGTCCGAACCGTCACATCACAAGCGCCGCGCCCGCCCTTCTGGAGGAACCGGCCCGAGGGCGAAAAAGGCCGATCGACGGTCGGAGAAGGAACGGTCGCCCGGACCGTCTCCGAACCCTCAAAGGGCCTTGTACATGATCGTGGTCGATTCGAGGCGATCCTCGGCCGGGGCCCGGCAATATCCCGGGATGATGCCGGCCCTCTGGTAGCCGAGGGACGCATAGAGCGGCTCCGCCTTGTCGCCGGTGCGCGTGTCCAGCGTGATCAGGCTCCGGCCCAACCGGCTGGCGAGCCGCTCGAGCTCCGCCATCAAGGCCCGTGCGATACCCCGGCGACGGAAATCCGGATGCACCATCAGCTTCCGGGCCTCCGCGCGATGACGCTGGTTGGGCGGCGTGTCGTGGTCGAGCTGGACCGCCCCGACGATCCTGCCCCCGTGCTGCGCGATCAGCAGCGTCAGCCCGCCGTTCCGCACCGCCGGAAGTACCTTGTCCCTCCAGAAGGCTTCGCCGTCGGCCTGCGTATAGGGCAGCACGAAGCCGATGCTGGCCCCGTCCTGCACGCAGGCGTGCAGGAGCGCGCCGAGCTCGCCGATGTGGTCGGCGACGTCGTCCGCCGAGGCCATCGAGACGGTGGTTGTTTCTGCGTCTGCGTCCATGCCACCTCACACGACGACAAGAATGTATCTGGCCGAGCATCCTTCGGGCGTAGCGAACCCGCTGGGACCGAAGAGCTGGTAGCGCAGACAGTCACCGGGCTGCAGGTCGTGGGTTTGCCCGCCGACGGTAACCGCAAGCCGCCCCTCGATCAGGAGCAAGTGATGCTCCAGACCCGGCCGCGGCGGCCGGTCGTAGGTGATGTGCGTACCGGGTTCGAGCGCGCATTCCAGGACCTCGGCGGCGAGGCTCCGGGCGGGTGGCGACACGGAGCGCCGCCGGAACCCGCATTCCGGATCGGTCCAGACCGGCTGGTCGTCCCGGCGGACAAGCGGCACGAAATCGTCCTCGACCATGCGCATCAGCCGCGACATGGTCAGGCCGTAGGCCGCGCACAGCTTGCCCAGGACGCTCGCGGTTGCGCTGACCTCGGCGTTCTCGAGCCGGGAGAGGGTGGCGCGGCTCACCTCGCTGCGCCTCGCGAGCTCGTCCAACGACCAGTTGCGCTCGCCGCGCAGCTCCCTGAGCCGCCGGGCGATCCGGCGATCGATGGAGGCATCATCCATCCGTGCATATCCCATATTTGGGATATAATCTCATATATGAGAAATTCGTCAAGTTGCCGGATGAGCCCGGGATGCGGGCCGGCACCCGAAGCGGCAGCCGAACGGCTACTCCGGCCGTCCGCGCCGCGCCCGCATGGTCGAGAGCTCTTTGACGATGCCGTGGAGGGTCTGGATCTCCTGCTCCGTCAGCTCGGCCCTCTGGAACAGGTTGCGGATGTTGCGGACCATGCTCGGCCGCTTCTCCTCGTTGCGCAGGAAGCCGCATGCGTCGAGCTCGCGCTCGAGATGCGCGAAGAAATTCAGGAGCTCCGCCTTGCTGGCAGGCCGGGTCGCGTTGGTGACGAGCTGCCGGGGCGGCGCTTCGACGCCTGCCTGGAACCATTCATAGCCGACCACCAGAACCGCCTGGGCCAGATTGAGGGAGGAGAAGCCCGGGTTGAGCGGCACCGAGAGGATGGCGTCGGCGAGCGCGATGTCGTCGTTGACGAGGCCGGTCCGCTCCGGCCCGAACAGCACGCCAACCGCCTCCCCGCGGGCGACCGCCTCGCGCATCTCCTCGGCCGCCCGCCGGGGGGTGACGACCGGCTTGATCATGTCGCGCGGCCGCGCCGTCGTCGCGTAGACCCGGTTGAGGTCCGCGATCGCCGCGGCGGTGCTGTCGAAAAGGCGCGCCCGCTCGATCACCTCCACCGCGCCGGAGGCGGCGGCCCGCGCCTTCTCGTTCGGCCAGCCGTCGCGCGGCCGCACCAGGCGCAGATCGACGAGCCCGCAGTTCAGCATCGCCCGCGCCGCCGCGCCGATGTTCTCGCCGAGCTGCGGGTCGATCAGGATGACGGCGGGACCCCCGCCCTCCGCGGTCGCCTTTCTGCGGTCGGTGCCGGCCATCAGCCCTCGGCGCCGCTACGGAACAGCTTCCAGGTGATGCCGTCGTGCAGCGCGCTGTAGGAGGCGTCGATGATGTTGGCCGAGACGCCCACCGTGGTCCATCGCTCGCCCTGGCCGTCGGCGCTTTCGATCATGACCCGGGTGACGGCCCCGGTGCCGGCGTTCGGCGTCAGGATGCGGACCTTGTAGTCGACGAGGCGCATGTCCTCCAGCACCGGATAGACCGGCAGGAGCGCCTTGCGGAGCGCCGAATCGAGCGCGTTCACCGGGCCGTTGCCGGTTGCCACCGTCATGAGCTGCCGCCCTTTGACCTCGAGCGTGATCGTCGCCTCGGATTCGGTGACCAGCTCGCCGCGGGCGTTCCAGCGGCGGTCGTCCATCACCCGGAAGCGGTTGAGCCGGAAGTACTCCGGAACGCTTCCCAGAGCCCGGCGAGCGAGCAGCTCGAAGCTCGCCTCGGCGCCGTCATAGGCGTAGCCGTCGTACTCGCGCGCCTTCACGGTCTCGACCAGCGCGGCGATCTTCGGGTCGTCGGCATCGACCTCCAGGCCGATATCGCGGAAGCGGGCGAGGATGTTGGACCGGCCGGACTGGTCAGAAACGACGATGTGGCGCCGGTTCCCGACCAGCGACGGCTCGATGTGCTCGTAGGTGCGCGGATCCTTCTCCACCGCCGAGACGTGCAGCCCGCCTTTATGGGCGAAGGCCGACTCCCCGACATAGGCGGCGCTGCGCAGGGGCGCCCGGTTCAGCCGCTCGTCGAGCAGGCGGGAGACCTGGGTGAGATGCGCGAGGCCCTCCGCGCCGATGCCGATCTCGAAGTCGGTCTTCAGCGCGAGCGTCGGGATCAGCGACACCAGATTGGCGTTGCCGCAGCGCTCGCCGAGGCCATTCAGCGTGCCCTGGATCTGCCGCGCCCCGGCCCGGACGGCGGCGAGGCTGTTGGCGACGGCATTTTCCGTGTCGTTGTGGCAGTGGATGCCGAGACGGTCCCCGGGGATGTGCTCCGTCACTTCCGCGACGATGCGCTCGACCTCGTGCGGGAGGGTGCCGCCGTTGGTGTCGCACAGGACGATCCAGCGGGCGCCCGCCTCGTAGGCGGCGCGGATGCACTCGAGCGCATAGGCCGGATTGGCCTTGTAGCCGTCGAAGAAATGCTCGGCGTCGAACATGACCTCGGGCACCCGGGTCGCGGCGAGTGCCACGCTCTCGCCGATCATGGCGACGTTCTCCGACCGCTCGATGCCGAGCGCCACGTCGACGTGGAAGTCCCAGCTCTTGCCGACCATGCAGACAGCGTCGGCCTTCGTCGAGAGGAGCGCGGCGAGGCCGGGGTCGTTGGCCGCGCTGCGGCCAGGCCGCCGGGTCATGCCGAAGGCGACCAGACGCGCGCCCTTCAGGCGGGGCGGCTCGGCGAAGAAGGCGTCATCGGTCGGGTTGGCGCCGGGCCAGCCGCCTTCGACGTAGTCGACGCCCAGCCGGTCGAGCGCCTGGGCGATCGCCGTCTTGTCGCCGACGCTGAAATCGACACCCTGCGTCTGCGCCCCGTCACGCAGCGTGCTGTCGAACAGATAGATGCGCTTGTCGGTCATCGCCACGCCCCGATGCCCTGGCCGGGCATCATCGATCCTATTGTTTTCCCGCGCCTTTCTGCACCCCCAAGGGGTGGCCGTCAACCGGTGACCTGCCCTGAGCGGCCAATGGCGGTGTGATTGGGCCCGGACAGGATCTGTTGACAAGGCGCCGGCAACGGCCTGTCATCCTTAACGGGGAGACTCCGGGACATGCACGACTACAAGATGCTCGCCTATCAGGCGGACAATCCGAGCGATCGGCAGTCGATCATCGACCATCTGGACACGGTGCTGCCCAGCCTCTGGCACGACGAGTACCTGACGAAGACCCGATCCCCGGCGAACATCCTGACGGTCACCTTCGGCGACGAGAGCCGACGCCAGCATTTCGTCCGCTATATGTTCGACCATACGTCAGGTCACCCGAAGCTCAAGGCCCTGTCCGCCGCGGCCCTCAAGCAGCATACCCACGACCGGGTCGTCGCGGTCTGGGGCCTTTCGCGGTCGGAACCCGGACGTACGCGCGACACGACGCGGATGAAGGGATTCCTTCAGGGAGTCTGGTCGGCCCAGTATGGCGGCGACGACCGCGGGCATTTCTTCGCGCACACGATGGGCGGCGGCCTCGATATCAACCTGTTCCCGCAGGTCCGGGCCGTGAACCGGTGGGGCCTGTGGCGGGAGATGGAGACCTACTGCGCCCAGAACCCGGGCACTTTCTGCTTCATCCGGCCGATCTATGCCGACCGGACCTGGCGCCCGGCGCGGCTGGAGTACGGCATCTTCAAGCTGCCACCGCAGCATGCGCTCGCGTTCTGGGGCGCGGAGTTCGGAAACTGACCTAATCTCCTTTCCGGCCGTTCCCGTCGAGGCCTGCAACGCCGATGCTGTCCAACCTGCTGCCCGACCTCGCCACCCTGGTGCCGTTTCTGCTCGCCAGCCTCGCCCTCAACTTCGCGCCAGGGGCGGACATGGCCTATGTCGTCACCCGCAGCCTGGGCCAGGGGAGCGGCGCCGGCGTGGTGTCCGCGCTCGGCATCTCCACCGGCGGAATGATCCACACGGCCGCCGCGGCGGTCGGGCTCTCCGCCCTGCTGCTCCACTCCGAGCTCGCCTTCGCCGCGATCAAATATGTCGGCGCCGGATATCTGTTTTATCTGGGCTGGCGGATGTGGCGGAGCGGCAGTGCTGCGCATGGCGGACCGGCGCGGCCCCGCGCGAGCCTCATGCGGGTATATGTCGAAGGCGTGCTGACGAACCTCCTCAACCCGAAGGTGGCGCTCTTCGTCGTCGCCTTCCTGCCGCAGTTCGTCGATCCCGCCAGAGGCGCCGTGGCCGGGCAGATCCTCGTCCTGGGCTTCCTGTTCAACCTCGGCGGCACGGCGGTAAACGCCGCGGTGGCCCTGTCCAGCGGCGCGGCGAAGCGGCGGCTCGGGGCCTCCCGCCGCTTCGGGGACCTCATGCGCCGGCTATCGGCCCTGGTCTTCGTCGGCCTCGCCGTCCGGCTGGCGATGGGCGAGCGGGGATAGCGCATCGCCGGGGGCCCATGCCGGAGCGCCCCCAACGATCTTGAAGGGATTGGATCGGCCTTGGTTCAGCCGTCGACCGGCCGGTGCCGTGTCCCCTCGCCCGGCGTGATGAACAGCAGGTCGCCCGGCTCTCGGATGACGAAGCGGTGCCACACGCCCCGCGGGACGATGCAGAAGGTCGATCCGGCCCGCAGCGGCACGACCGTCTCACCACCGTCCTGCTCCAGGACGACGTCGAACGCGCTGGACAGGCAATAGAGGAGCTCGTCGCCGGCCGGATGGACTTCTCAGTGCGGGGCGTCCCCGCTCATGCGGACGACGCCGGCGAGCCGCCCCTCGGTGCGGCGCTCCTCCGCCTCGCGCGCGGCGTGGTCCCGACCACGCTAACCGGCGCGGCGCCAGGTGGTGCCGGACGGGCCGTCCTCCAGGACGATCCCCGCCGCCGCAAGCTCGTCGCGGATGCGATCCGCCTCGGCGAAGTTCCGCGCCTTCCGGGCGGCGGCGCGGGCGGCGATCCGGGCTTCGATGTCCTCGGCCGTCAAGCCCGCCTCCGCGGCGGCCTCGCCGCGCAGCCAGGCCGCCGGATCCTGCTGCAGGAGGCCGAGGAGCGCCCCCGATACGAGCAGGCCCCCCTTGAGATGCGCCTTCTCCCGCTCGGCCGTTGCCTTGTTCAGCTTCGTCACCAGCTCGTGCAGATGGGACAGCGCCGCCGGGACGTTGAGGTCGTCCTCCAGCGCCGCCATGACCGGCAAGGGCACCTCGGCGCCGCGCGTGTCGCACTCGACCGCCGCCACCTTGTCGAGCGCGGTGTAGAAGCGGTCGAGCTGCGCCCTGGCCTCGCGCAGCCCCTCGCGGGTGAAGTCGAGCGGCTGACGGTAATGGGCCGAAAGCAGAGCCAGGCGGATCGCCTCGCCGCGGTGCCCCTCCTCGAGGAGCTGGCGAACGGTGAAGAAGTTGCCGAGCGACTTCGACATCTTCTCGCCCTCGACCTGGACGAAGCCGTTGTGCATCCAGACCCGGGCGAGCGGCGCGCCGCCATGGGCGCAGCGGCTTTGCGCGATCTCGTTCTCGTGATGGGGAAAGATCAGGTCCTGGCCGCCGCCGTGGATGTCGAAGGTCTCGCCCAGCAGGCTCTCGGACATGGCCGAGCATTCGATGTGCCAGCCCGGCCGCCCGCGCCCCCAGGGGCTGTCCCAGCCCGGCTGGTCCGGCGTGCTCGGCTTCCACAGCACGAAATCGGCCGGGTGCTTCTTGTAGGGCGCCACCTCGACCCGGGCGCCGGCGATCATGTCGTCGAGCGAGCGCTTCGAGAGCTCGCCGTAATCCGCCATCGCCGGCACGTGGAAGAGGACGTGGCCCTCCGCCTCGTAGGCGAAGCCGCCGGCGATCAGCCGCTCGATCATGGCGATCATCTGCGGGATGTGCTCGGTCGCCCGCGGCTCATGCGTGGGCGGCAGGGCGTTGAGCTGCGCCATGTCGGCGTGGTAGGCGGCCGCCGTGCGCTCGGTGAGCGCGCGGATATCCTCTCCGCTCTCCGCCGCCGCGGCGATGATCTTGTCGTCGACGTCCGTGATGTTGCGGACATAGACGACGTGCTCGGCACCGTAGACGTGGCGCAGCAGCCGGTACAGCGCGTCGAAGACAACCACCGGCCGGGCGTTGCCGATATGGGCGAAGTCGTAGACCGTCGGCCCGCAGACGTACATCCGCACCCGTTTCGGGTCGAGCGGTTCGAAGACCTCCTTGCGGCGCGTCAGCGTGTTGTAAAGATGGATCGGCACGGCGGAAATGCGGCGGTTTCTAGCTCGTCTCGCCGTAGAGGCGGGCGACGGCCCGCTTGCGGCCGATGAGGGGTAGCAAATTCTGGAGCTCGGGTCCATGTTCGCGGCCCGTCAGCGCCAGGCGCAGGGGCCGGAACAGGTCGCGGCCCCTGCGTCCGGTGCGCTCGCGGACCCGCGCCGTCCAGGCGCTCCAGACGCCGTCGTCCCAGGGCTCCGGCGGCAGCAGATCCGCCGCCGTCCGGGCGAAGGCGGGGTCCTCGACGATCGGCGTCACCGGGCCGCGGCAAATCCGCGCCCACTCCGCGACCTCCGCCAGCGTGCCGATATTGCCGCGCACGGCCAGCCAGAGGGCCTCGTCCACATCGGTGACGCCCATCGCCTCCAGCCGCCCCCGCACCGCCTGAAACGGCATCTCGTGCAGTAGCCGGGCGTTGAGATGGACGAGTTCCGCCGGGTCGAAGCGGGGTGCCGCCCGGCCGAATCGGGACAGGTCGAAGCCCGGCAGAAGGTCCTCGAGGCGCTGCTTTGGCTCCACGGGATCGGCCGTGCCGATGCGCGCGAGATAGCTGTTGATCGCCATCGCCTCGATGCCCTGCTCGCGCAACGCCTCGATCGACAGGCTGCCGAGCCGCTTCGACAGCCCCTCCCCCGCCGCGTCGCGGAGCAGCGGCAGATGGGCAAAGGCCGGTGGCTCCGCGCCCAGCGCCTCGAAGAGCTGGATCTGCGCGCCGGTGTTGGTGATGTGGTCGCTGCCGCGGATGATATGGGTGACGCCGAACTCGATGTCGTCGAGGACGGACGGCAGGGTGTAGAGATAGCTACCGTCCTCGCGCACCAGGATGGGGTCGCTCTGGCTGGCCTCGTCGATGTGCTGCGGTCCGCGCACCAGATCGATCCAGGCGACCTCTTCCCGCCGCAGCAGGAAGCGCCAATGGGGCCGCCGCCCCTCGGCCTCCAGACGCCGCCGATCGGCCTCGGTGAGGGCGAGCGCCGCGCGGTCGTAGACCGGCGGCAGGCCGCGCTGCAGCAGGCTCTTGCGCTTGAGGTTCAGCTCCTCCGGCGTCTCGTAGCAGGGGTAGAGCCGCTCCGCCGCCTTCAGCCGCTCCACCGCCGCGTCGTAGCGGGCCATGCGATCGGACTGGCGCGCCTCCTGGTCCCATTCGAGCCCGAGCCAGCGCAGGTCCGCCTCGATGGCGGCGGCGAATTCCGGCGTCGAGCGTTCGCGGTCCGTGTCGTCGAGGCGCAGCAGGAACACCCCGCCCCGGCTGCGCGCGAACAGCCAGTTCGCCAGCGCGATGTAGATGTTGCCGACATGCAGGCGGCCTGTCGGGCTCGGGGCGAAACGGACCCGAACCGTGGCGGTCGGGGAAGCGGTCGGCGTCGGATCGGCCATTCGGGACTCGCGTCAAAAGCGTCGGGAAGGACTTCGTGTTGATTCCAATTGATTCTAGGGCGCGGGACCCGGTGGCCGCAACCTGGGCGGATCGACGCCGCGCAGGATCGGCCGACGGGCTCAATTTAATCGGAATTTTAGCTTTCAGGGGCAAAAGCGGCGGAAAACCGCGACTTTTCAAACTTCGGCCCCGATTTTCGACCCATTGTATATCAATGGGTTAGCGGGGCCAGTTTGAAAGCTTTCGCCCGCTGCGGCGGCATCCGTGGGGGGATCCATGGCCTGTGAGACTGCAGGCGAAAGCAGCATACTAGCCAACCAGTTCTCGCCGGCGACGAGGGACCTGGGGAACTCCAGATCGGGCCGGTATCACGAGGGCAACAACTGCTGGGCCACCGCAAGAGAGGTCCTGGCCGTCGCCCGCCCCGGCCCGTGCCGCCGCGCTAGAACCTGGCGCCGACGCAGGAGGCCCCGGTCATCCGCCGCAACCCGGAGACCGGCGCCCGCAGCCTCGATCTGCTGCGCTGGGGCCTGACCCCGCACTGGGCGAAGGACGAGAAGATCGGCTACAAGACGATCAACGCCCGCGCCGAGGGCTTCGACGAGAAGCCGTCCTTTCGCTCGGCCTTCGCCAAGCGGCGCTGCCTCGTGCCGGCGAGCGGCTTCTACGAGTGGAGGCGCGAGGGCTCAGGCAAGCGGTCCTGCGCCATCGCCTTAAGGGCGAGGAGCCGATGACGTTCGCGGGCCTGTGGGAGAACTGGAAGACCCCCGAGGGCGCGTGGCTGCGGACGTTCACCATCATCACCACCGAGGCCAACGAACTGCTGGCGCCGATCCACGACCGGATTCCGGTGATCCTGCACCCGACCGCGCATGCGCTGTGGCTCGGCGAGACGCCGGCCCGGCCGGAGGCGCTCAAGGCGCTGCTGCGGCCCTACCCGGCGGATCAGATGAAGGTCTGGCCGGTCTCGACGCGGGTCAACAGCGTCAAGAACGACGAGCCGGACCTGTTCGCCCCGGCGCCGGCGTGAGACCCGTGGTCGCCGAGATCGACATCTGGCGCGCGGCGCGGCTTATGGTGCAACGGCACGGCGCCGACGCCGCCACCGAGGCCGCCATGCGCGCGGACGAACGGCTCGCGGCCGGCGACCTCGACGGGCAAGCCACCTGGAAGCGCATCCTGGCGGCAATCGAAGGCTTGCAGAAGGCGGCGCCCGGCGACGGCGAGGCGGTTCATTGATGCGCCCAGCGGCGCTCGCACCCTCGCCGCCCGCTGTCGTCTATTGGTCCGAACCCGCGCCGACGGAGGTCATCAGGTTAGCGGCGGCGGATTGCGCCGGTGACTGCGGCTGCGCGTGACCGGTAGACGCGCTGGTTCCTGTGAGACAAGATTCGTGCCTGCCGCATTAGACCGCGGATGCGGCGAGAAAGGGGACGCGATATGAGGCTGACACCGTTGCCGCTCGAAATCGGTGAATATGAAGGCTTTACCGAGCAAAATGACATTTTCGGTTACAAGGCGTTCGGCGAAAACCTAGCCCGTCTCGTCTCCACCATAGACGAGCCTCTGGTGCTCTTGCTGGACAGCCCTTGGGGCAGCGGAAAGAGCACGTTCATCCGGCAGTGGGCGGGTTTGCTGCGCAACCAGGGGGTACCGGTCATCTATTTTGATGCCTTCGCTAACGACCATCAGGAAGACGCCTTTCTAACTTTGGCCGCCGAGATATCCGCTCATGCCCAAGAGGTCTTGGGTGAGGCGTCGCAGCCCGAGAAGAACTTCACCGCGCGGGCAAAAAAGGTAGGCCGAGTCTTAATGCCCCTCGCCGTAAGAGCGGTTGTCCGCGGCGCCACGGCCGGATTGATGAGTTCGGACGACGTGAAAGACGCAGGAGAGGCCGTGAAAGCCGCCTTCGAAGCCGGCTCGAAGGCCGCGGAAGAGCAGCTTGAGAAGCTGATAGCCGAGCGACTACAGCACGCGCACGCGGACAGGGCGGCGCTCGACGGATTCCGGGAGAGCCTAACCGTCCTGTCCAAGGCTCTTTCAGAAAAGCGGGCCCTCGATCAGTCTTCGAAAGCGAGCAAGGAAGATGACGAACAAGCCGGTAATGTTGATTCGCGACGCCCACCTCTTGTTTTCATCATCGATGAACTCGATCGCTGCCGGCCGCCCTTCGCTTTGAATATTCTGGAGCGCATCAAGCACGTGTTTTCTGTGGATGGCGTGTGCTTCGTTCTGGTTAGCGATCTTCGCCAACTTCAGGCAGCGGTTCAAGGCCGCTACGGCAGTGGCATTGACGCCCGGGTCTATCTTGAGAAGTTCTTCCAACTCCGAGTGTCGCTGCCAGACAGGCGGGATCGTGGGCCGGGGATACGCAGAAGGTACATCGAGTATCTATGGAGCTCCATGAGGCTGGATCCGGGCGAGCACGAATTCGACATGGGCGTCAAGGAAGGGCTGGCGGAATTCTCGGAACGGCTTTCGTTGTCTCTGAGGAGGATCGAACGCATCGTGGGACACATTGCGTTGGTGTACGCCGCATCGTCACCAGGCAGCCTCCGATTGCCCGTTATCGTCGTTCCGTTGTGCGTGCTGCGACAGGTGGAGCCAGAAATCTACCGAAAAGCCTCAGATGGGACACTTCGGTGGGAGGATGTGCGTGACTCGCTGGGCATTTCCGAATGGCCGCAAGGAGGGAAAAAGGAATGGTACGAGCACTGGTGGAAATATTTCACCTTAGAAAACCTCCCACCGGAGCCGTGGGTTGCGAACATTAAGCAGTCGCTTTTCAGATATCCCATTGATGATGACGTCAATGATCGCCGAGCCGCTCTCCGCTATCTTGCCGGCCTAATCGATGGTCTGCACAGGATGGACGAATAGCGTAGCTCAGAGAATTGTGCATTGATCCACCGGACAGGACTATTGCTCGGGGTGATCCTCCCTCTCGCTACCGCGATTCCCGCCGCGAACGCGGAGGCGAGGATTATCGGCCAAGCCACGGTGATCGACGGCGACACGCTGGAGATCCACGGTCAGCGTATCCGCCTGCACGGCATCGACGCGCCGGAGTCAGCCCAGCGATGCGGGGCGGACGGCGCGGCGTACCTCCGCGGCCAGCAGGCGGCCTTCGCGCTTGCCGACCGCATCGGCCGGCGGACGGTTACCTGCGAACGGAAGGACGTCGGCCGCTACGGCTGGATCGTTGCCGTCTGCGCGGCCGGCGGCGAGGACCTCAACGCCTTCATGGTTCGCCGCGGATGGGCTTTGGCATACCGGCAATATTCAGATGCCTATGTGTATGAAGAGGCCGCCGCCAGGGCCGAAGGCATCGGCCTGTGGCGCGGCGCCTTCGTGCCGCCCTGGGACTGGCGGCGCGGCGTCCGCTTGGCACAGCCCGCCGCCAACGACAACGAACCCGGCGACTGCTGGATCAAGGGCAACATCAGCCGCGACGGCGAGCGGATCTACCACGTGCCCGGAGGGCGCTGGTACAACCGCACGAAGATCGACGAGGGCCAGGGCGAGCGGTGGTTCTGCAGCGAAGCCGAGGCGCGGGCGGCCGGATGGCGGCGCGCGCAACGATGAAGAGGGGCGCAAATCCCGAACCATTCGCTGAATTCTGCGAAAACCGGTCGAAGGATGCGATGGCCGGTTAGGATCTCATTGCCGCCCCGCTACCGTGATTACGCACGGTGAGAACGCACCATAAGCAGCCACTTATCTTGGGCCGCTTGAACTGGCCGCCGCCGGGCATCTAACTCTTCACAGGTAGGTGATGTTGCGCCTATGCGGGCGGCCCGGAAACGTCGAAAACAATCACGGCGAGACGATTGCGCCGATCCGCCGGAACTCGGTCCTGCAGCATCCGCTCCAGCGTAGCCGCTGATTTCGGCAGTTCGAGCCCGTCCGGATGTTTCGGCATCGGTGAGCTGCGCATGTTACCGAACCAGAACACGCCGTAGATGCCAAAGCCCTTGGCTTCGGGGTCATGCGCGTAGAATCGCTCAAGCTGACGGTCCGCGGCGGTCCAAAGATCGGCGTGGTAGTCGCGCTTCAACTCGCAGAGGATTTTGCGTCCCGGCATCGCGACTGAGATGTCGGCGCGTTTGTCTGCGACCATGTGGTCTTCCGGCTCAACCGTGATCCCCTTCGGCGCAAGGGCCGGCCGAAGCAACGTCACCAATATGTCGCGGCAAGCCTCCTCGGGCCGCGGCGTCAGCGGCCGAGCGTATGCGTCAAGATTCCAGAACCACCTATAGATATCGGTGTCCTCGCGCGCGATTCGCCCACGGAGGTCATCGAGTTGATCCAGGACCAGCGCGTGGAGGTCGGCGACCGTCGCGGGCGCGCCATTCGAGAGTGCCTTGATCGTGCTGGGCCAGTCCGGACGTTCGTAATCCGTTTCCCGGCGCAGCCTTTCCTGGTTGGCAAGCGCATGGCGCAGGTGCGGGTTGTAGGAAGCCATCCTCGGATCGGCCTCGAGTCGCCGCAACGCCTCGGATGCCGCCTGTAACGGTATGGCTGAAATCGAGTTGATGAGCTTGCGGCAGTATTCAGCCGCATTCCACGCGTTGGTGCTTCCCCACAAACCGTTGCGGGGGAAGTCTGTGTCCGGATAGTGCGTGCCCGTCAGGCGTGCCAGGAACTCAAGCTGCGGCAGCGTCAAGTCAATGGGCTGTTGCTCGCCATGCCACCCGTAGCCACTGCGATCCCGCAAATCGAACACGATTTCGGGGCGTTGCTTCGCGACAGCCTCAACCTGCGCCTCGTAGCGACTGGGCGCCAACAGATAGCCGGCGGCGAGCCATTTATCGTGCTGCTGCTGTCCCACGGGGACCGCGCCCGTCAGGACACGGTCGGCAACAGCAAGGAACTCGTTGCGAGCGGCCGGCGTGGCGAAGACACCATCGAAAAGTTCATTGAGCCGAAACGGGTCGGCATCGGGAAAGTCGCGCAAGAGCTGAAGCGCCGTTTCCCCGCGAGATGGCTTGAACGCGTCGTCGACCATCAGCTCCCGAAGTCCGTCGACGACCTCGTCGCCTTTCGCCAGCTTGGCGCGCGCGATCGCCATATAGGCCTCGTGCACGAGCTCCGGCCGGTCCTGCATAAGAGCCGCTTTCCAATCTGGCACGACCACCTCTGAGCTACCGGCCATGGCCTTGAACACTGGATTGACCAAGTCAAAGACCAGCATCGCTTTCAGGAAATCATCGCTGAAGTCGGCAAGGCTTGGGTTTGATTTCCACCGCTCGATCAATCCTGCGGTTAAAGCATACCACCACTCGTACCGCTTGTGCTGGGCAGATAAATCAACGACATCGGCCAGCGATGGCACATCCGGCCGCAACAAGGCAGCGATGAAGCCCGCAATAGCGATCTTCGCGTTTGTCTCGCCAAGAGTCGTAACGAGCCGTTCGTGCGGGCTGGCTAGCTCATCTGAATCTTCGAACATGCCGAAATAGACCAGCGCTGCCCATTTAAGCCAGCCAAGATGGCTGCCGTTGCGGATGGCCTCGGCTTCTTTCTCAAACTTCCCTCTCAGTTTCTCCAGAGACTGTTTAGTGTCGTCGCGCGGCGGGCGGCTGAGATACCTGCCGTCAATCTTGCACGACATCGACGCATCGCGCACTGCTCGCAGATCGGTGCGATTGTCGGCCAGGGCGAAGAGTGCTTCGAATGCTGCGTCAGCTTCCGGGCCGTGAATCGAAAACACCATGCCGAAGGCGGCTTCGTAAAGAAACAGCTCCTTTTCGCTGCCGCGCGGCGCGCGCGCCATATGCGACATTATGTGCGCGAGAGATTCTGCCGGCGTCACCTCAAAAAATGTGATCTCGTGAAAGCGGGCGAGTTCCAGCCACCGATTGTCATCTGCGACCAGCGCGTCGAAGAAACGATCGGCGATGGCGCTCAAGAGATCCCTTCGCTCCCGCATCACCGAGCGAAGATGATCCGATGGACCAATGCCATACGCCCTCGAATACGAATTCCGTAGCCGCAGCCATCGCAGGGCCTGCGCGGGGTCAAGGTCGGCGATCCCGCGCCATGCCCGGACAATCACACGGTCGATGAACCGCGCAACTTCCCGCTCGTTTAAGCGGCTGGCACGCTTCGCACGATGGACCTGTGGCAGCCCATCCAACACCGCCGGAATGTCGCTGAGAGGCATATGTTCTGAGAGCGAGAAAAGAATGCCAGAGACCGCTTCGCCGCTGGTGCTGGCGGCGAGATCCCTCAGGAGGACCGTGATGTCGGCTGGGCCGAAGTGCTCGCCGTACATCCGATGGATGATCTCGGCGCGCAACCTGAGTGCGTCTGCGTCGGTTCCGAGTTTGTGGAATGCTGCCTCAACAGCCGCTCTGCCTTCAGGGCCAATCCGCAGCAGCGCTATCAAAGCATAATGGCGTTCCGCGTAGGGAGATTGGGTCCGCGCCACGACATCAGCAAGATCGTCTTTAAGAGACGGCATGGGCGCACCGAGCGCCGCCGCTTCAAGGACGATCGAGCGAACGCCAAAACCCACCGTGTCCGAGCGTAGCACCGCGCGGAACTCTTCCACCATGTCGGCGCGCGACAGAGCGGCAATGGCTGGGGCCTGCCAGTAGTCCGACCGAAACCACGGATCCGTCTGCGAGAGCTGCCCTAGCGCCCTCACGAGATGCGCACAGGATGATTGCGGCAACGATTTTGCATCGCCGTAAGTCAGAACGCCGTAGGGATCGGCGTCGATTAGCCTGTCCGCATGTTCAGGGAGATGCACGGCCAGCCACGCGTGCAGTCCGCGCAACTCCGATGCAGGGTGCCCGTCTATGCCCATCAGCGCTTGCAGCCGGCTGAGCGGCATTCCGGCCCGCACCGCGTCGGCGAGCCACGCGGCGCCGAGATACTCCGCGGTGGTACGATGCGCGTAATCGACGCTTTCGGGTGCCGGACCCGCCACAAAGACGCGGCGACCGAGCGCCGCGATCATCAATTCCGGCGCAACCATGCTGAGGCTGCGATACGAGGGGATCGTGGGGACCTCTTCATGGTCCGCGAGGCTAATGGCCTCGACATCGCTGATCAGTCGTGCCGCGCAGGCCGCACCGGCGGCCGGACGAAGCTCCTCGACCGTGTAGATGCCGCTGCCAGAGCGCGCACGGTCCTTGTCGAACTCCTTGAGCATCAGTTGAGTGGCTAGCTCAAAAAGCTCCTTGCGCGTTGCGGGCCACGTACCGGTCCGGACCGCGCGCAGCAGCATGATCAGGTTCTGAGGATTTGTGAGGAAGTCGCCCACCCCCCGCTCGGTTGCTTCACGCAGGAATTCATCGGCCTCGTTGGCGCTCACTCCTTCTGCTTGAAGCACCACGCGCTGTTCGTCTCCGGAGAGGCGGCCCAATTGCAGGACGACGGTGTCTCCGCGCTGCTCGAAATAGGGGTGCAGCGCGGCGAGGTCACTGCCGCCAAGCCAATCGGCGACGCGGCAGGAAATCCTGACCTTCCCGGGTCCGACCGCGAACAGCTTCTCGACCAGGGCATCAACCGTGTCGCGGTCGCTGCGCCCCGCACGCCTCTCGTCCAAACCATCGATGAACAGGGTGCCTTCGAACTTGACGGCGGGCATAACCAGAAACGCCCGGGCCGTGACGTAGCGGCCGCCGCAGCGTGCTGCTGCCTCGCGAAACGTATGGGTCTTGCCGGCGCCGGGATCGCCGAGAAGAACGATGTTCGCCGCGTCGTCATATGCTGAGAACGGCCGCAGCTCATCTTCCTGGGCTTCCGACGGCGTCGATTCAATTCTGCGGACAGTACGATCCATGGGCGCGTTTATATCGTTTGCTACATGGTGCCACCAGTCAGTTGCCTGAGGAGTTCATGGCCCTATGGCCCGCTCTATGGGTTTAGACAACAAATACCGGTCCGCAACGGCTGCTCGTTGGCTTGTAGCGGTTCCTAGCCTGCCTGACTGGAAGCAGAACTACACTTCGTTCAAGGTCTACACGGGACACGCCCTGCCGATCCGACCGCGTCTGCAACAGACTGGCTGAATCCTCGGCCACGGACAAGAAGCGGCAGGCTAGGTTCCGGTAGATGGCTGCCTGAACCCGCCAGCAGCATCCGCACCGGCGGCCGGTCCAGCGACGTGCATTCGCGTACCGAAGCCCCGCACTCGCCGCGCGGCTTTTCGGCTACGTGCCCCCTCTTGCGCTCTAACCCGGCCGGCGTTCGCGACGATTTCCGCCCGCGACTCGCCGCTCCGGCGAAAGAACCAAGCACCCAAGAACAATGAACAACATTCATTGCTGTTCCGCGTTCTATACCCAATGGTCCTAAATAGAACTTCGACCTAGGCCCGTTTCAATGAAGAAAGTTCATAGGTTCTGCCGGTACCTCGTTTTGGACTTGACTTTCATACGTCGCCCCACATCCTGGCTTTCGGACAATGGGCTTTTCCGGAGGCAGAAGAAGAATGAAAGCAAGCGCCACCGCCACGTCACTTCGGCATCGCGACCGGCGGCCCGCCGCCGTCGGCCATGCCGTGGAGGACGATCCGCTTTTCTCAGTCAAACAAGCCGCCGATTACCTCGGCGTCAGCGTCTCCAGCCTTGACCGCTGGCGGTGCTACGGCACCGGCCCCCGCTTCGTGAAGGTCGGCCGAAAGGTGGTCCGGTATCGGCGATCCGCCCTGGACGCCTTCCTCCAGGAACGCACCTGCACCAGCGAGCCGTGCTGATGCGCCCCGGCGCCGTCTCCATGCACCGGCGCCGCCGCTGCGACCCCGCCGGCCGACGCCACGTTTCCGGCCGGGATGCGATCTCAACGGCGGCAGCACGGCGCTCGGCGCCCTGCCGAACGCCTTCCTCGACTTGCACGTGAGGCCCTGCAATGCGTCAGTACGGAAAGATTTCGCCGCTCTTCTGGCAGGGGAAAACGGGCAGAGAGATCAGGCAGAGGGGTACGGAGGCGACCCTTGTCGCGCTGTACCTGATGACCAGCCCGCACGCGACCATGCTGGGCATCTACTACCTCCCGATCACCTACCTCGCCGACGACACCGGCCTCTCCAGGGAGGCGGCTTGGAAGGGGCTTCGACACTGCATCGAAGCCGACTTCTGCGCCTACGACGAGGACGCGCAAGTGGTCTGGGTGTACCGGATGGCCAAGTTCCAAGTGGCGCCGTCGCTCGATCCGAAGGACACGCGCAAGAAGCGCGTCGTGGAGCTGTTCAAGGCGCTCCCCGACTGCAAGCACCTGCGACCGTTCTGGGAGATGTACCAGCGCGCCTTCCTCATGCCGCCATGGGAAGAGTTGGCGAGGTCCAACGATGACCCATCGGAGGGGCACGAAAGCCGGGGCGGATGTCCCAGCGATGCCCCATGGCATGCCCCATGGATGGGGCATCGGACACGAGAGGCATGGCCTGCCGATGCCCCATCGGAGGGGTATCGAAGCGGGGCGACATGCCCCATCGATGGCCCACCGATGCCCCATCGATGCCAGGAACAGGAACAGGAGCAGGAACAGGAGCAGGAACAGGAGCAGGAACAGGAGCAGGAGCAGGAGCAGGAGCAGGAATTTGAGAGACATTCGTCTCTCGTCGAAACCGATCCGGTTTCGCCGGCCCGCGCCATGGCTTTGGTTTGGAATGAGGAAGCCGGCGAGGTTTTCCCCAAGGTCCGGCTGGCCCGCATCACGGGACGCCGCGAACAGACGTTCGCAAAGCGGCTGCGCGAGGACTTCAACGGCGACCTGGAGCAGTGGCGGACCTTCTGCCGCAGCCTGCACGGGATGCCGTTCCTGCGCGGCGACAACGACCGCCGTTGGACGCCATCGATGGATTGGGTGCTGAAGCCGACGAACCTGACGAAGATCTTGGAGGGCAACTATCGGGGCAGGCCCCGAGAAGGCAAGCCAAGCATACCGACCACGCTGATGTGATCCGAAGGTGGTGCCGTACCGACCGTGACAGCCAGTTCCACCCGAACCAGGAGGAAGGATCATGACCGATCGAACCGCCCGCGCCGCGTCACCGGCACAGCCCGCCGGAAGTGCCGGTCTCCAAACCGACGCCCGCGCGCGCGTCGAGGCGCACATCCTCAAGCCGATGCAGCGCACCTACGAGGTGCCGCCCGGTCCCGCCGAGTACAACCGCCACCGCCGGGCCGCGCTGGTCGATGGCTACGTGGACGCCCTCGGCGGCTTCCCGGAGGCCGTGCTGAAGGCCGCCTGGGAGCAGGTCCGGCGCACGCATTCCGGCTGGTGGTGGCCGCCGGCCGGGCTGTTCCTCGCCGCCGCCGAGAACGCCGCGAAGGCCCTCGCGCCGGCCGGCCGCGCCGCCAAATCCAGCCCCCGCAACCGTTGACGGAGGCCGCCATGTTCCCCCGCAAGAAGGCCGAAGCCGCCCCGGCGCGTCGCGATCTGACGCCGGACCCCGACCGGCTTGTCGCCCTGGAAACCCGCTTCGCCAAGGCGCGCGGGGCGTCCGACGCCCTGCGGCTGGAGGTCGATGCGGCCACCGACGAGATCCGGCGGCTGGAGGATCGGCTGCGAAGCGCCAGGCGCGCGACCCGGCGCAACTCGGCGTTCGAAGAGCGGATCGAACGGCAGATCGCGGACGCCAGGGCGCGCCGCGACGCGCTCATCGGCGAGCACTCCCGTGCCGGCCAAAGGGCCGGCGCCCTGCGCGCGCTGGTCGAGCGCTGCAAAGAGCACCTTGGCCACCGGCCCGAGACCGCCACGATCTCGATCGCGTAGGGAGGCGATCACGATGTCTGCGACACAGCACGAACTCGACCGGGTCCGCCACCGGATCGCGGACCTCAAGGCCAAGCGCGAGGCCGTGGCCAACGCCGCGGTCACGCGCGCCGAAGCGGAGGCCGCGGCGCGGACCTACGTCCGAACCGCCGCCGAGCGCTTCCGCCCAACCGTAGGCAGCTTCGTCGAGAGGGCGCGGCCGGTCAGCAACGTTCGCGACGAGCTCGGCCACGACCCGGAGGCCGTGCTCGCCGCCCTGGCCGGTGACCGCCTGGAGGCGATCCTGCTGCAGCGGGTGGCGGAGGCCTACGAGCAGCACGGGCCGGGGCTGACGGCGGCCGAGCGCGCCGCCGAGCTGGCCCGGATCGACGCCGACCTGTTCGATCTCGAATGCCAGGAAGAGGCGCTGTGCCGCGCCGCCGAGGCGGCGGGGCAGGAGATCGACCGGCGGCCGGACGCCGATCCGCGCGCCGTCCTGGCGCGGGCGGTGTGAGGCGGCCATGCGGTCCGACCCGAAGAACACCCCCGGCCGCCGGGCCGGTGCTGCGGCGGGCCGCCGGCATCGGCGGCTCGCCCGGAACCGTCGTCACGGCGCCGACGAGCACGCGGCTTGATGTCCTACATCACGGAACAGCGGCCCGCCATGTCTCTCCGCCGCCGCTGTGCCCGAGCGAAGGGCGGACACCATGCCCACCGGCATGGGCTTCGGTCGGGTGGGAACGTCGGGGCGGCGGCGTTCCCTGCCGGTCGGTGGCGGGGGCCGGGGACCCTCGGGACCCCGGCCCCCGCTCGCCGCCCGCGAGAGTCCGCGAGAGCGGCCGTCGGAGGGCGGCCCGCTAGGGGGCTACCGGCCGGGGCGCCAGCGCGCCTCTCGGCGGCCGCGGCGGCCGTTTCGGGCACGCCCCGCCCCCTGCCGGGGCGCCACCCCCCTTCCCTTAGGTTCTTCCGGGCCGGCCCACTACACGGGTGGGCGGGGCGCGGCGCCTCTCCAGTTCGGGATCGATCGCGAAGGTTGAAACGGGACGGGTTTAATCCGGCGACCAACCCTGACGGAGAACGACATGAGACGGCAGACCTCCGACCACTTCACCAGCGACGGTCGGTTCGACCCGGCGGCCTGGATCATGGCCGCCCAGACTGCGGGGCTGAAGATCTACCTGTCGCCCGGAGGACGGGGCTTGGACATCGGGGTGTTGGGCGTGCCCGTGGAGACGGTGCACCTGTTCATGAGTCATCTGAACGACAACACGTCGGCGCTCCTGGCCTACCTTCACAGCCTGCACCATCGATCTCTGATTGCATGAGAGCTTGAGCGGGCGAGGCAGGATAGCGGCCTTAACTGAAGCGGCCAATGAACCCCGGCGGGGCAACCAACCCGCGCCAGAAAGGTCAGGATTTCTGCCCGATTTGATGAATTCCCCGGACTAACGCATCCTTGTTGCACGGGGAACTGATCGAAAGGGCAAGCCAATGGGGGCAATCAAAATTCCGTACCTCGTACCCAAGCCGTCCGGCTACTACTGGCAGCCGACCCCGGCCATAAAGGCCCTGGGGTTCCGCAACCAACCGCTGGGCACCGATCCGGTGAAGGCCGCCCAGGAAGCCCAGAACTGGAACCTGAAGGTGGCCGCCGCCAAGGCCGCGAAGTTGGCCAAGCAGGCCGGCGCCACCGCCGACACCGTGGTGGTGATCGGCACCTACGCCGACCTCGTTGACGTGTACCGGGGCAACGAGGAACGCGGCCTGAAGCCGTCGCGTGAGTGGCGCAACCTCAAACCGTCGAGCCGGCAGAATTACACGGTCTATATCAACCGCATCCTGGGGATGTGGGGCGACATGCCGGTGGCCGACACGACGCCGGAAGCGGTCGAGGCCGTGCGCGACAGCCTGGAGGATCAGCCGCGCACGGCGAACGGCCTGCTGTCGGTGCTCAGAGCCATGCTGAACGTCGCAGCGGCGCGACCGTCCCGGTTCGGGCTGACGTACAACCCCGCCGCCAAGGTGCCCCTGTACGGCCAGAAGGACGGCGTGGTGCCGCGTCAGGTGTTCTGGGAGGACAAGCAGGAAACCGCGTTCCTGAAGGCGGCCCGGAAGCTCGATTGGGAGATGTACGTCGCCTATCACCTGCTCGTCTACACGGGCCAGCGGCCGGGCGACGTGCAGATGATGACCGTAGCCGATTACGACGGCGAGAAGATCAGCCTATGCCAGAGCAAGACCGCCGTGCGGCTGTGGATACCCGTGCACTCCGACCTGAAGGCGGTGCTGGATGAGCATCTGGCGATGCGCCGCGCCGAGGGGCGCATAGGCGGCACGATCCTGCAACGGGCTTCCGGCAAGGCGTTCACCTACGACAGCTTCGACCGCCGCTGGAAAGCCGTCATCGAGGCCGCCGGCCTGAAGGACTTGCAGCGGCGCGACCTTCGGCGCACGGCGGTGATCCGGCTGGCCGAGGCCGGCTGCACCGTCCCGGAGATCGCCGCGATCACCGGGCACTCGATCAAGAGCGTGGAGGACATTCTGCGCACCTATCTGGTGCGCACTTACCCGCAAGCCCAGGCCGCGATCCGGAAGCTGGAAGAGTACCGTTCGCGGACCAAATTGGGAACGAGAGTTTGAAAACCGCCCGGCCGAGCGTTGGAAAAGTCGCAGTTTTCCGCCCTTTTTTAGCTTCTGTAGTTAATCGGAATTTAAGCCGCATCTGCTTGCATGGGGTGCTCGACGGCGCACCCATCCGGAAGACACGCCGAACCTAAACCGTGCAGACGCCTCAGCATCGCATCCGGCGACCGGCCGCGGTCGCGGCCCTTCTCGTGGCATCGCCCGCAGCCGGCCATGCCGAGCCGCTGGACGCGGCCGCGATCCAGGCGCTCGTCGAGCAGGCGATAGCCGCGCAGCAGACCAATCTCGACCATGTCTGGACCATGCTTGCCGCCGCGCTGGTGCTGTTCATGCAGCTCGGCTTTCTGCTGCTCGAAGCCGGCATGGTCCGCTCCAAGAACTCGATCTCGGTGGCCCAGAAGAACCTCGCCGATTTCCTCGTCGCCACCTGCGGCTTCTGGCTGGTCGGCTTCGGTCTGATGTTCGGGCCGAGCCTCGGCGGCTGGCTGGGCGGCGCCGGCTTTGCTTTCGAGGCGACGACGGACTGGGACCACACCTTCTTCGTCTTCCAGCTCGTTCTCTGCGGTACGGCCGCGACGATCGTCTCCGGCGCCATCGCCGAGCGAACGACCTTCGCCGTCTATCTCATCATTTCCGTCATCGTCTCGGTTCTGATCTATCCGGTCTTCGGCCACTGGGCCTGGGGCAACCTGCTTCTGGACAACGCGGCCTGGCTCGCGGAGAAGGGATTCATCGACTTCGCCGGCTCGACCGTGGTTCACTCCATCGGCGCCTGGGTTGCCCTCGCCGGGCTCGTCGTGATCGGACCGCGCGTCGGACGGTTCGACGCCAACGGCCGGCCGCTGCCGATCACCGGCCACAGCGCCGTGCTGGCCACCGCCGGGGCCATCGTGCTTTGGGTGGGTTGGATCGGCTTCAACGGAGGCTCGACCACCGCGGGAACGCCAGCCTTCGCCCACATCGTCTCCAACACGATGTTGGCCGGGGCGTTCGGCGGGATCGTTTCGATGATCGTCGGCCGGCACATTGACGGGTTGTATCGCCCGGAACGGTCGATCAATGGCGTGCTCGGCGGATTGGTGGCGATCACCGCCGGTTGCGACGCCGTCGGCACCTACGGCGCGATCGCCATCGGGGCCAGCGCCGGGCTGGTCGTGATCGTCGCAACCCGGCTCCTGGAAGCCGTGCTTCGCCTGGACGACGCCGTCGGCGCGGTGCCCGTTCACGGCTTCTGCGGCGCCTGGGGTACGCTGCTGGTCGCGGTCTTCGCGCGGCCCGACGCCCTGGCCGCCGGCGACCGGATCGACCAGTTCCTGGTCCAGGCGGAGGGTGTCCTGACCGCCTTCGCCTGGGGTTTCGGCTGCGCCTATCTGGCGTTGCGCGCGCTGGCCGCGGTCGTCCCGCTGCGGGTCTCGATGGAACAGGAGCTGCTCGGCCTCAACGCGGTCGAACACGGCACGACGCTGGGCACCGGGGCGCTCCAGGTCGCGCTCGAGAAGCTGGCGGCCGGAACCATGGATCTTTCGCAGCGCCTCGACGACAGCACGGGCGACGAGGCCGCCGAGGTGGCAAACGCCTTCAACCGGCTCATGGCAAGGCTGCAGGCGATGATCGACAACCTCGGAACGAGCGCCAGACGTCTGGCCCGTTCGGCGGCGGCGCTCGACGGCACGGCGCGGGAGCTCGACTTTCGCAGCGTCCAGGCGCTGCATCGCTGCGTCGCGGCGACCGCGGCGAGCGAAGAGATCTCGGCCTCGCTCGCCGCGACCTCCGAGCAAGCCCTCGAGGCGGGCGCGGCAGCGCGGCAGGCCTCCGCCGAAGCGTCGGCCGTAACCGACCAGGTCGGATCGGTGGTGGTCGAGATCGAGCGGCTGAGCCAGGCCATCGCCGCCATCGCCGAACACGTCCGGCGAACCGAGGAACGGTCGCGCGACGCCGTCGCCCGAAGCGCCGGCGCCGGCAACGCCGTGGCGGACCTCGAGCGCGCGGCGGCCGAGATCGAGACCGTGCTGGAGGCCATACGGGAGATCGCCACCAAGACCCGCATGCTGGCCCTCAACGCCACGATCGAGGCGACGCGGGCCGGCGAGGCCGGCAAGGGCTTCGCCGTCGTGGCGCAGGAGGTCCGGCAGCTGGCGGCCGCCAGCGCCGAGGCCGCGGACCGGGCGTCACGCTGCATCGCACGGGTGAACGTCAGCGCCCGCGGCGCCGGTGCGGCCCTTCGCGAAATCACGGAAGTCCTCCAGAACATCGATGGCGCGGTCTCCGGCATCAAGTCGGCGATCGAGGCGCAGACGAGCGCGACGGCAACGTTCGAGACGGTACTGGGCAATGCCGACCGCGCGGTCCGCGGCATCGACTCGCGAATCGGCGGCATGAGCGAAATCGCCGACCGCATGAGCAATCGCGCCCGCGCCGCCAAGACCGAAGCCGAGTCGGTGGCCGCGATGATGCGGGAGGTCCGGGCGGAGGTCGATGCCAACCGCGCGGGCGCGGAGCAGGTCCGCCGCAACGCCGCGGATGTCGCGGAGACGGCGGCCGATCTCGAAGGCATGATCGCGCAGATACAGACCCGGCCGCGGACCGACCCGACGGATTCGGAAACGGCGGCACAACCTCCGGTGCCCCTCGCCGGCGAGCCGGCCCCGTCTCACGCCTGACGTCTCACGCCTGATGGGCGCCAAGGGCCCAAAGGGCTTTCGCGATCGCTGAATCGAACCGGCACCCGCGGGCTCTCGCAGCCCTTTGTCAGAGAAGATTACATGCAGCGGCGGGTCGCGGAGCGGCGGGAGGCCCCCTCATAACTCTTTGGAAAGCAATGCGAGCGCAAGACTCGAGCCGCCTCCGGCGGCCGCTTTCGGATCGATCCAGCCTCGAGGCCGAGGGTGCTGTAAGCGGGCCGGTTTCGACCCGTCCCGCGATCTGTCAAAGAACTTTACAGAAATGATCCAGTATTCCGCGTCGAATGAACATTAATCAATTAATAACTATGAAGATTTTCTGTATGTTATTGACTCAGAATACGCTTATCGCAACAGGGCAATTCCCACGGGACTTGGCACGATGCTTGCGTAAGAAGTGGGCAGCGCAGTTTGGCAGAACAGCTCCTAAGTGGGGGAAGCCGATGAATATCGTTAAGCTTGGAGCCGCGGCGGCCGTGATGATGCTGGCCGTGGGCACCGCCGAGGCGGGCACCATCGTTTATGACGACCCGTCCGACTACACCGTCAATCAGGGGCTCGCCTTCAATGGCGGTTCCATCCCCGGCAGCCGCTCCAATCCGAACAACATGTTCGATGGCAATCCGGACACGTTCTTCAGCCTTGGTAAGGGTGGCTCGATCTCCCTGATCACCAACCCGTCAAACTACCGGATCGCGAGCGGCACGGTGATCGAGATCACCAATCCCGGCAAACAGGTGCATCAGGAAGCGCTTGCCGTCTACCTTGGCAACGACGGCGACCTCGGAACCAGGGTGCTGCTGGGCTACTTCTTCAACGCCGACGTAACCGGCACGGGGCCCAGCTTCCAGTACGGTGCCGACAATGCGGGCGGCGTGATCGCGACGCTGGAGGCGCTTGCGACGGACACCGACGGCGGCCTGTTCCGGATCCTCGTCGCCGGCGCGGGCTCCTACAACTCCATTTGGTTCGAGGAAGCGTCGGACAACCCGGATCTGGGCATCATCATTCCGAGTGATGCCGACGGCTTCGATATCGGCGAGCTGCGGGTGACCGCGGTTCCGGAGCCGGGCGCGCTGCTGCTCCTCGGTGCCGGCCTGGCGGGCCTCGGCGTCGTCGCGCGTCGGCGCAAGACGGCCTGAGAACCGGTCAATCCATTCCGACGTCCTGAGCGGCGGCTTCCAAGCGGAACCGCCGCTCTTTGTTTCCGCGGGTCCGGCTGGACAACCGGTTGAAAGCTTACCTCGAGGCCGCGTCCGGACCGGCGGAGCGGCCGAAGGCGTTGGTGATCGGATAGCGGCGGTCGCGGCCGAAGGCACGCCGGGTGATCTTGACGCCCGGCGGCGCCTGACGGCGCTTGTACTCTGCCCTGTCGAGCATGCGCCAGACCTTGTTGACGGTCGCGCGGTCGTGACCGAGGGCGACGATGTCATCGACCGCCATCTCGCCCTCGACGAGGCATTGCAGAATGGCGTCGAGGTCGTCGTAAGGCGGCAGCGTGTCCTGATCCGTCTGATTCGGCTTCAGCTCGGCCGAAGGCACCTTGGTGAGGATCCGCTCCGGGATCACCGGGCCGTCGGGCCCGAGGGCCCCTTCCGGCCGCTTCCGGTTGCGCCAGCGTGAGAGAGCGTAGACGGTCGTCTTGTAGACGTCCTTCAGGACCGAGAAGCCGCCGCACATATCGCCGTAGAGGGTGGCGTAGCCCACCGACATCTCCGACTTGTTGCCGGTCGACAGCACCATGTGGCCAAACTTGTTGGACAGAGCCATCAAGGTCACGCCGCGCGCGCGGCTTTGGATGTTCTCCTCGGTGATGTCCGGCGCGGTGCCGGCGAAGGGCCCTGCCAGCATCGCGTCGAAGGCGCGCATCGCCGGCTCGATCGAGATGGTATCGAGGCGGATGCCGAGCAGCCGGGCGCAGTCGGCGGCGTCTTCGAGGCTGTGCGCGCTCGTATAGGGCGACGGCAGCATCACCGCCCAGACCCGGTCGGGGCCCAGCGCATCGACCGCCACCGCCGCCGACAGGGCCGAATCGATGCCGCCGGAGAGGCCCAGCAGGACGCCCGGGAAACGGTTTTTCTCCACATAGTCGCGCAGACCCAGCGTCATCGCCGCGTAGATCTGCGCGAGCGCCCCCTCCTCCCCCTCCGGCGGCGCCACGATCTCGCCGGGTTCGCAGCGCCAGGTCTCACCGTCGCGCCGCCAGCGGGTGATCGCGAGATGCTCGCGCCAGGACGGAAACTGCGCCCGCAAGCTGCAGTCCGAATCGAGCACGAAGGACGCGCCGTCGAACACCAGCTCGTCCTGGCCGCCGACCTGGTTGACGTAGGCGAGCGGCAGGCCGGTCTCCGTGATCCGCGCGACGGCGAGGTTGAGGCGCCGGTCGAGCTTGTCGTGCTCATAGGGGCTGCCGTTCGGCACCAGCAGGATCTCGGCGCCGGATTCGGCGAGACACTCGGCGATGTCCGGCTTCCACATGTCCTCGCAGATCATGACGCCGAGCCGGACGCCGCGGAAGTTCACCGGGCCTTGTGGCGGGGCCGCGGCGAAGACCCGCTTCTCGTCAAAGACGCCGTAGTTGGGCAGGTCGGACTTGAACCGCGCGGCGGCGACGGCCCCGTCGGCCAGCAGCAACGCCGCGTTGTAGAGCTTGCCGTCGTCGCGCCAGGGCGTGCCCAGGATGATCCCGGGGCCGCCGTCGGCGGTCTCCGCCGCCAGCCGTCGGACCGCCGCCTCGCAGGCCGTCTGGAACGCCGGCTTGAGCACCAGGTCCTCGGGCGGATAGCCGCAGAGCACGAGTTCCGTGGTCACCACCAGGTCGGCGCCGCCCTCCGCCGCAGACCGGCGAGCCGCGCTCAGCCTGGCCGCGTTGCCGTCGACGTCGCCGACGACCGGGTTGAGCTGTGCGAGCGCGATCGAAAGCGTATCGGTCATCCTGTCCGCTTGTCCTGTAAGGGCCTGTGACAGGACAGATATAGCATCGGCACTCTGCGCGCCAGCGGCGCGCATCGAAAACGCCATAAAGGTCGACGGAGCATTTTTGCGCCGGAGAGCGTTAGATCACGCAAAGGCCACGGCCGGGGGCGGGACGTTAACCCATTGTATGCAGCGAACATTAACCTTTCTCCTGTAGCTTGTGCGGTTGGGTATCGAGTGACGGAGCGGATCGGAAAGCTCCGACCCGCACCGTCGGGTCCGACCCAGGTGCGAGCATCACGAGAATCGATCGCCCGAACGACGTTCATCGCCTTTCGGCCGTCCCGGCCGAAAGGGCAGCGGGTTGGTTGACGAGAAGACAGGGGCAAAGGCTCTGCAGTAGCGGCCGGGCCCCTCCGGCGCGCCTCGGCGCGAGCGGACATACCCCGGCTGTCCGGGCACGATTTCGCGAAGGAGCAGGACTGTGGTTCGGGTCGGGTTTAGCCGAAATGTCGATTCCGGTACGGCAGCCAAGGAGTGCGCAAGGCCGATCCGCGAGGCCGGCCAAGCAACATGGGCCATCGCCTTCTGCGGCGGAAAGCACAACCACGAGGCCTTCCTGAGAGGGCTGAGAGACGAGCTGGGCGACATCCCGGTCGTCGGGGGCTCGGCCGCCGGAACGATTACGCGGGCCGGAACCGGCTATGGCGGGTTCGAGACGGCGGTCGCCGGCTTCCTCGACCCGAAGGACCGGCCACGGATCATCGCGACGGGACGGCTCGCCACCAGCGAATGGGACGCCGGCCTCGAGCTCGGCGAAGCCGTGCGAAAGGACGCGGCAGAGGAGAGCACCGTCCTGCTGTTCTACAGCAGCGTCGCCGCAACGGCCCCGGTCCGGCTCCATCCGGGGAGCCCGCTCGTCGGTGGGTTCTATCACGGCCTCGGCGACCGGAACCTGACGCTCGTCGGCGCCGGGACGCTGACCGACATGAACCTCAGCGGCAGCTGGCTTTTCGACGGAACGGGACTGGCCGCGCACAGCGCCGTCGCCGTCGTCATGCCGCCCCACCTGCACGCCGAAACGGCGGTCCTCCATGGCTGCGTGCCCGTCAGCAGCTTCATGGAAATCACGAGGATCGAGGGCGCGGAGGTATACGAACTTGACGGGCGTCCGGCGGTTCAGGTCCTCGAGGAGATGCTGGGCGTAAACCTGACCTCTGGCCAAGCCCAGAGTCCGTCCTTGATCGCCACCCTGGGCGAAAAGCACGGCGACCGGTTCGGCCCGTATCACGAGGACGCCTACGTCAACCGGCTGATCCTGAGCGCGAACGCGAGCACGGGTTCGATCACGCTCTTCGAGCCGGATTTCAAGCCCGGCACGATCGTGCAGATCATGTCGCGCGACAACGCGCTGATGATCGAATCGGTGCGAAAGGGCACCGCGGAGATCATGCGCCGCACCGCCAACCGGGCAAGCAAGATCGCCCTCTACATCGATTGCGCCGGACGGGCGAGCGCGCGCAGCGGCGCGCCGGTCGAGGAGGCGGACGTCATGCTGGAAAGCTTCAGGTCCGACGTTCCGCTCATAGGATTCTATTCCGGCGTCGAAATCGCGCCCATCAACGGGCAGAGCCGACCTCTGGACTGGACGGCCGTTCTCACGGTTCTTTACAGTGAGGGGTGATGAACCCGGAAGTCCCGACGCCGGTGCAGGATCTCGGCCGAGAGCTGGAGTTCTACCGCCGGGAGTACAATGATCTCGGCGCGCGGGTCCTGCGCCTGCAAGAGGAGCAGAGTCGGGCCTTCCGCGAGGCAAGGCGAAGCCGGACGGTCGCGCGGCTGATCCGCGAGGCCTACAAGCTCGTCGATCGGACCAGCAGCATCGACGAGGTCGGCGCCCTCATGCTCAAGATCGTCGTCGACAACACGATATGCGATCGCGCCGCCATTCTTAAGCGGGCCCCGGACCGAGAGCGATTCATCGTCACGCACACGCTGGGGTTCGGCGAGGAAGATCCGCCGGACGAGCTGGTCCTGCCCTCGCCGCCGTCGTTCTACTACACGACGTCGGCAACCCGGATGGAGGAGCCCCCCGCCCGCGACCTCGTGCGGATCCTCCGGCTTCCCTACCTTCTGTGGGCATTCGAGACGGAAAGCGAGTACGCCCTGATCATCGGAAACCGATCGGAAGGCAACGTCAATCGCCCCTTCGAAGCTGGCGACCGGGAACTGATCGAGGGTGCCTTGAGCGTCTACGTCGACATCGTCTACCGCAAGCGCACCGAGGAGGACCTGCGGGCCGCCAAGCGGGAGGCAGAGTCGGCCCGGGCGGCGCAGGCGGCGTTCCTCGCAAGCCTCAGCCATGACCTGAGAACGCCGCTGAACGCCATCATCGGGTTCTCGGAAGTCATCCGCGACCAGCTTCTGGGCCCGGACACGCAGGAGAAATACCGGGAATACGCCACCCATATCCACGAGAGCGGCACCCATCTGCTGTCGCTGATCAACGACATCCTCGACCTCTCGAAGCTGGAGAAACAGGGGAGCATCCCCCTCCAGGAGGAACCGTTCGAGATCGCCGACGTCGTCCACCAGGCCCTCAAGGATGCCCTGCCCGCCGCGCAGGAAAAGGGCATCGCGGTGGAGGTGTCGGTTCCCGATCAGATGCCGTTGCTCCTCGCCGACCCGCGCCGCATACGGCAGGTCATCGCCAACCTGTTGAGCAACGCGACCAAGTTCACGCCGAGCGGCGGCAAGGTGGCGCTTCACACCTTCGTCGACGACGGACGAGGCCTCGTCATCGAGGTTTCAGATACTGGGATCGGCATGGCGAGCGATGACATTCCGAAGGCGTTGGCGCCATTCGGACAGATCCAGAACGTCTATAGCCGCCAGCACAAGGGCACGGGCCTGGGACTGCCGATTTGCAAAGCGCTCGTCGAGCTCCACGGTGGCAGCCTGGCGATCCGCAGCGCACCCGACCAGGGGACCACCGTGACGATCCGGCTGCCGGCCAGCCGGCTCATCGAAGCGGCTGAAACGGGCGATCCGGGATCCGTGCTCTAGAAGCGCCCCGGATTCGCGTCCGCCTGAGACAGCTGGAGCCGGCCGTCGCCGGCCCCGAAGGCGGACAGCGATTCCAGCATGCTGTCGATCGCCTCGAACAACCCCCAGGTGTCGATGTAATTGGCCGGGAAGCCGACGCAGCCCTGGTCGCAGTCCTTCTGACGCTCGTGGATGTAGCTCGCCCACCGCCTGGAGGCCGGCCGGCGGTGGTGATAATCGTGGCACGGGGCGTCGCCGACGAGCACGAAGACCCTCGTGAAGAGGTGAACCGTCAGCATCCCGACCCACCACCGGGCCCAGGCAAGCAATCCAGCAAGCGAATCCGCGCGTCGGGTGGGAACCGGCGCCCCCGGAAACACGCCGGCGGTCGCGTCCGCGACGAAGGCCTTGTCCCTGGCCTGCAGCAGACTCCGATCGGGAAAGCGGTGCTCGCACAGGATTCGCAACGCCGTGGCGATCTGGAACAGCGGGATGGCGGGGATCAGCCAGACGACCGAGAATTCAAGGAAGACGCCGGAAATCGCCGCCAAGGCAATGACCGACGCCCAGAAGAGGCTTCCGATGCAGTTCTGGACCCAGTCGTGGGACAGGAGGCATGTCTGCACGCGCCGGAGGAAGAAGCGCAAATGGAAGCCCGGAGAAAGCAGGGCCCCGAAGACGACACGGCGCCACAGCTCCTCTTTCGGAAGCCCCGGCCGCAGCCCGCACAGATCGAAGAGGAACTGCGCGAACTCATCCTCCTCGGTAAACAGCCGCTTCGGGCTGTGATGGCGCATGTGCTCCGTCTGATAAACATCGAAATGCTTGATCAGAAGGAACACCGAAAGTGCGGAGCCCAGACGCCGATTGGCCTCCCGGGTGCGAAGAACAGTGCCGTGCGAGCAATGGTGATAGATGCTGACCTGCAGTTTGCCGAGCCCGGAGGTCGTCACGATCAGCGCGACCGGCAGGACAATCAACAGTTGAGGCGGTCCGAGGAGCGTGGCGATGCTAAGGCCGAGGCCGGTGAAGAGCCAGGCGAACGCCGTCGCGAGGTGATAGATCGGCGTATGCGCATGGTAGCTCTCATCCGGCGCCGGCTTCGCCGTGAGCCAGGTCAGAAAGGGCTGAACCGCAGCCGGCAGCCGCCGGGCCATATCGGTCCGCGGATCGGACCGCGCCAGCTCGACCGACCGCGAGGTGTCGCGCCCATCGGCACTCCAGACATTCGTCGCGATACTCATGGATCCCGGGCCTCCACACAAATTAGTTAGAATTTTGATAAAATTTTATCTGTTAAGCGAGAGAAAATTTATTAATTTTCCTCTTTTCCATAGCCGATGACGGGCCCGCTCGGCAGGTTCGACGGTTCAGCGGGCCATTATTGAAGGCGCTGCTCGAAATACTCGGAGGAAGTATTTGTCAGAACTCGACCTTTGCTACCTTCCGGCGACCGAAGCGATCGCCCGCTTCAAGGCGCGCCGGCTGTCGCCCGTCGAATTGATGCGGGCCGTCATAGCCCGGGCGGAGGCCGTCGAGCCGCAGATCAACGCCTTCACGATCCGCCATTTCGACCGGGCGCTGGAGCAGGCCCGAAAGGCCGAAGCCCGGTACATGAAGACCGACGGCCGGCCGCGGCCGCTGGAAGGCCTTCCGGTCGCCATCAAGGACGAGACCACCATCGCGGGTGACCGGACCACCTTCGGCTCGCTCATCTTCAAGGACAACATCGACCGGGAGACGGCACCGCCGGCCGAGCGGATCCTGCGCGCCGGCGGCATCGTTCACGCCCGCTCGACGGCGCCCGAGTTCTCCTGCGCGCCGATCACCCGGTCGCGGCTGTGGGGCGTCACCCGCACACCGTGGAACCTGGACTACAGCTCCGGCGGCTCGTCGGGCGGCGCCGGGGCCGCCCTGGCCGCCGGTTCGACCACGCTGGCCAACGGGTCCGACATCGGCGGCTCGATCCGCATTCCGGCCTCGGCCTGCGGGGTCGTCGGCTTCAAGCCGCCCTACGGCCGCAACCCGGACGGCCCGCCCTTCAACCTCGACTGGTACAACCATTCGGGACCGATGGCCCGCACCGTGGCGGATTGCGCGTTGCTGCAGAACGTGCTGAGCGGGCCGCATCCCGCCGACATCGCGACGATCCGGCCGAAGCTGCGGATCCCGGCACGGCTCGACGGCGGCGTCAAAGGATGGCGCATCGCCTGCTCCATCGACCTCGGCTATATCCCGGTCGATCCCGAGGTGGAGCGGAACACGCGCGGTGCGGTCGAGGTCTTCCGGGACCTCGGCGCGACGGTCGAGGAGATCGACCTCGGCTGGACCCGGGCCGTTCGCGACGCCGCCTGGGCGCATCTGGGCGGGCTGTTCGGCGCCTGGGTGGCGAAGCTGCTTCCGGCGCACCGGTCGGAGATGACCGACTATGCCCTGGAGTTCGCCGCCCGAGGGCAGCGGGTCACCATGGCGGACTTCCTGGCCGCCATGGAGGTCGAGGCCGCCATGTACGGCGCGCTGGCGGCGGTCTTCCGGACGCACGACCTTCTAATCTGCCCGACCCTGGCAGTGCCTTCGGTGAACGCGGACCAGGACCTCACCGACCCCGACTTCGCGGTGAACGGCGTGAAGATCGACGCCTATCTCGACTGGTGCATGACCTACCCGTTCAACATGCTGAGCCGCTGCCCGGTGATGAGCGTGCCTTCGGGCTTCGCCGGCAACGGCGTGCCGACGGGACTTCAGATCGTCGGTCGGCCCTTCGACGACGTCGGCGTCTTCCGCGCCGCGGCCGCCTTCGAACGGGCGCGGCCGTGGCTCGACACGCCCGCGCGGCGGCCGCGACTGTGAGGGAACGGGTCCGCCGCGCGGGCGCGCTGCGGCTATTTCCGCAGCAGGAACTCCCGGCCGGCCTTCACGAGCGGCTGGCCGTCATATTCGATGATGTCGGCGGTGGCGTAGGTCTCGCTCCAGCGCTGCGGCAGGTAGGATCCGGTGCCGATGATGTCGATGGGGGCCTCAGCCTCGGCCATCACCTTGCACTTGGCCGGGTCGAAGCCCGAGGAAGCGATGATCTTGACCTTGCCGAAGCCGGCACCGTCGAGCGCGTCGCGCAGGTGATAGATCGCGGCCGCCGAGACGCCGGCGCCGACCAGGTAGCGCAGCTCGGCCTCGTTGCGATAGCCGCGGATCGCCCGCGGCACGTGACGTTCCAGCACCGCATAGGAGGCCGACGGGTCAAGCCCCTCGATGAACCGGCTGCCCGGCGTATCCAATCGGACTGCGATGCGACCCTGGGCCGCCAAGTCGGGGAAGCGCCGGCAGACCGCAAGGGAATCCGTGATTTCCCGGCCGAAGTAATCGACCAGGACCACGATGTCGCTGTCCGGAAAGGTCTCGTGGAACATCTCGGCCGCGCGGACCGTGGAGCCAGCGTAGCCGATGAAGGCGTGCGGCATGGTGCCCTTGCCCTCGGTCAGGCCGAAATAACGCGCCGTCGCGGCGGTGGCGTTGCCGATGAAGCCGCGGGCGCCGACCTTGCGCTTCGCCCGATCCGAGCCGACGCTGGCCGCATAGGCCATCATCTCGGCCATTTCCAACCCGGCGCAATGCCGCGCGTCCATTGCCAGGAAGGCGACCTTCGGCAGGTCGGCGCACATGGTGTAGGCGTTGAATGCGGCGACGCAGGCCGGGCCCAGCTTCTGCAGGAAGATCGTCTCGAGGTCGACGAGATGATAGAGCGAGCCGGTTATGTAGAGGATCGGCTCGCCGGCACCGACCCACTTCCCCTCGGGATGGCTGACCTCGATCTTGAACGCGGTGTCGCGCGCCTTCGCCACCCGTTCCAGCCATTCGATGGCGAGCCGCGGCGCCGAGATGACGGGCCGGCGCATGAAGACCGCGTAGGTGACGGTCTTGTCGCCGAAACGCCCCACCGCCTCTTTCGTGCGCAAGAAGTAGTGGTCGGTCCAGGCGGCAATCTCGTCGAGCTTCGGACGCATGGCCGGCATCAGGGCCGTGGCCTCACCTGTCCCGAGCGCGGCTACGACGCCTGCGCGATCGGCCGGACCTGCGCCACGCGCCCTGCCTTCAGCCCCTCGGCGATGAGGAACGCAAGCTCCAGCGACTGGCTGGCGTTGAGCCGCGGGTCGCAATGGGTATGGTAGCGGTCCGCCAGCGATTCCTCGCTGATCGCCTGGGCGCCGCCGATGCACTCCGTCACGTCGCGCCCCGTCATCTCGAAATGAACGCCGCCGGCATGGGTGCCCTCGGCCTGATGAACGGCGAAGAAGCCCTTCACCTCGGCCAGGATCCGGTCGAACGGACGCGTCTTATACCCGTTGGACGATTTGATGGTGTTGCCATGCATCGGGTCGCAGGACCAGACGACCTTGGCGCCGGCGCGCTGCACCGCGCGGATGAGCGGCGGGAGCTTCGCCTCCACCTTGTCGTGGCCCATGCGGGCGATTAGGGTCAGCCGCCCGGGCTGGTTCGTCGGGTTCAGCACCTCGATCAGCCGCAGCAGCTCATCGGGCGTCATCGTGGGCCCGCATTTGAGCCCGATCGGGTTGCCCACGCCGCGCAGGTACTCGACATGCGCCCCGTCGATCTGCCGCGTCCGGTCACCGATCCACAGGAAATGTGCCGAGCAGGCATACCACTTTCCGGTCAGGCTGTCGGTCCGGGTCAAGGCCTGCTCGTAAGGCAGCAGCAGAGCCTCGTGACTGGTGAAGAACTCGGTCTCGCGGATCTGCGGCGCCGTCTCGGCGGTGAGGCCGCAGGCCGCCATGAAATCCAGCGCCTCGCCGATGCGGTCTGCCAGCTCCTGATAGCGATGCCCTTGGGCGCTGCCGGAAACGAAGTCGAGGTTCCAGCGATGCACCTTGTGGAGATCGGCAAAGCCGCCCTGGGCGAAGGCGCGCAGCAGGTTGAGCGTCGCCGCCGACTGGTTGTAGGCCTGGATCAGCCGCTCCGGATCCGGCACGCGCGCCGCCGCGTCGAACTCGATGCCGTTGACGATGTCGCCGCGGTAGCTCGGCAGTTCCACGCCGTCCACGGTTTCCGTGGGCGCGGAGCGCGGCTTGGCGAACTGGCCCGCCATGCGGCCGACCTTGACCACCGGGCAGGCCGCGCCGAAGGTGAGCACCACGGCCATCTGGAGCAGGACGCGGAAGGTGTCTCGGATGTTGTCCGGGTGGAACTCGGCGAAGCTTTCGGCACAGTCGCCGCCCTGCAGCAGGAAGGCCCGGCCCTCCGCCACCTCGCCCAGAGCCTCGGTCAGCCGCCGCGCCTCGCCGGCGAAGACCAGCGGCGGATAGCTCCGCAACCGCTGCTCGACCTCCGCGAGACGGGCCGGATCCGGATATTCCGGAACCTGGCAGATCGGCTTCGTCCGCCAGCTGTCGGGGCTCCACTTCGCCATCATCTCAAGGGTCCAATCTGCTTCAACCTGAGGAAACCACGGGTATACGCTGGAAACAGGGCGTTTTCAACCGAGCCGGATCGTTTACCATGACGTGGCCTACGGCGCGAATGGGACGTGGGAACCGATCCTCGGGGCAAGGCCCTGCATCCGGCCCGCGAAGGCGGACCTTCGGACCGAAGGCAGGCACCATATCGCGCGTTGCCTCCTGGCGCAGCCGCGGGACCGGCCGAACGTCGCGCGAGGTACTTGCGCCGAACGTTCCCGCGCGGGATAAGGACCGCCCCGCGGCCGCATCCCAGCTATGAACCTCCGCCTCCAACCCGTTGACGATGCTCGACTCGCCCGACGCCCCCACTCTGCTGATCGTCCTCTCGGGCGCCTTCGTCGCGGGGTTCACCACGGGCTTCGCCGGCTTCGGCACCGGGCTCGTGGCGTCCGGCCTCTGGTTTCACGCCCTTCCCGCGGCGACGGTCCCGCCGCTGGTCGCCCTGGCATCCGTCGCGGCACAGCTCGTCGGGCTGATCGCGGTGCGAAAGGCGTTCGACTGGCGACGCACCGCGCCGTTCCTCCTGGGCGGTGCGATCGGAGTCCCCGTCGGCGTCGCGGCCCTGAGCGCGGCCTCGCCGGACGTGTTGAGAACGTCGGTTGGCATCTTTCTTGTCGCGTACGCCCTGCTCCAGCTCGGCGGAACGGGCCGAGTCGAGATCGGTAACTGGGGCGGGCAAAAAGCCGACGGCGCCGTAGGGCTGGGCGGTGGCTTCCTGGGAGGGTTCGCGGGCCTGTCCGGTCCGCTGCCGCTCGTCTGGCTTCAGCTCCGAGGCGGTCCACGGGATCGACAGCGCGCCGCCTACCAACCGTTCAATCTGGTCGTTCTGGCCCTTGCCAGTCTCGGCATGGCCGCGAGCGGCCAGATGGGCCCGGACGTTCTCCTGATTGCCGGCCTCTGCCTTCCGGCGACGCTGGCCGGCGCCTGGATCGGCGCGCGGGTCTATATCGGCGTCAGCGAAGAGACCTTTCGGAAGGCGGTGCTCGCCCTGCTGCTCGGTTCAGGGGCGGTGCTGATCGCGCAGACGATCATGAATTAGCAGACGCGCCGGCGGCCAGGGCACGGTGCGTGTGGGCTTTGGGCAAGTTGCCCGTCGGCCGCCTTTGCGACTCAGCCTTCGATTTCGAGCTCGATGATCGGAGCGTCGGTCGCGGCATCATCGACCAGGATGCGACCGACGCCGCGCGCCGAGTGACGGTCCGCAAAGGGTCGGACTGGCCGGGGCCCCCTTCGACCGGTCCGCGAGCCGGGCGAAGGCGCCGCCCTACTCCGCCGCCTCGGCCACCGGATCGGGTTCCCGGGTGCGCATGAGAACGAACTCCTCGGCCGTGGTCGGGTGGATGGCCACCGTCTGGTCGAACTGCGCCTTCGTCGCGCCCATCTTCACGGCGATGGCGATGCCCTGGATGATCTCCGGCGCGTCGGCGCCGACCATATGGGCCCCGACCACGCGTTGCCCCTCGCGCTCGACGACCAGCTTCATCATGGTCTTCTGGTCGCGGCCCGAGAGCGTGTGCTTCAGAGGCCGGAAGGTCGATTTGTAGACGTCGACGGCGCCGAAGCGGCGGCGCGCTTCGGCTTCGGTAAGGCCCACGGTGGCGACCGGCGGCTGGCTGAACACGGCCGAGGGGATGCAGTCGTGGTCCATCGCCCAGGGGCGATTGCCGAACACCGTATCGGCGAATGCCGCGCCCTCCTTGATCGCCACCGGCGTCAGGTTCACCCGGTTGGTGCAATCGCCGATCGCGTAGATGCTGGGCACCGAACTGCGCGAATATTTGTCGACAATGACGGCGCCCTCGGCGTCCAGCCGCACGCCGGCCTCCTCCAGACCCAGCCCGCCGGTCTTCGGCTCGCGGCCGATCGCGTAGAGGATGCAGTCGGTCTCGAGCGTCGAGCCGTCGCTGAGCCGAAGGCGATAGCCCGCGTCCTGCTTCTCCGTCTCGAGGATGATCGTGTGCGTGCGCAGGTCGATGCCCTTCTTGCGGGTCTCCTCGGCCAGCGCGGCGCGGATGTCCTCGTCGAAGCCGCGGAGGATCTGCTCCCCGCGGTAAAGCTGGACGACCTGCGAGCCGAGGCCGTTGAAGATGCCCGCGAACTCGCAGGCGATGTAGCCGCCGCCGGCGATGACGATACGGCGCGGCAGCTCCGGCAGATGGAACGCCTCGTTCGAGGTGATGCCGAATTCGGCGCCCGGCTCGCGCGGCATGACCGGCCAGCTGCCGACGGCAATAAGGATCGTCTCCGCGGTGATCCGGCGACCGGCCACCTCGACGCTGTGGGCGTCGATGACGGTGGCCCGCTCCTCGATGAGCGTGACGCCGGCATTCGCAAGCAGCTTCTTGTAGATGCCGTTCAGCCGGTCGATCTCGCGGTCCTTGTTGGCGATCAGCGTCGGCCAGTCGAAGGCGGGCTCTGGCACGGTCCAGCCGAAGCCGGCGGCGTCCTCGAAGTCCTCGCGGAAATGCGACGCGTAGACCAGCAGCTTCTTCGGGATGCAGCCGCGGATGACGCAGGTGCCGCCGACGCGGGATTCCTCGGCGATGGCGACGCGCGCGCCGTATACGGCCGACATGCGTGCCGCCCGGACCCCGCCCGATCCGGCGCCGATCACGAAGAGGTCGTAGTCATATTTGGCCATCAAGCCCCCGCCGGATCTCAATGAACCACGGAGACACAGAGGACACAGAGATCAAGCCCCTTCCGTGTCTCTGTGCCTCCGTGGTCATCCTGCTTCCAGGACGTTCAGATCCCGCCCATGCAGAGGTACTTGATCTCGAGGAAGTCCTCGATGCCGTATTTCGACCCCTCGCGGCCGATGCCGGATTCCTTGACGCCGCCGAAGGGCGCGACCTCGGTCGAGATGATGCCGGTGTTGATGCCGACGATGCCATATTCGAGCGCCTCGGCCACGCGCCAGATGCGGCCGATGTCGCGGCCGTAGAAATAGGCGGCCAGGCCGAACTCCGTGTCGTTCGACATGGCGATCGCCTCCTCCTCCGTCTTGAAGCGGAAGAGCGGCGCGACGGGCCCGAAGGTCTCCTCGCGGGCCACCGCCATGGCCGGCGTCACATCGGCCAGGATGGTGGGCTCGAAGAAGGTGCCGCCGAGCGCGTGGCGCTTGCCGCCGACGATGATGCGCGCGCCCTTGGCGGTGGCGTCGGCGATGTGCTCCTCGACCTTCTCGACCGCCTTCATGTCGATGAGCGGCCCCTGATGCGTTTCGCCCTTGAGGCCGTCGCCGACCTTGAGCCGGCCGACGGCGGCGGCGAGCTTTTCGGCGAAGGCGTCATAGACGCTGTCCTGGATCAGCAGGCGGTTCGCGCAGACGCAGGTCTGGCCGGTGTTGCGGTACTTGGAGGCGATCGCCCCTTCGACCGCCGCGTCGAGATCGGCGTCGTCGAAGACGATGAACGGCGCGTTGCCGCCGAGTTCGAGCGAAACCTTCTTCACCGTGTCCGCGCACTGCTTCATGAGCAGCTTGCCGACCTCGGTCGAGCCGGTGAAGGACAGCTTGCGGACGATCGGATTCGAGGTCATCTCCCCGCCGATTGCCCGGGCCGACCCGGTGACGATGTTGAAGACTCCGGCCGGGATGCCGGCGCGCTCCGCCAGTTCGGCGAGCGCCAGGGCCGAATAGGGCGTCTGGGTCGCCGGCTTGACGACCACCGGGCAGCCGGCCGCCAGCGCCGGCGCGCATTTCCGCGTGATCATCGCGTTGGGGAAGTTCCAGGGGGTGATCGCCGCGACGACACCGATCGGCTCCTTCACCACGACGATGCGCTTGTCCGGCTGGTGCGCCGGGATGGTGTCGCCATAGACGCGCTTCGCCTCCTCTGCGAACCATTCGACGAAGGAAGCGCCGTAGACGACCTCGCCCTTCGCCTCGGCGAGCGGCTTGCCCTGCTCGGCGGTCATCAGCACGGCCAGATCCTCCTGGTTCGCCATCATCAGGTCGAACCACTTGCGCAGGATGTTGGCGCGCTCCTTCGCGGTCTTCTTGCGCCAGGCGCCCCAGGCGGCGTTCGCCGCCTCGATGGCCCGGCGCGTCTCGGCGGCGCCCATGTTCGGGACGGTGCCGAGGATCTCGCCAGTCGCCGGGTTGTTGACCTCGATCACCTCACCGGAATCGGCATCGACCCAGGCGCCGTTGATGTAGCACTGCTGGCGGAACAGCTTCGGGTCCTTGAGGGAGAGGGGCGGTTCAGATTTCTTGACGGCCTGCTGCATGACGGGTCCTCACCGGAAATCGGGCCAAGTTTGGCGGGAATAGGTCCACTATATAGCGTGCCCATCCGGCGGAGCAAACCGCGGCCTGCGACCTTGCGGAGCGCGGCCGCCGGTTCCGGAGAGGGGCCGGTTCGGCCGCTCAGGCGACGTCGCGCATTCGTTGTCGGAATCCTTCGCGGAGGTGCCGAACCAGCTCTCGCCCGGCGGCGCTCACGCCGGAAGGCGGGAGTCGCAGACTGATGGCGAAGCTCGGCAGGACGGGGAGGCCCGTCTCGGGCGCAAGGACATCCAGATCGGGCGGGACGGTGGAGGCGAGCAAGGCGGTGACGGCCAGATCGACCCGCACCGTGGTGATCGTCGCCTCGATGTTGCCGTTCTCGAACACCGCCCTCCATTCCAGCCCGTGCTCGCGCAAGGCGGCGAAGATCGCGGGCCGGAATGCGCAGCTGTCGCTCACGACCGAGAGCGGCAGCGGACGCTTCCGATAGGTCTCACCGCCCTTGCTTCCGACCCAGACCAGACGCTCGACGCAGAGGCATTCGCCTTGCGAAAGGCCGACGGGATGCTCGATCAGGGCAAGGTCGACGCGACCGGCCGACAGCGCATCGGCGAGCTCCGGCGAAGACGCGCAGGCCAGAGAAATGTCCACCTGCGGGCAGGCCTGGGCATACGCCTTCAGGACGGGCGGCAGATAGGTGCCGACGAGGTCATAGGGCACGCCCAGCCGGATCGCGCCCCTGACTTCGCGCGCCGTCATTGTGGCCCAGATCTCGTCGTGCAGGCTGATCATCCGCTTGGCCTTTCCGAGCAGGCGCTCCCCGGCGTCGGTCAGCTTGAGGCCGCTCCGATCCCGCTCGAACAATCTGCAATCGAACGCCTCCTCCAGGCGCCTGATCTGCTGGCTGACGGCACCCTGCGTAAGGTGGAGGGCATTCGCCGCGGCCGTCATGCTGCCCGAGTCCGCGACGGTCACGAAGGTTCGCAGGAGGCCGGTGTCCAGATTGCGAGCCATGGCAGTCCATTAGTTTCTGTAATGCGACATATTACCAAGTTTGCCTTTTCTAATGATGCGTGTCGAGTCAAGACTGCCCCGCCCGCTCGAAGGAGGCCTTCATGACCGCGTCTGCAGCCCGGTTCGGCGCATGCTCCCGGCAACCGGACCTCGTTATCCGCCTCGCCGATGACTCGCGGGAGGGCCGGTCGTTCGGACGCGCCGAAGGACCCATCCCGTCAACGGAGCCACAGCCATGATCCGAAACCGGCCGATCACGGGCATCGCCAATGCGGCGGCGACACGCCCTCTGACGTTCATTGTCGGCTGCGGCTGCCTGATCTCGCTGCTGACCTTCGGGCTCCGAAGCAGCTTTGGCGTGTTCACCGACCCGGTGTCGTCGGACCACGGCTGGAGCCGCGAGATCTTCGCGCTGGCCATGGCGATCCAGAACCTGGTCTGGGGCGTGGCCCAACCCCTCGGCGGCATGCTTGCCGACCGTTTCGGACCGGCGCGGGTGCTCGCCGGCGGCGGCGCGGTCTATGCCTTCGGAATCGCATTGATGTCGGCCAGCACCACGCCGGGAACGATGCACCTCTCGGCCGGCTTGTTGGTGGGGCTTGGCATGGGCGGCGCCTCCTTCATCACCGTGCTGTCCGCGCTCGGCAAGATCGTGCCGCCGGAGCGACGCTCCTGGGCGCTCGGCCTGGCGACCGCCGCCGGATCCCTGGGTCAGTTCCTGATGGTCCCCCTCGGGCAGGCCTTCATCGCCGCTTACGGCTGGCAGACGGCGGCCCTGCTCCTGGCCGGTCTCGCCGCGGCTGTACCCATCCTGTCCGCCGCCTTTGCCGGCGCCGAGCCGGGAACGGCCGCGCGGGCGGAGCCCGAGCTGTCCTTCGGCGATACCCTGCGCGCGGCGTTTGGGCATGGCAGCTATCTCCTGCTTCTCGCCGGCTTCTTCGTCTGCGGATTCCAGCTCGCCTTCATGACCATCCACATGCCGCCCTATCTCGTCGATCGGGGCATTGCGCCCGCGCTCGCCGCCTGGTCGCTCGGCGTGGTCGGCCTGTTCAACATAGCCGGCGCCTATTCCGCCGGCGTCATCGGGTCCCGGCGCAGCAAGACGCGGCTCCTGACCGGCATCTATCTCGGGCGCGCGATCGCCACCGCCCTGTTCATCACGCTGCCGGTAACGCCCACCTCGGTGCTGCTGTTCGCCGCCGCCATGGGCCTGCTCTGGCTGTCCACGGTGCCACCGACCTCGGGCTTGGTCGCGGTGATGTTCGGGACACGCTACATGGCGACGTTGTTCGGCATCGTCTTCTTCACCCATCAGCTCGGATCGTTCGTCGGCGTCTGGCTGGCCGGCGCGCTGTACGCGCGGACGGGATCGTACGAAACGGTCTGGTGGCTCAGCGTCGTCCTCGCCCTGGCGTCGGCGCTCCTCCACGTGCCGATCGCCGAACGGCCGGCCCCGCGCTTTGGCTCCGTTGGGCCGGGCTGGCGAAACGGATGATCAGCACCGAGCGGCGAACAGGGCGCTCCGGCGAGGCGACCGCCCTACCCCACGATGCCGTCATACAGGGAGAGGACGCACCTCACGGCCGTCGCCGGGCGCATGCCGGTGTCGCCCGGTGGGCGGCACCGCTGCGCCGTACGGACGGGCTTCTCCTTCGACTCCTGTATCTTCTTCTGCGGTGGCAGGAACGCAGCCGCCAGCGCCGTCAGCTTGCCGGCCTCGACGACGACAGGCTAAAGGACATTGCCGTCTCCAGGGCCGATGCCGAGCGCGAGGCGCGAAAATGGTTCTGGCAAGAGTGATGTCGGCAACGGCAGCCCGCCATCCGGATCGGAATCGAATGCTGCGGCGTTGCTCACCTGCAGGCGGCGCGCTGATTCGAAAGGGGGGCCTCTCATGGAAGCCGGTCTTGCCGATCTGTTGGGTGCGATCAGCAGCTTCGTGTGGGGGCCGGCAATGCTGGTCCTGCTGCTCGGCACGGGGCTATATTTGACGGTGGGCCTCGGCCTGTTGCCGCAGCGCCGGCTCGGCTACGGCCTGCGCCTGCTCGTCGCGCCGACGGACAAGGCTGCGGCCGGCGAGATCCCGCCCTACCAAGCGCTGATGACCGCGCTGGCGGCGACGATCGGAACCGGCAACATCGCCGGGGTCGCCACGGCGATCTACCTCGGCGGGCCGGGTGCGGTCTTCTGGATGTGGGTGACGGCCCTGGTCGGCATGGCCACGAAATATGCCGAGGCCGTGCTGGCCGTCCGGTTCCGCGAGCAGGACGACCGCGGCGCCTATGTCGGCGGCCCGATGTACTACATCAAGAACGGGCTCGGCCACGGCTGGGCGTGGCTCGGCACGCTCTTCGCCCTGTTCGCGGCGATCGCCGCCTTCGGCATCGGAAACACCGTGCAGGCCAACTCGGTGGCCGACAGCCTGGAAAGCTCGCTCGGGATTCCCCATGCGGTGAGCGGCCTGGTGATGGCCGCGCTCGTCTTCCTCGTCATCATCGGCGGCATCAAGCGGATCGGCGAGGTGGCCGGGCGGCTCGTGCCCTTCATGGCGGCCGTCTACGCCCTGGGCGCGCTTGCCATCGTTCTGCTGCACATCGACGCCGTGCCGTCGGTCCTGGCCATGATCGTCACCGACGCCTTCACCGGCACGGCCGCGGCGGGCGGGTTCGCCGGTGCAGGCTTCCTCGCGGCACTGCAGTTCGGCGTCGCCCGCGGCATCTTCTCGAACGAGGCGGGCCTGGGGAGCGCCCCGATCGCGCACGCCGCGGCGCAGACGACCGACCCGGTCCGGCAGGGCGTCATCGCGATGCTGAGCCCCTTCTTCGACACGCTGATCGTCTGCACCCTGACCGCGCTCGCGATTCTCACGACCGGCGCCTGGACCAGCGGTCAGACCGGCGCCGCGCTGTCGGGCCTCGCCTTCGCCACGGGCCTGCCGGGACCGGGAAATCTGGTGGTGACCTTCGGCCTGATCCTTTTCGCCTTCACCACCATTCTCGGCTGGAGCTACTACGGCGAACGCAGCGCCGAGTACCTGTTCGGCACGCGGATCATCCTGCCGTTCCGCCTGGTGTGGGTCGCCGCGGTGTTCGTCGGCGCGATCGGCAATCTCGGCGCGATCTGGCTGATCGCCGACATCATGAACGCGCTGATGGCGTTGCCAAACCTCGTCGCGCTGCTGCTGCTGAGCCCGGTGGTGTTCCGGCTGAGCCGGGCCTACTTTCAGCAGGGAGAAAGAGTTCTCCGATAAGGGACCGGCCGCGCCTCACTCCGCCGCGAGGGGCGCGGCCGCCCGCCGCATCTCCTCGAGCGACTGGCGGATCACCTGCACGGCCGCAGAGAGCGCCAGCGCCGCCATGACGCCGGCGACGGCGAGATCGGGCCAGGCCGTGCCGGTGGCGAAGACGCCCGTCGCCGCCGCCATAACGGCGAGGTTGCCGATCGCGTCGTTGCGGCTGCACAGCCAGACCGAGCGCCGGTTGCTGTCGCCGTCGCGGAAGGCGAACAGCATCACCGCGACGGCAACGTTGGCGGCAAGCGCCGTGAAGCCGATAGCGCCCATCACCTCAGCCTCCGGGATCCCGCCGAACACCGCATGGTAGACCGCGGCGCCCAACACCCAGAGCCCGAACACGCCCATCGACGCGCCCTTGAGAAGGGCGGCCGAGGCCCGCCAGCGCAAGGCCATCCCGAGGACGAAGAGGCTGATCCCGTAATTGGCCGAATCACCGAAGAAGTCGAGCGCGTCGGCCTGCAGCGAGATCGAGCCGGCGGCGAGGCCGGCCGCGATTTCGATCAGGAACATGGCGAGGTTGATGCCGAGCGCCGCCCACAGGACCCTGCGGTAGCGATGGTCCCGGACGGGGGCGCGGTCGGCGTCGTGGTGGCAGCAGCTTGCACTCATAATCTCGTCCTCGGTGGGCTAGTCCTCGGAATGATGGTCCACCGGCTCCCCAACATGCGCCGCCATGTCCTTGAGCACGCTCCGGATGTGCTCGTCGGCCGCGGCGTAGAACACGTGCCGCCCCTGCCGCTCGGCGCGCAGCACGCGGGCCGCGCGGAGAAGCCTGAGGTGATGGCTGACAAGCGACGGCGACAGCTCGAGCGAGCGTGCGATCTCACCCACCGAAACCGGCGCGTCGAGGCAGGCATAGATGATGCGAAGCCGGCTGGGGTCGCCCATCAGCCGGAACATGTCCGCGAGCTGCGTCGCGTGGTCGTCAGGAAGGATGTGATCTACGCTCATTTGAACATGTATTCATATATCTGCATGAGAGCTGCCTGTCAAGGACACCGCCGCGATTCGAGGGCGAGCCGACCGGCCCTGGGAAAAACGAGGGAAAGCCGGGGGCGCTGCCGACGGTCGCGAGTCGGCGCCGCGGCGCCCCTTACTCCACCGTCACGCTCTTTGCCAGGTTGCGCGGCTGATCGACGTCGGTGCCCTTGATGACGGCGGTGTGATAGGCGAGGAGCTGCACCGGGATCGCGTAGAGGATCGGCGCCACGAAGGGATCGACCTTCGGCAGCTCGATCGCCGCGAAGGCCTTGTCGCCGAGCTTCCGGAGCCCGTCCGCGTCGGAGAGGAACACCACCCGACCGCCGCGGGCGATCACCTCCTGCAGGTTGGAGGCGGTCTTGTCGAACAGGTCGTCGGAGGGCGCGGCAACGATCACCGGCACCGTCTCGTCGATGAGCGCGATCGGCCCGTGCTTCATCTCGCCGGCGGCATAGCCCTCGGCGTGGATGTAGGAAATCTCCTTGAGCTTGAGGGCCCCTTCGAGCGCGATCGGATAGCTGGTGCCGCGGCCGAGGAACAGCACGTCGCGCGCCTCGGCAATCTCGGCGGCGATGTCGCGGATCGCCGCGTCGTGGTTGAGCACCTCGGCGGCCCGGGCCGGCACCTCGAGCAGCGCCGTCGACAGCTCCGCCTCGCGGGCATGGTCGATGCTGCCGCGCGCCCGGGCGGCGGCGACCACGAGGCAGGCGAGCACGGTGAGCTGCGTCGTGAAGGCTTTGGTCGAGGCAACACCGATCTCGGGCCCCGCCAGGGTCTGCAGCACCACGTCGGACTCCCGAGCCATGGTGCTCTCGGGCGCGTTGAGCACGGAGACGATCGGCTGCCCCTGCGCCTTGGCGTAGCGCAGCGCGGCCAGGGTATCCGCGGTCTCGCCCGACTGGGAGATGCACAGCGTGATGCCGTCGGCCGGCATCGGCGCGGCGCGGTAGCGGAACTCGGAGGCCACGTCGATCTCGACCGGCAGCCGCGCGATCCGCTCGAACCAGTATTTCGCGACCATCCCCGCGAGATAGGCGGTGCCGCAGGCGCTGATGGTGACCCGCGACACCTTCGCGAAATCGAAGGGCATGTCCGGCATCTCGAAGGTCCGCGCGAGCGGGTTGAGGAAGGTCTGCAGCGTGTCGCCGATCACGGCCGGCTGCTCGCAGATTTCCTTCATCATGAAGTGGCGGTGGTTGCCCTTGCCGATGAGGGCGCCGGACAGCGCCGTCTGCTTGATCTCGCGCTCCACCCGCCGGCCGTTGTTGTAGATGGTGGCGCCGTCGGCCGTGATGACCGCCCAGTCGTCCTCCTGCAGGTAGCAGATGCGCTTCGTCAGCGGCGCGAGCGCAAGCGCGTCCGACCCCAGATACATCTCGCCGTCGCCGTAGCCGATGGCGAGCGGGCTGCCGCGGCGGGCACCGATCATCAGGCCGTCGCGCCCGGCGAAGATGATGGCGAGCGAGAACGCGCCGTGGAGCCGCGGAAGGGTCAGCGCCATCGCCTCTTCGGGCGACTTCTGCTCTTCCAGGTAGCGGGTCAGCAGATGGGCGATGACCTCGGTGTCGGTCTCCGTCTCGAACGTATGCCCGAGCGCCTCGAGCTCCTCGCGCAGCTCCTGGAAGTTCTCGATGATGCCGTTGTGCACGACCGCGACCCGCGCGGTTGCGTGCGGATGGGCGTTGCGCTCCGTCGGCCGGCCGTGGGTCGCCCAGCGCGTGTGGCCGATGCCGGTCGTCCCCGCCAGCGGCTCGCGCTCCAGAAGCGCCTCCAGATTGGTGAGCTTGCCCTCCGCCCGACGGCGGTCGATATGTCCGTTGACGAGCGTCGCGATTCCGGCCGAATCGTAACCGCGGTACTCGAGCCGCTTCAATCCCTCGACGAGGAGAGGCGCCACCGCCTCCTTCCCGAGAATGCCGATGATGCCGCACATGCCCCTCAGTCCTTCTTGCCCGTCAATCCGTTGGACTTGCCGCCCGGGGCGGAGCCGCGCCGCTGCTCCTGCTTCACGGCCCGAAACCTGGCCGCCCATCCGGGCTTTTCGGTCTGCCGCCCGCGGCCCAGCGCCAGCGCGTCCCCGGGCACCTCGCGGGTGATGACGCTGCCGGCCGCGACGAACGCGCCATCGCCGATCTTGAGCGGCGCCACCAGCGTGCTGTTCGAGCCGATGAAGCTGCCGGCGCCGATCTCGGTCCGCCACTTGTCGAAGCCGTCGTAGTTGCAGACGATCGTCCCGGCACCGATGTTCGTGCCCTCGCCGACCGAAGCGTCGCCGATATAGGCCAGGTGATTGGCCTTGGCGCCGGCGCCGATCCGCCCGTTCTTCACCTCGACGAAGTTCCCGATGTGGACGTTCGGCCCAAGCTCCGCCCCGGGGCGCAGCCGGGCGAAGGGGCCAATGATCGCGCCGTCCTCGATGCGGGCGCCCTCGATGTGGCAGAAGGCGCGGATCTCGACGTTGTCGCCGACCGTGACGCCGGGGCCGAAGACGACGTTGGGGCCGATCACGACGTCGCGGCCGAGCCGGGTGTCGTGGCTGAAATAGACGGTGCGGGGGTCGATCAGCGTCACGCCCTCGGCCATGGCGCGGGCGCGGAAGCGATCCTGGAACGCCATCTCCGCGGCCGCCAGATCGGCCCGGCTGTTGACGCCGATCAGCTCCTCGGCCGGCGCTTCCACCACGGCGCAGGCGAAGCCCTGGCGCCGGGCGATGGCGACGATGTCGGTGAGATAGTACTCGCCCTTGGCGTTGGCGTTGCCGACCCGGTCGAGCAGGTCGAACAGCCGGCGGCCGTCGATCGCCATCACCCCGGAATTGCAGAGATCGATCGCGCGCTGTTCCGGATCCGCGTCGCGGAACTCGACGATCGCGTCGAGACCGCCGTCCCGCCCGAGGACGAGACGGCCGTACTCGCCCGGATCGGCGAGCCGCATGCCCAGGACCACCGCCGCCGGATCATCGGCCTCGCGGCGCCGGGCGAGAAGGCGCCGCAGCGTCTCCGTCGAGATGAACGGCGTGTCGCCATAGAGGACCAGCACGTCGCCGGCGAAGCCCGCCAAGGCCTCGCGCGCCGCCAGCACCGCGTGGCCGGTGCCGAGCTGCTCCGTCTGCACGGCCGTCGGCCAGGGCGCGACAGCCCGCGCCACGGCCTCCATGCCCGGCGCCACGACCGCCACGACCGGATCGCAGCCGAGCGGCGCCAGATTGGCGAGCACGTGGCCGATCATCGGCCGGCCGGCGATGGCGTGCATCACCTTCGGCAGAGCCGACTTCATCCGGGTCCCCTTCCCGGCGGCGAGGACAATGGCAGCGGTCTTGGGATCGGTCATGGATCGGTATTCACCCGGCTATAAACGCAAGAAGCAAGACTATGTTTCACAAAAACTTTCCCGCAAGGCGCCCATACGGACGAGGACCGCCGGAAGCGGGGCGTGCGGCGGTAACGTACTGATTTTTCCTCGAAAAGAGTTGAAATTTGCTTTGAGACAAAGGTCGCCCGTCCGGCCGGGAGCCGATCCCATTGCGCACCGGGCGGTTAAGACGGCGGGGTGGCCGGGGCCGGTCCCGCCTCGACGAGATCGAGCTGCATCGCGCCGAGGGCGCTGCGCGCCGCGAAGCGGACGGGGAGGTCGGGCGCCCCCGCGACCGCCGGGGCGAACCAGACCTGGACGCTTTCGGGATACAGGCCGGAGTGGAGGTCGGCCGCGCGGAAGCCCTCCCGGAACGCAACCGTCAGCGTGCATTCCCTGGCCGGCCCGGCATAGAGCGACCAGCGCGACGGGGCCAGCTCGGCCGGGCCGACCGGCGCCAGCGACAGGTCGTAGCGCCGGACGCCGTCGAACACCGGAAACCGGCCGGCGCAGGCGCCGCCCCGCGCCGCGGCGAGGATCGAGGCGACGGCGGCGCTGAGCGGATCGAGGGTCGGCCCGCCCTCAACCGCGGCCGGCGGCTCCGCCGACCCGCCGGGCGGATCGCGCCGCACCGCGACCGTGCCGTCGGGGCCATAGGTCAGATCGACCCGTTCGTAAGCCGACCCGAGCGTCGCCAGGCTGGCGTACCGTTCCGGGCGGAGCCTTTCGGGCCCCGGGCTCGGCGTCGCGGAGCCACCGGCCTGCGCGGTGAGGCGGAAGGGAACGAGCTCGCCGAGCGCCGCCGACGGATCGACGGCAACCGCGGCGCGGTAGCGCTGCGGCGCGGCCGCATCGGGCAGCAGGGTCAGATCGACCGACATCTCGAGGACCGGCGCCGCGCCGAGATAGCCGTGGTAGCGAAGATGCAGCCGCTGCGCCGGCTCCGCCGCCACAGCCCCCGCTGCGAAAAGGACGGCCAGCGTCGCGGCCACGACAGCCGACCGCCTGCCCGGCCCGCGCCGCGCAGAACCGCGCCCGGCCGGGTTGCGCCTCGGCGGATTGCACCTCAGAGACTCGCGTTTCGTCCTCAGCCACCACGTCATGGGGACCACCCGTCCGTGCCATCCATTCCCGGCGCCCGTCCTACCGGCGAAAGATGGCCGAATTTTGCCCGGATCGCCACCGGTCCTCGCGACGCGACCGGAACGGGACGCCCGACGGACCAGACCGTGGACGAGTCCCGATCCCCCGCCCGCGGGCAAGGCGTTGACAGGACCAACGGCACGGCTATATGAGTGCCGTTTCCTGGATCGGCCGATCGCGTCCGCGCACGGCCCGGTCGGGCGCGTAGCTCAGTGGGAGAGCACTGTGTTCACACCGCAGGGGTCGCTGGTTCAATCCCAGCCGCGCCCACCATTCGAAAAGCTCGGTATTTCAGCAGGTTAGGCCGAGCGAACATTCCCGAAAAAGGTCTTCGCGGATCAAGCCGCCGTGCGTCCGTCACAGGACGCGGATGATCGATGGCACTCGTCCGAACGTGCGGCGAAGCCGGCCGGGCGTCGGCATGACTTTTCGCCATGCGATGCAGACCCTTGAACGTAACCGGCTGCACGTCCCGGACCTTTGGCGCGCCCGGTTTCTGCACGCCAGAGGAGAACACCGGCCGATATAGTTTTCGAATCCCCGTTCTTTTGAGGACTGGGGAAATACGGGAGCCTTTGGTCATCTTGTCTGGCCGGTCGATAATGGATCGCCGGGCAGAGACGCGGATCACCAAGCTGAGAGACGGCGCCGTGCAAGAATTCGGGTTCGGCAGGTTTTGAGCCGGACGCACGCCATCTTTCTCTCCCGCGCCGGAACTACATCCCGTGAGGCGTGTTCCGTGCGCATGCTCGCCCCGGCGTCATCGATTTCGATGGCTCGCCGCGTCGGCAGCTCAGACAGGAGGAGCCAGATGGATTCGAGGTCCCTACGTGCTGGCGCGCTCGCGGTACTGCTCCTGGCCGGCAGCGCCGGCCCCTCCCTCGCGCAAACCGCACAGGACACCCCGGCGACGCCCGATGCGGCCGAAGGAGGTGACGGCGCCGATTACGGCTGGGTGGGGCTGCTTGGCTTGATCGGCCTTGCGGGTCTGCTGGGCAGGCGCGACAGAGCCGACAGGACGACCGCCACCGGCCACCGATAGGCAGAGGGCAGACCGGGGAAAGGTCCGGCCCCGGCCTGCGGGTGAAGCGGACCCAAATCGGCGCTGGTGCGGCGGCGCGATTCCGTTCGCGCAAGTCAGGCAACGAGACCGCCTGAGCGGCGAAGCCATGCGGACGCGGCGGGCCGCGGCTCGTCGCCGGAACCCTGATGGGGGGCGTTCGGGGGTATCCCTGCACCCTCTCCCTGTGGTAGGGACTGGCCCAGGGGACCTGACATAGGTACCGGGAGACGACCCCGTGCGCGACGGCGTTCCGGGCAAGTTCGCTCGTTCCGTGTTGTCAGGCATCCCCCGGGCGAGGCGCGGCCGGGAGCTGCGGCGGCTTGCCGCCCTTGTCCTCGTCGCCGCCGCTCTTCCCTTGGCGGGCTGCACCACGTCCGTCCGCAAGACGCTGCCGGAACAATCCGCGACCGAACAGCTCCTGATCTCCGCGGCGACCGACCGGGCGATCGACCAGCTCGACCTTCGGATCTCTCCCGGGACGAGGGTCTTCGTTTCCGCCAGCTATTTCGAAGCGCGGGACGAGGCCTACGCCCTCGGCGCCATTCGCGATCGCGTGCTGCGCGAAGGCGGCCGCCTCGTCGAAAGCCGGAGCGACGCGGACGTCATCCTGGAGATCCGGGCCGCCGCGCTTTCGATCGACGAGGGGAACGTGTTCGTGGGGATCCCCAGCATCAGCCTGCCGATCCCGCTGACCCCCGCCTGGCAGACGCCGGAAATCGCCCTCTTCAAGCGCGAGCACCAGGAGGGGATCGCGAAGCTTGCCGTGACCAGCTACTGGGTGGAGAGCGGCAGGCTCAACAGCTCCTCCGGGCCGGTCCTCGGCAAATCCACCCGCAATCGCTGGGGCATCCTGTTCATCAGCTGGACCACGATGGACCCGCCGGTGCCGTGACGGCCGGGCCCGCCCCAAGCGGGCGGAAATCGCTTGAAAGGCGGTGCCGTTTTCCGCATGTAACGCAACTCGGTTCATCGGGTTCGAAAGGAGGTGGCAATGGAGACACGGGCGGTGCCGCACAAGGAGGACATGGTCAGGCCGTCCGTCATCCGGCACCCCGGCCGGGACCGCGGGTCGATCCGATGATCCGGTTCGAGGAAACCCTCGCCCCCGGCGCGTTCCTTACCCTCGAGGCGGAGCGGATGCTCTATGCCGGGCGGAGCGAGTTTCAGGAGATCCAGGTCTTCGAGACGGCCGCGCTCGGCCGGGTGCTTGCGCTCGACGGCATCGTCCAGACAACGGAGCGGGACGAGTTCGTCTATCACGAGATGCTGACGCACCTGCCCCTCTTCGCGCATGGCGGGGCGAAGCGGGTTCTGATCATCGGCGGCGGCGACGGCGGCATGCTCGAAGAGGCGCTGAAGCATCCGGTGGAGCGCGTCACGCTCGTCGAGATCGACCCGAAGGTGATCGAGGTGAGCCGGGAATGGCTGCCGTCGGTCTGCGGACAGGCCTTCGAGGATCCGCGCACCGAACTCGTCATCGGCGACGCCGCCAAGTTCGTCGCCGAAACCGAGGCCCGCTACGACCTGGTGATCGTCGACTCGTCCGACCCGGTCGGCCCGGCGACGGTGCTCTTCTCCGACCCGTTCTACCGGAACTGCCGGCGCTGTCTGGCCCCCGGCGGCATTCTGGTGACGCAGAACGGCGTGGCGTTCTTCCAGGGACATCAGATCACGGCCACGCACGGGCATCTGAAGCAGCTCTTCCCTCACTGCGGGTTCTATCTGGCGCCGGTGCCCACCTATGTCGGCGGCTTCATGGCGTTCGGCTGGGCGAGCGAGCGCGACCTGACGCAGCCGCCGGCCGATCTGGATGCCCGGGTCGCCGGGGCCGGGTTCGCCCTCTCCTACTACAACGCCGACGTCCACCGCGGCGCCTTCGCCCTGCCGGGATTCGTGCGCAGGCTGATGGCCTGACCGCATCGCCGTCCGAAAGCCCTCCGCCCCGCACGCCGGAACGGGCGGAGGGTAAGTGTCTTGCGCCTCGGGAGCGTAAGGCGGTGCGACGGCCAGGGCGCGGGCCGGGACCTATGACCCCGGAACGTGCAGGCCCAAGACGGCCGCATGGTCCGTCGCAGGCTGCGCGCGCAATTGATGAGCCCACCGCATTTCGGGCGATACACCCCGCGTGATCTTGGGTTAACATGTGCCGGTTGGCAGCCGGGGGGCGCCGTCGCGGAGGGCCGCCGTGGAGATCGCGGCTTGGCTGCGTGAGCTTGGACTCGAGCGATACGCGCGGGCGTTCCGAGACAACGCCATCGCCGACGACGTCCTCGTCGACCTTACGGATGCCGACCTCGAGAAGCTCGGCGTCGTCCTGGGTGACCGGAAGCGGATGCTCAGGTCGATCGCGGCGCTGCGGGCGGCTGCCGCCAATCCTCGACCGCCCGATCCGACGGCCCGTGCCGCGACGCCGGAGAGCGCGCACCTGGTGGGACCGGCGGCCGAGCGCCGACGGCTTACGGTGATGTTCGCCGACCTCGTCGGTTCGACCGCGCTCGCCAGCCGGACCGATCCAGAGGATCTGCGCGACGTGATCCGCGCCTACCAGGACGTCTGTACCGGCGCCGTTGGCCGCTACGACGGCCATGTCGCCAAGTTCATGGGCGACGGCGTGCTGGCCTATTTCGGCTATCCGCGAGCGCATGAGGACGATGCCGAGCGGGCCGTGCGCGCCGGGCTCGACATGGCCGCGGCGGTCGGCCGACTGGTCGCGCCCGACGGAACGCCGCTGGCCGCGCGCGTCGGCATCGCCACGGGCCAGGTGGTCGTCGGCGATCTCGTCGGCGAAGGCGCGGCACGGGAGGAGGCGGTCGTCGGCGAAACGCCGAACCTGGCGGCGCGCCTGCAGGCGCTGGCCGAGCCCGGAACCGTCGTCATTGCCGAAGCGACCCGCCGGCTCGTGGGCGAGCTGTTCGCGCTCAGGCCATTGGGCGCAAGATCGCTCAAGGGCTTCGGGCAGCCCGCATCGATTTACCTGGTGGGGACCGAACGCCCGGCCGCGAGTCGTTTCGACGCCCGTCAGCACGGCGGCCCATCGTCCATGGTGGGCCGCGATCGGGAATTGGCGTTGCTGCTTGACCGCTGGCGCCGGGCCAGAGCGGGCGAAGGCCAGAGCGTTCTGCTCGTCGGCGAGGCCGGCATCGGCAAGTCGCGGATCGCGCGCGCACTCCGGGACGCGCTCCAAACCGAATCCTACGTCGCGCTCCGATACCAGTGCTCGCCCCACCACGCGGACACCGCGCTTTGGCCGGTGATTCAGCAGCTGGGTTTCGCCGCCGGATTCTCGTCCGGCGACAGCGCGACGACGAAACTGGAGAAGCTCGAGCCCCTCCTGCGGCGGGCGGTCGCCGATATGAGCGAGGCGGCCCCGCTGATCGCGGCGCTGCTCGGCATCGACGCCGGCTCTCGTTACCCGCCGCTTCGCCTCACCCCCCAGGCGCAACGCGCCCGCACGCTTGCCGTTCTGGTCGAACAGCTGATCGGGCTGGCGCGCCGGGAGCCGGTGCTGATGGTCGTCGAGGACGCGCATTGGATCGACCCGACAACGCTCGAGCTCATCGAGAAGGTCCTCGACCGAATCGCGCAAAAGCGAGTCCTCCTGCTGCTCACCACCCGACCGGACAACCAGCCCGCCTTGGGCGCGCACCCGCGGGTCATGCGCCTGACGCTCAACCGGCTCGGCCGCGCGCCGACGGAAGAGATCGTCGCCGGCCTCACCGGTGGCCGGACGCTGCCGCGCGAGATCCTGGAGCGGATCGTGGAGGAAACGGACGGCGTGCCCCTGTTCGTCGAGGAGCTGACCAAGGCGGTGCTGGACTCGGGGCTCCTCAGGCAGGACGGCGACGTGTACGCGCTCGCCGCCCCCCTTCCGGCGCTGGCCGTTCCGGCGACCCTGCACGACTCGCTGATGGCCCGGCTCGATCGGGTGCCCGGGGTCAAGGAAGTGGCCCAGACCGCCGCCTGCATCGGACGGGAATTCTCCCATGCGCTCCTGGCCGCGGTTGCCCCCATGCCCGAGCCGGAGCTTCGCGCCGCCCTCGACCGGCTCGCGGCCGGCGAGATCGTTTTCCGGCGCGGCGACGGGCCCGAGACCGACTACGTGTTCAAGCACGCGCTGGTGCGCGACGCCGCCTATGAGAGCATGCTCAAGAGCCACCGCCAGAAGCTGCACGCGCGAATCGTCGAGGCGATCGAGCGGTGCTTCCCCGGGATTGCCGAAGCGCAGCCCGAAATACTGGCGCATCACTGCACCGACGCCGGCCTCGCCGAGAAGGCGATCGGCTACTGGCGCGAGGCCGGCGAGCGGGCGGTCCGGCGGGCCGCCAACCGCGAGGCGATCGGGCACTTCCACCGGGCGCTCGCGCTGCTCGAAGCGCAACCTGAAGGACCGGCCCGTGCCGCTGCGGAGATCAAGGTCCTCTCGCAGCTCGGCCCGGCGCTCATGCTCGTCGAGGGGTGGGCCGCCCTCGAGGCCGAGCGGGTCTACGAACGCGCGCGCCGGCTCGCGGGCGAGCTGGAGAGCTCGGCCGATCTCGTTCCGCCTCTGGTGGGCTTGTGGCTGTTCCGCCACACGCGCGGCGAGTTCTCGGCGGCGCTCGAGGCCACCCAGGAGCTCTTTCGGGTCGTGCGTCCCTTGGATGACCCCGGCCTGATGTTGCAGGCGCATCATGCGGCGTGGCCGACCCCGATGGTGCGCGGCGAATTCACCACAGCGCGCGAGCACATCGCGCAGGGCCTCGCGCTCTACGACGAAGAGCGACACCGCCATCATGCGTTTCTCTATCTGGGCCATGACCCGGCCGTCTGCGCCCATGCCCTCGGCGCCCTTACGGTCTGGATGCTGGGCCACCCCGACCAGGCGACCCGGCACGCGACCGCCGCCGTTGGGCTTGCGGAGCATCTGGGGCACGCGCCGAGCCTGGCGCACGCCCTGTGGTTCTCTTGCAAGCTTCATGCGGTTCGAGGCGATGCGGCCGAGGTCCTCGCTCTCAGCGGCCGATTGCTGGCTCTCAGCAAAGAGCATCAGCTGACGCAGCCCCGGATCGCCGGAATGACATTTCGGGGCTGGGCGCTCGCCCGGACCGGACGATTCGACGAGGGGTTTGAGCAGCTGTGCGCCGGCCTTGACGCGTGGCGGCGCAGCGGGGCGCGCGCCTACCTCCCGCATCGCAGCTATCTGGCGGCCGATGTCTGCGCCGCCGCCGGCCGGCGAGACGAGGCGCTGAGGCTGCTGGAGGACGCGCTGGCGATCGGGGCACAGACGGGCGAGCGATGGTACGAGGCCGAGTTGCACCGGCGTCGGGGCGAGCTGTTGCTGGCGCAATCTCAGCGGAACGAGGCCGAGGCCGAAGCCTGCTTTCGGCGCGCGATCACCGTCGCCGGCGCGCAGCAAGCCGCATCGCTGGAGCTTCGGGCGGCCACGAGCCTGGCCCGCCTGTGGCAGACACGAGACAAGCCAGAAGCCGCCCTGGATCTGCTCGCCCCGGTCTATGACCGGTTCACGGAAGGCTTCGAGACGGCGGAGCTGATCGACGCAAGGGCACTGCTCGACGCGATGCGGGTCGCCGGTCCAACGACGCCCGGCGGATCGCGGCGCCCATGAAACCGAGGCGCGCCGACAGGAGAGGAGGCGCGACATGTACCGGACGATTTCTGCCGGCGTGGCGATGGTGCTGCTTTCGATCTGCGGGACCGCTTCAGCCGGCAAATACGCGAAGATCGGCGATGAGGTCGAGCTGTACTACGAGGAAGCCGGCGCGGGCGCGCCGTTGATCTTCATCCCGGGCTGGACGGCAACAACCGCCTTTTTCGCTCGTCAACTCCCGCACTTTTCGGACGCGTACCGCGTGATCACCTACGACCGCAGGGGCACGGGAAGATCGACGCGGACTCCCGGCGAAGAGCATACGCACGCGCAATACGGGGCGGATCTCAAGTCTTTCATGGACCGACTCGGCCTGAAGGACGTGCGGCTCGTCGTCTGGTCGTCCGGTTGCCTCGTCGGATGGGCCTATGTGCGGGCCTATGGCACAGAAAACCTCAAGGCCTTCGTCTGCATCGATCATTCTCCAAAGCCGCTGAAGACACGGGACGACGACTGGGGTCGCGAACTCGCGGACTTCCAAACGTTCTACGAAACCATGACGTCGGAACGCCGCGCTCTGCTGGCCGAGATGGCCGAGGGGATGCTGCAGGGGACGGCAAGCGACGACGCGGTCAAGCTGGTTGTCGACGAGAATATGAAAGCACCGACCTATGTCGCCGTGGAGCTGTTCACCGACCGGATGTTCTCGGACTATTCGGCGGAAGCGAGGATGCTGGACGGAACCCTCCCAACGATGTTTTTCCTGAGCGAAGAGGGATCGGAAGCGGCGATGGCCTGGATCGAGGAGAACGCGCCAAACGCGGAGGTCGTCCGGTTGGGCGCGCACATGATGTTCTGGGAATACCCCGACGAGTTCAACGCGGCGCTCGATGCTTTCCTCGACCGCGTGCGGTGACGGTGCTCAGGAGTCCGCGCATCCCCCGCGCCGGAGGCGGTCGCCGAGGCGTGACCAGCGTTGCCCCGCCTGGACGGTGCGGACGGCGGCCGCCAGGGCCTCGCGCTGCCCAACGAGGACGACCAGGCGCCGGCCGCGCGTGATGCCGGTGTAGATCAGGTTCCGATGCAGCATCCGCCGGTGCTGCATCGACAGGGGGATGACCACCGCCGGATATTCCGAACCCTGCGACTTGTGGATCGTGATGGCGTAGGCCAGCGCCAGCTCTTCGAGCTCGTCGGCCGCGTAGTGAACCGTGCGGCCGTCGAACTCGATGCGGATCTCGTCGTGCTGGCGGTCGATCGCGGCGACGATGCCAACCTCGCCGTTATAGACCTCCTTGTCGTAATCGTTCTCGACCTGCATCACCTTGTCGCCGGCGCGCAGGCCGGAGCCGAAGCGTTCGATGCCGGGCCCGCCGTTCGGGTTGAGCGCCTTCTGCAGTTCGATGTTGAGCGACTGTGCGCCGAGCCCACCGCGGTTCATCGGACACAGCACCTGCACCTCCCGGATCGGGTCGAGACCGAAGCGCCGCGGAATCCGCTCGCGCACGATGGTCAGAATCTTGCGAATCATGTCCTCCGGGTCGCGCGCCGGGACGAAATGGAAGTCGGAGCCCGGGTCCGGCGCCGTATCCGGCATCTCTCCCCGGTTGATGCGGTGAGCGTTCAAGAGGATCCGGCTGCGCGCGGCCTGGCGGAAGATCTCCGTCAGCCGCACGGTCGGCATGGCCGCCGCGCCGATGATGTCGCGGAGAACCTGGCCGGGGCCGACCGACGGAAGCTGATCGACATCTCCGACCAGGACGAGGGCGGCGTGGTCGGGGACCGCCTTCAGGAGCGCGCTCATGAGCACGACATCGACCATCGAGGTCTCGTCGACGACGAGGAGGTCGCAGTCGAGTGGATTCTCCTCGTTGCGGCGGAAGCCGCCGCTGCCCGGATTGGCTTCGAGCAGGCGGTGGATGGTCCGGGCCTCCAGCCCCGTCGTTTCGGACAGGCGCTTCGCCGCCCGTCCGGTCGGTGCGGCCAGGGCCACCCGGACCCCCAGCGGGCGCAGGACGGCCAGAATGGCCTCGACCAGGGTCGACTTGCCCACGCCCGGCCCGCCCGTGACCACGAGCAGCTTGGAGCGCAAGGCCGCCCGCACCGCTGCGCGCTGCCCCTCGGACAGCGCCAGCCCGATGCGGCCTTCGACAGCCGGGATCGCCGCGGCGGGATCGATGCTTGGCCAGGGCGGCCGGCCGCGGGCAAGGGCGGCCAGGCGCTCGGCGATGGCCTGCTGCGCCTCGTGCAGCGGCGCCGGGAACACCGCCTCTTCCGCGCCGCCGGGCGCATCGGCCACGACTCCGCCCGCCGCCAGCTCCTCCGCCAAAGCGTGCTCGACCGCGTCCCGAGGGACCCCGAGCCGCGCCACGGCGAGGTCCACCAGATGCCCGCGCGGCAGCCCGCAATGGCCCTCCTCCACCGCCTGGGCGAGGACTTGCGCGACGGCGGCGCGGGCGCGCACGGGCGCCGTCTTCTCGATACCGAGCCTCTCGGCCATGGCGTCGGCGGCCGCGAAGCCGACGCAGCGGACCTCGCGCACCAGCCGATAGGGATCTTCCGATATCAACTGAACCGCCCTGGCGCCGTAGGCGCGGAAGATCCGCCCGGCCGCCGCGGTACCGATGCCGTGCGCGTGCAGGAACGTCATGATCTCCTGGACGGCGCGCCGCTCCTCCCAGCCGGCGGCGATCTGCCGCGCCTTCCGGGCGCCGATGCCGGCAACCTCTCCCAGCCGTTCCGGCGTCCGTTCGAGCACGTCGAAGACGCCCTTGCCGAAAGCCGCGACCAGCCTGCGCGCATAGGCCGGGCCGATCCCCTTGATCAGGCCGGAACCAAGATAGGCCTCGATGCCGTCGATCGTCGTCGGCAGGGTCGGACGGATAAGCGTGGCCCGGAACTGAAGGCCGTGGGTGCGATCGTTGACCCAGGTTCCGGCCGCCTGGACGAACTCGCCCGCGCGCACCGGAAGGGCATGGCCGACAACCGTGATCAATCGGCGATGGCGGCGAACCTTGAGGCGCAGCACGCAGAACCCGTCCTCGGGGCTCTGGTAGGTCACGCGCTCGACCAGACCGGCGAGGGACTCGGAGGAAGCGGGTGGCGGAGGCGCGATCGCCCGCCCCTTATGGGTCGCGGGTGCGCCCGGCGCGCGGACGGGTGGCGCGGCCGTCGTCAAGACTCGAACACGCGCATCGGCGCGCGCCCATGTTCCCTCGCGGGAGGGCGTTCAGGCTGTCGCGAACGCTCCCGCACGCCGGGGGAAGAAACAGCCCAACGCATTGAAAAATCGGAGAATAGCACCATATCTTTTGTGCTTCTCCGGACATTCGTCGAGGCCTTCGCCGGCCGCGCTTCGGGCGCGACCGGCCGAGCCGCGTCGCCACCGGCAGGAGCGACCCGAACCCGTTTGAGACGAAGACAATGCGGTACTTCCCGACGATCGAACTGGACGATCAGACGAAAATGCTCCTCGCCCGCGGCGCGCTGCGCCTGCAGCCGGGGCAGTGGGTCCGGAGCGAGCGCGGCGTGGGGCGGTACCTGCGGACGGACAGGCGCAAGGGCGTGCACTATGTCAGCTGGGTCCGCCCGGAGGACGATTTCACCAGTCACGCGCAGCGGTTCCAACGGGCCTGCGAGAAGGGCTTCGTCGGCAAGTACGCCGCGCGCTACGAGGCCGTGAAGGCCGAGCGCGAGGCGCTTCGGGCCGCGGCCCGCGAGTCCGCGGACCCGGCGGATTCGATGCGGGGGTAAGTCGGGCTCGGCCCTCATCCCGCGGCCACTGTCGGGACGAGCACCGCGTCAGCCGCCGACCAGTTCGAGCTGACGGCTCGCACCCCGCGGCGTCAGCCCGAGATAGCGGTAGCCCCGGTCCGTCAGGAGGCGCCCGCTCAGCGTCCGTTGCAGCAGGCCCTGCTGAATCAGATAGGGCTCGACCACCTCCTCCAGCACATCCCGCTCTTCCCCCAGCGCCGCCGCGAGCGTTTCGACACCCACGGGGCCGCCACCGTAGTTTCCGGCAATGATGCCGAGGTAGCGCCGGTCCATGGCGTCGAAGCCGTCGCGATCCACCTCCAACCGGTCGAGCGCGGCGTCGGCGGTTGCCGCATCGATCCGCGCGGCCCCCGAAACTTCGGCGAAGTCGCGCACCCGCCGCAGGAGCCGGCCGGCGATTCGCGGCGTGCCGCGGGCCCGGCGCGCGATCTCGGCGGCGCCGTCCTTGGTGAGCTCCAGATCGAGCAGCCGCGCCGCCCGGTGGACGATCAGCTCCAGCTCTTCCCGATCGTAGAACTCAAGACGCAGCGGAATCCCGAAGCGTTCGCGCAGCGGCCGCGTGATCAGGCCGGACCGCGTCGTCGCCCCGACCAGGGTGAAGGGCGGCAGCTCGATGCGGATCGACCGCGCCGCCGGCCCCTCGCCGATCATCAGGTCGAGGCGGAAGTCCTCCATTGCCGCGTAGAGGATCTCCTCGACCGCGGGCGCGAGACGGTGGATCTCGTCGATGAACAGGACGTCATGGTCCTGCAGGTTGGTCAGCAGCGCCGCCAGATCGCCGCCCTTGGCAATGGCGGGCGCCGCCGTCGCGCGGAAGCCCGTGCCGAGCTCGCGGCTGATGATCTGGGCCAGGGTCGTCTTGCCGAGGCCGGGCGGCCCCGACAGAAGGACGTGGTCCAGGGCCTCGCCGCGCGCCTTGGCCGCGTCGATGAAGACGCGCAGGTTCTCGCGCACCTGACGCTGTCCGACGAAATCGGCGAGGCTGAGCGGGCGCAGTGCCCGATCGGCGCCGGCCTCGCCGCCGTTCTCGGCGCGGCCAACCAGACGGTCGCGGGGCATGTCCCCCTCTCCTTTGCGATGGCTGCTATTCGGCCGCGTGCCTGTAGCGGCGCGCGGTGGCGGCCGAGGTCACCCCGAGCGTCCGGCCGACCTCCGCCTCGGTCGGCCGGCGTCGATAGCCGTCGGCGTAACGCTCAAGCGCCGCCAGGCAGTCCTCGATCGACCCGAGCCCGATCGCCTTGCAGTCCTCGAACGCGTAGTCGGCCGAACGGAACCAATGCGTGACGTAGCACCGGGGTTCGGGCTCCTCCTGTTCGATGGTGAAGGCGAAGCGGCCCTCATGCCCGATCCGAGCGTGGATCTCGCGCAGCCGCGCCTGCAGTTGCTCGATGGTCATGGTCGCTGTCATCCGCGGTTTCTCATTCCTCGAGGCTTCCGTCCAGGCACCGCCGGGCCCAATCGGCGTCCGCCCAAAGCGCCGCGGCGACCGCCCGAACGTGGCAGGAGAGCGCCGGTTCGACACCTGCATCCAGCAGCCGGTCGAGACGGCTCGCCAGGGTCTTGGCCTCGGCCTGCACCCAGCGCGCGAACCGACGGTCGCGCTCGGCGCCGGAGGCATACCAGTCGGGCATGCCACCGTGGACGCGGGCGAGTTCCGCCTCCCAGGCGCGCCGGCTCAGCAAGCCGCTCGGCGAGCCGGGAGACGACGGCCCGTCGGCCGCGAGCAGGGCCGCGACCGCAGCGACGCCGAGCGAACGGAACGGCGCCGTCCCCTCGCCCTCCCGCTGCTTAGCAACGGGCGACTCCCTCTCCCGCATGGGGAGAGGGTTGCACATGCGGGCCGGCTTAGAACGGGAGCTCATCCTCGAAATCCATCTCGGCGTCGATCCGGTCCGGCACCGGGGCGCGCTCGCCGTGCTCGTCCGAATCCGCCTCGGGCGCCTTGGCGCCGGCCAGGACCTGCAGCCGGCTGTTGAAGCGGTCGAGGACGATCTCGGTGCTGAGGATCTCCCGTCCTTCCTTCTGCCACCTGCGGGTCCGGACCTGGCCCTCGACGACGATCATGGTGCCCTTCTTGGCGCGCCGTTCGAGCACCTCGATCAGCTTCTCGTCCCAGACGACGACGCGGTGCCACTCGGTGCGCTCCTCGCCCTTCACGTATTCGGAGGTGGCGAGGCTCACGGTCGCCACCTTCGTGCCGTTCGGGGTGCTGCTGATCTCCGGGTCGCGACCGAGCCGGCCCACGGCGATGAATCGTTGAAACATGACGCTCTCCCTCTGTCAGACCGATGGTCGGGTCAGGCCGCCTCGTCGCGCCGCAGCAGCTCGGCCTTACGCTGCGAGAAGGCCGTGACGATCCGGCTCTGCGCGGCCTTGTCGACCAGACCGATGTCGCGCAGACGGGTACTCACGCCGCTCCGCCACAGCTCGTCCAGGCCGTTGATGTCGGTGATCTCGGCGACGCGCTCCTTGATCTCCCGCTCGAACTTCTCAATCGCCTCCGGCTGGGTGTCGGGGTTGCTCTTGGCCGTGAAGTAGGCCTCCGACTCCATGCGGTACTTGCTGTCGTCGAACTGGCCCATATAGACGTCGGCAGCGAGGCCGATCTGGACGCAGCACTTCCCGACCGCATCCGTGATCGACATCTTGAAGGCCTCGTCGATCGGCCGTTCGGTCCCGTCGCGGTTGCGCTGAACCAGCTCCGTGCCGCCCCATTGCGGGCCGGTGTAGAGCACTTCGCCCGTGTCCGGATGGACGTACCAGACGCGGCAGCAGATGAAGACCATGCGCTCCTGGACGGTCCATTCGAGCTGCTCGTAGCCCCAGCCCTTGCCGATCGGGCCGAAGGCCTCCGTCATCATCTGCAACCGCCAGGTCGGGTCGATCTGCGTGCCCCGGAAGCCGCCGGACCGGGTGAACGGCTTGGTCGCCTTCGGGTCGGTCCGCTTCAGCCGGTTCCAGAGCGCGAGATTGTCCGCGGCCGTCCGCCCCATCCGCTCCGCCTGGGTCCGTTCCTTCTGGGCTGCCTTCGGGGTGGTCTCGCTCGGTGTGGGTCCGGCCTCAGGCGCCTCGACATCGACCGCGGCAGGTGCCGAGGCCGTCTTGCTCGCTTTCGCCATGGATGAACTCTCCTTCCGGCGCAGTGTCCGGGCTTGCCGGGCCGGCCCGATGCGCGGGCCGCCGGCATAGCTGCGTATTCGCCCTTTCCATGATTCAGTGTTGGCATTTTAACTGCGATTTTGCATCATGCAAGAACAAAATGTGAACGGTGTACGGAGGCGGCCTCGATCGCATGGGGCTGGGGACTCGCACATCGCGGCGGAGAGGGATCGAAGTGGGCTCGGCAGCACCCGGCTCAAGCGTGCAAACTCGCATCTCCCGATTTGTGTTTTCCCGCACCTTCGGACAAATTAATGCAAATGCGCATTGCCCGGCCGGCGAGGCACCCCGGGCGGTCGATCCGATACGAGGGGAACAGGATGGCGATCTCCGGCGAACAACGTGAGTCGCGGGTGAGCAAGCTCGGCTCCTCCGACGCGCCACGCATCATGGCGGGTCGCTGGGTCGAGCTGTGGCGGGAGAAGACCGGACGGGCCGCGCCGCCCAATCTCGACTTCGTTCCGTCGGTGCAGATCGGCATCGCCACAGAGCCGCTGCACGCCAAATTCTATACGCAGAAGACGGGGATCGGCTGCTATCCGGCGGGCGAGCGGACCTATGTGCACCCGGAGCACGCCTTCATCGTCGCCCATCTCGACTTCCTGACCTGGACCGAGCCGAACGGCCATTACGACCAGGCGGCCGACATGATCCTGGAGGCGAAATTCCATTCCGGGACCAAGACCGACGAGGAGCTGGCGGAGCAGTACTACTGGCAGCTTCAGCACCAGATGCTCGTCACCGGCCTCTCCCATTCGGTGCTGTCGATCCTCCGGCCGGCGAGCTACGCGACCATCCGGATCCCGCGGAGCGAGCGCGACGTCGCGACGCTGCTGGAAACGCTGCGGGCGTTCTGGTGGCACGTGGAGAACGACGTCGAGCCGAACGACCCGCCGCCCGTCGAAGCGCCGGATTTCGAGCAACTCCGCGTCCTCGACATGTCGCTGCACAATGAGTTCGCCGCCTTGGGCAGCCTGCTGATGGACCACCGGGACGGCATGCTCGCCTTCCGCGAGGCGGAGGCGGGGCTCAAGGCCCTGATGCCCGACGATGCCCGCATCGCCTTCCTGTGCCCGTCCGGCGCGGAGAAAGCCGGATCGACGGACCGCGGGTTCTTCCTCACGCGGTCGAAGGACGGCAAGCTCTCGCTGCGATTCGGCGCCGTGCCGCGGAAGTATCTGCGCAGGGCGGAGCCCTGGTTACCGAAATCGCCTCCCCAGGCGGCCGAATAGGCCCTTGTATTTCCTCCGGAATGGCCCCGGCACCCCCAAGGCGCCGGAGGAACTCCCCCTAACGCCGGAAAAGTTGTTGCGAATTCGCACCACCCAAGTAATTGTTACCGTAGTGGGGCGCGTTTACCTTGCGAGTTCGCATAACTACCGGTATTCCGGCCCCATCGCACGAGCCGACAGGGGGTGGCCATGCAGAGGGTCCGGGACGCGCTGTTCCGCTGGATGCGCGAGGTCATGGAGGAGCGCAACTGGACTGCCGCCGCCTGGGCACGCCAAGCCGGCGTCACGCCGACGAACCTGACGCGCTTCCTTCGCGATCCGGTATCCGCCAGCATTCCGAGCGCCGAAACGATCGGCAGGCTCGCCTGGGCGGCCGGCTCGGAACCGCGCTTCCTGCCCGACAGGCAGAGCTTCGAGGTCTACCGGATTCCGGTCCTCACGCTCGGGCAGGTCCGGACGCTGCTGACCCTCAACCGTGGGCAAGCCAAGGAGTTCATCCACGACGCGCTGCGCACCAGCAACCGCTGCGTCGTCATCGAGCGGCGGTCGTCACCCTGCGCCTTCGCCCTGCAGATCTCGTCGCCGCACATGAACGCCGGCGGCGTTCTGCCGGACGACCAGATCGTCGTCGAACCCATCGACCTGTTGCCGCCGCGGCCGGGCGACCTGGTCGTCGCCCTCGACGGGGAGGCAATCTGCGGCTTCCGCTACTACCCGCCCTATCTCGTCCCGAGCAGCACCGATTCCACATGCTGCCCTGTGGCCTATGACAGCGCGACCGTGGCCGGCGTCGCCGTCCACGTCGCGCGGCCGCTGCATCACTGACCCTCTGCCGGCGCAACGACGATCGACCGGCGAGAGCCGCGCGAGCCGCCTCAAGCCGCGGAGGCCCGCACGGTGGCGCCCTGAACCCGCAAAGTTCGCTGCACCTCCGACGCGGCGATGTCGCGGGGCGCAACGCCCTGCTTGGCGGCCAGCGCGGCGCAAACACCCGCCGCCTGGCCCGTCGCCATCGCCGTCGGGGTGACACGGTAGGACGAAAGCGCCTCGTGCGTGCCGGAAAGGCAGCGCCCGGCGACGAGCAGCCCGTCGACGTCGCGGGGCAGCAGGCAGCGCAGCGGGATCTCATAGAACTCGCCGGGCGGCAGCCGTTTCAGGATCGTGCCCTTGCCCGCGGGATTGTGAATATCGATCGGATAGGAGCCGCGGGCGATGCCGTCCGGAAATTTCCGGGCGCCGAGAATATCGTCCGCGGTCATCCGGTAATCGCCCTCGATCCGGCGCGTCTCGCGAACCCCGATCCGCCCGCCGCTCTGGACGACGTAGGCGTTCTCGAACCCCGGGACGTACCGCTTCAGGAACGCGGCGATCTGCGCCATCTGCCGCCGGGCCTGCCACTCGGCGACGGTGAGTTCCCAGACGTTGGTACCAAGGACGCCCGTCACCCGCGTGCTGTTGACGCTGAGCTCGCCCTCGTGGGGCGTGGCGAAGAACAGGATGTCCTCGCGCGGGAGCTGCAGGTCCCCGGCCCGCGCCGCCTTCTCGATGAGGTCCCACAGGCCGTGCACGCCGCGCCACTGCGTCGGGTTTTCGCGGACGTACTCGGCGAAGGCCGGCCGTTCGAATCCGACCATGCGGAACATCAGCGTCATCGGCTGCACGAGACCGTCGCCGTCGCGGCCGATCTCGTAGGGCGCACCGGCCAGCGCGGCGATGTCGCCGTCGCCCGTGCAGTCGATGATGACCTTCGCCTCGATCACCACGGGGCCGGACTTCGTCTCGAACACCACGCCCCGAGGCCGCCCCGCCTTGCCGGTCACCCCCGAGGCGAAGGCATGGAACAGGAAACGGACGCCGGCTTCATCGATCAGTTCGAGCGCGACGAGCTTGAAGACTTCCGGGTCGAACGGGACGGTGTAGCCGGTTTGCATCGACGGCGGGACGGCGCCGTGGGCCTCGATCAGACGTTCCAGGAACGTGGCCAGGGCGCCGGCCACGACCGGCTCTCCGGGGCCGTGATCGGTCGGCAACAACCAAGTATCGTCCACGTCGTCCGGCACGCCGCGTTGCGTATGGAACGACATCAGCGGCATGACCAGCGACACGGTGGCGTTGCCGCCAAGGAAGCCGTACCGCTCAACCAGGATGACGTCGGCGCCCGCCCAGGCCGCCCCCAGCGCGGCGCCCATGCCGGCCGGCCCGCCGCCGACCACGAGCACGTCGGCACGACCGCCAAGAGTTGCCTGCCGCGGCGGCAGGGTGATGGGTGAAGCGTCAGACGGGCGTTGCAGCGCCGGCAATGTTCTCTCCGTTCGGGTTGTCAAGCGAAAGAAGCGGCTGGGCGGCGTTCCGGCGCTGCCCCATGGCCGCAAGGACCAGCGGGACCGTACGGCGCGACTGCTCCTGAAGCTCCGGCACGCGGTCGCGGAGCAGCCGGCGCTGGGCTTCGCGGTCGTCCCAGAGGCGGTCGATGTCGGCCAGCAGGGAGCCGGCGTGCTCCTGCTCGATCGCCGAGCGACCCGGGAGGCCGAGCGCCTCCAGCAGGTCTTCGACCTTCGGCGAGTAGGGCAGCGCCCGCAGAGGCACGCCGGCGAGGGCCGCGAAGATCAGGAAGTGCAGGCGCATGCCGATGGCCATGCTGAAATGGCCCATCAGCCCAAGGATCTGCCTTGGCCCGTAATCGCCTTGCAGGATGTGCGCCCGCCGCGGCGCCGCCATCCGGGCAAGCACGTGATGCGCCTCGCTTACGTCGGCCTGCTCCATCGGAACAAAGACGACCCGGGCGTCAAATCGGTGGATCATGAAGTCCGCGGCTTCGGCGAGCAGCCGGTGGTAATCGGCCCGGCTGAGATCGGGCGCGGCAGGGCCCTGCTCGCGAATCGACATGCCGACGAGCGTCGCGTCCTCCGGGATGCCTGCATGACGCAGCATCTCCGCGGCGAATGGCTCGGGCGTCAGCAGCAAGGCCGGATCGGCAGTCACCGTGATCGGACGCTCGACGCCGATCCGCTCGAGCAGGCGCTTCGCGCTGAGTTCGCGGACCGTGATGCCGGCCATGAGGTTGAGACCGTCGCGCACGGCGCGCTGCTCCTCGAGCCCATGCAGCGGCCCGATGCCGATCGCGAAGGCGAAGGTCGGGACGCCGAGAGCCTGCGCGATCGTGATCTCGCGCAGATAGGTCTTCGCCTCCGCGTCGTAGAGAATTCCGCCGCCGCCGAGCAGCAGGATATCGAGGCGCGCGATCTCGGGCGTGATCTCGTCGCGGAGCGCCGTACGCGGGCAGATGGCGCGATCGACGTCCTGGTGCTGCCGCGTGTGCTCGGCGTTCCGCGAGAAGGCGACGATCTCCACGTCGGGGATCGCGGCGCGGAGCAGGGCGATCGCGGAAGCCAGAATGGCCTCGTCGCCGAGATTCAGCCCGCCGTAGGAACCGGAAATGCCGATAACGGGCATGGCTGGGTCCTCCACTCCTGAAGCGCGATGACGATGGACGGGCGAGCCGGTCCCGCGCCCCGCCAAGCCGTTGCCGTTTCGATGCCAACGAGTCCCCGGGACCGTTTGTTCCACCCGCGCGGACCGCGACGGAACGGATCCGGAGCGCCGGGGCATAAAGAGGTTGGTCGAGGCCGATGCCCTGTCTATCATTCGCGCCCGATTTGCCAGTCACGGCCAAGGAGGGCGACGCCGCGCATGGGAAAGTTCAGCCTGGGCCAAGCCGTTCGCCGCGTCGAGGACCAGCGCTTCCTCACCGGCCAGGGCCGCTACCTCGACGACATCCGCCTGCCCCGCCAGCTGCACGCCGTTATGCTCCGCTCGCCGCATGCCCATGCCCGGATCGCCGGCATCGACGCAGACGCGGCCCGGACGGCGCCGGGAGTCGTCGGCGTGTTCACCGCGGCCGAGGCGCAGGCCGATGGCCTCGGCACGCTGCCCCAGGCGAGAGGCCTGCGCAACCGGGACGGGAGCGCGGTCGCGAAGCCGCCGCGGCCGGTCCTGGCGCGGGACCGAGTGCGCCATGTCGGCGACGGCGTGGCGATGGTCGTCGCCGAGACCGTCGCCCAGGCACAAGAGGCGGCCGAGCTGATCAACGTCGACTACGAGCCTCTGCCGGCGATCGCCGACGGCGCTGCCGCCCTGGCGCCCGGGGCGCCGCAGATCTGGGACGAGGCGCCCGGAAACGTCGCCGTGGACTGGGAGATGGGCGACCGGGCGGCCGTCGAGGCCGCCTTCGCCAAGGCGGCGCATGTGACGCGGCTGTCGCTCGTCAACAACCGCATCGTCGTGAACTCGATGGAACCGCGCGGAGCGATCGGCGCCTATGATGCAGAGAGCGGTCGATACACCCTCTACACCTCAAGCCAGGGATCGCATCTGGTGCGGGACGCGCTGGCCGATCATGTGCTCAAGATCCCGCGCGACCGATTGCGCGTCGTCACGCCGGATGTCGGCGGCGGGTTCGGGATGAAGATGATCCCCTACCCCGAGCAGGCCCTCGTGCTGTGGGCCGCATACCGGCTCGGCCGCCCGGTGAAGTGGGTGGGCAATCGCGCGGACGCCTTCACGAGCGACAGCCAGGGCCGCGACCACGTGACGACGGCGGAGCTGGCGCTCGACGCAGAGGGCCGGTTCCTCGGGCTGCGGGTCGAGACCATCGCGAATATCGGCGCCTATCAGACGATGTATGGGCCGTTCGTGCCCACGGTCGCGGGCAGCGGCATGCTGGCCGGGCTCTACCGCACGCCGGCGATCCACGTGGCCGTCAAATGCGTCTATACGAACACCGTACCGGTCGACGCCTATCGCGGCGCCGGCCGTCCGGAAGCCGCCTATGTGGTCGAGCGGATCGTGGATGCGGCCGCGCGGGAGCTCGGCCTGTCCCCGGCGGAGATCCGGCGGCGCAACTTCATCCCGCCGGAAGCGATGCCCTATACCACTGCCCTGGGGGAGACCTATGACAGCGGCGACTTCGCCCGCGTGATGGAAGAGGCGATGCGCCTGGCCGATTGGAACAGCTTCGAAGGCCGGCGCGCCGCGGCCAGGGCCACCGGCAACAGGCGCCGTGGCATCGGTATGTCGACCTATGTCGAGGCCTGCGGCGGCGGCGCGGGCGAGTCGGCGGAGATCCGCTTCGAGCCGGACGGCACCGTCACGCTGCTCATCGGCACGCAGAGCTCAGGCCAGGGCCACGAAACGGCCTTCGCCCAGCTCGTCGCCCAGGAGCTGGGCCTGCCGCTCGACCGGGTTCGTCTGGTCCAGGGCGACACCGACCGGATCGCGAAGGGCAACGGCACCGACGGCTCGCGCTCGCTGCCCGTCGGCGGCAACGCGGTGCGCGCGGCGACCGAGCGGATCATCGAGAAGGGCAAGCGGATCGCGGCCGAGATCATGGAAGCGGCGGAAGCGGACATCGAGTTCGCCGACGGGGTCTTCACCGTCGCCGGCACCGACCGGACGGTGACGCTGGACGCGGTGGCGGCCGCTGCCCGCGAGAGGGCCGGGCGGATCGGCGGCGCCGAATCCGAAACGGGCTCCGGCCTCGCCGAGCGCGCGTCCTACAAACCTAGAGCCACAACCTATCCGAACGGCTGCCACATCGCCGAGCTGGAGGTCGACATCGAGACCGGCGTGGCGGAGGTCGTCGCCTATACGGTGGTGGACGATTTCGGCCGGGTGATCAACCCGCTGATGCTGGAAGGACAGGTCCATGGCGGGTCGGCACAGGGCATCGGCCAGGCGCTGTTCGAGCGGACGGTCTACGAGCCCGACTCCGGCCAGCTCCTCACCGGCTCCTTCATGGATTACCGGGTGCCGCGCGCGGCCGATCTGCCCGCCTTCACCTTCGCGACGCGGAACACGCCCTGCCGGACCAACCCGCTGGGCATCAAGGGCGCCGGCGAGGCCGGAGCGATCGGCGCACCGCCGGCGGTGATCAACGCCCTCGTCGACGCGCTGTCGGAGTTCGGCATCACCCATATCGACATGCCGGCAACGCCTGAGCGAATCTGGCATAGCCTGCACATTGCGCGGTCGTCGGCGGCCGCTCACGGAGACACCGCATGACCGCTGTCAGCCTTTCCGATCCGGCGCCCCTTCTGGACGAGCTGCGGGCAGTCGCCCGCCGCGCCGGCGACGTCATCCTCGAGTTCTATGCCGGCCCGGAGGAGGAGCGCCGTGAATTGGGGCTGCGCCGAAAGGAGGACCAATCGCCGGTCACCGCCGCCGACGAGGCGGCCGAGCGGCTGATCCTGCCGGTGCTGGAGGCGCTGCTGCCCGGCGTTCCCATCGTCGCCGAAGAGGCGATGGCAACCGGTCATGCGCCGGACATCGGCGGCCCGGACAACCCGCGGCACCGCTTCTGGCTGGTCGACCCGCTCGACGGCACCAAGGAGTTCCTGAGCGGCAACGGCGAGTTCACGGTCAATATCGCGCTGGTCGAAAGCGGCCGACCGGTGCTGGGCGTCGTCCACCTGCCGGTCCTGAACGAGACCTACTCCGGCGCCCTTGCGTTCGGCGACCGGCCGGCGCGCGCCACCGTGCAGCGCGGCGATGCGCCGCCACAGCCCATCGCCGCGCGTCGCTGCCCCGCGAGCGGCGCGGTTGTCGTCGCCAGCCGCTCGCATCGGAACAAGGAAGCGCTGGAAGCCTTCCTGGCGACGCAGCAGGTGGCGGAACAGCGCATCGCCGGCAGCTCCCTGAAGTTCTGCCTGATAGCGGAGGGCGTCGCCGACCTGTATCCCCGCTTCGGCCGAACGATGGAGTGGGACACGGCGGCGGGCCACGCGGTGCTCGCCGCCGCCGGGGGCAGCGTCGTCACGCTCGACGGCCAGGAGCTGCGCTACGGCAAGCCGGACTTCGCGAACCCGCACTTCATCGCGCGCGGCCGGACGGACTGACCGATCAGGGAACGACAGCGCGGCGCGCGATCAGAGACTTGACTCGGCGAGAAGGCGGGCGCATCGTTCCCACGCTGTGGCCGCATAGGCGGTCACTTCTTCAGCCGCCGCAAAATCCTGTGCGGTGACTTCGGTGCCGGCTCATAACCGCGGATGGGCTGGACCAATGAGAGAAGCAGATGAGGAGCCGTCGCGCAAAGGCGGCTCCTTTGTTATAGGACGTCCTCACCCTTCCAGCGCCGATCGACGACCGAAGGCTCCGACCGCCGATGACGGGCTTTGCTCCCATATGGCCGCCGACTGCGGAGAACATTCAGGCAGCGGCGCGCGCGCTGGCCGAGGGGCGGCTCGTCGCCTTTCCGACGGAGACGGTCTACGGCCTCGGCGGCGACGCGACCAACGAACATGCGGTCGCCGCCATCTTCGAGGCAAAGGGGCGACCGCGCTTCAATCCCCTGATCATTCACTTCGCGGACCGGGATGCAGCGCGTCGAGAGGTCCGGTTCGATGATCGGGCGGAAGCGCTGGCGGACGTCTTCTGGCCGGGGCCGCTGACGCTCGTGCTGCCACGGACCGCCGACAGCCGCATCGCGCTGCTGGCGAGCGCCGGGCTCGACACGGTGGCGGTGCGCGTGCCGCGGCACCCGGTGGCGCAGGCGCTGCTCACCGCCTGCGGCCTGCCGCTCGCCGCGCCCAGCGCCAACGTCTCCGGCAAGGTCAGCCCGACCACGGCGGCGCATGTCGCGGAGTCGCTCGGCGGCAAGGTCACGGCGATCCTCGACGGCGGGCCCTGCCCCATCGGCGTCGAATCGACGGTCGTGGACCTGACCGGAGCGACGGCGCGGCTGCTGCGCCCCGGCGGGGTGACCGAGGAAGAGCTCGCGGCGGTCATCGGCCCGGTCGCCCCGGCGGCACCGATCCTCGACGAGTCCGCACGCAGGTCCCCCGGCATGCTGACGAGCCATTACGCCCCCGACCTGCCCTTGCGGCTCGAGGCGACCGCGCCGCGCCCGGGCGAGGCGCTTCTGGCGTTTGGCCCGAACCCGCCCGACGGCAACGCCGTCGCGACCGCCAATCTCAGCCCGACCGGCGACCTGAAGGAAGCGGCGGCGAACCTCTTCGCCATGCTCCGCGCGCTCGATCGATCGGGCGCCGCCGGCATCGCCGTGATGCCGATCCCGGACCGCGGCCTCGGCCGGGCGATCAACGACCGCCTCCGCCGCGCCGCGGCGCCGCGCGACCGCAGCTAGCCCCCCCGTGGTCCGGCCACCGGCCACGCCCGGTTATCGTCTGCCCGATTCATAAGCGGAACACCGAACCGCCCGATGGGCGGCGGCTGCCTCTCCTGATCCGCCCGGCCGCCGGTCTCCCCGATTGTCTCCGAAGACACTGACCCGGCATCATCCGATGACTGGCATTATCGCATTTGATGCCGTATACGATTTTGTATACAAAATCGCGATCGAACATCAGAAACCGAAGGGAGGAGACGGCGGTGAAATCTGCAGTCGCGGCTCTTGGAGCATTTTTCTGTTCGGCCTTTCTGGCAATGGCGCCGGCCGGGGCGGAGCTGCCGGGCAAGGTCACGATCGGCACCGAGGGGGCGTACCCGCCGTTCAACTACCTCGACCAGGACGGAACGGTGAAAGGATTCGAGATCGACCTCGCCAAGGCGATGTGCGAACGGATGAAGGTCGAGTGCGATTTCGTTATCCAGGACTGGGATGGAATCATCCCGGGGCTCCTGGCGAAGAAGTACGACGCCATCATCGCTTCCCTCTACATCACGGACGAGCGGAAGCAGAAGATCGATTTCTCGCAGAAGTACTATCAGGTTCCGGCGCGCTTCGTCGTGCCGAAATCGAGCGACATCGAAATCACGGCCGAAGGTCTGGCGGACAAGGTCATCGGGACGCAGCGGGCGACGAGCTTCGAGCGCTTCATGCGAGACAAGTTCCCGGAGGTCGATCTGCGGGTCTACGCGACCTTCGACGAAGCCTATCTCGATCTCGTTTCCGGGCGGGTCGACGCGGTGATGGGCGATGTCGTGGCGCTGTCGGAAGGCTTTCTCGAGACTCCCGACGGCGCCGATTTCGAGTTCCGCGGGCCCAACTTCACCGGTGCCGAGTGGTTCGGATACGGGGCCGGTGTCGGTGTGCGCAAGGGCGAGACCGAACTTCTGAACGCATTCAACGAGGCGATCGACGCGATTCGGGCCGACGGCACCTACGACCGGATCAGCGAGAAGTGGTTCGGCTTCGACGTGTACGGAGAATAATGCGGCGCGGGGGCGGGTTGTCTGCCGCCCTCGCCGCCCGTTTCCCTTTCTCTCCGAGACACCCGGATGTTTGATCTCCACGGCTACGGCTGGATGATCCTCGACGGCGTCCAGGTGACGCTTCTGGTTGGGCTGGCAGCGATGGTCGGCGCCATCGCCGTCGGGCTCGCGGCCGCGCTTGCAAAGCTCTTCGGCTCGCGCATCGTGCGCGGTACCGTGGAGGTCTACACGACCATCGTCCGAGGGGTGCCCGAGCTGGTTCTGCTCCTCCTTGTCTATTACGGCGTTCCGACGCTGATCCAGGACACCGCGGCGGCGATGGGACGGGAGATCGAGGTCACCATCAACCCCTTCGTGGCGGGCGTCGGGACGATCACCTTCATCTACGGGGCCTTCGCGAGCGAGGTCTTTCGCGCCGCATATCTTGCCGTGCCAAAGGGGCAGTTCGAGGCGGCGACGGCGCTCGGTCTCAACCGGTATCTCGTCTTTCGGCTGGTCGTGCTCCCGCAGATGCTGCGCCATGCGCTTCCGGGTCTCGGCAATCTCTGGATGGTCCTGATCAAGGCGACGGCCCTGATATCGGTGATCCAGCTGCCCGAGCTGATGCGCAGCGCCGATGTCGCCGCAAGGACGACGCGGATGCCCTTCACGTTCTTCTTCGTGGCCTGCCTCATCTATCTCGCGATCACGCTCACCTCGATGTGGCTCCAGTCGCGCGCGGAGGCCTGGGCGAGCCGGGGCATCGAAAGGACGCAGGCATGAATCTCGATCTGGTCATCGAGAATCTGCCTCGGTTCCTGTCGGGCGTCGTGCTCACGCTCGAACTGACGGCGGCGAGCTGCGTGCTTGGATTCGCGCTTGCCATCCCGCTCGCGCTCATGCGCCTTTCGAGCGTTCGGCTGTGGCTCTGGCCGGCCACCGCTTATGTCCTGTTCTTCCGGGGCACGCCGCTGCTGGCGCAGCTCTTTCTCATCTACTACGGCAGCGGCCAGTTCCGCCCGGCGTTGGAGAGCGTCGGGTTGTGGACCTTCTTCCGTGAGCCCTGGTTCTGCGCCCTGTTGACGTTGGTGCTGAACACGGCGGCCTATACGTCGGAGATCCTGCGCGGCGCGATTGCCGGGGTCCCGCGCGGCGAGATCGAGGCCGCCCTCGCCTGCGGCATGTCGCGCGGGCTCCGGTTCCGACGGATCATTCTTCCCCGTGCACTCGGACTTGCCTGGCCCGCATACACCAATGAGATCGTGTACCAGTTGCAGGCGACGTCCCTGGTGTCGATCATCACCCTGATGGACATCACCGGTGTCGCACGGGTCATCGCATCTCGCCATTTCGCGTTCTATGAAGCGTTCCTGACGGCGGCCGTGTTCTACCTCGTCCTTGTCTACGGGGTGCTCTTCCTGGCCAAGCGGGCGGAGCGCCGGCTGCTCGCCCATCTCCGGCCTCCGGATGCGCGCGCGGCCAAGCCAGGCTTCGGGTTCATTCGGTGACGGCGATCCGGCAGAGGCACACCGCATCCGGAAAACCGGCCCCACGAAACTCCGGGCGCCGGTCCGCCGGCTCCGGAACGTTGCGGGAGCAGGCCTATGCCGCACTCAAATCGCTTATTCTTCGCGGCGAGTTGAAGCCCAGGGAGCGGCTGGCCGAGGCCGACCTGTCCAGACGCCTCGGCGTCAGCCGCACGCCCCTGCGCGAGGCGCTGACCTGGCTCGAACGCGACGGCCTTGTCGTGGGAAAGCCGCATCTCGGCTACGTCGTCATCGATCTCGATGCCGACGCGATCCTCGACATTCTGGAGATTCGCGAGGTTCTTGACGCGCATGCCGCCGCCGAGGCCGTGCGCCGCGCGTCGGACCGCGATCTCGCGCGGCTGCGCTCCGTGATGGCCCGCATCGAACGATTGAACGGCCGCGTGCAGCGCAAGGTGAAGGACATCGCCGAGGAACTCGAACTGGGGTTGAAGATCCATGAGGTGATCGCCGAAGCTACCGGCAACCACTATCTCGTCGAAACGTTGGCCCGAACCTATGAACGGCTCCAACTCGCCATCTGGCTCGAGATCCTTTGGATCGATTCGTGGGACCTGACGGTGGAGGAGCATCGCAGCATCGTTGACGCAGTCTGCCGGCGCGACGAGGCCGCCGCCGTCGAGGCTGCGCGAAACCATGTTCGGCGATCGCGGGAGAACATCCTGCGCATCGTCGAAGCACGGGCCCTGCAGCGGGCCGTAGGCGGCACGTGAGACGCGGCACCGGCCAGAGCAGCAAGGCGGACCCCACGAGACCGAAAACCGACGACGAAAGCAAACAGGATACAGAGGCTCCAATGCGCGATTTCCAATTTCCCGGACGCTCGCCGGTCCACGCGACCAACGGGATGGCGGCGACCTCCCACCCGCTCGCCACGGGAGCCGCCATCGACGTTCTCAAGTCCGGCGGCAACGCCATGGACGCGGCGATCGCGGCGGCGGCGGTGCTCGCCGTGGTCGAACCCCAATCGACCGGCATCGGGGGCGACTGCTTCGTCCTGTTCTGCCCGAAGGGCGACGGACGGGTCATCGCCTTCAACGGCTCCGGGCGGTCGCCCCGGGCGGCGACGCTCGACTGGTATCAAGAGCAGGGGATCAAAGAGATCGCCACCGATTCGGTGCATTCGGTCACCGTTCCCGGCGCGATCGACGCGTGGACGACGCTCAACCGCGACCACGGCACCAAGGACCTCGCGGAGCTGCTCGCCCCGGCGATCCGCTATGCCGAGGAGGGATACCCGGTCCATGCGCGGGTTCGGTTCGACTGGCTTCGCTGCATCGATCTTCTGAGCAAGGATGAGAACGCGAAGACCCTGTTCCTTCCGGGCGGCCGCGTCCCGGCGGAGGGCGATCTGCACCGGCAGCCGCAGCTTGCGGCGACGCTGCGGGCCATCGCGAAGGACGGGCGCGCGGCGTTCTACGAGGGCCCAATCGCCGAGGCCATGGTCGAGTACCTTCGCGCCAAGGGCGGGCTACACGTCCCGGAGGACTTCGCCGCCACGCGCGGGGACTATGTCGAGCCGATCGCGACCCGCTATCGCGGCGTCGATGTGCACCAGGTGCCGCCGAACAACCAGGGTCTGACCGCCCTTCTCATGCTCAACATCCTCGAGGCGTTCGACCTCGGGCGCCTGGACCCGATGGGGTCGGAACGCCTGCACCTCGAAGTTGAAGCGGGGCGGCTGGCCTATCGGGTGCGGGACACCGCGATCGCCGAGCTGCCGGCGATGACGGTCGCGGTCGCAGATCTCCTGTCCAAGGACCACGCGGCCTCCCTGCGCGCGCAGATCCGCCCGGACGCGGCGCTGACGCTGCCGGATCCGGCGCTGGCGAAGTCCGACACGGTCTATCTCTGCGTCGTCGACCGGGACCTGAACGCCGTCAGCTTCATCAACTCAATCTATCACTCCTTCGGCAGCGGTATCCTTTGCCCGCGCACGGGCGTCCTGTTCCAGAACCGCGGCGCCTCGTTCCGGGTCGACCCGCGGCACCCCAACCGCATCGGGCCGGATAAGCGCCCGATGCACACGATCATGCCGGGGATGGCGGTGAAGGACGGTCGGGCGCTGATGCCCTACGGCGTGATGGGCGGCGACTACCAGCCCTTCGGCCACGTCCATCTTCTCACCGGCGTTCTCGACTACGGGCTGGACGTGCAGGCGGCGCTGGATGCGCCGCGGGTCTTCTACGCGGACGGCGCGATCGAGGCGGAGCGCGGCATTCCCGGCGCAAGCCTCGCCGGGCTGACCGAAAAGGGGCACAAGGTCCAAGTCGCCGCCGAGCCCCATGGCGGCGGGCAGGCCATCCTGATCGACCACGCCCGGGGCATCCTGACCGGCGGTTCGGACCCCCGAAAGGACGGCTGCGCGCTCGGGTTCTGACGGGGGCGTCTACCGCGCGGCGCGGCCCCGGTCGGACCCTGGAGTCTTCCGCGCCCGCACGCTACTTTTTCGGGATGACGCAAGCCGTTCCACCCGCCGTTCTCGCTGCGATCAAGGACGCCGTTGGGCCGCAAGGCTGGACCGACGATCCCGAGGCGATGGCGCCGCACCTCACCGACCAGCGCGGGGCCTATACCGGCCGCGCCGCGCTTCTGGTGCGGCCGGGCTCGACGGCGGAGGTCGCGGCCGTGGTGCGGATCTGTGCCGAGGCCGGGGTGCCGGTCGTGCCGCAGGGCGGCAACACCGGCCTGGTCGGCGGCGCCACCCCGTCCGAGCGGGGCGACGCGATCCTGATCGCGCTTTCCCGCATGAACCGGGTCCGCGCGATCGACCCGGTCAACTACACGATGACGGTGGAGGCCGGCTGCATCCTGCAGCAAGTGCAGGAGGCGGCGGCCGCGGCCGACCGGCTGTTCCCGCTGAGCCTCGGCGCCGAGGGCAGCTGCCAGATCGGCGGCAACCTGTCGACGAACGCCGGCGGCATCGCCGTGCTGCGCTACGGCAATGCACGGGAACTGGTGCTGGGGCTCGAGGTCGTGCTCCCGGACGGGCGGGTCTGGGACGGGCTTCGGGGCCTGCGCAAGGACAACACGGGTTACGATCTGAAGCAGCTCTTCATCGGCGCGGAGGGCACGCTCGGCATCATCACCGCGGCGGTGCTGAAGCTGTTTCCCAGGCCCCGTGAGCGCACCACGGCCTTCGCCGGTTTGGAGGCGCTGCCGGCCGCGCTGACGCTGCTCGACCGCTGCCGCACCGCCAGCGGCGACGCCGTGACGAGCTTCGAGCTGATCCCGCGGTTCGGCCTCGACCTGGCGCTTCGCTACGTCGCCGATGTCACCGACCCGCTGGCGGAGCCGCATCCCTGGTACCTGCTGATCGAGCTGTCCGCGACGGTACCGGAGAGCGGAATTCCGGCAGCGCTCGAACGGACCCTGGCGGCGGCCTTGGAGGACGGGCTGATCCAGGACGCGACGATCGCCGGCAGCGTCGATCAGGCGCGCCGGCTCTGGCGCATCCGCGAGGCGATCGTCGAGGCGCAGCGGCTCGCGGGCGGCGGCATCAAGCACGACGTGTCCGTGCCGGTCTCGCGGATCCCCGATTTCATCGAGCGAGCAAGCCACGCCGTGACCGAGGCCCTGCCCGGCGTCCGCCCGGTGCCGTTCGGGCATCTCGGCGACGGCAACATCCACTTCAATCTCTGCCCGCCGGAGAAGATGGACCGGGACGCCTTCTTCGCCCGCCGGCCGGAAATGAACCGGCTCGTCCACGACATCGTCGCGGAGCTGGGCGGCAGCATCAGCGCCGAGCACGGCCTCGGCCAGCTGAAGCGCGAGGAGATCACGCGCTACAAGTCCGCCGTCGAGCTCGATCTCATGCGCCGGATCAAGGCGGCGCTCGACCCGCGGGGCATCATGAATCCGGGCAAGGTGGTGCCGCCCGCGGGAAACTAGACCCGGGTCACGAGCAAGAGAGTACTGTACAGCGCCGCACCGGCGGCGAAAGCCCAGAACCGGCTTTCGCGCTGCTCCGGCAGTTCCTCCTTGAGTACGTTCAGGATCACCGCGCCGGCGAGGAAGGCGAACAGAACCAGGACGAGCGTGCGCGGAATCTCGACGATCAGCCCGACGAGCCAGCCCAGGAGGGCCGCGGCCGCAAGAACACGCGCGCCGTAGCGCCGATAGGCCGCGCCGTGTTCGTGTCGCAACCCACGGTCGTTGACCAGGAAGTGAAGCCCCATGGCGGTGCCGTAGAAGAAGAGACCGCGCAGGTCCGCCTCCTCGCGATGCAGAAGGAGATAGCCGATCAACGCGCCGTAAAGCGCGTAGGCCGCCAGATGCACCCGGAAGACCGCCGGTCCGGTCCGATGGCCACGTCCCCGGCCCGTTTCTCGTCGGACCGAGGACTTGGCCATCCGTTCGAGCCCGTAGAAGACCGCGAGGCCGAGGAGCGCGATGACATAGGAGTGCCGCTCCACGGCGCCCAGCGGTCGTTCTGAAAAGGCGCTTTGGAAGTGCTCCTGCGCGGCCCCGAGTTCCGGAAAGAGATGAATGAAGACATAGGCGACGGCCACGCCGCCGGAAACGGAAAGCCACCGGCTTCGCGGCACGACATCGAGAAAGTCAAGCCGATCCCCGAAGACATGGATCGCGGCGAAGAGGAGCGCGATCAGAAACGAAAGGACGATCTGGAGAGTCAGGGAACTGCCCAAGAGGCGCCGCCTTGCGATGAACGAGAATCGCGTGCCGGCTCGACTCACCGCCGACGATCGGCTGGGTGGCCGCCGTCGCCGAAGCGGAAACGTTGCGCGAGGGCACCAGTTCCGGCGCCTTGCCGCTTTTGACCCGCCAACCAAGCCGGTATTCTGTGGCGATGACCGACTACGCCGCCCCGCTGAAGGACATGGCCTTCACGCTGGCCGAGATCGCTGGCCTGGAGGAGATCGCCGCCCTGCCCGGCTATGGCGATGCGACGCCCGACCTGGTCGAACAGGTGCTGGCGGAAGGCGGCCGGTTCGCGGCCGAGGTGTTGGCGCCGCTCAACCGCGTCGGCGACATCCAAGGCAGCCGTCTGGAGAACGGCAGGGTTCGCACGCCCGACGGGTTCGCCGACGCCTATGCGCGCTTCGTCGCGGCCGGGTGGAACGGCGTCCCCTTCGACCCGGCCCATGGCGGCCAGGGCCTGCCCTGGGCGCTCGCCACCGCGCTGCAGGAGATGTGGAGCGCCGCCAACATGGCCTTCGGGCTCTGCCCCCTGCTGACCCAGGCGGCCGTCGAGCTGTTGCAGGCCCACGGCACCGAGGCGCAGAAGCGCCTGTATCTGCCCCCGCTCGTCACCGGCAGGTGGGCCGGCACCATGGAGCTGACGGAGCCGCAGGCGGGGTCCGACGTCGGCGCGCTGCGCACCCGCGCCGAACGCGCTGGCGACCACTACCGGATCACCGGGCAGAAGATCTTCATCACCTACGGCGATCAGGACTTCACGGAGAACATCGTCCATATGGTGCTGGCGCGGCTGCCGGACGCGCCGCCGGGCAGCAAGGGCCTGTCGCTGTTCCTCGTGCCGAAGGTCCTGGTGCGGCCGGACGGCAGCGCGGGCGAGCCGAACGACCTCCGCTGCGTTTCGCTCGAGCACAAGCTCGGCATCCGGGCGAGCCCGACCGCGGTCATGGCCTATGGCGACAACGGGGGCGCCATCGGAACCCTCGTCGGCGAGGAGAACCGCGGCCTCGAAGCCATGTTCACGATGATGAACAACGCGCGGCTGGCGATCGGCGTGCAGGGCCTCGGCATCGCCGAGCGCGCCTATCAGCAGGCCCGGGCCTATGCGGCCCAGCGAGTGCAGGGCCGGCTTCCGATCGGCGGGGGGCCCGTTCCCATCATCCGCCACCCCGACGTACGCCGCATGCTGATGACGATGCGCGCCCATGCGGAGGCGATCCGGGCGCTGCTGTACTACACCGCCGGCTGCCTTGACCGCGCCCGGCGCCACCCGGATCCGGCGGAACGGGTCCGCGCGCAAGCGCGCCTCGACCTTCTCATCCCCGTGGCGAAGGCCTGGAGCACCGACCGCGGCTGCGAATCCGCTTCGCTCGGCATCCAGGTCCATGGCGGGCTCGGTTTCATCGAAGAGACGGGCGCGGCGCAGCACTATCGCGACGCGCGGATCGCACCGATTTACGAAGGCACCAACGGCATCCAGGCGGGTGACCTGCTTGGTCGCAAGCTGATGCGCGACGGGGGCGCCGCCGCGCGCGCCTTCTTCACCGAACTGCGCGAAACCACGGAGGCTCTGGCCGCGGCGCCGGGCAAGGAGTTGGCGTCGATCGGCCGGGCGCTGGCGGCGGGCACCGAAGCCCTGACCCGGGCGACCGATTGGCTGGTCGAAACCGGCCCCGCCGAACCGCTCCGGGCCTTCGCCGGCGCCACGCCGTACCTGACGCTGTTCGGCACGGTCACCGGCGGCTGGCTGCTGGCGAAGGCGGCGCTGGCGGCGCAGAGGCGCCTCGCCGCGGGACCGGACGGCGACGCCGCCTTCCTAGAGGCGAAGCGGACGGTTGCGCGCTTCTACGCCGAGAACATCCTGCCGCAGTCGCGGGGGCTTGCCGCCGCGATCATCGAGGGTGGCGACAGCGTCCTCGCGCTTCCCGAGGAACAGCTTTAGGGCGGCCCGCGGACCCCTCATGACCAACGCCCCGCGAAAGAGCGGGCAAAAAAAGGGCGGGGCCCCCTTGCGAAGGCCGCCGCCAAGATTCGGGTGATGAGAGGTCTGTCGGTCAGGCTGCCTTGCGGCGCCGGCCGAGCAGGCCGAGTCCCGCCAGACCCGCGCCGAGGAGCACCAGCGAGCCGGGCTCCGGAACCGAGGTCACGCGGATCTCGCCGATGTCGAAGCCATCGGTGCTGGTCCGTTTGGTCTGACCCGGGTAGCTCAGGCCGATGCCGTCGTCGTTCAGGCCCGACGCATCCACGAAGCTGATCGTGTTGAAGGAGCCGTTGATGTTCTCGATCGTGTAGAGGCCCCCCTCGTTTCCGGGGAGGAGCGCAAAGGCCAGCGTCGCAATCCCCGGATTGCTGTTGATCACGCCCGGAGTCCCGCCGCCGTTGGCGTCGGTGTTCAAGAAATAGCCGATGAGGTTCGCGAACGGGTCGCTCTCCGTGCCGAGATAGACCGCGAGGGCCTCGGCGTGCTTGTCGCCGCCCGGGAAGGTGACCTCAATCACGCTGCCGTTGGTGATCGAATAGTGGCTCGGATTGAGCGTGAGGCTGATCGAACCGCCGAAGCCGACGCTGTAGAAGGTGTTCGGGTCACCGTCGAAGACGGCGTTGAAGTCGGTCCGGCTCGGATCGGTAATCGCGTTGCCGTTGGCCAGCGTGCCGGTAATAACGCTGATGTTCGAGAAGTCCGACGGATCGTCGTGGATGATCGTGCCCGCCTGTGCGGCGGTCCCGATCAGGGTCGCCACGGCAACCGCAAGACCGAGTTTAACGATATTCATTACTGTCCCCCAATCAGGAGTAGAACTCGATAGAATCGATTCCAGGTCATCTACCTGCTCGGGCGGGAATCCCGCCGCCGTTCAAATACAAGCAAACGCCGTGCCAGGTTTCGCAAGAAACCGGAGACGTGACAAAAATCATTCCCGAACAATCGGTTGCAGAGAAATTAATATAAGTTAACAAGAATGCGAGGGGAAAATCCCAAGGATTTCGGTTTTAGTGTAAATTATTCCGACAACCCGCATCGGCGCTCCGATCGGCCGCTCCTCCCGAACCCACGAACGGCGGCCGGGTTCTCTCACCTCATCGCTTCGCGCCGATCGCGCCGCGGCACCGCGTCGAAGCAAAAAAAGCGGCGGCTCCGCCAAGGAGCCGCCGCCCGGAGGTGTTGACGGTTTCGGTCAGGCCGCCTTCCGACGGCGCCCGACCATGCCGAGGCCGAGAAGGCCGGCCCCGATCAGCGTGAGGGTCGCCGGTTCCGGCACCTGGAAATTGCCGGAATAGAGCACCCCGAACGGATTATCTAAGGTGTTCTGCAGCGAACCGTACTGATAGGCGACGATCGTAAGCGTGTGCGTGCCGGGTCCAAGGACCTCGGTAAAGTGCGCGAACTCCGCCGGCTCGCAACCGATCGGCGCCGGAGCGCAGGTCGCGTCCCCAAAGGTCGGGGCCTTCAGCAGGATGCCGTTCAGGAACACGGCGGCCGTGTCGTCTGCCCAAACGAAAAGATCCAGCGTTCCGTGGCCGCTGAAGGTCTCCTCGATCTGGAAAATCGGGGTCTGGCCGGTCGGGTTGGTCGGGGAACCATTGTAGGGCGCCAGAACGGCGCCGCCATAGCCGGTATCGGCGTAGGAGACCCAGACGCCGCCATAGCCGGGCGGGTTGGGATTATTCGCCTGCCACGACGGGTGCGGATCGACTTCGACAGTCGTGCAGCTACCCGCAAGGCCGGAACCAGGCAGCAGGGTGCAGGTGCCATTGCCGGCGCCAGAGACGATTGGCACGGCAAAAGCGGTGCTGGCAGCAAGGCTCGCGCCGAACGCCAGCAATATGCCAAGAGCAAAACGCTTCATGACCCAGGTCCTCTGTTAAAGGCCCAAACGGGCGAAACATGTTCATCGAAGCAATCGGCGTGCCACGTTTCGCACGCGGCTCGGTTCTTGAAAATTTCCCTGTAACATCAGTGCAATACGGTGGTCTCTGCGGAATACCGGGCCACTCACAGATTGAACGGGGAAAATATTAACCATGTTTCGTCAAATATTCCGACATAATGCCTTCTTTTCTGGACGGTTCCGGCCAAGTGACTCTTGAAGAGCTCATGTAGAGTTAACAATTGTTAACCAAGAATCCGGGCCCGGCAGCTCAACTCCTTGTATTTCAACGCGTTCCGCCGGTTGACTCGGGCCCACGGTCTTCCGCACCTCTCCGACGATCCCTCGACGCAGAGCCGCGCCGTAAAGATTTCCGACAGCAAACGACCAAGGTCCCGGAGAATCCTGGGAGCGCCGCCGGTTCGCGGGGCGTGCCGAGCACAGCCCGTTGTCCGGTGTAAAGATCCTCGACGCCCCGCCGAGACATCCGCCCCTCACCGACGCGCGCTGCGGCCTCGGACGCAAAAAGGCGCCTGCCCAGGTTCGGGCGGATTTCGCTTGCGCCGACTGCCTTCAGCGGGTTTCATCGAATAAACCCGGCGACGACCGGGACCGAAAAGACGAAGCCCGGTCAATCGGGACCGCTCCGGGGAGGGCGCAGGCGGCCATGGGGATTCTCGAGGTCCAGAGCCTGAGCAAGCATTTCGGCGGGCTGGCGGCGGTGAACGGGTTGAGCTTCGCCGTCGAGGAAGGCGAGATCCGCGGGCTGATCGGCCCCAACGGCGCCGGCAAGACGACCATCTTCAACCTAATCAGCGGCTATTACCGGCCGAGCGGCGGCCGGATCGTCTACCGCGGCCGGGACATCGCCGGGCTGCGGACGCACCGGATCGCCGCACGGGGGGTGGTCCGCACCTTCCAGCACACCACGCTGTTCCAGGAGCTGACGGCCTTCGACAACGTTCTGGTCGGCCGCCACCTCGCGGTCCGCTCCGGCTTCCTCGCCGCGCTGCTCGGGACGGACCGGCGGCGGATGGAGGCGGCGAAGGAGCGGAGCCTCGAGATCCTTGCCTTCATGGGCCTGGAGGATCGCCGCGACGAAATCGCGGCCAACCTGCCGCACGGGCTGCAGAAGGCGCTCGGCCTCGCCATTGCGCTGGCCGCCGACCCCAAGCTCCTCCTCCTCGACGAGCCCTTCGCCGGGATGAATCCCGAGGAGACCCGGCACATGATGACGCTCGTCCGGCGGGTGCGCGACGCGGGCGTCACCGTGCTGCTGGTGGAGCACGACATGCAGGCGGTGATGGGGCTGTGCGACCGCATCACCGTCGTCAATTTCGGCGAAATGCTGGCCGAAGGCACGCCGGCGGAGATCCGCGCCGACGAGCGCGTCATCGAAGCCTATCTGGGGACGGCGTGATGTTCTTTCGCGTCAGCAACCTCGTCGTCCACTACAACAAGGTCGCGGCGCTGCACGGCATTTCGCTGCAACTCTCGGAAGGCGACATCGTCACCCTGATCGGGGCCAACGGGGCCGGCAAGAGCACCACCTTGCGGACGATCTCCGGGCTGTCGCGCCCGAGCAGCGGCGAGATCTGGTTCGAGGGCGAGCGGATCGACGGCCTGCGGCCCGAGACGCTGGTGGCCCGCGGCATCGCGCATGTGCCGGAGGGGCGCCGGGTCTTCCCCGACCTCACCGTCCTGGAAAACCTCTACACCGGCGCCTTTCTGCGCAAGGACAGGGACCGGGTCGAGCGCGACCTGGAGGAGGTGTACGGGTACTTCCCCCGCCTCGCCGAGCGACGGCGGCAGCTCGCCAAGACGCTCAGCGGCGGCGAGCAGCAGATGCTGGCCATGGGCCGGGCGCTCATGTCGCGGCCAAAGCTCCTGCTCCTCGACGAGCCGTCGCTCGGCCTCTCGCCGGTGATGGTCAAAGAGATCGCGCGCATCGTCACGGCGATCCACGAGCGGGGCGTCCCGGTGATCCTGGTCGAACAGAACGCCGAGCTCGCCCTGCGGCTGGCCCGCTACGGCTACGTCCTGGAGACGGGCCGGGTCGCGCTCGAGGGACCGGCCGGCGAGCTGCACGAGCACGAGCATGTCCGCGCGGCCTATCTCGGCGGCTGACCCGGCCCAGGACGGCGTGCCGTCGCCCCCCTGCCCCGACGCCCCGCCCCTGCCCGCCTGCCTTCTGGCGGATCTGCTGTGGGAATCCTTCACCGAGGAGGGCGCCGCGGCGTTCGCGGACGGGCGCGCGGCCGAGGCCCTCGCGGCATGGCGGCTCGCCGACCGCCTGGCGGTCGCCTTCCCGGCCGCAGACCCGCGCCGGGCCGCGGCCCTCGCCAATCTCGCCGCGGTGACGGAGCAGGCCGCGGCGGACGCAACCGCCGACATTGTCGAATCCCTCTATCGCCGCGCCCTGGCCCGCTGGGGCGCGGTGCCCGGCTGGATCGAGCGGATGACGCCCGAGCGCGCGGCCCGCAGCTCCCTCTTCCACCATCGCATGGAGCGGAAGCACCGCGCCGTCTATCAGCGCGTCGCGCGCGACGGCCATGGCCGGTTGGCGGCCGGCGGGCGGGCGGCCTGCCTCGGCAACCTCGCCGGGCTGCTGCAACGCGTCGGCCGGACGCGGGAGGCGGAGGCGCTGTACCGCGAGGCCATCGCCCTGCGCGGGCCGGCGCTGGGAGCACGCGATGCGGGACTCCTCGCGCTCCTCGAGAACCTGGCGGCGTTGCTGATCGCAGAGGGGCGCCTCGACGAGGCCGAACCGATCCGTGCCAGGGCGGACGCGATTGCGGCCAACGCGCCGCTGACGCCGCGCCGGCGCTGGGCAAGCGACAAGCCGGTCCGGATGTCCGATGCGCGGCGCCTGCTCGCGGCGGTCTATCTAACGCCGATCGTCCGCCGCGGGTAGAACCGCCGGACCGCCGCCTTCCGCCGGCCGCGCGGCGGGCGCCGGGCGGCGGCGGGCGGCGAGCGCGTCGTGCAGCTCGCGCAGCTTGGCCGGCAGCCCCTCGAGCCCGTTGGGGAGGAAGCGCACCGTGAGGATCAGGATGGCGCCGTAGATCGCCGGTCGCAGCTGGTCGAAGGCGCGGAACGCTTCGTCCACGATCGACAGCACGACGACGCCGATGATCGGCCCGGCGAAGGTGCCGGTGCCGCCGACGATCGTCCAGACCAGGACGTAGAGCATGATCGCGAGGCCGAAGCGGTCCGGGTTGATGGTGCCGACGTAGTGGGCCAGCAGCGCGCCCGCGATGCCGGCGAAGAACGACCCGGTCGCGAAGGCGAGCGTGCGGTAGCGCCGGGTGTCGACCCCCACCGATTCGGCCAGAACGTCCTTCCAGTGGATGGCGTTCAGCGTCAGTCCGATCCGCGACTTCTCGAGCCGGTACATGATCCACAGGCACAAGGCCATGACCAGGGCCGTCAGGTAGTAGTAGTGGATCGGCGGGAAGGCGAGGCTGATCGTGTCGAAGCCGGGAATGGTGATTTCCGGCGCCGGGATCAGCTTGATGCCCTTGGGGCCGCCGAAGGGCTCACGGAACCGGTTCCAGGTGAGGCGGATCGCCTCGCCCGCCGCGAAGGAGCCGATCAGGAAGTAGAACCCCTTCATCCGGAACAGCGGGACGCTGAGGACATAGGCGATCAGCGCCGCCGCAACGCCGCCCAGCGGCATGGCGAGCCAGACGGACAGGCCGACCTGCTTGGACAGGATCGCGCTCGCGTAGGCGCCGACGCCCATCATCACCACGTGGATCAGCGACCATTCGCCGGTGATGGTGACGAAGCGGTAGCTGACCACGAGGATGACGTTGATCAGCAGGAGGGTCAGGAAGATGAGCTGATAGGCGTTGACGACGAACGGCAGGAGGGCAACCAGGGCGGCCGCCGCCGCCAGGCCGAGCCACCGCCGCGCCGCCGCCTTCTTTCCGTCAGACCTTTTCACCGGTTCCCATGATCCCTGTCGGCCGGACCACGAGCACCAGGAGCATGATCAGCAGCCCCAGAATCGTCGCGATGGTGCCGTCGAAGAACGTGGTCACGAAGGTGTGGAAGAAGGTGTACAGCACCGCCGCCAGCACCGCGCCCTCGAGGCTGCCGATGCCGCCGACGATGATGACGATGAAGGCGGTCACGATGACGCCGTGGCCCATATAGGGATCGACCCGGACGAGCGGCGCCATGATTCCGCCCGCCGCCCCGGCCAGGCCGGCGCCCAGCCCCATGGCGATCAGCGAGAACCGGTCGATGCCGATGCCCTGCAAGGCGGCGGCCTCGGGATCCTGGGCGCAGGCGCGCAGGGCGAAGCCGGTCTTGGTGCGGTGCAGGAAGAGCCAGAGCAGGACCAGCAGGACGGCGGCCACCGCGATCACGATGACCCTCTGCCACGGGATTCGGACGCCCAGCCCGAACAGGTCGATGGTGCCGCGGGCCGCCGCCGGCACGTGCTTCATCAGGCCCAAGCCGCCGAACTCGACGGCCGCGACCTGAAGGATGAACAGCACGCCCACGGACATGATCAGGCCGCCCAGCGGATTGCCCCGCATCGGGCGAAAGAAGGCGCGCTCCATGGCCACGCCGATCAGCAGGACGAGGACGAGCGCCGCCGCGACCGCCGCGATGAACGGCCAGGCGTTCTGGGCGTAGAGGTACCAGACCGCGTAGGCGCCCACCATGAACAGCTCGCCGTGGGCGAAGTTGATGATGCGCATGACGCCGAAGATGAGCACCAGCCCCACCGCCATGAGCGCCGTGGCGCTGCTGGCGACAAGGGCGTTCACGCAGGTCTGCAGGATGAGTTCGAGCATGCCTGTCCTGCCAAGTCACCTTGCGGTCCGGCCGAGAGCCGGGGCGCGACCGGCCTCCCGGTGCGCGGGATCCTCCCCCTCCCGCAACGGGAGAAGGAGGAGTCGCGCACCGACCGCGACAAGCCCCCTCAGCCGCGCTGGCTCCAGAGCTGACCCAGATCGCTCATGTGCTTGATCATGAGGTCCTTGTGCTTCTCCCACCAGGCGGGAATGCTGCGGAACTCCACGATCGTCGCCTTGCCGTCGCGGATCTGGACCACCGGCCAGTTGCCGACCAGCGCGTTGTCGATGCCGAACAGCTCCTCGCCCCACCAGCGCGCCGAGCCGAAGACGTGCGGGCCCGTGCCGTCCGCCTTCATCGCCTCCAGCACCGCTTCGGGTTCCGTGGTGCCGGCCGTCTCCGCGGCGCTCTTCCACAGCTCCATGATCGCCGCGTATTCCCAGGACACCGCCGACCAGGTTCCCGGGTAGCGCTTGTTGTAGGTCTCGTAGAACCCGTTGGGGTCCGGGAAGTTGATCTGCTTCTGGTTCATGGCCGGGTCGTCGAAGTCCGGGAACTGGAAGACGAACCCTTCCATGAACTCCGGCGACGTCTTGTCCATGATCTGCTTGTAGTTGTCGCAGGTGCAGGAAATGATCTGGCCCTCGAAGCCCTGCAGGAAGGCCTGCTCGGTCAGCAGGTTCACGAAGTCCGGATAGGCGGTGTCGAGGCAGAGGATGTCGGGGTTGGTCGCCAGCATCGAGGTCATGACCGGCGCGAAATCGGTCGTCGAGATGTCGAACAGCCGATCGTACACGATCTCGATCCCGGCCGCCTCGAAGGCCGCGCGATAGGTCGCCACGGAGGGCAGCCCGAGCGCGTCCTCCTGGGCGCAGATGGCCACCGTCTTCAGCTCCGGGCGGTTCTCCGCCAGCCACTCCACCCCCGTCACGTTGTAGATCGGATGCACCTCCGCCGGCGCGATCAGATAGGGGGTGTCGGGCGACAGGTCGCTCGGCAGCAGGGTCGAGACCAGCATCTTCGCCCGGTTGGCGAAGGGCTGCACGCCCGGCCAGGGATCGCCGCCCAGCATCATGATGAACTTGACGTCGTCTTCCAGAACGAGCTTCTGGGCGCCCTGCAGCGCCTTGTCGGGCAGATACTCGTCATCGTAGGAGACGAACTCGATCCGGTGCGGCTCGCCGCCGATGTTGACCCCGCCGGCGGCGTTGACCTTCTCGGCCCAGATCTCGCAGCCATAGAGCCCCGGAAGCCCCCAGGCGGCCACCTCGCCGGTGAGCGGCGCGAGGAAACCGATCCGAACCACCTTCTCCGCCGCGAAGGCCGGCCGCATCCGGGCCGTGCCCGCCAGCGCGAGCCCCGCCGCGGTCCCGCCCAGGAATCGACGGCGATCGATCTCTCTTGCTTTCATGCTGCAGCGCTCCCTTGTTATGTGCGTTTCCTCACGGCCTTTGGCGGCCGTCGCTGCGGTTCCGATGTCCCGTTTGGCGAGCGGGCCGGACCTTTTTTTCTGGAAATCATGCGGTGAAGACCGCGCCGAAGTCCATAGAGGAATCGGCCGAAGAGACCAATTATGGACCAACAATCTTCGATTTTTCGCTGGGTTACGGCGATTCCCAAGCCATTTCCATACCAATTGCGACTCGGTCCCGGAGTCGCGGCGGCCGCGCCGCCCCGCCATAGGGCAGGCTGCCGGCCGCCGCCGCAAAGACGGATGTGGATGACCGGCGAAGCCCCGTCAGAGCGCGGGTCGCGGCGGTTCGGCCGGGTGAACGAGCCCGATCGCCGGATCGTATCGCGCACCGTGCCGCCGGGCGAAGCTGTCCGCCGACCGGCCGCCCGTCCTTGACGGCACCAAGCGGCCCCCGCTCGCCCGCAGTCCCCGCCAGAACTCTTCGAGATAGGGCACCGCCTCGAACGCGCCCATCGCCTCCAAGACGGCGATCACGTAGTGCGTCGGCAAGGCGTCCTCCTTGAGCCTGAGCGACCAGTCCGGCGCCTCATCGCCGAGACCGAGAAGCGCCCGGAACCGGCGCCAATGAAGGACGACGATGAAGGAGAGCGCCATCAAGGGAACCATCTCGAGAAAGCTGTGGACGTGCTGCTCGATGGGCGTCACCTCGCGGCGCGTGATGGCGTAGCTCACGTCCCACAGCGCCGTTGCCTCGTGAAGGAAGAAGGAAACGATCATCAGGGCGAGCACGGGTTCGGTGATCTCGAGAAACAGGGCCGCGAGCACCGGAACGCCGACTTCGATCATCATCAAGAGGTGAATGAGCGACTCCTTGGCGCCGGTGGTCGTCTCGATGTGAGCGGCGCGATGGCAGATCCAGTCCGCCACGCCCGCGGCGAGCCAGAGCGGCACGATGAAGTAGAGGAGGAAGCTCCGCGTGATCTCTTCCGTCGTCGGCGCCCCAGAAGCCGACGATCGTGGGGGTAGGACGGCCGATCGCGGACCGTCGCCCTCCGGCGCGGCGTGACGGCGCCGCGGGCTCCGGAGCAGAAGCCGGGCCGTGCCATAGCCCAGAGCCAAGGCGGAAACCGTGGTGAAAAGGGCACGCTTCGTTGGCATCTTCGACTCCCGGCCTGTGGAACGATGCGGCGGCGAACCGGCCCTTGCCGCGTGCGGGGCCGCGCGTCAACGCGCGACGCCGCGATGAAACGCAACCATCGCCTGGGGGTTCCCTGCCCTTCGCCGAGCCCGCGCTTCGGACCGTCCGCCGACGGCCCCCGCGCGCAAGATTTCGACGGCGACCGCGCGGCCGCTCGGCTAGACTGGCGCCCGCGACGAGCGGACGCCGAAGAGGCCCGCGCATGACGGTCGGGAGAACGAGGAATGCATCACTTTTCCTTCATGGCGCGCTTCAACGCCTGGGTGAACGAAAAGCTGTACGCCTGCGTCGCCGAGCTCGACGAGCCAAGATACCGGGCCGATTCCGGGCTGTTCTTCGGGTCCGTGCACGCGACGCTGAACCACATCCTGGTCGTCGACCGGCTGTGGACCGGACGCATCCAGGGGATCGATCGCGGCGTCCGGTCCCTCGATCAGATCCTTTACGACGATTTCCCGTCGCTGCGCGCAGCGCGCCGGGAGGAGGATGCGAACATCGTCGCGCTCATGGACCGGCTCTCCGAAACGGACCTGCAATCCGCCGTGCGTTTCTGGACCGTGAAACGGGACAAGCAGATCGAGGCGCGGCGATGGGACCTGCTGACCGGCCTGTTCAACCATCAGACGCACCATCGAGGTCAGGTGTACGCCGTGCTGCTGCAGGCCGGTCTTTCGCTGCCGGACATCGACGTTGTCTATTACCTGGAGGAAACCGGCCAAGTGCGTCATGTCGCGTGAAGCGTGGCCGATCGATTAGAGACGAGATGCAAAGGACACGAGATCCCATGGCGGCAAGCGGTCTTCGGAAGGTGCTGTTCATCACGGCGGACCAGTGGCGCGGCGAGTGCCTGTCGGCCATCGGCCACCCTTGCGTCCGGACGCCACATCTGGACGCGCTCGCGGCCGAGGGTGTCCTGTTCCGCCGCCACTACTCCCAGGCCTCGCCCTGCGGGCCGGCACGGGCCAGCCTGCTCACCGGCATGTACATGATGAACCATCGGTCCGTACGGAACGGCACGCCGCTCGACGCCCGGCACAGCAACATCGCGCTCGAAGCGCGCAAGGGCGGCTACGAGCCGACCCTGTTCGGCTATACCGACACGAGTCCGGATCCCCGGCTCTACGCTCCGGGCGACCCGGCCCTCAGGACCTATGAGGGCGTGCTGCCGGGCATGGCGGTCGGCCTGCAGCTTCCCGACCACATGGCCGCCTGGATCGCCGACCTGAAGGCAAAGGGCTATCCCATCGAGGGCCGGCACGATGTCTACAGGCCGGTTGCCGACTATCCGGGCGCCGAGGGGCGCGGCTACAGTTTCCGCCCGCCGGTCTTCCGCGCCGAGGACAGCGAGACCACCTTCATCGCCGACGCGGTGCTGCGGTTCCTGTCGGTGCGAACGAACCAGCCCTGGTTCGTCCACGCCGTGTTCCTCAGGCCCCATCCGCCCATCATTGCACCCGAGCCGTACAACGCCCTGTACGATCCGGCCGCTGTGCCGCCGCCGGTGCGCGCCGCCTCGCCGGAGGCCGAGGCGGCCCAGCATCCCTACCTGGCCTATTTCCTCGCGCATCAGAAGGAGGCCGGCTGGTACGCGGAGTATCCCTACGACGTCCAGGCGATCGACGAGCGCGAGATCCGGCAGCTCCGCGCGACCTATTACGGCATGATCAGCCAGGTCGACGATCAGATCGGGCGGCTGATGGCGCATCTGAAGGCGACCGGCGAGGACCGCCATACCCTCGTGGTCTTCACCTGCGATCACGGCGAGATGCTGGGCGATCACTGGATGTGGGGCAAAGACGGCTATTTCGACGAGTCCTTCCACATTCCGCTGATCATCCGCGACCCGCGGCCGGAGGCCGACCGGTCCAGAGGCCGGGTCGTCGAGGCGTTCACCGAGGCGGTCGATGTCATGCCGACGATCCTCGAGTGGCTTGGCCTCGAGCCGCCGCCGCAATGCGACGGCCGGTCCCTGTTGCCCTTTCTCGAGGGCGGAACGCCCGAACGCTGGCGGCAGGAGGTGCATTGGGAGTTCGACTTCCGCGACCTCGTCGACCGGCGGCCGGAAACCGCACTGGGCCTTGAGAGCGATCAATGCGCGCTGGCGGTGATCCGCGACCGGCGCGGCAAGTACGTCCACTTCGCCGGCCTGCCGCCGCTGTTCTTCGATCTGGAGAAGGACCCGCACCAGTTCGTCAACCGGGCAGAGGACCCCGCCTACACGGCCCGGGTGCTCGCCTACGCGCAGAAGATGCTGTCCTGGCGGATGGAAAACGACGAGCGGACGCTGACCGGGCTGCACCTGACCGAGTCCGGCGTGCTGGACCGGCGGCGGGGCTGAAAGCGGGCCTCGAAGCCGCCCTGGCGACCCGACGGCAAGAGAGCGTGCGAAGGGGCCCCCGTCGCGGGCGGCTACTCGGCGCCGGACCCCGATCGAGCGTGTCCGTCTTCGATGCTTCCGGACGCATCCTCGGATGCCGCGTCCTCGGTCTTCGACCGGCTCGCTCGTCGATGCCGCCGACGGTCCCGCCAGGACCGGAGGAGGGCCATGAGTTCCTTGCGACTCTGGAACAGCGGCAGCCTCGGCTGACCGGCCCGCGTCATTTCGAGCGCCAAGCCGAGCTCCGTGATCTGGCCGGCGGGATCGACGCTCCGGACGATGAACTCGACGGGTCCATAGGTGATTCGGTCCCCGACCTCGACACCGCCCCGGAACTCCCGACCGAGGATGTCGGCAACGGTCAGGCCGCGGTCCCCGGGATCCACGGTAAAGCCGTAGCTTTCGGCGACATCGGTCAGCTTTGCGTTCGGCGCGAGACTGAAGTCGCCGTAGAATTGGCGATCCATCTGATCGACCGTCGCCGGGCTGGCGAAGAGCTTGTCGAGCAGGCGGACCTGTTGCGGCGGCGTAAAGATGTAGACATCGTCACCCGGCTGTAGCCGCCCCGCGGCATGGACGCGCATCGATCGTCCGTCGCGGACGATCAGCGAAGGCCGCGCCCAGCGCGGGATCCGCTCGCCTTTTGCGACGGGGCTGTCGGGATTGATCCTGTAGACGACCAGTTCATGATGCGCCCGCCCCGGCAGCTCCAGCTCGACACGGTCCACCGGCCCGATCCGGGGCGGCACGACCAATCCGAGCCACCGCGCCATCGGCCGGATCGTCCAGCCCTGGATCAGGAGCGACGCCAGGACGACGATGAAGGCGACGTTGAAGAGCATCTGCCCGTTGGGCAAGCCGCCCAGAATCGGCACGATCCCCAGCAGAATGGACACGGCACCGCGCAGGCCGACCCAGGCGACGAAGGTTGTCTCGTTCCGGCTGAAGCCGAACGGCAGGAGGCAGAGCCAGACGGCCAAGGGGCGGCCGATGAAGGTGAGAACGAGGGCGAGGAGAATCGCAGGGAGCACGATCGCCGGAAACTCCGACGGCGTCGCGAGGAGGCCGAGCGTGAGAAACATCGTGATCTGGCTGAGCCAGGTCATGCCGCTCTGGAACCGCCGCAGCCGTTCCGTACCCCGGAGCTTGGCGTTCCCGGCGATCACCCCGGCGACATAGACCGCGAGAAAGCCGCTGCCGCCCAGCATACCGGTGGCCGCAAACAGGCAAATCGCGAGGCTCAGGACAAGAAGCGGGTAGAGTCCCTGCTCCAGATCGATCCGATTGACCGTCTGCGCGATCAGGAATCCCCCGGCCAGACCCAGGATCGCCCCCAGCCCCATCTGCTGCAGGAGGGCCAGCGCGAGGCCGATGGTCGGATTGTCGAGGGAGGGGTCCCCCGTGATGAATTCGACCAGCGTGATCGTCAGGAAGATCGCCGCCGGATCGTTGCTGCTCGATTCGACTTCCAGGGTGGACCGCACGCGATCACGGATCGTGATCCCGCCGACCCGAAGCAGAAAGAAGACCGCCGCGGCGTCGGTCGAGCTGATGATGGCCCCCATCAGCAGGGCCTCGGGCCAGGGAATCCAGAGCAGAAATCGGGCGGCGACCCCGACGATGACCGTCGTGAGGAGGACGCCGATCGTGGCCAGCGTCACGGCCGGCCAAGCCGCGATGCGGAAGCTTTGGAACCGCGTATCGAAGCCGCTGTCGAACAGGATGATCGCCAGGGCGATGCTGCCGATGAAGTAGGCGGCCGGCGCGTTATCGAAGTCTATTCCGCCGGGTCCGTCCTCGCCGGCGCCGAGCCCGACCGCGAGAAAGATCAGCAGCAAGGGCGCCCCGATCCGGAAGGAAATCAGGCTGGTAAAGATACTGATGACGAGGAGGCCCGAAGCGATGAGAATCGCCAGGTTCATCGGCTCGATCATCGATGCCCGATTTCCTCCCTGATTGCAGCCGGCGGTTTCTTCGGAAATGGCACCACTTTGGCCAGACTTCAACGATTTCCATTCATCTTGACAGAAAAAGTTGACGAACCCATTTCTCAAATCATGGTCACGCCGGAACAATGTCGAGCGGCGCGGGCCCTTTTGGGCTGGACGCAGATGGATCTGGCGGAGCGCTCCGGTATCGGCTGCAGCACGGTGCGGAGCTTCGAGAGCGGCCGGCACACCCTCATTCGGAGCAACATGGCCGTGCTTCGAGCCGCGTTGGAAGCCGCCGGCGTGATCTTCATCGACGCCGACGCCGAGGGGCCGGGCGTTCGCCTTCGAAACCGGGCGCCGGCCTACGCCAACCGCACGGGGGTCTGAGGTCGGCGGCAGACAGCGCCCGTTCCTGGAACAGCCGCCCGGCCCGTGCCGCCCACCATTCCTCCCGGTTCGCGCGACCCGGGTCCGACCTCTCGCCGCAAGGGATGCCGACCGTCAGGGGCCGGCTTGGGAACCACCCGGACGGGCCTGCGCCGACGCGGCCGCACCCGCCGTCGCAACGGGCGCCTCCTTCGTTGCCACCACGGACATCCGGCCGCCGTTGCCGAAGGCGCGCTGGGCCAAGGTCACCGGCAGGAATGCGGAGAGCAGAATGGGGTTCCGGATCGAGAGGAACCGCGTCATCGGATTCCGTCCGAGGCGGCGCTCGAATGCGTAGCGGCTGCTTACGATCCAGTGATTGGGCACCAGGCTATAGCGGACCCGCCGAACCCGGAAGCCGGTTGCCTCGAGCAACGCCGTAAGCGTCTGCGGCGTGAACAGGTTAAGGTGCCGCGGCAGATCGTAGCCGTACCAGTCCTGCCCGAAGACGCGGCGATCGAGGCTGGCGAAGTTATCGGTAGCGATAAACAGGTGTCCCCCCGGCCTCAGGAGGGCCGCGACCCGCTGCAGGTCGCCTTTCGGGGAGCGGACATGCTCGATCACGTTGCGCATGATCACGGCGTCAAAGCTTCCCGGATCAAGCGAAACGTCCTCGAGGCTGCCCGTATGGACCGTCAACCCGTGCCGCTCCCGGGCAATCGACGCGGCGTAGGAACTCATCTCCACGCCCACCACCTCGAAGCCCAGCTCGCGCAGCGGCACGAGCAGATCGCCGGCGGCGCATCCGATCTCCAGAATCCGGCCGCCGGCCGGAACGCTCCGCCCCAGACTCTTCGCCTCCCGGCGTCGCAACGCCGCGGTGAGCCGGCCGACGAAGCCCCGATGTGGGTCGTACGGAGCGTAGTCCTCCGGATAGTAAAGCGGAAGGGTCTCGGGATCCGGTCGGGGGTTCAGATACACATGGCCGCAGCGCCGACATCGAGCCATCGCGTACCGGCCGGGCAGGTCGTGTCGGCGATCCTCGCCTTGAAAGAGGGGTTTGCAGTCGTCGGCTCCGCAAAGTTCACAGGCCGCCGTCTCCGCTCGCGGGGCCTTGGCACGCGCATTGTTCACATCCATGTCGCCCTCCTGGACTACCTGCCCACAGAGATCTCCATGGGAGCCGGGTTGGTTCCCGGCCTGTTGCTTGTTCGCGTCGTCAGATCGGCGAGCCGTAAGCGGATACCCTCCGACCAAGGTCAATTATGCATCGGCTGCCTCTCGAATCAACGAGTCGTCGAGGGATCAACCGGGAAACGGGCGGTCTGACGGAAGAAACCCCGGTTTGGCAAGAAGCGCAGCACGTCATATCGCGGCTGCAGAACCCGGATGATTCGCGTTGCAAACCACGAAAAAAATCCTCTAGCCGGTGGGCCCTGCCAACCATAAGTTACAAGTTTATGACACGATGCATCGAGGTAGACGCCGGTACGGCATGACGGTCACCGGCGGACGGTAAGTCACGCCCCCGGGACCGGGTTCGGACAATGCGCGGCGGCGGCGCCGGCCAGCGAACGAACCCCCAATCCACCCGGTAGGCGCCCACGCAAGCACGCGAGGAGGACGATCATAGACGGGACTCATTTTCTGCTGGGCCTACTCGGCGCCGCGGCGCTGCTCCTTTGGGGCCTGCGCATGGTGCGTACCGGGGTCTTGCGCGCCTATGGCGGCGATCTGCGCCGGCGCCTTGGCCACAGCATGAGCAACCGCTTCTCGGCCCTGTTCGCCGGCCTCGGTATCTCGGTGCTGCTGCAGAGCAGCACGGCCACGGCGCTGATGGCCGCCTCCTTCGCCTCGCGCGGCCTGGTGCTGACCGCGCCGGCGCTGGCCATCATGCTTGGCGCCGACGTCGGCACGACGCTGGTGGTCCAGATCTTCTCCTTCGATCTCGGCTGGCTGTCGCCGCTGTTGATCCTCGTCGGGGTGGTTGTCTTCAACACGGCGCGCTCCACGCGGGCGCGCGACCTGGGACGGGTGGGCGTCGGCCTCGGCCTGATCCTGCTGGCCCTCCAGCTCATCGGCGCAACGGCCGAGCCGATGCGGGAATCCACCCTGCTGACGCTGGTCCTGGGCGCCCTCGATGACGAGCCCTTGATCGCCATCCTCATCGCGGCGCTGCTGACGGTGCTGTCGACCTCCAGCCTGGCGGTGGTGCTGCTGGTCATCTCGCTGGTCGGATCGGGCGTGGTCTCGCTGCCCCTCGCCTTCACGCTGGTGCTGGGCGCGAACCTGGGAGGGGCGGTGACGCCGCTGATCGCGATGATCGGAGCCGAGCCCGAGGCGCGGCGCGTCCCGCTGGGGAACTTCCTGTTCCGGCTGATCGGTGTCGTCGCGCTGCTGCCGCTCCTGCCGGTCGTGACGCCCTACCTCGCGCTGCTCGAACCGGAGGCGGGGCGTCAGGTGGCAAACTTCCACACCGCCTTCAATCTCGCGCTGGCGGCCCTGTTCATCTGGTTCATCCACCCGATCGGGCGCCTCTGCACCCGGATCTTCCCGGACCACGCCGCCGGCGAGGAGACCGCGCGCCCCCGCTATCTCGACCGCGGGGCGCTGGAATCGCCGGCCGTCGCCATCGCCAACGCCGCGCGCGAGGCGCTGCGCATGGGCGACATCGTCGAGACGATGCTGCGCCAGAGCCTGGAGGTGTTCCGCAACGATGACCGGAAGCTGCTGCGAGAGGTCGAGAGCCTCGACGACGACGTCGACAGCCTGCACGAAGCCATCAAGCTGTACCTCACCGAGGTGAGCCGCGAGGCGATCGACAGCCGCGACAGCAAGCGGCTGATCGACGTCGTCACCTTTACCACGAACCTGGAGCATATCGGCGACATCATCGACAAGAGCCTGATGGAGCTGGCGGCCAAGAAGATCAAGAACAAGCTGCAGTTCTCGCCGGAGGGTTTCCAGGAGATCTGCGACATGCATGCCCGGCTGATCGAAAACCTCAAGCTCGCGCTCAACGTCTTCATCGCCGGCGAGCCGCGGATGGCGCGGCGCCTCCTGGAAGAGAAGGTGGTGTTCCGCGAGATGGAGCGCACGGCTTCGGAGAACCATCTCGCGCGGCTGCGCAAGGGCCGGCAAGAGAGCATCGAAACGAGCAGCCTGCACCTCGATGTTCTTCGCGACCTGAAGCGGATCAACTCCCACCTCACCTCGGTCGCCTACCCGATCCTGGACGCGGCCGGCGAGCTTACCCGATCGCGGCTCAAGTCGGACGCCACCCGGCAGGCGCTGTAGGAAAAGGACGCCGCTTCAGGGCCTTGCCAGACGGCGATTTTGCGCGGACAATCGCCGGAGCTTGCCGGAGAGCCGCGCCTGCGGCTATCTCAGCGAGCGCGGGGACGAAACTGGGCCATCCGGGGCGCCGCGAAGCGGCGCGGTACGGGCCGATCCACCGAGGAGCGGGCGGGTTGGCCGGGGCCGGCGGCAGAGAAACAAGCCCCGGCGGCAGAAGGATGGTTAAGGAGGCTACGGACGTGACGATCAGGACAGCGGCATCTCGGCGGTTTTCCCGGCGGCGGTTCCTCGCCGGCGCGGGGGCAGTGGGCGTGACCCTGAGCGCGCTCCCCCGCAAGGGCTGGAGCCAGGAGAAGCGGGTCAACGTCTACAACTGGGACACCTATATCGGCGAGACAACACTCGATACCTTCTCCGAGAAGACCGGCATCGCGGTCCAGTACGACCTCTACGCCAACAACGAGGAGCTGCTCGCCAAGCTCCAGGCGGGCAACCCGGGCTACGACGTCATTTTCCCGAGCGACTGGGCGGTCGAGAACATGGCCTTGCGAGAGATGATCATCCCGCTCGACCATTCGAAGCTCAGCAATCTCGACAATATCGACCCGAACTTCCGGAACCCGGACTTCGACCCCGGCCTCAAGCACAGCGTGCCCTATATGTGGGGCACGATGGGGATCGGCTATCGGACGACCGAGGTAGACGGTACGCCGGACAGCTGGGGCGTGGTGCTCGACAGCGACAAATATTCGGGCCGCATCGCGCTCCTTCAGGACGCACGCTCGGTGATCGGCGCTGCGCTCAAGTATCTCGGCTATCCGATGAACAGCACCAACCCGAAGGAGGTCGCCGAGGCGCGCGACCTGATCATCCGGCAGAAGCGCCACGTCAAGGCCTTCGCCCCGGACGCCGGGCAGGACATGCTGATCGCCGGCGACGTCGACGTTGTCATGGAGTGGAACGGGGACATCGTCCAGGTCATGGCGGAGGACGACGAGCTTTCCTACGTCGTGCCGAAGGAAGGCACGATACTGTGGACCGACAACATGTGCATCCCGAAGGGCGCGCCCAACGTCGAGAACGCGTATGCCTTCATCGACCATATCCTGGACGCCGAGGTGAACGCGGAGATCGCGAACACGATCCACTTCGCCACCGCGAACAAGGCCGCGCGCGCCTACATCGACGAGGCGGACCTGAAGAACCCGGCGATCTACCCGCCGGACGAGGTAATTGCCGCATCCGAGACGCTGATCGAGATCGGCGACGCCCAAAGGCTGTACGATGAGGCCTGGACCGCGATCCAGGCGGCCTAGCGTTTGCCATTCTCCAGTCGGGTTCCCCTTCCCCAGCCGCCCGCACCTTGTCCCGAGCCGGCGGGCCTCTCCTTCGGCGTCGCCCAGGACGAGGCCCGCGGCAGAGGGACGCGGACTTCGCCGTCTCCCCGCTCCGCGGGGCAAGGGCGGGGCTGAGGGCGGATACGCGCGGGACTGACGCTGGCGATGAAAGATTGGCGCCGCGACAAGCTGGCCTTCTCGATCTTCACCCTACCGGCGACCGCATGGCTGGTGGTGTTCTTCACGCTGCCACTGGCGCTGATCTGGGTCTACAGCTTTGGCGACCGGGGGCCGCAGGGCCAGACCATCATCACCTTTTCTCTGGAGAACTACGCGCGGGCGGTGGAGTGGATCCACCTTGGCATCATCCTGAAGTCCGTCTGGATTGCGACGATCGCCACGGCAATCTGCGTGATTCTCGGATTTCCCCTGGCGCTCGGCATCGCCTTCGCGCCGCAGCGCTGGAAGAATCCGCTGCTGCTGCTGGTCATCTTGCCCTTCTGGACCAACCTGCTGATCCGCACCTATGCCTGGATCGCGGTGCTGCGGACGCGCGGCTTCCTCAACTTCGGACTCGAATGGGCGCATGACCAGATTGCCTGGTTCCTGGCGCTGATCGGGCTGCCCGACGTCCTGGGGCGCTTCCAGCCGCTCGAGCTGCTCTACAACCAGCCGGCGGTTGTCATCGGGCTGGTCTACGTGCACCTGCCCTTCCTGGTCCTGCCGCTCTACGCAACGCTGGAGAGGCTGGACAAGTCCTATTTGGAGGCGAGCCTCGATCTCGGTGCCAGCCAGTGGCGAACCTTCCTGTCGGTCCTTGTGCCGCTGGCGCTGCCCGGCATCGTGTCCGGCACGCTGCTGGTCTTCATCCTGTCGCTCGGGACTTATTTGACGCCGGACCTGCTCGGCGGACCGGACAGCCAGATGATCGGCAACCTGATCGCGCGGCAATTCGGATCATCGCGCGACTGGCCGTTCGGCTCGGCCCTGTCCTTCCTGCTGCTCTATGCGGTGTTCATCTTCCTCTGGGTGCGCGCGACCGTCGCCGCGCGCTCCAGGGGAGGCGTGGGCGTTTGAGCGAAGGCATCCGACCATGAGCGAAATCGCAATTCCCTCCGAGGCCGCGTTGGTGAAGCGACGCCGTCGCCGACGCTCGACGCCCCTGGAATACGGGCGCAAGCGATGGATCCAGCTCATCGTCGCGCTCAATTTCCTGTTCCTGTACTTCCCGATCGTCTCGCTGATCGCCTTCAGCTTCAACGACAGCCGACGGAACGTCACCTGGCAGGGCTTCACCCTGAAGTACTACGAGATGGCGTTCAAGAACGACGCCCTGCATCAGGCCTTCCTCAACAGCATGATCGTCGCCTTCACCTCGACCGTGGTCTCGACGCTGCTCGGTACCATGCTGGGCTTGGCGCTGTACCGATACCGGTTCCCGGGCAGGGGGCCGTTCGAGGGCTGGGTGCATCTGCCGATCGTTGTTCCGGAGGTCTGCCTTGGCGTCGCCCTGCTCGCCTTTTTCGCCTGGGTGAACATTCCGCTCGGGCTCTTCACGATCACGGTCAGCCACATCGCCTTCAGCATTCCCTTCGTCGCCGTCGTCATCCGCGCCCGGATGGCAGGATTCGACGAGTCCCTGGAGGAAGCCTCGCGCGATCTCGGCGCCAGCGGGTGGCAGACCTTCTGGAACGTCACCTTCCCCTACATGGTCCCGGGTGTCGTCGCGGGCGCGCTGCTTGCCTTTACCTTGTCCTTGGACGACTTCGTCATCACTTTCTTCACCTCCGGCCCGGGCTCGACGACGTTTCCAATCAAGATTTATTCGATGGTGCGGTTCAGCGTCACGCCGGAGGTGAACGCCGCCTCGACCGTATTGATCGTCGTGACCCTGGCGCTCACCGTCTCGGCGATGCTGATCCAGGCTCGCACCGGCAAGAAGATCGACACCCATGGATAAGCGGAAAAGCATCATCTCCATCCGGAACGTGACCAAGCGGTTTGGTCCCGTGGTGGCCGTCGACGACGCGAGCCTCGAGATCATGGAAGGCGAGTTCTTCGCGCTGCTCGGTCCCTCGGGTTGCGGCAAGACGACGCTGCTGCGGATGCTCGCCGGGTTCGAAACCCCGACGGAGGGCGACATCATCATCGACGGGCAGGACATGACCGACGTCGCCCCTAACCGGCGCCCGGTCAACATGGTGTTCCAGTCCTACGCGGTGTTCCCGCACATGACGGTCGCGCGCAACGTCGGTTACGGCCTGAGGGTGACGGGCGTGCCCGCCGCGGAGATCCGCGAGCGGGTTCGCGAAGCTCTGGCGCTGGTCAAGCTGGAAGGCTTCGAGGAGCGTATGCCGACGCAGCTTTCGGGGGGTCAGCGGCAGCGGGTCGCGCTGGCGCGCGCCCTTGTCAAGCGACCGAAGGTGCTGCTTCTGGACGAACCCTTGTCGGCCCTCGATGCCAAGCTGCGCGAGGCGATGCAGATGGAGCTGGTGCGCCTGCAGCGGTCGGTCGGCATCACCTTCGTGATCGTCACCCACGATCAGGACGAGGCGCTGTCGATGGCCAACCGCATCGCCGTCATGGACGCCGGCAAGGTGCGCCAGATCGCGCCGCCCGCCGATCTCTACGAGTTCCCGAACTCCCGCTTCGTCGCCGGTTTCATCGGCAAGGTGAACCTGCTCGACGGCCGCGTCGCCGGATTCGAGGACGGGCGACTGCTGGTGGATGTCCGGGGCCTCGACCGGATCGCGGTGCCCTATGGCGGGTCGGCGCAAGGCGAAATCAGCATTGCCGTGCGGCCGGAGAAGATCCGCCTGGAACGCACGCCGCCGGCCAACGGTCGCATCGCCATCCGGGGCCGCGTGCGCGAAGTCGCCTATTACGGCGACGAGAGCCATGTCTTCGTCGAGAATCCGACCGGCTTCACCGTCACGGCGAACGTCCCCAACGAGGCCCGCACGACCACGCCCGCGGTCGCCATCGGCGACGAACTCTGGCTGTCCTGGGACCCGGCGGACACGCTGGTCCTGACGGAATAGCCGGCCACCCCGTCTTCGGACTCCGGCTGCTACTCCCGCGCCAGCTTCGGCCGGCCGACTGCCGTGGCGGTGATGCGGCTCTCAAGAAAGACGGTGAAGCCGTCCGGGCCGCGGGCGACCTTGTCCTCGCGATCGTACCGCAGATCGAGATCGACGGCGCCGGCCCGGCGCGCCTGTTCCGCGGCCAGCCGGCGCGCCTCGGCGGTCGCATGCGCGGCCGCCGCCTCAAGCTCGGAAAAGTCGCGAATACCCGAGGGCAGGTGAACGCGGAAACGGTCTTGCGCCGGCGCCGTAATGACGGCCGTAACCGACTGCATCACGCCGCCGGCCACCGCGCCCACGGCGTTCGACACCTCGGCGCGATCCGGGATGACAAGGCGCGTGCGCAGCCGCTCGGCGACCTGCGGGTAATAGGTCGCGACCGGGGCGCCGCTGGCGACCAGAGGCCGGCGGAGCGCCAGCGCGACGTCGACGAGCCCCGGCCCCCCGGCCGGCGCCCCGTCCGCCGCCCGATCGAAGGCGCGCGCGACGATCCGGTCGACGAGCGCGCCGCCGCGACCGAGATCGAGACCGTCACCTTCGGCGAAAGCCGTCGCCAGGACCACCCGGGCAGACTGCCGGACCACCTGCTCGATGACCCGGCGGGCGAAGGCTTCGCCCGCCGCCGGGGCGCCGCCCGTCTGAGAGGGCAGCCGGCGTGCCCACAGATCGGCCCCGAGCCGCGCAGCCTCGACGGACCAGCTCCGCTGCAGGCCCAGGACATGCGCGGCGTCGCTCGGCGTGAAAGCGGCGATCGCCACGAGGCCGCGATCGACCAGCCGGGCCAGCGCGCGGTTGGCCGCGTGACGGTCGGCGACCAGTTCGGACAAGGCCACCGGGCCGTCCGCCAGCGCATCCCACAGCGCCGCCTGGACGCGATCAAGGCTCGCCCGAGCCGCTTCCAGTGGGCGCTGGCGCAAGGCGAAGCGCCCGTCGTGACGGTCCGGTCGCGGCGCCGCGCGCTGATGCCGGAGTGTCTCAACGATCCCCGGGTGGTCGAGGCCGAGCAGGCTGAGCGGCACCGCGCGGCGGGGGCCGACCACCAGATCGCCGGCCTCGTCGCACCGCACCTCGCTGTCGCCGCCCAGGCCGTAGGTATGAACCGCGACGGCTTCGACCATCGTCTTCCAGCCGCCAACCGTCGCGCCTTCGGACGCGAGCACCGGCCGCCCGTCCCGCAGCAGGGCGATGTCGGTGGTCGTGCCGCCCATATCGACCACGACGACGTCGGTCTCGCCCGACAGATGACGCGCGCCGACGAGACTTGCCGCCGGGCCGGAGAGGATCGTCTCAACCGGCGAGGCGAGCGCGGCCTCGGCGGCGATCAGCGAACCGTCGCCCTTCACGACCATCAGCGGCGCCTGGATGCCCTTCTCCGCCAGCAGGGAGCGGATCGCGCGAATGAGCTGGTCGAGCTGAGGAATAAGCCGCGCGTTGAGCGCGGCGGTGAGCGCCCGGCGTGGCGCGTCGAGCTTCGAGGTCAGCTCGTGCCCGCAGGTCACCGGGCGGTCGGTCAAGTCGCGGATCAACGACCGGACCGCGATCTCATGCGCCGGGTTGCGGACGGAGAAGAAGCCGGAAACGGCGAAGGCGGCGACCCTCGGCGCCTGCTCCAGAATGGCGCGCCTCGCCGCCTCCAGGTCCAGCGGCGCCTGCTCGTCGCCGAGCGCGGTGTGGCCGCCCTCGATAAAGGCCACCGGATCGCCGCCGAGCGCCGCGCCAAGCCCCGCCCGATCCAGCGCTTTGGGGTCGTAGCCCAGGAGCAACAGCCCGATCGGGCTGCCGTGCCCCTCGACGATCGCGTTCGTGGCAAGCGTCGTCGAGAGAGAAACGAGGGCGATGTCGACGGGCGCGGCCGGCAGAACCGCCTCGACGGCGTTGCGGAGTCCGACGACGAGATCGTGCTTGGTGGTAAGGGCCTTCGCCGACGCGATCACGGAGCCCCGCTCCGGGTCGAACAACACCGCGTCGGTATAGGTCCCGCCGGTATCGAGGCCGAGGAGAATGGGCACGGGCAAACGTCCTAAACGGAATTTGATGGGGTTGTCGAGCCGATGTCGGTCCGGGCCTTGGCCCGAGACGCACCGGTCGCGCGACCTCATATCAACTCAACGGCCTGGAGGCGAGCGCGATTAATGAGGTGGGGGCGGTCTACCGAACGGAGGAGACGGCGTCGTCGAGGGCGCTCAGCTCGCGATCCACGACGTCCTGCAAGCCGAGCTCGACGCCGAAGCCGAGCTCCAGCCCGAGAAGCGCCAGAAAGACGATCGCCAAGATGGCGAATGTCTTGACGAGCGTTCTGATGAGCATGTCCCGCATCCTCCCAGACGAGGTCGCCGAGATTCCTCGGACTGCTCGGCCCATTGTCGCATGGCGAGGGTGAAGAAATGCTGAAGGCGGCGGCCTTGCGCGCGGATCAGTCTTGGCGACCGGGGACAGGCCGAAGGAACCACAGGAATGCAAGCGCCTGCAGCGCCAGGAGAATCCCCATCGCCGCGCGATGCGCCACCGCCGGATGACCGCCGTCGGGCCGGGCTGGCCAGAGCTCGATCACCTCACCGACGCCGAACTGAATGAGAAACGCCGAGACGAAGACGAGGAGATTGAGGGTCGTGTTGACCCGTCCGGCCAGATGGCCCGAGAAGGCCTGCGACAGAATCGCGTAGAAGGCGACGGACACCGTTCCGAACAGCCCGAAGGCCACCCAAACGACCAGCGAGAACCGTCCGCCAAGGTCCAGCACCAACAGAAGCTGAACCAGCAGGAACAACGCCATCCCGATCCCGATCACCGTCGGGGGCGACCAGCCGCCGCGGCGCAGGGCATCGATCACGACGCTCGAGAAGAAGAAGCCGACCGCGATGGCGACCGCCAGCCAGACCAAGTGGCGGATGACGTCCGGGCGATCGAGCGAGGCCACGGTCTCCAGCCAGGGCGCGGCCCACAGGCCCTGATAGGCGATCCACATGGCCTGAGTCAGCATGGTGACCGGCGCGAAGCGCCAGAAGACGGCGCTGCGCAGGACCGCGGCGAGCTCTCGCCACAGGCGCGGCCAATCCGCGCGTTCGGCGTGCTGGTCGGGAGGCGGCGGCTCGGGAACCAGGGAATGGACGGCCCCGGCGGCGAACAGCGTCACCGCCCCCAAGCCGAGGAAGACCACCCGCCAGTCGACGACGGCGAGAAGGTGCTCCAGCGGCGTGGCTGCGATCAACACCCCGAGGCTGCCGATCGTCAGGACGCCGCCGTTGGCGAGGACCAGCCGGCCCGAAGGCCACCAGAGCGTGTTGGCCTTGAAGGCCGCCATCAGGCAGCAGGACATGCCGAGGCCGGTCAGCGCGCGCCCGGCGGCGAGCCCGGTCATCCCGTCGCTGATGGCGAAGACCGCGGCCCCGCCTGCCCCGAACAGCAGGAAGGCGGCGACCACCCGGCGCGGACCGAACCGGTCCAGCAGAATTCCGAGGGGCAGCTGCACGGCCGCAAAGGCCAGGAAGTAGATGCTGGTGACGAAACCGACATCCGCCGCGGACAGGTCCGTGTCGGCGGCAACGGAGGGGGCGGCGACGGCCAGGACGGTCCGGTAGACCTCCTGGAGCAGGAAGACGGCGGCAAAGGCGACAAACGCGACGACGCCCGGCCAGGTGCGACCGGCAACAGTGGTGACGTGCTGCATCTCGCGTGCGACCGACCACTCCTGCGGGGCCTCCGCACCCCGCGGCGGCACGCCCATCCCGGATCACGCCATAGAGGCTGCCGCGGTCGAGATCAAGGGGGCAGATGGCAGGGGCGTTTCGCGATCAGTACTGGACGCGCGAGTAGCGGTTGGTGAACTCCTCGAGGCTGAGAAGGCGCGACTGTGCCGCGACGCCCAGCGGACGCGGCCAGCCGAAGCTGACTTCGAATCGAACGTGCGGGATGCCGCGATGATCGCGGCATACGTCCAGGACCTCGACGGTCTCGACCAGGTTTGAGGCATGCGTCCGGCAGAAGCGGCTGCCGGGTTCCACGGGAGGATTCGACCTGTTGCGTTTGAAGAGCATGACAATCCGCTGTGGTAGTGGTCTTGCCCGAAAACGGGCATCGGATCGCCCAACATCCTAGAGACATTGCAGCCCGACAATCCAGCCTCAAAAGAACAATCCATCCAAAGTAGGTCTTCCAATGCGCAGGCGGAGAGAGCCGTTGACTTCGAGGGATAGCGCCTCGTAGCTTCCGGCGCGATCTGCTCGACGAGGGGAGTTCCATGACCAACGCGTCCGCGCCGTCGCCCTGGCAGCCGGGAAAACTGCCAAAGATCGCCTGGGGCAAGGGCGTCTACGTCTACGACACCACCGGGAAGCAGTATATCGACGGCTCGGGCGGCCCGGCGGTGTTTTGCATCGGCCACGGCAACGTGGAGGTGAACGAGGCCATCAAGGCACAGCTCGACCGCGTCGCTCACGGCTATCGCTACACCTTCACGAGCGACCCGCTGGAGGAGTTGACGGCGATCGTTGCCGAGCGATCGGGCGGGGGCCTGACGCGGATGGTCTTCGTCTCCAGCGGGTCCGAAGCGGTCGAGTCCTGTCTCAAGCTCGCGCTGCAGTACCACAGCGCACGCGGGGAAACGGCACGCCGCCGGTTCATTTCGCGGCAGCGCTCATGGCACGGCAACACGCTCGGCGCGCTCGCCATATCCGGTTTCCGCGAGCGGCGGGAGCCGTTCGAAGGCGCGCTGGTCGAGGCGAGCCTGCTGTCGCCCGTCAACGCCTATCGGCCGCCGGCCGGCGTCGCCCCCGACGAGGTCGCCGCCGCCTGCGCCGACGAGCTGGAACGGGAGATCCTGCGGCTGGGGCCGGAGCGTGTCGCCGCCTTCGTCTTCGAGCCCGTGGTCGGCGCCGCCGGGGGCGCGGTTCCGGCGCCGCCCGGTTACGCCCGGCGCGTGCGCGATATCTGCGACCGCTACGGCGTCCTGATGATCGCCGACGAGGTCATGTGCGGCGCCGGCCGGTGCGGCACCTGGCGCGCGCTGGCCCATGACGGGGTGGAACCCGATCTGATGGCGGTTGCCAAGGGCCTGGCCGGCGGCTATCTGCCGCTCGGCGTCGCCGTGTATCACGAACGGCTGGCCGGGCCGCTTTACGAGCGGCACGGAGGGCCGCTTACCGGCCACACCTTCACGGGCCACACCGCGGCCTGCGCCGCCGGCGTGGCCGTGCAGCGGATCGTCGAGCGCGACGGGCTGGTCGAGAAATGCGCCCGCGACGGGGAATACCTGTCGGCGGCGCTGAAGGAACGACTGGGCGAGCGCGCCTATGTCGGCGACATTCGGGGCCGCGGGCTGTTCATCGGCATCGAACTGGTCGCGGACCGCGAGCGGAAGGAACCCTTCGATCCGTCCCTGCGGCTCTTCGCCCGGGTTCGCGATCAGGCCTTCGCCAACGGCCTGATCTGCTATCCGACGGGCGGCAATGTGGATGGGGTCCGAGGCGACCAGATCATCCTGTCGCCGCCCTTCATCGCGACCCGAGCGGAACTGGACGAGATCGTCGACAAGCTGGCGAACAGCTTGACGCAAGTGATGGACCGGTTGTAGGCCGGCCGCCGGAGACCGTCGAAAGGGCAGGTCGAAGGGGAATCGCGACCCTGTCCATACCTTTTCCGCGTCGCGTTCGGCATCGCCTTTCGGTGCCGGCCGAGGGATGACCTGCGACGAGGCTGCCCATGTGGCCGCGGGCGTCACGCGGCGCCAGTGGTGCGGCCGTCAGCGGCCACGAGAAAGGCCCGGCCGAAGCCGGGCCGTGGTGCCGGTTCACAATTCATTCGCCGGCACGCCGATGCCGTGACGCCGGATGCGCTGACCGCGGATCTCGAACCTGTTGCCGTCGATCACGGCGGCTTATCCGATGATCTGCGCTTCAGCCGGGGAGAAGATGACGGGAACTAAGACGAACGTAAGAAGAAATAGTTTAACCTATTAATGTCGCCCCAGATCATAAAACACGAACCCAGATCAGATTCTCGTAATCGAAGAGATAATTTCCATCGGTAATTTCGTGCATAGCCGCCCGCTCGTGCATCTGTTTTTCCAACCACATATCTTCAGGCATTGTTCCGCGATAGGTTTTGTGCCTTGTGGTCTTACAGGATACCTGGCGCTCGAAATGCGCCGCAAAGCGACCGATGACGTCGACGGTCCCAGGAATGGCATCGTACGCCTCGTCAACCTGCTCCGGCGTCAATCCTTGAGGGAATACGAAGGTCAAGCGAGTCGATGTATCATCATGTGCGAGGGCGAGCTTTAGCGGAGGCGACATCTTCGTTTGGTGAGGTTCTCGCTCGAATTCTATGCTCGATTCATTGGTGTCCGACGGCCTTAACGTTGGCTCCCGTCGGGGCCCTCGCCAATAGACGGGCGTCTGATTTGCAGCTTCATAGGCTGATATGATCCACGCCTTGAGGCCATTATACAGATCCTTTCCGGCCTCTTGTAGAAACCCAGCCGATACTCCGGCGAGTGCGACGCCTATTATGGCCGGAAGAGCGAATTCGACAATTGCTTGCGGTCCAGGATCACGGCCGGTCATTTTCGCTTGGGGGTCAATCTTTAGGAGATCTGCCCGCAACGCTTCGGTTACAGCTTCATCGAGCTCCGGAATATAAGTTACCGTGATCACCCGTAACCTCCGTCCCCTCCCCTAATCCCTTACAGCAGCGAACAGCATTGAACTCGTAAGCACCGGACCCGCTGGGCTGTAGCCTGTGCAGTGTATGGCCGACAGCGATTGAGGGCCACCATCTGAGGAAGCCTCGCCTGCATGGCAGGGCGATGTGCGATCGGCGAGGCCGTATCGGTCGGCCGATTCCGGACAAGATCTCCCTGTGCCGCCGTTGCCAATAGATTGCTTCTCATCCTTGTTCTCCGATGCCCGGGTTCCGTACGAGGCCAGCAAGAAATCCCTTACCAGTCGGTCCGGGCCTTTCGCGCCTTGGTTCGGTTGGGTTCGATCGGCTTCTCGACAGGACCCGCGGCCATTGGTTTCCTCGCGGGGGCGGGCTTCTTCGGCACCGGCGGAGGCAAGGCTCCGCAAATCTTTGTATTGCCGTGCGTCCGCGCCGGCGCGGCGGGATCGCCGAACCGCTCGCAATCAACGCAAGGACGGCCCCTGGAGGACCTTTCTACGGGCCGGTCGGTTGGGGGCCCGGGCCGGTCGGTTGCGGGGCCATGCCCTGCTGGCGTTGCCGGTCGCCGGGACGGGCCGGCGGCTCAATGGCGTATTTCTCCATGAGCCGGTAGAAGGTGACGCGCGAAACCCCGAGCTCCGCCGCCGCCCGCTTGATGTTGGAGGCGTTCACCCGCAAGGCCTCGCGCATCAGCTTTTCTTCCAGCTGCTGCTTGGCCGTGGCGAGATCGGGAATCACGGGCCGGTCGCAGGCGGCCTCGCGGAAGGTCAGGTGCGACGCCTTGATCCAGCGGCCATCGGCCATTACGACCGCGCGGCGGATCGTACCGATCAGCTCGCGAACGTTGCCGGGCCATCGATAGCGCTGAATCTTCCGGAGGGCCTCGGCATCGAATCCGAGCTTGGGCATCTTCAGCTCGGCCGAAATCGTCCGCAGGAAATAGGTCGCCAGCAGCTCGATGTCGTCGCCCCGGTCGCGCAGCGCCGGCATGTGGATGGTCAGGACGTTGAGCCGGTAGTACAGGTCCTCGCGGAAGCGGCCGGCCCGCATCGATTCCTCGAGATCGACATTGGTCGCGGCGATCACGCGGCAATCCACGCGAATCGACCGCGTGGCGCCAAGCCGTTCGATGGTCTTGTGCTGGAGGAAGCGCAGGAGGTGCCCCTGGACCGTCAACGGGAGGTCGCCGATCTCGTCGAGGAACAGGGTTCCGCCATTGGCCGCCTCTATGCGACCGATCTTCTGCTTGATGGCGCCGGTGAAGGCGCCGCGCTCATAACCGAACAGTTCGGACTCGATGATGCTGGTCGGAAGGCCGGCGCAGTTAATCGAGATGAACGGGCCCTTGGCAAAGCTCGAGCGTTCGTGGATCGCCTGCGCCGCCAATTCCTTTCCCGTTCCCGTTTCTCCGGTGATCAGGACCGGGGCGTCGACCTCCGCGAACTTGCGGATCGCGTCAAAGACAGCCTTGATCGCCGGACTCGCGCCCACGATGTGGGTTCCCCGTCCGTCCGCCGGATCCGGAACGATGTCCGCGCGGTTGGCCCGGCGTTCGAGCGCCACGAGGCCGCCGATATGGCCAAGCATGAAGGACAGCCGTTCGCGATCGACCGGCAAGGTATGGAAGTCGAAAATGAGGCCGTTGTTGACCATCGAGGCGAGCAGGCCGGAACGCGCCGCTTCGGGCCCGACCAGCGCAATCAGGCGCAGCCTCGGGAAACTTTCCGCGAGCTGCGCGGTGGCGCGCAGGGTCGGCTGCGTGATCCGATCACCGAAGTGAAGGAGGCCCGCAACCGGCCGATGAACGGCCGCCGCACGGGTTGCGGCCGCGACCGAGTCGCAGGCGATGACGCGTGCCGGCAGACGGCCGAGCAACGCTCGCGCCGCGCCCTGGTCCGTTTCCGACGCGCCGAGCTGAACCAGCAAGACCGATAACGGGCCGTCCAGCCGCAGTGCGTCGCCTCCCTCTCGGCTCTCAGCGCAATTCATGATTGCCCCGCGTCGGGATGGCCAGGATCTGCGCAGTCCTTGCCCTAGTGCTGCTTATCTCACAGCATAGGCCGCAAATGAGGTCGATAACCTAGGTTAAGATGCGTATTTCTGCTCTGCCGTTGCAGGGTTCGACAGCATAAGCTGCAATTTCGCAGCTTCATGACAGGAATAGCGCCAACGAATTCATCACATTGGCCGTCACGATACGCCGCAAGAGGTTGGACTCCGGCGGCGCGCATGTAAGCGGCTCGGCTTTATGCGAATGATTCTTGGCGTGAGAACAGAAAGATTCGCGTTCTTGAGCCGGCCGCCCCAGCGGCATGGCCCCGAACGCGAACGCCGTAAGTAATGGCAAATCCAGAAGGGGATCCGCGCCGCCATATACGCCGCAAAACGGCCGCATTTCGCCCAATGTACATGCCTGTTGCGCCGAACATTTCTCGTGTGCGGCGATCAGACTTATCCCGCCCGTTCGTCTTCATGGGATGGCGGCAACGAGAGCCGAGGAGAGCATCGAGATGCTCTCCACCGTGCCGCAGCAGAAGAACGCCGCATCAGAAGAGGTTGAAGCGAATGGGCACGCGCAGCGTCGTCCGGAAGTCCGTCGCGTCCTCGGTGACGCCGAAGCCGGTGTTCAGGTTCAGGCCGACATTGTCGCTCAATTGGTAGGACCAGCCGAGCAGAAGCGAGCCGATCTTGAGCTCCTCGCTCTCGACCTCCACCCCATTCCGTTCCTGGGTGGTCTTAAGGACATAATCGTATTCGAAGCCGAAGCTGAAGGACGTCCGTTCGTTCAGACTGATCCCCATACCGAAGGTGGTGTTGATCGAATCGCCGGGATCCACCTCCCCGATCTCGACGCCGGCGATCGTCTTGTCGATGTCGCGCTTGATGTTCCAGGTGTAGCCCAGATTGGCGAAGAACACCGCGGGATCAGAGGGAAAGATCGCGGTGATGCTCGGCTGGATGCCCCAGAAACCCGAACCGGTGGCAAGCTCCTGCGCGATGCCGAACTCATCGACATCGACGTCGAAGGGGCCCTCGCCCGTGTCGGTCTTGACCCGAAGATTGCCGACGAAATACGGCCAGCCGCCCATCCCATCGTTGATCTGGTAATGCGCCGCGATCTCGATGTCCCCCAGGCCGTGGCTGCTCGTCGACTCGGTGATCGTCGGCTGGTCGGTGATACTGACCAGCACGTTCTCGACCCGGTCGTCGCGATAGAGATAGGGAATCCGCGCCTCGAGCTCGAGCCGGTTGGTGATGCCCAGCCGGGCCGCCAGCGCCGCTTGGAGCGTTTCGCGGTCCGCATCGGTGGCCTCGATCAGGCCGATCAGGACGGTATCGACGACCTCGAATCCCTGAAAGAAGAAGCGGTTGGTCGAGGAGTGCGCGTATTCGATCTGCGGCTCCAGGACCAGTTGTCCCCGCCGCGTCAGCACGCCGCCCTGTTCAGGGATGATGGAGATCTCGGGCCGCTCCTCCTCCGGCGCCGCGCCGACCGCCCCGGAGGCCGGCTCATTCTGCGCCCGCATGACCGGCGGCACCGGGGGAGCGCTCGGCGCCGCAGCGCGACCGAGATTGTAGGCAACCGGCGCCAAGGACGGCGGCTGAGGCAGACCCATCTGCGCCCTCAAGGCGTTGAGCTGATCCTGCTGTTCGGCGAGGACGCGCTGCTGCTCGGCCAAGGCCTGTTCCTGGGCCGCCAGCTTCTTCCGCTGCTGCTCGATCTCCTCCGCAAGCCTTCGAATGTCTTCCGGGGTGAAGGCGGGAAGATCCTCGGCGAGACTCATCCCGCCGGCCATCCCCCAGAACATGCCCGACAGGACGACGGCGCGGACGAGCGACCGGCCGCGGACGCGGCCGCGCGTGCGGCAGATGGTCATGATTCACATCCCCCCTGACTGCATGAATGTTCTAGTGCCCCGACATCAATCCGATGCGGGCGGATTCCAAAGCCAAGCTGTTGAACCGGAGGCGCGTCGCGGCGGCGCCGATGATCTGCGCGAAGTTCGTGGCAACCACATCGATGCTGGTCGAATGCGAAATCGATTGGTCGTTCGCCGAATTGACGATCTGCGTGAGAACGCCTCTGTCGATCTGATGGAGGATCTGGGTTCCGGGCGAGGTCACCTGGACGCCGTTCGGAACGGCGCCGATGCTGAACCCGCCGCCCGGCTCGGCGGTCTGGGGACCGCCCGACGCCAACCCGCCGTTGTCGTTCGGCGCCATGCCGGAGTTCTGCGGGCCGACCGGCTGGCTCGGTCCGACCGGTGCATTCGGCCCGACCGGCTCGGTCGGCCCAACCGGCCCAGTCGGCCCGACGGGGCCCACCGGCCCGACGACGGTCGTTTGAAGGTTTCGGAAATCGTTGGGCCCGACGACGTTGAATCGGGTGCGCAGGACCAACGCGTTGTTGACCGTCGTCGAAACGGTCACGCCGATGGCGAAGTGGAACGGACCCACGGTGAAGCCGCCGCGCAGCCGGTCCAGCGTCGAGTCCGGCAGGGGTCGCAGCCCATGGAGGGCGAGAAGGTCGGCTTCAGCCGCCGCGCCCGACCTGACCGGTGCGGCGACGCAAGCCGCGGCGAGAACGGTCGAGAGAGCGATCGCACCAACACTGCCTGTCTTCACCGTCGCCTCCGTCAGAACTCGTTGTGCATGAAGGTGCTGAGAAGCGTGAAGTTCGCGAGCGCATCGCGAGTCAGCGCCGTGCCCAAGGGCGCCTTCTGACGAACCCGCCAGTCACGCTGGTGGTTGAAATACTTCCGCGCCAGGTCGGCCTCTTCGCGGATCAGGAAAACGATGCCGCCGTGCCAGACCGCCTCGAAGTCCTCCAGCCGCATGATTCTCACGCCGAGAGCGGGATCACCGATCACGACCTCGCCCTCGGCGATGCCCTTGATCACGACGAAGTGCAGATAGCCGCCGGTGTTTATCAGCGTGATCGCGGGGACGCCGAGCTCAGCCAGCGTTTCCAGCGACATCTTGAACCCGTCGGCCCGCAGGCCGCGGCCCTCCAGGTATTTCTTCATGTCGAGCAACGAGAAGCCCTGGCGCCGGATCTTCTCCTGATCGCCGGCCTCGTACATTACCGTGAAGACCTCCGCCTCGGTGGTCGGGCGGTCATAATGGTAGGTGAGCAGGCTCGCGATCGCGGCGGAGCCGCAGCTGTAATCGTATTGCTGCCGGATGACGGTCTGGAAGCGAGCCTCGCGAAGGCTCACCACCGGCGCGCGGAACGTCAGCCCGCCGATCGAGGTCTGGAACTCGCCGGCGCTGGCCGCCGCGGGTGGCAGAGTGACCACCGATGCGCCGATCAGGCAGCCTGCCACGAAGCCGTGGATTCTGCGAATCCGCATCCTGCCTCCTCTGGCCTTACGGACGAACCGGTCGCCTCGGCGCGGACTCGCTCATGGCGCTCCGACGCTGGCGCCGGCGCCGAGATGGATGTTCAGGATCGTGCTGTTCTGGAAGCTGACGTTGTTGCCGCTGTTGGTCATCACGTTGTTGATGCCGCCCGAATTGCCGACCAGGCTCAGGGAGCTCCCGGTCTTAATCTGCTCGCCGGCGGCGAAATCATTGCCCAAGAACTCGAATCCCTGGCTGGAGCTGGAGGTCTGGGTCACGTCGGTCCAGGACAAGGACTGACCACCGCTCGCCGCGGACAGTTCGTCGGCCGACAGTGTTTCGACGGCGCCCGCGTCCAGGGCGAAGAAATCCTCGGAACCGGCCGGCTCGTCCGCGACGGCGAAGCCGGTCCACAGCATCGCCGCAATCGCCGCTGCCGCCGGACACACCCCGATCTTCATGGTTCGACGCTCCTGTCGTTCTTGTCGTTGTGCGCATTCGATCGGCGGACGGACCCTTCGATCGAAAAGGGCCGGTGGGCCGTAGCCCACCGGCAGATCGTGCCCCATCGCGTCTAGTTGGTGCCGCTCGTGCCGACGCCGCCGTTGGCGGCCGGCGTGAACGAGCCCTGTGCGCTGATCGTCACACTGTTCTGCTGCAGGTTGTTGAAGCCCGACGTCACCTGCATGGTGCCAATGCCGCCGATGTTGCTCTGCGTGCCGGTGGCGGCCCCGGTGGTGAAGCTGAGCGCACCACCTGCACCGCCGGCGCCGCTTTCGCCGCCATCACCGCCCAAACCGCCAAGCGGGGCGAAGCTGTTGTAGGAAACCTCCCCTTCCAGTTCCGACTCCGCCACGATCTCCACCTTGGAAACGCTGACGGTACCGCCGCCGATGATCGCCACGCCGCCGTCCTCGGCCTCGACCTCGTTCACGGCGTTGTTGTTGCCGGCGACGCTCTCCTCGCCGCTGGCCTCGTTCTCGTTCTCTGTGTAGGTATTGTTGTTGCCGGCGACGCTGTCGTCGCCGTTGGCCTCGTTCTCGTTTTCCGTGTACGCGTTGTTGTTGCCGGCGACGCTGTCGTCGCCGTTGGCCTCGTTCTCGTTCTCTGTGTAGGCGTTGTTGTTGCCGGCGACGCTGTCGTCGCCGCTGGCCTCGTTCTCGTTCTCCGTGTAGGCGTTGTTGTTGCCGGCGACGCTGTCGTCGCCGCTGGCCTCGTTCTCGTTCTCTGTGTAGGCGTTGTTGTTGCCGGCGACGTTCTCTTCGCCGCTAACCTCGTTCTCGTTTTCCGTGTAGGCGTTGTTGTTGCCGGCGACGTTCTCTTCGCCGCTGGCCTCGTTCTCGTTTTCCGTGTACGCGTTGTTGTTGCCGGCGACGTTCTCTTCGCCGCTAACCTCGTTCTCGTTCTCCGTGTACGCGTTGTTGTTGCCGGCGACGCTGTCGTCGCCGCTGGCCTCGTTCTCGTTCTCGTTCTCGGTGTAGGCGTTGTTGTTGCCGGCGACGCTGTCGTCGCCGCTGGCCTCGTTCTCGTTTTCGTTCTCTGTGTAGGCGTTGTTGTTGCCGGCGACGCTGTCCTCGCCGCTGGCCTCGTTCTCGTTCTCGGTAAAGGTCGAGGTATTGCCGTTGCCGAGGTTGCTGCCCTCTTCGACGTCAGTGTTGTTGCTGGCGGTACTGCCGTTGTCGACGATGCTCTCATCGATTTGGTCAGTGTTGCTGTCCTCCGCCCAGGCGGGGCTGGACGCGGCAAGCCCGAGGGCGATCGCCGACGCCGCCGCCAGAAGAGTCTTTCTGTACATCTATGATGCCTCCAATGAGATTTGGTTCGAAGCGAACCGATTCCCCGTGCGGCCCTGACGCCTCCATCGGTCGAAAGCTTCGGGTCCGCAGGGCGTCCGTTTCCGCGCGAACGCAACGCACGGCCGCCCGCTTTAGAAGGAGCAAGCCGCGTGCCAGCGCGCGCCGCTGCGGCAGGCATCACGCAATGCATTGATTTCGCAGTATTATTTTGCGATCGGAGAGACCGGAACGCGTGCGGGTTCGCGGATGGAGGCCAAGCGATGTTTCACCCTTGAACCGGCGGTGGCGATCGGCCGACGGTCCGCCCTTCACGCATTGCTTGGACACCGTCTTACAAGGGCTTGATAGACTTGAGGTTCCGGCGCCACGGCGTCACTTGGCGCTCGACGCCGCGATCCCGCTGCGCGTGTACAGATCTGAAACACCGCGGCTGCGCGACCGGTCACCGCCCCCAAGGATTCTGCAAGTTCCACCGAAACTTGGGCCGCATCCTTCGAGGTGTAAACCAAATGATAAACGCACGCGGACATCCCGGCGTCGATGCCGAATCGCGCCGCGCGCGGGCTTCACCGGGGGCCGGTCGATCCGACCACCGAGGTCCCGGCGCATCCGCATCCTGGCCGGCGCCCGAGGACCTCGTCCCAAAGGACAACGGATCGGCGCGCCGGTCCGCGCAGGTCGGACTCCGGACAATGCTGCTTTTCGGCGCGAATCCTGACGCTGCACCCCGCGAGAGATCCGAAAGAATCCCGCGCCGTCCAGACAGTGGCGACATAATCGACGATGCCCGCGGCATCGCGGATGACCAGGATCGAAATATCCATTGCCCAAACCCGTCCATCGTTGCGAACGGGACTTGCGCTGCAGGAACCGGCCATTCGGCTTTTGGATGGCACGGCAAGTCCTTCGCGCGATCATCTTCCGTCGGCCGCCGACGACCAGACGACCCCGCGCCGCAGTCGAAGGCTTCCCCTAGAAAATCCTTATCAATTTTCGTGCCAAGAGCCGAAGTCAGCCCAAAAGGCCGATGAGGCATATGCGTCAGCAGCCGGCATGGAAAAAGCGGTGCGGCCTTGGAGGCACAGCCGCACCGCTTTTAGGCAGATTTCGTTTCGACCGATGGGTCCGTTATAGACTGCGCCACCTTTCCGCCCGGTATCCCCCACATTAAATCCGTGTAATCGAAACCCGTACGGCCGGAATGGAGGACGGTTCACGGGTCAGTCGTGGCCCTGGTGTCCATGGTCCTGATGCTCATGGTCCTGATGCTCATGGCCCTGGTGCTCATGGTCCTGGTGAGCCGCCCCGCCGTGTCCCGGGCCGGACGCGCCCAGCGGCTGGACGGCGACCTCGACGGTCGCGGTTCCCGCCTTTTGGAACGTCAGGGTGAGCGGAAAGCGATCCCCTTCCTTCAGCGGAACCTTCAGATCGAACAGCATGACGTGCAATCCGCCGGGAGCCAACACGGTCCGTTCGCCGGGCGCAACCTCGATGGCGTCCACCGGCCGCATCTTCATGACACCATCTTCGGCCAGATGCGTGTGGAGCTCTGCCCGTTCGGCTGCCGGCGTCGCCGCGGTCACGAGCTGGTCCGGTTCCGATCCTTGATTCGAAAGAGTCATGTAAGCGGCGCCGGTCATCGCCGAACCCGGTGTCGCCCGGGCCCAAACGCCTTCGATCACGAGGTCACCGGCCCGGACGGCCCCGTCCTGGCCGGCAGCACCGGCGGCCATCCCGAACACCAGTCCCAGGGCCAGCGCGACCGCGGCCACTTGCTTCCCGATCATTTCCCACCCAACCGTTGCATTTGCACCGTGACGAAGCGGGGCAAAGGCCCAGCGCCGCCGAAACCGCTTCATAGACAAACGGCACGGCTCCGCAAAGGACGCAATCTGCCGCAGGCGCGCGCTCGCCCTCGAGGGCTAGAAAGGCCGGGAATGCCGAACCGGTCTGCGTGTGCCGCGAAGGCAGTGCGCCGATGCCGCGTTCGGGCAAGAGCCCGCAACGCGGGACCAAGGGAAGACGACCGGCGGCCCGCCGGCGCCTTCGTCTGTGGGCGGGGTCCAGATCGGCTCGCCCGGCGTGGGGGACCGCGCCGGCTCCGGCGGCGTCGGAGGACGCAACGGCTCCGGCGGCGTCGGAGGACGGACCGGCTCCGGCGGCGTCGGCGGGCGGACCGGCTCCGGCGGCGTGGGCGGGCGCAGGGGGTCGCCGGGGGGTGACGAAGGGTCGGGGTCGTCCGGGCCGGGCGGCCGGCCCCCCGCATGCCTTGGCAAGGTCATTCGCATCGCACTCTCCACAGTCCTGAGAACGGGAACCACGGCGCCGGGTTCCGTTCTCGGGGCCATGGGAGGGCCGGCCGCGAACGAATGCGCCCGGCGCAGCGCCGATGCCCGGCGGGACCGGCTCTGCCTCACGGTTGCACGGAAGCGACGGACGTGTTGGAATGCCCGCGAGGGACCTGCGGTTGCCGAAAAGGAAAGACGAAGCATCGACCTTCGAGTGGATTCCTGAATTGGAGGGTTACGCCTCGCCCCTTGCGCCCTGGGGTGACGGAAACGACGAGACAGGTATCGTCCCGCGGTGATTCGCGCCGTTCCGGCGCACCACCTCATTGTCGGCCGTTCCAGCCCGAAACGGGCGAAAGGGCGGCTCAAGGGAATCGCCGTTGACACCGTCCCGAGAGGACCGGTCAGCGGGACGGAACGGCTGTCTGTCGCCACACGGAGGAGGCATTGAGAGAGACTGCCACCGAAGCCACTCCGTCATCGCTCTGCGAACTCATACGCATCCTCCAGACGCTGGAGCACGCCCCCGTGGCGATCGCCGTGGTGGCCCGGCCGGGGCACCGGTTCGTCTTCGCGAATGCCGAATACCGCGAGGCCTTCGGCGAAGGCGGAAAACCGGTCGTCGGCCGGACGGTGCGCGAGGTGTTCCCCGAAATCGCAGACGAGGCAGAAGCGCGCATCGAACGGGTCTACGCGACGGGCGAGAGGGTGTTCTTCCGTCAACACGAGACGCCGCTTGCCGCCGGCGCGACATATTGGGACTTCGAGAACGCCCCGTACCGGGGCGAGAGCGGTGACATCGAGGCGGTCGTCATCACGGCGCGGAACGTAACCGACCACGTCCGTGCGACGCAGCGGGCGGCCACGCTGGCGGCTGAGGCGATGCGGCACGCCGCGGCGGCCTGGGAAAGCGAGCAGCGATTCCGCATCATGGCCGAGGCGGTGCCCGCGATCCTGTTCACGATCACCCCCGATGGGCGGTGCGACTTCATCAATCGACGCTTCACCGAATGCACGGGCATGGAACCGGCGGAGGCCCTGGGCCCCGGCTGGACGGTCGCGCTCCATCCGGCGGATGCGGAGCAGAATGCGGAGCGATGGCGGCTCGCGGTGGCCCGGGGCGAACCGTTCGAGAACGAGTGCCGCTTGCGCCGCGCCGACGGATCCTATTGCTGGTTCATGGTGCGGTCGCTGCCGATTCGCCGCGAGGACGGCACGATCATCAAGTGGGTCGGGTCCTGCACGGACATCGACGAGCTGAAACGCCTCAACGAGGCGCTGCAGAAGACGGCCAAGCAGAAGGACGTTCTGCTGCGCGAGGTCAATCACCGGATCAAGAACAACCTGCAGCTGATCGCGAGCCTGCTGTCGCTGCAGAGCCGGACGGTGCCGGAACCGGCACGGCAACGGTTCGCGGAAGCGATCGAGCGCATCCATGCGGTCGCACAGGTCTATCAGCGCCTCTACCAAGCGGCCGAGGCCAACGAACGGGTGGAGTTCGGCCCCTACCTCCGGGAGTTCTGCGCGAGCCTTGCGGACACGCTTTCCTCGAGCGAACGGACCGTGCGGCTGTCGGTCGACGCGGCGGAGGTGGAGTTGCCGACGAACCAGGTGATCCCCCTGGGCCTGATCATCAACGAGCTCGTCACCAACGCCTTCAAATACGCCTATGCCGACGGCACCGGAGGAACCGTATGCGTGCAGAGCCGGTGCGAGCCCGAAGGCTGGTTGCGGATCACGGTCATCGACGACGGTATCGGTCTGCCCGCCGGCTTCCGGCCTGAGACGAGCGCCACCGTCGGCATGAAGGTCGTTCGGGCCCTCACTAAGCAGCTTCGGGGCCGATTCGAGCTCGTCCCGACCGAGCGCGGCGCAACCTTTCAGGTGCGCGTGCCGATCAGGCGTGGTGGACCTTCAAGTGCCTAACGGGGCCCCTCCGGTCCGCGCCGGCCTTCCGGCGGACTTGACGCCGCCCGTGGCAGACGGCCGGTGCGGTGGCCGGAGCGTCAACTCCCAGGTCTGACCGACCAAGTCATGGCCGAAGCTATGGTGCGGCTCCTCCCGGACCAGACGGAAACCGGCCGCCTGGTAGATGCGACGGGCAGCGTGCAGCACGCTGTTGGTCCACAGCGTGATCTTCCGATAACCGGTTTCCTCGGCGAAGCGGATGCATTCCTCGACAAGGCGGCTCCCGATGCCAAGCCCCCGCGCCCTCGGCTCGACCAGCAGGAGACGCAGCTTTGCCACCGTTTCCGAGTGCCTGACGAGGAACACGGAGCCGACGATCTCTCCGTCCCGCTCGGCGATCCAGCAGCGCTCCCGTTTCGGATCGTAGTTCCGAATGAACCCTGCTACGATCTCCGCAACCAAGGCCTCGAACCGTTCGTCCCAGCCATATTCCTGGGCATAGAGCACCCCGTGGCGGTGGACGACCCATCCCATGTCGCCGGGCCGATGGGGCCGAAGGAGATAAGGGACCTTCGGCTCCGGTCGCGCGCCGAGCAGCTCTTCGATGGCGTGCATCGCCTCGACCAGGCGATCCTGCTCACACGCCGGCAGGCCGCTCAGCATCGCGGCAACCTCTTCGTTCGAGCGTGCGTTGAGTTCGCCGAAAGCTTCTCGCCCCTGCTCCGTCAGCGAGAGGAGGACTTGCCGGCCATCCGCTTCAGACGCCGTCTTTTCGACGAGGCCGCGCCGTTCGAAGCCGCGCAGGATGCGGCTGAGATAACCGGCATCGAGCCCGAGTGCCTTGCCGATCTCCGTCGCCGTGGGCCGCTCGCGATGGGCGAGCTCATAGAGGATGCGCGCCTCCGTCAGCGAGAACGGACTCCGCAACAGGCCGTTCTGCAGCACGCCGATCTGGCGCGTATAGAATCGGTTGAAGCGCCGGACGGCATCGATGCGCCGACCGAGGTCTGTTTCGGCCATAGCCCGTTTCCTTCGGACAGAACCGCGCAATATTGACAATGTCAACTATCAAATTGACTTTGTCAACTTTATGCGTGGTTTGGCTTACTGCACGAGCCCCGAAGTCGGACTCCGCCGCCGCTCTGCCCCGCTCTCGCCGGCGGGTTCTTTCAGCGAGATCGTTGCCGGGTTCGTACCAGCCCGAGCGCCGCGAGACCGACGACCAGCAGCGAGAGCGGAGCCGGCCCGGGCACCGAATACGGTGTCGCGGACACGCGTTGCCAGAAGCCCTCGATCGGGCAATAGGACGGACCGAACGAGCAGGTATTGGCGAGATCGTCGTAGCCCCACCATCCCGTCCAGCCATCTTCGACCGTCTCGCGGGCGATGTTGAACGCGTTGTCGCCCTGGAAGAAGTCGGCGAACACGTGCCCGAGCCAGCCGCCGGCCCCATCGGGCCGCAGATCGTATTCGAGGATGACGGGCCAGAGATCCTCCGGCGCGCGCGGATCGCAATAGCCCCGGTCGGGCAGCGGTTCGAGCTCTCCGCGGGGGCCAAAGCAAGCTCCACCAGGTCCCCCGAACCTCCCTCCCTCCGGGGGCAGCTCGAGGATCAGCATGGTCGGCCCGAGACCGAGGGCCGGCGGAAGCAATCCCAGGTCCCTATCCTCCGGCATGTCGGGCGACGGTGCGATGTCCGTAACGTGGAACTGCCAGATGACGCCGGCCGGCGCGACGCCCGTCGATAGCAAGAGAGCAAGAAGAACGGTTGTCAGAATTTTGAACATTCGACACCTCTCGGGCACGCCCCGTTAAGGTTACTGCAACCTGCGTGCCAGGACCATAGTCCTGGCTTAAGACCGGCGTTTGACCGGCGGCATCGCTCGCCGTCTCAACCCGCGTGTCAAGCGGGGTTGACAACGAGGCACACCCGATGCGGCCGGACGACGGGTTGACCGGAAACGATCGCGCGGTGTTCTGGAAGTGGAAAGCGCTCCGCCCTCCGTGGCGGCACGCCTCAATATTGGTCCGCCACCGAATCCAAATCGAAGAGCGCCCGAACGCGATCGACCGCCCGTTGCGTATCCTCGACCGGAGGCGGCCGATGGTCCGCGGGAAAGGACTGGCCGAGCCATGCCGCGCGTCCGGAAGAAATCAGGAGTCGATGCACGAGCCGAACGTCGCGCGTCAGCCGGCGGGGCGGAATCCGGAGCAACTGCCGGTACAGGAGCGCCTTGACGCGATCGACATCGCACCGTATCGCGCCTCGGACTGCGGATCGTTCGGCCAACACGGCGCGCGACGATCGCGCGACCTCTTCCTCGCCCGGGCCAGGGTCGAACATGTAGACCGGCTTGCCGGTTGCGCAGGCCTCGGCCAGCATCGTCGCGCTGTCGCAGGTCACGATGAAAGAGTCGGCCAGGGCCAGATAGCCGTAATAGGGGTTCTCCGAAGCGTCCGGCCTCCAGCGGAACAGATGGGCCGGAACGTCGATGGCGGCTTGCAGGGCCTCGATCGCAGCAGGCGCGGTCCGGCGGCTCGTCGTCACCAGGACGGACCCTCCCCGTCGCCCGGCCATGGCGCTCACCTCGCGGCCCAGGCGCCACGCTGCCTCCGGCCCCAGGGCATAGGGGCCGCCATAGCCACCGACGAGAACGGCGACATAGGGCCGCGGCAGATGGGCGAGACGGGGAGACCAGACCGTCCCCGCCTCGGCGAGCCTCGCCTCCGTGACTCGGGTCAGGCTCAACTCGTTCTGAAGGACGTTGGGGCGCTCCGGCAGGCGATACTCCGGCACCGTGACGACGAGGTCGAAGTTGCGAAGCCGCGCCCAGGGGCGGCCGATATGGACGTACCTGACGCGCTTCCCGGCCTGCCTCTGGACCCACCGGCAGACCGGCTCGTTGCGCATCGCCGCGGAGATGATCAGATCGGGCCAAGGAGGAACCAGCGGGCTGGAGCGGCGCCGGTCTATCCCGAGAAGGCTCGTCCATCGCAGCGCATCGCCGAGGCTGCCCAGCTTTCTGTAGGCAAGCCGCTTGACTTCGAAGGGCCAGCCGAGCGCCTCGGCGAGCGCGAGGATCTGGGCGTTCTCGCCCTCTCGATAGCATAGCACCGCCCAGACCTTCGGCGGGTCGGCGCGGCGCTCGGCCCGACCCTCCGACCGTTTCATCGGAACGGACATGGTCTCCTCATCCCACCGTGAAGCATCGGCGGGGCCGAAAGCGTTCCTTTCCGCGAGATATTTGGCTCGCGAAAGGAAGCGGCCGGGACGCGGTCGCGTTACAGTGAAGGGCGGATCGCCGTTCCGCGGCAGGCGAAGCCCCCGGCGGCGGCCCATCGCTCAACCCGAGGGATGACGCATGGCGGGCGCCAGAAGGACGACGCAGAGCCGTGAGCCGAACCCGCCCCGCCTGTGGCTGCTGATGGGGCACCGGGCGGGCGACAACGCGCAGGTGCTCGCGCTCGCCGAGGCGCTTGGCTGGCCCTTCGAGGTCAAGCGATTCGTCTATCGAAAATACGAGCTGGCCACGAATCTTCTGCTTGGGCCGACGCTTGCCGGCATCGTGCGTGCCCGGTCGAGCCCGCTGGCGCCACCCTGGCCCGATCTCGTGATCTCGGCGGGCCGGCGCAACGAGCCGGTCGCCCGCTGGATCCAGGCCCGGTCCGGCGGCCGCGCGCGGCTTGTCCATCTCGGCCGGCCATGGGCCCGGATCGAACGCTTCGACCTTGTGATCACGACGCCGCAATACGACCTGCCGAACCGGCCGAACGTCCTCGTGATCGAAGCGCCGCTCCACCGGATCACGCCGGCGCGGCTGGCAGAGGCCGCTGCCGAATGGCGGCCGCGTCTCGCCCATCTGCCGCGCCCCTGCATCGCCCTCCTCGTCGGGGGGAACAGCGCACCCTACCGGCTGGACGCAAGAACGGCCGCGCGCCTCGGCCGCGAGGCCAGCGCCATGGCGGCCGCGGCGGGCGGATCCCTTCTGGTCACGACCAGCGCCCGCACCCCCACCGACGCCGTGGCGGCGCTGAAGACCGTCATCGACCGACCGTGCTTCTTCTATCGCTGGACAGCCGAGGCCGCCGACAATCCCTACCTCGCCTACCTCGCCCTCGCCGACGCAATCGTCGTCACCGGCGACAGCGTCTCGATGGTCGCGGAGGCCTGCGCGACGGACAAGCCGGTCTATCTCTTCGATCCGGGACGGGGCCGCATGTCGATGCGAGAGCCGCGCCGGTCTCGATCCGTCGCGGAGGAGATTCGCGATTTCGACGCGATCGGCCTCCTCCACCGGACGATGATGCGCCTCGGGCCCGCCCGGATGCGGCGCGACATCGGCGCCATGCTGCGGCGGCTGGTGGCGAGCGGTCGTGCTGCCTGGCTCGGCGACGGTCCACCCTCCGCAACGCCACAACCGCTCGCCGATCTGCCCCGGGCGGCGGCGCGGGTCCGCGGCCTGTTCGATGCGGCAACCGATGGCCGAAGCGACCCGACGGATCACGCCGCGGCCGGCCGGGAGCCGAGCGGCGGCGTCCGCTCAAGCACCTCGAGCGCATCGTGGCGCAGGTGATTCCGGGCCATCTCCGCGCGAATCTGCCCTTCGGTCACGATCCCCTGCTCCAGACACTCGCGCAGCAGGCCGAAGAAGAAGCGTTCCTGGTTCGGATCGGGATGCGGCTTGTACCGGCCGAGCAGCCCATACTCGCCGAACAGCGCCCGCCGGGCCCGCATGACCCATCCGTAAGGCGGAAAGTTCCGTATCCTGTCGGGCGGCGTGAAGTCCACCGGCAGCCCCGTCTTCCAGGGTTGCGTGTAACGCTTGGTGTTGTGCAGCAGCTTCGTCTTTTCGGTAAGCCGGTCGAAATCGTTCCATTCCTCCTCGAACAGGCCGATCGTCTCCGGCGGCTCGAGGAGGAGCGAAATCCAGGCCATGTAGTCGCGCTTGAACGCGAACATCTCGTTGAACTGCTCCTCCACCTTCCAATGCGTGAGCTTGGCGCAGTCGAGGAGCATCACGCTCGTCGCGTATGTCTTGCCCGTCGCCTTGTTGCCGCGGCGGCGGCAAAGGATCGCCTTTCCCTGCATGTCGCGGCGAAAGAGCTCGTAGATGTCACCCACCGCGAAGACGTCCGGATCGATGACGACGGCGCGCCCACGATAGCCCATCAGCTCGGGCGGCATGAAGCGCAGCGGGGTGAAGGACTGGAGATCGTCGTTGCGCCAGACTCGCTTGATGCCGTCCCGCAGATAGACCTGCCCTTCCCGCGCGGCGAAGAAGCCATGGTCCTCGTGGTTCATGATCCGAACGTCGAAGGCGTTCGGACTGGCCGAGTTGCGCCGGAGGGAATAGGCCGATACGAGCGCCCCGATCTTCTGCTTGGCGTTGCTTTGGATGAAGACGCAGGGCTTGGGTTCCGAGCCGATGCTGTCCACGCCGGTCGCCTCCTTTCCGTCGGTTGCACCAGAAGCCCGTCGAGGGCGGGCGATCGCCGCAGGCGCTCCGGCGCGCCCTCTTCCTCACCGGCCTGCCGTCGCACCCTCGTCGCTGCAAACTCCTTCCTCACAGTAACTCGCAAAGGCAGGCGCGAGATGCTCGCGAATGAACCCGTCGATCTGCCGGACCTGCTCGTCGTCGAAGTAGTCACGATAGCCGCCGACCTTGGCCCGCCGCACCTTGTAGGATTCCGGGTTGGCCCTGTTCTTCGGCAGAAGCCGACTGCCGCTGCGCCAGAAGACCCTTTGCGACTCCAGCTTCTTCATGTTGTCGAACGAGGCGAACGCCACCGCATCGGAAATCTCCGCATCCGTCGGCTCCTGCCCTACATAGGTCAGGATCCGCCGCAGGGCCGCGCCGGGTGCTGCGCGCATGTCCTCGTACCGGACGACAAGAACGTCGTCGAGGTGCGGCAAGGCATTTGCCCATTCGTTCAGGAAGACGACGATCTTCCGCAGGCCGGCTTCGTGATGCATCACGAAATCGAAGATCGGCAGGTCTGCGCCATGCGGAGGATAGTTGTTGAGCGCCTTTTTCCCGGGCCGCATGCGATAGCGCCACTGGAAGTACTGCGACACCGCGGTATCGGCGGGATGGCGGACAAGGAGGATGACCTTCTTGCCGCGATAATCGGCCTTGGATTCGCCCTGCCCGGTATAATCCCGGATGTAGTTGTCATGCGTGAACAGAACCTTCGGGACAGCCGGGTTCATACGATGCAGGTTGTCGAAGCCGAGCAGGCTCTGTTCCGGAAGCCCGTAGCGCTGCTGATAGAAGCGCGAGAGCATGACGCGCAGCCAGGTTCGCCCGCTCTTCCCATAGGAAACGACGACGTAATCGGCGCGCCGCAGGTTGCGCACCTCCTCGCGCCCACGCGCGCGGCGTTCGATCCGGCGCCGCGTCTCATCGGGGAGAAAGAACGAGGCCCTTACATATGCCTCGCGCGTCAGCCGGTTCCAAACAGCATCGAGCATAGCGGGTCCCACAAGCTGACGAAGACGAGATGCCGCCCGGCCAAGCCGCGACCGGGTTGCTCTTCGATCCAGCATCGAATAATGGAGCAGCGTTCCGTCAAGTCAATGTTCGCCTTGCCCTGCCTTGCTGACCGTGCCTACTGTCGTCCGGACCGTCACGGCGACGAGAAGGGAGTCGGCGGAACCGCGCGGCAACGCACGGCTGACCCGCGGCCTCGCAGGACATCGCATGCAGCTGTACAGCTGGGACGAAGCCGGTTTAGGCCCCGTCGGCGACGAGATCGCGGCGGCGTTCGAGCCATTCATCGGTCGGAAGGTCGAGGCCGATGACCCCGAATGGTCACGCGACCTGCGCAGGCGCAAGCTCCGGATCCTTCGCGAGTATCTGGGGCGCCGGCTGCTTGGCTGGCTGCCCAACCGGCGGCGCACGACCGCGGCCATCATCGCCGAATACGACGAGACCTGGCGCGTCGGCCACGCGCGGTACCGGCTGGACGCTCCGGCGCGGCTCAAGCCCTGGATCTGGCGCGGACAGCGGCTTTACGCGAGCAGCCTGGGGGCGACGCGCTTCCGTCAGGTCATCCTCGCCCGCATCCTGGAACGGCTCAAGCCGCGCAGCGTGCTCGAAGTCGGATGCGGCGACGGGATCAATCTGATCCTGCTGGCCTGCCGCTTCCCGGAGATCCGCTTCACCGGGTTGGAGCTGACTCCCGAAGGCTATAAGGCGGCCACTGACTTCCAGAAGGCGGAGAGATTGCCGGAGGCGATGCAGGCCTACGCGCCGTTACCGCTTGTCGATCCTTCTGCCTTCCGATCGATCCGCTTCGTGCAGGGCACCGCCGCCGACCTGCCGTTCCCCGACAACCTGTTCGATCTGACGATGACGGTGCTCGCGCTCGAACAGATGGAGCGCATCCGCGACGAGGCGATTCGGGAGATCGTTCGCGTCACGCGCGGCCACAGCCTCATGATCGAGCCCTTTCGCGAGGCGAACGACCGGGGCTGGCCGCGTCTCAACGTGATCCGGCGCGACTACCTTCGGGGCCGGGTCGGCCATTTGGCTCGGTACGGCCTGCAGCCCGAACTCGCAATCGACGATTACCCGCAGGAATTATTCCTGAGGACCAGCACCGTCCTGGCGCGCAAGCGCGTCGCGACGGTCCGTTGAATCCACCAGCGCCACAATTCGCCGAACGACTTGGGGCAGCTCGTCCGGGATGTTCTGGCCACTCGGCGGGAAAGGCTCACCGAACCAGACGGCACAGCCGTCGTCAATCAGCCGCCGATGAATGGCCGAGAGATCGCGGGGATAGCCGAGAAGCCTGATGTCATAAAGCAGGTCTTGGACGGCGCGAAGCGCTCTGTGGCGCACAGGAGCTCCGCCCCGCGGAGAGAGGAGTCCGAGCCACCGCAAGGCCCTCGCCAGCAGCGACCGTGACGGCGGCAGCGGATAGATGGCCAGGGGTTTGCCCAGGCGGGCGATCTCGACGAGCATGGAAACGCTGTCCTCCGTCACGATGAAGCGATCCGCGAGTCCGAGAAGCGCGCGGTAAAGATTCCCCTGCCCGCCCGGCGTCCATCGGCGGAGAATCGCGCCGGGGGGAAGCGCCGCGGCCAAGGTGTCGGCCACCTCCGACGGCGTGCGCCGGCTCGTAACGACGACAAGCGTACCGTTCTCGCGGGCGGCAAGATTCGCCGCATCTTCGGCCAGCCGGCGTCCGATTTCCGCGTCGAAGCGCAATGATTTTATGCGGCCACCCACCATGAGCGCGATCAGCGGTCGCGGGAGATGGTCGAACTCCGCGCGCCACTCCCGCGCCGCCTCCGCGATCGCCGCCTCGTCCACGCGCATGAGCGGATAGGTGAGATGGACGACGTTCTCCCGCGCCGGCAATCGATATTGCGCCGAGGTCACGATCAGATCGAACCGGCGCAGCAGGGTCCGCGGCCGCCCAACCAGAACGATCCTGGTCCGACCGCCCGAACGGCTTCGGACCCACAGGGCAACCATCGACATCCGCCGGCCGACCGTGATGATCAGATCCGGCCAGGGCGGCTCCAGCGGGTCGGACCGCGCTAAGTCCACATGGTGCAGCGACGCCCGGACGCGGGGTTTACCCAGCACGTAACGATTCCGCACCACGATCTGCCGTTCTTCGCAGGGCCACGGCAGGGCATCGGCGATGGTCCGGACCTGGGCATTGTCCCCGAGTTTGTCGGAAAGGATCAGCCAAACGCGCGGAGCCACGCCTCGACCATCCGGAGCGGCGCCGGCGATCGGGCCCGACGGGTCATCGGGAGAAGCCTTGTTGTCGGCGAGGGACATGCTTGCGGCAGACCCTTTCGATGATTCCGGCGGGCGGGGGCATGGTATCCCACCGCCTCGCTCAATATATCACAAGGCCTAAGGCAACGCGCATCGCGGCCGTAAAGGACGATGAGATTGCGGGCAATCGATCGATATGTGTTGGGGCGCGTTCTCGCGATGACGCTGGCCCTGACCGGCGCCGGGCTCGCGGTTCTCCTGCTCGGACGCGCGGTCGGCCTGTTCGACATTCTGGCGAGCCCGCAGAACGCGTTCGAACATGTCGGCCAGATGCTGCTGTATCTTCTGCCGCACCTCCTCGGCATGGCGCTTCCCGGCGCCTTCTTCTTCGGCATCCTGCTCACCTTCAACCGTCTGTCCCGGGACAGCGAGATCATCGTCCTCATGGCGTCGGGTTGGGGGCCGCACCTGCTTCTCCGCCCGGTTCTGGTGCTCACCGCGATCCTGCTGATCCTCGTCACGGTGATCCTCGGCTTCGTCGCGCCCTATGCGCGCTACGCCTACCGCTCGGTGAAGCACACCGTCGTCCAAACGACGCTCGTCGGGGCTGTCCGGGAAGGCACCTTCGTGCACGCTGACGACCTTACCTTCTTCGCCGAGCACGTCGGCTTCGAGGACTCGCAAACTTCGCTCTCGAACGTCTTCCTGCGGCGAGACCAGGGCGGCGAATCGATCGTGGTCACGGCGCGCCGGGGCTGGCTGGTCGAGAGCCCGGACGGCGCCCGGCCGGTGTTGCTCCTTCACGATGGAGAGGTGACCAGGTTCAAACCGGGCGAGCGAAGCGCCGGCCGAACCACGTTTCAGGCGTTCCGCTGGCCCGTTGCCATGTCCGGCGCGGAATCGTACCGCCGGCGCGGCCTCGATCAGCGCGAACTGACCTTGCCCGAATTGTGGGCGGCGCGCGCCGATCCACCGATCAAGCCCAGCCCGTCTGAGATTTCCGCGGAATGGAACATGCGTCTCGTCATGATCGCGTCGATCCCGATCTTGCCGCTTATGGCCATTTCGCTCGGGCTGTGCAATCCGCGGCGGCCCCGCGGCTGGGGCATCGCCCTCGGTCTCGTTGTCGTCGTTCTGTACTTCCAAGTCATCGGGTTCGGCGAGGCACTGGTCAAGCGCGCCATCCTGCCGCCCTCGGTCGCACTCTGGGTCCCGTTCACGATCTTCGCAGGGCTTGCCGCCTGGCTCTTTTACCGCGCCGCGTTCGATGGACCGCCGCGACGCGCGACCTCCTGGTTCGGCTCCCGGGATCGCCTCCGTCTCCTGCGGTCGGTTCGCGGCAGCAAATGACCGGCGTCCTTTCCCGATATGTTGCGCGCCTTCTGCTGGCGCGCCTCGTGGTGATTCTGATCGGCCTCTCCGCCCTGCTCATCCTGCTCGATTTCCTCGAGGACGGCGATCAGGTCCTGGCGTCCGGCGAAGGAACGGTGGCGCCGATCCTCCGCTACGTCGGTCTTCGCCTGCCGGAGGCCGTGTCGATGCTGATCCCGATCGCCGCGCTGCTGGCGGGCCTTCTCGCCTTTGCCGAACTCGCCCGCCATCGGGAGCTGGTGGTGATCTTCTCGGCCGGCATGTCGCGGCTGCGTCTCGTGATCGCCGCCCTGCCGGTCGCCTTCTTGATCGCCGGCATTCAATTCGCCATCGAAGATCAGGCGGTGCCGTTCGCCGCAAAGGAACTGCGACGGTGGGGAATCGGCGACGACGATCCGCACACCTCCCAAACCTTCGCCTGGATTCATCTCGACGGTGACATCGTTCGCTACCGGCCGCTCGCCACGGGTGAAGACGGGCCACGCCTCGTGCAGGTCACGATCTATCGCCGCGACGCGGACGGAGCGTTGATCGAGGCAATCGACGCAGACCGCGCGGTATACGAACCCGGCGGATGGGTCCTCTACGACGGTCACCGCGCGGCGGGGGGACAGATCCCGACGCAGCGCTTCGACCGCTTGCGCTGGTCGGGCGGGCCGGATCCGTCGCTCCTCGCCGAAGCGAACGCGCCGCCCGGCACCCGTCCGCTCGCCGACCTCGCGGCGATCGTCGCGCTGGGCGGGCTCGGGGATTATCCCCCCTACGTCTATCGCCTTGCGCTGAACGAGCGGCTCGTGCGCCCGGTCATGACGATTCTCCTCGTCATCCTCGGCGTCGCCCTGGTGCACCCGCTTCCGCGGCGGGGAAGCGTCGGGATCTTCATCGCGACCGGCGCTGCGCTCGGTGCCCTGTGCTGGACGGCGGCCGCGCTGCTGACGAGCATCGGCGAGCTTGGTCTGCTGCCGCCTGTCCTCGCGGCTTGGGCACCGGCGATGCTTGTCGCTTGTCTGGCCGGCCTCGCCGCCCTTTACGACAGCCGGAGAGCGATCTGGAACCGGCGCTAGGATTCGGACTTCACGCCCTCCACAAGGCGAGTGCTGCGCCCCGCCCATCTGCCCCCCAATGATCCGGCCACGGCGCAAGCCGCGGGCGGCCATACGTCGCCGCCCTAAGGACCAGGCGGCACCGGCGCGCGCGGCCGCAGGCCGGCCGGGTGCCAGACTTCGCTGGCCTGTCGTCCGGAGCGCAATTCGACGACGGCGGACGGTGCGGACCGAATCCCCGCGGCGGACAGCAGCAGGTCCGAGAGATCCAGAACGCTGACATCTTTCGCCGATGCCGCCCCGGTGCGATGCGGGCGCCATATGACGTAATCGCTGCGCGGATCGGTGAAGCCGGATCGATCGAACAGTTTCGGAAAGCTCGGCAGGTGATCACCGAACACGCAGAGGAGTCCGTCTCCCTGCATGCGCAGGCTCTCCGTGAGCCGACCGATCATCGCATCCGCGCTCTCCAAATGCCTCAGGTAGCAGAGAAACTCGGACGGAAACTCCGGCGCGAGGGCCCGGGTCCGCGCGATTGCCTCGGGCGGCAAGCGATCCTTTCGCCATTGACCGTGGTTTTCCATCGTTATCGCGAAAACAAACTTTGGTCCGCCGGGCAGCCGGAGAACCTCAATGATCTTCTCCGCGACGGACAGGTCCGAGACATACGGGCCGAACCGTCTTGCCTCCTGGAACGCGGCGATGTCGAGGAAGACGTCGAATCCCAGATTCGGCAGCACGCGGTCCCGCCCGAAGAAGCTTCCGGGAAAGGGGTGAATGCAGATCGTCCGGTAGCCGAGCTCGCGCAGCTCATGAGCGATCGACCAGACGGGCCGCCTCGCGAACCGAAGATACGGGTTGAAGCGGTCCAGGCCGAGCTCCGCGCCCGGCAGGCCCGTCAGGAAGGCGAATTCGGTTCTCTGGGTGTAGCCTCCCCAAGCCGGCACCTCCAATCGCCCCCGAAACACCGCCTCGGCCGCGCAGGCGTCGAAGCACGGCAGCGCACCGCGGTCGATGCGCCGATCCATTCGGCGGACGTCGAAAAACGATTCGGCTTGCACCGCGACGATATCGGGCAATACCCCGGAGGGCGGCGGCGCCAGGGTCCGCCGCTTTCGCTGGCGGACGGCATCTTTGCCGGTCCGGTCACCGAACAGGAACGAGGTCAGCAGCAACGTGCCGAACAGGCCGAAACGCCGAATGTCGGCCGGCGGATCGAGGGACGGCTCCAACCGCCACCCCCAGCCTGTCAGGCAGCTTCGCAGCGGACCGACCCGGGCGACCAGAACGGCGCTCGCACAAACAATCAGAAGCAGCAGCCACATAGGCCGGTCGCCCGGCAGCAGCCGGACGGGTGTCTCAAGCCTGACCGCGGCGCCGATGCCAAGGACAATCGAGCCGATGATGACCGCCGCGGGAATGACGCCCAGATAGGGAAGGAAGAGCTGAGGATGCCTGACGACCTGCTCCAGCATCGCGAAGTCGACGAAGACGAGCGGCTCCTTCAGGGCAGAGAACTTGGCGTTGCTGACGGCGACGACGGTGATCATCAGAACGACCGCCGCCACGACCGAGCAAACAGGGCGGGCCGACAGCGCCAGCAGGATCAGTGTCAACGCCCCGGCGAAACAGCCGCTGACGATCAGCCGCGTCGCGCGCAGGCCCATTGCGGCCCGCGGTTGGACAAAGGTTTCAACTACAGCACCCGAGACAACCGCCGCCGGAAGAGCCCATTCAAGCATGCCGACCGTCCACCTTTGCCCATGTCGGGCTTCGACCTTGCGTTGTCCCCCCCAGACAGCTGCACCCAAACGCCAACTCTGGACCACAAACGACCCACGATCATTAGGGATGAACTCCTTTCGTCACGTGGCGGTTCCGGGACCGGCCCGCCGTCCCCGATCCGTCGTCCGCCAGGGGTCTTTCGGCGCCCCGGCACCGGGCAGGGTAGTGCGCGCGCCCGCTCCGGGTCGCCCCCAGGGCTGTCTTGCCACGATCACGATGAGGAAGCCGCTTTACGGGGTAATGAAGGCCGCTTTGCCACGATATGAAAGATGTGCCAGTGCTTCGGCTTGCCGCGCGGCGTGACGGTGTCGGCCTCCTCCTCCTCGAACAGCTCCACCGACCAGCCTTCGAGCAGGGCCTCGATCCGGCGGCGATCGAAAATGGTCAGCTCCGGATTGCCGGCCCAGTCGTCGCGATCGCCGTAGAGTTGCCCCGCGAACCGGCCGCCCGGCAGCAACGAGGCCCGGATCCGCGCCCACAAGTCGGGAAATCGTTGCGGCGGGCACAAGGGCAGCGAGAAGCTCGCATTGACCAGATCGGCCACAGGCCAAGCCGCGTCCTCGAAGCGCCGACACAGCGTCTCCAGGTGGCCGTTCGACGGCAGGTCAGGCCGCGTCTTCAGCCGCTCGATCGCCGCGGCTTCGGCGTCGATGGCGAGCACCGACCAGCCCCGGCGCAGCAGCTCGACGGTGTCGCGGCCGTCGCCGCAGCCAAGGTCAACCGCCCGCCGCCCTGCAAAATCTGGCGGGAAACGCGACACCGCTTCGAGAAGCGTCCGCCGCGGCGGGCGTCCGGCGGTGGCCATATAATAGGCGGTCCAATCCTTGGCGTCGCGATGCTTCTCCATACCCAGGATACAATCCCCGACGACAGTGCCGACACCCCCACTCACTTATTGCTTTGCAATCATGACGTCGGTCGACTTGACCACGGCCATCACCTCGTCGCCCGCCTTGAGCCCAAGATCGTCCACCGATTCGACGAAAATGGCCGATTTAAGCCGCTCGCCACCGCTGATCTCGAGGGTTACCTCCGCCATCACGGCGCCCCGTTTCACGTCGACGATCTTCCCCTTGATGGCGTTGCGCGCGCTGATCTTCATCGAACCCTCCTGTGCCAAGCAAGAACCACCCTCTCAAACGGATGGGCGTTGCCACGGTTCCGGCCTCGACAGCGACGGCACGCAGACGCGCCGGTCCGTGCCGGGCAGGGTCAGGATATCGACGTCCACGCCGTAGATCCGTTTCAGCGCTTCGGGGGTGATCGCTTCCTCGGGGCGTCCGAGGTGCTGGAGTCGCCCATCATCAAGCAGCGCCACGCGGTCTGCACACAGGAACGCGTGGTCGGGGTCATGGGTGGACAGCACGACGGCGATCCCGGACCGGGCCAGCTCCGTGATCCGCTCCAGCACGCGCACCTGGTTGCCGAAGTCGAGGCTCGCGGTCGGCTCATCCATCACCAGGACGCGCGGCTCCTGGGCGAGCGCGCGGGCAATCAACGTCAACTGGCGCTCACCGCCGCTGATCTCGGTGTATGGGTGATCGGCGAGATCGGCAATGCCGAGCGAGGCAAGCGCCGCCGCCGCGGCGCGGTCACGGGCGGACGGGGTCGCGAACAGGCCGAGGCGCGCAGCCCGCCCCATCAGGACGACGTCCCGCACAAGGAACGGGAAGAAGGCGGTATGTGCCTGCGGGACATAGGCCAGATGCCGGGCCAGCCGCTCACGTGGCCATTGGGCGACGTCCTCACCGTCAAGACGGACGCGGCCGCCCTGCGGCCTGAGCAGGCCGAGCACGGTCTTGAACAGCGTCGTCTTGCCGCTGCCGTTGGGGCCGAGCAGGCAGATGACCTCGCCCGGGCCGAGCTCGAAGCTGACGTCGCGGCCTACCGGCTTTCCGGGATAGCCGAAGGCGAGAGCCTCGACCGAAAGCGTCATTGCCATCCGTGACGTCCGCGCGCGAGCAACCAGAGAAAGAACGGCGCGCCGAGCAAGGCGGTGAGGATGCCGAGCGGCACTTCCGTCGCCGCCATCGTCCGTGCGAGCGTATCGACGATCAGGAGATATCCGGCGCCCAGCGTCATCGCCGCCGGCAGCAGGCGCTCGAAGTTGGGACCGACCAGCATCCGGGCGATGTGCGGCATGATCAGGCCCACCCAGCCGATGATGCCGCTGATCGAGACCACGGCCGCCGTCATCAGTGTCGCCGCGGCGATGAAGACGAGCCGCAGGCGCGCCGCGTCGACGCCGAGCGTCAGAGCCTCCTCGTCGCCGAGCGTCATGAGGTTCATCCGCCAGCGCAGCAGGTGGAGCGGCAGGAGTCCGATCAGGACCAGCGGCGCCGCCGCGAGAACGTCATCCGGCGTCAGGACCGCGAGGCTGCCGAGCAGCCAGAAGGTGATCGCGGGGAGCTGGTCATAGGGGTCGGCCAGCACCTTCAACAGCGAGATGATGGCGCCGGCGAGCGCGCCGAGCACCACACCCGCGAGCACCAGGACCAACACGGGCTCGCGCCCGCGCACCGCCGTCGCGACCAGGTAGACGAGGCCGACGGTGACGACGCCGAACAGGAAGGCCAGGAGCTGAATGCCGAAGACCGGCAGCGAGAGAAAGATCCCGAGCACGGCCCCGAGACCGGCGCCGGCCGACACGCCCAGGATGTCCGGAGAGACCAGCGGGTTGCGGAACAGGCCCTGGTAGGCGGCACCGGCGGCGGCAAGCGCCGCGCCGACGACCAGCGCCCCGGCAATCCGGGGCAGCCGGACCTGAAGGATCACCGTTTCGACGATCTCGGGCACCTCGGCCGGCACCCCGAGGAGGCGTGCGGCCGCAAGTTCGACGATCTGGGCGGGCGTCACCGGAAACGGGCCAACCCCAAGCGCACCGAGGCAAAGCAGCCCCAGCAGAACCGGCAGCAACCACGGGCCGAACCGCGTCGTCGCGCGCCATCGCCGAACCGTGCTCATCCCGGCAGCATGCGCTCAGCCTCCCGCCCCGGCAAGGAGCGCGTCCAGCCGCTCGTCGTCAAGCTCGACGTGGTAGAAGGAACTGTAGAAATCGCGCGCGATCACCCGCAGGTCGCCCTCGAACCGGTCTGGGTACAACACGGAAGCAAGCCAGCGCAGCCCGAGCAGGCGGTTGATCGAGGGCGGCCGGTCGATCCAGCCGAAGGGGGCAGAGGGGCTCAGATAGACCCGTCGGTTCCTGACCGCATCGACGCCCTGCCAAAGAGGATCGTTCCAGACCCGGTCGTAGAAGCGCTCGTCCCAGGTGACGATCACCTCGGGATTCCAGGTCAGCACCTGCTCGATCGAGACGGTGACGATCCCCCGCTGGCCCGGCGCTTCGGCGACGTTGACGCCGCCCGCCCGCTCGATGATCTCGGTGTTGATCGAGCCGCGCACGCCGGTCTCCAGGCCTTCGGGACCGCGGGCCAGATAGACGCGCGGGCGCTTACCCGGCGGAACCTGTGCGAGGATCGCGTCGACCTCCGCCAGTGCGGCCTCGGCGTAGGCGGCGAGCCGCTCGGCGCGGTCTTCCACGCCCAGAATCCCGCCGAACAGGCGCAGCGCCGAAGGGATGGCATCGAAACGGCCGTCGATCAGCAGGTAGGGAAGCCCGGTCTGCGCCTGCACCCGCTCGGCGAGGGAGGTGTAGGTCGGTGCGAGCGAGCCGTAATCGAAGACGAGATCCGGCCGCGCCGCGAGCAGCGCTTCAAGATTTGCGGTGCCGCCGCGGCCCGCGAGGCGACCGAAGACCGGCAGGTCCCGGTATGGCGCGGCCACGTAATCCGCTTCGTCGCCGCGGAAGCCCCGGGTCCAGCCGATCAATCTCTGCGGGGCCAGGACGTAGAGAAACACCATGGCCGGCGGCCCGGCCGGAAACACCCGCTCGATCCGGTCCGGCACCTCGACCCGGCGCCCGGCCGAGTCGGTCACCATGCGGGCGGCCACGCCCTCGGCGTTCGGCCCCATGGCAAGCAGGCCCACAAGAAGGAAGGCGAGGCCGCGCCTCATGCAATCCGTCCCTCATTCCTCGTCCGTGACGCCGATGGCGGCGAAGCCGTAGTTTTGCAGAATCCGCTGCCCCTCGGGCGACAGAATGAAGAAGGCGAGCCGCCAGGCCTCCGGCCGATCGGGGTTGAGGACGATGAGCCCATAGTCGGCGCCAACGGCGAGTTGCTCGGGCAGTTCGACGACCTGCAATTCCGGCACCTCGGCCTGGGCGAGCCGCGCGTTGGTACAGTAGGTGAGGAAGAGGTCGGCCTTGCGCTCCTGCATCACCCAGCCGTAGGTGTTGCGCCCCTCGGGCGCCTTGGGCGAGTCGGGGCCGCCGGTCAGCTTGAGCGCCTTCCCGTCGAGCTCTCGATAACTGCCCGGTCGCAGCGCCTCGGCCTTGCGGAACAACGCCCAGGCGTAATCGCCCGACGGGTCCGCCTTCGGCGTCGAGGTGCCCAGCCTCACCGTTTCGCGCAGCATCGCGTCGAGCAGCGAGTCGGGGGTGACCCGAAGCTCGGGCTGCGCAAGCGCGCACAGCCGATTGCGCGCGAACAAGACCACGGGGCCGCCCCTGCCGCCCCGGGCGAGCCTGAGCGGATGGTCCATGTTCGCGGACGCAAACACGTCCGGACGCGCGCCGGCCTCGATGCGCTCGCGCAGAAGCCCGGAGGCAGCGAACTCCGTCTCCACAGGGATTCCGTATGCCCGCGTATAGGAGCGAGCAACCTCGCCGAGCGCCGCCTTAAGGCTGCCGGCGGCATAGATCGTCAGCGTGTCAGTCGCGCGGGCGGGCATGGCAAGGAGGAACAAGACGGCCAGCGCATAAGCAAGAACCGGCATGACATCCTCCCCGGGCTCCGCTTTGTGCGGCCGCCCGGCCGCCATGCGGCGGCCGGGTCGAGTCGCGTGCCATCAGCTGCTGCCGTCTTTGCTGGCGTTCGGGAAGAAGAGCTGCTGGCCGTTCAGCTTGTAATCGGCGATCGCCTGCTGTCCCTCGTCGGAGACGAGCCAGTCGATGAAGGCCTGGCCGGCCTCCTGCTTCACATGCGGGTGCTTCTTCGGGTTCACCAGGATGACGCCGTACTGGTTGAAGAGCTTCGGGTCGCCCTCGACGAGGATCTCGAGCGGCCCGCGGTTCTCGAAGCTGATCCAGGTGCCGCGATCCGCCAGCGTGTAGGCGGGCATCTGTGCGGCAGTGTTCAGCGTCGGCCCCATGCCGGAACCGAGTTCGCGGTACCAGCTCCCCCCGGTCTTTTCGATGTCGATGCCGGCCTCCTTCCACAGGCGAAGCTCTGCCTTGTGGGTTCCGGAATCGTCGCCACGCGAGGCGAAGGTCGCCTTTGCCTCCGCGATCTTGGCGAACGCCTCGGAGGCACCCTTCACGCCCCTGATGCCGGCCGGGTCGGAGTTCGGACCGACGATGACGAAGTCGTTGTACATGACCTCGAAACGCTCGACACCGGCGCCTTCCTCGACGAACGCCTTTTCGGCCGCCGGGGCATGGACGAAGACGACGTCGGCGTCGCCGCGCCGGCCGGTCTCCAGCGCCTGGCCGGTGCCCTGCGCGATCACCCGCACCTCGATCCCGGTCTTCTCCTTAAAGATCGGCAGGAGGTGATCGAAAAGCCCCGAATTCTCGGTCGAGGTGGTCGAGGCGACGGTGATGAACGTCTCTTGCGCCGCCGCCGATCCCACGAGCGCGATCAGCGACAGCCCGACGGCTGCGAAGACTCTTCTCATGACTGCCATTCCGTTCTCCCTGGCTTGAGCGAGGTTGGTTGATCACCACAGGAGTTCGCCCTTGACGAAGGCGCGGGCCTCTTCGGTCTGTGGTTCTTCGAAAAACTGATCGGCGGGTGTCCGTTCGAGAAGCCGGCCGCGATAAAGGAACAGGATCTCGTCGGCGAGCCGCCGGGCCTGGCCAAGGTCGTGCGTCGTCATCACGATCTTCGTACCGGCGGCGTGGAACGCCCAGATGGCCGTCTCGACATCCCGGGTGCCCGCCGGATCGAGGGCCGAAGTCGGCTCGTCGAGAAACAGCACCTCGGGCTCCAAGGCCCAGGCCCGCGCGAGCGCGAGGCGCTGCTGCTCCCCGCCGGACAGCACGCGCGCCGGGCGATCAGCGAGCCTGGCAAGCCCGAAGCGCTCCAGCGCCGCGCTGGCGAGAGCGGCCCGCCGCCCCCTCGGCACCCGTGCCGCCCATAGCGCATAGCGGACGTTTGCGATGACGGACCGCCGCAGCAGGACGGGGCGCTGGAACACCATGGCCTGACGCCGGCGGACGACGGTCTCCGATCCGTCGAGGGCCCAGCGAACCGCGCCCCCGGTCGGCCGCAGGAGGCCGTGGCACAGGCGCATCAACAGGCTTTTGCCCGCGCCGTTCGGTCCCAGGATCACCGTTCGCGCGCCGCCCGAGAGGGACAGCGTGATGCCGTCGATCAGGGACCGCCCGCCGGCCTCGAAACGCACGGTGTCCAGGTAAAGCGGCAGGATCGAGGGTTTGACCACGCCGTGCATCGTCAGCCCAGACGGCGCTTCGCCACCTCGCCGGCCCCGAAGGCCGCGGCGTTGATCAGGGCGACGAGGACAATCAGGACAAGGCCAAGGCCCAGGGCGAGCGCGAGGTCACCCTTGCTGGTCTCCAGCGCGATCGCCGTTGTCATGGTGCGGGTGACCCCGGCGATGTTGCCGCCGACGATCAGGATTGCGCCGACCTCCGCCGCCGCCCGGCCGAAGCCGGCGAGCACCGCGGTCAGCAGGCTGAACCGACCATCCCAGAGCAGGGCCGGGATGGCGCGCATGGGGCCGACGCCCAAGGAGATGAGCTGCTCCCGGTACTCCGCCCAGAGGTCTTCGACGATCTGCCGGGTGAGCGCCGCGATGATCGGCAGCACGAGCACCGTCTGGGCCACGACCATCGCCGACGGCGTGAACAGAAGCCCCAGCGACCCCAGGGGCCCGGCACGCGAGAGCAGGAGATAGACAGCGAGCCCGACCACGACCGGCGGCAGGCCCATGAAGGCATTGAGAAGGACGACGACTGCGCCACGCCCCGGAAATCGTGTCAGCGCAACGGCCGCACCGAGCGGCAACCCGAGCATCGTGGCAAACATCACGGCCGACAGGCTGACGGCGAGCGAGAGCCGGACGATCTGAACGAGCGTCGAGTCCAGTCCGACGACGAGCGCGAGCGCCGTCTCGAACGCGTCGAAGAAATCGGTCATGAGGCCCTGCTTGTTCCGCAGATAATATGCACTGGCGCGGCGGTTGATGCATCCATGTAATCTATGGCATTGTATGCATAAAAACGCAGGACCTGATCGATGCAGGAGTTCATGAACACGGCCGAGGTGGCGGACTACCTCCGGATCAAGGAGCGGACCGTCTACGAGCTCGTCCGCACGCGGCGCATCCCCTGCAGCCGGGTGACCGGCCGCTGGCTGTTCCCCAAGCGGATGATCGACCTCTGGGTCACCCGAAATGCCGAGTTGCCCGATGCGGGGCTTCAGACCGCGCCGCCGGTGGTGGCTGGCAGCCATGACCCGCTGCTCGAATGGGCGGTCCGGGAGTCGGGCTGCGAGCTGGCGCTGCTGTCCGCCGGAAGCGAGGATGGCCTGCGCCGACTGGCGGCCGGCCAGGCACTCGTCGCGGGACTGCATCTGATCGACCCGGACAGCGGCACCTACAACCTGCCAACGGTGGCGGCGATGGGCCGGCTGACCGATATCGTCCTCATCGAATGGGCCTGGCGCGACCAGGGCCTGGTCGTCCCGCCCGGCAATCCGCTGGGCATCACCGCGCTGGAGGACCTGAAAGCCAAGCGGGCGCGCGTGGCGCGGCGCCAGGACGGCGCCGGCACCCAGATCCTGCTGCGGCACCTGCTGGACCAGGCGGGCGTTGCCTATGATGAACTGCAGGTCATCGATCCGCCGATGCGCACGGAGACGGACCTCGCGGCGGCGGTGCTCGACGGCAAGGCCGATTGCGGCCTCGCCATTCGGGCGGTGGCGCGGCGCTTCCGCCTCGACTTCGTGCCGCTCCACCGCGAGCGGTTCGACCTGGCGATGCGCCGGCGCGACTATTTCGAGCCGGCCCTGCAGACGCTGTTCCGGTTCACCCGCAGCTCTGCCTTCGCCGAGCGGGCCCAGGAGCTGGGCGGCTACGACATCCGCGAAACCGGGCGCGTGGTCTACAACGCCTAGTGCCAGTCGGTGGCGCCGCGCCGGCCGGCTAAATCGTCCGGTAGCCCAGCGCGGCGGGCAGCCACAGCGCCAGTTCCGGTATCAGGATCACCAGGATCAGCGCGGCGATCATCGACAGCACCAGCCACAGGATCCAGCCGAAGGTGCTCTCCATCGGGACGCCGGCGATGCGCGCCGTCACCATCAGGTTGACGGCCACCGGCGGCGTGAACTGGCCGATCGCGATGTTCATCGCCATGAGCACGCCGAACCAGGTGAGGTTCCACTCGAACGCCGCCACGATCGGCATCAGGAGCGGCAGGGTGATCAGATAGATCGACACACCGTCCAACACCATGCCGGCGAGCAACAGGACCACCATGATCATCACAAGCACGATCGCCGGCTGATCGGAGACGCCGAGCAGGGCGCGCGCCGCCAGATCGAACGCGCCGAGCGTCGAGCCGGCCCAGGCGAAGATGCCGGCAAGGGAGATGATCAGCATGATCACGGCCGAGGTCTCCGCGCTCTCGACCAGAACGCGGTAGATGTCGCGCAGGCCCATGGTGCCGTAGATGACGGTGCCGACCAGCAGGCCATAGGCGACGGCGACCACCGCCGCCTCGGTCGGCGTGAAGAAACCGCTGCGCAGGCCGCCCAGGATGATCACCGGCGCCAGCAGGGCGGGCACCGCGCCCCATAGGCTCTGCAGCAGAGGCGGCCTCTCCTCGGCACCGGCCGTACCGAAGTCGTGCCGCCGCGACAGCCACACCGTGGGCAGCGCAACGGCGAGGCCGGCGAGCAGACCCGGCGCCAGCCCGCCGGCGAACAGGGCGCGCAGGTCCACGCCCGGCACCAGCACCGAATAGACGATGAGGGCAATCGAGGGCGGGATCAGGATCGCGGTCGACGCCGCGGCGGCAATGACGCTCGCCGAGAACGGCTTCGGGTAGCCGGCCCGCATCATGCTCGGGATCATCACGGTTGCGACCGCCGCCGCGTCGGCCGGGCCGGAGCCGGACATCCCGCCCATGATCAGGCAGACGAGCACCGCGACGACGGCAAGGCCGCCCCGGCGCGGTCCGACCAGAGCGACGGCGAAACGCACCAGTCGCTCGGCCACGCCCGAGCGCTCGAAGATCATGCCGGTCAGGATGAACAGCGGAATCGCGATCAGCGGGTACTTGGCGATGGCGTTGTAGGTGTTGGTCCCGACGGTGCCGAGGGCATAGACGTCCAGGCCGAGCCAGATGCCGACGATGCCGGCAAGCCCGAGAGCAACGGCGATCGGCCAGCCGAGCAGGAGGCCGGCGGCGAAGACCGCGAGCAGCGCCAGATCGGCGCCGATCATCGCGGCCCCTTCCGGATCAGCGCGACGCCGCGTCCCAGCACGCGCAGAAGAATCGCGCCGGCCAGAATCGGAAGCCACACGGAATAGATCCACTGCGGGTAGCCGAGGCCGGGCGACGTCTCCTCGTAGCGCCACTGATCGAGCGCGAAGAGCGCACCGTAGTAGAGCACGAAAGAGAACACGAAGGTGGTGGCGAGGAGCGACAGCGCCTCGGCGGCGAACCGGAACCGCGGCGGCAGCTTTTCGACAAAGACCCCAATCCGGATGTGCTCGGCCTTCGCGAAGGCCGCGGAGGCCCCGACGAACGTCATGAAGACGAGCAGAAAAACCGAGAACTCCTCGGTGAACGCAAAGGACACGTTGGTGAAGTAGCGCACGACGACGTTGGCGAAGCTGATCACGCAGATCAGCGCCATGGCCGCGGCGGCGAGCGCTTGCTCGAGCGCTACCGGCACGCGATGCCGGTCCGGCGTGTGCGGTCGCTGGATCGGGTCATCTGGCATGGAACTGTCCGCCTTCCGGGCGCGGCATGGCCACCCTCGTCAAGGAGGGAAAGCCATGCCAAATCGCGCCCCGCTACTTCTTTCGATTGGCGATCGACTCCTCGGCCAGATCGACCAGATCAGCGCCAATCACGTCCTTCCACTTCTCGTAGACCGGACGCGTGGCCTCGACGAACGCCTGACGTTCCGCCTCGGTCAGCCTGGTGACCGTGACGCCGTAACCCTCGATCTCCTCGACCAGGGACATGTCGCCGTCGGTCAAGCCCTTGCGCGCCGCGGCGATGCCGACCTTGCTGGCGTCGATCGCGGCCTGGCGCACGATCTCCTGATCCTCCGGCGCGAAGCTCTCCCACACCCGGCGATTGACCGCGAAGATCAGCGGATCGGCCACGTAGTGCCAGAGGGTGACGTATTTCTGTCCGGCCTCGTGCAGCTTGGAGACGGCGTAGATGGAAAGCGGGTTCTCCTGCCCGTCGACCGCACCCGTCGTCAGCGCCGGCCGCGCGTCGGCCCAGCTCATCTGCGTCGGATTGGCGCCGAGCGCGGCGAAGATGTCGTTGAACAGCGGCGAGCCGACGACCCGCATCTTCAGTCCCCGCATGTCCTCGGGGCTGCGGATCTCCCGCTGCGAGTTGCTAACCTCGCGAAAGCCGTTCTCCGCCCAGGCCAGCGGCACCACCCCGTTCTTCTCGACGATCTCGAACAGCCGCTCGCCGACCGGGCCCTGGGTGAGCGCATCCAGTGCCGCGAAATCGGGCATCAGGAAGGGCAAGGCGAACAGGTTCAGCTCCTTGATCTGGGGCGACCAGTTGATGGTCGAGCCGACGGCCATATCGATGATGCCCTGGCGCATGGCGGTCAGCTCCTTCGTCTGATCGCCGGAGACGAGCTGCGCGCCGGGGTAGACCTTCATCTTGATTCGTCCGTCCGTGCGCTCGGCGACCAGCCGGGCCCATTCCTCGGCGGCGACACCCCAGGGGATCGGGGCAGGCACCACGGTCGATACCGTGTATTCCGACTTGTATTGGGCGGCGGCGGTGCCGGGCATCACGCCGGCGAACAGCAGGGCGGCCGTCGCCGCGCCCAGAATCGTCTTTACCAACGACATGAGGCTTCTTCCCCCTTGTTGTGCTTCCCCATTCTTCAGGTCCGGCCTTCGCCGGTCAGACACCCTTCCCTGCCGCGCCCGCGGCGGGGTCAGGTCGATCGGAATACACGGCGCGCGAGCCGCGACTGTTCCGGAACGAATATAAATGAGAGGTGCTGCCCGCCGCTATCGCCGAAAGCGCGCCGGGGCGATGAACGCGAGCGTCGACCGAAGCGAGGGGCGAGCCCGGCCCCAGTTTACGGGGCGGGCGCCGGAACGGTGATCGTGAACCGGGTTCCGCGCCCTCGATGGACGCAGAGCATCCCGCCGAGCTGCAGGACGATGGCCTCGACGAGGCGCAGCCCCAGCGA
>Ga0310822_100064_pt1 | contig 204034 bp, 197 predicted proteins | sample P4_ome_2_FD_201313 | JGI IMG/M metagenome (GOLD analysis project Ga0310822, IMG submission 201313) | Sorghum-adapted microbial communities from Joint BioEnergy Institute, Emeryville, California, United States - P4_Day56_Rep2 | ecosystem: Engineered > Bioreactor > SSF (Solid state fermentation)...
GAAGCATTAGCGTGGACCATGAGGACCTCTCGGTAATCGGATGTGCGTGTTTGGTAACCACACCGATACCGGAGGTCCTCACCTACTTCCGCTCACCACGCCGTTCACAACCTGTCTGGGAGTTACAACTAGATCTGGCGCTTGCGCCGCAGCGGCGTGGGCGCGACGGCCCCGGGCGCGAGTTTGCGCGCGCTGACCAGAAACGCGGTGTGGCCGCGCATGGTGTGCTCCGGACGCACCGCGAGCCCCACCACATGCCAACCGCGCTGCATCGTCTCCCAGGCCCGGGGTTCGGTCCAGCACTGCTGTTCGCGCAGCGCCTCGACGATCCGGGACAGCTGGGTCACGGTGGCGACGTAGACCATCAACACCCCACCGGCGACCAGGGCGCGGGCGACGGCGTCGAGCACCTCCCACGGCGCCAGCATGTCCAGCACCACCCGGTCGACCTCGCCGCCGGCGTAGTCGGCGAGATCGGCCACCACGAGCTCCCAGTTCGCGGGGCGTTCCCCGAAGAACGTGGTGACATTGCGCACCGCATGTTCGGCGTGGTCGTCGCGCACCTCGTAGGACGTCACCGACCCCTCCGGGCCGACCGCCCGCAGCAGTGAGCAGGTCAGCGCGCCGGAGCCGGCGCCGGCCTCCAGCACCCGGGCTCCGGGGAAGATGTCGCCCTCGTGCACGATCTGCGCGGCGTCCTTGGGGTAGATGACCTGCGGGCCGCGCGGCATCGACAGCACGAAATCGGTCAGCAACGGACGCATCACCAGGAACTTGTCGCCGTTGGAGGCGGTCACCACGCTGCCCTCGGGCAGTCCGATGACGTCGTCGAGCGCGACGACGCCACGATGGGTGTGGAATTCGCCGCCGGGCTTGAGCACCATCGTGTAGCGCCGCCCCTTGGCGTCGGTGAGCTGAACGCGATCACCGACAGCGAACGGACCGGTTCTGGACACAATTGCCCAGCCTGCCAGTTGACGCGCCGCGGCGGATCATCGGGTTGTCGTCAGCGCCTTCTAGGCTGGGCCCATGTCCACTGGGCCGGAGGTCTCCCAGCCGTCCGGGGGAGCCGGCGTCCGCCGGCCGGCGCTGTCGCCCTCGCGTGCGGCTGATTTCAAACAATGCCCGCTGTTGTACCGGTTCCGCGCCATCGACCGGCTGCCCGAACCGACGTCCCCCGCCCAGGTGCGGGGTTCGGTGGTGCACGCCGCGCTCGAGCAGCTCTACGCACTGCCGGCGGCACAACGGGACCGGGACACCGCGCTGGGGCTGATCGGGCCGGCCTGGGAGCAGGTGCTGGCCAGACAGCCCGAGCTGGCCGCCGAATGGGCCGACCCGCAACGCGCCGACCTGTTCGCCGAGGCCCGCAGCCTGGTGTCGGGCTATTACCGGCTCGAGGATCCGACCCGGTTCGATCCGCACGCCTGTGAGGAGTTCGTCGAGGTCGAGCTGGCCGACGGCACCCTGCTGCGCGGGTTCATCGACCGCATCGACCTCGCCCCGACGGGCGAACTGCGGGTGGTGGACTACAAGACCGGCAAGGCGCCGCCGGCGGCGCGGGCCGTGGCCGAGGCCAAGGCGTTGTTCCAGATGAAGTTCTACGCGGTGGCGGTGCTGCGCTCCCGCGGCGTGCTGCCCGCCCGGCTGCGGCTGATCTACCTCGCCGACGGGCAGCTGTTGGACTACTCCCCCGACCACGACGAGCTGCTGCGGTTCGAACGCACCCTGATGGCGATCTGGCGGGCGATCCAAAAGGCCGGTGCCGACCGCGATTTCCGGCCGAACGCGTCGAAACTGTGCGACTGGTGCGTGCACCGGGCGCACTGCCCGGTCTTCGGCGGCACACCCCCGCCGTATCCGGGCTGGCCGGCGGAGATCGCGGCGTGACGAGGTTCTACTACCGACGGCTGCGCACCGACGGCGAGTTCGAGGTGCTCGAATCCACCGGCGCCACCGGCAGCAACTGGGACGCCGGGATCCAACACGGGTCGCCGCCGTTGGCGCTGTTGACCAAACTGGTCGAGGACTCCCTGGACGGCACCACCGGGCCCCGGCTGCGGGTGGGCCGGCTGGTGATGGACATCCTGGGGCCCATCCCCGTCGCGCCGGTGCGGGTCCGCGCCTGGACCGAGCGGCCCGGCAGCCGTATCTCGTTGCGGACGGCCGAGATGCAGGCACAGCGCCCGGACGGCTCCTGGCGGGCGGTGGCGCGGCTGTCGGCCTGGCTGCTGGCCGTCAGCGACACCGCCGATGTGGCCACCGATCGACATCCGCCGTTGCAGGAGGGGCCGGTGGTCGGTGAACCGCACGCCTGGCACGGCGCGCCGGGTTACCTGGAGACCATCGACTTCCGCCGGCAGGAGTCCGCCGGCGAATCCGGCACGGTGGCGTGGATGACGCCCCTGGCCCGGGTGGTCGACACCGACGACCCGACTCCCCTACAGCGGCTGGCCATGGTGGTCGACTCGGCCAACGGCATCGGCGCGGTACTGGATCCGAACCGGTTCGTGTTCATGAACACCGACACCACGGTGCACCTGCACCGGCTCCCGGTCGGCGACGATTTCGCGGTGCGGGCCCGCGCCTCCATCGGCCCGGACGGGATCGGGGTGACCACCGCCGAGGTGTTCGACCGGCAGGGATTCGTCGGCACCTGCGCGCAGACGCTGCTGGTGCAACGGCTCGGCTGATCCGCACCCCCCTCGGCCGGCAGCTCACACCGCCACCATATTTAGACTTGCATCTATATAGATAACGAGTAATATTTTGATTCGTGGATGTGTTCGAGGCGATCGCCGAGCCGAACCGGCGCGCTCTGCTCGACGCCCTGACCGAGGGTGAGCGCACCGCGGGCGAATTGGCCGCCACCCTGCCCGGGCTGACCCAGCCGACGGTCTCCCGGCATCTGCGGGTGCTGCGCGAGGTGGGGTTGGTCGAGGTCCGGCCGGACGCCCAGCGGCGCATCTACGCCCTGCGCGCGGACGGGCTGATCGCGATCGACACCTGGATCGACCGGTACCGGCGCTACTGGGCCGGCCGGCTCGACGCCCTGGAGCGGCACCTGCACGAGACCCATCGGGACGAGACGAACCGGGAGGACCGATGACCGCACGCGCCGGACGGATCAGCATCGAGGGCGACCGGGCGGTGCTGACCTTCGAACGCCGCCTGCCGTTCCCGGTACACGCGGTCTGGCAGGCGATCACCGATCCGGTGCAGCGAACTCAGTGGATGGGCGCGACCACCATCGATCCCCGCGAGGGCGGCGTGATCGAGACGGTCCCGACCGGGCCGCCCTATCCCCCGGAGATGAAGAAGATGACCGGCCGCATCCGCGTCTGGGATCCCCCGCACGTCTTCGAACACGAATGGAACCAACAGGTCGTCGAACCCGGGGTGGTCCGCTTCGAACTGACCCCCGACGGCGACGGCACCCTGCTGCGGTTCACCCACCGCGGCCTCGGCGTCGACAACGCCTACGGCTTCGGGCCGGGAACACACGCCTACCTCGACCGGCTCGAGGCGCATCTGACCGGCGCCGCCCCGCCCAACTGGTCCGCCCGCTACGACCGGATCGCACACCATTATCGAAAGGAATCCTAATGTCAAACAACAGGATTCGGCCCACATTGGCGATCGCCTACCATTCCGGATTCGGCCACACCGCACGACTCGCCGAGGCGGTCGCGGCGGGCGCCCGCGAGTCCGGCGCCGACGTCACGGTGCTCCCGGTCGACGCGCTGACGGAGCAGGGCTGGGCGGTGCTCGACGGCGCCGACGGCATCATCTTCGGCACGCCGACCTACATGGGCAACGTGTCGGCGGCGTTCCAGGCGTTCACCGAACAGACCGGCCGCCGCTGTCAGGAGGGCACCTGGCGGGACAAGGTGGCGGCCGGTTTCACCAACTCGGGCGGCAAGAGCGGCGACAAACTGCAGACGCTGCTGTCGCTGGCCGTCTTCGCCGCCCAGCACCACATGCACTGGGTCAACCTGGGCCTGGTGGCCGGCTGGAACAGCTCGGCGGCCAGCGAACAGGATCTGAACCGGCTCGGGTTCTTCATCGGCGCCGGCGGCCAGACCGATGTCGACGCCGGCCCCGAGCAGGTCCACGACGCCGACATTCGCACCTGCCGGCATCTGGGCCGCCGGGTCGCGACCGTGACCGCGCAGCTGCTCGCCGGCCGCGCCGTCACCGCAGCGGCTGCAGATCCTGCAACAGCGTCGGCAGCAGCTCGCTGACCGTGGGGTGGATGTGCATGGTGCGCGATATGGCGGTGTAGGGCTGCCGCGCCGCCATCACGTCGACGATCGCGTGCACCACCTCGTCGCCGCCCACCCCGAGGATGGCCGCACCCAGGATCTCCGCGGTGTCCGCGTCGACCAGCACCTTCATGAAACCCTGCGTCTCACCCTTCTCCACCGCACGCCCCACCCGGGACATCGGACGCTTCGCCAGCAACGCCTTGCGCCCGGACGCGCGCACCTCGTCCTCGGTCATGCCGGCCCGGCCCAACGGCGGGTCGATGTACATCGCGTAGGCCCGCACCCGGTCCCCGACCCCGCGTGGATCGGCGTCGAGCAGATTGGCCGCGACGATCTCGAAATCGTTGTAGGCGGTGTGGGTGAACGCCCCGCGGCCGTTGCAGTCCCCCATCGCCCAGATGTGTTCGGCGGTGGTGCGCAACCGGTCGTCGACGACGATGTGACCGCGCTCATCGACGGCCACCCCGGCACGGTCCAGGGCCAGGTCGTCGGTGTTGGGCCGGCGGCCCACCGCGATCAGCAGATGGCTGCCCACCACGGGTTCGGCGCCGTCGGCCGGCGTCACCGCGACACCCCCGTCACACCGGGCGAACCGGATGGCGGACGCGTCCACGACGATATCGATGCCCTCGCCCGCGAGGATGTCGTGGATCGCCGCCGACACATCGGCGTCCTCGTGCGACGCGAGCCGGGATCCGCGCTGCACCACCGTGACCCGGGCGCCGAAACGGCGGTACATCTGCGCGAACTCCAGCGCGATGTAGCCGCCGCCCACGATCACCAGATGCTCCGGCAGCGTGTCCAATTCCAGCATCGACACGTTGGTGAGATGGTCCACGTCGGCCAGCCCGGGCAGGTCCGGCACCACCGCCCGGCCGCCGACGTTCAGAAAGATCCGGTCCGCGCTCAACAACCGCTCGCCCACCCGCACGGTGTGCGGATCCTCGAATCGGGCATGCCCGCGGACGACCGTGCACCCGTCCATACCCTGCAGCCACGACTCCAGGCCCCGCCGATCGTCGAGCATGATCGCGTCCTTGCGGGCCTTGACCCGCGCCATGTCCACCGTCACCGGGCCGGTGCGGACCCCGTAGTCGGCTGCGCGGCGGGCCAGATGCGCGGCGTGGGCGCTGGCCACCAGGGTCTTGGTGGGAATGCAGCCGTAGTTCACACAGGTCCCGCCGATCAATCGGCGTTCGATCAGCACCACCCGCTGACCAGCGTCGGCCAACCGGCCGGCCAGCGGCGGGCCGGCCTGCCCGGCGCCGATGATCATCGCATCGAAATGCGTTGCGGCATCCACAATCTAGAGTCCAGCCACCAGGGCGGCCACCGCCACACCGCCGGCCACCGCGACCAGATCCTCCAACACCGCGAACGGCCAGTCCCGACCGCCCGAGGCGGTCGTCAGCCTGGTACGGACCTGATAGCCACCGATGGTGCCGAGCACCGCGCCGATCAATCCGGCGCCCAGACCGCCGATCGGATAGCCCCATGCGGTGCCCACCACGGCGCCGGCGAAGCCGCCGGCGATGAGCCGGCCGAGGAACGGCAACGACGCGGTGCGGCTGCGGACCCCGGGCAGCTGATCCATGACCAGTTCACCGACGGCGAAGATGGTCAGCACCGTGACGGTCTCCGGGTGGCCCAACCACTCCACCCAGGTGCCGTCCAGGACCAGCCAGCCCAGCATCGCCGTCCAGGCCAGCACCGCCGGGGCGGTGAGCGCGCGCAGCCCGGCGACCACACCGATCAGCAGGGCGGACAGCAGCACCAACGCATGCGTCATGGCGGGACGCTAACACGCCACGGCAGCGCTCACCCGGGGTTCGCCAACCGGGCGGTAGGGGCCCGGCGAATCTAGAAGCGGCAGAACCTGATCTCGGAGGCCAGGATCGCCTTCGCGCCGATCGCTCCGAGTTCGTCCATGATCGCGTTGACGTCCCGGCGTGGCACCATGGCGCGCACCGCCACCCAGGCCGGGTCGGCCAGCGGCGCCACGGTGGGCGACTGCAGCCCGGGGGTGATCGCCATCGCGTCGTCGAGGACGTCACGGGGGCAGTCGTAGTCGAGCATCAGGTACTGCTGGCCGAACACCACACCCTGCACCCGGGCCACCAGCTTGTCCCGCGCGGCGGCATTGGACGGGTCGGCGTCGATGCGCTCGATCAGCACCGCCTCGGAGTCGCACAGCGATTCGCCGAAGGCCACCAGCCCGTGCAGGCCCAGGGTGCGGCCGGAGCCCACCACATCGGCGATCGCGTCGGCCACACCGAGCTGCACCGAGATCTCCACCGCACCGTCGAGCCGGATCACCGTGGCGTCGATCCCGCGGGCCGCCAGGTCTTTTCGCACCAGATTGGGAAACGAGGTGGCGATCCGCTTACCGGCCAGATCTGCGACGGTCCACTTCCGGCCGGCCGGCGCGGCGTAGCGGAACGTGGAGGAACCGAAGCCGAGCGCCAACCGCTCACGCACCGGCGCCCCCGACTCGGCGGTGAGATCCCGTCCGGTGATGCCCAGATCCAGGTCCCCCGAACCGACGTAGATTGCGATGTCCTTCGGCCGCAGGAAGAAGAACTCGACCTCGTTGACCGGGTCCACGACGGTCAGATCCTTGGTGTCGCTGCGGCGGCGGTATCCGGCCTCGGCGAGGATCTCGGCCGCCGGTTCGCTGAGGGTGCCCTTGTTGGGCATGGCGATACGCAGCATCACAACTTCCGATAGACGTCGTCGAGGGTGATGCCGCGCGCGATCATCAGCACCTGCGTCCAGTACAGCAGTTGGCTGATCTCCTCGGCGAGCGCGTCGTCGGACTCGTGCTCGGCCGCCAGCCAGACCTCACCGGCCTCCTCGAGGACCTTCTTACCGATCCCATGCACGCCGGCGTCGAGCGCAGCCACCGTGCCGCTGCCGGCCGGCCGGGTCCGCGCTTTGTCGCTGAGCTCGGCGAACAAGGCATCGAAGGTCTTCACGATGATGGATTGTCCCATGTCGGGCGCCAAGAGCTGCGCTCACCCGGGTGCGGAGGCGCGATCGTGACCCGGCACGTCGGGCTGCATGTCCTCCAACGTCCTGCCCTTCGTCTCGGCCACCCACCGCCACACGAACAGCAGTGACAGCACCGCGCACAGGGCGTAGAAGCCGTACGCCGGCCCGAGGTGCTCCCGCAGGCCGGGGAAGGTCACGGTGATCACCCAGTTCGCCGTCCACTGCCCGGCCGCGGCCAGGCCCAGCGCGGCGGCGCGGATGCGGTTCGGGAACATCTCGCCCAGCAGCACCCACACCACCGGTCCCCACGACATCCCGAAGGAGACCACGAACAGATTCGCCGCCACCAGAGCGACCGGGCCGGCGACGTCACCGAGTTGCGGTTGGCCGTCGATCACCGGTGCGGTGCCGAAGATCACCGCCATGACGCCCAGCGTGCCGGCCATTCCGGTGGAGCCGATCAGCAACAACGGTTTTCGGCCGATCTTGTCGATCAGGGCGATCGCGATCAGCGTGGTGACGATGTTGGTGACCGAGGTGATCACGGTGATCAGGAACGACTGGCTCTCGTCGAACCCGACCGCCTCCCACAGCACGTTGGAGTAGTAGAAGATCACGTTGATGCCGACGAACTGCTGGAAGATCGACAGCCCGAGCCCGACCCACACGATGCCGTACATCCCGCCGGTCGGTTTGCGCAGATCCGACCAGGACGGCGGTTTCTCGGCACGCAGTGACCGCTCGATCCGGTTGATGGTGATCTCCAGGTTCTTCGCCCCCAGCAACCGGCTGAGCACCCGACGCGCCTCCGGCACCCGGTGGGTGGCCACCAGATAGCGCGGCGATTCGGGGATGGTGAATGTCAGGGCGCCGTAGAGGACGGCCGGAACGGCCATCATCAGGAACATCCAGCGCCAGGCCTCCATGTTCAGCCACAGTTCCTCGCGCGAACCGCCGGCGAGTGCGGCGAGGATCCCGTCGATCAGCAGCGACAGGAAGATCCCGGAGACGATCGCCAACTGCTGCAGCGAGCCGAGCCGCCCGCGGATGTGCGGCGGCGCCGTCTCGGCGATGTAGGCCGGGGCGATCACCGAGGCCACACCGACGCCGATGCCGCCGACGATGCGGAACACGACCACCATCCAGACGTCGACGGCCCAGCCGGTGCCGAACGCGCTGATGAAGAACAGCGTCGCGGCGATCTTCATCACCGCGAGCCGGCCGATCCGGTCGGCGACGCGGCCGGCGGTCACCGCACCCACGGCCGCGCCGAGCAGCGCCGAGGCGACGGCGAATCCCAGCACCGCGTCACCGATGCCGAACTGATCCTGGATGGCGGCGACGGCGCCGTTGATCACCGCGCTGTCGTAGCCGAACAGCAGCCCGCCCAGCGCCGCCACCGATGCGATGCGCACCGCACTGCGGCCGGAGCTGAACTCCTCATCGGCCGAGCCGGCGCCTACCTGCTCGACGGGACCCTGACCGGCCATGTGACGACCTTCCGCGACAGCGCGTGACGAGGGTCACATTCAATCACAGCGGCCGGTGTCCGGCGGGCACTCCGGGACCCGGCGCGGCGCTCAGATCGGCGTGGATCTCCCGCATCAACGGCACGTCCACGTGGGTCAGCGACGGGATCTGCCGACGGCGTGGACTGTGCTGCACCTCGAGCGCGTTGGGCACCACCAGCACCGGGCAACCGGCGCCCTCGGCCGCGGCGGCGCCGGTGGGCGAATCCTCCACGGCCAGACACGCCTCCGGCGCGACCCCGAGCAGATCGGCGGCGCGGTGGTAGATGTCCGGCGCCGGTTTGCCGTTGGGCACCTCGTCGCCGCAGACGGTCACCGCGAAGTAGTGCCGCCCGATGCTGTGCAGCGCCTGCTCGGTCAGCGTGCGGCGGGTGTTGGTGACCAGCGCCATCGGGACCGCGGCCGCGGCCAGCTCGTTGAGCAGTTCGCGGGCCCCGGCACACCACGGCAGGCCCGAGGCGAACAGTTCCCCGGTGTAGTCGTGCAACCAATCCGCCGTGCGCGCCATCGCCTCCGGATCCGGGTCCAGCCCGAGGTCGTCGTAGACGATGCGCATGACGGTGTCGGCGGCGCCGCCCACGGTGGCGGCGCGCACCTCCGGCCGCAGCTCGCGGCCGAGCCGCCGGTAGAGCTCCCGCAGTGAGAGATCCCACAGTCTTTCGGAGTCGACGAGGGTGCCGTCCATATCCCACAGCACCGCTCGCATGGCGCGATTCTGTCATGGGTCGCCCGTAGGGTCGAAATCATGACCATTCTGGTGACCGGGGCCACCGGGAACATCGGCCGCTGTGTCGTGGATCACCTGATCGCGCTGGGCGCCACCGATATTCGCGCGTTGACCACCGATCCCGCCAAGGCGAAGCTGCCGGAGTCGGTGACCGCGGTCACCGGATATCTGGGACGGCCCGAGACGCTGCCGGCGGCGCTCCACGGGGTGCGGCGGATGTATCTGGCCCCGCTGCCCGCCACCCTGCCGACCACCCTGGAGCTGGCCGAACAGGCCGGGGTCGAATATGTGGTGGCGCTGTCGGGCGGGGCGCACTGGCAGCAGCACGCCGACACCATCGCCGCCGCCCCGCTCACCAGCACCCAGCTCGGGCCCGGTGAATTCCTGGAGAACTTCACCCTCTGGGCCGAGCAGATCAAGACCACCCGCACGGTGCGCGAACCGTACCCCGACGTCGTCGAAGCCCCCATCTCGATGGATGACATCGCCCGGGTCGCGGCGCATCTGCTGGCCGAGCCGGACCCGTCACATCACGGCCGGATGTATGAGCTGACCGGGCCGCAGGCACTCACCCGCGCCCGGATCGCCGAGCAGATCGGCGTCGGTATCGGCGTGGATGTCACGTTCCGGCGATGCGATCGGGCCGAGGCCGAACGCGCGCTGGAACCGGTGATGGGCGCCCGGGCACGCTGGTACCTCGACCTGCTGGCCGACGGTGCACCCCAGCGGGCGAATCGGCTCGTCGAGGAACTCACCGGTACGCCGGCGGAATCGGTGGCGCAGTGGGCCACCCGGCACGCCGAGTTGTTCCGCTGAGCGTGCTCCGGGCCGCTCAGACGTTGAAGTACTTGGCCTCGGGGTGGTGCAGCACGAACGCGTCGGTGGACTGTTCGGGATGCAGCTGTAGTTCCTCCGACAACACCACGCCGATCCGCTCCGGCTCGAGCAGTTCCATCATCTTCTTGCGGTCCTCGAGATCCGGGCACGCCCCGTAGCCGAAGGAGAAGCGGGCGCCGCGGTAGCCGAGCTTGAAGTACTCCTCGACGGATTCGGGATCCTCGGCCGCCATCGCACGGTCGCCGAACCGCAGTTCCTCCCGGATACGCCGGTGCCAGTACTCGGCGAACGCCTCGGTGAGCTGCACGCCGATGCCGTGTACCTCGAGGTAGTCGCGGTAGGCGTTCGACGCGAACAGCTCGTTGGCGAAGTCGGCGATCGGCTGGCCCATGGTCACCAGCTGGAAGGGCAACACGTCGACCTGCCCGGTCTTCGCGGCCAGCTCCCGGGACCGGATGAAGTCGGCGATGCACAGGAAGCGGCCCCGCTGCTGGCGCGGGAAGGTGAACCGGAACCGTTCGTCCGCATCGGGTTCCGGTTCGGTGAGCACGATCACGTCGTCACCCTGCGACACCGCCGGGAAGTAGCCGTACACCACCGCGGCGTGCGCGAGGATGCCCTCGGTGGCCAACCGGTCCAGCCAGTAGCGCAGCCGCGGCCGTCCCTCGGTCTCCACCAGTTCCTCATAGGACGGTCCGTCGCCGCCACGCGCTCCGCGCAACCCCCACTGCCCCAGGAACAACGCGCGTTCGTCGAGGGTGCCGGCGTAATCGGCCACCGCGACCCCCTTGACGATGCGGGTGCCCCAGAACGGGGGCACCGGAACCTCGACATCGGCGGCGACATCGGAACGGGCCGGCACCTCGACCGGCTCCTCCTTAGCTTTGCGTTCGGCCGCAATGCGTTTCGAACGGGCCCGGCGCGCCTTGCGCTCGGCCTCCTTCTCGCGGGCCGCGATCGCCTCCGGACTGTCCGGATCCGGGCCGCCGCCGCGCTTCTCGCTCATGATGCGGTCCATCAGCCGCAGACCCTCGAACGCATCGCGGGCGTAGTACACCTCGCCCTCGTAGATCTCGGACAGATCGTCCTCGACGTAGCCGCGGGTCAGGGCCGCTCCCCCGAGCAGCACCGGGAACCGTTCGGCCACACCGCGGGCGTTCATCTCCTCGAGGTTCTCCTTCATCACCACGGTGGACTTCACCAGGAGCCCGGACATGCCGACCACATCGGCGTTCTTGTCCTCGGCCACCTCGAGGATGGTGCTGATCGGCTGCTTGATGCCGAGGTTGACGACCTCGTAGCCGTTGTTGGTCAGGATGATGTCGACGAGGTTCTTGCCGATGTCGTGGACGTCGCCCTTGACGGTGGCGAGCACGATGCGCCCCTTGCCGGAGTCGTCCTCGGACTTCTCCATGTGCGGTTCGAGATGCGCCACAGCGGCTTTCATCACCTCTGCGGACTGCAACACGAACGGCAGTTGCATCTGCCCGGCGCCGAACAACTCACCGACGACCTTCATGCCGGCCAGGAGGTGTTCGTTGATGATCTCCAGCGGCGGTTTGATCGTCATCGCCTCGTCGAGATCCGCTTCCAGGCCGTTGCGCTCACCGTCGACGATGCGCTGCGCGAGCCGTTCCAGCACCGGCAGTTTCGCCAGCTCGGCGGCGCGGCTCTCCTTCGAGTCGGCGGTCGACACGCCCTCGAACATCGTCATCAGTTCCTGCAGCGGGTCGTATCCCTCGCGGCGGCGGTCGTAGATGAGGTCGAGAGCGACTTCACGCTGCTTCTCGTCGATCCGGTTCATCGGCAGGATCTTTGATGCGTGCACGATCGCCGAATCCAGCCCGGCTTCCCGGCATTCGTGCAGGAACACCGAGTTGAGCACCTGCCGGGCCGCCGGATTCAGGCCGAACGAGATGTTCGACAGGCCCAGCGTGGTCTGCACGTCGGGATGACGCTTCTTCAGTTCCCGGATCGCCTCGATGGTTTCGATGCCGTCCCGGCGCGACTCCTCCTGCCCGGTGCAGATGGTGAAGGTCAGGCAGTCGACGAGGATCGACGATTTCTCCACACCCCAGTTGGTGGTGATGTCCTCGATGAGCCGTTCGGCGATCGCCACCTTGTGCTCGGCGGTGCGGGCCTGCCCCTCCTCGTCGATGGTCAGCGCCACCACCGCGGCGCCGTGTTCGGCGACCAGCTCCATGGTCTTGTGGAACCGCGACTCCGGGCCCGCGCCGTCCTCGTAGTTCACCGAGTTGACCGCGCACCGGCCACCGAGGTGCTCCAAACCGGCTCGCAGCACGTCGGTTTCGGTGGAGTCCAGCATGATGGGCAGCGTCGACGCGGTGGCCAGCCGGCTGGCCAGCGCCTTCATGTCGGCGACCCCGTCGCGGCCCACATAGTCGACGCACAGGTCCAGCAGATGCGCACCGTCGCGGGTCTGCTCCTTGGCGATGTCGAGGCAGCGCTGATAGTCCTCGGCGATCATCGCCTCGCGGAAAGCCTTGGAGCCGTTGGCGTTCGTCCGCTCACCGATCATCAGCACCGATGCGTCCTGGGCGAACGGGGTGCTGGTGTACAGCGACGACAACCCGGGTTCGTAGCTGATCTGCCGTTCGGCGCGCTGCACCCCGGACACCGCGTCGACCACCTGGCGGATGTGTTCCGGTGTGGTGCCGCAGCACCCGCCGACCAGCGACAACCCGAACTCGCTGACGAATCCGGCCAGCGCCTCGGCGAGTTCGTCCGGCCGCAGCGGGTACACCGCGCCGTCGGGCCCGAGCACCGGGAGACCGGCGTTGGGCATCACCGACACCGGCAGCCTGGAGTGGCGGGACAGATACCGCAGGTGCTCGCTCATCTCGGCCGGACCGGTCGCGCAGTTCAGCCCGATGACGTCCACCCCGAGCGGTTCGATCGCCGTCAGCGCCGCGCCGATCTCACTGCCCAGCAGCATCGTGCCGGTGGTCTCCACGGTGACATGGGTGATGATCGGGATGTGCCGGCCGGCCCGGGCCATCGCCCGCCGCGCGCCCAGCACCGCCGCCTTCAGCTGGAGCAGATCCTGACAGGTCTCGATCAGAATCGCGTCCGCACCGCCGTCCAGCATCCCCAGCGCCGCCTCGATGTAGGCGTCGCGGATCACCCCGAACTCGGTGTGCCCGAGAGTGGGCAGCTTGGTTCCCGGACCCATCGCCGCCAGCACGTACCGGCGGTGATCCGGTGTGCTCATCTCATCGGCCACCCGGCGGGCGATCGCGGTGCCCTGCTCCGACAGCGACCTGATCTTGTCGGCGATGTCGTAGTCGCCGAGGTTGGACAGGTTGCAGCCGAAGGTGTTGGTCTCGACGGCATCCGCCCCGGCCGCCAGATAATTGCGGTGGATCTCGGCGATGACGTCCGGGCGGGTCTCGTTGAGAATCTCGTTACAGCCCTCGAGGCCGTTGAAGTCGTCGAGCGTCAGGTCCGCGGCCTGAAGCTGGGTACCCATCGCGCCGTCACCCACCATGACCCGTCGGGACAGTGTTTCGAGCAGGTCAGTGTCGTAGACAGCCGTGTCAACAGGGGTCACACCGACAGCGTAGTCGTCATGTGCAACCTGTTTCATTCACCGACCCGGCATCGACCCGGCGGGGCTGGTTGGTCGACCGCCGTCGCGCACCCCCGCACAGGCCTTAGGCTGGCGGTGTGACCTCGTCCAATTACGGGTCCAGTTCCGGATCCGATTCCCGCTCGAAAGGCCTGCCCGAACTGCACGACGCGATCGTGGTGGCGGCGTTCGAGGGTTGGAATGACGCCGGCGACGCCGCCAGCGATGCGTTGGAGCACCTCGACGCGATCTGGGGGGCGCGGCCGATCATGGAGATCGACGACGAGTCCTACTACGACTACCAGGTCAACCGGCCGGTGATCCGCCAAGTCGACGGGGTGACGCGGGAACTGGTGTGGCCCGCGATGCACATCTCGCACTGCCGTCCACCCGGCAGTGACCGCGACATCGTGCTCATGCACGGCGTCGAACCCAATCTGCGCTGGCGCACGTTCTGCGCCGAACTGCTCGACATCGCCACGAAACTCAACGTCACGACGGTGGTGATCCTCGGCGCGCTGCTGGCCGACACCCCGCACACCCGTCCGGTGCCGGTGTCCGGGGCGGCCTACTCCGGCGACTCGGCGAAGTACTTCGGCCTCGAGGAGTCCCGCTACGAGGGCCCGACCGGCATCGCCGGGGTGCTGCAGGACGCGTGCGTGCAGGCCGGCATTCCGGCGGTGACGTTCTGGGCGGCGGTTCCGCACTACGTGTCGCAGCCGCCGAACCCGAAGGCGACCGTGGCCCTGCTGCGCCGGGTGGAGGACGTCCTCGACATCGAGGTGCCGCTGGACGACCTGCCCGTCCAGGCCGAGGAGTGGGAGCAGGCGATCACCGAGTTGACGTCGGAGGACGACGAACTGGCCGAATACGTCGCGGCCCTCGAGGAGCGCGGCGACGCCGAACTCGACATGAGCGAGGCCCTGAAGATCGACGGCGACGCGCTGGCCGCGGAGTTCGAGCGATACCTGCGCCGACGCGGCCCCGGCTATCGGGGCGGCTGACCGACCCCGCCGCTCATCACCGACGGTTGCGTAACGCTGTGGCGGAAATTCGGCGCTCAGATCGCCATGGCGTTACGCAACCAGCCGTCGGCGCTAACCGTCCGCACTGTCCGGATCGTCTGTTCTGACGGCGGCCACCCGCGCGCTGACCGACCGGCCCAGCTCGGCCACCTCGGCGTCCATCTGCGGCACCAGCCTGGGCGCGGTCCTGAGGATCGGGGCCTGCCCGAGCCGGGTGGACAGCACGGGTTTGAGCCACCGCACCAGGCCCACCCACTGCGGGCAGTAGATCCGGCTGCTGCGCCGCTCGATGCCCTTGACGAACGCGTCGGCGCACTTGTCGACCGAGGTGGTCCTGCCCAGCGGTCCGGGCAGCGATGTGAGCATCTCCCGGAAACTGGGCAGATCATCCTTGGTGTCGCGCACCATCGCGGTGTCGATCCACGACATGTGCGCCGAGCCGACGTCGACGCCCTGGTGGGCGACCTCCATCCGCAGGGCGTTGGCGAAGTGTTCGACGCCGGCCTTGGCCGCGTCGTACGGCGCCATCCCGGGGGCGGCGGCGAACGCGGCCAGCGAGGACACGATCAGCACGTAGCCGCGGCGGTCGATGAGCGCGGGCAGGGTGGCCCGCACCGTGTGGAACACGCCCGTCACGTTGACGTCGATGAGCAGTTTGAACGCGGCCGGGTCGACCGCCAGCACCGAGCCGTAGGTGGCGACGCCCGCGTTGGCCACGGTGACGTCGATTCCGCCGAACCGCTCCACCGCGGCGTCCGCGGCGGCCTGCATGGCGGTCAGGTCACGTACGTCGGCGACCCGGGTGAGCACCCGGTCCGCACCCAATTCGCTGATCATACCGCGCAGCGCCACCTCGTCGACGTCGGTGAGGACCACCTTGGCGCCCCGGGCGTGCAGGCGGCGCGCCACCTCGGCGCCGATCCCGGCGGCACCGCCGGTGATGAAGACGACTTTGCCGGTCACTGGGGTCATGTGCGGGAAAACTACTCGAGCGGTCCCCGCAAATCCACCCCGAGCAGCGCATCCACCGCCGCGGCGACGGCGCCCGGGGCGTCCGGGTCGTCGCCGCCGTACTCCAGCGCGTCGGTGCACCAACCATCAAGTGCGGCAAGCGCCTTGGGGGTGTCCAGATCGTCGGCGAGGTACCGCCGCAACCGCGCCACCACATCGGTCGCGTCGGGTCCGGCCGGCAGCGCGGTGGCGCTGCGCCACCGGTGCAGCCGTTCGGTGGCCTCGGCCAGCAGCTGATCACTCCAGAACCGGTCCGCGCGGTAGTGCCCGGCCAGCAGGCCCAGCCGGATCGCCGCCGGATCGTGCCCGGCGGCGCGCAACTCCGACACCAGCACCAGGTTGCCGCGGCTCTTGGACATCTTCTCGCCGTCCCAGCCGATCATCCCGGCGTGCACGTAGTGCCGGGCGAACCGGCGCTCACCGGTCACACATTCGGCGTGAGCGGCCGAGAACTCGTGGTGCGGGAAGATCAGATCGCTGCCGCCGCCCTGGATGTCCAGGCCGGTGCCGATCCGGCTCAGCGCGATCGCGGCACACTCCACATGCCAGCCCGGCCGGCCGGGCCCGAACGGTGACGGCCAGCTCGGCTCGCCCGGCCGGGCCGCCCGCCACAGCAACGCGTCGAGCGGGTCGAGCTTGCCGGGACGGTCCGGGTCACCGCCCCGCTCGGCGAACAGCCGGGCCATGGTCTCGCGGTCGTAGCCGGACTCGTAGCCGAACTGTTCGGTGGCGTCGGCCCGGAAGTACACATCGGGATAGTCGGCGCCGGGCACGTCGCAGTCGACCACGTAGGCCGCGCCCGCGGCGAGCATCTTCTCGATCAGCTCGATGACCTCGTCGATGGCCTCGGTCGCCGCCACGTAGTCGCGCGGCGGCAGCACCCGCAGCGCGGCCATGTCCTCTGTGAACAGCCGGGTCTCCCGCGCGGCCAGGTCACGCCAGTCCACCCCGTCCCGCTCGGCCCGCTCCAGCAGCGGATCATCGATGTCGGTGATGTTCTGCACGTAGTGCACGTCGAACCCGGAGTCCAGCCACACCCGGTAGATCAGATCGAACGCCAGATAGGTGGCGGCGTGACCGAGATGGGTGGCGTCGTACGGGGTGATTCCGCACACGTACATGGTCGCGGTGCGCCCCGGGGTCACCGGACGGATCTGCCGATCGGCGCTGTCGTAGAGCCGTAACGGTGGAGGCTGCCCCGGAAGCGTCGGCACCTCGGGCGCCGGCCAAGACTGCATGACTCCGACTCTAGGGTGTGCGCTCAGGACGGCCTCCCGCTGGTGTGTGGTGACGCGGACTCTCCCAGGGTGCAGACAATACGGCGGCCGGAAAGATTCCCGGAACCGTCAGAACGCGCTGTGGATGGCCTCGAGCAGCACCGGCGCCAGCTCCGGTCGGCACATCAGCAGATCGGGCAGATACGGGTCGGGCCGGTTGTAGATCAACGGCGACCCGTCGATGCGCGACGCGTGCAGCCCGGCCGCCTGCACCACCCCGGCCGGCGCCGCCGAATCCCACTCCCACTGCCCGCCGGCGTGCAGATAGGCGTCGACGTCGCCGCGCACGACGGCCATCGCCTTGGCACCGGCCGAACCGATCCGCACCAGCCGGATGTCGAGCCGGTCGCGGATCCACCACAGCACCGCCGGCGGGCGGCTGGCGCTCGCCGTGATCAGGATCGGCCGGTCCGGCCTCGGCCCCGGCGGGGTGACGGTGTCGCTGCGATACACCTCGCCGCGGGCCGGCAGCGCGACGGCGGCGTCGGTGATCCGGCCGTGCGGCGCCGCGGGGTCGTCGCCGCGCTGCCACAACGCGATGTGCACGGCCCAGTCCTCCCGGCCGGGCATCGAGTACTCCCGCGTGCCGTCCACCGGGTCGACGATCCACACCCGGTCGGCGCGCACCCGCGACATGTCGTCGACCGCCTCCTCCGACAGCACCGCGTCGTCGGGGCGGGCCGCCCGCAGCCGGTCCAGGATCAGCACGTTGGCGCGCTTGTCACCCAGGTCGCCGAGATCGTAGGGGTCCCAGTGGCCGACCTCTTCGCGCAGCTCCAGCAGCATCTCACCGGCTTCGGCCGCCACCTGTGCGGCCAGCTCGGCGTCGGTGAGGCTCATCAGAACGCCGGCCAGGGGATGGGACGCCGGCGGTCCGGCGTGGGCATGACCGGATTGTCCAGCAACGCGTGGACCCGGGACCGCAGCGCGGCCACCTCGCGTTCGGTGATGTGGGCGCGCAGTTCCTCGGCCAGCGCGCCGTCGAGTTGACGGCGCAACCGCTCCACGGCGCTCAGCATGGCGTCGTCGACCGGTTTGCCGGCCCACCCCCACAGCACGGTGCGCAGCTTGTCCTCGGAATGCAGGGTGACCCCGTGGTCCACGCCGTACACGCCGCCGTCGACCCCGGCCAGGATGTGGCCGCCCTTGCGGTCGGCGTTGTTGATCAGCACGTCGAAGACCGCCATGCGGTGCAACCGCTCGTCGTCGGCGTGTGCCAGCACCACCTCGTTGCCGGCGTAGTCGTAGGCCTGCAGCACCGCCAGATAGCCGGGCGTCACCTGCCCGGCCGGCAGCAGGTCGACCAGATCTGGCCCGGACCCGGGCTGCTCCGCGCTCTCGGAACCGGCCGGGTCGTCGGTGTCGCCCGGTTGGTCGATCCAGCGCTGCACCATCCCGGCGCCGGCCGGCCCGTCCCGGATGATGGTGTACGGCACGATGTTCCAGCCCAGCGCGACCGACACCAGGTAGGCGCCGCGTTCCCGGCCCGCGAGGGTGCCGTCCGGGAAGTCCCACAGCGGGGCCTCGCCGGCGACCGGTTTGTACACACAGTGCACCCGCTGCTCGTCCAGCTGCGCCTCGCACAGGAAGGTGGCGTTGCTGGCCGAGCGGATCCGGCCGATGACGGTCAGCTCGCCGTGCTGCAGCACCTCGTGCGTGCGCGCGCCGTCAGAAGTCGGGCTCATCATCTGCGTCGGCGAACGCGCCGCGTCGGTAGCCGTTGGTGCGCACGCAGATGTGACCCTCGGGGTCCAGCGGCTCGTCGCACAGGGGGCAGGGCGGCCGTCCGGCCGCGATGACCCGCTGGGAGCGGGCGGCGAACTGGCGTGCCGATTCCGGTGTCAGGAACACCCGCACCGCGTCGGGGCCCTCCTCGGCGTCGTCGAGCACCACCGAGGCGTCGAAGTCGTTGTCGGACACCGCCAGCAACTCCACCACCACGGTCTGGGCCTCCGCGTCCCAGCCCAGCCCCATGGTGCCGACCCGGAACTCGGCGTCGACCGGGGTGATGAGCGGGCTGAGATCCTCCACGACGTCGGTGTCGGGTGGGATCGGGGTGCCGAACCGGCGGTGAATCTCCTCCAGCAGCGCGGAGATCCGGTCGGCCAGCACCGCGACCTGTTGCTTCTCCAGCACCACCGAGATCACCCGCTTGTCCGACACCGCCTGCAGGTAGAACGTCCGGTTTCCGGGCTCGCCGACCGTCCCGGCCACGAAACGGTCGGGTTTGCGGAACACGTGGATTGCGCGGGCCATGGCACCTCCCAAAATACCGTCGCTGTTACTCGGTGGACCCGCCCACCACGGCGTCCTCGGCCGGGATGTCGGCCTGGGGCTGATCGGGTTGCGCCGGCTTCGGGAGCAGGCCGGCCGTCAACTGCGCACCGGTGTGATTGACGTGCATCACGAAGGGCCGCACCGCGGTGTAACGGATCACGCTCATCGACGCCGGATCTGCGCCGATGCGCTGGAAGCTGTCCAGGTGGGTGCCCAGGGCGTCGGCCAGCACCGCCTTGATCACATCGCCGTGGCTGCAGGCCAGCCACAGCACGTCGGCGCCGTGTTCCTCGGCGAGCTGGCGGTCGTGTTCACGGACCGCCGCGACCGCCCGGGCCTGCACCTGGGCCAGCCCCTCCCCGTCCGGGAACACCGCGGCGCTGGGCTGCTGCTGCACCACCGCCCACAGCGGTTCCTTGACGAGTTCGCTGAGTTTGCGGCCGGTCCAGGCGCCGTAGTCCACCTCGATCAGCCGGTCGTCGACAACGGGTTCCAGCCCGAGTGCGGCCGCCAGCGGCTCCACGGTGCGCCGGCACCGCAGCAGTGGTGACCGGACGATCGCGCGGATCGGCAGCTCGCCGATCCGGTCGACCAGCGCGGCCGCCTGTTCGCGGCCCTTCTCGTCGAGGTCCACGCCCGCCGTGCGCCCGGCCAGGGTGTGCGAGGTGTTGGCGGTCGAGCGCCCGTGCCGCAACAGGATCACGGTCATGTGGCGGTCACCACCCCGGCGCCCAGCAGGACCAGCACCACCGCGCCGAGCAGCATCCGGTAGCCGACGAACCAATACATGCTGTGCCGCACCAGGAACCGCAGGAACCACGCCACCGCGGCGAAGCCCACCACGAACGCGATCACCGTGGCCACCAGCAGCTGCGCGCCGGTGGCGCTCATCCCGGCGCCGGACGGGTTGAACGCGTCGGGCAACGAGAACAACCCGGAGGCGAACACCGCCGGAATGGCCAGCAGGAACCCGAACCGCGCGGCCAGCGCACGGTTCTGGCCGAGGAACAGCCCCGCGCTGATCGTCGCGCCGGAGCGCGACACCCCGGGGATCAGCGCCAGGCATTGGGCGAATCCGACGATGACGGCGTCCTTCCAGGTCAGTTCTTCTCGTTGCCGATTCTGGCGGCCCAGATACTCGGCCGCCGCGATCACGACGGAGAACACGATCAGCGCCGTCGCGACCAGCCACAGATTGCGCGCACCGGTGCGGATGTCGTCGGTGAACACCAGCCCGAACACCCCGATGGGGATGCTGCCGATGATCACGAACCAACCCATCCGGTAGTCGGCGTCGCGCCGGGCGGCGTCGAACAGACCGCCGAACCAGGCCTTGACGATCCGGCCGATGTCCCGCGCGAAATACAGCAACACCGCCGCCTCGGTGCCGATCTGGGTGACTGCGGTGAACGATGCTCCCGCGTCGCCGTCGAAGAACACCTTCGACGTGATGGCCAGATGCCCCGACGAGGAGATCGGCAGGAATTCGGTCAGACCCTGCACCACCGACAGCACGATCACCTGCAACCACGACATGGCCGGCGCGTCTGTCACGACGACGACCGTACCGTGGCGCCCGCGGGCGGCAGATTCAGTACACGCTCTAGAGAGCGGTGCGCGCCACCGGCCGGGCGCCGGCCACCGCGTCGCGCACCGCGGCCGCCACGCTGCGTTCGTCGGTGACGTCGATGTCGGTGAGCCTGCGGTGGGCGGTCGCGACGATGTCCTCGGCCTGCGGCACCGGCCCGGACCACCGCGGCCGGTACACCTCGACGACCAGCTGCTGACGCTCGGTGTAGAAGCAGAAGCTGCGCCCGTCACCGACCCGGCCGTACCCGCTGGCGTGCACGCCCACCGAGAGGTCTTCGATGACGAACTCCGAGTCGCCGGCGGTGGCGTTCCCCGCCGTGCTGTTCGCGATGCGGGCCATGGTTCGCACTGTACCTCCGATACGGCCGTTCACCGTGGACAATCGCCCCCGTTTCAGGGCGGCGACGGTTGCCTAGACTTCGGTGGACGCTGCCCTTCTCCGTTCATCCGACGTCTACCGAACCGGGAGCTACCCGTTGCGACCCCGCTCAAACCCGTCCGCCCGGCTGATCCGGCTGGGCGCCGCCCTCGCCGCGGTTCCGCTGCTGCTCAGCTGCTCGGGAGGAAATCCCGTCGACCGGGGCCCGGCGACCGTCGCACCGGCCACCCCGGCGGCCTCTCCCCCGGTCACCGGCGACCCCGCCGGCACGGTGCGCGCCCTGGACCTCTCCGCACGGGCGGCGCTGTTCGATCCGGGCACCGACACCCTGGTGGTGCTGGGCACGGTCCCGGCGGTGGCGCTGCTGCCCTCGACCCCCGGCGTCGCGCCGCGCACCGTCGCGCTCCCCGCGGAGGCCACCGCGATATGCGGGGATGGCGCCGGAACGGTCTATCTGGCCACCCGCGGCGGATATCTGCGGATGAACCTGTCCGGGCCCGCGGAGCAGGTCGCGGCCGAGAAAGTGGAGGTCGACGGGCATCAGGACACCGAGTTCACCGCGATCGCCCGGCACGACGACGGCCGGCTGGTGCTCGGCAGCGCCGACGGCGGCGTCTACACCCTGGATTCCGACACCACCGTCGGCGGGGAGGTGACGTCGTTCGTGCGGGTGGACGCACTGGTGACCCAGGGCGGCGACACGGTGGTGCTGGACCGGGCGCAGAGCCTGGTCACCACCGTCGACAACAGCGGCCGCAACCCCCGCCACGCGCTGCGCGCCGGTGACGGCGCCACCACACTCGCCACCGATCCGGCGGGCCGGGTGCTGGTGGCCGACACCCGCGGCGGCGAACTGCTGGTGTTCAGCGTCGACCCGCTGCTCATGCGGCAGCGGTACCCGGTGCCGGACTCGCCGTACGGCCTGGCCGGGTCGCGGTCGCTGACCTGGGTGTCGCAGACCGCCACCAACACCGTGATCGGCTACGACCTGGCGACCGGCATACCGGTCGAAAGGATCCGGTACCGGACCGTCCAGCAGCCCAACGCGCTGGCCTTCGACGACGCATCTGGCACGCTGTATGTGGTGTCCGGCTCAGGAGCGGGGGTGCAGATCATTTCCGATGCAGTGGTGAGCGGATGACGACACGCGGGCAAGACACGGGCGGGCAGCCGCTGCCCCGCGGCCGGATGCCGGCCGGGTGGGACACGGATCTGTCCGACGAGTACGAGTGGGTGCCGCTGCGGCTGCCCCCGGACGTGACCCGGCTCAGCGCATCGGTGCGACTGTCCATCGAGGCGGAGTACCGCGGCTGGGAGTTGACCCGGGTGCGGTTGTACAACGACGGCAGCCGGCGTGTCCTGTTGCGGCGCCGCAAGACCCCCGCGGACCGGCTGGGCATCCCGAGCCGCCCGGCGCTGTGATGTACCGCGGCCTGCGGCGCGTGCTGTTCCTGTTCCCGCCGGAACGCATTCACCTCTGGGTGTTCGCCCTGCTGCGGATGGTCACCGCGGTGCCCGGGCTGCGGGCCGCGCTGACCCGGTGGCTGGCGCCGCGCGACCCGATCCTGGCCAGCACCGTGTTCGGGGTACGGTTCCCGGGCCCGGTGGGGCTGGCCGCCGGTTTCGACAAGGACGGACTCGGCCTGTCCACCTGGGGTGCGCTGGGGTTCGGGTTCGCCGAGATCGGCACCGTCACAGCGCATCCGCAGCCGGGGAACCCGCCGCCGAGGATGTTCCGGCTGCCGGACGACCGGGCGCTGCTGAACCGGATGGGCTTCAACAACCGTGGCGCCAATGAGCTGGCGATGCGGCTGGCCCGGCACCGCTCCCCGGTGCCGATCGGGGTCAACATCGGCAAGACGAAAGCCACCCCGCCCGAGGACGCCGTCGCCGACTACGCCGAGAGCGCGGGACTGCTGGGGCCGCTGGCCGATTTCCTGGTGGTCAACGTCAGCTCCCCGAACACGCCCGGGCTGCGGGATCTGCAGGCCGTCGAATCGCTGCGGCCGATCCTGTTCGCGGTACAGGCGGCCACCTCCACCCCGGTGCTGGTGAAGATCGCCCCCGATCTGTCCGACGCCGACATCGACGACATCGCCGATCTGGCCGTGGATGTGGGCCTGGCCGGCATCGTGGCGACGAACACCACGGTGTCCCGCGAGGGTCTGCGGACCCCGGGCGTGGACGAGCTCGGGCCGGGCGGGATCTCCGGGGCCCCGGTGGCGGCCCGCTCGGCGGAGGTGTTGCGCCGGCTGTACCGCCGCGTCGGCGACCGGCTGGTGTTGATCAGTGTGGGCGGTATCGAAACCGCCGACGATGCCTGGGAGCGGATCGTGTCCGGTGCATCCCTGGTGCAGGGCTACACCGGTTTCGTCTACGGCGGCGGGTTGTGGGCCAAACGCCTCCACGACGGCATCGCCCGCAAACTGCGCGAGGGTGGATTCTCGTCGCTGTCCGAGGCCGTCGGCTCCGCGGTGAACGACGGCTGACCCCGCCGCAGACGCGAAACCCCCCGACTCCGGCGGAATCAGGGGGTGTTCGCGTCTGCTCGCGAAAAGCGGCGGCGCTACTTCTGTTCGTAGGTGCCGTGGATCAGCGCCCGGGCGATCGCGTGCTGGAACAGGTTGAAGCCCAGGAACGCCGGGGAGGCGTCCTCGGTCAGGTCCAGCTTCTCCACGGGCAGGGCGTGCACGGCGACGAAGTAGCGGTGGAACCCGTGTCCGGCCGGCGGGGCGGCCCCGATGTAGCGGTGCGACCCGGCGTCGTTGCGCAGCGTGATCGCGCCCCCGGGCAGCGGGCTGCCGTCACCGGCGCCCGCGGGCAGTTCGGTGACGTCGGCGGGCAGGTTGGCCACCGCCCAGTGCCAGAAACCGGAGGCGGTCGGCGCGTCCGGGTCGAACACGGTGACCGCGAAGCTGCGGGTCTCCGCCGGGAATCCCGACCAGCTCAGCTGTGGGGAGATGTCCTTGCCCCCGGCGCCCATGATCCCGCTGACCTGATCGTTGGCCAGCGGCTGGCCGTCGGTGATCGACTCGGAGGTCAGTGTGAAGGTCGGCAGCTTGGGCAGGAAATCGTAGGGGTTGTACGGAAAAGCCACGCTCAGCCAGTCCTTTCGTCTCAGCAGTGTTGCAGGAAGTGGTCCAGCACCCGGGCGCCGAATTCGAGCGCGTCGACCGGCACCCGCTCATCGACGCCGTGGAACAGCGCCGAGAAGTCCAGTTCCGGCGGAAGCCGCAGCGGAACGAAACCGAAGCATCGAATACCCAGCCGCTGGAACGCTTTCGCATCCGTCCCGCCGGACATCATGTACGGGACGGTGCGGGCCTCGGGGTCCACCGCCAGCAGCGAGGCGTTCATCGCGTCGACCAGCTCACCGTCGAAGGTGGTCTCCACCGCGGGCAGATCGCGTTCCCAGCTGCGTTCCACGTCGGGGCCGATGAGTTCGTCGACCTCCCGCTCGAAGGCCGCGCGCCGGCCGGGCAGCACCCGGCAGTCCACGATGGCCTCCGCGGTCTGCGGGATCACGTTCGCCTTGTAACCGGCGGTCAGCATGGTGGGGTTGGCGGTGTCGCGCAGGGTGGCCCCGACGATGCGGGCGACGCCGCCCAGTTTCGCGATCGTGCCCTCCAGATCCGGGGAGTTCACGTCGAAGCTGTAACCGGTCTCCTCGGCGACGGCCTCCAGGAACTGTTGCACCGACTCGGTGAGCACCAGCGGGAACCGGTGCCGCCCCAGCCGGGCCACCGCCTCGGCGACCGCGGTCACCGCGTTGTCGTCGTTGACCATCGAGCCGTGGCCGGCGCGGCCGCGGGCGGTGAGCCGCATCCACGCCAGCCCCTTCTCGGCGGTCTCGACCAGATACAGCCGCCGTTCCCCGCCGTCCTTGCGGGGCACGGTCAGGGAGAACCCGCCGACCTCCCCGATGGCCTCGGTGACGCCGGTGAACAGATCCGGGCGGTGGTCGACGAGCCACTGCGCCCCGTAGGTGCCGCCGTGCTCCTCGTCGGAGAGGAACGCGAACACGATGTCGCGGGGCGGCACGATCCCGGCCCGTTTGAAGTGCCGGGCCACCGCCAGCATCATGCCGAGCATGTTCTTCATGTCGACCGCGCCGCGACCCCACACGTAGCCGTCCTCGACGGCCCCGGAGAACGGGTGCACACTCCAGTCGGCCGGTTCGGCGGGCACCACGTCGAGGTGGCCGTGCACCAGCAACGCGCCGCGGGACGGGTCGGCGCCGGGCAGCCGGGCGAACACGTTGCCCCGCCCCGGCGCGCCGGCCTCCACGTACTCGGTCTGGTATCCGACCTCCCGGAGCCGGTCGGCCACCCAGTGCGCGGCCTCGGCCTCCACCCGGGTGGTGGCCGGGTCGCCGGTGTTGGAGGTGTCGAAGCGGATCAGCGTGCTGACGAGATCCACCACTTCGTCGGCGGGCTGGGGCGGGTTCGTCACAACCCTTTCCTACCACTGATGGCCCCCGATCGCGGGATCGTCTCGGCCGGTTCGGGCACCACCGGTCCCGGACCTGCAGCGCAGAACGTAGACTGGGTACTCGGGTTTGGGCGGCGAGACGGAATCCGATAGCCTTAGCTGCCCACACCGGGTCCGAGTGGCGGAATGGCAGACGCGCTAGCTTGAGGTGCTAGTGCCCTATAAACGGGCGTGGGGGTTCAAGTCCCCCCTCGGACACCACTCCTCCGCACACCACCCGCACGGACGGTTCCGTGCCGGCCGGCGCGAAGAGATGGGGACCGATGGTCGTTCCGCCGCTCATCTGGGCTCTCACCATCGCCCTGATCGCCGCGCTGGTGGCGTTCGACTTCTTCTTCCACGTCCGCAAGGCGCACATCCCGACGCTGCCGGAGGCGGCGAAATGGTCGGCGTTCTACGTCGGCCTCGCGGTCCTGTTCGGCGTCGGGGTGACGATCTTCGGCGGCACCGACCCGGGCCTGGAGTACTTCGCCGGCTGGATCACCGAGAAGGCGCTGTCGGTGGACAACCTGTTCGTGTTCCTGGTGATCATCGCCAGCTTCAAGGTGCCCCGGGCCGATCAGCAGAAGGTGCTGCTGTTCGGGATCGTGTTCGCGCTGATCGCCCGCACCGGGATGATCTTTCTGGGCGCCGCCCTGATCAACGCGTTCGCGTGGGTGTTCTACGTGTTCGGCTTCATCCTCGTCATGACGGCCGGGCAGCTGCTGGTGCCCAGCGATGAGGACCGCACCGCCGACAACGTCGTCATCCGGCTGGCGAAACGGTTCTTCCCCACCACCAGCGAGTACGACGAGGACAAGATCGTCACCGTCCGGGACGGCAAACGGGTGCTCACCCCGATGCTGTTGGTGATGGTGGCCATCGGCGGCACCGACCTGATGTTCGCGCTGGACTCGATCCCGGCGATCTTCGGCCTCACCCAGAACGTCTACATCGTGTTCACCGCGACGGCGTTCTCACTGCTGGGGCTGCGCCAGTTGTACTTCCTCATCGACGGCCTGCTGGACCGGCTGGTGTATCTGCACTTCGGGCTGGCGTTCATCCTCGGGTTCATCGGGGTGAAGCTGTTCCTGCACGCCCTGCACGAGAACAATGTGCCGTTCATCAACGACGGTGAACCGGTCAATGTGGTCGAGGTCAGCACCCCGTTGTCGCTGGTGGTGATTCTCGCCACGCTGACCGTCACCACCGTGGCGTCGCTGGTGTCGCCGAGGGGCAAGGCGAGGAACTCGGTGGCGAAGGTGCGCCGGTACGCCACCGCCTACCTCGACGAGGCCTACTACGGCGGATTCACCGAGGAACGCGCGAAGGCGTTCGAGGAGCTGTGCCGCGAGGAGCAGAAGATCGCCGCGCTGCCGGCCAAGCACCGCGCCATGATCGTGCGGGACGAGGCAGAACTGCTGGATCTGATCCGCCGGGCGCACGACGAGCACAACCGCTACCTGGCCGACGAACAGCAACAGCAGCAGTGAGCGCTGAACCCGGGTACGAATTCGCTCCGGACGCCTTGGTTCGCGAAATTCCTTGATGGACCTGAGGATCGGAGGTTTCGGCGCCCCGGGGCGTGCGCGTTGATATGTTGGGTCGGTGATCGTAACTGGCGCTCTGCTGGCCGAATCGGCGTCCGTACAGGACAACAAGCTCAACATCACCGGTGGTGTGATCAGCGCCTGCAAGGTGGGGCCGGAACGCGCGGCCGAGGCGACGTTGGTGGTGCTGATCCAGCCCGAGGGATCCGACGATCAGCCGAAAATCGATGTGACGGTCACCGATCCGGCGGGCAACATCCAGAGCGCGCAGTTGACCGTGCCGGAATCCAGCCTGGGCGGCGAGGTCGGCTTCGTCTTCTACCCGATGCAGATGCCGTTGCCGGCCGACGGCCGCTACACGATCGCGGTGAGCGGCGATCGTGGCTCGGTCACCCTGCCGCTGAACGTCCTCAGCTGACTTCGCGTACTTCCGGGATCCTGTTGGCCTTCTTGGCCTGCTTCTCGTCGCGACGCGTCTTGAGCAGGCTGGCGACGGTCGTGATGACCAGCACCGTGCCGATGAAGGCCAGCGACACCCCGGTGGACACCTCGGGTACCGCCACCGGCTGCCCGTCGTTGACGAACGGCAGCTCGTTCTCGTGCAGGGCGTGCAACACCAGCTTGACGCCGATGAACGCCAGGATGAGCGACAGGCCGTAGGACAGGAAGACCAGCCGGTCCAGCAGCCCGCCGATGAGGAAGTACAGCTGCCGTAGACCCATCAGCGCGAAGGCGTTGGCGGTGAACACGATGTAGGGTTCGCGGGTCAGGCCGAAGATCGCCGGGATCGAGTCCAGCGCGAACAGGATGTCGGTGAAGCCAATCGTGATCAGCGCCAACAGCATCGGGGTGACCACCCGCTTACCGTCGATGCGGACGCTCAACTTGGCGCCGTGGTACTGCCTGGTGGTGGGGACGAACCGCCGCACGGTCCGCACGATGCGGTTCTCCCGCTGTTCCTCGACCTCCTGTTCGTGCCCGCCTTCGCGGAGCAGGCCGACGGCTGTCCACACCAGAAACAGGCCGAACAGGTAGAACACCCAGCTGAACGTGTTGATCGCCGCCGCGCCGAGCGCGATGAAGATGCCCCGCATCCCCAACGCCATCAGGATGCCGATCAGCAGCACCTTGGGCTGGTGTTCCCGGGGCACCGCGAAGCTGCTCATGATGATGGTGAACACGAACAGGTTGTCCACCGACAGCGCCCATTCGGTCACGAAGCCGGCGTAATACTCCCCCGCGTAGTCGATTCCCCACAGCCACAGCACGATCAGGCCGAACACCAGGGCCAGCGTGACGTAGCCGGCCGACCAGACCGCCGATTCCCGGAAGCTCGGCGCATGCGGTTTACGCGCGTGGAAGATCAGGTCGAAGGCGAACAGCGCCAGGATCACACCGATCGTGATCGCCCACACCGTCGCGGTGACGTTCACTGCGACGACTCCCCCGGGCCGACGCCCGCATTTGGAAAGCTCACTGGATACACACTACTGAGGTTTTCCACGGCAGAGGTCACCCGGTGAGCCCTGTCACGGCAAGCCCTGTCACGTCGGGCCGAAGGTCAGCCCCGGCCCAGTTGATGCGCCAGCGCCTCGGTGATCGTGCGATGGCGGAACCGGTGACCCAGCCGCTGAAGTTCGGCGGGCACCACCCGCTGATCGGCCAGCGCGAGTTCGGTGGCGCCCTGCGCGCCGAGCAGCAGCCGTGGCACGGCCGGGGGCACCGGAATGCGCGCCGGGCGGCGCAGCACCCCGGCCAGCGCCGCGGTGTAGTCGCTGTTGCGCACCGGATGCGGCGCCACCGCGTTGACCGGTCCGGTCAGCCGGATGTCGTAGGCGGCGCGGTGGTAGACGTCGAGCAGGTCGTCGAGACCGATCCAGGACAGCCACTGCGTACCGCCGCCGATCGGCCCGCCGAGCCCGGCCGAGAACAGCGGCCGCAGCACCCTCAGCGTGCCGCCCCGGGCGGCCTGCACGATCCCGGTCCGCACGCACACCACCCGCACGCCGGCGGCGAGCGCCGGCTCGGTGGCGGCCTCCCAGTCGGCGACCACGTCGGCGAGGAAGCCGTCCCCGCGCGCGTCGGCCTCGGTCAGGAGGTCATCGCCCCGGTCGGGGCCGTAGTAGCCGATCGCCGAGGCGCTGACGAACGTGCGGACACCGGCGGCGCGGCCGGCGAGTTCGGCGAGCCTGCGGGTGGGCCCGATGCGGCTGTCACGGATGGCGGCGCGGTGTTGCGCGGTGAACCGCCCGGCGATCGAGGCGCCGGCCAGATGGATGACGGTGTCGACGCCGTCGAGCAGATCCGGGGCGGGATACTCCGGTTCCCACCGCCGCTCCCCGGGCCCCCGGGCCGGCCGGCGCACCAGGCGGATCACCCGATGCCCGCCGGTGCTCAGCAGCGCCGTCAGCGCGGAGCCGACCAGACCGGAGGCCCCGGTCACGGCGAGCGTCCACGGTCCCGCCCTGGCAGCGGCCGCCTCGCGGTGCGCGGCGAGATCGTCGGCCAGTTGACGGTGCCGGTACCGCAACATCGGCTCGAGCAGAGCCCGGGGGACGGGCGCCCGCACGCGATCACGGACCCGGGTGTGCCCGTCGTCGACGGGGTCGAATTCGTGGATGTGCTGCCAGTGTCCGATCAGCCGGGTCGGCCAGGACCGCGGGCCGCCGGAGGCGAGTGTGTCCACGAACCGGCGGGGCGGAACATATCCGGCCGGATCGTGCTGGGCGACCCACCGCAGCCCGCCGGGTAGGGCGAGCACAGCGCGGCCGTCGGCCAGCGAGGCGGCCTCGGCCACCGCGGTCATCGGCTGCCACGGCGGTATGAGGCGTGTCAGCGCACCCGGCCGGCCGTACCAGGCGAATACATCCGCGATCGGGTGCGGGACGACGCTCTCGTATTCGATGCCCATGGCCGGTATCGCCGAGGCGGGCCGATCAGCGGGTGCGGTGCTCGTCCACGGCGCTGTCGCCGGATTTCCCGGCGGTCAGGTCGTCATCGGGCCCGGGCCCACCGAGGTCCCCCTCGCCGGCTGGCCCGGGTTCATCGGGTGCACCGGGTGCACTGGGTGCACCGGGTTCGTCGGAGACGGGGTCCAGCACCGTGGTGTCGTCGGACACCGCGGCGATGACCGTGGTGTCGTCGGTGGCGGCGTCCTCGTCCCGGGTGGTCTCCCCCACCTCGTCGGCGGAGTGTTCCACCTCGTCGGCGGGGTATTCGGGGGCCCCGAACTCGGTGTCCTCGGGGTAGTCGGCATCGAAGCCGCGCTCCGTCGAGGTGTCGGTGTCGGTCTCGGATTCAGGCTCGCCGCTCCCGCCGGGTTCCGCGGCCCCGGCGGCAGGCCGGCTGCGTTCCCGGACCGCGTCGACGATCAGCAGGATCACACCGATCAGGCTGGCCCCGATGCACACCCACGCGATCACCTCGTTGCTGGTGACCACGGCGGTCACCAGCGCCGCCAGGCCGATCACGGCCATGACCAACGCGATGATCAGCACGGGACCGCCCGAACACGGGTTGTGAGCTCAGTCAAGATCAGCTCAGTTGCTTCCGCGGGTGAACTGGTTGAAGGCGCCGCTGTCGCTGTTGGCGGTCGAGTCCACCGGCGCCGCCGAGCCACGCTGACCGAGCTCTTCGAGCTGGGACTCCAGATAGGTCTTGAGCCGGGTGCGATACTCGCGCTCGAAGGTGCGCAGCTGCTCGAGGCGTCCCTCCAGCACGGTGCGTTGCTGGTTGATGGTGCCCATGATCTCGGAATGCTTGCGCTCGGCGTCGGCCTGCAGGGCGTCGGCCTTCTCCTGCGCCTGGCGCAGCTGAGCCTCGGACCGGGTCTTGGCGTCGTTGAGCATCGCCTCGGAACGCTGACGCGCATCGGCGATGGTGGTCTCGGCGGTGCTGCGCGCCTCGGCGATCATCGCGTCGGCCTGGGCGCGGGCATCGGCGAGCATCTTCTCCGACTCCGCCTTGGCGGTGCTGGTCAGACGGTCGGCGGTGTCCTGGGCCAGGCTCAGGACCTTGGCAGCCTTGAGGTGCTGATCCTCGCTGACGGCGGTCGACTGCTCGGGCTGGGGCGCAGGCTCGGGTTCCGGTTCCGGCTGGTACAGCGGAATCGCCTGAGTCGACTGTCCGCCGCCGGCCGCCGCACGAGCGGCCTGCAATTCCTGGTCCAACTCCGCCACCCGCTGGCGCAGGTCGGTGTTCTCCTCGATGAGGCGGGCGAGTTCGTTCTCGACCAGATCGAGAAACGCGTCGACCTCATCCTCGTTATAACCGCGCTTTCCTATCGGCGGCTTACTGAACGCGACATTGTGTACGTCGGCTGGTGTGAGCGGCATTCTATGCCCCCTTGGAGTCTGGACCGTCAACCGATTTCAAAGTGTAGAGCCTCGTCGGCTGGTAACTGGCGTCCATCCTGTCACACCAGACCCGGCGGTTGCAGGGGCGGCCGATTATTAAGAGCTTATTTCAATCTTCTTAGTGATATTCCAGTTCTTCTGGCAAACTCGGCCGCCCCACCGCGGCGGGCTCGGGCCCCGGCCCGGCCCGTCGGCGTTCAGGCCGCGGCGCCGAAGGCCAGCTGCATACCGATGAACGCCACCAGCAGCAGCACCATGATGGACAGGTCGAACCGGACCGCACCCACCGTGAGCTGCGGAATGAGACGCCGCAGCAGCCGAACCGGCGGATCGGTCACCGTCATGATGGTCTCCAGGATCACCACGGTCAGACCCTTGGGGTGCCAGTCCCGGCTGAAGGACCGGATGAACTCGACCACGACCCTGGCGATGAGCAGCAGCCAGAAAACGAACAGCGCCAACCCAAGGATGGTGAAAAACAGCGACAACTATGTCGTCCTTTACTAGCGCCCGATGTGACATTCGATACAGGTGGGGTGAACCATCGCCGGCCGTCGTCGGCCGGATGCACCACCCTCACCCGCGTGATGTCGTCAGCCTACCCGGCGTGCCGGATGCCGCCGGGCCGGGCCGAGCCGGGTTCCGGTGGCGGGGGCCGGAAACCGCTGCCGGTAGCTCTACTGGTAGCTGTAGAAACCGGCCTCGGCGATCCGGCGGCGCTCCTCGGCGGTGACGTCCACATCCGCCGGGGACAGCAGGAACACCTTGGTGGCGACCTTGTCGAAGGAGCCGCGCAGCGCGAACGCCAGCCCGGCCGCGAAGTCGACCAGCCGCTTGGCGTCGGCGTTGTCCATCGCGACCAGGTCCATGATCACCGGGTTGCCGTCGCGGAAGCGCTCACCGATGGTGCGGGCCTCGCTGTAGTCCTTCGGCCGCAGCGTGGTGATCTTCGACAGCGGGCTGCCGGCGTCGAACAACTCCGCCATCCGGCGCGGATCCATCGCCAGTGCACCGCGGGTCGCGCCGCGCAGTGGGGCAAACCTCGGCCGGCCCATGTCGTGTGGCCGGTCGAACTCCCGCGGAGCCCGCATCCGGGGCTCGAAACGCGGGTCGTCGTGATATCCGCCACGGTAGCCGGGGGCTTCGTAGTCAGGACCGTCGTAATCGCGACCGTCGACCGGACCGTACTCGTCGTCCTCGAAGCGTTCGGCACGCGGCCGGCGGGCATACCCACCGCGCGAGGGGCCACGCTCGTCGTCCTCGTAGTACTCGTCCTCGTAGTCATCCAACGGTGCCATTCCGAAGTAGGCCTTGACCTTATGCAGTGTGCTCATCGCGCGACCCTTCTGAGGCTCTAGTGATTGGGGGTGTCTGTGATGAAGGTGTGACTGGAGTGACTACTGCGGGTGACGTTAGCGGGCGCGGCCCCAACAACGCGGTACCGACACGCACACATGTCGAACCGTGTTTCACCGCCGCCTCGAGGTCGCCGGACATGCCGGCCGACAGCCCCAGCCGGTGTGAATAGCCCTCCTGCACCCGGGCGTGCTCGGCCGCCAGCCGGGCGAACGCCTCCTCGGCGTCCCAGTTCAGCGGCGGAATCCCCATCAACCCGACGAGCTCCAGCCCGGCGGCGTCGTGCACCGCCGCGCACAACTCGTCGACCAGCTGCGGCCGGCCGACGTCCACCCCGCCCCGCCGTTCGTCGCCGTCGAGGCTGACCTGGACATAGACCCGCACCGGCGCGGTGCGCACGCCCTCGTCGAGAGCCTGGACGGCACCCCGGCTCAGCGCGGCGACCAGTTTCGCGTTGTCGACGGAGTGGGCGGCATACGCCCACCGCGCCACCGCTCTGGCCTTATTGCGCTGAATGCGGCCGACCATATGCCAGCGAATCGGTGATGCGTTTTGTTCGACCGACAAATTCCGATTCACCTCGGCAATTTTCGCCGACGCTTCCTGTTCGCGGGATTCACCGAACGCAGAAATTCCGAGCCCGTGAAGAATCAATACATCGGAGGCCGGGAAGAATTTGGTGATCGGCAGTAATTCGATCTCGTCGGCCGCCCTTCCGGCCGCCACCGCGGCCTGTTCCAACCGGGCCCGCAGCGCCGCCAGCGCCACGGCCAACTGGGCCCGTCGGGACCCGGAACCCGAATCAGTCACCTCGCATCACTCCATCCAGATCAGCGACGCCAACCGGCCGGTCGGCGCACCCCGACGATGGCTGAACAGGTCCGGGTCGTCCACCGTGCAGCGTGGGTCGATGTCGATGGCGGTGACGCCCAATTCGGTTAGCTGACGGGCGATTCCAGCTCTGAGGTCCAGTCCCGGGGTGCCCTTGGCGGTGGTGGTGCGACTGCCCGGCAGCGCTCGTTCCACCTCATCGGCCATCTCGGCGGGCACCTCGTAGTTCCGTCCGCTCACCGCCGGTCCGAGCAGCGCCGAGATGTCCTCCACCCGGGCGCCCACGTCGAGCATGGTCTGCACCGCCCGCACCACCACACCGCGTTGCGCCCCGACCCGGCCGGCATGGACGGCCGCGACCACGCCGACCCGCGCATCGGCCATCAAAACCGGCACACAATCGGCGGTCACGACAACCAATGCCAAACGCGGTGTTGTGGTCACCAATCCGTCGGCGTCATCCACCGCATGATCGACCGTATCGTCGACCACAACAATTCGGTCTCCGTGGACCTGATTCATCCATACCAATCGGTCCTCACCGAGACCGATCGTGGCCGCCAATCGGGCGCGGTTCGCGGCCACCGCGGCCGGATCGTCACCGACGTGGTCGCCGAGATTGAAGCTGTCGTAGGGCGGCGCCGAGACGCCGCCGGCGCGGGTGGTGATCACGCGCCGGATGCGGACGGTCACAGTCCCCAGTATCGATCAGCGTCGCATGAAGGGCGGAACGTCGACGTCATCGTCGTCGTCCTCGCCGCCGACGCTGACCGTCGCGCCGTTGGAGTGCACCGGCACGCTGGTCGCCTCGCCCGGGGAGAACGTCGAGGACACCGATCCGGCGCGGCCCGGGGCGATCGGCTGGGTGGACGCCGCACTCGGGGTGTTGACCACCGGTTTGCGGCTCGGACCCGAGGCGTCGAACCCGGCGGCGATCACGGTCACCCGCACCTCGTCGCCCAGCGAGTCGTCGATGACGGTGCCGAAGATGATGTTGGCCTCCGGATGGGCCGAGTCCTGCACCAGCGAGGCGGCCTCGTTGATCTCGAAGAGACCCAGGTCGCTGCCGCCGGCCACGGACAGCAGCACGCCGTGGGCGCCCTCCATCGACGCCTCCAGCAGCGGGGAGTTGATCGCGATCTCGGCGGCCTTGAGCGCCCGCCCGTCACCGCGCGCCGCGCCGATGCCCATCAGCGCCGTGCCGGCGCCGCTCATCACCCCCTTGACGTCGGCGAAGTCGACGTTGATCAGGCCGGGGGTGGTGATCAGGTCGGTGATGCCCTGCACGCCGTTGAGCAGCACCTCATCGGCGGCGCGGAAGGCGTCCATCAGTGACACCGCGGCGTCGCCCATCTGCAGCAGCCGGTCGTTCGGGATCACGATCAGGGTGTCGCAGCTCTCCCGCAGCGCGGCGATCCCCTGTTCGGCCTGATTGCTGCGCCGCCGGCCCTCGAACGAGAACGGCCGGGTCACCACGCCGACGGTCAGCGCGCCGAGCTTACGGGCGATGCTCGCCACCACGGGGGCTCCGCCGGTGCCGGTGCCGCCGCCCTCACCGGCGGTGACGAACACCATGTCGGCGCCGCGGAGCAGCTCCTCGATCTCGTCCTTGGCGTCCTCGGCGGCCTTGCGGCCCACCTCGGGGTCCGCACCGGCGCCCAGCCCTCGGGTGGATTCCCGGCCGACGTCGAGTTTGACGTCGGCATCGCTCATCAGCAGCGCCTGAGCGTCGGTGTTGATGGCGATGAACTCCACGCCCTTCAGGCCCTGTTCGATCATTCGGTTGACGGCATTGACGCCGCCACCGCCGATGCCGACCACCTTGATGACGGCGAGATAGTTGTGCGGGGGGGTCATCGATCGTCTTCCTCCCTGAGTTGCCGTTCGGGGCGCCGAATCCTTGACCGCCTCGGTTGGCAAACCCTCAACCTCAACCAGAGGCTTAGAGTTATGTCAAGTAAATCCGTGCAACCAGAACCGTAGGGCGACTCGGGTCGGTATCCGCGCAGGCGCGCCGATGGGCGGAGAAGTTTCTGCCCACACCGTCACTTGACGGTGGGCAGATCCGGGCTGGAGACGTCGTAGGTCTGGCCGGGCTGGGTCAACAACGCCGCCAACTTCATCGCCTTCTCCTCGGTGCGGTCGTTGGTCCCCCACACCACCACGCGGCCGTCGTTGAGCGTCAACGTGATCGACGCCACCGACGGCGCCGCGATCCTGCTCACCTGCTCGACCACCTCCGGCCGCAGCGCCGTCATCACCTGCAGCGCGGCCTGGGTCGCCGGATCGCTGGGTCCCGGATTGTCGGTGTCCAGATACGGCAGTCCCGGCGGCGGCGGCGCGGTGGCGAAATCCACCCCGTCCCGGTCGAACAGATGCGGACCGTCCGGATAGTCCTTGACCACCACCGGCACCCGTTCGACGACGGTGATCCGCACCGACGACGGATACTCCCGCTGCACCCGCACGCTGGCCACCCGGCGGATCTGCGCCACCCGTCCGGCCACCTCGTCGGTGTCGACCTGCAGCAGCGGTGCACCGGGTGGGATCGCGGCCACCTCGACCACCTCCTGCTCGGTCAACTCGCCGAGTCCGGTGACGATCACCGCCCGCGCGGACATGATCGGGGTGAAGTACAGCAGCAGACCCACCGCCACCGCGACCACGCTGACCACCGCCGCCCACATCAACGCCTTCAGCGCCCGCGCCGCGCGCCGGTCCAGGCCGGCGGCCTGCTCCGCCTGACCGGCCAGCAGCCGGCGCTTGGCCTCCCGGCGGGCCTGTTCGATGGCCCGGGCCCGGGCCGCCGCGGCGCGGCGCTGCTCCCGCTCCCGGCGGGCACGCCGCCGGGGGCCTTCGAAATCCTCGAACTGCGAATGCGATTCGGCGAGGTCGGCGTCCATCTCGGGGTTGGGGTCGGGTCTCGGGTCGGATGCGGCACCGGGTTCGGGTGCGCCGGGCGGCGTCACCCCGGATCCGTGCGGGTCCCCGGTCGCGTCGGTCCCCGCCGGTTCGATCCCTTCCGGATCGGTCACGACCGGTTCATCCCCCGCGATCCCGGACCGGCCCGGTTGGCGACCACCCGCACCGAACTGAGGATCTCCTGACCGAGCAGCGTGACGTCGCCGGCGCCCATGGTCAGCACCACGTCGCCGGGTGCGGCGACCTCGGCCACCCGGGCCGCGACGGCGGAGAAGTCCGGGACGTAGGTCACCGGCGCCCGCACGTGCTCGGCGACGGTCGCACCGCTCACCCCGGCGATGGGTTGTTCCCGCGCGGCATACACGTCGAGCACGAACACCTCGTCGGCGGCGCTGAGCGCCGCGCCGAACTCCGCCGCGAAGGCCTCGGTGCGCGAGTACAGGTGGGGTTGGAACACCACGATGGCCCGCCCCCGCCGATCGCCGCTGTCGCGCAACACATCCCGCAGCGCCGCCAGCGTCGCGCGGACCTCGGTGGGATGGTGGGCGTAGTCGTCGAACACCCGGATGTCGTTGGCGGTGCCGACCAGTTCGAAACGCCGCCGCACCCCTTCGAACCCGGCCAGCCCGTCGAGCACGGTGTCGGCCGGGGCGCCGACCTGCAGCGCCGCCAGCAGTGCGCCGAGCGCGTTGAGGGCCATGTGCCGGCCCGGCACCGCCAGCCGCATCGCACGCGGGTGGTTCTCCCCCGCCAACTGGATCTGGGCCACCGCGCCGGTGCCCTGATGCTCCCACCCGACCAGCGCGCCGGCCAGCTCGGTCGCCGGCCGCCCCGGGGCCGGGCTGCCGTAGCGCAGCACCCGGATGCCCAGCGCGGCGGTGCGGTCGGCCAGGGCGGCCGCGCCCGGGTCGTCCACACAGGCGATCAGCACACCGCCGGGCGCCAGCCGTTCCATGAAGTCGTCGAACACCGCGGTGTAGGCCTGCGGACTGCCGAAGAAGTCCAGGTGGTCGGCCTCGATATTGGTCACCACCACGACGTCGGGGGTGTACTCCAACAGCGAGCCGTCGCTCTCGTCGGCCTCGGCGACGAAGACCGTCCCGCTGCCGTGATGGGCGTTGGTGCCGGCCTCGCCCAGATCACCGCCGACCGCGAAGGACGGGTCGAAGCCACCGTGCTGCAGCGCCACGGTGAGCATCGAGGTGGTGCTGGTCTTCCCGTGGGTGCCGGTCACCATCAACGTGGTGTACCCGGCCATCAGCTTGGCGAGCACCACCGGGCGCAGGATCACCGGGATGCCGCGGCGCCGCGCCTCCACCAGTTCGGGGTTGGTCTTGGGAATCGCGGCATGGGTGGTCACCACCGCGGTCGGCCCGCCCGGCAGCAGATCCAGCGACGACTCGTCATGGCCGACCCGCACCTGCGCGCCGCGGGCCCGCAACGCCACCAGCCCGCGGGACTCCTTGGCGTCCGAACCCGACACCAGCGCGCCCCGGTCCAGCAGGATGCGGGCGATGCCGGACATCCCGGCCCCGCCGATGCCGACCATGTGCACCCGCCGCAGCTCCGCGGGTAACGAGGCCTGCGTCACCGCCCGCCCTCTCGCCGGCTCCTGCTGGTCCTGCGCACGACCCGTCCCGCGGACCCGTCCCGAGCCCGGCGACCGTCGCGGGCCACCTCCAGCGCCACCTTGGCGACCTGTTCGGCCGCGTCGCGATGGCCGGCCAGGGCGGCGGCGGTGGTCATCGCGGCCAGCCGGGCCGGATCGGTCAACAGCCCGATCACGGTGTCGGCGACCAGATCCGGGCCGAGGTCGGCGTCGTCGATGAGCAGGCCGCCGCCGGCCTGCACCACCGGCAGCGCGTTGAACCGCTGTTCGCCGTTGCCGATCGGCAGCGGGACGTAGATCGCGGGCAGACCCACCGCCGAGACCTCGGCCACCGTCATCGCCCCCGACCGGCAGATCGCCAGATCGGCGGCCGCGTAGGCCAGATCCATCCGGTCCAGGTACGGCACCGCCACGTACGGCGGGGCGCCGTCGGCCGGCGCCGGCAGCTGCAGCGTGTTCTTCGGGCCGTGCGCGTGCAGAACCGAGATGCCCGCCGCCGCGAGACGTCGCGCAGCGGCAGCGACGGCGCGGTTGATCGACTGGGCGCCCTGCGATCCGCCGAACACCAGCAGCACCCGGGCGTCGGCGTCGAACCCGAAACACGCCCGCGCCTCGGCCCGCAGCGCGTGGCGGTCCATCGACGTGATGGAGCTGCGCAGCGGGACCCCGACCACCTCGACCGGGCCCAGACCCGGATCGGGCACCGCCGAGAGCACCCGTTGCGCCGCACGCGCCCCGACCCGGTTGGCCCATCCGGCGTGGGCGTTGGCCTCGTGCACCACCACCGGCACCGCCGACCGTCGCCGCAGACCGCCGCGCGCGGCCAGGTAAGCGGGCAACGCGACGTAGCCGCCGAACCCGATGACCACATCGGCCCGCACCGCGTCGAGCACCGCGCGGGTCTCGCGCACGGCCCGGCGCACCCGCAGCGGGAGCCGGGCCAGATCGGCGGTGGGTTTACGGGGCAGCGGCACCGGTGTGATCAGTTCGAGCCGGTAGCCGCGTTCGGGCACCAGCCGGGTCTCCAGCCCACGGTGGGTGCCCAACGCGGTGATCCGCACCCCCGGTTCCAGCGCGGTGAGCGCATCGGCGACCGCCATCGCGGGTTCCACATGGCCGGCGGTGCCACCGCCGGCCAGCACCACGGATATCTCCCGGTCCACCATCTCCCGGTCCTCCGGGTCCGGCATCCCCCGCCCCGCCGGGCCCGGGATGCCACGCTCGCCCCCGGACGGCAGCGGCTCGCTGCCCGAGTGAATCACCCCTGACGTCGACCTTCCAGTGCGCGGGCCCGTCGGCCCTGTTGTCGCTGACCCGCACCCGAGCGGGCGGCCCCGCTCCGACGTGCGGTCCGATCCTGCCGGACGCGGCCGCCGGAACGTCGACCGCCTCCATGATGCCCTGAGCGACGCGCCGGCCGATCCGCCGGATGCCCGGTGCGCACCGCGGCCCGCCGGGTCCGGGCCGTCTGCCGGGGGGCCTGCTTGGAGCCCCGCTGCCGGCCGGGCCGGGAGCGCAACCGGTCCCGCGCCGCCTCCAGCCGCGTCGGCGCGTACGGTTCGGGCAGCGGCAGCCGCAGCCAACGGTTCACCCGATCGTCGCGGCCGGCCCGTAACGCCGCCACCGCCTCGGGTTCGTGTCGGGCCGCGTTGGCGATCAGCCCCATCATGAACAGCGTCGTCACCGAGGCGGTGCCGCCGGCGGAGATCAGCGGCAACTGCAGCCCGGTCACCGGCAGCAGGCCGACCACGTAACCGACGTTGATGAACACCTGGCTGAGCAGCCACATCGTGGCGGTCGCGGTGAACAGCCGCAGGAACGGGTCGACGGAGCGGCGGGCGATCCGCATGCCGGTGTAGGCGAACAGGCCGAACAGGCACAGCACCGCCATCGCACCGACGAACCCGAGCTCCTCACCGATGATGGCGAAGATGAAGTCGTTGTGCGCCTCGGGCAGGTAGTTCCACTTGGCGGTGCCCTGACCCAGCCCCTCGCCGAAGAACCCGCCGTTGGCCAGCGCGAACCGGGCCTGCCGAGCCTGATAACCGGCGCCCTGCGGGTCGGCGTTGGGATTCAGCCAGGACTGCACCCGCACCGAGCGGTAGCCCTCGGCCATGGCCAGCACGGCCGCCGCGGCGACGATCGCCACCAGCGAGCTGACGAACACCCGCAGCGGCAGACCCGCGTACCACAGCAGGGCCAGCAGGATGATGCCCAACGACACCGTGTGCCCGAGGTCGGGCTGCGCGGCGATCAGCGCCAGCGCCACCACGGTGGCCGGCACCAGCGGAATCAGCATCTCGCGCAGCGACGCCCGTTCCATCCGCCGGGCGGCCAGCAGGTGCGCACCCCACAGCGCCAACGAGATCTTGGCGACCTCCGAGGGCTGCATGGACAGGCTCCCGAACACGAACCAGCCGCGGGAACCGTTGGCGACCGTGCCGATGCCGGGTATCAGCACCAGGATCAACAGCACGATCGTGACCAGGTAGCCGGCGAAGGCGAACCTCCGCAGCACCCGGATCCGGGTGCGCACCGCGACGTAGAACGCGACCAACCCGATCAGGGTCCACAGCACCTGGCGGCTGAAGATCGCCCACGGTGAACCGTCGTCGCCGTAGGACCGCACCCCCGAGGCGGACAGCACCATGGTCAGCCCGAGCAGGGTCAGCAGCGCGGTCACCGCGATGATGAGGTGGAACGACGTCATCGGCCGGCCGATCCAGGCGCTGATCCGGGTGCGCACGCCGGTGATCGCCGTTCCGGCGGGTCTGCCGGTCGACCCGGCACCGGCCTCCCCCGCCGGCCCGGAGGCCTCCCGCTCGCCCGGCTCGGAGGCGGAGTCGTCGGCGGCAGGGCTGGTCCGCCGGTGTCGCAACCGGTCCAGGATGGCGCTCACCGGCCCCTCCTACCGGATGGCCGCACGGACCGCGGCAGCGAACGCATCGCCTCGGTCCGCATACCCGCTGAACTGGTCAAACGATGCGCCGGCCGGCGCCAATAGCACAGTGTCACCGGGGCTCGCCAGCGCCCGGGCGGCGGCCACCGCCGCGGTCATCACGGCCGGCCCGATCGGTTCCGTGGCCTCAACAACACGAGTCACAGCATTAACAGGTGCCCCAGCTGTCGCTTGCATCCCAGAATCGTCCCCCGTCACCACCGAGACGACGGGAACCTCGGGGGCGTGTCGCGATAACGCTTGGGCAATGATTTCGCGATCCCGACCGATCAGCACCACCCCGGCCAGCCGGTCCGCCACCTCGGCGACCAGTTCGTCCACCGCCGCGCCCTTGAGCAGGCCGCCGGCGATCCACACCACCCGTGGGTGGGCGGCGATCGACGCGGCCGCCGCGTGCGGATTGGTCGCCTTGGAGTCGTCGACGTAGCTGATGCCGCCGGCGGTGGCGATCAGCTCGGCGCGGTGCCGGCCGACCTCGAACGCCGTCAGCCCGGCGGCGATCGACTCGGCCGCCACCCCGACGGCGCGGGCCAGCGCCGCGGCGCCCAGCGCGTCGAGGATTCCGACCGGCCCGGCGACCGGGATGCGGTCGACCGCCACCAGCGGCAGCCCGTCGGCGAACGCCCGGTCCACCAGCATGCCGTCGGCCACCCCGAGCTCATCCGCGGCGGGCGCCCCGAGCCGGAACCCGACCTTGCGCGGCGCCGCCGCCGCGGCCAGCAGTCGCGCGGCCATCGGATCGTCCACCCCGGCCACCGCTACCGTCCCGCCCAGCACCCGCGCCTTGGCCTGCGCGTAGGCGGTGAGCGAGCCGTGCCAGTCCAGATGGTCCTCGGCGATGTTGAGCACCGCCCCGGCGTACGGGCGCACCGAGGGCGCCCAGTGCAGCTGGAAACTGGACAGCTCCACCGCGAACAGGTCGACGGGTTCGGTCAGGACGTCCAGCACCGGGTTGCCGATGTTGCCGCACAGCGCGCTGCGGCGGCCGTCGGCCAGCAGCATGGCCTGCAGCATCGACGTGGTGGTGGTCTTGCCGTTGGTTCCGGTGACCACCAGCCAGCGGCGCGGCGCGCCGAACCGGCCCGCGGCGTCCAGCCGCCAGGCCAGCTCGACATCACCCCACACCGGCACCCCGGCCGCCGCGGCGGCCACCAGCACCGGCGCCGTCGGCGGCAGTCCGGGGCTGGTGACCACGAGCGCGAAATCGCCGATCCGGTTCTCGGCGGCGGCCGGGTCGAGCACCGCCACCCCGCGGTCGGCGTGCGGGGCCAGCGCCGCCGGATTGTCGTCACAGAGTGTGGCCCGCACGTCGAACGGCGCCAACGCGGCCAGGACCGCCCGGCCGGTGATGCCGGCGCCGACGACGAGCACGGCCGCGCCCGGCTCCAGCGGCGCGAGCCCGGCGGTCATCTCACGCTCCGACGGTGGTGAGCCACTCGCCGTAGAACAGCGCCACCCCCAGCCCGCAGGCGATCGCGGTGAGCAGCCAGAACCGGATGATCACCGTGGTCTCGGCCCAGCCGACCAGTTCGAAGTGGTGGTGGAACGGCGCCATCCGGAACACCCGCCGGCCGGTGGTGCGGAACACCAGGATCTGCACCACCACCGAGGTGACCTCGGCGACGAACAGCGCGCCCAGCACGATCGCCAGGATCTCGGTGCGGCTGGTCACCGACAGGCCGGCGATGATGCCGCCCAGCGCCAGCGATCCGGTGTCGCCCATGAAGATCTTCGCCGGTGCGGCGTTCCACCACAGGAACCCGATACACGCCCCGGCGGTGGCGGCGGCGACGATCGCCAGATCCAGCGGATCGCGCACGTTGTAGCAGCCCAGATCGGGGCTGGTGGCGCAGGCGTTGCGGTACTGCCAGAAGGTGATGAGCACATAGGCGGCGCACACCATCGCCATCGCCCCGGCGGCCAGCCCGTCCAGCCCGTCGGTGAAGTTCACCGCGTTGGACCAGGCGCTGATCACCAGCACGCAGAACAGTACGAACACCAGGTAGGGCATGGTGACCGTGGCGATTTCGCGCACATAGGACAGTTCGGCGGCGCCGGGGGTGAGCCCGTCGGCGTTGCGGAACTGCAGCGCCAGCACCCCGAACGCCACCGCCGCCAGCAGAATGCCGACGGTCTTGGCGGTCTTGTTCAGCCCGAGGTTGCGGGCGCGGCGGATCTTGATCAGATCGTCGATGAAGCCGACCAGCCCCAGCGCGGTGGCCAGGCCCAGCACCAGCAGCCCGGAGGCGGACGGGCCGCGGCCGTCCAGCGCGATGCCGACCAGGTGGGTGCCCAGGTAGCTGGCCCACATCCCGGCCAGGATCGCCACCCCGCCCATCGACGGGGTGCCCCGCTTCTTGTGGTGGCTCGGCGGGCCGTCCTCGCGGATCTCGTGGCCGAAGCCCTGGCGGGTGAACAGTCTGATCAGCGCCGGGGTGAGCAGGATCGACACCGCCAGCGCGATGCCGGCGGCGATGAGAATCTGCCTCATCGACCGGTGTCCCCCGATTCCGCGGCCAGGGCGTCGGCCAGCGCGCCCAGCCCCGCCGCGTTGGAGGCCTTGACCAGCACGACGTCACCGGCCTGCAGTTCGGATCGCAGCAGCCGCAGTGCGGCGTCGGCATCGGCGACCATGGTCGACTCGGCGCCCCACGATCCCTCCATGACCGCGCCGTGGTGCATCGCGCTCATAGCCCTCCCGGTTCCAACCACGATGAGTCGAGAGACATCTAAGCGCACCGCCAACCGGCCGATGTTGTCGTGTTCGGTTATCGCGTCGTCGCCGAGCTCGGCCATCTCCCCCAGCACCGCCCAGCTGCGGCGCGGCGGCCCGCCCGCGCGTCCGCCCGCCTTGGCCATCCAGACCAGCGATTTCAGCGCCGCCCGCATCGAGTCGGGGTTGGCGTTGTAGGCGTCGTTGATCACGGTGACCCCGTCGCTGCGGGTGCTGACCTGCATCCGGCGTGGCGAGGCCGGGCCCGCGCCGGCCAGCGCGGCGGCCACCTGCTCCAGGGTGGCCCCACAGTGCAGGGCCACCGCGGCCGCGGCCAGGGCGTTGGACACCTGATGCTCACCGTGCACCGCCAGCGCGACCTCCACCGCGCCGTCGGGGGTGCGCAGGGTGAACCGGGGCCGGGCCAGTTCGTCCAGCGACACCCGCTCGGCCCACACGTCCACCTGACGCTCCCCCGGGTCCTGCGCCACCCTCACCACCCGGGCCGCGGTCCGCTCGGCCATCGCGGCCACCGCCGGGTCGTCGGCGTTGAGCACCACCAGGCCGGTGGATGGAACGGCTTCGGCCAGTTCGGCCTTGGTGGCGGCGATGGCGTCGCGGGAGCCGAACTCACCGAGGTGGGCGGTGCCGACGTTGAGCACCACACCCACCGACGGCGGCGCGATCTCGGCCAGCGCCGCGATGTTGCCGCGGTGGCGAGCCGACATCTCCAGCACCAGGTAGTCGGTGTCGCGGTCGGCCCGCAGCACCGTCCACGGGTGGCCCAGTTCGTTGTTGAACGAGCCGGGCGGAGCCACCACCGACCCCAGCGGGGCCAGCACTGCGGCCAGCAGATCCTTGGTGGAGGTCTTGCCCGACGATCCGGTGACCCCGACGATCCTCAGCCCCCCGGCGACGAGTTCGTCGGCCACCGCGCGGGCCAGCCGGCCCAGCGCCGCCAGCACCGCCGCGCCCGAACCGTCGGTGTCGTGTTCGAGCACACCGGCCCCGCTCGAGGTGTCGGTGGGCTCGGGGTCGACGACGATGGCCGGCACCCCGACCGGCCGGGCCGCCAGCACCGCGACGGCTCCGGCGGCCACCGCGTCGGCGGCGTGGTCGTGGCCGTCGGAGCGGGCGCCGGGCAACGCCAGGAACAGCCCGCCCGGCGTCACCTTCCGGGAGTCGAATTCGACGGTGCCGGTCACCTTGGTCGCGGCCGCCTGTTCGGCGGTGATGTCGGACAGCCGGCCGCCGGTGATGTCGGCGATCTCGGCGATGCTCAGCTCGATCATGTGCGCGCCACCAGCGCCGCCGCCAGCTCGGCCCGGTCGTCGAAGGGGCGGGTCTGCCCACCGCGGGTCTGCCCGCTCTCGTGCCCCTTGCCGGCGATCAGCACGACGTCCCCGGCGCCGGCCCACCGCACCGCATGGTCGATCGCCTCCCGGCGGTCCGCGATCTCGACGATCTGCGCTTGTCCGGCAACGGATTTGGCACCCGCCACGATCGCCGCGCGGATCGCCGCCGGGTCCTCGTCCCGCGGATTGTCATCGGTGACCACGACCAGGTCTGCCCGTTCGGCAGCCACTCGTCCCATCTCCTCCCGTTTGCCCGGATCGCGGTTGCCGCCGGCGCCGAACACCACCGCCAGCCGGCCGGTGGCCGACGCCCGCAGGCTGTCCAGCACCGCGCTCAGCGCTCCGGGTTTGTGCGCGTAGTCCACGAGCGCGAGAAAGTCCTGACCCCGGTCCACCGGTTCCAGCCGGCCCGGCACGGTTGCGGTGCGCAGGCCCGGAGCGGCCTGGGCGGGTGACACCCCCACCGCGTCCAGCAGCGCCACCGCAAGCAGACAGTTGGCGATGTTGAACCGGCCGGGCAGCCCGACCCGCAGCCGGTGCCGCACCCCGGCCGGGTCGACGGCGGTGAAGTCCTGGGCCGTCGGCCCGGCGAACCGGACGTCCTCGGCGACCCAGTCCGCCCGCTGCCCGGTGGCGCTCACCGACACCGGCCGGTGCGCCCCGGCCAGCATGGCCCGGCCCGCCTCGTCGTCGATGCAGATCACCGATCTCTCGGCGCAGGTGGGTGCCTGGGGATCGAACAGCCGGGCCTTGGCGGCGAAGTAGTCGGCCATGGTCGGGTGGAAGTCGAGGTGGTCGCGGGACAGGTTGGTGAACCCGCCGACCGCGAACCGCACCCCGTCCACTCGGTGCAGGCTCAGGGCGTGGCTGGACACCTCCATCACCACGGTGTCCACCCTGCGGTCGGCCATCACCGCCAGCAACGCCTGCAGGTCGGGGGCTTCGGGCGTGGTGAGCGCGCTCGGTTCGTCCATGCCGTCGATCCGCACCCCCACCGTGCCGATCAGCCCCGGCACCCGGTCGGCGGCGCGCAGCCCGGCCTCGACGAGGTAGGCGGTGGTGGTCTTCCCGGACGTGCCGGTGATGCCGATGACGCGCAGCCGGTCGGCCGGCCGACCGTAGACGGTGGCGGCGAGCTCGCCGAGCACGGTGCGCGGGTTGGGGTGCACCAGGACCGGCGCCGGCACGGTGCCGTCGAGCCGGGTCGCGCCGGCGCTGTCGGTGAGCACCGCGACCGCGCCGCGCGCCACCGCATCGGCGGCGTGATCGGCGCCGTGCGCGCTGGCGCCGGCCAGGGCGGCGAACAGATCACCCCGGCGGGCGTCCTGGCTGCGCAGGGTGATACCGCTGATGTGGAGATCGGGAACCTCGACCGAGCCGATCGGCACCGCGTGCACCTGTTCGGCGAGATGCCGCAGGGAGGCGCCGACCGGATCGCTGGGACGCAAGTTCATGGCCATCACACAGTACCGAGCGCACTGCCGCCGACCCTGCGGTCAGGTGGCTTGCAGCAGCAGCGGCGGACCAGGATCCGGTGACAGCGGGACGTTCTCCCGGCGCAACAGCCAGGAGGCGATGTTGTGGAACAGCGGCGCGGCCGAGGATCCGGGTGAGCCGTCGGCGGCGCGGTGCGGTGCGTCCATCATGACCCCGATGACGTACCGCGGGTTGTCCGCCGTCGCGATACCGGCGAAGGTGATCCAGTACACGTCGCTGTAGTAGCAGCCGCAGGCCGGGTTGATCTGCTGGGCGGTGCCGGTCTTCCCGGCGATCTGGAATCCCTCCACCGCGGCCTGCGGGCCGGTGCCCTGTTGGATGCCGCGCGGGTCGCGCTGCACCACGGCACGGAACATGTCGCGCACGATGCGCGCGGTCTCCGCCGACACCACGCGCACCCCTTCGGGTCGCGGTTCCTCGGTGCGGGTGCCGTCGGGGGCGATGGTGGCCTTGACGATGCGCGGCGGAACCCGCACCCCGTCGTTGGCGATGGTCTGGTACATCGCGGCCATCTGCAGCAGCGTCATCGAAAGGCCCTGGCCGATGGGCAGGTTGGAGAAGGTGCTGCCGGACCACTGATCGATCGGCGGCAGCAGGCCGGCGCTCTCCCCGGGCAGCCCGACACCGGTGCGTTGACCCAGCCCGAATTTGCGCAGCATCTCGTAGTACCGCTCCGGGCCGATCCGCTGGGCCAGCATCAGGGTGCCGACGTTGGAGGACTTCCCGAAGATCCCGGTGGTGGTGTAGGGCATCACGCCGTGTTCCCAGGCGTCGCCGACGGTGACCCCGCCCATGTGGATGGATCCGGGCACGTGATGCACCTCGTCGGGCGTGGTCAGCCCGTCCTCGATGGCGGTGGCGGCGGTGACCAGCTTCTGCACCGAGCCGGGCTCGAACGGTGAGGTGACCGGCAGATTGCCCATCTGACGATCGCCCTGGCGGCCGATGTCCTGGGACGGATCGAAGGTGTTGTCGTTCGCCATCGCCAGCACCTCGGCGGTTCTGGCGTCCAGCACCACCGCCGAGACGTTCTTGGCGCCGGAAGCGTCCTTGGCCAGCTGCACCTGCTGCTGGACGTGGAACTGGATGTCGTCGTCGATGGTCAGCTGCACGGTGGAGCCGTCCACCGCCTCGTGCCGGTTGCGGTAGCTGCCCGGGATCACCACGCCGTCGGAGCCGCGATCGTAGGTGATCGAACCGTCGGTGCCGGCCAGCACCGCGTCCAGGGCGTCCTCCAGCCCGAGCAGCCCGTGGCCGTCCCAGTCGATGCCGCCGATGATGTTGGCGGCCAGCGATCCGCCCGGATACTGCCGCAGATCCTGGCGCTCCGAGCCGACTTCGGGGAATTCCCTGGTGATCTCGGAGGCGACCGCGGGATCGACGGCGCGGGCCAGATACACGAACGTCTCGTTGCTCATCAGCTTCTTGAGCAACGAGGTGGCGTCCGGTTTGTGGTTCAGCTTCTCCGCGACGCCGTGGGCTATCTCGGTGAGCCGGTCCGCCGGTTCGGGCGCGTCGGACTTCTTCTCCTTGGCCTCGACGAGTTGTTTGCGGATGCGCTGCGGCTGGAACGTCAGCGCCCGCGACTCGATGGTGAACGCCAGCTTGTCGAAGTCGCGGTCGACGATGGCGCCGCGCATCGCCGGTTCCACATCGGTGACCTTGAGCTGACCGGCCGCCTCGGCCCGCAGTGCCGGCGCCCGCGGCACCTGCAGGTTGAACAGCTGAGCGGCGACGACGACCAGCACCAGGAAGATGACCGCGTTGCCGATGCGGTGCCGGAAGACGAACGACGCGGTCTGCGCGCCGGTTTCGGTGACGATCTGCCGGGTGCGCCGGGCCCGGGCCGAACGGCCCTCCCCGCGCTGTCCGGCCTGACGTTTCGCGCGGCTCATCCGGTCGGCTCCTGACCGGTGCGGACCGGGCTGAAGCGTTCCACCGGAACCTCAGCCGGGCCCTGCGCCTGCGGTTGGGGCCGGCCGTCCTGCCCGAGTTGCGCCGACTGCCCCGCCGGCACTTCCGGGACCGGATCCGTGGCCCCCGGGTTCGGGGCTGCCGCTTGCGGATTCGGTTCTACCGCTTGCAGATTCGGTTCTACCGCTTGCGGATTCGGGACAGCCTGATCCGGCACCGGGGCTGCCGGCGCCGTCGCCCCGGGCAGGTGCACCGGTCCGGGCACGGCCGGCAGACCGGACATGCCGTGCGGCACCTCCACTCCCGGAACGGCCATCGGCACCGCATCGGCGCCCGGTCCGACCGGCGGCTGTACCCGGGTGTCAGCGCCGGGTGGTGTCACCCGGACGGGGACCTCGCGCTCGTCGACCGGCGGCGGCGCGGCGGGTGGCGGTGGTGTCGGTGCGGCCGTCCGTTCCGGCAACGGCGTGTTCAGCGGTGGCGGTGGCACTCCTTCGGCCGGTTTCGGAGTGCCCACCACGATCCAGTTCCCGGCCGGATCCTGCACCAGCCGTGCGGTGTCCCGGGAGGGGATCATGCCCAGTTCGCGGGCCGCCTCGGCCAGGGCCGGCGCCGCCTGCGCCTCCAGCACCTCCCGTTCGAGACGTTCCTTCTGTTGCAGCAGAGCCTGATTCGTCTCCCGCACGGCGCCGAGCTGATAGGACCGCTCCGCCGCTCCGGTGGACAACCACAGGGTGACGCCCAGCCCCAGCGCCAGCGACCCGATCACCAGTACCACGAACGGCACCCGGTTGAGCCAGCTGCGCGGATCGAGGTCGATCGATGCCAGCCGGGCGATCAGCCGTTGCCGCAGTGGCGGCCGCACCGCTTTGGGAGCCTTGGCTTTGCGGGCCTTCGCACGGGCCTTCGCGGCGCTGCTGCTGGCGGGCCGGACGCGGTCGTCGACGGGCCGGGGAATGGGTGCGGTCTGCGGCGCCGACCGGTGCGGCCGCTGCCGCCGGTCGCGGGTCTGGCGGTCGGGCCGACGGGCCGCGCCGGAACGCGTGCGGGCCGGCGCGTCACCGCTGCGGCGGCGACGCTGATCGGCGCGGCCACGCCGCCGCTCCGATCTCTGCCGTTCGTCCTCACCACGCACCGGCGCAGGTCGCTTGGCCATCGTCAGTTATCCCTTCTGGCAACCTTTTCCAGTGCCCGCAGCCGCACCGGGGCGCTGCGTGGATTGCGTTCGATCTCCGCGTCGTCGGCCCGTTCGGCGCCGCGGGTCAGGGCGCGGAACTCCGGCTCGTGACCGGGCAGCTCGACCGGCAGACCGGGCGGGGTGCGGGATGCGGTGGCGGCGGCGAACTCGGCTTTGACGATCCGGTCCTCCAGCGACTGGTACGACATGACCGCGATGCGGCCGCCGACCCGCAGCGCGGCCATGGCCGCGGGCAACGCGGCACGCAGGGCCTCGAGCTCCGCGTTGACCTCGATACGCAGTGCTTGGAAGGTGCGTTTGGCCGGATGACCGCCGGTCCTCCGGGCCGGGGCCGGGATCGTCTCGTACAGCAGCTCGACCAGCTCCCCGGTGGTGCGGAACGGTCGCCGGGCGCGCCGGCGCACGATCTGGGCGGCGATCCGGCCGGCGAAGCGCTCCTCACCGAACTCCCGCAGCACCCGGGTGAGCGCCTTCTCGTCGTAGGTGTTGACCACCTCGGCGGCGGTCAGTTCCGCCGTCGGGTCCATCCGCATGTCGAGCGGCGCGTCGGCGGAGTAGGAGAACCCGCGTTCGGGCCGGTCCAACTGCATCGATGACACACCCAGATCGAAGAGCACACCGTCGAATTCGGTGTCGCGCGGGATACCGTCGAACCGGGTCTGCACGAGTTGCACCCGATCGCCGAAACGAGCCAGCCGATCGGCGGCGACGGCCAGCGCTTCGGGATCGCGGTCGAGTCCGATCACCCGCAGGCCGGGCAGGTCGGTGAGAAACCGTTCAGCATGCCCGCCGGCGCCCAGCGTGGCGTCGAGCAGCACGGCGCCGGCTCCGTCGGGGTGGTGACGGGTGAGCGCGGGGCGCAGCAACTGAACACAGCGGTCGAGCAGAACCGGGATGTGGCCGTACGTCTCCGACATACCACCACCTCCCCCCGTTGCGTGTCGTCTCCTGTCGCGCGTTCTCCCGGGCCGGCCCGTGCTCAGGCGCTGGGTCCGGCGATCGTCCGGAACGATCCCGAAGCGAATCCCAGAGCAGAGATCCCCTGCACCGAGGTCCCTGTCCGAGACGGACCTGGCGTCGGGGAAGTACGCCAGGGCCGGTTCGGGCAGAGGCCACGATTCAAGGGACCGGGACTCATGGCATCGCGATTCGGGTGTCGGCTGGTTGTCGGCAACCGAATCAGATGATGTCGCGCAGAGTTTCATCGGTGGCCGCGGAGAAGCTCTCTTCGTGCATCTGCTGGTACTCCTGCCAGGCTTGGGCGTCCCAGATCTCCAGGTAGTCGACCGCACCGATCACCACGCAGTCCTTGGTCAGGTTGGCGTAGCGGCGGTGGTCGGCCGACAACGTGATCCGGCCTTGTGAGTCAGGGTGCTGTTCATCGGTGGCCGCGGCGAGATTCCGCAGGAACGCCCGCGCCTCGGGATTGCTCCGTGAGGCCTGCGACGCCCGCCGGGCCAGCTTCTCGAATTCCGCACGTGGATAGACAGCCAGGCTGTGGTCTTGGCTCTTGGTGACCATCAACCCTCCTGCCAGCGCGTCGCGGAACTTGGCGGGCAGCGTCAACCGCCCTTTGTCGTCGAGCTTGGGCGTGTAGGTGCCGAGGAACATACGGCCACCTCCCCGCCATGCTCCGGAACTCCGGTTGCTCCGTTGCCCGCCACTTTACCCCACATTCCCCCACTTTCGTCCACTCACACCCCCCGAGTTGGGAAAAACTCCCCACTGCCCGCCACCTTCCCCCCAAACGGGCAGGTAAGCGGGGAGCCACGCTGGCACGACGTGGAAGAAGCGTCATGGAGATAACGGCGTGGAAAGAACGACGGGATGAAACCCGGAATCCGTAGACACCGCGGAAAGACACAAAAAGAGGGACAGCCGCTGTGGGCTGTCCCTCTTTCGAACCCTCTCAGTAGGCGGGGCCGGGGGTCACTCGTCGAAGCGCCGCCGGAACCGGTCCTCCATGCGGGCGGTGAACGAACTCCCCGAACCCCTGGTCCGCTTGAACCGCGGCCCGCCGGCCGCCGACACCGGCTCACCCGGGACCCGGGGACCGGTGATGGCGAACACCGCACCGCCGAACATCACGATGAAACCGATGACCGACAGGATCGGGAAGCCGCCGATCATGGTGGCGGTGATCGCCACCCCCGCCACCAACATCGCCAGACCGACGACGAATAGCGCCGCACCCTGCAGCCGGCGGCGGGCCGACGGGGCGCGCAAGGTGCCACCGCGAACGCTCGAAGCGAACTTGGGGTCCTCGGCATAGAGCGCGCTCTCGATCTGTTCGAGCATGCGCTGCTCATGATCGGAGAGTGGCATTCGTCCCTCCCTGTTTCGCCGCGGCCGCTGGTTTCAGCGTGGTGGTCTCCCGCCCAAAGACGGGCACTTTACAGCCATGATACGAGGTCGCTCTGGGCAGTACCACCTACTTCACTTTCCCGATCTGCGCGCGGACCCGAAACAACCCGCATCGTCGCGATGGTGTCGACACCGCGGTGCGGTTCACCGCCACCGGAACCCGATAATGGCGGATGATCACACACCACAGCGGGAGGTGTCCTGAAAGTTGGCGACATATCTGATCGATCTGTCGCCGAGCGACATGCAACGCCGGCTCCGCGACGCGTTGACCGTCTACGTCGACGCCATGCGTTATCCCCGCGGCACCGAGAACCAGCGGGCCGGGATGTGGCTCGAGCACACGCGCCGCCCCGGCTGGAAAGCCGTCGCCGCCGTGGAGGTTCCGGACGGCGCGCCCGGCGACTCGCCGCCGTCCCAGGCCACCCTGGCCGACGCCCCGCTGCTCGGAATCGCCTACGGCTATTGCGGGGCCCCCGATCAGTGGTGGCAGCAGCAGGTGGTGCAGGGGCTGCACCGGGTCGGGGTGGACCGGTCCCGCATCGCGGAGTTGACCTCCAGCTACTTCGAGCTCACCGAATTGCACGTGGCGCCGCGGACTCAGGGCCGCGGACTGGGCGAGGCGCTGGCGCGGCGGCTGCTCGCCGATCGGCCGGAGGCCTACGTGCTGCTGTCCACCCCGGAGATCGAACGGGAGGCCAACCGGGCCTGGCGGTTGTATCGCCGACTCGGGTTCACCGATGTGATCCGCGGCTATCACTTCACCGGAGACCCGCGGGCGTTCGCGATCCTCGGCCGGCCCCTACCGCTGTGACCCCGCCCCGGATGTCCCCCGTCCTGATGTCGGGGCCCTGATGCAAGGGGCCCTGATGCAAGGGGCCCTGATGCAAGGGCCCTGACGTAGGGGGTGATGGATGGCGCCGAGCCGACTGTCCCCCCGGCACCGCGCCGAGTCTGGCACGATACCCACGTGCCGACACGTTCCCGCCGAATCCGGGTGATCGCCGTGCTGGCGTTGTTGCTGATGCTGCCCGCGCTGGTCGGGTGTGTCCGGGTCCGGGCCTCGATCACGGTGTCCCCCGACGACCGGGTCTCCGGGCAGATCATCGCCGCGGCCAAGGTCGAGGACCCCGCCGACGAGGGGCCGCAGCTGGTGAACTCGCTGCCGTTCGCCAACAAGGTGTCGGTCTCCAGGTACGAACGCGACGACTACGTCGGCACCCAGGCAACCTTCTCCGGTCTCACCTTCGCCGAGCTGCCCCAGCTGGCGAACCTGAACCGGGAAGCGGCCGGGATGGACCTGTCCCTGCGCCGGGCCGGCAACGTCGTCATCCTGGAGGGCCGGGTCGACCTGACCACGCTCAACGACCCACAGGCCGATGTGTCGCTGACGGTGTCGTTCCCCGGCGAGGTGACCTCCACCAACGGCAACAGGATCAGCGCCGAGATCGTGGAGTGGAAGCTGCGGCCGGGGGTGGTGAGCACGATGTCGGCCCAGGCCCGCTACACCGATCCCAGCACCCGTTCGTTCGTCAAGGCCGCGATCTGGCTCGGTGTGGTGTCCTTCGCCGTCGCCGCCGTCATCGCCGTCCTGGCGTGGCGGAGCCGGGACCGCTCCCCGAAGGTGTGGGAGATCCAGCCCCAGGACAGCTGAACCTGCCGCCGCGATCGCCGGTGCGATCCGCTTCACCCGCTCACCTGCCCTGACTTGCCACTGAGATGAGGACAGGATCTACTCTGAATGCCTGAAGGCTCTCAGAAAAGCACCGTCGGCCAGCACAGAAAGGGGCGCCCGCTGAGCGTGCATACAGCGGCACCGTCAGCCGTGGAGTTGGCCAACGCCGTCACCGATGAACTCCGCGACTACTTGCGGCAGCGCCGCGAGGACAGCGCCTACATCGGATCCGACTACACCCACATGACCGCCGCGCTCGAGGAATTCGTGCTGCGGGGTGGCAAACGGATCCGGCCGGCCTTCGCCTACTGGGGCTGGCGGGCGGTCGCCGACGAGCCGGCCCCGGTCCCCCCGGAGATCATGCGGCTGTTCGCCGCGCTGGAGCTGCTGCACGCCTGCGCGCTGGTCCACGACGACGTGATCGACGCGTCGGCCACCCGGCGGGGTCTGCCGACCGTGCATCGGCTGTTCGCCGACACCCACCGCAGCCGGGGCTGGCGCGGCTCGGCCGAACAGTTCGGACTCTCCGCGGCGATCCTGCTCGGTGATCTCGCGCTGGTGTGGGCCGACGACGCCGTCGGCAGCGCCGGCCTGTCCGTCGACGCGCACCGCCGGGTGCGCCGGGTGTGGGCCGACATCCGCACCGAAGTGCTCGGCGGGCAGTACCTCGACATCGTCAACGAATCCAGTGGAGCGGACTCGGTGGCCTCTGCGATGACCGTCAACACCTACAAGACCGCGTCGTACACGGTGACGCGGCCGCTGCAGCTCGGCGCCGCGGCCGCCGCGGACCGCCCCGACGTGCTGGCCACCTTCCACGAGGTCGGCAACGATCTGGGCGTGGCCTTCCAGCTGCGCGACGATGTGCTCGGCGTGTTCGGCGATCCGGCCGTCACCGGCAAACCGTCCGGTGACGACCTGCGGTCCGGTAAACGGACCGTGCTGCTGGCCGAGGCGGTGGAGCTGGCCGAGCAGCGCGATCCGGCGGCCGCCGAACTGCTGCGCACCGCGATCGGCACCGAACTGTCCGATGAGCAGGTCACCGAGGTGTGCGGCGCCATCGAGAAGGTGGGAGCGCTGCGCGCCGTCGAGGACCGCATCGAGACCCTCACCACCCGGGCGCTGCGCCGGCTCGACGCCGCCCCCATCCACGAAGCGGCCAAGGTCGGTCTGTCCGAGTTGGCCCGATCGGCTGCCAACCGGTCCGCCTGACCATGACCGCCTCGACGTCGTCCACCGATCTGCCCAAATCCGGTCTCGGCGGCCAGATCTCCCGGCTCAACCAGTTCGCCCGGTCCGCGGCGGGCCGGCCCGCGCTGCTGGGCGGGTTGGGCGCGGTGCTGATCACCGCCGGCGGGCTGGGCGCCGGAAGCACCCGCGTGCACGATCCGCTGCTGGAATCGCTGTACCTGTCCTGGTTGCGGTTCGGCCACGGTCTGGTGGTGTCGTCGACCCTGCTGTGGACCGGGGTCACCCTGATGCTCATCGCCTGGCTGTGGCTGGGTCGGCACGTGATCACCGGCCGGGCAACCGAGTACGGGATGATCGCCACCACCGGCTTCTGGCTGGTGCCGCTGCTGTTGAGTGTGCCGGTGTTCAGCCGCGACACCTACTCCTACCTCGCCCAGGGCGCATTGCTGCGGGACGGTTTCGACCCCTACCTGGTCGGTCCGGTCGAGAACCCGAACCCCCTGCTCGACGACGTCAGCCCGATCTGGACCACCACCACCGCGCCGTACGGCCCGGCGTTCATCCTGGTGGCCAAGTTCGTCACGATGCTGGTGAACGACAACGTCGTCGCCGGCACCATGCTGCTGCGGTTGTGCATGCTGCCCGGGTTGGCGTTGCTGATCTGGGCGGCGCCCCGGGTGGCCCGCCACATCGGCGCGAACCCGGCTGCGGCACTGTGGATCTGCGTGCTCAACCCGCTGGTGATCATCCACCTGATGGGTGGGGTGCACAACGAGATGCTGATGGTCGGCCTGATGATGGCCGGCATCGCGCTGACCCTGTCCCGGCACCCGGTGTGGGGGGTCGCCTCGATCGCCGTGGCGGTGGCGGTGAAAGCGACCGCCGGCCTTGCCCTTCCGTTCATGGTGTGGGTGTGGATGCGGCAGCTCCGGGAACAGCGCTCCCTGAGCCCTACGGCGGCGTTCGCGATCGCCACCGCGGCGTCCCTGGCGATCTTCGCTGCGGTGTTCGCGGTGCTGTCCTGGGTGGCGGGGGTCGGACTGGGCTGGCTGACCGCCCTCGCCGGGTCGGTCAAGATCATCAACTGGCTGACCGTGCCGACCGCGGTGGCCAACCTCACCAACGCAATCGGCGGAATGTTCCTGCCGGTCAACTTCTACGCGGTGCTCGAGGTCACCCGCATCATCGGCATCGCGATCATCGTGGTCACCCTGCCGGTGGTGTGGTGGCGGTTCCGCCACGACGACCGCGGCGCGTTGACCGGCATCGCGGTGGCGATGCTGGTGGTGGTGCTGTTCGTACCGGCCGCGCTGCCCTGGTACTACACCTGGCCGCTGGCTGTGCTGTCGGCGCTGGCGCAGAGCCGGCCGGCGATCGCGCTGATCGCCGGGTTCTCCACCTGGATCATGGTGATCTTCCGGCCGGACGGCGCCCACGGCATGTATTCGTGGACGCACGTCCTGATCGCCACCGGATGCGCGGTGGCGGCGTGGTGGTGGCTCTACCGCACCGAATCGACACCGGCCGAGCCGATTCCGCAGTCCGGTGGATCCGCGGGTGAATCCGGTCGATAGGCCCGGTCGGTAAGCCCGGTCAGTAGGCCATCGCCTGGGCCCGGCGGACCACCTCGCGGGCCTGATGCGAATGCAGGGCGTCGACCGGACGGACGTTGCTCAGCGGTTCCCGGCTGCCGTCACGGGTGATCGTCAGCGACGGGTCCGGGGTGAACAGCCAGCGCACGATCTCGGTCTCGCGGTAGCCGCCGTCGCGCAGCACGATCAACAATCCGGGCAGGTTCTTGACCACCTGCCCGTCGTCGTCGAAGAAGATCTTCGGGATCACCGGGGCGCCGTCGCGGCGCACCGCCACCAGCTGACCGTCGCGGAGTTGCTGTTGCACCTTGGTCACGGGAATGCCCAACAGCTCGGCGACCTCCGCCAACCGGTACACGGGTTCGTCGGGGTCCAGGACATCGTCGGCGGCCGGAACACTGCTCATCGCATGAATGATAGGTGGCCTCGTAGCATGTCTTCGGTGGAGACCTACCAGCAGTCGGATCCTTTCGCCGGGACGGTGCTGGACGGGCGCTACCGCATCGACACACTGATCGCGACCGGCGGGATGTCGGCGGTGTACCGCGGACTCGATCTGCGGTTGGACCGGCCGGTGGCGGTCAAGGTGATGGACTCCCGGTATGCCGGCGATCAGCAGTTTCTGACCCGGTTCCAGCGGGAGGCCCGCGCGGCGGCCCGGCTGAAGGATCCCGGCCTGGTCGCGGTCTACGACCAGGGGCCGGGAAGTCCGGCGAGCCATCCCCCGTATCTGGTGATGGAGCTGATCGAGGGGGGCACCCTGCGTGAGCTGCTGCGCGAACGCGGCCCGATGCCGCCGCACGCCGCGGCGGCGGTGCTCGCGCCGGTGCTCGGCGGGTTGGCGGTCGCCCACCGCGCCGGGCTGGTGCACCGCGACATCAAGCCGGAGAACGTGTTGATCTCCGACGACGGCGAGGTGAAGATCGCCGACTTCGGTCTGGTACGTGCCGTTGCCGAGGCCAAGATCACCTCGGACAGCGTGATATTGGGCACCGCGGCGTATCTGTCGCCCGAGCAGGTCGCCACCGGGGATGCCACGCCCCGCAGCGATGTCTACGCCGTCGGCATCCTGACCTACGAAATGCTCACCGGGAACACACCGTTCACCGGTGACAACGCGCTGGCCCTGGCGTATCAGCGACTGGACAACGACGTGCCGCCGCCGAGCTCGGCGATCAGCGGTGTGCCACCGCAGTTCGACGAGCTGGTGGCCACCGCGACGGCCCGCGATCCGGCGGACCGCTTCGCCGACGCCCATGACATGGCCGCCGCCGTCGCGGATCTGGTGGCCGAACTCGAGTTGCCGCCCTTCCGGGTGCCCGCCCCCCGCAACTCGGCGCAGCATCTCTCGGCGATTCGCCAGCACAGCCAGTCGGCGCGGCCCACGACCACCCTGCAACCCGCGCCCGCCCCGCCACCCGCGCCGCCGGCCGGGCCGCCGCTGCGGCTGACCCGCGAACTGCCCCGCGACCCGGCGGACGCGACGGCGCCCGATTTCGGGGATGACTCCTGGGAGGACGAAGCCGTCCCGCCGGCAAGGTATTTCGCCGGAATAGAGATGTCGGAGTTCTACTGGGCCCGGCAGCGCAACAAACGCATGGCGCTGGCGTGGCTGGTGGCGGTCCTGACCCTGACAGGTCTGCTGGCCGCGGGTGCGTGGACGTTGGGCAGCAATCTCGACATGCTGCTTCCCTGAGGCCGAAACCCGGTCAGTCGCGCAGCATTTCCGCGGTGTTCAATCGCGCAGCATTTCCGCAGTGTCTAATCGCGCAGCATTTCCGCAGTGTCTAATCGCGCAGCATTTCCGCAGTGTCTAATCGCGCAGCATTTCCGCGACGAGGAACGCGAGCTCGAGCGACTGCTGAGTGTTCAGCCGCGGATCACAGGCGGTCTCGTAGCGCCCCGCCAGATCGGTGTCCGAGATGTCCTGGGCGCCGCCGAGGCATTCGGTGACGTTCTCACCGGTGATCTCGACATGGATGCCGCCCGGGTGGGTGCCCAGCGCGCGGTGCACCTCGAAGAAGCCCTGCACCTCGTCGACGATGCGGTCGAAGTGGCGGGTCTTGTACCCGGTGGAGGACTCGTGGGTGTTGCCGTGCATCGGGTCGCACTGCCAGATCACCGTGTGCCCGGTGGCCTGAACCTTCTCGATGATCGGCGGCAGCAGATCCCGCACCTTGTGGTTGCCCAGGCGGCTGACCAGGGTCAACCGTCCGGGCTCGTTGTTCGGGTCCAGCCGCTCGACGTACTCCGCCGCCACCTCCGGGGTGGTGGTCGGGCCGATCTTGACCCCGATCGGGTTGGCGATCACCTCGGCGAACGCGATGTGGGCGCCGTCGAGCTGGCGGGTGCGCTCCCCGATCCACAGATAGTGCGCCGACAGGTCGTAGAGCTTGGGTTCGCCGGTCTCCTCGGACAGCCGCAGCATGGCCCGCTCGTAGTCGAGCACCAGCGCCTCATGGCTGGCGTAGATCTCGGCGGTCTGCAGATTGCGGTCGGCCACCCCGCACGCGCTCATGAACCGCAGACCGCGGTCGATCTCACCGGCCAACGCCTCATAACGGGCGCCGGCCGGGGAGGTTCGGACGAATTCGCGGTTCCAGTCGTGCACCAGATGCAGCGACGCCAGCCCCGACGAGGTCAGCGCCCGCACCAGGTTCATCGCCGCGCTGGCGTTGGCGTAGGCGCGCACCAGACGCGACGGGTCGTGCTCGCGGGCCGAAGCGTCCGGGGCGAATCCGTTGATCATGTCGCCGCGGTAGGACTTCAGCCCCAGCGCATCGGTGTCGGACGAACGCGGCTTGGCGTACTGGCCGGCGATCCGGGCCATCTTCACCACCGGGGTGCTGGCCCCGTAGGTGAGCACCACCGCCATCTGCAGCAGGGTGCGGATGTTGGCCTTGATGTGGGGTTCGGTGTTGTCGACGAACGTCTCGGCGCAGTCACCGCCCTGCAGCAGGAAGGCCTTTCCGCGCGCCACCTCGCCGAGCAGGCTCTTGAGCCGTTCGACCTCGGACGGCACGGTGATCGGCGGCACGCTCTCGAGCACGGTGCGCATCGCCTTGGCCAGATCCGGATCCCAACTGGGTTGCTGCAGCGCCGGCTTGGCCAGGGCGGCGTCCAGGCGCTGGCGCAGGTCCGCCGGCAGCGGCGGCAACGCCGGCAGCTGATCAATCGGCACGTCGACGGTCCAGTTCACCAGTCAATGGTAACCGGGCGCCGCAGCGGTGATCAGTTCGAATCGGCGCCGGTTGTACCGGGCGTCGACCAGCGCATCGTGGGAATCGCTCGGTTTGGCCGGCAGCGGCGGTGAGCCGCGGTCCTCCCACAGCTGCCGCAGCTCGCGGGTGAACCGGGGCAACGCCGGCGGCAGCTCGGTCATCGGACCCCACAACTGGCACAGCGCCACGTGGTCGTACGCCCCCAACCAGGCCCACAGCACGATCGGATCCCTGCCGGCGGCCGCCGACCCGTCGTCATCGATGCCGAAGAACTCCTCCAGGTCGTCCCGGATCTGCCGGCGCGACCGCCACAGCGGGGACGACGGCGGCGGCAGTTTGGGCAGCACATTCTTGCGCACCCAGCTGCCCGCCCGGTCCGGGTCGAACTCGGTGGAGACGGCGTAGTACTCCCGGCCGTCCTCGGCGACGACGCCGATCGAGATCAACTCGATCGTCACCCCGTCGTCGATGAACTCGGTGTCGTAGAAATAGCGCAAATCAGCTCCTCATGCTCGTCGCGCCCGCGCGGTCCGGCGGCGCCGGCGCAGCCCGGATCTCACGGTCGAGCTGCTCATCGACTTTGGCGTCGTCGGGAAACCGTGGCATCCCGGCGATCGCGTCCTGAAACCAGATCTTGGCCTGCACCACCGGGCGGCGCACCCGCCGCTCACGGAGCAGGGCCCGGTGCATCTTGCGCGGTCGGCCGGTGTAGCGCCAGCGGGCCCACGGAGCGTGTGGACGGGACAACCGGATCGCCCCGATCACCAGCAGCGGTGTGATGAACATCCCGACCAGGCCGGTCCACACCTTGCCCTTGAGCAGCACCACCACCGCCAGCATCAGGGTGACCAGCGCCAGTGCGATCACGGTGAGCCGGGCGGCCACCGACTCGTCGTCCCGCCACATCCCGACGTCGAAGAACGACAGCGGGTTGAATCCGAGCATCAGCAGACCGGCCACCGCGACCGCCACGAACACCGCATCCACCGACGTCCGGCCGTCCTCGGTCCAGTACACGTCGGACAGATGCAGGATGAGCGCGAACTCGTCCAGCACCAGCGCGGCTCCGATACCGAAAAAGGTTGCTGCGACGGTGATCTCGGGCACCCCGCCGGAGACCGACAAGGTCACCAGGGCCACCCCGGAGACCAGCACCAGCACCACCCCGAGCACCACGTGATGGATGTGCAGCCCGCCGGGCCCGCCCTCCTCGGTGAACACCGCGATGTTGCGGGGCTGCCACCACTTGCGTGGTGCGTCACTGTCGGCGTGGCGACGGATGTACCGCACGATCAGCCGGGTCACCAGGAAGGTGAGGATGAAAGCGATCAGGCAGAACAGCAACGGCAGCCGGTCATGGGTGATGAAGTCCCACCGATCACTTTCGAACACGTAAGCAACTTACGCTGCCCGCAGCGGGAGCAACCTACGCTGCCCGCAGCGGGAGCAACCTACGCTGCCCGCAGCGGGAGCAACCTACGCTGCCCGCAGCGGGATACCGGCCGTCGGGGTGGCGGACCCCGATAGGCTGTTTTGCGACATGAGTATTCGGCGGTCGCCCGGCGGGGCTGAGGTGCACGGGCGGCTGGGTAAACCCAGAGCCGCCCTGGCCTGGCGGATGTTTCAGCTGATCACACTGGCCGCACTGATATGGGCGGGCTGGCGGTTGCTGGGGCATCTGCCGTACCGGATCGACATCGACGTCTACCGGATGGGTGGGCGGGCGTGGCTGGACGGCGACCCGCTGTACGCCGACGGTGCGATCTTCGAGACCCGGGCCGGGCTGAACCTGCCGTTCACCTATCCCCCGCTGGCCGCGGTCGCGTTCGCGCCCTTCGCCTGGCTGTCGCTGGAGGCGGCGGCGGTGGCCATCACGCTGACCACACTGGTGCTGCTGGTGGTCGCCACGGTGATCGTGCTGACCCGCCTCGACGTCTGGCCGGACACCGCGATGACCACCGAGCCGGCCTGGCTGCGCCGGTCCTGGCTGGCCGCCGCGATCGTGGCGCCGGCGATCATCCTGCTGGAGCCGATCCGGTCGAACTTCGAGTTCGGGCAGATCAACGTCGTGCTGATGACGCTGGTGATCGCCGATTGCGTGCCACGCCGCACACCGTGGCCGCGCGGGGCGCTGCTGGGGGTGGCGATCGCGCTCAAACTCACCCCAGCGGTGTTTCTGCTGTACTTCCTGCTGCGCCGCGACGGCCGCGCCCTGATCACCGCGTCGGTCACCGCGGTGCTCGCCACCCTGGCCGGTTTCGCGCTGGCCTGGCGGGATTCGTGGGAGTACTGGACCCACACGGTCAGCAACACCGACCGCATCGGCACCGCCACGCTGAACACCAATCAGAACATCGCCGGCGCCCTGGCCCGGCTGGGGCTCGACGAGGACACCCGGTTCCTGTTGTGGGTGCTGGCCTGCTTCGCGGTGCTGGCGCTGACGGTCTGGGCGGTCCGGCGGGTGCTGCGGTCCCGGGTCTGCGCGGATGAGGCGTCGGTGCTGGCGCTGATCTGCGTGGCGATGTTCGGGTTGGTGGTGTCGCCGGTGTCGTGGTCGCACCACTGGGTGTGGGCGTTGCCGGCGGTGCTGGTGGCCGCGGTGGTGTCCGCCCGTCATCGCGTGCGGGCATTGGGGGTGACCGCCGCGGCCGGGGTGGCACTGCTGGTGTGGACGCCGATCAGGCTGCTGCCGGAGAACGAGGAGATGACCGCTTCGTTGTGGCGCCAACTGCTCGGCGGTTCCTATGTGTGGTGGGCGCTGGTGCTGATCGTGGTGATCGGTGCGCTCGGATCCGGTTCCGCCCGGCCGCGCCCGGTCGACGCCGAGCGGGTGCCGACCGGCGGCTGATCGATGACGCCGGCTGATCAGTCACGCTGATCAGTCACTGAGCCCGACTCTTCAACCGGCGGCGGTGTCGGGGATGCGCGCCGAGGATGTCGCGGCCTTCCCGCCGCCGGTGCCGTCGGCGGCTTCGAGGGCGGCCTTCTTGACGTCGGCGGCGTAGAGGTCCACGTACTCCTGACCGGACAACCGCATCAGCTCGTACATCACCTCGTCGATGACCGCGCGTTCGATGAACCGGTTCCCGGCCATCCCCTCGAACCGGCTGAAGTCCATCGGCTTGCCGATCTTGACCTGCACGCGGCCGGGCCGCAGCCCCCTCTTGCCCGGAGGGTTGACGACGTCGGTGCCGATCATCGCGACCGGCACCACCGGCGCCCCGGTCTGCAGCGCCAACCGGGCCAGGCCGGTCTTGCCCTTGTAGAGCCGACCGTCGGGCGACCGGGTGCCTTCGGGATACATGCCCAGCAGCTTGCCCTCACCGATGATGCGCGCGGCCGTGTCGAGCGCGTCCTGGGCGGCGTCGGCGTTGGTGCGGTCGATCGGCACCTGGCCCACCGCGGTGTAGAACCACGCCAGGAAGCGGCCTTTCACACCGGTTCCGGTGAAGTACTCCGACTTGGCCAGGAAGGTGATCCGCCGGCGCACCACCAGCGGTAGGTAGAAGCTGTCCATCACCGCCAGGTGATTACTGGCCAGAATCGCCGCACCGGAGTCCGGAATGTTTTCCAGCCCTTCCACTTTCGGCCGACCGATGGCAGCGAGCAAGGGTCCCAGCAGGATGTACTTGAACAGCCAATACCACATGGACCCTCCACTGACGACGAGCGCCGGGCGACGCCTTGCGACAACTTTACCGAGCCGCCACGACCGTCACCACAGCACGGTTTCTACTCTTCGACGGTGATCGGAATGTGCTGATAGCGACCGGGGCCCGGCGGCGGCCGATCACCTTCGGGGCCCGGCGGGCCGGTGGGCGGTTCGGGTGGCCCCTCCGGCGGGCGGTCACCGTTTCCGGCGGCCTCGATGTCGGCCACCATCGCGCGGATCACCGTCATCAGCGCGACACTGTGCTCGGCGATGACCGACAGCAACGGATGGTGTTCGCCGGCCACCAGCGCGGCCAGCGCGCAGACCGGGCACCACACCTGTTGGCAACGCCCGGGACCGTCGCCGCGGCCGGCCGCCATCGCCGCCGCGGTCCGCACCGCCGGATCGAGCCGATCCAGGATCGCCTGCGCGAGTTGCCGCAATTCCGGCCCGAGGTCCGCGTGAGGACCATTCACGTCGGCCACACCTCCGGATTGGGTCGAAATCGCACGGTCAACTCGTTGCCACGCAGGGCCGCGTCGAGCACCAGACACCGGCGCAGCACCGACGCCAGCCGGACCCGCCGCCGCAGTGCGCCGACACCGATGATCAGGTCGTCATCGACCCGCCCCAGCGTCAGCGCGCCCGGATCGACATGCGGCAACTCTAGTCGCAACCGGTAGACCGCCTGCAGTCCGGATCCCGACTCCCGGTCCACCACCGGGCGCAGCGGCTGCGGCGGCGGTGAGCCGTCCCGGCGCCGCGCACTGTCCAACAGCTCGGCCAGCGCCTTGGGCCCGATCGGCTCGCCGGGCAGATGCGGCACCAGCACCAGCGCCACATCCCCGATGGCGGCCTCCAGTTCGTCGAGCACCGCCCGCTGCTCGGCGATCCGCTCGGCGTACCAGTCGAACGCCGGATGTTGGGGCAGATTCTGGTATTCGAACGAGTCATCTTGCACCAGAATCTGATTCACGATCAGTTCGGGCACGCGCACCCCGAGTAACGCGAGCGAGCCCAAGGTGCGCACGGCCTCGGCGGCCACCACCCGTTCGGCGGTGAGCACCAGGTGCGCACTGACCAGGGTCTCGTCGGTGAGCAACGCACTGAGCCGTTCGGTGGCCGCGGCGAGCCGTTCCACCAGGGCGACCACCGCGGCGCTGCGCGGATCATCGATGCCGGTGGACAACCGCCGGTGCCGCGGCCAGGCCCGTTCCAGGTACACGTTGAACGTGTCGGGCAGGGTGAGCATCCGCAACGCGTCGGCGGTCGACGCGCAGTCCACCACGACGTGATCCCACCGCCCGGCGGCGGCCAACTCCGCCACCTCGTGCAGACCGAGCACCTCCTGCACCCCGGGCAGCGCGGAAAGTTCTTCGGGGGCAAGGATGTCCAGGTCCGAGTCGGGGAACCGGGCGGCGACCGGGCCGGCGACCTCGGCCCACCGGGCGGCCAGCAGATCCAGGGTGTCCAACGCCAGTGCGTCGAGTGACCCGCCTCCGACGGCGGCCGAGGCCTCCAGATCGGCCAGCACCCGGGTGGGCTCGCGGCGACCGGTCGGGGTGACCGGCACACCGAGGACGTCCCCGGTGGAATGGGCCTGGTCGGTGGACACGACCAGCACCCGCTGACCGGCGCGCGCCTCCCGCACGGCGGTCGCCGTCGCCAGCGTCGACTTGCCTACCCCGCCCTTCCCGACGAACAGGCTGATCCGAGCGTGGTCCGGCGGGGGCGGTGCGGTGTCACTCAGCCTCGACTCGTTTCTTCAGGTCCTTCAACGCGGTGTCGGTGAGGCGGCGTTCCGCCTTCCGTTTGAGCAGGCCGATCATCGGCACCTTCAGATCGACCGCCAGTTCATAGGTGACGTCGGTGCCGGTGCCGCTGGGCGCCAACCGGTAGGCCCCCTGCAGCGACCGCAGCAGCGAGCTCTCCACCAGCGACCAGGTCACCGATCTGCCGTCCGGCGCCCAGTCGTAGGACAACACCATGGTGTCCTTGAGGACCGCGGCGTCCAGCACCAGCCGGGCGATCTTCGGGTAACCGCGGTCGTCGGTCTCGAGCACCTCGGCCTGCTTGTACTCGGCCACCCACTCCGGATACGACCCGAGGTCGGCGATCACACCCATCACCGTCTCGGGGTCGGCGTCGATGAAGATCGTCTGCGCCGTCTTGTCCGCCACTCCACTCCCCTGATTCGCTGTGCCGCGAGTCGCGGCCGTTGGCAGAAATCTACCCTCCCCCGGACGGCGTCATCGAGCTATCAGGCCAGCCGCGAGACGCCCACCGGACGCGACGCCTCCAGCCGCTGTTTGATCTCGAACGCCATCTCCTTGCCGGCCACCCGGTAGCGGTGGGTGAGTTTGGGCAGGTTCATCCTGGCCAGCTGCCAGGCCGACACCCCGGACGGTTCGGCGTGCAGGAAGTAGTGCAGCACCACCCCGTCCATCATCGGCTCCAGCCAGATCTCCATGGTCCCGGTGAGCGCACCGGTGACCGACCAGCGGTGCCCCTGTTCGGCGCGGTCCTCGGCGACGGTCAGCCACAGGTCCGGCCACCAGCGCTGCCAGCTGGCCCGATCCGCCACCGCCCGGCCGACCTGCACCGGGTCGGCCGCAACGAAGGTCTCGTCTGCGATCTGGATGCTGTTCATGGTCGTCTTCAGCTTCACATACGCCCTCACCGCGGGCTCACCGGGATGACTAGGCTGGTGTGACCGACGCCGCTGCAAGTAGAGAGGCTCGACTGTGCGTGAGTTTCACGAACCCGCCACCTTCACCGTGGGCGAGAGGGACAACATCGTCAGTGCCGTGTTCGACCACGAACGCGACGATCCGCAGCATGTCATCTTCCGACGCCGGATCGACGGGCGGTGGACCGATGTCACCTGCGCGCAGGCCGCCGAGCAGGTCCGCGCAGCCGCGTTGGGGCTGATCGCCGAGGGGGTGCAGCCCGGCGACCGGGTCGCGCTGATGTCGGCCACCCGCTACGAGTGGGTGATCCTGGACTACGCGATCCTGGCGGTCGGGGCGTTGACTGTGCCGATATTCGAGACCTCCTCCGCCGAGCAGGTGCGTTGGGTGCTGCAGGACTCCGGCGCGGTGCTCGCGGTGGTGGAGACCGAGAAACACGGCCAACTGGTCAAGTCGGTGCAGGACGACGCCCCGGCGTTGCGCAAGACGCTGCTCATCGAGGGATCCGGCCCGACGGCGATCGACGAGCTCACCGCGGCCGGTTCGGGGGTGGACCGCGCCGAGTTGGACAACCGGCTGGCGGGCATCCGCGCGGCCGACCCGGCCACGCTGATCTACACCTCCGGCACCACCGGCCGCCCGAAGGGTTGTGTGCTGACCCATTCCAACCTGGTGCACGAGGTCCGCGCCGACCGGGACTGCTTCCCCACCCTGCTGGACAAGGGGCAGCGCATGCTGACCTTCCTGCCGCTGGCCCACGTGCTGGCCCGCGCGATCTCGATGGCGGCCTTCCACAGCAAGGTCACCCAGGGCTTCACCAGCGACCTGGCCAACCTGGTGCCACTGTTCGGCGAGTTCAAGCCGACGGCGGTGGTGTCGGTGCCGCGGGTGTTCGAAAAGGTCTACAACACCGCGGAATTGAACGCACAGGAGGGCGGCAAGGGCGCGATCTTCGCCCAGGCCGCGCGGACCGCGATCGATTGGAGCAAGGCGCTCGACACCGGCGGCCCCGGGCTGTGGCTGCGCGCCAAACATGCGTTGTTCGACAAGCTGGTGTACGGGAAGCTGCGTGCCGCGCTGGGCGGTGAGTGCCGGGCGGCGATCTCCGGCGGTGCGCCGTTGGGCGCCCGGCTCGGCCACTTCTTCCGCGGCGCCGGTGTCACCGTGTACGAGGGCTACGGGCTGACCGAGACCAGCGCCGCGATCACGGTGAACCGGATGGACGATCTGCGCATCGGCACCGTGGGCAAGCTCGTGCCGGGCTGCAGCATGAAACTCGCGCCGGACGGCGAGCTGCTGGTCAAGGGCGGCGTGGTGTTCAACGGCTACTGGCAGAACGAGGAGGCCACCAAGGAGGCGATCGTCGACGGCTGGTTCCACACCGGCGATCTCGGCAGCATCGACGACGACGGCTTCCTCACCATCGTCGGCCGCAAGAAGGAGATCATCGTCACCGCGGGCGGCAAGAACGTCGCCCCGGCGGTGCTGGAGGATCAGCTGCGCGCCCACCCGTTGATCAGCCAGGCGATGGCGGTGGGCGATCAGAAACCGTTCATCGGCGCGCTGATCACCATCGATCCCGAGGCCTTCGAAACCTGGAAGCAGCACCGCGGCAAGAACCCCGACGCCACCCTGGCGGAGATGACCGAGGATCCCGATCTGGTCGCCGAGATCGACGAGGCGATCCAGCAGGCCAACAAGGCGGTGTCGCGCGCCGAGGCGATCCGCAAGTTCCGGATCCTGCCGGTCGACTTCACCGTCGAGGACGGTGAACTGACCCCGACGCTGAAACTCAAGCGCGCGGTGGTGGCCGAGAAGTACGCGGCGGAGATCGAGAAGATCTACTCGTCCTGACGCCGGTGCCCGTCACACTGCAGCGTCACACCTGCAGCAGCCGGGCCAGCCGGTCGGCCTGGGTCTGCCACTGCCACTGCTGTACCGCCCACTGCCGGCCGGCCGCGCCCATCGCGGCGGCCCGATCGGGATCGGACAGCAGATCGCCGACCGCCGTTGCGATCTCGCGTACGTCACGGCCGTCGACCACCAGCCCGGTTTCGCCGTGCCGCACGGTCTCCGGGGCGCCGCCGGACCGGCCGGCGACGACCGGCACCCCGGTGGCCGAGGCCTCCAGGTAGACGATGCCCAGCCCCTCGACGTCCAGACCGGCGCCGCGGGTCCGGCACGGCATCGCGAAGACGTCTGCCATCGCGTGGTGGGCGGGCAGTTCCTCGGCCGGGATACCCCCGGTGAACACCACATGCGCGGCCACGTCGTACCGATGCGCCAGGCGCTGCAACGCGGTCCGGTACGGGCCGCCGCCGACGATCACCAGCACCGCGTCGCCGACCCGCCGGCGGATCATCGGCAGGGCCCGGATGAGCATGTCCTGTCCCTTGCGGGGAACCAGCCGGGACAGACACAGCACGACCGGCCGCTCGCCCAGCCGGTAGCGGGTCCGCAGCGCGGTGCGGGCCACCGGGTCGGGTGCGAACCGGTCGATGTCCACCCCCGGCGGTACGTGTTCCAGGCCGGCCCGCGGGCCGAAGGCCGATGCGAACCGCCGCCGGGTGTACCGGCTGACGTAGGTCAGCACGTCGGTGTTGTCCCCGATGATGCGCAGTGCGTGCCGCGCCACCGGCAGCATCGACCAGCCGACCTCATGGCCGTGGGTGCTGGCGAGCACCCGGCGCGCGCCGGCGGCGCGGGCGGTGCCGGCCAACAGCGCCAGCGGTGCGGCGGCGCCGAACCACACCGTGTCGATCCCCTCGTCGCGGATCAGCCGCCGCATCCGGCGGGCCACCGACGGTTCGGGCAGCATGAGCGTGCCGGGGTGACGCACCACCCGGTAACCGGTGCGCGCCGCCTCGGCGTCGAAGTCGTCGGATCCGCGCCACCGCGGCGCGTACACCGTCACGACGTGCGACTGGGTCCGCACCAACCGGAGCACCAGTTCGTGCAGGTAGGACTGGATGCCGCCGGGACGCGGCGGAAAGTCGTTGGTGACGAGGAGAACCCGGCTCACCCCAGTCACGCTAGTCGGTCAGCCACCGGCGCCAACCGGCGAGCACCACATCGGGTTCGGCGCCGAGCGCGTCGCGCACCGCGGTCGCCACGTCACGGTGTCCGGGTCCGCAGGCCCGCAGATACAGATCGCGCAGCGCCGCCGGGCCGTACCGGTCGGCGACGTAACTGCTGAACCACCATGCGCGGTCGTAGGCGTGGGCGCGGACCGGTCCGGGGGTGTCGAGGTCGTCGTCGGTCGGCAGCCGGGTGGCCTGCGCCTCGGCGTCCGTCAACTCCGGCCGGCCGCCGGGCCGGGCCACGAAGTCCGCCACCCCCTCGGTGAGCCAGCGTGGCGCGTCGCCCGCCGTCCGCGGCAGCGCGGCGTGATGGAAAAGCTCGTGGCGCAACACCATCCGCAGCGCATCGGCGCTCATCCCGGCCGCGCCGGGAGCGAACACGATGCGCCCGTCGACGGCCGCGGCGGCGATGTCCGGCCCGCCGCCGGCCAGCGCGGTGAACTGCTCATCGGTGGCGGCCGCCGCGATCACGATCTCGCGGGACCAGTCGTCCCCCCAGAACGCGGTCACCGCAGCGGCCGCCGCGTCCAGTTCGGCGGCGATGCGGTTCAGCAGCCCGGCGGTGTGCGGTCCACCCAGATCCACCAACCGGGCCCGCCGACCGTCGGCCAGGACGCGTTCGGTGGGCGCCGCCGGCCCGGCGGGCACGGATTCGCCCGCGGCCGGCGCCGATTCCGACGGCGGTGACGGTGCGGGCGCCGCCGACGGGGAGCCGGGCCACACCACCACCGCCGCACCGACGAGCTCGGCGAGCAGGGCCAGCGTCAGCAGCCGGCGGCCGGCACCGGCGGATCCGGCACCGGTGGATCCGGTACCGGCGGATTCAGTACCGGCGGATTCAGTACCGGCGGATGTTGTAGATCGGCGCATTGTTCACCGGGGCGACCCGCACCGGTGTGCCGTAGGTCGAGGCATGCACCATCATCCCGTTGCCGATGTAGATCGCGGCGTGGGAGGCGTCGGAGTAGTAGGTGACCACATCGCCGGGTTGGATGTCGGCCATCGACACCGGCTGCCCACCGCGGGCCAGGGCCTGGCTGGAGTGCGGCAGATTGATCCCGGCGCCCTGCCGGAACGCCCACATGACCAGCCCGGAGCAGTCGAAGGCATTGGGGCCGGAACCACCCCACGAGTACGGGGAGCCGATCCGGCTCAGCGCGGCCTGCACGACGGTGGCACGGTCGTTCGACGGGCCGCCGGGGACGGCCGCCTCGGGGGCGAGGTCGCCGGGCGGGATGCCGGGCGCGGCCAGCACCTCGGTGTCGTGCTGTCCTGGCAACTCCCCGGTGGGGGTGCCGGGCGGCACCGGCGGCATCGCGGCCAGCGCCTCCCGTTGATCCGGGGTGAGCGCCTCGTACTGGGCCTTGACCACCTCGATCTGCTGCTGCAGCTCACTTTGCTTGGCTTGCAGCTCGGCGCGCACCGCGGCGGCCTGCTCGGCGGCGGTCCGGGCCTCGGCGGCCGACTTCGCGGACGCTTCGGCGGCCTTCGCGGCCTCCTCCTGGGCGAGCCGGAACCGGTGCATCTGCTCCGACATCTCGGTGGCCATCACCCGTTGCACGGCGAGCTGATCGATCAGCTGCTGCGGTGAGCGGGCGGTGAGGATCGCGTTGAAGCCGTCGGTACGGCCCCCCATGTACTGCGACGCGGCGAGCTTGTCGACCGCGGTCTGGTAGTTCGCCAGCTGAGCGGTGGCGGCGTCCGCGGTGGCGGCGTCCGCGGCGGCCTTCTCCTCGGCGGCACGCTGCGCAGCCAGCTTCTCCTCCAGGTCGAGCCGGGCGGAGTGCATCGCCTCTGTGGTCTGTTCGGCTTGCCGCGACAGCTCCTGCAGCTTTGCCAGCGCGTCATCGGCAGGGTCTGCGTGCCCGGGGGCCGCGATACCGGTGGCCAGTAACGTCAGGCCGGCGATCAGTGCGATGAGGGGTCGATGAACAGAACGGATGATCCGGTGCGCACGGTCGATCCTCAACGTATTGCGTCCTTACAGCTACCGGGTTTCTGGCCGCTCCGAACCGCGAAAAGGTCTCGAACAGGTTACGAAACGGCATCGGGCTTGTCCAACAGAGACGCAAATCTAACAGCCCTGAAGAAGAATTTTCCGGCCATCTCCCCGGCGCGTGTCGTCAGGCAACGCCGGATCCGCGGCCACGGTGAACCGGAACGAGCCGCAGTCTGGGGGCCAGACCCGCCTCGGCCAGCACTTCCAGCGCCCGCCGTTCATCCTCCAGCAAACTGTCCGGCACCCCGAGCAGCACACTGACGACACAGTCGGTGCATCCCGGGCCGCGCACCGCGCAGTGATCACAGTCGATGACTACGGTCCCTTCGTCCCCTTCGTCCCCTTCGTCCCGGTCCTGCGGGCGGGGACGGTCGGTGAGGCTCTCGTCTGGCGTCATGGTGTTCCTTTCGTCCGGTGTTGCCGGGCACGCTAACGACACGCACCGACAGATCCGGCCGGCGCGTGTCGCGGTGTGGGGATGTCGGTGGGCGTCCCTAGCGTCATCGCCATGGGCCAGCTGGCGTTCGATCTGGACGCTGTCCCGCTGCGGGACACCACGTTCGTCGTCGTCGACCTGGAGACCACCGGCGGCCGCTCCAGCGGCGAGGATCCCGACGCGATCACCGAGATCGGCGCGGTCAAGGTGCGCGGCGGTGAGGTGCTGGGCGAGCTGGCCACACTGGTGGACCCGGGCCGCAGCATTCCGCCGCAGATCGTCGCGTTGACCGGGATCACCTCGGCGATGGTGTACGACGCCCCGCCGATCGAATCGGTGCTGCCGACGTTTCTGGAGTTCAGCCGCGGCGCGGTGCTGGTCGCCCACAACGCCGGCTTCGACATCGGATTCCTGCGCGCCGCGGCCGAACGCTGCGGCATCGACTGGCCCCGCCCGCAGGTGCTGTGCACGGTGCGGCTGGCCCGTCGGGTGCTCACCCGCGACGAGGCGCCCAGTCTGCGGTTGGCGGCGCTGGCCCGGCTGTTCGGGTCGCCCACCACACCCACGCACCGTGCGCTCGACGACGCCCGCGCCACCGTCCACGTGCTGCACGGGCTGATCGAACGGGTCGGCAACCAGGGGGTGCACACCTTCGCCGATCTGCAGGCGTATCTGCCCGATGTCACGCCCGCGCAGCGGCGCAACCGCGGTCTGGCCGACCGGCTGCCCCGCTGTCCGGGGGTGTATCTGTTCCGCGGGCCGGGCGGCGAGGTGCTCTACGTCGGCACGGCGGTGGACCTGCGGCGCCGGGTCCGCCAATACTTCACCGGCGCCGATCCGCGGCCCCGGATGAAGGAGATGGCCTCGCTGGCCACCGCGGTCGACCACGTCGAATGCGCTCACGACCTCGAGGCCGGGGTGCGGGAGCTGCGGCTGCTGGCCGCCCACGCGCCGCCCTACAACCGCCGCTCCAAGTTCCCGCACAAGTGGTGGTGGATCACCTTGACCGACGAGGCGTTTCCGCGGTTCTCCGTGGTCCGCACCCCGCGCCACGACCGGGTGATCGGACCGTTCCGGTCCCGCGCGGACGCCGCCGACACCGCCGACGTGCTGGCCCGGTTCACCGGGGTCCGCACCTGCACCACCCGGCTGGGCCGCTCGGCGCTGCACCGCTGCCCGGAACGGGAGGTCGCCCCCTGCCCCGCCCCCCAGGGCGCCACCCCGGTCGGCTACGCGGCCGCCACCGCACGTGCGGCCGACCTGATCGAGGGCGCCGACAGCGGTCCGCTCACCGCGATGCTGGCACAGATCACCGAACTGGCCGCTCGCACCCGCTACGAATCGGCCGCCCGACTGCGGGACCACGCCGCCACCACGATCGAGACGCTGTGGCGCGGGCAGCGGCTGCGGGCGCTGGCCGCGGTCACCGAACTGGTGGCCGCCTGCCCGGACGGCGCCGGCGGCTGGCATCTCGCGGTGATCCGGCACGGTCAGCTCGCCGCCGCGGGCACCGCCGCCCGCGGTGTCCCGCCGATGCCGGTCGTCGACGCGCTGTGCGCGGGTGCTCAGACGATCCTGCCGAACCCCGGGCCGCTGGGCGGCGCGCTGGTCGAGGAGACCGCGCTGATCGCCCGCTGGCTCGCCCGGCCCGGGGTGCGGATCGTGCGGGCGGATCCGGGGTATGCCACCCCGGTCAACGCGGCCGGACGGTGGGCGGCGTGGGCCGCGACGGCCCGGTCGGCCCGGATGGCCGCCGAGCAGACGCCGTCAGAGCTGCTGACCGAACCGCACCCAACGCGCGAGCAGTTGTTCGGCCGCCCCGGAGTCGATCGCCTCGGTGGCGCGGGCCAGGCCGGATTCCCACGCCGGCACCCATTTGGCGTCGCTGGATAGACCGGCGTGCGCCACCATCGCCCCCGCGGCGTTGAGGATCACCGCGTCGCGCACCGGGCCCTTGGCGCCGCCCAGCACCGCGCGCACCTCGGCGGCGTTGGCCTGCGCATCCCCACCGACCAGCGCGGACAGATCGGCGCGTGGGAAACCGAACGCGGCCGGATCGAAGGTGAGCCGCTCGACGGTTCCGGCCTGCACCCGCCAGATGGTGCTCGTCGTGGTGGTGGTGAGCTCGTCGAGTCCGTCATCACCGTGCACCACCAGCACGCTGGAGCCCCGGGTGGCGAACACGCCGGCCATCACCTCGGCCAGATCCGCCCAGGCGCAACCGATCAGGCCCGCGCGCGGGGCGGCCGGGTTGGTCAGCGGGCCGAGCAGGTTGAACACCGTCGGCACGCCGATCTCGCGCCGCACCACCGACGCGTGCCGGTAGGACGGGTGGAACTGCGGCGCGAACGCGAACCCGATGCCCACCTCGCGCACACTGCGCTGCACCTCCTCGGGGCTCAGGTCGATCCGCACCCCGAGCGCCTCGAGAGTGTCGGCGCCGCCGGACAGCGACGACGCGGCCCGGTTGCCGTGCTTGACCACCGGCACCCCGCACGCCGCCACCACGATCGCCGCCATCGTCGACAGGTTGACCGTGTTGTGCCCGTCGCCACCGGTGCCGACGATGTCGACGGTGTCGGTGCCGATCTCGTCGGTGGGCACCCGGCGGGCGTGCGACAGCATGATCTCGGCCAGCTCGTGCACCTCGGCGGGGGTGGGCCGCTTCATCCGCAACGCCACCGCGAACGCCGCGATCTGGGCGGGTGTCGCCGCGCCGGTCATGATCTGGTCCATGGCCCAGGCGGCATGCCCGACCGGGAGCGACTCGTTGGTGGTCAGGCGGGCCAGGACGGACGCCCACGCCGGAGTGTCGGCCAGCGTCATCGGCCGAGGTTGAACGGATGCCATTGACCGATTATCGCTAATTGCGCGACCCGGGTGGAGATCACCAACTACAAAGCGTCATACTTCATGATGTGACGACCGCTGTTGGGACCTCCGGAACCGCAATTACGTCGCGCGTTCATTCGCTGAACAGGCCAAACATGGTCAGTGTCGGGACCATCGTCTGGCTCTCCAGTGAGTTGATGTTCTTCGCTGGACTGTTCGCGATGTACTTCGTGGCGCGTGCTCAGGCTGGCGGCGACTGGCCGCCACCCCCGACACACCTCAACCTGTGGCAGGCCGTACCGGTGACGCTCGTGCTGATCGCGTCCTCGTTCACCTGCCAGTTGGGTGTGTTCGCCGCCGAACGCGGCGACGTGTTCGGCCTCCGCCGCTGGTATCTGATCACGCTGGCGATGGGGACCTTCTTCGTACTCGGGCAGGGCTACGAGTACGTCGAGTTGGTCAAGGCCGGAACCACCATCTCGAGCAGTGCCTTCGGCTCGGTGTTCTACATGGCCACCGGCTTCCACGGCCTGCACGTCATCGGCGGTCTGGTGGCGTTCGTGCTGTTGTTGTTCCGCACCAAGATGAGCAAGTTCACGCCGGCCCAGGCGACCGCGGCGATTGTGGTCTCGTACTACTGGCACTTCGTCGACATCGTCTGGATCGCGCTGTTCGCCACCATCTACTTCGTCCGATGATCGCCGCCCAGCTCGCCGATCGGACTCGGACTGATGAGCCCAGCGGCAGGACGCCGCGATGAGCTCCCAGCATCCACAGCCGAATAGAAGGGGTTCGATGACCGACAAGTCCCGCCGCCGGCTGCGCCGACGCATATCAGCAGGCATCCTGCTGCTGTTCGGGCTGACAGTCGCCGGTGGCCTCGCGGCCACCTTTACGCCCACGCCACAGGTGGCAGTGGCCGACGAAGCACAGTCGGCGCTACTGCGCACCGGCAAGGAGCTGTACGAGACGTCGTGCATCAGCTGCCACGGCGCCAACCTGCAGGGGGTGTACGACCGCGGACCCAGCCTGATCGGTGTGGGCGAGGCCTCGGTGTACTTCCAGGTTTCCACCGGCCGGATGCCGGCGAAGACCGGTCAGGCCCAGGCGCCGGAGAAGACCCCCGACTTCGACCAGGCCCAGATGGACGCGCTCGGCGCCTACATCCAGGCCAACGGCGGCGGCCCCACCGTGGTGCGCGACGCCAACGGTGAGATCGCGCAGCAGTCGCTGATCGGTGACAACGTCGCACGCGGCGGCGACCTGTTCCGGATGAACTGCGCCTCCTGCCACAACTTCACCGGTCGCGGTGGCGCCCTGTCGTCCGGCAAGTACGCGCCGGACCTCGACAACCTGGAGCCGGCCCAGATCTACACCGCGATGCTGACCGGTCCGGAGAACATGCCCAAGTTCTCCGATCGGCAACTCTCCCCGGAGGACAAGGCCGACATCATCGCCTACGTCCAGCAGGCCACCAAGGCCGGTAACCCCGGCGGCTACGGCCTCGGCGGGTTCGGGCCGGTCGGCGAAGGCATGGCGATTTGGATCATCGGAACGGTGGCCGTCATCGCCGCCGCTCTGTGGATTGGAGCTCGGGCATGAGTGATCAGCGTGAAGCCGACGGTGGATCGCGTATGACCGACGACGTCAAGGGCACCGACACCCCGGGTCAGCTCGGGGTTCCGGGCCAGCCCACGGAAGCCGAACTGGCTCAGATGTCCCGCGAGGAGCTCCTCGAGCTCGGCGGCAAGCTCGACGGCGTCCAGACGGTGTTCAAGGAGCCGCGCTGGCCGGTGCCGGGCACCAAGGCCGAGAAGCGCGCCGAGCGCCAGGTCGCGTTCTGGCTGATGCTCGGTGGTTTCTCCGGTCTGGCCCTGCTGCTGATCTTCCTGTTCTGGCCGTGGGAGTACCGCCCGCTCGGTGACGAGGGGGCGTGGATCTACAACCTGACCACCCCGCTGTACGGGCTGACCTTCGGGTTGTCGATTCTGTCCATCGGCATCGGTGCGGTGCTGTACCAGAAGAAGTTCATCCCGCACGAGATCTCGATCCAGGAGCGGCACGACGGCCGTTCCCCCGAGATCCACCGCAAGACCATCGTGGCCAACCTGACCGATGCGCTGGAAGGCTCGACGATCAAGCGGCGCAAGGTGATCGGCCTGTCGCTGGGGCTGGGCCTCGGCGCCTTCGGGCTGGGCACGCTGGTGGCGTTCGTCGGCGGTCTGGTGAAGAACCCGTGGAAGCCGGTGGTGCCGACCGCCGAGGGGAAGAAGGCCGAGCTGTGGACCTCGGGATGGACCCCGCGCTACCCGGGCGAGACGATCTACCTGGTCCGCTCCACCGGCGCCGTCGGGACCGCCCCGTTCCAGAAGGTGCGGCCCGAGGACATCGACGCCGGCGGTATGGAGACCGTGTTCCCGTGGCGGGAGTCCGACGGTGACGGCACCACCCCGGAGTCCGCGCACAAGCTGACCGAGATCGCGATGGGCGTCCGCAACCCGGTCATGCTCATCCGGATCCGCCCGCAGGACATGCCGCGGGTGGTCAAGCGCAAGGGCCAGGAGAGCTTCAACTACGGCGAGTTCTTCGCCTACACCAAGGTCTGCTCGCATCTGGGCTGCCCGGCATCGCTCTACGAGCAGCAGACGCACCTGCTGCTGTGCCCGTGCCACCAGTCGCAGTTCGACCTGCTGCACTACGCGAGGCCCGTGTTCGGTCCTGCTGCTCGCGCGTTGGCGCAGCTGCCGATTACCGTGAACGAAGACGGGTATCTCGTCGCCAACGGTGACTTCATCGAGCCCGTTGGACCGGCATTCTGGGAACGGAAGTCATAATGAGTCCGAAATTGGCTGAGATCGCCGCCAAGCAGGGCGAAGCGATCGATTCTCGGTACCACCCGTCAGCGGCAGTACGACGGCAGCTGAACAAGGTCTTTCCCACCCACTGGTCGTTCCTGCTGGGTGAGATCGCCCTGTACAGCTTCATCGTGCTGATCATCACGGGCATCTATCTCACGCTGTTCTTCGACCCGTCGATGGCGCACGTGGTCTACGACGGGGTGTACCAGCCCCTGCGCGGTGTGGAGATGTCGCGGGCCTATGAGACCGCGCTGAACATCAGCTTCGAGGTGCGCGGCGGGTTGTTCGTGCGCCAGATCCACCACTGGGCGGCGCTGCTGTTCGCCGCGGCGATCATGGTGCACCTGGCGCGGGTGTTCTTCACCGGCGCGTTCCGCCGGCCGCGTGAGGCCAACTGGGTGATCGGCTGCCTGCTGTTGATCCTGGCGATGTTCGAGGGCTTCTTCGGCTACACCCTGCCCGACGAGCTGCTGTCGGGCACCGGGCTGCGGGCCTCGTTCTCCTCGATCACGCTGGGCATGCCGGTGATCGGCACCTGGCTGCACTGGATGCTGTTCGGTGGGGACTTCCCGGGCAACATCATCATCCCGCGGATGTACGCCCTGCACATCCTGATCCTGCCGGGCATCATGCTGGCCCTGGTCGGCGCCCACCTGGCGCTGGTGTGGTTCCAGAAGCACACCCAGTTCCCCGGTCCGGGCCGCACCGAGACCAACGTGGTCGGTGTCCGGGTGATGCCGGTGTTCGCGGTGAAGTCGGGCGCGTTCTTCGCGATGACGGTCGGTGTGCTCGGCATCATGGGCGGGCTGCTGCAGATCAACCCGATCTGGAACCTCGGCCCGTACCGTCCGTCACAGATCTCCGCGGGTAGCCAGCCGGACTTCTACATGATGTGGACCGAAGGCATGGCCCGTATCTTCCCGCCGTGGGAGATCTACATCGGCAACTACACCATTCCGGCGTCGACCTGGGTGGCGTTGGCGATGGCCGTGGTGTTCATCGGGCTCATCGTCTATCCCTGGGTGGAGAAGAAGCTGACCGGCGACGACGCTCACCACAACCTGCTGCAGCGTCCGCGTGATGTGCCGGTGCGTACCGGTATCGGCGCCGCCGCGATCTCGTTCTACCTGCTGATGACCCTGGCGGCGATGAACGACGTCATCGCGTGGAAGTTCCACATCTCGCTGAACGCGACGACGTGGATCGGCCGGATCGGCATGGTGGTGTTGCCGGCGATCGTCTACTTCGTCGCCTACCGGTGGGCGGTCAGCCTGCAGCGCAGCGACCGCGAGGTGCTCGAGCACGGCGTGGAGACCGGCATCATCAAGCGGCTCCCCCACGGCGCCTACATCGAGCTGCATCAGCCGCTCGGACCGGTTGACGAGCACGGTCACCCGATTCCGTTGGAGTACCAGGGCGCTCCGGTGCCCAAGCGGATGAACAAGCTGGGCGCCGGCGGTGTGCCGGGTACCGGCAGCTTCATCACGCCGGACCCGATCTCCGAACACGAGGCGCTGGTCGAGGCGGCCCATGCTTCGGAACGGAAGGCGCTGGCCGCGCTGGAGGAATATCAGGAGAACCTCCGAGACGGTCAGGGCAACGGCGAGGTCGCCCGGCGCTGACCCGATCAGCTGAACGAGACCCGCCCCGGCACACTGCCGGGGCGGGTTTCGTTTTCTGGCGGCTCTGTTCGAAGCCCGCTACGTGCAGCAGTTCGGGTCGAGCACCACACACAACGCCTGCAGCGCGTCCGGGCGCACCCGGTGAAAGACGTTCATTCCGCGGCGGTCTGAGATCACCAGCCCGGCCTTGCGCAGCTGGCCGAGGTGATGGCTGACAGTGGACTCACCCAGGCTCAACTTCGCCGCCAGCTGCCCGCTGGTCTTCTCCCCTCCGTCGGCGCTGAACAGAAACGACACGATCTTGACCCGGACCGGATCGGCGATCGCCTTGAGCCGCAACGCGATCTGCAGCGCGTCCTCGTCGCTGACCGGACCCGCGGCCACCGGCTCGCAGCACACCGGACTGGACATGTCGATCACGGGCAACGGTTTGGGCATGAAATTCCTCCCGGCAGCTTCTTGACATATATCGAAATAGCGCGCACGCTTGGTTCGGCGCCATTTCGACATATATGACAATCCTAGTGGAGGACGATCATGTCCCGTGTCCAGTTAGCGCTCAACGTCGACAATCTCGACGACGCCATCGAGTTCTACACCACCTTGTTCAACACTCCCCCGGCGAAGGTCAAACCCGGATACGCCAACTTCGCGGTCACTCAACCGCCACTGAAGCTGGTGCTGATCGAAAACCCCGGCATCGGCGGCACGCTCAACCACCTCGGCGTCGAGGTGGAGTCCAGTGAGCGGGTGCACGCCGAGATCGCCCGGCTCAGCGGCGCCGGGTTGGTCACCGCGGAGGAGATCAACACCACCTGTTGTTTCGCCACCCAGGACAAGATCTGGGTCACCGGGCCGGCCGGCGAAAAGTGGGAGGTGTACACCGTGCTGGCCGACTCGGAAACCTTCGGCAGCAGCCCGCAACACCGCTAGGCCGACGCCGACGGCGCGCAGTGCTGTGGTGACACATCCACCGCGGAGGCCGACCGACCAGCCGATACCGCGGCCTGCTGCTGACGACGCGGCCTAACGGGCCAGGTGGTCACCGTTGCGGCGGTGGCCACCTGGCCTACGGCCGCCGCCCGGCGAGGGATCCCGACCGCAATGTTCACCACGCGTTCACTTGACGACGGATTCGACGACTATCAATATAGATATATGTCGAAGTCGCTGTGGGAGTCGATAGATGGGGCGGCGACCTGCCCGCCGGCCGCACTGCTGCGGGAACCACTGTCGGCGGCCGAGGCCGCGGACGTGGCAACCACCCTCAAGGCGCTGGCCGATCCCGTACGCCTGCAGTTGTTTTCCGCGATAGCCAGCCATGCCGGCGGCGAAGCCTGCGTCTGCGACATCTCGACCGGTCTCGAGGTGTCGCAGCCGACGGTGTCGCACCACCTCAAGGTGTTGCGTGAGGCCGGCCTACTGACGTCCGAACGGCGCGGCTCATGGGTCTACTACGCGGTGGTGCCCCAAGCGTTGGCGAGCCTGTCGGCACTGCTCGGCGCCACCGGCACCGCACCCGTCGGGGCGCCGCGGTGACCGCCGCTGCCCCGGCATCGCCCCCGCCCGTCGTCGGCAGGATGTCGGTTCTGGACCGGTACCTGACCGTCTGGATCGGTGCCGCCATGATTGCCGGCCTGCTGCTGGGACGCTGGATTCCCGGCCTGAACACCGCGCTGGAAAGCGTTGCGATCGACGGTATTTCACTTCCCATCGCACTCGGGCTGCTGATCATGATGTACCCGGTGTTGGCCAAGGTGCGTTATGACCGGCTCGACACCGTCACCGGTGACCGCCGCCTGCTGCTGTCCTCGCTGGTGCTCAACTGGGTGTTCGGCCCGGCCCTGATGTTCGCGCTGGCCTGGCTGCTGCTACCCGATCTGCCGGAGTACCGCACCGGGCTGATCATCGTCGGCCTGGCCCGCTGTATCGCGATGGTCATCATCTGGAACGACTTGGCTTGCGGTGACCGCGAAGCCGCCGCCGTGCTGGTCGCGCTCAACTCGATCTTCCAGGTCATCATGTTCGCCGTGCTGGGCTGGTTCTACCTGTCGGTGCTGCCCGGCTGGCTCGGCCTGGAACAGACGACCATCGATACCTCGCCATGGCAGATCGCCAAATCGGTACTGATCTTCCTCGGTATCCCTCTGCTGGCCGGATACCTGTCCCGGCGCGTCGGTGAACGCACCAAGGGCCGCGACTGGTACGAGTCGATATTTCTGCCCCGGGTCAGCCCCTGGGCGTTGTACGGGTTACTGTTCACCGTCGTGATTCTCTTTGCGTTGCAAGGGGATCAGATCACCAACCGACCGCTCGACGTGACCCGCATCGCGCTTCCGTTACTGGCCTACTTCACCATCATGTGGGGCGGCGGCTACCTGACCGGTGCTGCGCTGGGCCTGGGCTATGAACGCACCACCACCCTGGCGTTCACCGCCGCCGGCAACAACTTCGAACTCGCCATCGCGGTAGCGATCGCCACCTACGGCGCCACCTCCGGGCAGGCCCTGGCCACCGTCGTCGGACCACTGATCGAAGTGCCGGTGCTCGTCGCACTGATCTACGTATCCCTGGCGCTGCGCCAACGTTTCGAAAGGACACCGCTCGCCCCATGACTTCCGATTCCGCGACCGACAACCCCACACCATCTGTTCTGTTCGTCTGCGTGCACAATGCCGGCCGTTCCCAGATGGCCGCTGGTTTCCTCACCGCTCTCGCAGGGGGCCGCATCGAGGTCCGCTCGGCGGGCAGTGCTCCGGCGGACCAACTCAACCCCGCCGCCGTCGAAGCGATGGCCGAAGTCGGCATCGACATCTCCACCCACCAACCCAAGGTGCTGACCACCGACGCGGTACAGGCCTCCGATGTCGTGATCACCATGGGCTGCGGTGACACCTGCCCGATATTTCCCGGCAGGTCCTACCGTGACTGGGTGCTCGACGATCCGGCCGGCAAGGATCTCGACGACGTGCGCCGGATCCGGGACGACATCAAGGCCAGAGTCGAGGATCTCATCGCCGAGCTCGATCCCCCGCCGGACCTCAACGCTCGTGATCGACCAGTTCCCGCAACTCGCGCAGGAACCACCACCCGATGACCGGCATCGCGACGGTGATCAGCCCGGCGACGGCATAGCAGCCCCACCCGGCGCCGGTCGCGTCCACCGCCATCAGGTACGTCGCTGCACCGATCAGCAGCGTCGCGGCCCCGATGGCACTGAAGATGGCCAGCCCGGCGCGCAGCCAGATCTGATCGATCGCGGCCAGCGGTAGGCGCCTGCCCCGGTCGGCGGGCAGTGGTTGGCCACGGCGCACCCCCGGATCGGCGGCGGGGCCGAATGCCCGCGGTGGCCGGGCGGGCGCTGCACCGCGCGGGGCACCGGGACCCACCGGCGGTCGGGCCGCGGGCTCCGCTTCGTCGCCGGCGCTGCGCCGCGCCCGCAGCAGCAGCGGCACGGCGGCGATGATGATCAGCGCCGACACCGCGATGACGGTGTAGAGCAGCCATGGTGTGCCGGCCTCCTCCGCCGGGGCGGGCCGCCCCCGGCCGAGATCGACCAGCCCGACCACCGCGGCCACCGCCGCCCCCACCGCGGCCAGCCACAGGATCGCGCACACGCCCATCAGGATGCGGTCGGTGTTGTCGAACCGACTGTGTCCGGTGTCCATACCTCTACGCTCTCAGCGGTTCCCGATCGTCAGCAGCTCGTCTGAGCCGCGTTGTTGTGGTTCGACGACAGCACCTCGCCGTCGCTGGTGGTGATCGTGCAATTGAGCTTGCTGACCAAGAACAGGCTCGACGCCTGCACCGAGCCGATCTCCGACTGGGAGATCGGCGTCACGGTGAACGTCCACGGGATGTAGACGTTGCGTTGGGTGCGGCTGCGGCCGGAGGCGTCGGTGAACGTCACCGTGATGATGTCCCCGGGTGCCTTCGTACCGGTCACCGAGTAGGTCACCTGCCGGGGTCCGGCCGGGGTGGTCGTGGTGGTCGTCGTGGTGGTGGCCGGCGGCGGCTGTTCGGTCGTCGTCGCCGGGGGCGGCGGCTCCTCGGCCGGCGGGGGCGGCGGAGGCGGCGGCTCCTGGGTCACCGTCACCGTCTCCGGGGGCGGGGGCGGCGGCGGAGGTTCGGTGGTCTCCGGCGGCGGTGGGGGCGGCGGCGTGGTCGTGGTGATCTCGTCCTGGACCGGCGGCGCCGTGGACGTGGAGGTCTCCGGCGTCGCCAGGGTCTCGGTGTCGGTGCTGGTCACCAACAGCGACACCGACACCACCAGCGCCACCGCGGCGATGATGGCCGCGACACCGACCACCCACGGCCAGCGCGGGGGCGGCTGGTCGGCGACGGCTGCGTCATAGTCGTCGTAGTCGTACAGCGCGGCATCGGGCGGCACGTACGGCCCGCTGCTGAACTGCTCGGACTCCGGCGCCGAGTACGCCCGCGAGTAGAAGTCCGTCTCGGCGGTCTCCGGGGCGTGGTCAGCAACGTCGTCCGAAGGTTGCTCCGGATCCGGCTGATCGCCAGCCCGACCCGATTCCGGTTCCGGCCGATCGGACCCGGCAGAGTCCGATCCTGGGGGATTCGGCCCGCTCATCTACGCCTATCCTTCTCCGACTACTTCACCGGCGGATGATCGCGTCCTGGCCGCGCTCGGTGTCGGCCAGCGCGTAGCCACACTACCCAAACGCCACCCGCGAGCGAACAGCGCAGCGCGGGTGGCGGGGTGACTTTTGCTCCTATTGTGACCTTCACCTGGGCCGGGGAGCAGGGCCGGTATCGAACTCAGTGCTTCTCGGGGCCGATGTGGTATTCGAACACCAGGCCGGCGACCGCGGCGATGACCATCGCGACCGCCGCCGTGAACAGCCACCACAGCCCCAGCGCCAGCCCCACGCCGACGGTGGAGAACGCCGCGGCGATCAGGATCGGCCACCAGCTGTGCGGGCTGAAGAAGCCCAGTTCACCGGCGCCGTCGCTGATCTCGGCGTCCTCGTAGTCCTCGGGCCGGGTGTCGAGGCGACGGGCCACGAACCGGAAGAAGGTGCCGATGATCAGCGTGAGCCCGGCGGTCATCACCAGGGCGGTGGAGCCGGCCCACTCAACTCCCCCGTCCGCGAACATGCCGGTCAGCACGGCGTACACGATCGCCGTGAGGACGAAGAACGCGGTCAGGATCTCGAAAATTCTGGCTTCGATATGCATGGTCGCCCTTTACCTGCTCGCCTGCGGCGGCACCTGCTCACCCCGCCGGGAATCGAACGGGGAGGTGGTGATCGCGGTGGGTTCCTGGTTGATCGCCAGCAGCGCCTCGGCATTGCTGGCCCCGCCGATCCGCTCCTGCATGTAGGCCTTGAAGTCGTTGGGCTCCACAACGCGGATCTCGAAGTTCATCATGGCGTGGTAGGTGCCGCACATCTCGGCGCAGCGCCCGACGAACGCGCCGGTCTGGTTGATCTCGCTGATCTGGAAGATGTGGTCGGAGTTGTTGGCCTGCGGATCGGGCATGACGTCCCGCTTGAACAGGAACTCCGGCACCCAGAACGCGTGGATGACGTCGGCCGACGCGATCTGGAACTCGATGCGCTTACCGGCCGGAAGCACCAGCACCGGAATCTCGCTGGTGGTGCCCACCGTCTCGACCTCGTTGAAGTTCAGGTACGAGCGGTCCTGGGGGTTGGCGCCGTGCACCGCGCCGCGGATCTCCTGGCCGTGCTCGTCGACGCCCTCGGGGATGGACGCCACCGCGGCCTTGCGCTCCTCGTCACGGCCGTCGTAGGTGAACGTGCCGTCCTTGAAGTTCACCGACTGGTAGCCGAACTTCCAGTTCCACTGGAAGGCGGTCACGTCGACGACCACCTCGGGGTCGGGTTCCTTGTGCAGCATCCGCTCCTGCACCACCACGGTGAAGTAGAACAGCACCGAGATGATCAGGAACGGGGTCACGGTGAGCACCAGCTCCAGCGGCATGTTGTAGCCGAACTGACGCGGTAGCTCGGTGTCGCCCTTCTTCTTACGGTGGAATGCGCATGTCCAGAAGGTCAGACCCCATACGATCGCGCCGACCACCAATGAGGCGATCACCGACCCGATCCACAGTTCCCGGTTGACGTGGGCTTCGGGCGTGATGCCCTTGGGCCACCCCAGACCGAGCACGTCCGACCAGCTGCACCCGCTGAGTAGCAGTGCCATCCCGGCAAGGACGACTGACAACGCCACCACCCGGAGTCGGCGAGGTGTCACGCTGGCGCCTCCTACTAGAAGTCGAAGAACCCGACCGCGGAGCGGCCGGTGACCTGTTGTGCGAATACGCGAATACTACGCAGCGTAGACCACGCCGGGTACTGCGCTCGACACACCTCGGCGATTCGGCATACTGACGCGGTGTGCGGACTGCTGGCTTACCTACGTGACCCGTCCGCGGAGGCTTCCGGCGACCTGGTGACCGCGGTCTCCAAGGCGTCGGCGATGATGCGTCACCGCGGCCCCGACGAGCCCGGGACCTGGGCTGATGACCCGGATGCGGCGACCGTCGTCTTCGGATTCAACCGGTTGTCGATCATCGACATCGCCCACAGCCACCAGCCGCTGCGGTGGGGGCCACCGGATTCCCCCGAACGTTACGTGCTGGTGTTCAACGGGGAGATCTACAACTACGTCGAACTGCGCGAGACGCTGCGCGACGAATTCGGTGCGAGATTCGTCACTGACGGCGACGGCGAGGCGATCATCGCCGCCTACCACCACTGGGGCACCGCGGCGCTGAACCGGTTGCGCGGGATGTTCGCGTTCGCGTTGTGGGACACCGAGCGCGGTGAGCTGTTCTGCGCCCGCGACCCGTTCGGCATCAAGCCGCTGTTCATGGCCACCGGCCCGGGCGGCGCCGCGTTCGGCAGCGAGAAGAAATCGCTGTTGGAGCTGGCGCCGCTGCTGGGTGTCGACCTGGATCTCGACGAACGCGCGGTGCAGCACTACACGGTGCTGCAGTACGTGCCCGAGCCGGAGACCCTGCACCGGGGCATCCGGCGGCTGGAATCGGGCTGTTACGCGCGGATGCGGCCCGGACAGCAGCCCGAGATCACCCGCTACTTCCGCCCGCGGTTCACCGCGGTGCCGTTCAGCACCGGAACCGCCGACGAGCGCTACGCGGAGATCACCGCGGCGCTGGAGGATTCGGTCGCCAAGCATATGCGCGCCGACGTCACCGTCGGGGCGTTCCTGTCCGGCGGCATCGACTCGACGGCGATCGCGGCACTGGCCATGCGGCACAACCCGCGGCTGATCACGTTCACCACCGGTTTCGAGCGGGAGGGGTTCTCCGAGGTCGATGTGGCCGTCGCCTCCGCCGAGGCGATCGGGGCGCGGCACGTCACCAAGGTGGTGACCCAGGCCGAGTTCGTCGAGGCGCTACCGGAGATCGTGTGGTACCTCGACGATCCGGTGGCCGACCCGGCGCTGGTGCCGCTGTTCTTCATCGCCCGGGAGGCCCGCAAGCACGTCAAGGTGGTGCTGTCCGGTGAGGGCGCCGACGAGTTGTTCGGCGGATACACCATCTACCGCGAGCCGCTGTCGCTCAAACCGTTCGACTATCTGCCCCGCCGGCTGCGCCGGTCGGTGGGCCGGATGTCGAATCCGCTGCCCGAGGGGATGCGGGGCAAGAGCCTGCTGCACCGGGGCTCGCTCACCCTCGAGGAGCGCTACTACGGCAACGCGCGCAGTTTCTCCGACGCCCAGTTGCGGGCGGTGCTGCGCCGGTTCCGGCCGGAATGGACGCACACCGATGTCACCGCCCCGATCTACGCCGAGTCGGTGGGCTGGGATCCGGTCGCCCGGATGCAGCATGTCGACCTGTTCACCTGGCTGCGCGGCGACATCCTGGTCAAGGCCGACAAGATGACGATGGCCAACTCGCTGGAGTTGCGGGTGCCGTTCTTGGATCCGGAGGTCTTCGCGGTGGCGTCCCGGCTGCCGCTGGAGCAGAAGATCACCCGGTCCACCACCAAGTACGCGCTGCGCCGCGCCTTGGAGTCGGTGGTGCCGGCGCATGTGCTCAACCGTCCGAAGCTCGGTTTCCCGGTGCCGATCCGGCACTGGCTGCGGGCCGGCGAACTCCTGGACTGGGCCTACCAGCTGGTGGGGTCGTCGCAGGCCTCCGAGCTGATCGATCTGGCGGCGGTGCGTCGGATGCTCGACGAGCACCGGGTGGGTGAGAGCGATCACAGCCGCCGGCTGTGGACGGTGCTGATCTTTCTGCTGTGGCACGCGATCTTCATCGAGCGGACCGTCACCCCGACGATCCGGGAACCGCACTACCCCGTGCAGCTCTGACCCCGCGCCCCCACTCACCGAACGTGCATTCCATGCGGCCCACGGCCGGATTCAGCGCACGGAATACACGTTCGGCGCGAGACCTTCGGCGCCCTGAGACCCCGGCGCTGAGACTCCGGCGGCCCCGAGACCCCGGCGCCCTGAGACCCCGGCGCCCCGAGACCTTCGGTGCGAGACTCCGGCGCCCTGAGACCCGGCGCCCTCAGGGCAGGGCTGGGGCGATCTCCGCGGCGGCCTCGGCGCCGTAGGCGTCGGCGAGCCGGCGCAGGGCGTCCTCGCGGTCCCACACCCACTCCTGCGGGCCGGGCGCCTCCAGCACCAGGACCGCCACCAGCGACGCCAGCTGCGCCGAGCGTTCCAGGCTCAGGCCGGCGCTGCGCCCGGTCAGGAACCCCGCCCGGAACGCGTCGCCGATGCCGGTGGGATCGACCCGCTCCTTCTCGGGCACCACGCCGACGTGCACGAAGGTGCCGTCGGAGCTGACCAGATCGACGCCCTTGGGGCCCAGCGTGGTCACCCGCAGGCCGATCTGGCTCATCACCTGGGCCTCGGACCATCCGGTCTTGGTGAGCAGCAGATCCCACTCGTAGTCGTTGGTGAACAGGTAGGTGGCGCCGTTGATCAGCCGGCGAATCTCCTCGCCGCTGAGCCGGGCCAGCTGCTGGGACGGGTCGGCCGCGAACGCCAACCCCAGCTCACGGCACTCCTCGGTGTGCCGGAACATCGCCTCGGGATCGTTGGCGCCGATGATCACCAGTTCCGGGGTGCCGATCCGGGCCACCACGTCGGCCAGCGAGATGTTGCGCGCCTCCGACATCGCGCCCGGGTAGAATGACGCGATCTGGGCCATATCCTCATCGCTGGTGCAGACGAACCGGGCGGTGTAGGCGGTCTCGGACAGCAGCACACAGCCGCAGTCGACGTTGACCGACTCCAGCCACTGCCGGTACTCGGCGAAATCGGGGCCGGCCGCGCCCACCAGGGCGACGCTGCCGCCCAGCCGTCCGATCGCGTAGGCCATGTTGCCCGCCACCCCGCCGCGGTGCACCACCAGGTCGTCGACGAGGAAGCTCAGCGACACCTTCTGCAGGTGATCGGCCAGCAGCTGCTCGGAGAACTTGCCCGGGAACCGCATCAGATGGTCGGTGGCGATGGAACCGGTCACCGCAATGGTCACGTGACGTCAACCCTTCAATCGTCGAACCGTCGGAGATGCTTAATCATGCTAACGATCGGATGGGCCCGACAGTTGCGCTAACCTGCCTACAAGTGCCCGTCCGGTCACTGTAGACAGGCCCCAGTAATCCAGACTCAGCCACCCAGACTTCCGGGGGAGCAACTTTTGACTGGTCCATATCCGTACCCCGACCAGTTTCGCGCCCAACAACCCGTACCGAAACCACCCGGATCGGAACCGCCCGTCCCGGGCCCCGACGACCCCGGTGTGCCGTATCCGGAACCCGCGGGCTCGGCCTATCCGGGGATGCTGCCACCACCGGTGCAGTACCCCGGACGCCGGTGGCGCCGGGTGCTGACGGTGCTGGCGGTGATCGGGGTGGTGGTCGGTGCCGGAGCCGCGGTGGTGTTCGCCACCCGGGGCGGCTCGGGCCGGCCCGGCGCCGGATTCACCGAGACCGCGGCCAGGGCCGAGATCCAGCGGTATCTGGACGCGCTCGCCGACGGTGACGACGATACGGTCGCCCGCCACGCCCTGTGCGGCATGTACGACGAGGTCAAGCAGCGGCGGTCGGATCTCGAGGTGGCCACCCTCAACAGCGACGCGTTCCGCAAACAGTACGACCGTGCCGAGGTGACCGGCATCGACAAGATGGTGCGGTTGTCGGTCAACCAGGCCCGGGTGTTGTTCAGCATGCGGGTCGTGCCGGCCGGCGGCACGAGCGCCCGGGAACCCGCCGAGACCGAGGTTCAGGGCATCGCCGAACTGCTGTACCAGGACAACGAGATCCTGGTGTGCAACTACCTGGTGCGCACCGGCAGTCAGTACTGACCGGCGCGCCCCAGGTCGGTCGGACTCGAACGCCCGCTCGTCAGTTGAACGAGTCGCCGCAGGCGCAGGAGCCGGTGGCGTTCGGGTTGTCGATCGTGAAGCCCTGCTTCTCGATGGTGTCGACGAAATCGATCGTGGCGCCCTCCACGTAGGGGGCGCTCATCCGGTCGACGGTCAGCGTGACACCACCGAATTCGGCGGTGAGATCGCCGTCGAGCTGACGGTCGTCGAAGAAGAGGTTGTATCGCAGACCGGCGCAGCCACCCGGTTGCACGGCGATCCGCAGCGCCAGATCGTCACGGCCCTCCTGGTCCAGCAGCGCCTTGGCCTTCGACGCGGCCGCTTCGGTCAGGATGACGCCGTGGGTCTTGGTGCCAGTCGCCGAGTCGTCCTGAACAGTCATTGCACTCCCCTGTTGCCGTTCGTGGGCGGGTTATCGCTCTTACGAAGCTGACAGCCCCGGCAGGCCAGCTGACGGTTCTGCCCAGTCCACTTCCTCAACGGTACCTTGTCGGCGGGCTATTCCTCACGCCGTCCGGCCGTCGCCGCCCCAGTGTGCCGCGACCCACTCGGCCAGTCCGGTCAGCTGATTCGCCGCGTCGCTCATCGCCCGCTGCGCCGAACCGGCGTACTCGGCCAGCGAGTGGGCCGCGGCGATGCCCGCGGCGCGCATCGCCGCGGCGTCCAACTGCACCTGACCGGCCAGCACCACCACCGGGACCCGGTGGGAGCGGGCCGCGCCGGCCAGCGCGCTGACCACCTTGCCGTGCACCGACTGATGGTCGAGCCGGCCTTCGCCGGTGAGGATCAGATCGGCCGCGGCGATGTCGTCGGCCAACCCGGTGTGCTCGGCGATGACCGCCGCACCGGAGGTGCGGCGCGCACCGAGGGCCAGCAGGGCGGCGCCCAGTCCCCCGGCGGCGCCGGCCCCGGGTTCGGCGCTGACGTCGCGCCCGGCCGCCCGCGCGAGTTCGACCGCCCATGCGGCCAGCCGGTCCTCGAGCCGTGCCACGGTGGCCGGGTCGGCGCCCTTCTGCGGGCCGAACACCCGCGCGGCACCCATCGGCCCGAGCAGCGGATGCTCCACATCGGTGGCGGCGATCAGTTCGACGTCGGCCAGCGCGGCGCGGGCGTCGGCGATGGTCCCGAACGCCTCGAACATGCCGCGGCCGCCGTCGGTGCAGCTGCTGCCGCCGAGGCCGATCACGAGGCGCCGCGCGCCGGCGGCCAGCGCGGCGGCGACGAGTTGCCCGACACCACGGCTGTGCGCGGCCTCGGCCGTGGTCGGGTCGGGCGGGCGCGGCAGCAGGGTGAGCCCGCAGGCCTGGGCGCATTCCAGGTAGGCGGTGGCTGGATCGGCCGGGTCGAACAGCCAGTCGGCGGACACATCGGCCGACGACTCGGCCGACAGGGGGCCGTCCACCCGGGTGGTGCGCACCTCCCCCAGCCGGGTGGCGAGCACGTCGACGAAGCCGGGACCGCCGTCGGATTGGGGTGCGGGGGTGATCTCGTCGTGGGGGCGGCCGCGGCGCCATCCGGCGGCGATCGCCTCCGCGGCCCGGACCGCGGTGAGGGTGCCGCCGAACGAGTCGGGGGCGATCAGGACGTGTCGTGCCGCGCTGTCCGGCTGCCGGCCCACCATCCGAGCAGACTAATCTGGACGGTGTGAATCTGCTGGGCCGGAAGAAGGACAACGCACAGACGACCGCGGGATCGACGGGCGCCGACACCGCCGCCACCACCGATCCGGTGTCGTCCGGCGACTCGTCCGACACCGGCTCCGGAAAGACGACCCGGAGCGAACGCAGGCGTCGCAAGGAGTCCCGGACCACCCCGCCCAAGGGCCGTCCCACCCCGAAGCGTTCCGAGTCCGCCCGCCGGCGCGGCCCGGTGGCCCCGGCGCCGATGACCGCCGCGGAGGCCCGTCGCCGCCGCAAGGAACTGCGCAAGTCGATGAGCAAGGAGGAGCGCAAGGCGCTGCGGGCCGAGCGTCGCGCACAGCTCAACGAGCGGCGGGAACGGATGATGGCCGGCGAGGAGGACTTCCTGCTGCCGCGGGACAAGGGCCCGGTGCGGCGGTATGTCCGCGACATCGTCGACGCCCGGCGCAACGTGCTGGGCCTGTTCATGCCGGCCGCGCTGGCCCTGATCTTCGTGATGTTGTCGGTGCCCTCGGTCGAGGTGCAGGCGGCGATGTCACCGGCGATGCTCGGCCTGATGGTGATCATGCTGATCGACGCGTTCGTGCTGGGCCGCAAGGTCAACCGCATGGTCGACGCGAAGTTCCCGGACAACACCGAAACCGGTTGGCGGCTGGGCTTCTACGCGGCCAGCCGGGCCTCGCAGCTGCGCCGGATGCGGGCCCCGCGGCCGCAGGTGGAACGCGGCGCCGAGATCACCTGACGCTGACGTGCGCATCCTGGTGCTCGGCGGAATCCGATCGGGGAAGTCGCAGTGGGCGGAGACCGCACTGGCCGACGCGGTTGGTGACGCCCCGGCGCGCTATCTGGCCACCGGCCGCGTCCCCGACGCCGACACCGACTGGGCCGCGCGGGTGTCGGCGCACCGGCGACGCCGCCCCGCCCATTGGTCGACGTGCGAAACCACCGATGTGGCAACGCAGTTGCGAACGTATCCGGATCTGCCCACGATGATCGACGATGTGGGTGGGTGGCTCACCGCCACCATGGACCGGCACGACGCCTGGTCCGGCGGATCGGTGACCGCCGACACCGACGAACTCGTCGCGGCGGTGGCCGATTTCCGCTCCACCCTGCTGGTGGTGAGCCCGGAGGTCGGGCTCAGCGTGGTGCCGGCCACCGCGGTCGGCCGGCGGTTCGCCGATGCGCTGGGCACGCTCAATCAGCGATTGGCCCGGGTGTGTGACCGGGTGGTGCTGGTCGTCGCCGGTCAACCGGTCACGGTCAAGGAGCCCGTGTGAGCACCGTGGACATCGGCCCGGTCGAGCCGCCCGACGAGGCGGCCGCCGCGGCGGCGCGGGCGCGCCAGGGTGAGCTGACCAAGCCGGCCGGATCGCTGGGCCGGCTGGAGGACCTGTCGGTGTGGGTGGCCTCCTGCCAGAGCCTTTGTCCGCCACGCCAATTCGAGCGCGCCCGGGTGGTGGTGTTCGCCGGCGACCACGGTGTCGCCCGGGCCGGGGTGTCCGCCTACCCGGTGGAGGTGACCGCCCAGATGATGGCGAACTTCCAGACCGGCGGCGCGGCGATCAATGTGCTGGCCGGGGTCGCCGGGGCGGGTGTGCGGGTGGTCGACATGGCCGTCGACGTCGACGAACCGCTCACCGAGGCAATCGGGCGGCACAAGATCCGCCGCGGCAGCGGCAACATCGCGGTCGAGGACGCCCTCACCGCCGAGCAGACCGTCGCGGCCGTGCAGGCCGGCCGGCGCATCGCCGACGAGGAGGTGGACGCCGGCGCCGATCTGCTCATCGCCGGTGACATGGGCATCGGAAACACCACGGCGGCAACGGCTCTGATCGGGACTCTGACCGACACCGAACCGGTGGCGGTGATCGGGCGGGGCACCGGGATCGACGACACCGGATGGATGCGTAAGACCGCCGCGGTGCGCGACGCGATGTTCCGGGCGCGCCGCGCCGGATCGGATCCGATCACGCTGCTGCGGGTGTGCGGCGGTGCGGATCTGGCGGCGATCACCGGTTTGTTGGCCCAGGCCGCGGTGCGCCGCACCCCGGTGCTGCTGGACGGTCTGGTCTCGGCGGCCGCGGCGCTGCTGGCCGAACAGCTCGCGCCCGGCGCGCGGCAGTGGTGGCAGGCGGGCCACCGCTCCACCGAACCCGCGCACGCGCTGGCGCTGCAGCGCCTCGAGCTGGAACCGATCCTGGATCTGGGGATGCGGCTCGGCGAGGGCACCGGGGCGGCGATGGCGTTGCCGGTGGTGCGGGCCGCGGTGGCCGTGCTGGCGGACATGGCCACCTTCGACGAGGCCCGGGTGAGCACCGGGCCGTGATCAGACCGCTGGCCGGCGCCTTCGCGTTCGGCACCGTGCTGCCGGGCCCCGCCGACGCCGGCCTGGGCCGTGGGACGGTGACCGCGCTGCCGGTGGTGGGCATGGCGCTCGGCGCGCTGGCCGCCGCGGTGCTGACCGCCGCGGGCTGGGCATTCGGCGCCGGCAGCGCCCTGGCCGGGGTGTTGACGGTGGCGGTGTTGTTGCTGCTCACCCGGGGCCTGCACATCGACGGGTTGGCCGACACCGTCGACGGTCTGGGTTGTTACGGTCCGCCCGAGCGGGCGCTGACGGTGATGCGGGACGGGTCCGCCGGCCCGTTCGGGGTGGCGGCCGTGGTGGTGGCCGTCGTCGTCCAGGCGCTGGCGTTGGCCGAGCTGTCGGCGCTCGGGGTGATCGTGGCGCTGACGGCCGGCCGGGTGGCCGCGGTCCTGGCGTGCCGCCGGTCGGTGCCGGCCGCGGCGGGCAGCAGCCTGGGGGCCGCGGTGGCGGGCAGTCAGCCGGTCGCGGTGGTGGCCGGCTGGGTGGCCGCGGTGGCGGTGCTGGCGGTGTGGGCCGGTCCGCGGCCGTGGCAGGGCCCGGTGGCGGTGCTGGTCGCGTTGGGATGTGCCGCGCTGCTGGTGGCGCACTGCGTGCGGCGGTTCGGTGGTGTCACCGGCGATGTGCTCGGCGCGGTGATCGAGGTGGCCACCACCGTCGCGGCCGTCGGCCTCGCGGTGCGCTGAGGGTATCCGGCGTTCAGTTCGGCGCCGGCGTTCAGTTCGGGGCCGTCGTTCAGTTCAACCGGGTCATCCAGCCGTGGGTGTCGGCGAAGGTGCCGCGCTGGATGCCGGTCAGGGTGTCGCGCAGCGCCATGGTGACCTCACCGGGCTCACCGTCGGCGATCGTGAACTCCCCGTCGGCATGTTTGACGTGCGACACCGGGGTGATCACCGCGGCGGTGCCGCAGGCGAACACCTCGGTGATCTCGCCGGCGGCCGCCTTCTTCTGCCATTCGTCGACGTCGATCTTGCGTTCCTCGACGGTGAAGCCGGCGTCGGTGGCCAACTGCAGCAACGAGAGTCGGGTGATGCCGGGCAGCAGTGAGCCGGACAGCTCCGGGGTGACGAGCCGCGCCGAACCGCCGCTCCCGAAGACGAAGAACAGGTTCATCCCGCCCATCTCCTCGACGTAGCGGTGTTCGATGGCGTCCAGCCACACCACCTGATCGCAGCCCTGTTCGGCGGCCTGGGCCTGCGCCAGCAGCGAGGCCGCGTAGTTGCCGCCGAACTTCGCCGCGCCGGTGCCGCCCGGGCAGGCCCGCACGTACTCGGTGGTCAGCCACACGCTGACCGGTCTGATGCCGCGCGGGAAGTACGCCCCGGCCGGCGAGGCGATCACCATGTAGCGGTATTCCTTCGACGGCCGCACCCCGAGCCCGGGTTCGGTGGCGAAGATGAACGGCCGCAGATACAGCGACTCCTCACCGCCGGCAGCCGGCACCCACGACTCGTCGACGGCGATGAGCTGGCGCAGCGATTCGAGGAACACCTCTTCGGGCAGCTCCGGAATCGCCAGCCGGCGCGCCGACGTGTTCAGCCGGGTGGCGTTGGCCTCGGGCCGGAACGACACGATCGACCCGTCGGCCCAGCGGTAGGCCTTGAGTCCCTCGAAGACCTCCTGGGCGTAGTGCAGCACGATCGCCGACGGGTCGAGTTGGATCGGTCCGTACGGCAGCACCCGGGCGTTGTGCCAACCGTTCTCTTCGGTGTAGTCGATCGACACCATGTGATCGGTGTAATAACGGCCGAACCCGGGATCGGCCAGAATCTGGGCTCGTACCTCGTCGCTCGCCGGATTCGCGTTGCGCTCAACGGTGAACTCGAGGGGGCCGTCAGTCATGTCCCGATTGTAAACCGGCCCGCTAGCGGGTTTTCACCTCGACGAACGGCGGCTTGACCACCTCGCAGCCGATCCGCCTGCCGCGCACGTCGACGCTGACCCGCGCACCGTCGGGGATGCCGTGCTCGGTGTCGATCAACGCCAGCGCGATCCCGACTTTCAGGGTCGGCGAGAACGTGCCCGACGTGGTGGTGCCGACCACGGTGTCGCCGTCGTAGACGCTGAGCCCGGCGCGCAGCACCCCGCGGTCCACCGCCCTGAGCCCGCGCAGCAGCCGCCGCGGGCCGGCCTGTTTCTCGGCCAGCAGCGCGTCGCGGCCCCAGAACCGCTCCTTCTTCCAGCCCACCGCCCAGCCGCAGCGGGCCTGCAGCGGGGAGATGTCCGGCGACAGCTCGTGGCCGTGCAGCGGGTAACCCATCTCGGTGCGCAGCGTGTCGCGGGCGCCCAGCCCGGCGAGCTGCCCGCCGGCCGCCTGCACCGCGTCCACCAGCGCGTCGAACACCGGCAGGGCCGACTCCCACGGGGGCAGCACCTCGTAGCCGTGTTCGCCGGTGTATCCGGTGCGGCAGACCCGCACCTCGACCCCGTTGAGGGTGGCGTCGGTGAAGGCCATGTAGTCCATGTCGACCGGCAGTCCCAACCCGGACAGCACGTCGGCGGATCGCGGTCCCTGCACCGCGAACACGGCGTGGGCGCGGTGCTCGTCGATCACCTCGACCCCGGCCGGGGCGTGCCGGCGCAGCAGGTCGACCACGGTGGCGTTGTTGGCGGCGTTGGGCACCAAAAAGATCTCGTCGTCGGAGATGTAGTAGGCGATCAGATCGTCGACCACGCCACCGGATTCGGTGCAGCACAAGGTGTACTGCGCGCTGCCGGGACCGATCCGGCGCAGATCGTTGGTGAACGCCGAGTTGACGAAGTCCGCGGCGCCGGGCCCGCGCACCCGCGCCTTGCCCAGATGGCTGACGTCGAACAGCCCGACCGTGGTGCGCGTCGCGGTGTGCTCGCTGACCGTGCCGGCGTAGGACACCGGCATCAGCCAGCCGCCGAATTCGGCGAAATTGGCACCGAGTTGACGGTGTCGCTCCTCGAGAGGCCCGTGCTGGATATCGCTCACCCCGGTCACCCTAGCTATCGTTGAGCCTCGTGAGTCCCGCAACACCTGGCTATCAGGCCCCCAATGTGACCGTCAGTACCTCCCTGCCGAGCAGCGGCGTCGACGAGGCGGTGCTGATCATCCCCGTCGTCAAGGCCGAGAACGGCGATGATCCGGACACCGGGACCCCCGCGGTGCTGGCCGCCGACCGGTATCTGCCCGATGCGGCCGTCGGTGCGATCGAGTCGGCGCTGACCGCCGTCGGCGGGACCGGCGCCGAGGGTCAGGTGCACCGGTTGGTGATCGACTCGCTGCCGGTGGCCAGTGTGCTGACGATCGGGATGGGCAGCAGGCGCGACGAGTGGCCGGCCGATGTGGTGCGCCGGGCCGCCGGCACCGCCGCGCGCTCGCTGGACAAGACCGCGGCGGCGGTGACCACGCTGTCGGCGGTGGATCTGGAGGCCACCGTCGAGGGACTGATCATGGGCGCCTACCGGTTCACCGAGTTCCGCAGCGACAAGACCGCCCCCAAGGACGACGGGCTGCGGTCGGTCACGGTGCTGACGTCCGAAGCGGACGCGGCCGAGTCCGCGGTGCGGCGGGCCACCCAGGTCGCCTCCGCGGTGGCGATCGCCCGGGATTTCGTGAACACCCCTCCCAGCCACCTGTATCCGGACGAATTCGCCCGTCGGGCAAAGGCTTTGGGCGAGTCGGCCGGGCTGACCGTGGAGGTGCTCGACGAGAAGGCGCTGGCCGAGGCCGGGTACGGCGGGATCGTCGGCGTCGGTCAGGGGTCGTCGCGGCCGCCGCGGCTGGTGCGGCTGACCCACCGGGGCGGCGACGGCGAGAACCGGAAGAAGGTGGCGCTGGTCGGCAAGGGCATCACCTTCGACACCGGCGGCATCTCGATCAAGCCGGCCGCCAACATGCACCACATGACGTCGGACATGAGCGGCGCCGCGGCGGTGATCGCGACCATGGTGCTGGTGGCGCAGCAGCAGCTGCCGATCGACGTGATCGCCACCGTGCCGATGGCCGAGAACATGCCGTCGGCCACCGCGCAGCGGCCCGGCGACGTGCTGACCCAGTACGGCGGCACCACCGTCGAGGTGCTCAACACCGACGCCGAGGGCCGGTTGATCCTGGCCGACGCGATCGTGCGGGCGTGTGAGGACGAACCGGACTATCTGATCGAGACCTCGACGCTGACCGGTGCGCAGACCATCGCGCTGGGGGCGCGCACCCCGGGCGTGATGGGAAGTGACGAGTTCCGCGACCGGGTGGCCGCCCTGTCCCAGCGGGTCGGCGAGAACGGCTGGGCGATGCCGCTGCCCGAGGAGCTGAAAGAGGAACTGAAGTCGACGGTCGCCGATCTGGCCAATGTGGGCTCGTCCCGGTATGCGGGCATGCTGCTCGCGGGCGCGTTCCTGCGGGAGTTCGTCGCCGACGGGGTGCAGTGGGCGCACATCGACATCGCCGCCCCGGCCTACAACACCGGCAGCCCGTGGGGTTACACCCCCAAGGGCGGCACCGGGGTGCCGACGCGCACGCTGTTCGCGGTCCTCGAGGACATCTGCCGGAACGGCTGAGCCCGGACGCGGGCCGGGCCCGACGGTCGGCGCGGTCGGCGCGGTCGGCGGGTGAACGTGCACCCACCGCGGTGAACGTGCACCCACCGCGGTGAACGTGCAGCCGCCGCCTCCAGCGTGAACCAGCGGCGTGATTCCTCCGGATTTCCCACCCTGGCGGCACGATCGCCGCCGCCCCGGCACACCCGGCACCGCCACTGCACAGTCACCACCGCCGCCGCACTCTCACCGTCGGCGGTGCACCTGCCCCCCGGTTCGCTACAGCCGGTTCGCTACAGCCGGTTCGCTACAGCCGGTTCGCTACAGCCGGTCCGCTACAGCACCCGGCCGCGCGCGGTGCTGCGCAACGCCTGCGGCAGCACCCGCGACACGCCGTAGACGAAGTACGCCTCCGGCATCACCGGCCGGATCGGCTTGTTCTGCTTGACCGCCGAGACGATCGCCTTGGCGGCCTTGTCCGGCCCGAACCGGCGCAGCGCGAACAGCTTCTGCAACTGTTCGCGGCGGGTGTCGACCACATCGTCGAGCCCGTCCGGGGCGTTGAACCGGGTGCTGCCGATGATGTTGGTGTTCACCGTGCTCGGGCAGATGGTGGTCAGCATGATGCCGGCCGAATCGAGTTCGGCCCGAAGGCAGTCGGAGAACATGTACACCGCGGCCTTGGAGGTGCAGTAGGCGTTCAGCGACTGCAGCGGTGCGTAGGACGCCATCGAGGCGATGTTGACGATGTGGCCGCCGGTGCCGCGTTCGACCAGCCGCGGCGCGAAGGCCCGGCAGCCGTTGACCACCCCGCCGAGGTTGACCTCGAGCACCCGGTCCCACTGATCGCGCGGAGTGTCGAGGAACCGGCCGGCGTGGCCGATGCCGGCGTTGTTGACGACGATGTCGGGCACCCCGTGCCGGGCGCACACCTCGTCGGCGAACCGGTCGACCGCGGCGGCGTCGGACACGTCGAGCTGATAGGCGTGTGCCACTCCCCCGCGGGCCGCGATCTCCGCGGCGGTGTCCTTGGCGGTGGCCTCGTCGATGTCGCTGACGATCACCTCGGCGCCTTCCCTGGCGAACGCCAGCGCGGTCTCCCGGCCGATGCCGCCGCCGGCGCCGGTGATGGCGACCAGCATGTCGCCGAAGTACTCGCGCGGACGGCCGACCTGCGCGCGCAGCAGGGCACGGCCGGCCGGCGCGCCGGCGAGGTGGTCGGCGAGTTCGGTGACCGCGGTGGCCAGCACCTGCGGATGCGACATCGGCGACCAGTGGCCGGCCTTGATGTCACGCCGCCACAGTCTCGACACCCAGCGGTCGGTCTCGTCGTACACGTGCGGCCGCACGTAGGGGTCGCGGGTGTTGACGATCAACTGCACCGGAACCCGCACGAAGTGGTCGGTGCGGGCGTGTCTGAGGGTGCGCAAGAAGTTGGCGCCGTACACCTTGATGCTGCGAGCGGCGTCGGCGGCGAAGGTGTCGGAGTGGTGCAGCCGGTCGGCGGGAACCCCGTCGCGCAGCTGCAGCGACCGCCGCAACGCCTTGCTCAGCACACCGCGCACCAGCAGCGGCGCCAGCACCGGAATCGAGAAGAACCCCATGTAGGACAGCCGCAGCAGCTGCGTCAGCGACCGCAGGAACCGGCGCGGCCGGTACGGCGCCGCCAACCCGTCCAGGACGTACCGGGCCAGGTGGTCACCGCTGGGCCCGGAGACCGAGGTGAACGACGCGATGCGGTCCTCGGCCTCGGGCCGGGCCAGGTACTCCCACACCCCCGCCGAACCCCAGTCGTGGGCCAGCACGTGCACCCGCTGTCCGGGGGCCAGCGCGTCGATGACGGCGCCGAAGTCGTCGGCGTACCGCGCCATGGTGTGGTCGGCGACACGCCTGGGCGCCGTCGTCCGGCCGACACCGCGGTTGTCGTAGCGGATGATCCGGAACCGGTCGGCCAGCAGCGGCGCCACCGAGTCCCAGACCACGTGCGAGTCCGGCCATCCGTGCACCAGCACCACGGTCGGCCCGTCGGGGTTGCCCTCTTCGTAGGCCGCGATGCGGACACCACCGCTGCTGTCGATGAAGTGCTCGGTTGCCATCAGCCCTCCGCTGGTTCGATACCCCTGGTATCGAACGGCCCGCGCGGGGCGGTGTCAAGACGCGGTCAGCGCTCTTCGAGTTCGCGGCGGGCGGCGCGTTTGCGCTCGATGCGGCGCCGGGCGTCGTAGTCGCGCATCCGCTGGGGGTAGCCGACCTTCTCCACGTCGTAGACCGGGATCTTGAGCCGGTCGGCCAGCCGCCGGGCGCCGGCCTCTCCCCCGGCCGGCCGCCGGGTCCACTGCCCGTCGGCCGCCACCAGCACCACGGTGACGTCGGTGACGGTGGTCTTGGGCTCGATGAAACCCTCCACGCCGCCCTCGGCGCCGCCGTGTTCGGCGACCCACCGGCGCAGATACGTCAGATCGGATTCGCGGTCGTGGCCGGCACGACGCGTGGTGCGGCTCCGGCGCAGCCGGTCGAACAGTCCCACCCGGGCGGACTCCTCACTGGTTACGGAACGCTGGGTCAACTTCTGATCACTGCAAGGGAGTTTCTCGCCCGCTCACGTCGGCCGCCGCGGGTTCGCTCCAGAACTCGATAGTGCCAGAGTCCGGCCTGACGGTACCGCCACGACGTCCCAGTACGGACGTGAAAGGATGGGTATAGACATTCGATCCGTGCCGACTGACCGTTCGAGGGAGTCAACTCTATGGCCATCTCTGTCCAGATGCCCGCACTCGGTGAGAGCGTCACCGAGGGGACTGTCACCCGTTGGCTCAAACAGGAGGGTGACACGGTCGAGCAGGATGAACCATTGCTCGAGGTCTCGACCGACAAGGTCGACACGGAGATCCCGGCGCCCGCATCGGGTGTGTTGAAGAAGATCATCGCCCAGGAGGACGACACCGTCGAGGTCGGCGGTGAGCTCGCGGTGATCGCCGACGCGGACGAGGACGTGGCCGGTGGCGACGGCCAGGCCCCTGCCCCCGCCCAGGCCCCCGCCGAGGACGCCTCGGCCCCGGCCGACGAGGCCCCTGCCGAGGAGGCCCCGGCTCCGCAGGCCCCGGCTGACGAGGCGCCGGCGGCGAAGCCGGCCGCCGGTGGTGGCGGGAAGACCACCCCGGTGCTGATGCCCGAACTGGGCGAGTCGGTCACCGAGGGCACGGTGACGCGGTGGTTGAAGAAGGTCGGCGACACGGTCGAGGTCGATGAGCCGTTGCTGGAGGTGTCGACCGACAAGGTGGACACCGAGATCCCGTCGCCGGTGGCCGGCACCCTGGTGTCGATCACCGCCGAGGAGGACGCCACCGTCGAGGTGGGCGGCGAGCTGGCGGTGATCGGCGAGGCCGGGGCTCAAGCCGGGGCGCAGCCCGAGCCCGAACCCGAACCCCGACCCGAGCCCGAGCCGGCGCCGCAACCGGAGCCGGAGCCGGAGCAGAAGGCCGCACCGCAACCGCAGCCCGAATCCCGGCCCGAGCCCCAGCCGCAGCCGGCCCGACAGGCCCCGCAGCGGGAGTCGGGCCCGTATGTCACCCCGCTGGTGCGCAAGCTCGCCGCCGAGCACGGCGTGGACCTGTCGACGGTGAAGGGCACCGGCGTCGGGGGCCGGATCCGCAAGCAGGACGTGCTGGCCGCCGCCGAGGCCGCCAAGAAGGCCGCCGAGGCTCCCGCCGCCGAGCCCGCCGAGACCGCAAAGCCCGCTGCGGCCGCCGCATCGGCGGCGCCGGAGTCGCCGTTGGCGCATCTGCGCGGCACCACCAAGAAGGCCAGCCGGATCCGGCAGATCACCGCCCAGCGCACGCGTGAGTCGCTGCAGACCACCGCCCAGTTGACGCAGGTCCACGAGGTCGACATGACAAAGATCGTGGCGTTGCGGGCGCGGGCCAAGGCCGAGTTCCGCGAGCGGGAGGGCGTGAACCTGACCTACCTGCCGTTCATCGCCCGCGCCGTGATCGACGCGTTGAAGGCGCACCCGAACGTCAACGCCAGCTACAACGAGGAGACCAAGGAGATCACCTACTACGACGCCGAGCACCTCGGCATCGCGGTGGACACCGAGAAGGGGCTGCTCTCACCGGTGATCCACAACGCGGGTGATCTGTCGCTGGGCGGGCTGGCCCGCGCGATCGCCGACATCGCCGCCCGCGCCCGGTCCGGTGACCTCAAGCCCGACGAGTTGTCCGGCGGCACGTTCACCATCACCAACATCGGCAGCCAGGGTGCGCTGTTCGACACCCCGATCCTGGTTCCGCCGCAGGCGGCGATGCTGGGCACCGGCGCGATCGTCAAGCGGCCGCGGGTGATCGAAGACGAGTTCGGCAACGAGTCGATCGGCATCCGGTCGGTGTGCTACCTGCCGTTGACCTACGACCACCGGTTGATCGACGGCGCCGACGCCGGACGGTTCCTCACCACCATCAAGAAGCGGCTGGAAGAGGGCGCATTCGAGGCTGAACTGGGGCTGTAGACCATGGCCGTGATCGCGATCGCCGGGTCCTCCGGGCTGATCGGATCGGCACTGGTGTACGCCCTGCGGGCCGCCGACCACCGGGTGCTGCGGATCGTGCGGCGGGCCCCGGCGAACCCGGACGAGCTGTTCTGGAACCCCGACTCCGGTGAGTTCGACGCGGACCGGCTGCGCGGCGTCGACGCGGTGGTCAACCTGTGCGGGGTGAACATCGGGGCCAGACGCTGGTCCGGCTCGTTCAAACAGCAGCTGCGCGACAGCCGCATCACCCCCACCGAGGTGCTGACCGCCGCCGTGGTCGAGGCCGGTGTCCCGGTCCTGGTCAACGCCAGCGCGGTGGGCATGTACGGGGACACCCGGGACCGCGCGGTGGACGAGTCGGCGCCGCCCGGTCAGGGGTTCCTGGCCCGGCTGTGCCAGGACTGGGAGGCCGCGACGACGCCGGCCCGGCAGGCCGGGGTGCGGGTGGTGTTGGCCCGCACCGGGCTGGTGGTGTCGCCGTCCGGCGGGTTGCTGAGCCGGTTGCGCCCGCTGTTCGCGGCCGGGCTGGGGGCCCGGCTGGGCAGCGGATGCCAGTACATGTCCTGGATCAGCCTGGAGGACGAGGTTCGGGCGCTGCAGCGGCTCCTGACCGACGACGCGCTGTCCGGGCCGGTCAATCTGACCGGCCCGGCGCCGGTCACCAACGCCGAGTTCACCGCCGCGCTGGGCCGGGCGCTCAACCGCCCCGCCCCGTGGGTGTTGCCCGGCGTCGCGGTGCGGGCGCTGCTCGGCGAGTTCGCCGAGGAGGGGGTGCTGGCCGGCCAGCGGGTGGTTCCGGCAGCGCTGGAGGCGGCCGGATTCGGGTTCCGGCACAACACCATCGGGGCCGCGCTGGCGTATGCGACGGCCGGTCCGGACGCCCGCTGACCTGGCCGGTAGTACCGTCGGCACCATGGGTTCCATCCGTTCGGCGGGTACGGCGATCGAGGTGCGCCGGCTGGGCCGGGTCGGCTACCACGACGCCTGGCAGCTGCAGCGTGAGTTGCGTGACGCCCGGGTGGCCGGTGGCCCGGACACGTTGCTGCTGCTGGAGCACCCGCCGGTCTACACCGCGGGCCGCCGCACCGAACCGCATGAGCGGCCGCAGGACGGCACCCCGGTGGTCGACACCGACCGGGGCGGCAAGATCACCTGGCACGGCCCGGGCCAGCTGGTCGGCTATCCGATCGTCGGCCTGGCCGAACCGATGGACGTGGTCGATTTCGTCCGGCGGCTGGAGGAGGCGCTGATCGCGGTGTGCGCCGCGGTGGGTCTGCCCACCGTGCGGGTGGCGGGCCGCTCCGGGGTCTGGGTCGCACCTTCGGGTGCGCGGCCGGCCCGCAAGGTCGCGGCGATCGGGATCCGGGTGAGCCGCGGGGTGACCATGCACGGGTTCGCGCTGAACTGCGACTGCGACCTCGGCGCGTTCTCCTCGATCGTGCCGTGCGGGATCACCGACGCCGGGGTGACGTCGCTGACGGCGGAGCTGGGCCGGCGGGTGACGGTCGCCGAGGTGACCGACCGGGTGGCCGTCACCGTGGCCGATGCGCTCGACGGACGCCTGAAGGTAGCGTTGGAGACGTGACAGTCACGCCGGAGGGCCGCAAACTGCTGCGGCTGGAGGTGCGCAACGCGCAGACCCCGATCGAACGCAAACCGCCGTGGATCAAGACCCGCGCGACGATGGGTCCGGAGTACCGCGACCTCAAGGCGCTGGTCCGGCGCGAGGGTCTGCACACGGTGTGCGAGGAGGCGGGCTGCCCCAACATCTTCGAATGCTGGGAGGACCGCGAGGCGACCTTCCTGATCGGCGGCGAGCAGTGCACCCGCCGGTGTGACTTCTGCCAGATCGACACCGGCAAACCGGCCGAGCTCGACACCGACGAGCCGCGCCGGGTCGCCGAGAGCGTGCACGCGATGGGGCTGCGCTATTCGACGGTCACCGGGGTGGCCCGCGACGATCTCCCCGACGGCGGCGCCTGGTTGTACGCCGAGACCGTCCGCGCGATCAAGGCGCTCAACCCGAACACCGGGGTGGAGTTGTTGATCCCGGACTTCAACGGCGATCCGGAGCTGCTCGAGCAGGTGTTCGAAACCCGCCCGGAAGTGTTGGCGCACAACGTCGAAACGGTGCCGCGCATCTTCAAGCGGATCCGCCCGGCGTTCCGCTACGACCGCAGCCTGGCGGTGCTCACCGCCGCCCGCGACTACGGACTGGTGACCAAGTCGAACCTGATCCTCGGCCTGGGCGAGACGCCCGACGAGGTCCGCACCGCGCTGCGGGACCTGCACGAGGCGGGCTGTGACATCGTCACCATCACGCAGTATCTGCGACCGTCGCCCCGGCACCATCCGGTGGAACGGTGGGTGCATCCCGACGAGTTCGTCGAATACGAGCAGTTCGCCCGGGAACTCGGTTTCGCCGGTGTGCTGGCCGGCCCGCTGGTGCGGTCCAGCTACCGGGCCGGGCGACTGTACGCCCAGGTGGCGCAGTCTCGGCCCCCCGTATCCTGAGGTAATGGTGAAGTCCCGCAATTCCGCAGCTGCCAAGGCCGCGAAGGCCGAGGCGAAAGCCGCCCGTAAAGCCGCGGCCAGACAGCGCCGCAGTCAGTTGTGGCAGGCGTTCAAGATCCAACGCCAGGAGGACAAGCGCCTGCTCCCCTACATGATCAGCGCGTTCGTGCTGATCGTCGCCGCATCGGTGGTGCTGGGTGTGCTGGCTGGTGGGTTCACCATGTACATGCTGATCCCGCTGGGCGTGGTGCTGGGTGCGTTGGTGGCGTTCATCATCTTCGGCCGCCGGGCGCAGAGGACCGTCTACCAGAAGGCCGAGGGGCAGACCGGCGCGGCGGCATGGGCGTTGGAGAACATGCGCGGCAAGTGGCGGGTCACCCCGGGCGTCGCGGCCACCGGTCACTTCGATGCGGTGCACCGGGTGATCGGCCGCCCCGGTGTGATCCTGGTCGGCGAGGGCTCCCCCACCCGGTTGAAACCACTTCTGGCCCAGGAGAAGAAGCGCACCGCCCGGCTGGTGGGTGATGTGCCGATCTACGACATCGTGGTGGGCAACGACGAGGGTCAGGTGCCGCTGGCCAAGCTGGAGCGCCACCTGACCAGGCTGCCGTCCAACATCTCGGTGAAGCAGATGGACGCGCTGGAATCGCGGTTGGCGGCGTTGAGCGCCAAGGCCGGCCCGGCCGCGGCGATGCCGAAGGGCCCGCTGCCGTCGCAGGCGAAACTGCGCGGTATGCAGCGAACCGTGCGGCGCCGCTGAGCGCTCGCGCGAAGCGCATCCCACCCCGCTGAGCGCTAGCGACGCACCACCGCGGTTCCGGACAACAGATCGTGCATGCCGCGGAAATCGCGGTTGGTGAACAGCGCCGGGATCACCGGGACGATCAGCAGGTTGCGCACCAGCGCACGCCAGATGCTCACAAACGGTCGGCCGTCGATCGAGATCACCGCCAGGCCCAGCACGTACTGCCCCGGGGTGAAGCCGAACGCGCGCACCGCGACCACGCCGAGCACCAACCAGATCACCAGCACCGCGGTGGACAGCCCGGTCATCGACACCCACCCGAACGCCATCGCCAGCGCGGCCAGGCCGTAGGCGATCAGCCAGTCGATGAGCAGCGCCCCGAGCCGGCGGCCGAACCGGGCGATCGAGCCCGGGCCGTGTTCGGGGAACCCCAGACGCTCGCCGGGATATCCGTCGTCAGCGGAAGCAGATGAGGGACCGGACAGCCACGATCCCGTTGCGCGGGCCATGCTGCCAGAATAGGCGGACCCGGGAATCCCCAGCGAACGGCGCGTCGCATTGCGTAACTTCAGCGCAACATCCGGTTGACGGCCGTGCAACATCACATCCTTAGCGTCAACCCGCGGGTTACCAGTAAAGGAGACGTTCCACAGTGGCAGAAAAGACCGCGGACGACATTCTCAAGCTGATCAAGGACGAAAATGTCGAGTACGTCGACATCCGGTTCTGCGATCTGCCGGGCGTCGTCCAGCACTTCACCGTTCCGGCCTCCGCGTTCACCGCTGACGTGTTCGAGGACGGACTGGCGTTCGACGGCTCATCGGTGCGGGGATTCCAGTCGATCCACGAGTCCGACATGATGCTGCTTCCGGACCCCAACACCGCGGGTATCGACCCGTTCCGGGCCGCGAAGACGCTCAACATGAACTTCTTCGTGCACGACCCGTTCACCCGGGAGGCCTATTCCCGCGACCCACGGAACGTCGCCCGTAAGGCGGAGAACTACCTGATCAGCACAGGGATCGCCGACACCGCCTACTTCGGCGCCGAGGCGGAGTTCTACATCTTCGACTCGGTGTCGTTCGACTCCCGGATGAACGGCACGTTCTACGAGGTGGACTCGGAGGCCGGCTGGTGGAACAGCGGTGAGCCCGCCGAGGCGGACGGCCGCCCGAACCGCGGCTACAAGGTCCGCCCGAAGGGCGGCTACTTCCCGGTCGCGCCGTATGACCACTACGTGGATCTGCGGGACCAGATGTGCACCAACCTGATCAACGCCGGCTTCGAGCTCGAGCGGGGCCACCACGAGGTGGGCACCGGCGGTCAGGCCGAGATCAACTACAAGTTCAACACCATGCTGCACGCGGCGGACGACGTGTTGTTGTTCAAGTACATCGTCAAGAACACCGCCTGGCAGGCCGGCAAGACCGTCACCTTCATGCCCAAGCCGCTATTCGGTGACAACGGCTCAGGTATGCACGTGCACCAGTCGTTGTGGAAGGACGGCAAACCGCTGTTCCACGACGAGTCCGGCTATGCGGGGCTGTCGGACATCGCACGCCACTACATCGGCGGCATCCTGCACCACGCGCCGTCGCTGCTGGCGTTCACCAACCCGACGGTGAACTCCTACAAGCGGCTGGTGCCCGGGTACGAGGCGCCGATCAACCTCGTGTACAGCCAGCGCAACCGCAGCGCCTGTGTGCGCATCCCGATCACCGGCAACAATCCCAAGGCCAAGCGCCTGGAGTTCCGCTGCCCGGACTCGTCGGGCAACCCCTACCTGGCGTTCGCGGCGATGCTGATGGCCGGGATCGACGGCATCAAGAAGAAGATGGAGCCGGCGGCCCCGATCGACAAGGACCTCTACGAACTGCCGCCGGACGAGGCCGCCAACATCCCGCAGGCCCCGACGTCGCTGTCGGCGGTGATCGACAACCTCGAGGCCGATCACGACTACCTCACCGAGGGCGGGGTGTTCACCGAGGATCTGATCGAGACCTGGATCGCCTACAAGCGGGAGAACGAGATCCTGCCGGTGCAGATCCGCCCGCATCCCTACGAGGTGGCCCTGTACTTCGACTGCTGAGCATGTCGACTGCGCCGTCGTAGACCCCGCTACCGACGACCCCCGATACCGACCGCGGACACCCGACTGCCCAGAATGAGCCCGTGCGAGTTCTGGTGCAGCGGGTGTCCTCGGCGAGTGTGACGGTGGACGGTGAGGTGGTCGGCGCGATCGATCCCGACGGTCAGGGGCCGGCCGGTCAGGGGTTGCTGGCGCTGGTCGGGGTCACCCACGACGACGATGCGGCCACCGCCGAACGGCTGGCCGAGAAACTGTGGCGGCTGCGCATTCTCGACGACGAGAAGTCGGCCTCCGACGTCGGCGCCCCGATCCTGGTGGTCAGCCAGTTCACCCTGTACGCCAACACCGTGAAGGGCCGGCGCCCGTCGTGGAACGCGGCCGCCCCGAGATCGGTCGCCGAACCGCTGGTCGCCGCGTTCGCCGACGCGCTGCGCTCGCTCGGCGCCCACGTGGAGACCGGGGTGTTCGGTGCGCACATGGCGGTCGCGCTGGTCAACGACGGCCCGGTCACCCTGATGCTGGAATCGTGATCGGACCGGGCTGATCGGACCGGGGTTGATCGGACCGGATCGATCGGACCGGATCGATCGAACCGGGGCGGCGATTCGCCGCGCGGCCCGGCCGATCTGGCTTTATCGTCTGCTCATGACGACCACAGTCGACGCCCGGTTGGCGCGCTTGTCCACTCCCGCGCTGGCCCTGTTCCGGATCATCATCGGGCTGCTGTTCGCCCTGCACGGGGCGATGAAGCTGTTCGGCTGGCCGCACGGGGAATCCGTGCCGGTCGGCACCTGGCCGGTCTGGTGGGCCGGATTGATCGAACTGATCGTCGGCCTGCTCGTGACGGTCGGGCTGTTCACCCGGATCTCGGCCATCATCGGCTCCGGGCAGATGGCCGTCGCCTATTTCTGGATGCACTGGCCACCGCTGGAGGGCGAACCCACCAGTTTCTGGCCGGTGGTCAACGGTGGCGAGCCCGCACTGCTGTACTGCTTCGGGTTCCTGCTGTTGGCGGCGACCGGGCCGGGCGCGTGGGCACTGGACGCGATGATGCGACGGCGCGCCCCCGCCACGGCCTGACCAGACCGGGCCTGATCAGGCCGGCCGGCGACGTTCCGGTGGGCGGATCCCGACTTCCACGCCCACCGGGCCGCGGGCGATACTGAGCGCCATGATCACCAAGCGGATGTCCCCGTGGTTCGATGACGAGGTCAGAGCGCTCTACGACCTCGCCCGCGAGTTCTTCGAGCGCGAGGTGGTGGCCCACGTCGACACCTGGGACGCCCAGCGCCACATCGACCGGCAGGTGTGGCTCGAGGCCGGCAAGCTGGGCCTGCTGCTGTGCTCGGTTCCCGAGGAGTACGGCGGCGGGGGCGGCACCTTCGCGCACGACGTGGCGGTGTTCGACGCCCAGGGCTACTCCGGTGACCTGTCGCTGGGCATCGCGGTGCACAGCGGCATCGTGCCGCACTACATCGTCAAGTACGGCTCGGAAGAGCAGAAGCGGCAATGGCTTCCGCCGATGGCGACCGGCGAGGTGCTGAGCGCCATCGGGATGACCGAACCCGGCGCCGGGTCGGACCTCAAGGCGATCCGCACCACCGCGGTCCGCGACGGCGACGAGTACATCGTCAACGGCTCGAAGACGTTCATCACCAACGGCGGGTCGGCCGACATGATCCTGCTGGCGGTCAAGACCGATCCGAAGGCCGGTGCCCGCGGGATCTCGCTGCTGATCGTGGATCTGCGCGACTGCGACGGATATCAGGTCACCCGGGTACTGGACAAGGTCGGCCAGCACGGCGCCGACACCGCCGAACTGTCCTTCACCGATGTGCGGGTGCCGGTCGCCAACCTGCTCGGCGCCGAGGAGGGCAAGGGTTTCGGCCAGATGATCGATCAGCTCGCCCAGGAACGGCTGGCGGTCGCCGCCCAGGCGATGGGCGGCATGGAGCGCGCGGTGGACGACACGGTGGCTTACACCAAGTCCCGGGAGGCGTTCGGCCAGAGCATTTTCGACTTCCAGAACACCGCCTTCGAACTCGCCGAATGCGCCACCATCGCGCGCACCTGCCGGGCCTTCTTCGATCAGTGTGTGGAGGCGCATCTACGCGGCGAACTCGACGGCACCGACGCCGCGATGGCCAAATACTGGCTGACCGACCGGCAGTGCGAGGTGGTCGACCGGTGCGTGCAGTTGCACGGCGGCTACGGCTACATGCGGGAGTATCTGATCGCGCGGATGTACGAGGACGCCCGGGTGCAGCGGATCTATGCCGGGGCCAACGAGGTGATGAAACAGATCATCGCCCGGTCGCTCTAGCCGTCGAGCGCGAGGTCCTTGCGGTAACGCTTCATCCCGTCGATCTTCTCGGCCAGGGTCGCCTGCGGGCCGGTGTAGAACATCCACGGCTGGGTGAGGATGTGGGTGATCCCGGCGGCGGCCGCCCGGTCGTAGTCGGCCCGGACCAGAGCGTCGGTCAACGGTGTCAGGATGGTGAAATCGTCGGCGGGCAGACCGTTTTCACGTCGCAGCTGATGTAGCCGGCGGGCGATCCCGATGGCCCGGTCGGTGCTGATCAGATCGCCGATCCAGCCGTCGTGGCGGGCCGCGCGGCGCAGCGCGTTCTCCGACAGCCCACCGACATAGATCGGGATGTGCGGCGGTGTCGGCTCCATCTCCAGCCGCGGGGTGGTGTAGAACTCGCCGTGGAACTCTGTCCAGCCGGGCTGCCAGAGTGCGCGGAACAGCCGCAGCATCTCGTCGGTGCGTCTGCCGCGCCGGTCGAACCGCTGCCCCATCAACGCGAACTCCTCGGCGCACCACCCCACCCCGACGCCGAGTTCGACCCGCCCCCCGGCCAGGAATGCCGCGGTGCCAATGGCTTTAGCCGCCGAGTAGGGATCCCGCATGGCGGGGATGTACACCGTGGTGACGAACCGCAGTCTGCTGGTGGCCTGCGCCAGCGCCCCGATGAGCACCCACGGGTCGGGCCAGTCGGTGAAGGGTTCCCAGCGCCGCCGCCCGTCGCGGGTGTACGGGTACGGGGTGTCCAGTGACTCCAGGTTCACCACATGGTCGGGGATCGCGATCCCGTCGTAGCCGAGATCCTCGGCGGCCTTGGCGATCTCGACGATCTCACCGGTTCTCAGGAAGGCCGGGCTGATGTAGAACTTCACCTGATCCTCATCCGAACACCTTGCGTACCACGGCTTTCGCCCGTCTCGTGACGCGCAGATAGTGGTTCAGGAACTCGCCGCCGTCGTCGCTGCCCGAGGTCGGCGACGCCGCGGCGTCGGCGGTCCAGCCGGCCGCGACCGCCACCGCGTTGAGCAGCTTGCCGGGGCCGGGCAGCTGATCGGTCGGCTTGCCGCGCACCAGCACCAGCGCGTTGCGGGCCCGGGTCGCCAGCAACCAGGCCTCCCGCAACAGTTCGACATCGCTCTGCGGCAACAGTTCCGCCGCACCGATGGCGTCCAGCGTCTGCAGGGTCGAGGTGTTGTGCAGCGCGGGCACCTCGTGGGCGTGTTTGAGCTGCAGCAGCTGCACCGTCCACTCGATGTCGGCGAGTCCGCCGCGGCCGAGTTTGGTGTGGGTGTTGGGGTCGGCGCCGCGCGGCAGCCGCTCGGCGTCCACCCGGGCCTTGATCCGTTTGATCTCGCGCACCGCCTCCGGCGCGACGCCACCCGGCGGATAGCGGACATCGTCGATCATGCGCAGAAACCGTTGTCCCAGATCGGGATCACCGGCCACCGCGTGGGCGCGCAGCAGTGCCTGCACCTCCCACGGCTGGGCCCACTGCTTGTAGTAGGCCGCATATGACGCCAGGGTGCGCACCAGCGGACCGTTGCGTCCCTCCGGTCGCAGTGTGGTGTCGAGTTCCAGCGGCGGGTCGACACTGGGGGTGCCCAGCAGCGCGGTGACCTGCTCGGCGATCCCGGTGGCCCAGCGCACCACACCGGACTCGTCGCCGTTCGGGCCGGTGTCCGCGCCCTCCACGGGTTCGCAGACGAACATGACATCGGCGTCCGAGCCGTAACCCAACTCTCCGCCGCCGAGCCGGCCCATGCCGATCACCGCGATCCGGGCGGGAGCCTGCCCGTCGCGGCTGTTGGCGCGGATCACCGCGTCCAGCGCGGCCTGCAGCACCGCCACCCACACCGAGGTCAGCGCCCGGCACACCTCGACCACGTCGAGCATGCCCAGCAGATCGGCCGAGGCGACGCGGGCCAGTTCGCGGCGCCGCAGGGTGCGGGCCGCGGCGATCGCGCGGACCGGGTCGGGATACCGTGCGGCCGAGGCGATCAGCGCGCGGGCCACCGATTCGGGATCGGTCTCCAGCAGCTTGGGCCCGTCCGGCCCGTCGGCGTAGGACTGGATGACATCGGGCGCCCGCATCAGCAGGTCGGGCACGTAGGCCGAGGTGCCCAGCACCCGCATCAGCCGTTTGGCGACCGCGCCCTCGTCCCGCAGTGTCGCCAGATACCAGCGCTGATCGGCCAACGCCTCGCTGATCCGCCGGTAGGCCAGCAGCCCACCGTCGGGGTCGGGTGTGTCGGCCAACCACTCCAGCAGGGTCGGCAGCAGCACCCGCTGCACCCGGCCGCGGCGCCCGCTCTGCCCGGTCAGCGCCGCCAGATGGGTCAACGCGTTCTGCGGGCCGTCGTAGCCGAGTGCGGCCAGCAGCCGCTCGGCGGATTCGGTCGGCATGCTGGCGGTGATGCCCTGTACGGGCTGCCCTACCGATTCCAGCAGCGGTTGGTAGAACAGCTTGGCGTGCAGCCGCGACACCCGCCGGCTCTGGCGTTTGAGTTCCTCGCGCAGCACGCCCAGGGCGTCGTGCCGGCCGTCCGGCCGGATGTGGGCGGCGCGGGCCAGCCAGCGCAGCGCCTCGTCGTCGTCGGGTTCGGGCAGCAGGTGGGTGCGTTTGAGCCGTTGCAGCTGCAGCCGGTGTTCGAGCAGCCGCAGAAACTCGTAGGACGCCCGCATGTTGGCGGCGTCGTCGCGGCCGATGTAGCCGCCCGCGCCGAGCGCGGTGAGCGCGTCGACGGTCGATGCCACCCGCAGCGATTCGTCGGTGCGGCCGTGCACCAATTGCAGGAGCTGGACGGCGAATTCGACGTCACGCAGCCCGCCGGTGCCGAGCTTGAGTTCACGTTCCCGGCGGTCGGCGGGTACCAGCGACTCGACGCGGCGGCGCATCGCCTGCACCTCGGCGACGAAGTCCTCCCGCTCGCTGGCGGTCCACACCATCGGCATCACCGCGTCGATGTAGCGCTGCCCCAGCTCCGGGTCGCCGGCCGCCGGCCGGGCCTTCATCAGCGCCTGGAACTCCCAGGTCTTGGCCCACCGACGGTAGTAGGCGGCGTGTGAGTCCAGCGTCCGGACCAGCTGCCCGCGTTTGCCTTCCGGTCGCAGCGCCGCGTCGACCTCGAAGAACGCGTCGGCGGCGAATCGCATGAGCTGCCCGGCGATCCGGGTGGCGACCGTGAGCTGGTCGGGTTCGGCGTCGTCGGCGACGAAGATCACGTCCACGTCGCTGACGTAGTTGAGTTCGCGGGCCCCGCACTTGCCCATCGCGATGACGGCCAGCCGCGGCGGCGGTTCGTCCCCGCACACCGCCCGGGTGGCGACGGTCAGCGCGGCCGCCAGGGCCGCATCGGCCATGTCGGACAGCTGGGCGCCGACCTCGGTGACCGGCATCCACGGTTCGTCCTCGACCACCGACGCCAGATCCAGCGCCGCCAGCAGCAGAATCTGGTCCCGGTACAGCCGCCGCAGCCGGGGCACCAGCGCGCTGGTGGCGCGGGGGTCGTCGGTGTCGCGGGCGGCGTCGACGAACGTGGTGCGCAGCTCGTCGAAGGTGGGCAGCCGCACATCGCCGGCCAGCATCTGCCAGGCGTCGGGGTGGGCCACCAGGTGGTCCCCCAGCGCCGCCGACGAGCCGAGCACGGAGAACAGCCGGCCGCGCAGGCTGCGGTCGCGCAGCAGCGTCTGATGCAGCCGGGGCCAGTCGTCGCCGACCGCTTCGGCGAGCCGCACCATGGTGTGCAGTGCGAGGTCGGCGTCCGGCGCCCGGGACAACGACCAGAGCAGGTCGACGTGGTCGTCGGTGTTCCAACCGAGGGCGTCGAGGTGATCGCGGGCGTCCCGCCGGACCAGGCCGAGTCGGCCGGGGCCCGGCAGGGTCGGTCGGTCGGTCACGGGTCCGGTCACGACACGACGCTATCGCAGGTCACCGCGAGTTACAGCGACAGATAGTTCTTCAGTTCGTAGGGCGTCACGTGGCTGCGGTAGTTCTCCCACTCGGCCCGCTTGTTGCGCAGGAAGAAGTCGAAGACATGCTCGCCCAAGGCCTCCGCGACCAGTTCGGAGCGTTCCATCTCCGCCAGCGCCTGCCCCAGGCTGGACGGCAGTTCCTTGAAGCCCATCGCGCGGCGCTCCTCGGGGGTCAGCGTCCACACGTTGTCCTCGGCCTCCGGTCCGAGCACATAGCCCTTCTCCACCCCGCGCAGACCGGCGGCCAGCAGCACCGCGAACGTCAGGTACGGGTTGCACGCCGAGTCCGGGCTGCGCACCTCGACGCGCCGCGACGACGCCTTGTGCGGCGTGTACATCGGAACCCGCACCAGCGCCGAGCGGTTGGCCGCACCCCAGGACGCCGCGGTCGGGGCCTCACCGCCGTGCACCAGCCGCTTGTAGGAGTTCACCCACTGGTTGGTGACCGCGCTGATCTCGTTGGCGTGCTCAAGGATTCCGGCGATGAACGACTTGGCGACGTCCGACAGCTGCAGCGGGTCGTCGGGGCTGTGGAAGGCGTTGGTGTCGCCCTCGAACAGGCTCATGTGGGTGTGCATGGCCGAACCCGGATGCTCGGCGAACGGTTTGGGCATGAACGACGCCCGCACCCCGTCGGAGATGGCCACCTGCTTGACGACGTAGCGGAACGTCATCACGTTGTCGGCCATCGACAGCGCGTCGGCATAGCGCAGGTCGATCTCCTGCTGGCCGGGCGCACCCTCATGGTGGCTGAACTCCACCGAGATGCCCATCTGTTCGAGCGCCTCGATGGCGTGCCGGCGGAAGTTCGGCGCGGTGTCGTGCACGGACTGATCGAAGTAGCCGCTGGTGTCGGCGGGCACCGGCGGGCTGCCGTCGTGCGGGCCGGGTTTGAGCAGAAAGAACTCGATCTCCGGATGCACGTAGCAGGTGAAACCCTGATCGCCGGCCTTGGCCAGCTGGCGGCGCAGCACGTGCCGCGGATCGGCCCAGGACGGCGACCCGTCGGGCATGGTGATGTCGCAGAACATGCGGGCCGAATAGTGCTTTCCGGAGTCACCGGTCCACGGCAGCACCTGGAAGGTGGACGGGTCGGGACGGGCCACCATGTCGGCCTCGGACACCCGGGCGAACCCTTCGATGGCCGAACCGTCGAAGCCGATCCCCTCCTCGAAGGCGCCTTCGAGCTCGGCGGGCGCGATCGCCACCGACTTCAGAAACCCGAGCACATCGGTGAACCACAACCGGACGAAGCGGATGTCCCGCTCCTCCAGCGAGCGCAGCACGAATTCCTTCTGACGGTCCATCCCGTGAGCGTAGGCAGCCGCTGTTAATTCTGTGTTACGCAGGGGTTCAGCAGGCCAGTCCGTTCGGTGGTGGCACCCCGTCGATCAGGAAGTTCAGCACCGCGGTGTCCACGCACGGGTTCCCGTTGAACACCACGGTGTGCTGGGCGCCGTCGAAGGTGATCAGCGCGGCGTCGAGCTGCCGGGCCAGCGCGAGCCCCGCCTCGTGCGGGGTGGCCGGATCGCGGGTGGTGGACACCACGACCACCTTCCCCGGTCCCGGTGAGGTCGCGGGCGCGGGTGTCGACGTGGGCGGCACCGGCCACATCGCGCAGACGTTGCGCGGCGCGAATCCGGTGAACTCGCCGTAGGACAGGAACGGCGCCACGGCCCGGACCTGCCGGTCGGTCTCGGCCCAGACCGCCGGATCGGTCGGATAGGGCGCGTCGACACACCGGATCGCGGTGAAGGCGTCCTGCTGATTCTGGTAGTGCCCGTTGACGTCCCGGCGCAGGTATTCGTCGGCCAGCAGCAGCAGGTCGACCGGATCGGTGCCGCGCCGCAGCCCGAGCAGCCCACTGGTCAGGTACTTCCAGTACTGGCGCGAGTACAGCGCCTGGACGGTGCCGGTGATCGCGTCCTGATAGCTCAGTCCGCGCGGGTCCGACGTCGGGGCCGGCCGGTGCACCAGCGGGTCGACCAGTTCGTGGTAGCGGGCCACCCACTTGGCGGGATCGGTGCCCAGCGGGCAGTCCGGGGACCGCGCGCAGTCGGCGGCGTACTCGTCGAACGCGGCCTGGAATCCGGCCATCTGGCGGGTGGTGCCGGCCAGCGGGTCCTGGCTGGGGTCGACCGCGCCGTCGAGCACCATGGTCCGCACCCGGTCGGGGAACTGTTCGGCGTAGGCGGCGCCGAGTCTGGTGCCGTAGGAGAAGCCCAGATAGTTGATCTGCTCCTCGCCCAGCGCCGCACGCACCGCGTCCATGTCGCGCGCCGCGTTGGCGGTGCCGAGACCGGCCAGGAAGTCGGCGCCGTTGCGGTCCAGGCAGGATTGCGCGAACCGGCGGTGCAGTTCTTCGATGTGGGCCACCCCGGCCGGGCTGTAGTCGGCCATGGGTTCGCGGCGGTAGGCGTCGAATTCGGCGTCGGTGCGGCACCGCAGCTCCGGCAGGGAGTGGCCGACACCGCGGGGGTCGAATCCGATCAGGTCGAACCGGCTGGTGACGTCGGTGCCGGCCAGCGCGGCGGCCATGCCGGCCACCGTGTTGACCGCCGAACCGCCGGGGCCGCCGGGGTTGACGAACAGCGCGCCGACCTTCGGACCGTCGGCGGGCACCCGGATCACCGCCAGCTGCACCTGCGGCCCGCCCGGTTCGGCCCAGTTGAGCGGCACCGGGAGGTAGCCGCAGCGGGCGGTCGGGAGCGCGGCGGCGTTGGGGATGAACCGGGAGCAGTCCCCCCACACCGGCGCGATCCCGGTGTTCGAGACCGGGGTCTCACCGGGTGTGGCGGATGCCGGCGGGACGAACACGCCGACAAGCAACAGTGCGGCGAGTGCAGCCGCCATCAACCTTCCCACCCGCCACATGGCCCTCATCGTCGCACGGCGCACCGGAGTGGGTCGCGGCTTGTGCCGCACCGGAGATCGGTCGGAAACCGGATGGTGACCTGTCAGCACCGCGCGCCGTCGGCCGGCAGTTCGCCGTCGATGAGGTAGGCGGTGGCGATCTCGTCGATGCAGGCGTCGCCCTGGAACACCACCGTGTGCTGGGTGCCTTCGTAGGTCACCAGCGTGCCGCCGAGCTGGCGGGCCAGGTCGATACCGGCCTGATACGGGGTGGCCGGGTCGTTGGTGGTGGACACCACCAGCACCGGCGGCAGCCCCTCGACCTCGATCTCGTGTGGGGTGCTGGTCGGCGGCACCGGCCAGAAGGCGCAGGTGCCCAGCGGGGCGTGGCCGGTGAACTCGCCGTAGCTCATGAACGGCGCCACCTCACGCAACTGGCGGTCCAGCTCGACGATCTTCTCCCGGTCGGTGACCGCGGGTTTGTCGACGCAGTTGACCGCGATCCGGGCGTCGGTGGAGTTGCTGTAGTGACCGTCCTTGTCGCGTTTCATGTAGACGTCGGCCAGCCGCAACAGGGTGTCGCCGCGGCCCTCCTTCAGCTCGGTCAGGCCCTGGGTCAGCAGCCGCCACAGCTCCGGAGAGTACAGCGTCAGGATGGTGCCGACGATCGCGTCGCTGTAGCTGAGTCCTCGCGGATCAGAGGTCTCGGCCGGCTGCTCGACCAATGGGTCGACCATGCTGCGATACACCTCGACGGCCTTCTCGGGATCGGTGCCCAACGGGCAGTCCGGGTTGGTGGCGCAGTCGGCGGCGTAGTCGTCGAACGCGGTCTGGAACGCCTTGGCCTGCCGGATGTCCGCCTCGATCGGGTCGGCGTTGGGGTCGACCGCGCCGTCGAGGATCATCGCGCGCACCTTGTCCGGGAACTCCTCGGCGTAGGCCGCACCGATCCGGGTGCCGTACGAGTAGCCGAGGTAGGTCAATTCGTCGTCGCCGACGGCCTCGCGGATCAGGTCGAGATCCTTGGCGACGTTGACCGTTCCGACGTTGGCCAGGAACTTCTCACCGGTCTTGTCCAGGCAGCGTTGCACGAACTCCTTGGCCTGGTTCTCGATGTACTCGACCCCTTCGGGCGAGTAGTCGACCTGCGGGTCGGCGCGCAGCCGGTCGTTGTCCTCATCGGAGTTGCACCACACCGCCGGCGACGAGTTGGCCACCCCGCGCGGATCGAAACCGACGACGTCGAACCGTTCCCGCACCGGCGCCGGGATGGTGGCGAGCATCTGCGCCGCGGCCTCCACACCGGACTCCCCCGGCCCGCCCGGGTTGATCACCAGCGAGCCGATCCGGTCGCCGGTGGCCGGGAACCGGATCAGCGCCAGCCGGGCCGCCTCACCGTCGGGTTCGTCGTAGTCGACCGGCACCGACAGCAGACCGCACTCGGCGCCGGCCAGCACACCGGAGCTCTCACCGGCGCCTCCGGACTGGCACGGCACCCACTCCACCGGTGTTCCGGGCGGCGGCACCGCCACCAGTGCGCGCCCGTCGACGATCTTGCTGCAGCCCGCGACCAGCGCCAGCGCCAGCAGCAGGGCCGCGGCGGGCAGGGCGCGGGACGTCGGCGCCCCGACTCTGAGGTTCATGGCATCACATGCTGCCATGAACCCCGTTCGGCGCCGCCCAGGCGACCCCGGGTGTGGGTCGCCTGGGCGGCGGTCACCCGACGGTGTCGAGCAGTTCGCGCAGGGCACGCTCGAATCCCTCCGCCAGCTCCCACAGGTCCGGCATCAGCTCCGGGCAGGACACCATCCCGACGTTGAGCCGGCCGGTCAGCGACATCACAGTGATGTTGAGTCCGGAGCCGTGGAAGATCGGGCCGAGCGGGTACATGGCCTTGACCTCGGCGCCCAGGAAGTACAGCGGCACCTGCGGTCCCGGCACGTTCGAGACCACCAGGTTGTGGACGGGTTTGGCCTCGCCCAGCCGGCTGGCGGCGTACACCCGCATCGCGACCCCGAACACCGCCGGCGCCGCGAACTGCGTCCAGTCCTGCAGCAGCGAGGCCGCGATCGCCGAACTGTGCTGTTTGGCAACGGAATTGGCGTTCGCGATGGCGCGCAGCCGCTCGGCCGGGTCTTCGATGGTGGTCTCCAGCCTGGAGAACATGCCCGACACCTGGTTGCGGCCGGGCCGGTCGGTCTTGTCGTGCACCGACACCGGCACCATCGCGATCAGCGGACTGTCCGGCAGCTGATCCCGTTCCAGCAGGTAGGAGCGCAGCGCGCCGGAGGTCAACGCCATCACCACATCGTTGACCTTGACGCCGAAGTGGTCCTTGATCCGCTTGACGTCCTCGAGGTCGAGCTGGGTGAACGCGACGTTGCGCCGGCCGGTGACGTTGGCGTTGAACGGTGTGGACGGCGCCGCGAACGGCCGGGCCATGGTCCGTCCGGCGCGGGCCCGCCGCACGGTGTCCAGCACCGAGTTCGCCGTGGTCGGCAACACGTTCAGCAGTTTGAGCGGCCGGGTGGCGAACCGCACCGCGCCGCTGAGCGCGATCTCGAGATCGGACGCGGTGCCGGCGCCCTGGACGGGTTCGGGTGGCGGCGTGTCGGCTTCGGTGGTGCACACCTGCGACAGCAGGTTGGCGCCGGTCACCCCGTCGACCGCGGCGTGGTGCACCTTGGTCAGCACCACCAACGGCCCGCCACTGCGCGGGTCGGTGCCGTCGATGTTCTCGATCACCCACATCTCCCACAGCGGCCGGGACCGGTCCAGCGGCAGAGCGGCGAGATGCCCGCAGATCTCGGCCAGTTCGGCCGGCCCGCCCGGCGCCGGCAGACCGATGCGGTGCAGGTGACGGTCGACGTCGAAGTCGGCGTCCTCGACCCACACCGGGTGGTCCAGGTTGAACCGGTTGTCGGCCAGCTTCTCCCGGAACTCCGGCATCGCCTTGATCCGCAGCAGCAGCGCCTCGCGCAGCTGGTGGAAGTCGTAGCCGCCGGGGATCGTGGAGGTGTCCAGTTCCAGGATCGAGCAGACGTGTAGGGGCTGGTCAGGTGTCTCCAGGTACAGGAAGCTGGCGTCGAGTCCGCTGAGCCGTTGCATGCCGCGATCGTAGGGCGGCGGCACCCCGGTGTGAGGAAATCCACTCAACTGGAGTTACCGGTCGTCGCGCCACGGTGGCAGACTTGCGGATGTCAGACGAACCCGGGGACCCGGCACGGGCCTCGAGGGTCGACCAGCCCGACGAACAGGGACGATGATGTCTGAGCACTCCGTGTACGGTGCCGCCACCGGCGCGAACACCCCGGCGCGGCCCCGTACCCAGCAATCTCGTACGAAGGTCCGCGTACACCATCTGCAGAAGTGGAAGGCCGAGGGCCACAAGTGGGCGATGCTGACCGCCTACGACTACTCCACCGCCCGGATCTTCGACGACGCGCAGATCCCGGTGCTGCTGGTGGGAGATTCCGCCGCCAACGTGGTGTACGGCTACGACACCACCGTGCCGATCTCGGTCGACGAACTGATCCCGCTGGTGCGCGGTGTGGTGCGGGGCGCCCCGCACGCGCTGGTGGTGGCGGATCTGCCGTTCGGCAGCTACGAGTCCGGCGCCCAGCAGGCGTTGGCCAGCGCCACCCGGTTCATGAAGGAGGCCGGCGCGCACGCGATCAAGCTCGAGGGCGGTGAGCGGGTCGCCGAGCAGATCGCGACGCTGACCGCCGCCGGCATCCCGGTGGTGGCGCACATCGGGTTCACCCCGCAGAGCGTCAACACCCTGGGCGGGTTCCGGGTGCAGGGCCGCGGCGAAGCCGGTGAGCAGACCATCCACGATGCGCTGGCGGTGCAGGAGGCCGGCGCCGTGGCGGTGGTCATGGAGATGGTGCCGGCCGAACTGGCCACCCAGATCACCGGGAAGCTGACCATCCCCACCGTGGGGATCGGAGCGGGCCCCAACTGCGACGCGCAGGTGCTGGTGTGGCAGGACATGGCCGGTATGACCGCCGGCAAGACCGCCCGGTTCGTCAAACGGTTCGGTGAGGTCGGCGCCGAACTGGGCCGTGCGGCAGCGCAATTCGCCGAAGAGGTGGCGGCCGGGACGTTCCCGGCCGAGCAGCACTGCTTCTGAGCCTCCCCTGTCTCAGCCGAACGCGGGACGGCGTTTGGCCAGGAACGCGTCGACGCCCTCGCGGCCGTCCGCCGAGTCGGCGAGGCGGGCGATCAGTCGGCCCTCGGCCTCCATCTGCTCCTCCAGCCCGTTGGCGAACGTGGACAGCAGCAGGTTCTTGACCCCGCCGTTGGACCCGCCGGCCGTCTGAGCGAGTTGTTCGGCGAGCTGATCGGCCCGGGCGGCGAGCTGATCGTCGGCCACCACCTCGGTCACCAGTCCCCAGGTGGCCGCCTCCTGCGCGGACAGGGTGCGGTTGGTCAGCATCAATTCCTTGGTCTTGGTGATGCCGATCAGGCGCGGCAGGTAGTACGAGGCGGCGCCGTCGGGGCTCAGCCCCACCCGGGTGTAGGCCATGGTGAACGAGGCGGATTCGGCGGCCAGCACCAGATCACCGGTGACGGCGAGCGAGAACCCGGCCCCGGCGGCGGTGCCGTTGACCGCGGTGATGACGACGGCGTTCATCCGGGCGAATGTGGAGACCGCACGGTGCAGATCGTCGGCGACACCCTTGATGTGACGGCTCCGGTCGGCGGCGTCGGCGAAGTCCTTCAGATCGCCGCCGGCGCTGAAGAACCGGCCCGCACCGGTGAGCACGACCACCTTGGTGGCCGCGTTGTCGCAGCGCCGCGCCGCATCGGCGAGTTCGGCAGTCATGGTGGCGTTCATGCCATTTGCCGCATCCGGCCGGTTCAGCACGATGCGGGTGACGGGTCCGGACTGCTCGAAGGTAAGGGTCTGGTATTCGGTCACCCGGCGACTCTATCGCGCCACCGGTCCGTACTCGCCCGCGAGATACTCGGCACGGCAGGCGCGGCGGGCCAGCTTGCCGCTGGTGGTGCGCGGAATAGCCCCGGCAGCAACGAGTTTGATGTCGTGGATGGGCAGGGCGTGGTAGCGGGAGACCGCGGCGCGGATGGTGTCCCGGATCGGTTCCGGGTCGGCCTTCCCGGCGCCCGGCGCCCGCTCGGCGATGATCACGAGCCGTTCCCGGCCGTCCTCGTCGGGCACCGAGAACGCCGCCACGTAACCCGTCCGCACCTGCTTGGACGCGGCGGCCACCGTGGCCTCCACGTCCTGGGGGTAGTGGTTGCGGCCGTCGACGATGATCATGTCCTTGATCCGGCCGGTGATGTACAGCTCGCCGTCGAGGTACATACCCAGGTCGCCGGTGCGGAACCACAGCGCGTCCTCGGGCACCCCGGTGGCGTGACTGCCGACCTCCAGGCGGGACTGCAGCTTGTTGCCGAACGAGATCTCGGTCTCGCGGGGGCGGCCCCAGTAGCCGCGGCCGACGTTGTCGCCGTGCAGCCAGATCTCACCGACCCGGCCTTCGGGCAGTTCGACCTCGGTCTCCGGGTCGACGATCACCGCCCACTGGCTGCGGGCGACGTGCCCGCACGACACGTGCGGCACCGCGTTGTCGGCGTCGGGTGAGACCTTGACCGCGTATCCGGCGTTGAGCTTCTCCCGGTCCAGGTACACCGCGGTGGCCTTGGCGTCCGGCGGGATGGTGGACACGAACAGGGTCGCCTCGGCCATTCCGTAGGACGGCTTGACGGTGGTGGCCGGCAGCCCGTACGGCGCGAACGCCTCGGTGAACTTGTTGATCGAGTGGATGCTCACCGGTTCCGAACCGTTGATCAGCCCGGCCACGTTGCTCAGGTCCAGCGACTCACCGGCCGGCGGGCGGCCGCGCTGGGCGGCCAGCTCGAACGCGAAGTTCGGGGCGGCGGCGAAGGCCGGGCCGTGCACGGACTCCTCGGCCAGCGCCTTGAGCCAGCGGTACGGCCGGCGCACGAACGACACCGGCGACATCAGCGTGAGATACCCGCCGAACAGCGCCGGGTACATGATCATCAGCAGACCCATGTCGTGGAACAGCGGCAGCCAGCTGACGCTGCGGATGTTCCAGTCCAGCCCCACCGAGAGGATCATCTGCAGCACGTTGGTGCACACCGAACGGTGGGTGATCTCCACCCCGGCCGGGGTCCGGGTCGATCCGGAGGTGTACTGCAGGTAGGCGAGGTCGCTGTTCTTCAGCTGGGCCGGTTTGAACGTGGCCCCCACCGAGTCCGGGATCGCGTCCACCGCGATCATCCGCGGCCGGCGCTCGCGCGGCAGTTTGCGCAGGAACACGCCGGCGGCCTCGGCGGCGGCCGTGGTGGTGAGCACCACCGACGGCAGGGCGTCGGCGAGCACCGCGTCGAGCCGTTCGGCGTGTCCCGGGAGTTCCGGCGCGAACAACGGCACCGCGATGAGCCCGGCGTGAATGGCTGCGAAGAAGCCGACCACATAGTCGACGCCCTGCGGCGCGACGATCGCGACCCGGTCGCCGGGCTTGGTCACCTGCTGCAGCCGCGCGCCGATGGCGTGCAGCCGGACACCGAATTCACGCCAGGTGAGCTCGACCACCCGGCCCCGGTGGTCGTCCTGAAAGTCCAGATAGCGGTAGGCGGGGGTGTCGCCGAGCTCGGCGACGTTGTCCTCGAGGTAAGAGGTCAGGGTGATGCCCTCGGGCATGACGATGTTGCCCGCGGCGTCGAGATAGTCCTCGAGCTTGAACTTGGCCATCCCGGCCGCCGTTGACGCTCTTACTGAACTCATAAGAGCAATCTTAAGAGCACGCCTTAGTTTTATTGACCAGCAGTAGGGGGTGTGGCTGTTTTTCGCTGTTTTCGCCGGCGCACCGCGAGCCAGTCCCGTCGTGGCAGGCTTGGGTGATCAAGGTCGGATTCCGCGGACCGGCAGATGGGGTGATAATGGCCACCGAGTCACCCGAAACCGCCTGTTACCAGGAGGTTGAGCGCAAGTTCGATGCGGGCGACAACGTCACGGCGCCGTCGTTCGATGGTCTGGCCGTGGTGGCCCGGGTGGAGCGGTCTCCGTCGGTTTCGCTGACCGCTGTTTATTTCGACACACTTGCGCATGATCTCGCGGCCCGCCATATCACCCTGCGCCGTCGCACCGGAGGCGCGGACGCGGGCTGGCATCTGAAGCTGCCCGCCGGCCCGGGGACCCGCACCGAGTTGCGCGCCCCGCTGGGCGACGGACAGCCGCCCGGCGAGGTGCCGGCCGCACTGCGGGACACGGTGTCGGCGATCGTGCGGGACCGCCCGCTGGTGTCGGTCGCCCGGATCGACACCCACCGCACCGTGGACCTGCTCTACGGCCGGGACGGCGAGCTGCTGGCCACGTTCTGTGACGACCGGGTGTCCGCGACCCCGATCGGCCCGGCGAGCGACGGGCCGGCCGACGGGGTGCGGCGGCGGTGGCGGGAGTGGGAGCTGGAACTCGCCGACGGCGTCACCGACCGCGCCGTGCTGGACCGGTTGGCCAACCGGCTGCTCGACGCCGGTGCGACGCCGGCCGGGCACGGGTCCAAGCTGGCGCGGGTACTCGCCGCCGGAATCGACGGCCCGGGCCGCGCCGAACCGCCGGCCGATCCGATCCACCGCGCCGTGGCCGAGCAGGTCGAGGAGCTGCTGCGGTGGGATCGCGCGGTGCGCGCGGACGCCGACGACGCGGTCCATCAGATGCGCGTCACCACCCGGAAGCTGCGCAGCCTGTTGCAGTCGGCGCCGTCGGTGTTCGGGCTCACCGACGACGCCGAGGTGCTCGACGAGCTGCGTCAGCTGGCGGGGGTGCTGGGGCTGGCGCGGGACGCCGAGGTGCTCGCCGAGCGCTACGAGCGGGCGCTCGACGCCCTGCCGGACGATCTGGTGCGCGGACCGGTCCGCGAGCAGTTGGTCGGCGGTGCCCGACGGCGGTACCGGACCGGGCACCGCCGGGTGCTCGCAGCGTTGCGGTCCGACCGGTACTTCCGGCTGCTCGACGCGCTGGAGGAGCTGACCCGCGCGGCGCCGGCCACCGGGGACGGGCCCGCCACCGGGTCGGGGGCCGGGCCGGCCGCTGCGGTGACGGCGGCCCACGAACGGGTCCGCAAGGCGGCCAAGGCCGCCGACCGGGCCGCCGGGGACGACGAGCGGGACGAGGCGTTGCACCGGATCCGCAAGGGCGCCAAGCGGTTGCGGTACCTCGCCGCCGCAGCCGGCGCCGCCGAGGTGGCCGACCGGGCGGAGGCGGTGCAGACCCTGCTGGGCGAGCATCAGGACAGTGTGGTCAGCCGCGCCCATCTGATCGCACAGGCCGACGCCGCGCACGCCGCCGGGGCGGACACCTTCACCTACGGTCTGCTGTATCAGCAGGAGGTGGCGCTGGCGCAGCGCTGCCGGGCGCAACTCGACCCGGCGTTGAAGAAGCTGCGCAAGGCGGTGCGCAGATACCGCAAGCGCGGTTGAAAGGCCTGGGGCGGACGAGTCGGCCTGTAAGCCGGATTCTGTACCCCACCACCGCTACCGCGGCGGCGGGGCGGCGACCATCCATCTGGACACTCCGTCACCGGGTGCCTCAAGCGGCCTACCCGCAGGCATCGGGCGAGCAACCCTCGAGCGCCTGCGCCGCCGCACCGAGGTGCGGCGTTCTTGGCCTTGCTTCGGGTGGGGTTTGCCTAGCCATCCCGGTCACCCGGGATGCTGGTGCGCTCTTACCGCACCGTTTCACCCTTACCCCCGCCACGCCCGGAGACGCGACGGTGGCGGTCTGTTCTCTGTGGCACTGTCCCGCGAGTCACCTCGGGTTGCTGTTAGCAACCACCCTGCTCTGTGAAGTCCGGACTTTCCTCGTGCCGTCTTTCGACGACCCGCGGCCGCCCGGCCAACTCGTCCGCGCATATCAACGTAGCGCGTCCGGCGCCGATTCCGCGAACCCCCGGCCGTCAGGCCGCGTCATTCACCGGCATCGTCGCGCCACGGCGGGAACGGCAGGCCGCTGTCCTCGGCGAGCAGGCTCTGCACCGTCGACGTCGCGGCGATGAGCCCGGCCGACATCGCCGCGGCGACCTGCGGCACCTGGGCGCTGACGTCGCCCGCGGCGAAGACCCCGGGCGCGGCGGTCCGGCCCATGCCGTCCACATCGATCGGGTGCTGCGCCAGCGGGGTGGACTCGCCGGACCGCGCCCCGAGCCGGTCGGCCAGATCCGACCGCTGGTGCAGGGTGGTCTCGGCGAGCAGACCGCACCGGTCCAGCCGATCCCCGTCGGCGAACTCGATCCCGCTCAGCTGTCCGTCGGCGCCGATGAGCCGGGCGACCGGCCGCTGGTCGATCCGGACCCCGGCCGCGTTCAGCCGTTCGCACGCCGGGCCGTCCAACTCGCTCGGCCCGTCGGTGAGCAGGACCACGTCATCGCTCCACCCGCGCAGCATCAACGACTCCGCCAAGGCCTTCTCCCCGCGGGCGAGCACCGCCAGCGGTCGGTCGCGCATCTCCCACCCGTCACAGAACGGGCAGTGGAACACCGTCTTTCCCCCACAGCTCGGCGACCCCGGGCAGCTCCGGTGGCCGGTATTGCATTCCGGTGGCCAGCAGCAGCCGTCGCGCGCACTCCGACGTCCCGTCGGCCAAGGTCACCCGGTGCCCGTCGGCGGTGCGCTCACCGTCGACCACCTCGGCGCCGTGGCGCACCACCACACCGGGATACGACGCGACTTCGGCGCGGCCGGCGGCGTAGAAGTCGGCGGGCGCGCGGCCGTCCTGCCCGAGCAGCCCGCCGACCTGGCGGGCGGCCAGATTGCTCTGCCGCCCGGCGTCGATCATCAGGGTCTGGCGTTTGGCGCGGCCCAGCACCAGGGTGGCGCTCAATCCGGCCGCGCCGCCGCCGATGACAATGCAGTCCCACATCGCCACAGCGTGCCCGCCACCGGGTTGCGGCAAACCCGCCGAACTCTAGCCGCGCAGATAGTCGGTCTGGTTGACCAACCGCACCGACGCCACACCGTCCGGGTAGAACTCCGCGATGCTCAACGAGGCGAGATCCAGATGCAGCCGGTAGAGCAGGCCCGCGCCGGCGTCGAGGGCAAGCCGCAGAACCGATTTGATCGGGGTCACGTGCGAGACCACCAGCACGGTCGACGCACGGTGCTCGGCGATGATGCGGTCGCTCGCCCGGCGGACCCGTTGCGCGACAGCGTCGAAACTCTCCCCGCCGGGCGGTTGCACGCTGGTGTCGCGCAGCCAGCGCCGGTGCAGCTCCGGGTCGCGAGCGGCGGCGTCGGCGAAGGTCAGGCCCTCCCAGGCGCCGAAGTCCGTCTCGATGAGGTCGTCGTCGACGGTGACGTCCAGCCCGAGGGCCTTGGCCGCCGCCGCGGCGGTGTCGTAGGCCCGCTGCAGCGGAGAGCTGATGACCGCGTCGATGCCCCCGCGGGCGGCCAGGTACTGCGCCGCCGCCTCGGCCTGCCGCCGCCCCAGGTCCGTCAGCGCCGGATTCCCGCGCCCGGAATAGCGGCGTTCGCGGGACAATTCGGTCTGACCGTGCCGCAACAGCAGGAACCGGGTCGGTTCACCGCGCGCGCCGGTCCAGCCGGCCGGGTTGGTGCCCGTGCCCCCGTTGCCGGCCTGTTTCCCCGGCTCTGGTTCGCCCTCCGCGGCGGCGTCCATGGCCTCGTTGGCGAGCCGGTCGGCGCGGGAGTTCTCGGCGCGCGGCACCCACCGGTAGCTGACCCGGCCGAACCGGGCGGCCAGCGTCTTGGCCTGTTGCGAAAGCGGTTGCAGGTCAGGATGTTTGACTCGCCACCGGCCGGCCATCTGCTCGACGACGAGCTTGGAGTCCATCCGGACCTCGACCTCGGTGGCGCCCACCCGGGCGGCCTGCTCGAGTCCGGCGATCAGACCCCGGTACTCGGCGACGTTGTTGGTGGCCCGGCCGATCGACTGTTTGGTCTCGGCCAGCACCTCGCCGCTGTCGGCGGAGTACACCACCGCCCCGTATCCGGCCGGCCCCGGGTTGCCGCGGGAGCCGCCGTCCGCCTCGACGATCACCTTCACCGGTTGAATTCCTTGACTCGCAACAGGATCGCGCCGCACTCCGGGCAGCGCAGCACATCGTCCTCGGCGGCCGCGGAGAACCGGGCCAACTCGCCACGGTCGATCTCGATCTGGCAGGCGCCACACCTGCCGCCCTGCAGCGGTCCGGCGCCGACGCCGCCGCGGGTGCGCTGCCGCTCGTAGAGCGCCACCAGCTCGGCGTCGAGTTCGGCGATCAGCTCCTCGCGCCGCGCGGTCCGCTGCTGACGGGTCCGGGCGAGCTCGGCGAGCGCGTCGTCGACGGTCTGCTGCGCGTTCTGCACCTGCTGCTGCAGCTCGTCGACCTCCGCCGAGACCCCGGCCCGTTCGGCGTCGAGTTGTTCGCGACGTTCCATGACGTCCAGCAGCGAATCCTCGAGGCTGCTCTTGCGCCGCTCCAGGGTCTGGAGCTCGTGCTGCAGTTCGGTGAGTTGTTTGGCGTTGACGCCGCCGCCCTCCAGCATGGCGCGGTCGCGTTCCTCGCGACGACGCACCGCCTCGATCTCCGACTCGAGTTTGGCCGCCTCGGCGTCGATGTCCTCCACGGCGATGCCGAGCACCGCCAGCCGGTCGGTGGCCTCCTGATGACGGCGCTGCTGGGCCTCCAGTTCGGCGCGGGCCGGCAGGTTCTTGGTGCGGTGGTCGATCCGCGCCAGTTCGGCGTCGATCTCGGCCAACTCGAGCAGCAGCCGTTGTTGGTCCACTCCAGCCTTCATGACTCTCTCTCCGTCACGGGTGCGACGTTCCAGGGATCGGTGCGCACGGTGGACACCCGCACCGGCAGGTCGGCCCCGAACCGCGCGCGCAACACCTGCGCCGCCTGCTCACACCAGGGGTATTCGGAGGCCCAGTGCGCGACGTCGACGAGCGCCACCTGCGAGGCGCGCCGGTGCTCGTCGGCGGGATGGTGCCGCAGATCGGAGGTGACGTAGGCCTGCACACCGGCCTTCGCGACGGTGCCGAGCAGCGAGTCCCCCGCTCCCCCGCACACCGCCACCCGCGAGATCGGGGCGTCGGGGTCGCCGGCGGCGCGTACTCCCCACGAGGTGGCGGGCAGCGCCTTTCGCACCCGGGACACGAACGCCGCCAACGGTTCCGGTTCCGGCAGCGAGCAGATTCGGCCCAGCCCGGCCGCACCCGGGACGGGGGCCAGCGCGAAGATGTCGAACGCCGGCTCCTCATAGGGGTGGGCGCTGCGCAACGCCGCCAGCACCGCGGCCCGCACCCGGGCCGGCGCGATCATCTCGACGCGGTCCTCGGCCACCCGTTCGACGGTGCCGACGCTGCCGATCGCCGGCTGCGCGCCGTCGTGCGGCAGGAACTGCCCGGTGCCCGGCACACTCCAGCTGCAGTGCGAGTAGTCGCCGATGCGGCCGGCCCCGGCGGCGAACATCGCCTCACGCACCTTCTCGGCGTCGTCCTGCGGCACGAAGACGACCCATTTGTCCAGATCGGGTCCGGCCGGCACCGGGGAGAGCACCTCCTCGACGGTGAGCCCGAGCGCCTCGGCCAGCGCATCGGAGACGCCGGGATCGGCCGAGTCGGCGTTGGTGTGCGCGGTGAACAGCGCCCGGCCGGTCCGGATCAGATCGTGGATGAGCGCGCCCTTGGGGGTGTCGGCGGCGACCGTGTCCACCCCGCGCAGCAGCAGCGGGTGATGCGCCAGCAGCAGCCCCCGCTCGGGCACCTCGGCGGCGACGGCCGGGGTGGCGTCCACCGCCACGGTCACAGATTCGACTGGTTCGGACGGGTCGCCGCACACCAGCCCGACCGAGTCCCAGTCCTGGGCCAGCTGCGGCGGATAGGCCTCGTCCAGCACCTCGATGATGTCCGCTAACCGAATGGTCACGCCTCGACAGTAGTGGGTCACGACCGAGGCCGGTCGTGACCAGGCGGGGACCACTGCCGACATCGGGGACAATGAGTGTGTGACTGAGACGCGCGACGACACGGCCGCCGTGCCGGCGGGTGCCGTGGACGCGGCCCGCCGGCCCGTGGATCCGGCGCTGCGGCCGGAGTTGGTGATCTTCGATCTGGACGGCACGCTGACCGACTCGGCGGAGGGCATCGTGTCCAGCTTTCGCCATGCCCTGGCCTCGGTGGGCGCGGCGGTGCCCGACGGCGACCTGGCCGCCCGGATCATCGGCCCGCCGATGCACCACACGCTGCGCTCGCTGGGGCTGGGCGATCAGACCGACGCCGCGATCGACGCGTACCGGCAGGATTACCGCGCCCGCGGATGGGCCATGAACCGGGTCTACGACGGCATTCCGGAGCTGTTGGCCGACCTGCGCGCCGCCGAGGTGCGGCTCGCGGTGGCCACCTCGAAGGCCGAACCGACCGCGCAGCGCATCCTGGCCCATTTCGGGTTGGCCGATCACTTCGAGTTCATCGCGGGGGCCAGTGTGGACGGTTCCCGCGCCGCCAAGGCCGATGTGCTGGCCCGTGCGCTGCAGGCGCTGCAGCCGCTGCCCGAGCGGGTGCTGATGGTGGGTGACCGCTGCCACGACGTGGAGGGCGCCGCGGCGCACGGCATCGACACCGTCGTCGTCGGATGGGGCTACGGCCGGGACGATTTCGCCCATGAGGACGCCATCCCGGCCTATGCGCACGTGGCCACCGTCGCGGAGCTTCGTGAGGTGTTGAGTGTCTGATCTGCTGCACGTGACGTTCGTCTGTTCGGGCAACATCTGCCGGTCCCCGATGGCCGAGAAGATGTTCGCCCACCAGATCGCGCAGCGCGGCCTGGCCGACGCGGTGCGGGTCACCAGCGCCGGCACCGGCGGCTGGCACGTCGGCGCGCCCGCCGACGAGCGGGCCCGGCGCACGCTGCGCGCCAACGGGTATCCGACCGACCACCGCGCCGCGCAGCTCGACGACGATCATCTGTCCGCGGATCTGGTGGTGCCGATGGGCCGCAACCATCAGCGCATCCTCGTCGACCTCGGGGTGCCGCACGACCGGCTGCGGATGCTGCGGTCCTTCGATCCGCGTTCCGGTGCGCACGCGCTGGACGTCGAGGACCCGTATTACGGCACCCAGTCCGACTTCGACGAGGTGTTCCGGGTCATCGACGCCAGCCTGCCCGGGCTGCACGAGTGGGTCGACGAACAACTCGACGCACGCGGGCTGGCGAGCTGATGCGGCGCTGGGCGTTCCTGCTGAGGCCGAGCTGGCTGGCACTGATCGTGGTGGTGCTGGCCTTCGCATATCTGTGCTTCACAGTGTTGGCGCCCTGGCAGCTCGGGAAGAACAGCAAGACGTCGCGGGAGAACGCGCAGATCGAACGGTCGCTGACGGCCGAACCGGTGCCGGTGACGACGCTGCTGCCGGAACAGGATTCGGCCGCGCCCGACGAACAGTGGCGTCGCGTCACCGCCACCGGGCGCTATCTCCCCGAGGCGCAGGTGCTGGCCCGGCTGCGCTCCATCGGTGGTGAGCCGGCGTTCGAGGTGCTGGTGCCGTTCGCCGTCGACGGCGGACCGACCGTGCTGGTCGACCGCGGGTATGTGCGTCCTGAGCAGGGCCGGGTGCCCGACATCCCCCCGGTGCCGCGGGAGCCGGTGACCATCACCGCCCGGCTCCGCGATTCGGAGGGCGTCAACCCCGGCCGGGAACCGTTCCACGGCGACGGCGCTCTGCAGGTGTACTCGATCAACACCGCGCAGATCGCAGAGCTCACCGGGGTTCCGCTCACCGGCTCCTATCTGCAGTTGGTCGGCGGGCAGCCGGGCGGGCTCGGCGAGATCGAGCTGCCGCATCTGGACGCCGGGCCGTTCCTGTCCTACGGCATCCAGTGGATCGCGTTCGGCATCATCGCCCCGATCGGCCTGGGCTATTTCGTGTGGGCCGAGGTGCAGCAGCGCCGCCGGGAGAAGGCGGCACAACAGGACCGGGCCCAGGCGGACATCCGAGGGGATGCCGCGGCCGGGAAGCCGCTCACCGCCGAGGAGAAACTCGCCGACCGCTACGGGCGGCGCTGAGCATCCCGGCCAGCCCGACGGCCAGACCCGCCGCCGCGGTCTGCACCGCGCGGGACAACCGCACCGCCCGGCTCAGATCGGCGACGTCCGGCGCGGGGCCGTCGCCGAGGGTGGGCCGGATCTCGAGCCGGTGGGTGTAGCGGGTGGGGCCACCCAACCGGATTCCCAGCGCACCGGCGAAGGCCGCCTCCACCACCCCGGCGTTGGGGCTGGGGTGCCGGCGGGCGTCGCGGTGCCAGGCCCGCCACGAGGCCGCGGCTGAGCCGCCGACCAGCGGCGCGCACACCACCGTCAGCGCGGCCGTGACACGGGCCGCGACGAGGTTCATCAGATCGTCGAACCGTGCTGCGGCCCAGCCGAATCGGGCGTACCGCGGGGACCTGTGCCCGATCATCGCGTCGAGGGTGTTGGCGCCGCGGTAGACCAGCACCGCCGGTACCCCGCCGACCGCGGCCCACAGCAGCGGCGCCACCTGCGCGTCGGAGGTGTTCTCGGCCACCGATTCCACTGCGGCGCGGGTCAACCCGGCGGAGTCGAGGGCGTCGGGGTCCCGGCCGCACAACGCGGGCAGCAGGGCGCGGGCGCCGTCGATGTCGCCGTCACGCAGCAGCGCCGCCATCCGGTCCCCGGTGCGCAGCAGCGAGGTCCCGCCCAGCGCGGTGAAGGTCGCCGCCGTGGTCGCGGCGGCGGTCCAGCCGGCGCCACGACCGGTGTGCGACCGCGCGGTGAGCAGTCCGAGCGCGGCCAGCGCGCTCAACAGCGCGCCGGTGTGCAGGGCGCCGGCCGCGCGGCTGTCGGCGTAGGTCACCCGCTCCAGGGCCGACGCGGCGCTGCCGAACAGGGCGACGGGGTGGCCGCGGGACGGGTCCGCCAGTGCGACATCGGCGAGATACCCGGCGGCGATGCCCACCGCCCGGGCACAGCGGGGCGCGAACACCTGGGCAGGGTCTCACACACGTGATGTACTCGGTTCATGAGACTGCGCTGGGGCCCGCCCCGCCATCCGACCCGGGTGGTCGATCTGCTCAACCCGGCGGCGGCGCTGCTGCCCGCGGCCAACGTGATCATGCAGCTGGCGCTGCCCGGGGTGGGCTACGGGGTGCTGGAGAGCCCGGTGGACAGCGGCAACGTCTACAAGCATCCGTTCAAACGGGCCCGCACCACCGGTACCTACCTGGCGGCGGCGACGATGGGCACCGAGGCCGACCGCCGGCTGATCCGCGACGCGGTCAACACCGCACACGCGCAGGTCCGGTCCACCCCTACGAGCCCGGTGTCCTACAACGCCTTCGACCCGAAGCTGCAGCTGTGGGTGGCGGCCTGCCTGTTCCGCTACTACATCGACATGCACGAGTTCCTCTACGGCCCGCTCGACGACGCCGACGCCGACGCGGTGTACCGCGACGCCCGCACGCTGGGCACCACGCTGCAGGTGCGGGAGGACATGTGGCCGCCGGACCGGCAGGCGTTCGACGAGTACTGGAAGCGGTCTCTGGACGAGCTGCGCATCGATCCGCCGGTGCGCGAGCACCTGCTCGGGGTGGCCGCCATGGCGTTCCTGCCGACACCGGTCTCGGCGACGCTGGGCCGGTTCAATCTGTTCGCCACCACCGGTTTTCTGCCGCCGGAATTCCGCGACCAGATGAAGCTGGACTGGTCCGGCGCGCAGCAGCGCACCTTCGAGCGGTTGCTGGCGGCGTTGCGCATCGCCGACCGGGTGATCCCGCGGGAGGCGTGGCAGTTCGGCTACCGGCTGTATCTGTGGGACATGCGGATCCGCGCGCGCCTCGGACGGCGGGTGGTGTAGTGGGCGCGGAGGGGATCGAACCCCCGACCGCTGGTGTGTAAAACCAGAGCTCTACCACTGAGCTACACGCCCTGTTATCGGGTGCAGAGGTTACCCAACCGCCGCGCGGTACCGGAAATCCGGTCAGCTCTTCCGCAGCGCCTCGAGCGCCTCGCTCCAGACCTTCCGGTCCCGCGGCTCACCCGGATCCTTCATCTCCGCGAATCGGATGATGCCGGCGCGGTCGACCACGAACGTGCCCCGGTTCGGAAACCCGGCCGTCTCGTTGAACACCCCGTAGGCCTGGGCGACGGCGCCGTGCGGCCAGAAATCCGACAGCACCGGGAAGGTGAACCCGCTCTGGATCGCCCAGATCTTGTGGGTCGGCGGCGGACCGACGGAGATGGCGACCGTCTGGGTGTCGTCGTTCTCGTACTCGGGCAGATGGTCGCGGATCTCGTCCAGCTCCCCCTGGCAGATCCCGGTGAACGCGAGCGGGAAGAACACGATCAGCACGTTCTTCTCGCCGCGTAGGTCGCTGAGCGTGAACGACCGGCCGTTCTGATCCTTGAGCGTGAAGTCCGGCGCCTCGACGCCCACCTCCAGCAATGTCTACCGCCTTCCGGAGCGAGCCTTCGGTTGAACCAGGCGGCTGGCGATCCAGTCCCCCAGGTTGGCGGACGAGGTCTGCATCAGGCCCGCGGTGGGCGCGGATTCGGCGATCTCGGCCGGCAGCACATGGCCCGGTTTACCCGTCTTGGGCGTGATCACCCAGATGACACCGTCGTCGGCCAGCGGCGCGATCGCGTCCATCAGCCGGTCGACGAGGTCACCGTCGCCGTCCCGCCACCACAGCAGGACCACGTCCACGACTTCATCGGTGTCCTCGTCGAGCAGCTCGGCTCCGGTCAGCTCCTCGATCTCGGCTCGGATATCGTCATCGACGTCCTCGTCCCAGCCCAGTTCCTGCACCACTTGGTCTTTTCGGATGCCCAGTCGTTGGGCGTAGTTCGGGGCGTTCGCCGCCGCGACCACCGTCGGTCCTCCTTCAGCTGTGATGTGAGATCGCTCTATCGTCGCACGCCGACCGCCGGGACGGGGTTCCGGCGCGGCAGTTGTGGTCAATATGCGGCGTCGCACAGGGTCAGCGCCAGCGCCCGGGACTGGTTGAGCCGGTCCACCCCGGCGTTGAACTCGTCGGTCGGATGGTCCTCCTCGATGGCCACCCCGACCTCGCGCGCGGCGGTGGTCCACGCGGTCAGCGCGTCGCGCAGTTCGGGGGTCAACGCGTCGGACAGGCTGCTCTGCACCAGGTCGGCGCTGTGGTTCAGCGCGTCCACCGCGGGGCGGACCTTCGCGCCGACGTCGCCGGTGCTGTTGAACGCGTCGACATAGGCGTTGACCGCCCGGATGGCGTCCACACTGCTGGTGCTCAACGCGTCACAGGAATTGTGCACCGCCTGCCGGGTCAACGACCGCTGCCGCTCGGACTCCCGGGCGCTGGAGCTGGCCGCCGACGCCGCGATCGACGAGGACACCGACGCGCGGTAGACCGGGACCTCCTCGGCGTCGGCCTGGCCGCTGCCGGCGGTGAGGCTCGTGCAACCGACCACGACCATGGCCAGTGCCGCCAGTCCACCGACCACCGAACCGGTGAGCCGCCGCCCCCGGAAACCGCCCGGTGCGGCCGTATCGCGGGCCACACCCCGACGGTGCATGTGGGGCACCATAGGGGAAGGATAGAGGTCGCCAAAGGCCGATCGGGAACCGATCGCACAAGCCGCCTTACCGGCACAACCGAGGAGCGGAAGTTGACCACCGAGTTCGTGCGCCAGGACCTGGCCCAAAACTCAAAATCCACCACCGGACACGGTCGGGTACGGGTGATCCGCGACGGGGTCGCGGCGTATCTGCCGGACATCGACCCCGAGGAGACCGCCGAGTGGCTGGAGTCGTTCGACCAACTGGTGGAGCGGTCCGGTCCGGCGCGGGCGCGGTACCTGATGCTGCGGATGCTCGAACGCGCCCGCGAACAGCGGGTCGCGATCCCCGCGCTGACCTCCACCGACTACGTCAACACCATCCCGACCGAGAACGAACCGTGGTTCCCGGGCGACGAGGACACCGAACGCCGCTTCCGGCTGTGGATCCGGTGGAACGCGGCGATCATGGTGCATCGCGCCCAGCGCCCCGGAGTGGGTGTGGGCGGGCACATCTCGACCTACGCGTCCTCGGCGACGCTCTACGAGGTCGGGTTCAACCACTTCTTCCGCGGTAAGGCCCACCCGGGCGGTGGCGACCAGGTGTTCATCCAGGGTCACGCCTCGCCGGGCATCTACGCCCGGGCGTTCCTGGAGGGCCGGCTCACCGCCGACCAACTCGACGGGTTCCGCCAGGAGCACAGCCATCCGGGCGGCGGGCTGCCGTCCTATCCGCACCCCCGGCTGATGCCCGACTTCTGGGAGTTCCCGACGGTGTCGATGGGGCTGGGGCCGATCAACGCGATCTTCCAGGCCCGGTTCAACCGCTATCTGCACAACCGCGGCATCAAGGACACCTCGGGTCAGCATGTGTGGTGCTTCCTCGGCGACGGCGAGATGGACGAGCCGGAGAGCCGCGGCGCCGCGCATGTGGCCGCGCTGGAGGGGCTGGACAACCTCACCTTCGTGGTCAACTGCAACCTGCAGCGCCTGGACGGCCCGGTGCGCGGCAACGGCAAGATCATCCAGGAGCTGGAGGCGTTCTTCCGCGGCGCCGGCTGGAATGTGATCAAGGTGGTCTGGGGCCGGGAGTGGGATGCGCTGCTGCACGCCGACAAGGACGGCGCCCTGGTCAACCTGATGAACACCACGCCCGACGGCGACTACCAGACCTACAAGGCCAACGACGGCGCCTATGTGCGCGAGCACTTCTTCGGCCGCGACCCGCGCACCAAGGCGCTGGTCCAGAACATGACCGACCAGGAGATCTGGAACCTCAAGCGCGGCGGCCACGACTACCGCAAGGTCTACGCCGCCTACCGCGCGGCCGTCGAGCACAAGGGCCAGCCGACGGTGATCCTGGCCAAGACCATCAAGGGTTACTCGCTGGGCGCCAACTTCCAGGGCCGCAACGCCACCCACCAGATGAAGAAGCTCGCGCTCGACGACCTCAAGCACTTCCGGGACGCGATGCGCATCCCGATCAGCGATGAGCAGCTCGAGGAGAACCCGTACCTGCCGCCCTACTACCACCCCGGCCCGGAGGCCCCGGAGATCCGGTACATGCTGGAGCGCCGGCGGGCGCTGGGCGGGTTCGTGCCGGAGCGCCGCACCACGTCCAAGGCGCTGAGGATACCGGGCAGCGACATCTTCCGTTCGGTGCGCAAGGGGTCGGGCAACCAGGAGGTGGCGACCACCATGGCCACCGTCCGGACCTTCCGGGAAGTGTTGCGCGACAAGGAGCTCGGCTGGCGGATCGTCCCGATCATCCCGGACGAGGCGCGCACCTTCGGGATGGACTCGTGGTTCCCGTCGCTGAAGATCTACAACCCCAACGGTCAGCTGTACACGTCGGTCGACGCCGATCTGATGCTGGCGTACAAGGAGAGCGAAGCCGGCCAGATCCTGCACGAGGGCATCAACGAGGCCGGCTCGTCGGCCAGCTTCATCGCGGCCGGCACGTCGTACGCCACCCACAACGAGCCGATGATCCCGATCTACATCTTCTATTCGATGTTCGGGTTCCAGCGCACCGGCGACAACCTGTGGGCGGCCGGGGATCAGATGGCCCGCGGGTTCCTGCTCGGCGCGACCGCAGGGCGCACCACGCTGGTCGGTGAGGGGCTGCAGCACGCCGACGGGCATTCGCTGCTGCTGGCGTCGACCAACCCGGCGGTGGTCGCCTACGACCCGGCGTTCGCCTACGAGATCGCCCACATCGTCGAGAGCGGTCTGCACCGCATGTACGGCGAGAACCCGGAGAACGTCTTCTTCTACCTGACCATCTACAACGAGCCCTACCGGCAGCCGGCCGAACCGGAGGATCTGGACGTCGAGGGCCTGCTGCGGGGCATCTACCGGTATCGCCGGGCGCCGCAGAAGCGCACCCACACCGCGCAGATCCTCGCGTCCGGGGTGGCGATGCCCGAGGCGCTGCGCGCGGCCGATCTGCTGGCCGAGGACTGGGACGTGGCCGCCGACGTGTGGTCGGTGACCAGTTGGGGCGAGCTCAACCGGGACGGCGTCACGATCGAGAAGCAGCGGCTGCGGCATCCGGACCAGCCCGCCGACACCCCGTATGTGACCCGGGCGCTGGCCGATGCGTCCGGTCCGGTGGTGGCGGTGTCGGACTGGATGCGCGCGGTGCCCGAACAGATCCGGGCCTGGGTGCCGGGCACCTACATCACGCTGGGCACCGACGGTTTCGGGTTCTCCGACACCCGGCCGGCGGCGCGGCGGTACTTCAACACCGATGCGGAGTCGGTGGCCGTCGCGGTGCTGGAGGGTCTGGCCCGGGACGGCAACCTGGATCGGTCGGTGGCCGTCGAGGCCGCGCGGCGCTACCGCATCGACGATGTGATGGCGGCGCCCGAGCAGACCTCCGACCCGGGGGTGGCGTGACCGGTGCGTGATCCTTTGGAGGAATCTGCCAGCAGAATCGCGTAGATTTCAGGCGTGCCCGACAATCGGTTCGTTCCACCGCAGTCCACCCTCGAGGTGCTCGAATCGGTGCCGGAGTCGGTGCTGCGCCGGTTGAAGCAGTACTCCGGGCGGCTCGCCACCGAGGCCGTGCACACGATGGAGGAACGGCTGCCGTTCTTCGCCGACCTGGAGGCCTCCCAGCGGGCCAGCGTTCATCTGGTGGTGCAGACCGCGGTGGTGAACTTCGTGGAGTGGATGCGCGACCCGCGCAGCAACGTCACCTACACCATGCAGGCGTTCGAGGTGGTGCCGCAGGACCTGACCCGGCGCATCGCGTTGCGCCAGACCGTGGAGATGGTCCGGACCACCATGGAGTTCTTCGAACAGGTGGTGCCGCTGCTGGCCCGCTCGGAGGAACAGGTGACCGCGCTGACCGCGGGCATCCTGCGGTACAGCCGGGATCTGGCCTTCGCCGCGGCCACCGCCTACGCCGACGCCGCCGAGGCCCGGGGCGCCTGGGACACCCGGATGGAGGCCAACGTGGTGGACGCGGTGGTGCGCGGCGCCGTGGGGCCCGAACTGCAGTCCCAGGCCGCCGCCCTGAACTGGGACGCCACCGCGCCTGCCACCGTGGTGGTCGGGCTGCCCCGACCCGACCGGCTGGAGGTGGTCAGCCAGGACGTCCACCACGTCGCCAACCGGCACGGCCGCACCGCGTTGTCCGACGTCCACGGCACCTGGCTGGTCACCATCGTGTCCGGTGCGCTGTCCCCCACGGACAGGTTCCTCACCGATCTGCTGGACGTGTTCGCCGACGGCCCGGTGGTGCTCGGCCCGACCGCGCCGACCCTCTCGGCGGCCTACCGCAGTGCCACCGAGGCGATCGCCGGGATGAACGCCGTCGCGGGCTGGAGCGGTGCGCCCCGGCCGGTTCCGGCCCGCGAACTGCTGCCCGAGCGGGCCCTGCTGGGCGATCAGACCGCGATCGCGGCGCTGGAGAGCGAGGTGATGCGGCCGCTGGCCGATGCCGGCCCCACGCTGACCGAGACGCTCGACGCGTTCCTGGAATCCGGTGGGGCGATCGAGGCGTGCGCCCGCCGATTGTTCGTTCATCCAAATACGGTCCGGTACCGACTCCGCCGCATCGCGGAGATCACCGGACGCGATCCGGCGGTGCCGCGGGACGCCTATGTGCTACGGGTGGCGGTTTCTGTGAGCCGCCTCACTCGGCAGTCGTACCAGTCGAGCACGGTAAACCCCGATCTCGGATCGACGGCGGGGTGGCGCGGTCAGGCCGCGGGCGGACACCGGGCGATGTAACGGATCGCGGCCCGATATCGATGGAGTCGCATCACATGCAGATTTGTGGGGATTCCACAAAAACATAAGACTATGTTCATAGTCTCTTACACCCCACAAATCAGACTTCACAGTGTTCTCTTAAACACGTGCCTCAGAAGACTGTGCTTGCGTTGCTCGCGCCCGGACAGGGTTCTCAGACGCCCGGCATGCTCACCCCGTGGTTGGAGCTGCCCGGCGCGGCCGACCGTCTCGCCACCTGGTCCGAGATCAGCGGCCTGGACCTGGTCCGGCTCGGCACCACCGCGTCGGCCGAGGAGATCACCGACACTGCGGTGACCCAGCCGCTGGTGGTCGCGGCGACGCTGCTGGCCCACGAGGAGGCCGTCCGGCGGGGGCTGCTGACCACCGGCCCGGACACCATCGTGGCCGGCCATTCGGTCGGCGAGATCGCCGCCTACGCGATCGCCGGGGTGATCTCGGCCGACGACGCAGTCAAACTGGCCGCCACCCGCGGCGCGGAGATGGCCAGGGCCTGCGCCGTCGAGCCCACCGGCATGTCCGCGGTGCTGGGCGGTGACGAGGCCGAGGTGTTGGCCCGGCTCGAGGCGCTCGAACTGACGCCGGCCAACCGCAACGCGGCGGGGCAGATCGTCGCCGCCGGTGCGGTCGCGGCGTTGGAGAAGCTCGCCGAGGATCCCCCGGCCAAGGCCCGGGTGCGGCCGCTGGCCACCGCCGGCGCGTTCCACACCCACTACATGGCCCCGGCGCTGGACGGCTACACGGCGGCCGCGCAGGCCGTGTCCACCGCCGAGCCGACGATGACGCTGCTGTCCAACGCCGACGGGCAGCCGGTGGCCTCGGCCGCCGATGCGATGGAGAAGCTGGTGGCTCAGCTGACCCGGCCGGTGCGGTGGGACCTGTGCACCGCCACCATACGGGAGCGTAGTGTGGCGGCGCTCGTCGAGTTCCCGCCGGCGGGAACGCTCACCGGCATCGCCAAACGGGAGCTGCGGGGCGTGCCGACCCGCGCCGTCAAGGCTCCCAACGACCTCGACGGGCTGACCGAGCTCGCCTGACACTCGGTTCGCCGAGGACACAACCACATATCGACCACATATCGACGTCCCGAGCTTTTCGCAGCGCGAAGGGCACGTATCGCAATCGATGCGTATCAACACCGATTAGTAGAAGGAGCCACTGTGGCCACCACTCAGGAAGAAATCATCGCCGGTCTCGCCGAGATCATCGAAGAGGTCACCGGTATCGAGCCGTCCGAGGTCACCCCGGAGAAGAGCTTCGTCGACGACCTGGACATCGACTCGCTGTCGATGGTCGAGATCGCGGTGCAGACCGAGGACAAGTACGGCGTGAAGATCCCCGACGAGGACCTCGCCGGGCTGCGCACCGTCGGTGACGTGGTCGCCTACATCCAGAAGCTCGAGGAAGAGAACCCCGAGGCGGCCGCCGCGATCCGCGAGAAGATCGAAGCGGAGCGTTCATGACAAAGCCTTCCACTGCTAACGGCGGTTACCCCAGCGTTGTGGTGACCGCCGTCACGGCGACGACTTCGATCGCGCCTGACGTCGAGGGCACGTGGAAGGGTTTGTTGGCCGGCGAGAGCGGCATCCACGTCCTCGAGGACGACTTCATCGAGAAGTGGGATCTGCCGGTCCGCATCGGCGGCCACCTCAAGGAGGCCGTCGATGACCACATGACCCGCATCGACATCCGGCGGATGTCCTACGTCCAGCGGATGGCGAAGCTGCTCAGCGGTCGGGTGTGGGATGCGGCCGGCAATCCGGAGGTCGATCCGGACCGGTTCTCGGTCGTGATCGGCACCGGTCTGGGTGGCGGCGAGAAGATCGTCGAGACCTATGACGCGATGAACGAGGGCGGGCCCCGCAAGGTGTCGCCGCTCGCCGTTCAGATGATCATGCCGAACGGCGCGGCCGCGGTGGTCGGTCTGCAACTCGGCGCCCGGGCCGGGGTCATCACCCCGGTGTCGGCCTGCGCGTCGGGTTCGGAGGCCATCGCCCACGGCTGGCGGCAGATCGTCATGGGCGACGCCGACATCGCCGTGGTCGGTGGTGTCGAGGGTGGCATCGAGGCGCTGCCGATCGCGGCGTTCTCGATGATGCGCGCGATGAGCACCCGCAACGACGACCCCGAGGGCGCGTCCCGGCCGTTCGACAAGGACCGCGACGGGTTCGTGTTCGGCGAAGCCGGTGCGCTCATGGTCATCGAGACCGAGGAGCACGCCAAGGCGCGCGGCGCCCAGCCGCTGGCCCGGCTGCTCGGTGCGGGCATCACCTCCGATGCCTTCCACATGGTGGCTCCGGCCTCCGACGGCGTGCGCGCCGGGCACGCGATGAAGCGTGCGATGGAGACCGCGGGCCTGTCCCCCAAGGACATCGACCATGTGAACGCACACGCGACCGGCACCCCCATCGGTGACACCGCCGAGGCGAACGCGATCCGGGTCGCCGGAGTCGAACACGCCCCGGTGTACGCACCCAAGTCGGCGCTCGGCCACTCCATCGGGGCGGTCGGCGCGCTGGAATCGGTGTTGACCGTGCTGACGCTGCGGGACGGGGTCATCCCCCCGACCCTCAACTACGAGACCCCCGATCCCGAGATCGATCTCGATATCGTCGCGGGCGAGCCACGTTATGGCGACTACCGGTACGCCATCAACAACTCGTTCGGATTCGGTGGTCACAATGTCGCCCTGGCCTTCGGGCGTTACTGATCGGCACTGATCGAAAGGACCCATCGGAGCGGGAATGGCAAGGACGCGCTTGGCCACCGGGAATGGTTTCCCCAACGTGGTCGTCACCGGGGTCGCGATGACGACGGCCCTCGCCACCGACGCTGAAGGCACTTGGAAGAAGCTGCTGGACGGTCAGAGCGGCATTCGTCTGCTCGAGGACGATTTCATCGAGAAGTACGACCTACCGGTCCGCATCGGCGGGCATCTGCTCGAGGACTTCGATTCCGAGTTGACCCGGGTGGAGCTGCGTCGGCTGTCCTACCTGCAGAAGATGTCCACGGTGCTCAGCCGCCGGGTGTGGGAGAACGCCGGTTCGCCGGAGGTCGACCCGCGGCGGTTGATGGTGTCGATCGGCACCGGGATGGGCTCCACCGAGGAGCTCGTCTTCAGCTACGACGACATGCGCGCCAAGGGGCTGAAGGCGGTGTCGCCGCTGGCGGTGCAGAAGTACATGCCCAACGCCGCGGCCGCGGCGGTGGGGTTGGAGCGCAAGGCCCGCGCCGGGGTGATCACCCCGGTGTCGGCCTGCGCCTCCGGCTCCGAGGGCATCGCGCACGCGTGGCGCAACATCGTGCTGGGCGAGGCCGACATCGCGATCTGCGGCGGTGTCGAGACCAAGATCGAAGCGGTGCCGATCGCCGGCTTCGCCCAGATGCGCATCGTGCTCTCCACCACCAACGACGACCCCCCTGGCGCGTGCAAACCGTTCGACAAGGACCGCAACGGGTTCGTGTTCGGTGAGGCCGGTGCGCTGATGGTCATCGAGACCGAGGAGCACGCCAAGGCCCGCGGCGCCAACATCCTCGGCCGGCTGATGGGGGCCAGCATCACCTCCGACGGCTACCACATCGTCGCGCCCGACCCCAACGGTGAACAGGCCGGCTGGGCGATGACGCGGGCCATCGAGTTGGCCGGGCTGCAGCCCTCGGACATCGACCACGTCAACGCGCACGCCACCGGCACCACCGTCGGCGACGTCGCGGAGGGCAAGGCGATCAACAACGCGATGAAGGGTCACCGGCCCGCCGTGTACGCGCCGAAGGCGGCGCTGGGGCACTCGGTCGGCGCGGTGGGCGCGGTCGAGTCGATCCTCACCGTGTTCGCGCTGCGGGACGGCGTGATCCCGCCGACGCTGAATTTGAAGAACCAGGACCCGGAGATCGACCTGGACGTCGTCGCCGGCGAACCGCGCACCGGCGACTTCAAGTACGCGATCAACAACTCGTTCGGATTCGGTGGGCACAACGTCGCGCTCGCCTTCGGGAAGTACTGACGCCGACACCGGGCGGCGTCGGCCGCCAACCGGCGGCTGAGGAGGAGAATCTATGACGATCATGGCCCCCGAGGCCGTCGGCGAATCGCTCGATCCGCGCGATCCGCTGCTGCGGCTGAGCACCTTCTTCGACGACGGCAGCATCGAGCTGCTGCACGAACGGGACCGCTCGGGTGTGCTGGCCGCGGCCGGCACCGTCAACGGTGTGCGCACCATCGCGTTCTGCACCGACGGCACCGTGATGGGCGGCGCCATGGGCACCGACGGCTGCCGTCACATCGTCGACGCCTACGACACCGCGATCGAGGAGCAGAGCCCGATCGTCGGGATCTGGCACTCCGGCGGCGCCCGGCTGGCCGAGGGTGTCCGCGCCCTGCACGCGGTCGGCCTGGTCTTCGAGGCCATGATCCGGGCCTCCGGATACATTCCGCAGATCTCGGTGGTGGTCGGTTTCGCCGCCGGCGGCGCCGCGTACGGTCCGGCGCTGACCGACGTCGTCATCATGGCACCGGAGGGCCGGGTGTTCGTCACCGGACCCGATGTGGTGCGCAGCGTCACCGGCGAGGACGTCGACATGGCCAGCCTCGGCGGGCCCGACACCCATCACAAGAAGTCCGGGGTCTGCCACATCGTCGCCGACGATGAGCTCGACGCCTACGAGCGGGGCCGTCGTCTGGTCGGATTGTTCTGCCAGCAGGGGCATTTCGACCGCGCCAAGGCCGAGGCCGGCGAGTCCGATCTGCACGCGCTGCTGCCGGAGTCGCCGCGACGCGCCTACGACGTGCACCCGATCGTCACCGAGTTGCTCGACAAGGAGGACGGAGTCAGCACGTTCGAGGAGTTCCAGGCCAAGTGGGCGCCGTCGATGGTGGTCGGCCTGGGCCGGTTGTCCGGGCGCACGGTCGGGGTGCTGGCCAACAACCCGCTGCGGCTGGGCGGCTGCCTGAACTCCGAGAGCGCCGAGAAGGCGGCACGTTTCGTGCGGCTCTGCGATGCGTTCGGCATTCCGCTGGTCGTGATCGTCGACGTGCCCGGCTACCTGCCCGGCGTCGACCAGGAGTGGGGCGGTGTGGTGCGCCGCGGCGCCAAACTGCTGCACGCGTTCGGTGAGGCCAGCGTGCCGCGGGTGACGCTGGTGACCCGCAAGATCTACGGCGGCGCCTACATCGCGATGAACTCCCGGTCGCTGAACGCCACCAAGGTGTTCGCGTGGCCCGACGCCGAGGTCGCCGTGATGGGAGCCAAGGCCGCGGTCGGCATCCTGCACAAGAAGAAGCTGGCCGCCGTCGAGGATCCGGTCGAGCGGGAGGCGCTGCACGAACAGCTGGCGGTCGAACACGAGAAGATCGCCGGCGGGGTGGATTCGGCCATCGAGATCGGCGTGGTGGACGAGAAGATCGACCCGTCGCTGACCCGCAGCAAGCTGGCCCAGGCCCTGGCCGAGGCGCCCGCCCGCCGCGGTCGGCACAAGAACATCCCGCTGTAATCCCTGCGATTTCGGCGTGCTCGCGGTCGCTGAGCGATCGTGCGCACGCCGAAATCGCTATTCGGCGGCGGCGAGGATCTCCTCGGCCGCGGCGACGGCGCGTTGCCGGTCCGCGGCGACCAGCCCGATGCGGGTGCGTCGGTCCAGGATGTCCTCCACGGTCATCGCGCCCTCGTGGGTGACCGCGTACTCGAACTCGGCGCGGATCACGTCGATACCCTCGGCGACCGGATCGGTGGGACGGTCACACGCCGCGCGGGCGATGACGTTGGGCGCCTCGGCGCCGTACCGGGCGACCAGTGAGGACGGCAGCCGGGCCGGCAACTCGGCCCCCGAGTCGACCGCGCTGCGGAAGGTGGCCACCGGGTTGGCGGGGGCGCCGACCAGCGGCAGGTTGCGGGTGCGGCACTCGCCGGCCCGCAGTCCGCGCGACGTGACCGCGCGATCCACCGCATCCTCGGCCATGTGCCGGTATTCGGTGAGCTTGCCGCCGAGGACGCTGAACAACCCGGTGTCGGACTCCACCACCGCGTGGTCGCGGGAGATGTCGGCGGTGCGGCCGCCCGGGGTGTCGATCAGCGGCCGCAGCCCCGCGTACGCGCCGATCACGTCGTCCGGCCCGAGCGCGGTGGCCAGTGCGGTGTTGACGGTGTCGAGCAGGAACGACACCTCCTGCGGAGTCGGCTGCGGCACGTCCGGGATCGGCCCGGGGGCGTCCTCGTCGGTGAGCCCGAGATACACCCGGCCCAGTTGTTCGGGCATCGCGAAGACGAACCGGTTCAACTCGCCGGGGATCGGGATCGTCAGGGCAGCAACGGGATTGCCGAATGCGGCAGCGTCGAAGACCAGGTGGGTGCCGCGGCTGGGCCGCAACCGCAGCGCCGGGTCCACCTGACCGGCCCACACCCCGGTGGCGTTGATGACGGCCCGGGCCGCCACGTCGAACGACTCCCCGGTGAGCTGATCGGTCAACGCGGCGCCGTCGCCGCGGGCGCGGTCGGCGGCGACCCGGGTGAGGATCCGCGCCCCGTGCTGGGCGGCGGTGCGCGCGACGGCGGTCACCAGCCGGGCGTCGTCGATGAGTTGTCCGTCGTAGGCCAGCAGCGCGCCGTCCAACCGGTCACGGCGCACCGCCGGCACCAGTTCGACGGCCCGCCCTGCGTCGACCCGCCCGGATCGCGGCAGCGTCGACGCCGGCGTCCCGGCGAGCCGGCGCAGCACATCACCGGCCAGGAACCCGGTGCGCACCAGCGCCCGCTCCAGGGTGCCGATGGTCGGGATCAGCGGCACCAGCTGGGGCATCGCCTTGACCAGATGCGGGGCGTTGCGGGTCATGAGAATGCCGCGTTCGACGGCGCTGCGCCGGGCGATGCCGATGTTGCCGCTGGCCAGGTAGCGCAGGCCGCCGTGCACCAGCTTCGAACTCCACCGGCTGGTGCCGAACGCCAGATCGTGTTTCTCCACCAGCGCCACGGTCAGGCCCCGGCTGGCCGCGTCGAGCGCGATGCCGGCCCCGGTGATACCGCCGCCGATGACCAGGATGTCGAGCCGCTGTTCGGCCAGGGCGGTCAGCTCGGCGGCCCGCCGGGAGGCGTTGAGGGCGGTGGCGTCCCCCTTCTTCGCGCTCACGGTTTGAGATATCCGTTCAGGGACCGTCGCAGTTCAGCGGCCAGCGCCTCGGAGTCCAGGAACGGCTCGACGATCCGGGCGGACTGCACCGCCGACTGTGCGATCAGCCCGCACATGGCCGCGAGCTGATGCGGATCGCCGGCCCGCACGGTGCCGGTCTCCTGGGCCTCGGCGATCTCGCGGGCCAGCGCCTCGATCATGATCCGCTGGCTCGAGCCGAGCCGGTCGGTGATGTAGACCATGGTGAACTCCGGCGCCCCGTACAGCACCGACATCACCACCTCGTCCGCGCGCAGCCGTTCGGCGAAACCGACGATCCGTTCGACCAGCGATTCCCGGTCGTTGCCGCGTGTGGGCACCTCGTCGAGGACCGCGGTGATCCGGGTGGTCAACAGGCTGGCCAGCAACGCGTTGGTGTCGGGCCAGCGCCGGTAGATGGTCGGCCGGCTGACCCGGGCCCGCCGCGCGATGTCGGTGAGCGTCACCCGGTTCACTCCCACGGCCAGCACACTGGCCGCGGCGGCGTCGAGTATCCGGTCCTCCACCGAACCTCCATTACGGATTGACAACTTCTGTAATACTGTAACTTATGTCGGCACCGGAGAACCACCTGTCACCCCCGATGAAATGGAACGCCTGGGGGGATCCGGCCGCGGCCAGACCCCTGTCGGACGGCATCCGGTCCCTGCTCAGAGAGGCGCTGGGGGTGGAGGGGCCGCCCACCCCGGACCTCTCCCCCGACCAGGTGCGGTTGCGGCCGTCGGCGCTCTCCGACGCCGACCGTGACGCGCTGGCAGGCGTTGTCGGCGCCGATTTCTGCCGGGTCGATGAGCACAGCCGCCTGCTGCACGCCGGCGGCAAGTCCACCCTCGACCTGCTGCGCCGCCGGCAACCGGAGCAGGACGCCCCGGACGCGGTGGTGTTGCCCGCCGATGAGGACCAGATCGCCGAGATCCTGCGCATCTGCGGTTCCCGGCGCATCGCGGTGGTGCCGTTCGGCGGTGGCACCAGCGTGGTCGGCGGCCTCGACCCGATCCGCGGGGAGTTCGGCTCGGTGGTGGCGCTGGACCTGCGCCGCCTCAACCGGTTGATCTGGCTGGACGAGGTCTCCCAGCTGGCCGAGCTGAGCGCGGGCATGACCGGGCCGGCGGCCGAGGAAACGCTGCGCGCCCGCGGCTTCTCGCTCGGCCACTTTCCGCAGAGCTTCGAGTTCGCCAGCATCGGCGGTTTCGCCGCGACCCGCTCGTCGGGGCAGAACTCGGCCGGCTACGGACGGTTCAACGACATGGTCCGCGGCGTGCGGGCGATCACCCCGACCGGTGTGCTCGACCTGGGCCGCGCCCCGGAGTCGGCGGCGGGCCCGGACCTGCGGCACCTGCTCATCGGATCTGAAGGAGTTTTCGGCGTCATCACCCGGGTGCGGGTGCGCGTCCGGCCGGTGCCCGAGACGGTGCGCTACGAGGCCTGGTCGTTCCCGGATTTCGCGACCGGCACCGCGGCGCTGCGTGCGGTCACCCAGATCGGCACCGGGCCGACCGTGATCCGGTTGTCCGACGAGGCCGAGACCGGTGTCAACCTGGCCACCACCGACAACATCGGCGATCAGAGCATCACCGGCGGCTGTCTGGCCATCACCGTGTTCGAGGGCACCGCGGCGCACGCCGAGAGCCGGCATGCCGAGACGGCGGCGGTGCTCGCCGCGCACGGCGGCACCTCGCTGGGTGAGGAACCCGCCCGCGCCTGGGAGCACGGCCGGTTCAGCGCCCCGTATCTGCGCGACTCACTGCTGTCGGCCGGGGCGCTGTGCGAGACCCTCGAGACGGCGACCACCTGGTCCAACATCCCGACGCTGAAGGCGGCCGTCACCGACGCGCTGACGAGCACACTCGGTGAATCCGGCACCTCGGCGCTGGTGATGTGTCACATTTCGCATGTGTACCCCACCGGTGCGTCGCTGTACTTCACGGTGGTGGCCGCCCAGCGGGGCAACCCGATCGAGCAGTGGCGCACCGCCAAGGCCGCCGCCTCCGACGCCATGATGCGCCACGGCGGCACGATCACCCACCACCACGCGGTCGGCGCCGACCACCGGCCATGGATGCGCGACGAGGTCGGTGGACTCGGCGTGGACATCCTCCGCGCGGTGAAGGCCACCCTGGATCCGGCTGGAATCCTCAACCCGGGCAAGCTGATTCCGTGACCGTCGGCAGGATCACCATGCTGACGAACCCGGCCTCCGGGCACGGGAGCGCCCCGCACGCCGCGGAGCGCGCGGCGGCGCGGTTCACCGCCCGCGGGGTGGACGTGGTGACGATCGCCGGCCGCGACGCCGACCATGCCCGTCGGCTGGTCGAGGGCGCCCTCGACCACGACATGGACGCCCTGGTGGTGGTCGGCGGGGACGGCGTCGTCTCGCTGGCCCTACAGGTGCTCGCCGGAACCGATGTTCCGCTGGGCATCATCCCGGCCGGCACCGGCAATGACCACGCCCGCGAATTCGGCATCCCGACAAAGGATCCGGAGGCCGCCGCCGACGTCGTGGTCGACGGTGTCACCGAGGTGGTCGACCTGGGCCGGATCCGCGGCGCCGACGGGACCGACAAGTGGTTCGGCACAGTACTGGCGGCGGGGTTCGACTCGCTGGTCACCGACCGCACCAACCGGATGCGGTGGCCGCACGGGCGGATGCGGTACAACCTGGCCGTGCTCGCCGAACTGTCGAAGCTGCGCCTGCTGCCGTTCCGGCTGACCCTCGACGGCCGCGAGGTGCAGACCATGCTGACGCTGGCCGCGGTCGGCAACACCCGCAGCTACGGCGGCGGGATGCTGATCTGCCCGAACGCCGATCCCCGCGACGGGCTGCTCGACGTCACGATGATCGCCACGGAGTCGCGCACCAGGTTGATCCGGTTGTTCCCCACCGTGTTCAAGGGCACCCACGTCGAACTCGACGAGGTGACGACCGAACGGGTCCGCACGATCGGGATCGACTGCCCGGGCATCAACGCCTACGCCGACGGTGAATACGTCTGCCCGTTGCCGGTCGAGGTGTCGGCGGTGCCGGGCGCGTTGCGGATCCGCACTCCACGGCGATGAGGTCGGCGCACAGGTCCACGCCACCCGCCGAGCGTCGCCCGCTGGTCGCGCTCGTCGCCTTCTTCGTCCTCACGCTGGCGGCCACCTGGCTGTGCTATCTGCCGGTCATCCTGGCCGCCCGGGGTGTGATCTCGGTGCGTGCCGACGATCAGGCGCTGTTGCGGCTCTTCGGCATTCTCGCGCCGACGCTGACCGCGTTCGCGGTGGTGTCGGTCACTGCGGGCCGCCGCGGCGCAGCGCAGCTGTGGAAGTCCGCCGGACGGTGGCGATTCGGCCTGCGCTGGTATGCCGTGGTGCTGTTGGCGCCGTTCGTCGTCGCGGTGGCCGCGGTGGCGCTGACGCGGCCGGTCTCCGGCGCCGACGCCTGGTTCGTCGCGCCGACCGCGGCCGCGGCGGTGTCGTCGATCATCGCTCCGCTGGGTGAGGAGTTCGGTTGGCGCGGTTACGCATTGCCCCGGCTGCAGCGGCGGCTGTCACCGCTGGCGGCCGGTGTCGTGCTCGGTCTGATCTGGGCGGTCTGGCATCTGCCGATGGCGTTCGTCCCCGGAACCACCCAGCACGACGCCCCGTTTGCGGTGTTCACCATGATGATCGTCGGCGCCTCACTGCTTTTCGTCTGGGTCGCGGCACACACCGGCGGCAGTGTGCTCGCCGCGCTGCTGCTGCACGGTGCGGCGAATCTGTCCTTCAACACCGTGCCGGTGTTCTTCCGGTACACCGGAGATCAGTGGGCGACCGTCGTTCTGGCCGTGTTGTATCTGGTGATCGGTCTGGTGCTGGTGCTGCGGATGCAGACCGGATCGGACCGTCCGGACACCGAGAGGTAGGGATATGCGCTGGCACAGGTTGGCGACGCTGCTGCAGGTCGTACTGCTCGCCTACTGGGTGGCGACGGAGGTGGTCGATCTGTATCCGCTCAACGATCTCGCCTCCCGCCCGGCCGATTACGACCTGCAGGCCAGCATCGCCGTGAACGTCCTGCAGCAACTGGCCTACATGGCGCTGTTCGCGGTCGGTCTGTGGTGGACCGCCGCGGCGGCGACCGTCGGTTACGGCGTCTACCTCGGTCTGCAGCTGTGGACGTGGTGGGTGCCGTACCTGACCGGCGTCGCCGCCGACGGCGCCGACCGCAAGCTCGACCAGTTCTCCGACACGGTCTCGGTGCTACCGGTGATCGACGGCCGGATCGGCCCGGATCTGCAGCATCTGGTGCTGCAGACCCTCACCGCGCTGACGGTGCTGTGCTCGGCGATGGCCGCGCGGGCGCTTCGGCGGGCGCGGACGATCGATCTCGGGCTGTGACGCCCGGCCCCAGCAGCGACAGCGCCTTCAGCGCGCACAACCAGCCGCAGACCCCCAGCAGCAGCCGCAGATGATTCAGCGACGTCCACCAGTCGACGACCGACTCCACCCGCTCCGGCGCCCAGCCGTCCGCCGCGCTCTGCAGCATCAGCATCTGGGGCACGAAGTAGCCGTAGCTGAACACCGCGTAGCCCACCATGATTCCGGCGGCGGCCAGCCACCAGCGCCGGTGTGGGGCACGCGAGCGCCACGCCAGAATGAGGTTCACCACGGCGAGCAGTGCCACCGGCATGGAGACGAACGGCCAGAACGACCGGCCCGCCGCGTACATCCCGGACGAGTGCATGCGGTCGAGGACGTCGCCGCCCGGCACGCTCTCCCACAGCGGGACCACGACGATCTTCTCGTAGAGCCCGGCGCCGAGTTGGATGCCGACGAAGATCACCAGCAGCCACAGCCACAGCGCCGGATGCCGGAGCACCGACTGTCGAGCTGACGGTTTCACCATCGACGTCTTCCCCCTCCTGGTTGTCGTCCCTCCTGGATGTCGCCCCCTCGGTTGCGTGTGCCGCACGACGCGGCAGATATCTCTACTATAGAGAGACTCTGAAAACGAGAGAAGGGGGGACGGTGACGACTTCGGACCGCCCGCAGATCCTGGCGGAGCTCAACGCGGAATTCCGGGTGCAGGCGCTGCGCTCGGTGATGCTGCATTCGGCGGTGGCCGCCCGGTTGGGCATCGCGGTCACCGACTTCAACTGCCTCAATGTGCTCAGCATGGAGGGGCCGCTGACGGCGGGTCAGCTCGCCGAGCGCACCGACCTCACCCGCGGCGGAGCCGTCACCGCCATGATCGACCGGTTGGAAGCGGCCGGTTTCGTCCATCGCCGGCGGGATGACGACGATCGTCGGCGAGTGCTCGTCGAACTCGACGAGGCCGCGGCCGCCCGGATCGCGCCGCTGTTCGCCGGACTCGGCGAGTCACTGAACGACCATCTCGATAGTTATCGCACCGACGAACTGCGGCTGCTGCTCGACGCGGTGCGGGGGATCAACCAGCGCGTCGCCCGAGCCACCGACGCACTGCGCGAGGGTTAACCCACGCCCCGGCTCAGCCAGCTGACCTCGGCGCCCTCACCGCCGTCCCGGAAGGGTTCCAGCGCCTCGTCCCATGCGGTGCCGAGCACCGAATCCAGCTCGGCGGCCAGCACATCGGCGCCGGCGGCCATCAGCGCCCGCAGCCGCATCTCGCCGACCATGACATCGCCGTTGGCGCTCATCGGGCCGCTCCACAACCCCAGTTGCGGGGTGTGGCACCAGCGGTGCCCGTCCACCCCCGGGCTGGGGTCCTCGGTGACCTCGAACCGCAGCACCGACCAGGACCGCAGCGCACTGGCCAACTGCGCGCCGGTGCCCACCGGTCCGACCCAGTTGGTGACGGCGCGCAGCTGCCCCGGCATCGCCGGCTGCGGGGTCCACTTCAGGTTCGCCCGCGCCTGCAGGGTCGACGACAGCGCCCACTCGACATGCGGGCACACCGCCGCGGGTGAGGCGTGGATGTACACCACGCCTGTCGTCGCGTCGGCAAACTGGTTCGACGCACGCATCTGCTGCTCCTTCGGCTCCACGAGGGACGTCTTCCCCAACGACCTTGCGGACCGACAAAGCGATGCTCTGCGCGCGGATGCATACATGAAGTTGTGTCGTGCGTGTCTATTGTGCCTTGTGAGACGCCTGTTGCGCTAGTGGGACGCGAATTCTCGCAAAACCCCGTCCGACAGCGCCGGCCACCGCTCATACGCCCAGTTGCCGAAATTGCGGTCGGTCAGCACCACCAGCGCCAGGTCAACCGCCGGATCGACCCACAAAAACGTTCCTGACTGGCCGAAATGCCCGAACGTGCGGGGCGAGTTGGCCGACCCGGTCCAGTGCGGCGATTTGGTGCCGCGGATCTCGAAACCCAGCCCCCAGTCGTTGGGCCGCTGCACCCCGAAACCGGGCAGCACCCCGTCCAGCCCGGGAAACTGCACCGACGTCGCCTCGTCGTGCATCTGCTGCGACACCAGCCGCGGCCGCAGCAGGTCCACGGCGAACAGCGCCAGATCGGCGACCGTGGACCCGGCGCCGAATCCGGCGGCCGCCGCACCGCCCGGCAGCGCGGTGTCGGACATGCCCAGCGGCTCGCACACCGCCTCGTGGAAGTACTCGGCGAACCCGATGCCGGACTCCTGCTCGATCTTCTCGGCCAGCAACCGGAACCCGTAGTTCGAGTACACCCGCCGCTGTCCGGGCTCGTTGAGCGTCTCGGCGGAGTTCATCGACACCCCGGAGGTGTGGGCGAGCAGATGCCGCACTGTCGATCCGGGCGGTCCGGCGGGCGTGTCCAGCTCGACGACCCCCTCCTCGACCGCGATCTGCGCGGCCCGCGCGGCAAGCGGTTTGGTGACCGACGCCAGCGCGAACTCCCGGCGCAGATCCCCCCGGTCGGCGCGCACACCGTCGGGCCCGACCACCGCGGCGGCGACGTTGTCGACGGGCCAGTCGGCGAGCACATCCAGGGCACCCATGCCCGGCGACTCTACTTGCGGACGCCGTGGCTGAGGTACAGCACCGGCGATCGCGGCATGTGCCCAGCCTGCCACGGGCGGCTAGGTTGGAGCCATGAGTCAATCGGTGCGCGGGGTGATCGCCCGCAAGAAGGACGAGCCGGTCGAGGTCGTGGACATCGTCATCCCGGATCCCGGTCCGGGTGAGGTGGTCGTCAAGGTCACCGCGTGCGGGGTGTGCCACACCGACCTGCACTACCGCGAGGGCGGCATCAACGACGAATTCCCGTTCCTGCTGGGCCACGAGGCCGCGGGCACAGTGGAATCGGTCGGGTCCGGGGTCACCAACGTCGAACCGGGCGACTTCGTCGTGCTCAACTGGCGGGCGGTGTGCGGGCAGTGCCGGGCCTGTAAGCGGGGCCGGCCGCATCTGTGCTTCGACACCTTCAACGCCACGCAGAAGATGACGCTCGGCGACGGCACCGAACTCACCCCGGCGCTGGGTATCGGCGCGTTCGCGGAGAAGACCCTAGTGCACGAGGGTCAGTGCACCAAGGTCGATCCGGCCGCCGATCCGGCGGTCGCCGGTCTGCTCGGCTGCGGGGTGATGGCGGGCGTCGGCGCGGCGATCAACACCGGCGCGGTCAGCCGCGACGACACCGTGGCGGTGATCGGCTGCGGCGGTGTCGGCGACGCCGCGATCGCCGGGGCGGCGCTGGTGGGCGCGAAGAAGATCATCGCGGTGGACACCGACGCCAAGAAGCTCGACTGGGCGCGCGAGTTCGGCGCCACCCACACCATCGACGCGAGCAGCACCGATGTGGTGGAGGCCATCCAGGAGCTGACCGACGGCTTCGGCGCCGATGTGGTGGTCGACGCCGTCGGCCGGCCGGAGACCTGGGAGCAGGCGTTCTACGCGCGCGATCTGGCCGGCACGGTGGTGCTGGTCGGGGTGCCGACCCCGGACATGCGCATCGACATGCCGCTGATCGACTTCTTCTCCCGCGGCGGCTCGCTCAAGTCGTCGTGGTACGGCGACTGCCTGCCCGAACGGGACTTCCCCACCCTGATCAACCTGTATCTGCAGGGACGCCTGCCGCTGGAGAAGTTCGTCACCGAGCGCATCGCGCTCGACGAGGTGGAAGGAGCGTTCGAGAAGATGCAACGTGGTGAGGTGCTGCGGTCGGTGGTGGTGCTCAAGTGAACGGGGGGCCGATTCAACGGGTCGTCACCAGCGGCAAGTTCGAACTCGACGGCGGCAGTTGGGATGTCGACAACAACATCTGGATCGTCGGCGACGACAAAGAGGTGATCGTGTTCGATGCCGCCCATGAGGCGGCGCCGATCAAGGCCGCGGTCGGCGATCGCCACGTGGTGGCGGTGGTGTGCACGCACGGCCACAACGACCACATCACCGTCGCCCCGGAACTCGGCAGCGAACTCGACGCGCCGGTGCTCATGCATCCCGCCGACGACATGTTGTGGCGGATGACGCATCCGGACAAGGACTTCCGCACCGTCGAGCACGGTCAGACGCTTCGGGCCGGCGGTATCGAGCTGCGTGCGCTGCACACCCCCGGCCACTCCCCCGGTTCGGTGTGCTGGCACGCCCCCGAGCTCAACGCGGTGTTCAGCGGCGACACCCTGTTCCAGGGCGGCCCGGGCGCGACCGGCCGGTCGTTCTCGGACTTCCCGACGATCCTCGAGTCGATCAAGGGCCGGCTCGGCAAGCTGCCGAACGAGACGGTGGTCTACACCGGCCACGGCGACTCCACCACGATCGGCGACGAGATCGTCAACTACGACGAGTGGGTCAAACGGGGCTACTGACGGGCTCCGGCCCGGGGCTCTGACGCATTCGGCGTCGTCCCGAGGTGACCGCGGCGCACCGGCGGCGAACCGGTGCGCCGCGGACTACCGTCATGGGTGATGAAGCCCGAAGGTCAGTTGCCCGAATCCAGTGCCGTGGTGCGCCCGGTGCCGGTGGGCAGCAGCACCTACACCGCCCGCTCGCGGCTGCAGGCCGCCGGATTGGCCGAGGCGATACGGCTTTTCGAGCAGGCCGCCGGGGCGGTGGCGCTGCCCCGCCCGCCGCAGCCGATCGTCATCGCCGACTACGGCGCGGCGACCGGGCACAACTCGCTGCGCCCGATCTGCGCGGCGATCGACGTGCTGCGGAGCCGCACCAGCGCCGACCATTCGGTGCTGGTCACCCACACCGATGTGCCGAAGAACGACTTCAGCGCGTTGTTCGACACGCTGAGCAACGATCCGGACAGCTATCTCGCCCACGATCCGGCGACGTTCACCTCCGCGGTCGGCCGCTCGTTCTTCGATCAGATCCTGCCGTCCAACAGCGTGAATCTCGGCTGGTCGGCGTGGGCGATCCAGTTTCTGAGCCGGGTGCCGGAGCCGGTTCCGGACCATCTGGTGGCCGCGGGCAGCAGCGACGACCGGGTGCGCACCGCCTACGCCCGGCAGGCCGCCCGGGACTGGCAGGATTTCCTCGCCTTCCGGGGCCGCGAACTGGCCCCGCACGGCCGGCTGCTGGTGATGACCATGGCGCTGCACGACTCCGGTGAGTTCGGTCACCGGCCGCTGCTGGCGGCGCTGCGCGACACCCTGGCCGAACTGCGCGACGACGGGGTGCTGACCGACGACCAGTGGCGCCGGATGGTGCTGCCGATCGTCGGCCGCAGCGCAGCGGATTTCGTGGCGCCGTTCGCACCGTCGGGCCGCTATGAGCGGTTGGAGGTCGAGCACCTCGAGGTGTTCGACGCCCAGGACCGCTACTACGCGCAGTACCGGGTGGACGGTGACGCCGCGGCGTTCGGCGCGCAGTGGGGCGCGTTCTGCCGGGCCGCGGTGCTGCCGGCGTTACTGGCCACCGCACCCGCGGACCCGGCCCTGGTCGGTGACCGGCTGGAGGCCGGGGTGGCCGCCCGGATGGCCGCCGACCCGCAGGAGAGCCAGCTGCCTATGGCCCAGTTGGTGCTGGTCAAACGCCCGCACCCGACGGGCTGACCGCATCGGATCGCGGGATCAGGGCGCTTCTGCCGGCGGCGCCGGCGGTGCCGGCAGCCCCGGAATGGTCGGCAGGGTCGGCAGCGTGGGCCGGGGCAGGGTGGGTAGCCAGCGCGGCCGGGTGGTGGTCGGCGGCGGTTCCTCGGTCGCCGGCGGCGGTTCCTCGGTCGCCGGCGGGGGTTCCTCGGCCGGTGGGGGTTCCTCGGCCGGTGGGGGTTCCTGTGCCGGGGGCGGCGCCTCGGCAGGCGGCGGGGGCGCCTGGGTCTGCGGCACCGTCTCGTAGACCGTCCGCGGCGGTTGCGGCGCAGCAGGTTCCGCCGGGGGCGGCGCCTCGGTGACGACGGTTCCGGCGGGTTCGGTCGTGGTCGGCTCGGTCGGTTCGGTGGTCGACGCGGGCGCCGGGGTGTCACCGTCGCGCAGCGTGACGATCGCGGCGATCAGCGCGACGAGCACCGCGACCACCCCGGCGGCGAACAGCACCTGCGGCCGCCGGTACCAGGGCAGCGGCTCGGCGGCCCCGGCCGGTGCCGGCTCCTCGAAGCCGAGCTCCGGCCGGGCCGCGCCGGCGCCGAACTCCGGCTCCGGCGCGTACACGTCGGACACCTCGGGGACGTCGTCGGCCTGCGACCACGCCAGCGCGGGCGCCGCACCGGTCGGATCGGCCCCGAGTTGGTCGGACCCGGGTTGGTCGGCCCCGTCCCACAGTTGGGTGTCGGCCTGATCCGGCACCGCGGCGGCCCATTGGGTGGCTTCGTCGGCGGGGCCGGCCTGCAGAGCCCGCACCGCCGTGAGACCGGCGGCGATCGCAGCGGTCAGTTCCGGCTGCGGGGTGGTGACGACCGGGACGCGGAACCGCTCCGACAGTGCGGCGGTGATCAGCGGGATGCGGGCCCCGCCGCCGACGGTGGCCACCGCGGTCAGATCGGAGGGTCGAATCCCGTTGCGGTCCAAGGTGTACTGCACCGCGGTCAAGAACTCGTCGAGCGGTGGGCGCAGCACCGCATCCAGCTCGTCGCGGGTGAGGCGCAGCTCATGCGGTCGGCCGGGCGCCTCGGCCGTGAGGGTGGTGACCGCGGTCGTCGACAACCGTTCCTTGGCGGTGCGGCACTGGGCGCGCAACCGGCTCAGCGATCCGATCGCCGAGGTGCCGGACGCGTCGACCACGCCGGCCTCGGTCAGATCGGCCAGCACATGTCTCAGCAGCGCCTGATCGATCAGCTCACCGGACAGATCGAGGTGGCGAAGTGTCGGCGCCACCGGGCGGTAGCCGTCGGCCGCGTCGGCGATGGTGAGGCTGGTGCCGGTGCCGCCGAAGTCGCACAGCGCGACGATCCCGCTGGTGGGCAGGCCGGGGTCGGCCTGCAGAGCGGTCAGCGCCGCCTCGGCGTCGGACACCAGCGGGGCCTGCGCCAGTACGGGGGCCTGGTCCCGCTGGGCGGCCAACCGGCCGCGCAGCGCCTCGACCGCGACGGGCTGCCAGTGCGCCGGGTGAGCGACACCGATCGGATCGTCCGGTGATCCCAGCGGTGCGACGGTGCGCCACAGCGCGTGCAGCGCATCGGCGAGCACCGCCTCCCCGGGATGGGTGGATCCGTCCGGCGCCACGATCCCGACCGGGTCGCCGACCCGGTCGACGAAGTCGGTGATGATCAGACCACGCTCGGTGAGCTGGGGATTCTCGCTCGGCACACCGACTTCCGGCGGCCGATGCGGGTACCGCGTCAACACCGGGGTGCGGGTCAACGCGGTCCGCCCGACCACCACCGCCGCGAGGGTGGTGGCGCCGACCGACAGTCCTATTCCATCCGGCATGATCCGACGGCACCCTACCGGAAGGTCACCAGCAGGCCCGCAGGCCGCCGGGTTCGCAGTAGAACGGGTACCGCTCGACCGGTCGCGGCAGCGGCCGCAGGAACGTCAGCGTGAACGCCCGCTTCTCCATCGACGGCAGCAGTCCGCACTCCCCCGGCTGGGTGACGGTGCGGGTTCCGGTCAACGTCTCGTTGTCGAATTCGTAGACGTCGGTGGAGGGCCTGGTGCCGCCGTCCGGGCAGCGGGTGCCCTCCAGTTTGTTCGCCACCAGCTGCCATCGTCCGGCCACCAACCGGGCGTCGCCGCCGAAGTTGGCGGCACGTTCCTCGAACGTCACCTGGGCCGGCGTCGCGCTGGTCACGTGCAGGGTGCAACCCACCGGCAGGTACAGCGGCTCACGCAGATCGCCCACCGTGGGCGAGCAGGTCGGGGTGACCGTCCAGGTGGTGCCCTCCGGCGCGCCCTCCTCGTGGTAGGCGTACACGCCCTGCAGCGGCTGGCTGTCCGCCGCGGCGTCGCCCGCCACCGCGACCGCGCCACCGAACAACACCACCAGCACCGCGAACGCGTGCGTGATGACCCTCATCGACGTCCCTTCCGCTGACCGTCCCCGACCCGATTATCACAACGCCGTTTATCGCGGCGGTGTCCGTCCCGCCACGCCCGGGTGGCGGATCCCGGGGTTCAGCTTGTCAGACCGGGATGCCGACTACGGTGGGAAGTCCGCGATACGACGGGGGTTTGCGATGCGAGAGCCGGCGGGGCGGTCCACCCTGTCCCGGTGCGTGTCGAACCTGGTCGCCGTGCTGCTGATCGCGGCCACCGGCTGCGCCCCCGGTCAGCGCGTCGATCTCGGCGACTTGAGCGGCAATCTGATCGCGGCCATCGCCGGTGAGCCCGATCAACTCGATCCGCACAAGACCAGTGCGTACTTCTCGTTCCAGGTGCTGGAGAACGTCTTCGACACCCTGGTCGAACCCGACGAGGACCTGCGGATGCGCCCCGCGCTGGCCGAGTCCTGGCAGGTCAGCGCCGATCAGCGGGTGTGGACGTTCCGGTTGCGCCCGGGCGTGACGTTCCACGACGGCAGCCCGCTCACCGCCGACGACGTGGTGTTCTCCTACCGGCGCATCATCGACGAGCACCTGACCAACGTCGACCGGCTCAGCGCGGTCACCGAGGTCACCGCGGTCGATCCGCTCACCGTGCGCATCACCGTCGCCCGGCCCACCCCGAACCTGCTGACCAACCTCGGTGGCTTCAAGGGGATGGCGATTGTGCAGCGCGCCAACGTGGAGACCGGCCGGATCGCCACCCACCCGGTCGGCACCGGTCCGTTCGAGTTCCGCGGTGCCCGCAGCGGGGATTCGATCACGCTCGTCGCCAACGACGACCACTGGGCTGGGCCGCCACGGCTCAACGGCGTCACGTTCCGGTTCATCTCCGAGCCGGCCACCGCCCTGTCGGCCCTGCAGGCCGGTGAAATCGATTGGACCGACGCGATTCCGACCCAGCGGGTGACCCAGTTGCGCAACGACGACTCGCTGACGCTTGCGGTCACGCCGAGCAATGACTACTGGTATCTGGCGCTCAACCACGCCCGCGCCCCGTGGCACGACCTGCGGGTGCGGCGGGCCATCGCCTTCGGCATCGACCGTGAGGCGATCGTGACGGCCACCGGGTACGGCACCGCGACCGCCAATCAGCTGGCCATCCCGCCGGGCGACTTCTGGTACACCCACTACGACAGGTACCGCTACGACCTCGACCGCGCCCGAGCGCTGCTCGACGAGGCCCGCGCCGCCGGTGTGGACCCGCCCCGGCGGCTCGACATGCTGGTCACCGGCGACTATCCGCAGACCGTCACCGCGGCCCAGATCATCGCCGACAACGTCGCGCCGCTGGGCATCACCGTCGACATCCGCACCGTCGACTTCGCCACCTGGCTGGACGAGCAGAACAACGGCACCTTCGACATGCTGATGATGGGCTGGCTCGGCAACATCGACCCGGACGACTACTACTACGCCCAGCACCACACCGACGGTGCGAGCAACGCCCAGCGGTTCTCCGATCCGGAGGTGGACCGCCTGCTCGACGCCGCCCGCGCCGAACCCGACCGGGACCGGCGCAAGGCGCTCTACGACCGCGCCGCCACGCTGATCGCCGATCGGGTGTCGTATCTGTTCCTCTACAACCCGGCGGTGGTCCAGGCGTGGAGTCCGGACCTGTCCGGATATCGGGCCCGCCGCGACGCCGCCGTGCGGTTCCGCGATGCATCCCTGAACCGGGACGGCCTGAACCGGGACGGCCCGCCATGAGGTTCGTCACCCACCCGATCGCCCGGTTCCTCGGCCGGCGGCTGCTGTACTCGCTGGCGGTGTTGTTCGGGGTGCTGGTGGTGGTGTTCGGGCTGATGCAGTTGGTGCCCGGCGACCCGGTGCGGATCGCGCTCGGCACCCGCTACACCCCGGAGGCGTATCAGGCGCTGCGTTCGGCCAGCGGCCTGGACCGCCCGATCCTCGAACAGTTCGTCGGCTATCTCACCTCAGCGGTGCGCGGCGATCTGGGGGTCAGTTTCCGCAACGGCGACCCGGTCACCCTGGTGCTGCTGGAACGACTGCCCGCCACCGTGTCACTGGCCCTGGCCGGGATCGCGATCGCCCTGGCCATCGCGTTGCCGGCCGGGATCTGGTCGGCGTTGCGCGACGGCCGGGCCGGCGCCGCGGCGGTGCGGGTGGCGAGCCAGGTCGGGGTGTCGGTGCCCGACTTCTGGATGGGCATCCTGTTGATCGCGCTGTTCGCCTCGACCCTGGGCTGGTTGCCGACATCGGGTTACCGCGCCCTGTCCGACGATCCGGTGGGCTGGCTGCGCCACCTCGTGTTGCCGGCGTTGACGGTCGGCCTGGTCGCCGCGGCGATCATGACCCGCTACATCCGGTCGGCGGTGCTGGAGGTGGCCGCGGCGGGTCACGTCCGCACCGCCCGGTCCAAGGGACTGTCGCCGTGGGTGCTGACGGTCCGGCATACCGTGCGCAACGCGCTCATCCCGGTGCTGACCATCACCGGCATCCAGCTCGCCACCATCCTCGGCGGGGTGATCGTGGTGGAGGTGGTCTTCGCCTGGCCGGGGCTGGGCCGGCTGGTCTACAACGCCGTCGCCGCCCGCGACTATCCGGTGATCCAGGGTGCGGTGCTGTTGATCGCGGCGCTGTTCCTGCTCATCAATCTGCTGGTGGACCTGCTGTACGCGATCGTCGACCCGAGGATCCGGCTGGCATGACGGCCGACGACCTGACCGGCGGCGAACCGGACGCGGTGTCCCGGGTGGCGGCCTGGCGGTTGTTGGCGGCCAACCCGGTCACGCTGCTCAGCGCGGCACTGCTGGCACTGCTGGTGGCGGTGGCGGTGACCGCGCCCTGGCTGGCCCCGTACGGGGTCAACGACATCAACGTGCCGGAGGCGTTGCAGCCGCCCAGCGCGGCGCACTGGTTCGGCACCGACGAACTCGGCCGCGATGTGTTGTCCCGGGTGCTGGTGGCCATCCAGGCGTCGCTGCGGGTGGCGGCGGTGAGTGTGGCGTTCGCCGCCGCGGTCGGGATCCTCGTCGGGCTGCTCGCGGGCTACCGGGGCGGCTGGCTGGACACCGTGCTGATGCGGCTCGTCGACGTGCTGTTCGCGTTCCCGGTGCTGCTGCTGGCGCTGGCGATCGTGGCGATCCTCGGCCCTGGGATGACGACGACCATGCTGGCCATCGGCATCGTCTTCACCCCGATCTTCGCCCGGGTGGCGCGGGCCGGCACGCTCGGCGTCCGGGTCGAACCCTTCGTGCAGGCGTCGCACACCATGGGCACCGGACACGCCTACATCCTGCGCCGGCACATCCTGCCGAACATCGCCGCGCCGCTGATCGTGCAGACGTCGTTGTCGCTGGCGTTCGCGATCCTCGCCGAGGCGGCATTGTCCTTCCTGGGCTTGGGGATTCAACCGCCGGAGCCGTCGCTGGGCCGGATGATCTTCGATTCGCAGGGGTTCGTGACGTTGGCGTGGTGGATGGCGGTGTTTCCCGGCGCCGCCATCGTGGCCGCGGTGCTGGCCTGCAATCTGTTCGGGGACGGCCTGCGCGACGTGCTGGACCCCAAGCAGCGCACCGTGATCGAAACTCAGCGCCGGGCCCGGCAGCGACCGGGCCGCGGTCGGCGGGCCGGGAGCGCGTGGTGACCGGCCCGGTGCTCGACGTCCGCGATCTACGGGTGCGGATCGGTCGCCGGGAGATCGTGCGGGGTGTCTCCTTCGCGGTGGCGCGCGGTCAGACCCTCGGCATCGTCGGCGAATCCGGGTCCGGCAAGTCGATGACGGTGCTGGCCGCCGCCGGTCTGCTCGACGCCCCTGGCGCGGTGGTGACGGGTTCGGCCACGGTCGGCGGCGTCGAACTGATCGGCGCGCCGCCGCGGCTGTTGCGCAGTGTGCACGGCAACCGGGTCGGTTTCGTGTTCCAGGATCCGGGCACCTCGCTGAACCCGCTGCTCACCCTGGAACGGCAGATCACCGAGGTGCTCGAGGCGCACCGCGGGATGACCCGCCGGGCGGCGCGGGGCCGGGCGCTGGAGTTGCTGACCGCGGTCGGGCTGCCCGATCCCGCCGCCCGGCTGCGGTCCTACCCGCATCAGCTGTCGGGCGGGCAGCGGCAACGGGTGATGATCGCGATCGCGCTGGCGTGTGACCCGGAGGTGCTGATCGCCGACGAGCCGACCACGGCGCTCGACGTCACCACCCAGGCGCAGATCATCGAACTGGTCCGCGAGCTGCAGCGGGACTTCGGCACCGCGGTGGTGTGGATCAGCCACGACCTCGGCGTGATCGGCGAGGTCGCCGACGAGGTGACCGTGCTGCGGCACGGCGCCGCGGTGGAGCAGGCGCACATCGCCGAGGTGTTCGAGCGGCCGCGACACCCCTACACCCGTGAACTCCTGCACGCCCGGCCCCGGCTCGGCGTCGGTGGGCCTCCGCAGGTGACCTCGACCGAGGTGTTGTTGCGGGTCGAGGGTCTGCAGGTGCGCTACGACGTGTCCACCCCGACCGGGCGGTCCACGGTGCGGGCGGTCTCGGATCTGTCGTTGTCTATCCGGCGCGGGACCACTCTGGGCCTGGTCGGCGAGTCCGGTTCCGGCAAGTCGACGGTCGCCGCCGCGCTGACCGGGTTGGTGCGCCCCACCGCCGGCCGCGCCACCCTGGCCGGTGTGGATCTGTTCGGTGTCCGTGGCCGGGACCGCAGGCGGCTGCGCCGACGCATCAGCCTGGTGTTCCAGGATCCGTTCTCCTCGTTGAATCCCCGTATGCGGGTTATAGATTCGATCTCCGAGCCACTTCGGGTGCACGGCCTGGCCGACGGCGACCGGGCCCGGCGCCGGCGGGTCGCCGACCTGCTCGAACTGGTCGGTCTGCCGGCCGATTTCGGCGCCCGCTATCCGCATGAGCTGTCCGGCGGACAGCGGCAACGGGTCAGTGTGGCCCGTGCGCTGGCCACCGATCCGGATCTGCTCATCCTCGACGAATCGACTGCGTCACTTGATGTCTCGGTGCAGGACCGGGTTCTGGACCTGTTGGCCGATCTGCAGCGCGAACTCGGACTGACCTACCTGTTCATCGCGCACGACCTCGCGGTGGTCGAGCGGATGAGCCACGACGTGCTGGTGCTGCGGGCCGGTGAGACGGTGGAGTACCGCCCGGCGGCCGAGTTGTTCGCCGCGCCGGAGCACGAATACACCCGCGCGCTGCTGGCCGCGGTTCCGGCGGTCCGCCCCCGGGCCGCCGGTTGACCGGTCGGCCGGGCGCGGCGTGCGGATCACTTCTGCAGCGTGGTGCGCATCAGCATGACGCTGTAGGTCGACCACAGCGACAGGGTGAAATACAGGTCCCGGCCCTTCGACCAGGGGTGGATGTAGGGCGCGTAGATGCCGCCGGGCACCTGGGTGGACGTCACGATGGTCTTCGCCGCACTCCACGGCCCCTCCGGTTTGTCCGCGGTCCGCATCACCACACTGCTGGCGGTGTTGGTGTAGAGCATCACGAACTTCTGCAGGTAGTCGTTCCAGGCCACCGAGAGTTCGCTGCTCGGCGCCCACACCACCTGGATCGCCAGAAACGGCAGCCCACGCAGCCAACCGAACGGTGTGTGGTATTCGTAGGCCGCCAGGGTCGCCACCGAGTGCTCGGGCACCCGGGCCAGGAACGGCATCCCGCCGCGGCCCGCGCCGGTGCCGTAGGCGTAGACGTAACCGTTGTGCCGCAGGTAGGCGCCCATCTGGAAGTTCTGGTAGCCCCAGATGAACGGCACCCCGGGCACCGAGTTGAACCACGCCGGCCGGATGCTCTCCCGCGGCACCGTCCACGTCTCGCCGTTGTCGGTGGACACCGCGACCGCCGAGAAGTTCGTCGACCACTGTCCCGGCGCGCCCCACTGGGCCACCGACATGAAGTTCACGTACTGCGTTGAGCCCACGGAGATCCCGGCCGTCGGGATGACGGTGACCTCCTGGGCGGCCAGACCGAGGCTGGCGATCACCTGCCGGGAGAAGTCGGGCCGCTCCCGGGTGACCGGCGACCCGGCGTACACGTCGCCGTACCGGGGGTCGGGAATGGTCATGCCGTCCGCCAGATTGCGGTCCGAGCTGCGGAACAGCGCGTTCTTGCGCCACTCCTGACCCGGCACCCCGCAGTCGCCGAAGGTGTCGCCGAAGGCGATCAGCACCTGCGGCTCGGTGGCGGATCCGTTGTCCCACATGATGCCCAGATCGGTGCCGGAGATACCGAAACGGGTGTAGGAGGTGCTGTTGGGCCCGGTGATCCAGTCCACGATCGTCGCGGTCTCGGCCTCCGGGGCCTCCGCCGCCGCCGGTGGGGTGTCCGGCGCGACCGCGGCGTCGGCGGTGGCCGCCTCCTGGCGGGCGGCGGCGCTGGTGTCGCCGTTGAGGAACGCCGGCTTGCGCCCGATCGGCAGGTGCAGCAGCGGCAGCTGCGGGAAGTTCGGCGTCAGCGATCTCGCGGCGGGACCGGTCGGCACCGAACAGGGGTCGGCGGCCGCCGGCGGGGTCAGCTCACTCGGCGCGAGCAGCAACGACACGGCTGCCGTGGCTGCAGTGGCGGATATCACTCGACGGAGAGCCGACATGTCAGACCTTTCGTGCCGGGCACCGTGGGCCGGAAACCCGGACACCGGCCTGACAGTAGTTTCCCGCTTGGTCAATGTGCTTAGCGCCGTAGCGAATTGATACGCTGCCGTGACCGGGTCGAGATGCGCGGGTCGGGACTGTTTGCTCACGGTGTGGTCAGTTCCCGGCGCAGCCTCGGCCGACACGGAGCCCCGACGGGGTGTCCACAAATAAGTTATGTAGGCTAACGTCCTAGTTTGACGTGCTAACGTTTCAGCCGAATAACGCCGGGAAGGGTTCAACAGTGCGAGCGAGCAGCGCGAAATCCGGCCGGAGCGAGAACCTGGCAGCAGGCAGCGCGGCACTTCGCGGGGAGCGCCGCATCGCTGCCGCCACCGTCACCGTGCCGTCGGGCACCGCCCGGTGAAGTGACCCTAGCTCAGCAGACCAGCCGACATCAGGGGTTCGGATGATCAAAACGCTCAGACGGTTCTGGATGCCCCTTCTCATCGCGGCCGTGGTCGCCGTCGGTGCCTTCGCCGTCGATCGCGTCCGCCAGATCTTCGCCGCGGAGAGCCACATCGTCACGCCGATCGTGTTCGCCGACGATCCGGAGCCGTTCGACCCCAAGGTGGTGACGTACGAGATCTTCGGCACGCCGGGCGCGGTCGTCGACATCAACTATCTCGACCTCGACGCGCGCACCCAACGGGTCAACGACGTCACCCTGCCCTGGTCCATCACCCTCAGCACCACCGCACCGTCGGCGCTGGCGCACATCGTGGCGCAGGGCAACGCCGACCACATCGGCTGCCGCATCATCGTCGACGGTGAGCTCCGAGTAGAAAGTGTCTCCACCGGCGTGAACGCCCAGACGTACTGCATCGAGAAGTCCGCATGACCGCGAACCCCGGCCACGTGCGTACCGACGAGGCGCCCACCGACCGCCTCGACATCAAGGTCTCCACCCACGGCCCCAGCTTCATCTCGACCTGGATCCGCCGGCTGTCGCTGCCCATCATCGTGGGCTGGATCGCGCTGATCGCGCTGCTCAACATCACGGTTCCGCAGCTCGAGGTCGTCGGCGAGATGCGTGCGGTGTCGATGAGCCCCGACGAGGCGCCGTCGATGGTCGCGATGAAGCGCGTCGGCGAACTGTTCGACGAGGGCAGCTCGGACAGCCAGGTGATGATCGTCCTGGAGGGCGAGGAACCGCTCGGCGCCGACGCCCGCGCCTTCTACGACGAGCTGGTCAAGCGGCTGGAGGCCGACGACGCGCACGTCGAGAACGTGCAGGACCTGTGGAGCGACCCACTCACCGCGACCGGTGTGCAGAGCCCGGACGGCAAGTCGGCCTATGTGCAGGTGAAACTCGCCGGCAACCAGGGCGAGGCGCTGGCCAACGAGTCGGTCGAGACGGTCCGGGAGATGATCGCCACCGTCTCCGAGGAGATGGCCCCGGAGGGGGTGCAGGCGTTCGTCACCGGCGGCGCGGCGATGTCGGCCGATCAGCAGGAGGCCGGCGACAGCAGCCTGCGGGTGATCGAGGCGCTGACCTTCCTGGTGATCACCACCATGCTGCTGTTCGTCTACCGGTCCGTCATCACGGTGCTGATCGCCCTGTTCATGGTGCTGATCGGGCTGCTGACGACCCGCGGCGTGGTGGCGTTCCTCGGCTACCACAACATCATCGGGCTCTCCACCTTCGCGACCAGCCTGCTGGTGACGCTGGCGATCGCGATCGCGGTCGACTACGCGATCTTCCTCATCGGCCGTTATCAGGAGGCCCGCTCGGTCGGCGCGGACCGGGCGACCGCCTATCACACCATGTTCGGCGGCACCGCCCACGTGATCCTGGCGTCTGGTCTGACCATCGCCGGGGCGACGTTCTGCCTGAGCTTCACCCGGTTGCCGTACTTCCAGTCATTGGGCCCGCCGCTGGCCATCGGGATGATCGTGCTGATCGTCACGTCGCTGACGATGGGGCCGGCGATCATCACGGTGGCCACCAGGTTCGGGCTGCTGGAGCCCAAGCGGGCCGCCCGCGTCCGATTCTGGCGCAAGGTCGGCGCCTCGGTGGTCCGGTGGCCCGGTCCGATCATGGTCACTACGGTCGCGGTGACGCTGGTGGGTCTGCTGGCGCTGCCCGGCTACCGCACCAACTACAACGACCGCAACTATCTGCCGTCCAGCTTCCCGTCCAACGCGGGCTACGAGGCCGCCGAGCGGCACTTCGACCCGGCCCGGCTCAACCCGGAGCTGCTGCTCATCGAGAGCGATCACGACCTGCGCAACCCGGCCGATTTCCTGGTGATCGAGAAGATCGCCAAGGCGGTGTTCCAGGTGGAGGGCATCAGCAGGGTGCAGGGCATCACCCGCCCGGAGGGCACCCCGATCGAACACAGCTCGATCCCGTTCATGATCAGCCAGCAGGGCACGCTGCAGATCCTCAATCAGCAGTACATGCAGGACCGGATGGCCGACATGCTGGTCCAGGCCGATGAGATGCAGCTGATGATCGACACCATGGACAAGATGATCGCGCTGATGGAGGAGATGGTCGAGACCACCGACAACATGGTCCGAGACATGGACGAGATGGCCGCGCACGTCGCCGAAATGCGCGACAGCATCTCGGAGTTCGACGACTTCTTCCGGCCGATCCGCAACTACTTCTACTGGGAGCCGCACTGCTACAACATCCCGGTTTGCTGGGCGATGCGGTCGGTGTTCGACACCCTCGACGGCATCAACACGATGACCGACGACATCCAGAACATGTTGCCGCACATGCATCGGCTCAACGATCTGATGCCGCAGATGCTCACGTTGCTACCCACCACGGTGGCGACGATGAAGACGATGCGGTCGATGCTGCTGACGATGCAGGCCACCAACGCCGGCCTGCAGGATCAGATGGCCGAGATGCAGGAGAACGCCAACGCCATGGGTGAGGCGTTCGACCAGGCCCGCAACGACGACTCGTTCTATCTGCCGCCGGAGGCGTTCGACAACCCCGACTTCCAGCGGGGTCTGGAGCAGTTCCTGTCGCCGGACGGGCACGCGGTCCGGTTCATCATCTCCCATCAGGGCGATCCGATGACGCCGGAAGGTCTGGCAAAGATCGAGCCGATCAAGAAGGCGGCCGTAGAGGCGATCAAGGGCACGCCCCTGGAGGGTTCCCGGGTCTATCTGGGCGGCACCGCAGCGGTGTTCAAGGACATGTCCGACGGCACCAAGTACGACCTGATCATCGCCGCGATCGCCGCGGTCTGCCTGATCTTCATCATCATGCTGATCCTGACCCGGGCGGTCGTGGCGGCGGCGGTCATCGTCGGAACCGTAACCCTCTCGCTGGCCGCGTCTTTCGGCGTCTCGGTGCTGATCTGGCAATACATCGTCGGGCTCGAGATGCACTGGATGGTGTTCCCGATGGCGCTCATCATCCTGTTGGCGGTGGGGGCGGACTACAACCTGCTGGTGGTGGCCCGCCTGAGGGAGGAGATTCCCGCAGGCTTGAACACCGGGATGATCCGCGCCATGGGCGGCAGCGGCTCGGTGGTCACCGCCGCCGGCCTGGTGTTCGGCCTCACCATGATGGTGATGGTGGTCAGCGATCTGACGGTAATGGGCCAGGTGGGCACCACAATCGGGTTGGGTCTGCTGTTCGACACCTTCGTGGTGCGCTCGTTCATGATGCCGTCCATCGCCACCCTGTTGGGCCGCTGGTTCTGGTGGCCGCAGTTCGTGCGGAAACGGCCGGTTCCGCAACCTTGGCCGTCGGTACCGCCTCGGGGGCCGGCCACGACCGATAGGGTGTCGGTATGAAACGTCTCCTGATGGCAGCGGTGTTGGCTTGCGCCGCTATCGGTTTCGCCCCGGTGGCGCAGGCCGATAGGGACACGGATTTCGCCAGCCACCTGCACACTTTCGGCATCTACGGCCAGCGGGACTACAACGCGTGGATCGCCAAGATCACCTGCAAGCGGCTGCACCGGGGCATCGACCACGACGCCTTCGAGTCGGCGGAGTTCGTCGAGGCGCAGTTGCATCGAGAGAGCACCACCGAACAGGCGTGGCAGTTCCTCGGTGCCGCCATCGACTTCTACTGCCCCGAGAACCGGCACGTGCTCGAAGCGGCCGCCGCCCGGAACTGACGGAAGGGACCCGGGAATTGACCAAGATGCAAGCCAAGCGGGGGTTCGACGTGAAGAACGTGGTGCGGTCCGGTATCGCCATGCTGCTCGTCGCGGGTGGCGCGGCGGTCGCTCCGGGTGTGGCCGCGGCTGATTCGACCGAGGACTATCCGATTCCCCGGCGGATGATCCACACCACCTGCGACGCCGAACAGATCCTCGCCGCGGTGCGCGACACCCGGCCGGTGTACTACGAGCGGTACATGATCGACTACAACAACAAGCCGGCCGATGTGCAGCAGGGCGCCCGCGACCGCATCCACTGGTTCTACTCGCTGAGCCCGGCCGAGCGCCGCGCCTACTCGGAGGAGATCGCCACCAACATCTACGGTGAGCCGATGGCGTTCCGGTGGCCGAACTGGGCGAAGATCTTCTTCAACAACAAGGGTGTGGTCGCCGCGGCGACCGATGTGTGCATGGAGTATCCGCCGGGCGACATGTCCGTCTGGCACTGGTGACACCGGGCCGCCTCAGCGCCCCGCGTACTGCTGCACCGGTTCGTTCGCGTCGATGCGGCCGTTGCTGATGATGGTGAGCCGATCGGGGCGCACCTCGTAGCGGGTGCCGTCGGCGGGGTTGACGGCGTCGAAGCCGTCACCGGCCGGGCGGGCGTTGCGCAGTTCGATGCTCGCGCCGTCGCTGAGCCGTTCCCCGCGGTAGTAGTAATCTCCGGACCGGGTTTCGCAGACCACGGCCAGTGAGTTGTCGGTGCGCACCATGGCCGCCGGCGTGCTGCCCGAATCGCACCGGGCGGCGTGCCCGATGAAGCCCTGACGATCCGCGCCGGGCACCGCTGCCGGTGTCACCGGGGATGTCACCGGCGATGTCGGGGATGTGGGCGGGGTCGCCGGTGGTGTCGCCGGGGATGCGGACGGGACCGGCGAGGTGCGCTCCGGGGATGTGGTGGTCGTCGGAGTCGTGCGGGTCGTCGGGGTCGTGGGGGTGGAGCTGCGGGTCGGGCCGGTCGTCGGCGCGGCGGTCGTCCCGGTCGGCTCGGTGGTCTGCGCCGGCGGCACGGCGAGCTGCGATGACGGCGCAGGGCCGTCCCGGTCGGACACCAGCACCGCCGCAAGTCCGGCGGCCACCCCGAACAGCACGATCACCGCCGCGACCACCACCTGTTGCGCCCGGGTCAGCCGTGATCCGCCGGTGGCCCGCCGGCTCGTTCCGGGCGGCGTCTGCCCGAACGCCGACTGCTCCGGCGGATAGGGGGTGTAGCCGGTGGCGTCCGGCGGATAGGGCTGGGTGAACTGCAGCGTCGGCGCCGGGGCGGGCGACGGGCCCGGGGCGGCTGGTGTGGCGTGCGCCTCCGCGGCAGCGGTGGCGGCCGCGGCGAGCTGACCGGCCGTCGCGAACCGGGCTTCGGGCTGTTTGGCCATCCCGGTGGCGATGACGTCGTCGAAGCCGCGGTCGAGGCCGCGGCGCACCGCGCTGGGCCGCGGCGGTGGCGCGAACATATGTGCGCTCATCAGCTGCTGCAGGTCACCGGTGTCGAATGGTGGCCGGCCGGTGAGGCACTCGTACAGCAGACAGGTCAGCGAGTAGATGTCGGCCGCCGGCCCGACCCGGCCGTTGGCGAACCGCTCCGGCGCCATGTACGCGCTGGAGCCGATCAGCATCCCGGTCCGTGTCACGCCGGCGTCGCCGCCGGCATGCGCGATGCCGAAATCGACGAGGTAGGCGAAGTCATCCGCGGTGAGCAGGACGTTCTCGGGTTTGATGTCGCGGTGGATCAGGCCGTCGGCGTGGGCGGCGTCTAGCGCGGCCGCCACCTGTTTGATGATCGCGGCGGCCCGGGCCGGCTCGAGAGGACCTGAGCTGCGCAGAATGTCCTTCAGGCTGGCCCCGTCGACCAGCCGCATGTCGATGTAGAGCACCCCGTCGATGTCGCCGAAGTCGTGCACCGGGATGACGTGCGGCTCCTGCAGCCGCGCCGCCAGCCGCGACTCCCGCCGGAACCGCTCCTGGAAGTTCGGGTCGGCCGCCAGTTCGGGACGCAACAGTTTGAGCGCCACCATCCGGCCGCGCACCGTGTCGTAGGCCCGGTAGACCTCCCCCATTCCCCCGACGCCGATCAACGACCGCAGTTCGTAGGGTCCGAATCGGGTGCCGACACGCGAGCCGCCGGACGACGAGGTCATTCGCGATCCTTTCTGCCGGATGGGGTGTCTGCTCCAGGATGTCTCTTCCAAGGGTGTCACCTCAGGCCGGTGGCGTCGAAATCGCTTTCCGGCCAAGCACGGTCAGCGTTGCGGCCGCAACACCGCGGCGCCGAACCACTGACAGATCAGCAAGGCCAGCTCGACATCGAGCCGATCAGGGACGATGGGCCGGCCGCGCCGTTCGACGGCCCGCTGCACGCGGTACTTGACGGTGTTGAAGTGCAGGTTGAGCTCATCGGCCGCGGCGGTGTAGCTGGACCCGTGCCGCAGGAACACCCCGAGGGTCTCGCGCAGCCGGGCATCGTTTTTGGTGTCTGCCGACAATGGGCCGAGCACTTCCTGCACCCAGGTCCGCGCCTCGGCGAGGTCTCCGGTCAGCAACGCCGCCGCGGACAGACCGGGGTCCGCCGCCGCGGTGACCCGCGGCGCCGATGCGCCGGCGGCCACCGCCACCGCGCGGGTCCGCAGCGCCTGCCGGTAGCTGCGCCGGAATCCGTCGAGGCCCGGCAGCGGATCACCCAGCGCGAGGTGCGAACCATCGGGATGCTCGGCGGCGTACCGGCGCACCCCGGCCACCGCACCGGTGGCCGCGTCCCCGGGCAGCGGGATCCAGCCGCATCCGGTGAGCCGGTCCAGGGCAATGAACAGGGAGTCGCCCGGCGCGCCGAGCGCCTCGGCGAGGCCGCGGACGTAACGCTGCAGCCGGTCCAGCTCGTTGTCTCCCGCCGAACCGTCGGGCGTCCACACGCACACCGCCAGATGTGTACGCCGCAGCGGGTAGCCGACGGTCGCGGACGCCGTGTCGACGTCCACCTCTCCCCCGTCCAGCAACTCGCGGACCCGCATGGCGCGCAGGCTGTTGCGGTTCTCCAGCCAGCGCTCCCGTTCCTGCTGGTACACCTCCACCACGCGCTGGGAGATCCCGTCGATGTAGCCGAAGGTGGCGTTGGTGACGCCTACCACGAACTCCAGGCTCACCTCCCGCTCCCAGTCCAGCGACCGGATCTCGTGCAACACGATGTCGAGGAGTTTCTGTTGGCCGAGCCGGTAGGCGCGGAGCAGGGCATGCGGCTCGACGCCGTGCCGGGCCAGCCGTCGGGCGTACTCCAGCGCGGCGGTCGGCGGCGCCACCTCCTCGATCGGGATGTCGTGCTGGATCGCCGAGAAGATCGTGTCGATATTGCCCTCGACGCTGTCCCGCAGCAGCTCGAGCAGCTGCCGGCATCCGGAGCCTTGTCGGGAGCCGGGCCATAACCCACCGTATACCGCAATTTTTGTCTCCAACCAACAAGCCGGTGGGTGAACTTCACCGCCGCAGTCCACCACTCGATCACCGGGGCCGAGGGCCGTGACATCGACGGCGAGTCGAGCGCTGGATCTGCCCATGAGCAGCAGGGCGAATCCGGTGACCAGACCGAGCACACCGGAGAAGCCGGTGTGCTCGGCATGATGATTGCTGTTGCTCGCCCCTCCGCGTACTCTGCGCGAAGTCAACTGCCGGCACCAGCTTGATGAGCACTGCGTGCGCTCGTATTTCTCCCGTGTGGCATCGCGATGAGTCTGGCCCTCCGGTGCGGTCTGAATGACGTGGGCAAACTCATCTATGGCTTCAACGTGTCGGTGGACGGCTACATCGCCGACGCCCAAGGCAGCATCGACTGGTCCGAACCGAGCGAGGAACTGCACCAGTACTGGAACGACGTCGAACGGGAGACCGCGTGCGCGTTCTACGGCCGGCGGCTCTACGAACTGATGTCCACGTACTGGCCGACCGCCGACCAAGCCCGGACGCCACGTCCCTGATCAGCGACTACGCCCGCGTCTGGCACGATATGCCCAAGGTGGTGTTCTCGCGCACCCTGGAGACGGTCGACTGGAACTCCCGCCTGGAACGCGGCGATCCGGTCGAGATGGTGCGGAAAGTGAAAGCCGAAACCGACGGCACACTGGAGGTGGCCGGCGCGACACTGGCCGCACCGATCGTGCTGGCCGGGCTGGTGGACGAATTCCGGATGGTGATGGCGCCCATCGTCGTGGGCGGCGGCACCCGGTTCTTCCCCACCGTGCCGTCATGGATCTCGTTGCGCCTGTCGGAAAAACCGCACTTTTCCCGGTGGCACGGTCCTGCTGCGATACGAGGCGAAACACGACTGATGGCTGGGCTGGTCCGGGCAATCCGGAGACGTCCAGGAAGTAACCCACCAGGCGAACTCAACGTGATCCTCACGCAGTGGGCAAGCGACTTCGTTGGCGCTGCAATAGAATTCGATCACACGATGGCTCCCCCGTGGCGCTGGTATCGGACGGCCTCAGCAGAAAGCTGATGAAGAGCGGCTTCGTCGAACTATGGCGTACTGTCATCGGGCCCGCTGTTCACCGCTAACCCGCGGTTCATCTCCTCGTGCACCGTCGGTGAGTGAGCGCGTCCGCCTGTAAGGCATCGATCAGCAGGCGCTCGACGCGAGCCACGGTCCTGACGAAATTGCTGTAAAAACCCGCTGCCAGCATCCGTTAGTGTCTAGCTATCGCATCGACTGATCTTGTAGAAACGGAGAGCGCACATGGAAGTTGATCCCAACATCCAGCGTGCCCTCGCCGGTCAAGTCGACATCGCAGCGGAGCTCATCCGCGAGGCCGACCTCGGAATAGTCGCATCTCGAAGGCTACGTCCGTGACTTTCAATGAATCTGCTCTACACGACTGGCCCGGTTCGAGTTCCACCACTATCCAATATGCGAACGGCACACGGAACACGATCAGAGGCTATCCCGACGGTCACCGCAGCATCGCCATCAAACCTCCGGATCGACCTGAAGAAGACGTCCCACTGGAACTCTTCAACCATCCCATTTTGACCACTGCCAGTACAGGCATGAGTGGACTGGAAGCTCAAGCCGGACGCGGCATCCCGATGCTCACAGCGGAGGCGTCCGACTATGTCCGCATCGGAGCCGAATACGTCGGCATGGGCACGTCCGCGGGCGGTCCCTGGCTAGCCATCCCAGCGGTATTCGCTGCATCCGCCGGCGGCCGAACCCTCGGCAACTGCCTCGGAAACACCTTGTGCCCGCGATGAAGCCGCCACTGAAAGTTCTCATCCTTTCAGTAGGATTAGCCGGGCTCGGAGTTTTTCCGGAGTTTGGGTGATGGTGTGGTTGCTGCGCGGCAGTTTCGCAACGGCAGCAATCATTCTCGGCCTGGCCATGTGGTCATTTGGTTTTTCCTATTATTTCGCCTACACGACCTCGGGGCGGACAAGGCCGAGGAGAGAGTATGACGCAACAGGCGTCACGATGCGGCCTCAGAAAATCGTGGATGTTGCGTTTGGCGTATCCACGGCTGCCATCTTCCTTGCCGCGGTATTGTATTTGATCTTTGCGCCGCTCAACATGGTTGACTACGGTCCGACCGGAGTTATGCGAGTAATCGTTCCGGCCTCCTGTATCTCCCTTGTGTTGTTCGGTGCTCCAACCCTTTATCGAATGCTCACGCACGGAGGTGGCCATTATCTGCGCCTCACCCCATCAACCATTGAGATCTGGAACGGTCAATGGGGCACATCTATGCGTGCCAACTGGGAAGAACTGGAGAATATTCTGGACCAACCATCGCGGGGTAGCAAACCGTTCAACGAAGTAGTTGTTCTTGCATTGTCGAACGGGCGCAGCGCGATGCTGGTTGCAGATGCCATGACCGGTAACCCACGCCCACTCAGAGAATGGGTGCGGTTCGACTGGCAACACCCTGAATTCCGCGCCGAACTCACCGACGCACACGGCCTGCAACGCCTAGACGAGGAAGGGTTCACGCCCGAATGACGGTTGAGGGGCCCGAAAGTTTTCGGACAGTGGAGTTTTTGGTTCCTCAGGCGGTTCGCTTTTGTTCGAGCCAATCCGACTCTACCTCATTCGGTGTGCGATATTCAATCGCGGAATGAAGTCGAATCTGATTGTATCGTAATTCGATGTACCGGGCGATGTCCTTTCTCGCGCGTTCGCGCGTCGGGTACTGAGTGCGGTAGACGCGCTCGTTCTTCAGGGTGCCATTGAACGATTCCGCCCATGCATTGTCATAGCATATTCCGGTGCGCCCGACTGACCGCTGTACCCCTAATTCTTTCGCCAGCTCAGCGAAGTCCGTGGACAAATACTGCGTTCCGCGGTCGGAGTGGAATATCGTTTCACCGGCGGTGAAAGTGAAATTGCGTGCCGCCATACGCAGAGCGTCGCAGGCCAATTCGGTGCGCATGTGGTCGGCCATCGCGTAGCCGAGCACTTTCTTGGAAAAGCAGTCCAGCACCGTCGCAAGATACAGCCAACCCTCCCAGGTGCGGATGTAGGTGATGTCGCCGACCAGCTTGCGGCCCGGTGCGTCGGCGGTGAAATCCCTTCCCACCAGATCCGGCAGGGTTGCGGCATCGCCGGCGATCGTGGTCGTCAGCCGAAACGGCCTGGGTTGACACGCCACCAGACCCAGCTCACGCATGATCGCCCGGACCGTCTCCGGGTCCACCGTGGTGCCCCAGCGGGCAAGCTGGGCGTGCACCCGACGATAACCGTAAGTGCCGTCGGAATGCTCGAAGGCGAACCGGACCTCGGCTTCGAGGATCTCGCGGCGCGCCGCGGTCGCCGACTGTGGCCGACCGCGCCAGTCGTAATATCCCGACCGCGACACCTTCGCCCACCGGCACATCGAACTGATCGGATAGCAGCCTTCTTCGGATTCGATGAATGCGTACTTCGCGGTCACCGGAACCTCTTCGCGAAGAAGGCCGCCGATTTTCCCAGGAATTCGTTCTCCAATTTGAGTTCACGCACTTCGCGTTCGAGTTCATTCAATCGGGCCCGATCCGAAATGGACAATTCCGGCTCCCCAACAACATGGGTCTCCCGATATTTCTTGACCCAGTTCCCCAACGTTTGTTCCACGATCCCCAACTCGCGGGCAACATCAGCGATCGGCCGTGAATAGTCGATCACTTCCTTGACCGCCATCTCCCGAAACTCCGGGGTGTATCGCGAATTCTTCCGTGCCACAACAACTCCATCCAGTAAACCCCAACCTTACTTTGGGGCCACTGTCCGAAAAACTACCGGCTCCTCAGGTTGGCCAACATGCGTCGCAACAGCCAGTTGGAGTGGTTCGCCCCCGGGTTCCGGGACCGCGTCGTCGGCATGGCGGTCCGGTCGACCACCGAGATGTCGGTGTTCAACCCGAACTACGTCGGCGGCGACATCCTCACCGGCGCCAAGGACATCCGGCAGCTGATCTTCGGACCACGGATCACGTTGCACCCCTAAACGATTAAACGATCGGCGTCCCGGGCAGGTACGTCTGCTCGGCTGCCACCCCGCCGGGTCCGGGCGCACACGGTATGTGCGGCTGCCATGCGGCGCAGCTTGCGCTGAGGTACCTCGCGGCTGAGGTGATTCACGTCCGGCTCGCCGGCCGGCCGGGTCCAGAGGCGATCTACGCCGGTTGGGGCACCCGCTCCCCCGCTCCGGATATCCGGGGCGAATCCGCCTCGACGACACCGGATCTCCGGGCACTGCGGCCGGCCAGCACACCGGACCCCACCGCACCGGCGAGCAGTGCGGCCAGCGCCAGCAGACCCGCGCCGGCGGAGGTGATCCAGACGCCGTTCAGCAGCAGGATCGCCGACACCGTGCAGGTCGGGATGCCGAGCAGCACCAGGAACCATCCGGTGAAATGGCCCAGGTCGAGCCGGCCCGCGGTGGTGACACCGAGCCCGAGCAGCACGAAGAACAACGTCCACATGATGGCCCAGGTCGCCCAGATCACCGCGAACACCGGATCGGACCCGACGGATTTCACCGCGTGGAACGCGGCGATCGCCGCCACGAACGCGCTGTACCAGCCGAATCCCTTGGGATCGAGATCAAAGATCTGGATCAGGCCGAACCACAGATAGGTGAAGCCGAACAGATAGCTGGGCCAGGCGGCGTTGATGACGTCGGAGTTCCCGTCCGCGGTGACCAGGATCAACGTCGGCAGCAACACCTGCGCGGCCCCCACGAAGAGGTTCAACGGCGCGGCGCTGCGCGGGCTGACCACCCCCACCGACACCAGACCGTTCACGAACAGCACCACGCCAACCAGCAGCAGGCCCACATTGCCCATCAGCGGGTCACCCACTCCACGAACTGATCGGACGTGATGACCGGGGCGAAGTAGTTGTTGATCCGCTCGAACGCCGCGGGTTCCTGATCGGGGTGGGCCGCGCCGGTGGCGTCGCCGATGACGATCGGCAACAGTCCGTGGTCGCGGGCGGCCCGGGCGTTGCCCTCGATGCACCAGTCGAGGTGGATGCCGGTGATGACCACGACCTCGACCTTCTGCCGGATCAGGGTGCCCGGCAGATCGGTCCCGACGAACGCGGTCTGCAAGGCCGTCTCGTACAGTTCGTTGTCGCCGGGCCGAACCAGTTCCCGCAACTCGGCGACAAGCTCATTGTCCCAGGCGATCTGCTCGGGGGTGGCGTCGATGTGCCCGGTCCAGGCGTGGTACTGCACCCGGTCGAAATCGGTCTTCGGGTAGTCGTTTCGGAACACCGAGTATCCGATCCAGTTGAATGACACGAAGTTCGACGCCTCACGGGCGGCCTGCACCGCTTTGACGGTGGCCTCCAGGCTGCCGCGGAAGGCGTGCCCTTCCGCGTACTGCACACCGCCGGGCTTGTACAGCGAGTTCGACTGGCTTACGGAAAGGAAAGCCGCGGGGCGGGAGAGGATCTCGCGGAGATCGAGCTCCTGCCAGTGCCTGGCCAGCGGCGGGATCGAGGCGACGTTGTTCTCGGGGAAGCCGAGCGTCTTCGGGTCGAGCTCGACCGGTTCGAGCGGGGTGATCCTGGTGGGGGTATCGACAGCGGCGGTCACGGCCATACTCCTTTCATCGGATGACGCGTTGGGACTACGGGATGATGCGAGAGACTTGGTCTGATGCGTTCGCGGCAGCGCCGGTCAGAACGCGCGGACGGTCGGCACAGCCGATTCCGATCCGCTCACCGGCGACAACAGACCACGACAGGGATCGTCACACCCGTGTCCGGACGTGGCCAGAGTTCGAATCATCGAGATTCTTGGTCCACCGTGACGGCCCGGCGCCCGTCAGCGACGCCGGATGGCGAAGTACCTCTGGTACGCCTCCGCTGATGCGGCGAGGTCCCGCCGCGCGTCGAGCACGGGTTTCATCTTCCGCCACGCGGCTTCCCGCTTGTAGGGGATGAATTCGGTAGGGAAATATCCTTCGTGGGGCGCATGGTCCCGCAGCACCCGGCGGGCGACGGTGGCCATGTGCACCTCGTCGACGCCGTCGGCGATGCCCATCGTAGGAGCGTTGGCATACATCGCCTGCAGCGGGGTGAGGTCGGTGGTGCCCAGCGAGCCGAGGATGTGCAGCGCGTTGAACGACACCTCGCGCAGCACCCGCGCCATGGTGAATTTCACCGCGGCGATGTCGGTGCGCGCCTCCTGGGTGGAGGTCTGGTCGATCTTCCAGGCGGTTTCCAGCACGTACAGGCGCAGCATCCTGATCATCGCGTAGGACTCGGCGATCTTCTCCTGCACCATCTGATGTTCGGCGATGACCTTGCCGTGCGATTTCCGGCTCAACGCCCGTTCGCACATCATGTCGAACGCCAGATTGCACTGCGCGATGGTGCGCATGGCGTGGTGGATGCGCCCGCCGCCCAGCCGGCGCTGCGCCAGCACCTTGGCGCCGTCCTCCGGCCCCAGCAGGTGGTCGAGCGGCACCCGCACGTCGCGGTAGATGATGTGGTTGTGGTTGCGCGGTTCGGGCATGATCTCCACACCCGGGGTGTCGCGCGGCACCACGAACATGCCGTTGGTGCACATCACGAACAGGATGTCGGAGACGCGGCCCGCCGAGGTGAACCACTTCTCCCCGTTGATCACCCATTCGTCACCGTCACGCACGGCGTGGGTTTCGAACAGGTTCGGATCGCTGCCGCCCTGCGGTTCGGTCATCGAGTAGGCCGAGAAGATGTCCTGGTTCAGCAGCGGCTCGAGCCAGCGCTTCTTCTGCTCCTCGGTGCCGTAGGCGGCGAGCATCTCGATGTTGCCGGTGTCCGGTGCGGCCGCGCCGAACATCTGCGGGGCGCCGGGATAGCGTCCGATGATCTCGTTGAGCAGAGCGAGCTTGAGCTGACCGAATCCCGGGCCGCCGAGTTCCCTGTCGAGGAAGATCGCCCACAGCCCCTGATCCCTGACCTCCTGTTGCAGCTCACGCACATAGGCCTTGACCACCGGGTCGGGTGAGCGCACCGCGTGGGGAAACACGTGATCGAGCGGTTCGACCTTCTCCTCGCAGAACTGCTTCACCCAGTCGAGCTTCTCCTGGAACTCGGGTTCGGTGCTGAAATCCCACGCCATTGGTGCAGTGTGTCAGACACCACCCGGCGGCGGACCTATGCGCTCATCCCCAACGTCGGGCGGTCAGACCCGGGCGTCGCCATCGCAGCCATGGCCTGGCGATAGACCTGTTCGTAGCCGACGGCGAGTTGGTCCACTCCGAAGTTGGCCTCGACATGCCGGCGACACGCATACGGGTCCAGCCGCGAAGCCTCTTTGATGGCGTCGGCGAGATCGGCGGCGTCGTCGCAGACGAATCCGGTCACACCGTCGACGACGACCTCGGAGACCGCGCCCCCGCGCAGCGCCACGACGGGTGTGCCACACACCATCGACTCGATCATCACCATGCCGAACGGTTCCTCCCACTGCACCGGGAACACCAGGCACCGCGCGCGGCTGAGCAACCGTCGCTTGGCACGGGCATCGGCCTGTCCGAACAGCAGGTCGGCGTCGGTCAGCAGGGGCTGGACCGTTTCACGGAAGTAGGCCTTCTCGGCGGGCTCGGTGCACTTTCCGGCCAGCACGAGGGGGATCCCGGCCCGGTGCGCGGCGTGCAGGGCAAGATCGGGTCCTTTGGCGGCGGTGAACCTGCCCAGGAACAGCGCGTAGTCCTGTTTCTCCGGGTGGAACGGCCACTCGTCGGTGCGCAGCGCGTTGTGGACGCGGCCCAGCCAGTTCAGGTCGGGCGCCAGGGAGCGCTGGCGGTCGCTGATCGCGACCAGATGCACGTCGCTGCCCAGGGTGCGGTAGTAGTCGTACATCTCCTCGTGCACGGGGCCGTGTGTGGTGAGCACCACCGGCAATCCGAGCCCGCGGTAGGCCGACGCGTTGAGCGGCCCGGCCAGCGTGTGGTCGTGCACGACGTCCAGACCGTCGGTGGCGGCCAGCGTCTCGATCGCGCGTCGCGTCCGGAGCGCATGGATCATCTCGGGTAGCGGTTTGCCGAGCAGCTCCGGCACGCTGCGCTCCCACACCTGCTCGAAGCGTGCGGAGGTACCCGGTTCACCGGCGCCGATCAGCGTCACCTCGTGGCCGTGCGCGACCAGCGCATCGGCCAAGTCGGCCACCACCGCTTCGATGCCCCCGTACGCCCGGGGCGGAACGTCGAAATAGGGCGGCGCCACCAGGGCGACCCGCAGTCGCCGGCCGAGCTGATGCGCCGGTCGGGCCACGTCGGTCAGCCCATCGCCGTCGGATTCTGAAGTCCACGCTGCGCCAACGGTTTCTACCTTCCCCATCGAAAATTCCCTCAAATGATGCTCAAACCAACAAATCCGGTGTGCGTAGTCGCCGAAAAGGTCAGTGGCCGAACAGCCGATCGCACGACGGTGTGCTTCGACGGCTCAGAGGTCCGGCCGGGCTCGACTCACACATGTCCATCCGAACATCGGCGCTACGTGGCGGGTAGGGAAGGAAGTCCTCTTTCCTAGGGGCCCTACGTCTCCCCCGCCGCCGGGCCCGCGATCACCGCTCAACCCGGATGTGCTGTGCAGGGCGATGTCTGGTTCGGTCAGGGACGGGTACTCGCGCCGGTCCGGCTGAGATGGTCGGTGAACCAGTCCCGGGCGAGTTCTGCCACCTGATCGAGGGCACCCGGTTCCTCGAACAGGTGGGTGGCCCCCGGGATCACCGCGATCTCGCAGACGGCCGGGATCGCTGCTCTGGCCTGGTGGTTCAGCTCGAGGACGAACCGGTCCCGGCCCCCGACGATCAGCAGCGTGGGCGCACGCACCTTGCCCAACGCCTGACCGGCGAGGTCGGGCCGGCCGCCGCGGGACACCACCGCGGCCACCTGCACCCGCGGATCTGCGGCGGCCACCAGCGCAGCGCCCGCCCCGGTGCTGGCCCCGAAGTAGCCGACCGGCAGGGCCGCGGTCTCGGGCTGGGCGGCCAGCCATTGTGTGACGCCGACGAGCCGCTCGGCCAGCAGGCCGATGTCGAAGACGTTGGCCCGATCGAGCTCCTCGTCCGGGGTGAGCAGGTCGAACAGCAGAGTCGCCAGTCCGGCCCGGCGCAGGACGTCGGCGACGTATCGGTTGCGGGGGCTGTGCCTGCCGCTGCCGCTGCCGTGGGCGAAGACCACGACTCCGATCGGTTGTCCGGGGACGGTCAGATGCCCCGTCACCGTCACTCCCCCGGCGTCGACCCGCACTTCCTCGTCGCGCAGCGGCGGTGGGTCGCCGATGTCGGCGGCCGCCGTGTCCGCGACGTCGGCCCGGGCGCGCCGCAACAGCGCGATCACCTCGTCGTCGGAGGTTTGGGTGAAGTTGCGGTACCCCTGCCCGACCGCGGAGAAGAACGGCGGCGTCTGCAGGCACACGACCTCGTCGGCGTATCCGGCGAAGCGTTCGGCGACGTCGGGCGGGCCGACGGGAACGGCCAGCACCACCCGGGCGGCGCCTTCGGCGCGGACGACCTGGCAGGCCGCTTTCGCGGTGGCGCCCGTGGCCACACCGTCGTCGACGATGACCGCGACCCGCCCGCTGAGCGGGATCCGGCTGCGGCCACCGCGGTAGCGTTCCGAGCGGCGCTGCAGCTCCGCCCGCTCCCGCCGTTCCACCGCGGCCATGTCGGCTCTGGTCAGGCGGGTTCGTCGGACGACGGCGTCATTGACCACCCGGACGCCGTCCTCGCCAATCGCCCCGAACGCCAGTTCGGGCTGGAACGGCACCCCGAGCTTGCGCACCACCAGGACATCCAACGGTGCCCGCAGCGCCCTGGCGACCTCGAAGGCCACCGGTACCCCGCCGCGCGGCAGACCCAGCACCACCACGTCCCGGCCCCGGAAGGAAGCCAGGCGCTCGGCCGGCCGGCGTCCGGCATCCACCCGGTCGTCGAAAGGCCTGGTGTCCGCGCGCATGGCCGGGTTCTTCGCTACACGCAGTCGGTGCAGGCCGGTTGACCGTCGTCGGCCATGGCCAGTCGGCTGATGTGGAGGATGAGGAAGCATTTCGAGCAGGTGAACTCGTCGGCTCGCCTCGGGATGACCGGCATGGTGAGGTCGTCGGGGATCAGCTCTGCGCTGTCGACATCGAGCAGCCCGACCTCATCGGCCTCATCGGCTTCGTCGACGAATGTGCGCCCGTGCCCGGGCAGCAACAAGTCCGTCAGGATCGCCTCGTCGCCGCCCGTCGGCAGCGGGGCCGTCGCTTTGGTGAGCAACGCCCCTGGATTACGCCGAGTACTGATGGCACTCATCGCCCTCCTCCTTTCAGCTGAGATCCGCGGGCGTACGTGTGCGATCAGACCACTGCGCGCCGATGCGCCGATAGGGCCGGAAGTCCCGGGAAAAGAGGGCCGAAAAGCGGGGAATCACCGTGTGCCCATGGACTTTCGTCATTGCGGTATTCGGGACCAAAGTCCCTGTCGGACGGCTGCGGCCGGGTGTCACGCGCGGTCACCTTCGCGCCGACCTGCGGATCCGGGCGACGAACCCGGTGGCGAGCACCACCAGCATCAGCACCGCTGTCGCCGCCAGCCACGGCCCTCCGCCGTGGCGGTGTACCCAGCCCGCGATCGCGCCCTGGGCCCGCGCGGCCGCTTCGATCACCGGGTCCTGCGGGTTGGCGCCGCCCCAGAACAGCCGCAGCTCATAGAGCCCGTAGTAGGCGACATAGCCGCCGACCGCGACCAACAGCACACCGCTGATCCTGTTGACGTACCGCCCGATTCGGCGCAACCGCACCGCGAGTGCCGAGTGGGTGAGCGCCGCGGCCATCGCCAGCACACCGACGATCAGGGTGAACCCGGCAGCGTAGGCGAGGTAGATCGACAGCGTGCTCCACAGCGACTGCCCCCGCAGGCCGGCGCCGGTGACCGCCAGGAACGGTGCGACCGTGCAGGACAGCGACGCGACGGCGTAGCTCACGCCGTAGCCGAACATCGAACCGATCCGCGCGGTGGGCGCCCTCTCCACCCGCCGGGTGACCGATGTCAAGCCGGTCAGCTCGCGGCCGATGAGCAGCCAGAACCCGAGCGCGACCAGGCCGGCGCCGACGACGACGGTGGCGACCGGCAGGTAGCGCTGCACCGTGGTCGCGGCGGACACCGTCAGCAGACCGAAGCTCCCGAACACCAACACGAAGCCGGCGGCCATCGCCGCGGTGGCCGCGGCCGCCCGGCCGACGGCGGCGAGAGTGCCGGTCGCCTCGCCCTGCACGACCAGGGCGAGGTAGGCGGGCAGCATGACGAAGCCGCACGGGTTGACGGCGGCGACCAGCCCTGCGCCGAACGCGAGGGCCAGCAGGTCCGCGGACACGGCGTGCGCGCGATCAGTTCTTCAGCGCCGCCACCCGGTCGGCCAACTCCGCTTCGGACATCGCCGCGGTCGGGTTGTTCACGAAGCTCGACGATCCGTCGGCCCGGTAGAACACATAGGCCGGCTGCCACGGCACGTTGTACCGCGCCCAGATCGACCCGTCGGCGTCGTTGAGGTTCGTGAAGTCGAGGTTGTACGTGTTCACGAAGTCCTGCATGGCGGCCACATCGGCGCGGGCGGCGACACCGACGAAGGTGACATCCGGATTGGCGGCCGCCACCCGGCTGACATTCGGCGCCTCGGCGTTGCAGAACGGGCACCACGGCGTCCAGAACCACAGCACCGCCGGCCGGCCGGCCAGGCTCGCCCCGTCGAAGGGAGTGCCCGACAGCGTCGTCCCGGTGAACTGCAGCCGGTCGTCGGCAACGGCTGTCGGCGCCCCGGCCAGCGCAATCGTCAGCGCGGCGGCGACCGCGCCCAGAAGCAGGAATCTGATCGTTCCCGAAATGCGGATCTTCATCGCACCATCTCCTCCGCGGGGCCGCACTCCGTCGGACGGCCCGCGCGTTCATTGTCGAACGTCGGGGCTCCCGACGTGGGGTTTGCGCATTTGCAGCGGAGAGCCACTCCAGAGGTGGGCTCATCTCGACGGCAGGCTCTACGCTCGACTACCAGCCAGCCGTCCACACCGCCCTGTTCGAGGATTGGATTGTCATGCGAGTGCCGCGACGTGTCGCAAAATTCAATCGTCGAGTGACCAATCCGCTGGCCCGCGCCCTCACACCCTGGCTTCCGGCCCAGGGGACACTCGAGCACACTGGCCGCAAGTCAGGTAGGCGGTACCGAACACCCCTCTTGGTTTTCCCGACCCGTGACGGCTTCGTCTTCCTCGTCGGCTACGGACCTGAATCAGACTGGGTGAAGAACGTGTTGGCCGCCGGCGCGGCGGTGCTGCACAAGCGCGGCAAGGCTGTCGCGTTGGCCGACCCGCGGCTGGTGAGCAAGGCCGAGGCCGCACAGCTCATCACACCGGGATCCCGCCTGTTCTATCGCCTGTTCCCCTATGACGAAGCAGCGTTGGTGTTGACGAAAAGCGCTCCGCCGCAGTGACTTCTGCCTACCCCAACCGTGTGGCGGACAATCCTGCTCACGCCTGCTCACGGCATCGGCCGGCTGTGCCGGGACGGTCGCCTCCCGCGAGAGAACACATGGTGGGGCGGGCGGGACTTGAACCCGCGACCGACGGATTATGAGTCCGCAGCTCTAACCGACTGAGCTACCGCCCCTCGTACCGACGTGCAGAGGATATACCGCGGCGTCCGGCGAGTGACGGTGCGCCCGCCCGGATGGTCAGCGGGACCCGCAGGCGATGCCGTCGCGGTCGCGGTCCAGGTGTTCGCCGTGTACCCCGACATCGCCGGTATCTCGCCGCCATGTTGCTGTATCCGGCGTTGCGGGCGTCGGTGCAATTCCTGGACGGCGCGGCGGCAGCGGTGGCCGGCCCGGCCGGCACCACCCTGCAAGGCCGGCTGCGACGGTCCCGTGACACGACGAACCATTCTCCACCTCTACACATTCCGGGCACGGCGAGGGTGCGGCTCACCGGCCCACACACGTGCGTGCGAAAGGCCGCCGGCTCCGGCGGCGGGTTCGGCTCAGCTGAGGCGTGCCGTCGCGGAGTCAGTTTGCCGATGGGGCGGTGTGCCGCACCCGTACCGGCCTACTGGGCCTGGCTGACCGACGACATGTGGAAGTCGGGCACCCGCAGCGCCGGCATCTTCGCCCGGGTCGCCCAGTCACCCCACTCGCGGGGCAGCGTGTATTCGCTGGCACCGGCCTCGGTCGCACGGCGCAGCACGTCCAGCGGGCTCTCGTTGAACCGGAAGTTGTTCACCGCCGCGGTCACCTCGCCGTCCTCGACCAGATACACCCCGTCCCGGGTCAGGCCGGTCACCAGCAGCGTGGTGGGGTCGACGGTGCGGATGTACCAGAACGTGGTGAGCAGCAGCCCCCGCTCGGTGCGCGCCACCATGTCCCGCACACTCGCCGTGCCACCGGTCATCAACAGGTTGTCGGCGGGCACCGCCACCGGCGCGTGGAACTCCTCCGCGGCGGCTCGGGGATAGGCCAGCGCGTTGATCACCCCGTCGCGGATCCAGTCCACCCGGCCGATCGCCAGCCCGTTGTCGAACACCGACACCCGGTCCGACGACGCCGGCACCGCCACGAACGGCAGGCACTCCAACCCGTCGGCGGTCGGGTCCGAGTACATGGTCAACGGCAGGTCGGTCAGCTTCTCCCCCACCCGGGTGCCGCCGCCGGGCGCGGACAGGGCGGTGCGGCCCTCCTGCGCACCGCGGCCGTCCATGTGCCAGTTGAGGTAGATCAGCATGTCGGCCACGGTGGACGGCGGCATGATCGTCTCGTACCGGCCGGCGGGCAGCTCGACTCGCCGCCGCGCCCAGCCCAGCCGGGTGGACAACTCCTCGAGCATGGAATCCACTGTCACAGCGGTGAAGTCGGGTGCGTTGAGCCCGACCCAAGCGCTGGCGCCGTCCCGTTTGGCGTTGATCTCCACCGAGCCGGTCGGCTGGGTGTAGCGCCGCCGCAACCCGTTGGAGGTGGCCAGGAACGTGGTCTCCACGATGTGGCGGGCATAGCCGTAGAGCCGATCGGCGCCGCGGAAGCCGCGGACCAGCCCGTCGGCGATCGCGGTGAACTCGCCCACCCCGGTGCCCGGCACCGGATCGTCCCAGTCGTCGGGCGTGGTGTCACCCGGCAGCGGCGGGGCGCTGTCCCGGGCCTCCGGCGCGGTCAGCGCCGCATCCTGCGAGGCCGCCACCAGCGCCGGTATCGCCGCCGGGTCCACCTCGCTGGAGCGCACCGAGGCGACGTGGGTGCTGTTCTCCCTGCGCACCACCGACACCACGGTCGTGGTGCGGCTCACCGATTCCCCGTTGGTGGTCATCGAATTGCCCGCCCACCGCAGGGAGGCGTCGGCCCGGTCGGTGACCAGCACCATGGTCTCGTCGGCCTTACCGCGCCGGGCGGCCTCGGCCAACGCGATGTCCACCACCTGCTGCGCGCCGATCACCGTCACCGTCCCTCGTCCCGCGTGTTGAGCACGTTGATCCCCCGGAACAGCGCCGACGGGCATCCGTGGCTGACCGGCGCCACCTGACCGGGCTGCGCCTTGCCGCAGTTGAACGCCCCGCCCAGCTGCCACGTCGACGGTCCGCCCACCGCCTCCATCGCCCCCCAGAAGTCGGTGGTGGTGGACTGGTACGCGACATCGCGCACCTGTCCGGCGAGCCGGCCGTTGCGGATACGGTAGAACCGCTGTCCGGTGAACTGGAAGTTGTACCGCTGCATGTCGATCGACCACGACTTGTCGCCGACGATGTAGAGCCCGTCGCTGACCCGCGCGATGAGGTCCGCTGTGGTGACGTCCTGCTCGGCCGGCTGCAGCGAGACATTGGCCATCCGCTGAATCGGCACGTGGTGCGGTGAATCGGCGTACGAGCAGCCGTTGGAGCGGGCCACCCCGAGCCGGGGTGCGAACACCCGGTCGAGTTGATAGCCGACGAGGATCCCGTCGCGGATCAGATCCCAGCGCTGGGCCTGCACCCCTTCGTCGTCGTAACCGACGGTGGCCAGACCGTATTCGACGGTGCGGTCGGCGGTCACGTTCATCACCGGTGACCCGTACCGCAGCGTCCCGAGTTTGTCCGGGGTGGCGAACGACGTCCCGGCGTAGGCGGCCTCATAGCCGATGGCCCGGTCGTACTCGGTGGCGTGGCCGATGGACTCGTGGATGGTCAACCACAGGTTGGACGGGTCGATCACCAAATCGGTGGGACCAGGTGTGACGGTGGGCGCCTTGACCTTCTCCGCCAACAGTTCGGGGATCTCGGCGATCTCGCCGCTCCAGTCCCACACCTCGTCGCCGGCGAGCACCTCCCAGCCGCGGGCGGTGGGCGGGGCCAGCGTCCGCATGCTGTCGAAACCGCCCGCGTCGGCGTCCACGCTCACCGCTTCGAGCATCGGCTCGACCCGCACCCGCTGCTGGGTGATCGACGAGCCGAAGGTGTCGGCGTAGAAGGTCTGCTCCTTGACGGCCTGCATACCGGCGGACACGTGGTCCACCCCGTCGCCGGCCAGCAACCGAGCGGAGTAGTCGGCCAGCACCTCGATCTTGTCGGCTCCGGGCACCTCGAACGGATCGATCCGGTAGTCCGACACCCAGGACGCATCCCGGTACACCGGTTCGGGAGCCAACTCGATCCGTTCGGCGTTCAGCGGCGCCAGCGTGGTGGCGACCCGCACCGCCCGGCGAGCGGTCTCGGCGGCGACGGTCGGGGTGAGGTCGGCATGCGAGGCGAACCCCCAGGTGCCGTCGACGATGACCCGGACCGCCAGGCCGACCTCGCGGTCGACCGCAGCGGTCTGCAGTTCACCGTCGCGCAGCACCACCATCTCGGTGGTGATGCGGTGGATCCGCAGGTCGGCGTAGCTGGCTCCGGCGGCGACGGCGGCGGTGAGCGCCGCGTCGGCGAGGGCGGTCCGGGGCAGCGAAACGAAGTCGGCGTCGACATTTCGGTGCGCTGTCACCCCTTCACCGTAGCCTGACCGGGCCCGGCCGCAGGGGCGGGGCGCGCGGGACGTCCCCCGAGAACCCGTCCCGGGGTGGGGTTTTCGTTCAGCTCGTTCCGGCGATGGTCAGTTCCAGCGCCAGCGCCGATCCGCAGATCACCAGCACCGTCAGCGCGGCTACCGCGTCCGGCCAGCGCGGCCGCGACGTGAGCGCGGAGAACTGCCCGGCCCCGCCACGCGCGGTGATCGCATCGCCCATCTCGTCGGCCCGGCGCAGCGCCGCGGCGATCGCGGCGGCCAGCAGGTCGATGACGTCGATCCACCACTGCCTGTGCCGGCCGCGGCGGGTGGCCGGCACCCGCCTGGGCCGCATCCGGCGGGCGGCGTAGAGGATGCGGAACTCGTCGATGAGCATCGGGAAGGCGCGCAGCGCCAACGCCAGGGACACCGCCCAGTCGTCGATCGGGATGCGCAGCCACCGCAGCGGCCGGCCCAGCGCGGCCACCGCGGGGGCGATCTCGGCGACGTTGGTGGTCCAGGAGATCAGCGCGCCGAGCGCCAGCAGCACGATCGACAGCGCCGTGATGCGCAGGAAGTTCAGCAGCCCGCCCAGCCCCAGTTCGGTCCCGGCCACGGTGACGGCGGGGCTGCCGCCGGCGAACGCGGCGGTGACCGCGCCGAGCAGCAGCAACACCCACAGCCAGCGTGGGATCGTCGGCAGCACCCCGCGCGGGATGCGGGCCAGCCGGACCGCGATCAGGATCAGCACCGCCACCGCGGTGATCGGCACCCAGCCGGGGTAGAAGGTGAGCAACACTCCGATCGCGGCGACGAGCAGGAGTTTGGTCCCGGCCCACAGGTCGTGGATGACGGTGCGGCCCGGCACCGGACGAAGCAGCACCAGGGGTTTACGTTGCCGGGTGGGGACGGTCATGACATCCCTCCCGCGGTGGTCCGCGCCGGAACGACCCGCCCGTTCTCCAGATGCACCGTGCGGGTGCACAATCCGTCCAGCCCGGAGAAGTCGTGGGAGATGACGACCAGGGTCAGACCCGCCGCGCGGAGCTCCTCCAATATCCGCAGCAGACCCCGCTGGCTGCCCGCGTCGAGGCCGGCCAGCGGCTCGTCGAGGATCAGCGCCCGCGGGGATCGGGCCAGCAGACCGGCCAGCACCACCCGGCGCATCTGGCCGCCGCTGAGCTGGTCGATCGGACGGTCGGCCAGGGCCGGCTCCAGCCCGACGGTGGCCAGCGCCCGCAACACCCGGGCCCGGTCGCGGACCGGGAACCCGGCGGCGGACGCGATCTCGTGGTCGACCCGGTTGCGCATCAGCTGCAGCCGCGCCGCCTGGAATGAGATCGCCACCGCGCCGACCTGCTCGGAGACCGGGGCGCCGTCGAGCAGGCAGCTGCCCCAGGTCGGCACCGTCAGCCCGGCCATGATCCAGGCCAGCGTGGACTTGCCGGATCCGTTCAGACCGTGGATCAGCACCCCTTCGCCTTCGTGAATGGTCAGGTCGACGTCGCGCAGGGCGGTGGCCGCCCACGGTGTTCCGCTGCCGTACTCGTGGCCCACGCCGGTCAGCTGCAGCACCGGCGCGCCGTCGGGCCGGCCAGGGTTCGGGGACGGTGCGGGTGCGGCGGCGTGTTCGACCATCTGGCCGCCGGCGGTGCCCCGGTCATCGACGCCGGTGAGCGCGATGGTGCGGTCGGCCGCCTCGGCCTCGCTCTCGTAATGGGTGATGTGCACCAGCGCCATCCGGTGCCGGTGGGTCAACCCGGACAACACCGACATCAGCGCCTCCCGGCCCTGCTGGTCGACCATGCTGGTGATCTCGTCGGCGATCAGCAACGACGGCTCCCGCGCCAGCGCCGCGGCCACCGCGAGCCGCTGCAGTTCACCGCCGGACAGTGCGCCGGTGTCCCGCTCGGCGAGTCCGTCCAGTCCGACCTCCTCGAGCAGGCGGGGCATATCGGTGGCGGTTCCCGGCGGCAGGCCCCACACCACGTCGTCGGCCACCCGGGTGCCCAGCACCTGACTCTCCGGATGCTGCATCACCACCGCGGTGCCGCCCATCCGGCCGAGGCCGACCGCGCCCGGGCGTTCCACGGTGCCCGCGGTGGGTTCCCGCCCGGCCAGCAGCAACATCAGCGTGGTCTTGCCGGAGCCGTTGGCCCCGGTGATCGCGACGTGCTCACCGGGCTGCACCGTCATGGTCAGCGGGCCGAGCGCGTCCCGGTCGGCATTCGGATATCGGAAGCGGACGTCACGCAGCCGTAGCGGCACCGGCGCCACCGGCCCGGTGTCCTCGAACGATTCGAGTTTGTGCACATCGGGGATGACGACCAGCCGGGCCAGCACCCGCGACAGCGCCCACCAGCCGATCAGCGTGACCACGGTGATGCTGATGACCCCGGCGGCGAGGATCAGCACCGGCCAGTAGCTCAGCATGGTCTCGAAATCCCGCCGCAGCCGCTCACCGGCCCCGGACATGTTGGGAATGCCGGAGATGATCCTCGCCACGCCGTGCACATTGGCGGTGATGGTGTCGAACATCAGGTGACGCAGCCGGGACAGCACGGTCAGCGCCCCCACGATCGCCGCGCCGAACGCGGCCCCGGCGATCAGCGCGGCCACCAGCACCGTGCCGGTCCCCCGGCCGCGGCGTTTGACGGTTCCCGTCAGCCCGCCGATGTAGGCACAGTTGACCACGGTCATGAATCCGCCCATGCCGGCGATCAGGAACGCGATGGTGGCGCCGGCGACGGTGGCCGCGATGAGCACCCGGAACCGGAAACGGTAGGCCAGCATGCCCATCGGCACCGTGCCCAGCAGCGACACCCCGGCAGCAAACGGGACGACGACGGCGATGATCGCGGTCGCCGCGGTGAGCGCGGCCATCACCGAGGCGTGCGCCAACTCGACCGGGTGCAGAGATCCGGCCCGGTGTGGCCTGCGCGCCTGCCCGGTCATGGTCATTGCACGATTCTGCCAGCCCGCCCGCGCCGGCGGTCGCATCAGGCCGCTCACACCGGGTCCGGCCGTCGGGCCGGCCCCGGACCCGGTGCCCGTCCGGTGGAACCCAGCAATCCTCGATACCGTGTGGATATGAAGCCTCCGGCCGTTGACCCGAGCACCTCCCTCGGCGCCGACCTGCTGTGGGTGGTCTCCCGCATCAACCGACTGGCCACCCAGCGCATCCGACTGCCGCTGCCGGTCGCACAGGCCCGGCTGCTGTCGACGATCCAGGATCGCGGATCGGCGCGCATCTCCGACCTCGCGGTGCTCGACCACTGTTCACAGCCGACGATGACCACCCAGGTGCGGCGACTCGAGGAAGCCGGTCTGGTGTCGCGCACCGTCGATCCCGACGACGGACGCGCGGTGCGGATCAGCATCACCCCGGAAGGGGTGCGCACCCTGGCACAGGTCCGCGCGGACCGCGCCGCCGCGATCGACCCGTACATCGACCGGCTCAGCGACACCGACCGCGCGGTGCTCGCCGATGCGGTCCGCGTCATGCGGCAACTGCTGGCCGACGCCGCGGACCCGGCCGTTCTGCCCGCCGACCCGCCATCCCGACCCCACGAATCGACCGAACTCAGGTGACCGCACCCACCAGGCTGCCCACGGCATAGGTCGCCGCGATCGCCAGCAGCCCGAACAGCAGCTGGCGTCCGGAGGCGAACCACAGGGGTTTGCGGGTGAACCGCGATGTCACCGCGCCGACCAGGATCAGTCCGAGCCCACCGGCGGAGAGCCCCAGCCACAACGACTCGAACCCGAGCAGATACGGGATCAGCGGAATCAGCGCCCCCAGCGCGAAGGTCAGGAACGACGACACCGCCGCCACGAGCGGCGACGGTGTCTCCTGCGGGTCGACCCCGATCTCACGCACCAGGTGGACGTTGACGGCGGTGTCCTCGTCGCGGTGGATCTCCACCGCCGCTCGTTCGGCGGTCTCTCTGGACAGCCCGATCTCCTGCAGCGACCTGGCGAGTTCGGCGGCCTCCGCCCTGGGATACATCCGGATGGCCCGCCGTTCCACCCGCACTTCGGACTCGACCTGCTCGTTGGCGGTCTGCACCGAGGTGTACTCGCCCAGCGCCATCGAGAACGCGCCCGCCGCCAGCCCGGCGAACCCACCGAGCACCACGGTCTCGGCGTCGGCGGCGGCGCCGACACCGGCGATCAGCGCGGTGTTGGACACCAATCCGTCCATCGCGCCGAACGTCGCCGCCCGCAGCCAGCCGCCGCTGACATCGCCGTGCTGATGGTCGAACTCGTGTGGCAGCTTCCCCCGGTGACGCGACGGACCCATACCTCATTCAACGACACGGCTGCCGGCCCGGACCAGTCAGGCTCACCTCACCTCGATCCTCACTTCGACCGGGACAGTTGCTCGAGACACGGTTTGCCATCGGCCCGCACGGGCTACCGTCAGGTATGACCACCACTGCCGAACATCTGCGCAACGCACTGGACGGTCGCTGGCGCGACGTCAAGAACGAGATGCGCGAGAGACTCTCGGATGAGGTGTTCCGGCCGCACTTCACCCCCAACACCGTCATCGCCCGCACCAAGGTGAACGAACAGTTGCGGATCATGGCCGCCGCCGGTGCGGCCGAGGACGGTTTCCGCAAGGAGCACGGCGGCACCGGGGACGTGGGTGCGGCCATCACCCGGATCGAGATGCTGGCCATGTCGGATCTGTCGCTGATGGTCAAGGCCGGCGTGCAGTGGGGGTTGTTCGGCGGTGCGATCGAGAACCTCGGCACCGAACGGCATCACCGCAAGTATGTGCGCCGCATCATCGACTGCGATCTGCTGGGCTGCTTCGCGATGACCGAGACCGGCCACGGCAGCAACGTGCAGGCGCTGGAGACCACCGCCACCTACGATCCGGCCACCCGGGAATTCGTCATCCACTCCCCCACCCCGACGTCGCGCAAGGACTACATCGGCGGGGCCGCCCAGACCGCGCGGATGGCAGCGGTTTTCGCGCAGCTGATCACCCACGAGGACGGTGCGCCGGTGCAACACGGGGTGCACTGTCTGCTGGTGCCGCTCCGCGACGAGGACGGCAACGACCTGCCGGGCGTGACGACCTCCGACAACGATTACAAGGGCGGGCTGCCCGGGGTGGACAACGGCCGCATCATGTTCGACCACGTGCGGGTTCCCCGGGAGAACCTGTTGAACCGGTACGGCGACGTGTCCGAGGACGGCACCTACACCTCACCGATCGAGAGCCCGGGCCGCCGGTTCTTCACCATGCTGGGCACATTGGTCCGCGGCCGGGTCACCGTCGGCGGCAGCGCGTCGGCGGCAGCGCGGGTGGCGCTCGACATCGCGACCCGGTACGCGTTGCAGCGCCGGCAGTTCTCCGGTCCCGGCGACGACGACACCGAGGTGCTGATCATGGACTACCTGGTGCACCAGCGCCGGCTGTTTCCGTTGATCGCCGAATCGTATGCGCTGCAGTTCGCGCAGAACGAACTGGTGGCCAAATGCCACGACCTGCAGAGTCAGGACGACCCGGATCCCGAGGATCAGCGCGAACTGGAGGCCCGGGCGGCCGGCCTCAAGGCGGTCGGCACCTGGCATGCCAGCCGGGCGATCCAGGAGTCCCGCGAGGCGTGCGGCGGCGCCGGGTACATGGGTGAGAACCGGCTGGTCGGGCTGCGCGGCGACATCGACGTGTTCACCACGTTCGAGGGCGACAACACCGTGATGCTGCAGCAGGTCGCCAAGGGACTGCTCACCGCCTACGCCGACGACGTCCGCAGTATGAGCCCGGTGGAGTGGGTACGGTTCGCCGCCAACACCGTCGGCACCCGGGTGCTGAAACGCACCGCGGCGCAACCGATCATCCAGACCATCCTGGACAACCGGCAGGACAGCGAGGAGGAGGGCAGCCTGTTCAACCGCGGCACCCAGCTTCAGATGTTCTCCGACCGCGAGGAATACATGCTGTCGTCGGTGGCCCGCCGCCTGCAGGGCAAGAGCAAGGAGATGAGCGAGTTCGACGCGTACAACGCCGTGCAGGACCATGTGCTGCACACGGCCCGGGCGCACATCGACCGGGTGATCCTGGAGGCGTTCGTCGCCGGGATCGACGCCTGCCCGGACGAGGAGGCCGCGCACATCCTCGGCATGGTGTGCGATCTGTACGCGTTGTCGGTGATCGAGCGCGACGAGGCCTGGTTCATCAAACACCGCTTCCTGTCGACCGAACGCGCCAAGGCGGTCACCCGGGGTATCAACGAGCGCTGCCGGACCCTGCGGCCGTACGCCGAGTTACTCGTCGACGGCTTCGGTATCCCCGAACAGCTGCGCGACGCCGAGATGCTGCATCCCGAACGGATTCTGCAGGCGGACTAGGGGCCGGGGATCGGGTCGAGCGCGCGCAACCGCCCGTCGTCGTCGATCTGGAACCGCACCGTGCCGATCCCGGTGGGACAGCACGGCTCGTCGTCGCCCTGACGCCACTGGTACTGCACCGTGACGGTCTCCGGGCCGGAGTTCAGCACCAGCAGATACGGCCGCGGATCGGGGGTGGCCGTGCCGATCGGCGAGTTGCGGTCGAAGAACAACACCTGTTGCGGGGTGTCGCGGTCCTGGCCGGTGATCGGCATCACCTGAACCCAGTACAACCGGCAGTTGTGGGTGTGTCCCCGCGCGGTCTCCCGCCAGGGCTGACCGTCCACCCGCGGGAGCTGATCGATCGCGGCCGCGACGGTGTCGGGGGCCGGCCCGTCGGTGGGGGTGCAGGTGTCCGGCGGCGGAGGCTGGGCACTGGGCGGGCTCCAGCCGCACCCCGCCACCAGCCCGATGATCAACCCGATCACGAGCGACACCGGACCCGACGGCGCGACACGTGCTCTGACCCTGCGCATGCCGACGAGCTTACGGAACACGTACCGCTGAGACGGGCACCGAACCGGGCCGAGGCTTACTAGGCTGAGCGGGCTGATTCCCATGACCGAAGGAGATGTGTCGATGGCGTGGTATCTGGCCCTGCAGGGACCGGCGCACACCACAAACCAGGCGTTGATCTATCAGCTCGGCGACGACGTCGATGTGGACAAGATCGCCGACGACATGGCCAGCGCGGCCACGATCGATCGGGTGGTGCCGATTCCGGTGGTGCTGCAGAACCTGAACAAGCCCGCGACCATGCATGTCCGGCCGGCCAGCTGGGGCGTCTGGACGTTCTACGAACTCTCCGACGAGGAGCGCAAGAAGCTGCCGTCGGGTAATCCCCTGCTCGACGCACTGGCCCAGGCCGCACGCCAGCAGCAGGCCAAGATGGGTCAGCAGGGCCAGCAACCGGGACAACAGATTCCCGAGATCTTCCGCAATCAGTAGAGGGAGATCACGAAGCGGCGGTCGGTGGCCCGGCCCGCGGGGCCGGGCACCCTGTCCGAAGTGGCTCCCCCGGTTGGACTCGAACCAACAACCCTTCGGTTAACAGCCGAATGCTCTGCCAATTGAGCTACAGGGGATTGCCCTGCCGCGCGGTTCGTCCCGCGGGCGGGGACGACTCTAGCGTACGTGAGGCCTGCGCCGCCAATGGGGCCGGACCCCCGGGATCCGGCCGGGCCTGCGGGTCGGATCCGCTGTGTCCGATGGTACCCATGTCCGGGCCGACGGTTCGCCTGCCGATGAGGCAGGATGGACGACACATGCAGTCGTGCGGGAGGAATCCTCAGTGATCGGGTACGTCATCGTGTTGGGCGTCGGATACGTCCTGGGATCCAAGGCCGGTAGGCGGCGTTACGAGCAGATCGCCGGCACCTACCGGGCGGTGACGAGCAGCCCGGCGGCCAGGGCGCTGATCGACGCCGGACGACGCAAGATCGCCGAACGGGTGTCACCGGACCCACAGTTCGTCAAGGTCGCCGCGATCGACGCGAACACCACCGTGCTGCAGCCGGAGACCAACGGCAACGCCAGGCGGTGACCGTCAGCCGATGGGCTGCGTGATGGTGGTTCCGGGCAGCAGCGGACCGGTGTAGATCCCGGGACTGCTGCTACCGGGGCCGCCGATACCGATCGCGGGCATTCCGCCGACCACCGGTTGCCCGTTGGAGTACGACAGGCACTTGCCGTCCTCCTTGTTGCCGAACCAGGCCAGGCACCGCGGCGCGGCGGTGACCTCGGACTCCGCGGCGCCGGTCGCGGCGGTCAGCGCCGCCGGGGCGGCCACCGCCACCGCGGCCAGCGCCCCGGCGATCAGCCGACGCCGCATACGAATGCTGCTCACCCGATCACGATAACCCGCGCCGGGCGATCACGCAGTGAGGTCGTCTCCGCTGGCCTGCTCGAGCAGGCTGCGCCGGTAGGCCTCCATCGCCACCAGATCGCCGAACAGGGCGTGGTACTCGTCCCCCTGCTCCACCGGCGACATGCGTTGCAGCTTGGATTTCACCTCGGCGATCTGCCGGCCCACCCAGACCTCCTGTAGCCGGGCCAACACCCCGCCGATGTAGCGGTGCCGGCGCTCGTCGTCGTCGACGTTGATCGCCTCCACCCCGAGTTCGTTGACCAGCTTGGCCACCGCCGGTGAGCCGGCGTGTTCGCGGACCGCGTCGATCCACTGGGCGCCGGACCCGACATTCGCCGCCCCGGCCGAGACCCCGCCGGCCGCGGCGATCGCCGCGAACACCGCGGCATAGCCGGGGTGGGTGAAGCTGTCGGCGGTCAACGAGTCGAACACCGGGCCGGCCAGCGCCGGATACTGCAACGCCGCTTTGAGCGCCTCCCGCTGCGGCCACAGGGCCGGATCGGCCGGATCGGGCCACTGCGCAGCCGCGGCGCCGTCGCCGTTGCCGTCGGCCGCACCGCCGTCGGGGATCCGCTGCCGGCCCCCGCGGGTGCGGGCCGGGGCACGCCCGGAACCCCCGGAACCCTTGGCGGCCTCCTCCCGCACCCTGGCGAGCACCTGACCGACCTCGGCCCAGCCCACCCATCCGGCCAGCCGGCGGGCGTACTCGTCGCGCAGCATCGAGTCCTTGATCCGCGCGACCATCGGCACGCACCGGCGCAGCGCGGTGACCTTGCCCTCGGCGCTGTCCAGATCGTGTTCCTCGAGCGCGGCGCGAATCACGAACTCGAACAGTGGAGTTCGCCGGGCCACCAGATCCCGGAGCGCGCCGTCGCCGTGCGCCAGGCGCAGATCGCACGGATCCATACCATCGTCGGCGACCGCGACGTAGGACTGGCCGGCGAGCTTCTGTTCCCCGTCGAACGCCTTGATCGCCGCCGCCCGGCCGGCCTCGTCGCCGTCGAACACGTAGATCAGCTCACCGCGGAAGAAGTGGTCGTCCATCATCAGCCGGCGCAGCATCGCGAGGTGTTCGTCACCGAACGCGGTGCCGCAGGCCGCCACCGCGGTGGTGACGCCGGCCAGGTGCATGGCCATCACATCGGTGTAGCCCTCCACCACCACCGCCTGATGGCCCTTGGCGATGTCGCGTTTGGCGAGGTCCAGGCCGAACAGCACCTGCGATTTGCGGTACAGCACCGTCTCGGGGGTGTTGACGTACTTGGCCTGGATCGGGTCGTCGTCGAACAGGCGGCGGGCGCCGAACCCGATGACCTCGCCGGACGACATCCGGATCGGCCACAGCAGCCGGCGGTGGAAGCGGTCCATCGGGCCGCGCCGGCCCTCCCGGGACAACCCGGCCGCCTCCAGTTCCTTGAACTCGAACCCCTTGCGCAGCAGGTGTTTGGTCAGCGTGTCCCAGCCCGACGGCGCGTAGCCGCAGCCGAACCGCTTGGCGGCCTCGGCGTCGAAATTGCGGTCCAGCAGGTACTGGCGGGCGGGCGCGGCCTCGTCGGAGTCCAGCGCTTCGGCGTAGAACTCCGCGGCGGCGGCGTTGGCGGCGAGCAGTCTGCTGCGGCTGCCGCGGTCGCGTTGCACCCGGCTGGGCGCCCCGGTGTAGGTGATGGTGTAGCCGACCCGGTCGGCCAGCAGCTCCACCGCCTCGACGAAGCTGACGTGCTCGATCTTCTGGATGAAGGCGTACACGTCGCCGCCCTCACCGCAGCCGAAGCAGTGGAAGTGGCCGTGGTTGGGCCGGACGTGGAAAGACGGGGTCTTCTCGTCGTGGAAGGGGCACAGGCCCTTCAGTGAATCCGCACCCGCCCGGCGCAGCTGCACGTAATCGCCGACGACTTCGTCGATGCGGATGCGGTCACGGATCTCCGCAATGTCCCGGTCCGCGATCCTTGCCACCGGCTCAGTCTAGAGCCCCGGGCGTGGTCACCGGCTCGAGAGCGTTCAGGAGAAGTCCACCTCGAGCTGGCCGGGGATCAGCCGGCTCGCCGCGGGGAACAGACGCTCCAACTGGGTCTCGGTGAACGAGGCGATCTGGTCGATGACCACCCGCCACCGGGCCTGATCGTCCTCGGCGGCGTTGAAGTACGGCACGAACACCGGGTCCAGCGTCGCCGGGGCGCCGGCGAACAGGAACTCGGCCACCGCCTTGATCTGGTCCCGCTGCTCGGACTGCACGAGCAGGTGTTTCGGGTCGGACATGATGAACTGCAACGCCAGGATTTTCAGGATCGCCACCTCGGCGGTGACCGTCGGCGGCACCGCCAGATCGGCTGCGAAGCGGGCCAGCCGCCCGCCGCCGGCCGATTCGCGGGTGTGCGCGATCGCCGCGTTGGCGAACCGGCCGACCAGTTCGCTGGTGAGCCGTTTGAGCGCCACCGACGCCGCCAGCGTGCCGTCGTATTTGCCGACCGCCGCCACCACCGGCATCCGGGACAGCCGGTCGGCCGCGGCCAGCAGATCGTCGCGGTTGGCCCCGAACGACTCCTCACCGAGCTTGGCCAGGGCGGATGCGGCGTCGTCGTCGGCGAGCACCCGCAGATCGATCCGGCCGGAGATCACCCCGTCCTCGACGTCGTGCACCGAGTAGGCGACGTCGTCAGCCCAGTCCATCACCTGCGCCTCCAGGCAGCGCCGGCCCGGGGGCGCGCCGGTGCGCATCCACTCCGCGGCGGCCGCGTCGTCGCCTGGGAACCCGACGTAGAACCCGAACTTGCCCCCTTGCGGGCCGCGGTGCCACGGATATTTGGTGACCGCGTCCAGCGCCGCGCGGGTGAGGTTCAACCCGGCGCTGTTGCCTTGCGGGTCAAGGACTTTGGGTTCCAGCCGGGTGAGGATGCGGAAGTTCTGGGCGTTGCCCTCGAAGCCGCCGTGGTCGGCCACCAGCTCGTTGAGCGCACGCTCGCCGTTGTGCCCGTACGGCGGGTGCCCGATGTCGTGGGCCAGACCGGCGAGATCGACCAGGTCGGGGTCGCAGCCCAGTTCGATCGCCATGCCCCGGCCGATCTGGGCGACCTCCAGCGAATGGGTGAGCCGGGTGCGCGGGGTCTCGCTCTGCCGGGGGCCGACCACCTGGGTCTTGTCGGCGAGCCGGCGCAGCGCCGCGCTGTGCAGCACCCGCGCCCGGTCCCGTGCGAAGTCGGTGCGGTGCTGAACCTCGGTCCCGGGCAGCCCGGCACGCTTGGGCTCCTCCGCCACCATCCGTTGCCGGTCGAGGTCACTGTAGGGATCGTTTCGAGCTACCACCAAGGCACAGTCTGCCAGCATCGTTCGGCGCGATCCGGTGACACGTCGGGTGCGCCACTAGATTGGCGGCATGCGCATTGCCCGTTTGCTTGGTGTGCCGTGGTTGCTGCTGACGTTGGTGCTGACCGGTGGCGTGCTGTTCGGCCCGCCGGCCGCTGCCGAGCCCCCGTTCCGGCTGCCCGGTTATGTCACCGATCAGGCCGGGGTGCTGTCCCCGGCCGAGATGTCGCAGGTGCGGGCCGCGGTCGACGAGCTCTACACCGACCGCAGGCTGCGGCTGTGGGTGGTCTACGTCGAGGATTTCTCCGGGCAGAGCGCGGTGGACTGGGCCACCCGCACCATCCGGCTCAGCGATCTCGGTGATTACGACGGCCTGCTCGCGGTGGCCACCGTGGACCGCGCCTACGCGCTGCTGGTGTCGCCGTCGGCGCCCGGGTTGTCCGGCTCCGAGGTCGACGACGTCCGCCGCGATCTGGTGGAACCGGCGCTGCGGGAGAGTGACTGGGCAGGTGCGGCGGTGGCCGCGGCCACCGGCTTGAACGAGGCCGCCGGAGCGGGTTCGGGTGTGTCGTGGACCGGGGTGCTGATCGTGCTGGCGGTGATCGGGCTCGGGGTGCTGGCGTTGTGGCTGTGGTCGACGCGGCGGGCCCGCAGACGCCGGGAGGCCGAGATAGCGCGTGCCCGCAGCCTCGACCCAACCGATCCGGACGCGCTCGCGGCGTTGTCGCTGGAGACATTGGACGAGCTGTCCAGGTCGATGGTCGTCGAGGTCGACAACGCGGTACGCACCAGCGCCAACGAGCTGGCGCTGGCCGTCGAGGAGTTCGGCGCGCAGGCGACCGAACCGTTCACCCGGGCGGTGGACAACGCCCGGCGGGCGCTGGCGCAGGCGTTCACCATCCGCCAACAGCTCGACGACGCGATCCCCGAGACCCCGGCGCAGCGGCGGGAGCTGCTGACCCGGGTGATCGTGTCGGCCGCCGAGGCCGACCGGGAGCTGGACGCCCAGACCGAGGCGTTCGGCAGGAAGCGCGAACTGGTGCTCAACGCCCCGTCCCGGCTGGATGCGCTGACCCAGCAGGTGGTCGAGATCAGCGCCCGGCTGGACCCGGCCGAACAGCGTCTGGCGGAGCTGCGCCGGGAGTTCGACGCGGCGGCGCTGTCCTCGGTGGCCGACAACGTCACGGAGGCCAGGGAGCGGCTCGACTTCGCCGACCGGAACATCACCCGGGCGCGTGAACTGACCGCCCGGCCGGTTGCCGGTGAGCAGATGGACCTGGTGGTGTGCGTCCGTTCGGCGGAATCGGCACTGGGCCAGGCGCGTTCGCTGCTGGATGCGATCGACAGCGCCGGCGGTGACATCCGTCGGGCGGCGGCCGAACTGCCGGCGGCGATCGACGACATCCAGAACGGGATCCGGCAGGCGGCGGCGCTGCTGGCGCAGGGCCTGCCGCCGTCGGCAGCCGATCAGGCCGACAAGCTGGCGGCCGCCCGCGACACCGCGGCGGCCGCGGTGACCGCGGCGCAACGCGACGGTGCGACCGATCCGTTGACGGCGTTCACCACGTTGAGTGAGGCCGACGCGGAGTTGGACCAGCTGCTGGCCACCATCGAGGAGCACCGGGAGGCGGCCGCCCGGCTGGAGCGTTCGCTGGACGAGGCGTTGTTCACCGCCCGGTCGCGGGTGCGATCGGTGTCGGCGTTCATCGACACCCGCCGCGGCAGCATCGGTCCCGAGGCCCGCACCCGGTTGGCCGAGGCGACCCGGCACATCGAGGCGGCGGAGGCGAAACGGTCATCCGCTCCGGCGGAAGCCATTTCGCACGCCAATCACGCGTCGGCATTGGCCGCGCAGGCGCAGAGCCTCGCCAACACCGATGTGCAGCGCGCCCAGCAGGCGTACCTGGGTCACTACGGCCGGCGCGGCGGCGGCGACATGGGCGCGGTGCTGGGCGGAATCCTGATCGGCAACATCCTCAGCGGCGGCTTCCGTGGCGGGGGCGGCTTCGGCGGAGGTTTCGGCGGCGGGGGCGGCGGCGGGTTCCGCCCCGGCTCGTTCGGCGGCTCCGGGGGCGGGGGCGGCTTCTTCGGCGGCGGCGGCCGCTTCTAGCCGACTCGGCACGAGGCCGGAATCATCGCTGAACCCGTCACCCGGGGTCTTCTGGTGGGTCGGTGTGTGCGCGTAGGAGTTCTTCGGGGTGGTGGGCGTGGTTGACGGTGGGTGGGTGGTGGTCGTTGGTCCAGGCGAGTCGGCCGATGGGGGTGATGGTGGCCTGCCAGCGGCCTTCGGTCAGGCCGCTGTGGTGGGGGCCGCAGGCGAAGAACAGGTGGTCGGCGTCGGTGAGACCGCCGTCCTCCCAGGCGGGTTGGTGGTGGGCTTCGGCGTGGTAGCCGGGCTCACCGCAGCCGGGTGCGGTGCAGCCGCCGTCGCGGGCGTAGCAGATGAGGCGCTGATCGGCGGTGGCGATGCGTTTCTGCCGGCCCAGATACAGTGGGCGTTCGGTGTGGTCGTCGAACACCGCCAGGTAGTGGATGGCGTCGGCGGCCATACGGATCAACTCCCGCATCGGCAGCACCCCGGTACCCCCGGTACGCGCCGGCCCGGGCATCGACACCCTGGGGTCGGCCACGGCGTGGGCGGCCTGATTCAACTCGCCCAGGGTGGTGCGCACGATCACCGTCA